>Ga0180220_1000058_pt1 | contig 232205 bp, 231 predicted proteins | sample eDN5th37CBELigBY_FD_151335 | JGI IMG/M metagenome (GOLD analysis project Ga0180220, IMG submission 151335) | Enriched backyard soil microbial communities from Emeryville, California, USA - eDNA 5th pass 37_C BE-Lig BY (version 2) (version 2) | ecosystem: Environmental > Terrestrial > Soil >... | reverse complement strand
GCCATGGCACGCTCGGATGGACGATGAGCGCCGGCTCGGCGCGCCTCATCAGCGATCTCGTCAGCGGCCGCAAACCCGACATCGATGCGACGGATCTCGCCATCGCAAGATATGTTTGAAGGGAGAAGCCGCATGATTCGGTTATTTTCGAAGGAGGGCGCTGACGGCGTGTTGTCCACATGACCATTCAGTTGCCAGACATTCCGGCCCGCGCCGATGTGCTCGCTGCCCGTCCTACGCTTTGGACGAACCCCGCCTATCGTCCGGGCGCAGTCGAGGATCCCGCGCTGCCGGTGCGTGCGGCTCAAGTTCTCGAGGCGCAGCAGAATTGGGAAAGGTTCGCCCCGCTCCTCGAAATTTGCTTTCCCGAGTTGAAGGCCAGCGGCGGCCGGATCCGCTCCGAACTGATCGAATTGCAAGGCCTGTCCGCAGCTCTCGGTTATGGCGGAGAAGAGTTCGGCCGTCAGTTCATCAAGGCTGACGGGGACCTCCCGGTCGCAGGATCGATCAAGGCACGTGGCGGTGTGTATGAGGTCTTCGTCTTCGCCGAGCAATTGGCAAGAAAGGAAGGTCTTCTCAAGCAAGGCGATGACATAAGACGTTTGGCGGAAGATGATGCACGTGCCCTGTTCTCGCGTCACACGATCGCGGTGGGAAGCACCGGCAATCTTGGCTTAAGCGTCGGCGTGGCAGCCCGCGCCCTGGGCTTTAAGGCGACGGTGCATATGTCATCGGATGCGAAGACCTGGAAGGTCGACCGCCTGACGCGGCTGGGAGTAGACGTCGTCAAGCACCAGGCCGATTACACGACCGCCGTCGAGAATGCGCGGCTTGCCGCCGAGCAGGACCCGTCGATCTATTTCGTCGACGACGAACAATCGCAGCACCTGTTTTTCGGCTATAGCGCCGCCGCCCTGGAACTAAAGGAACAGCTGCGCGCTCGCGGGGTCCAGGTCGATGCAGAGCACCCCCTGTTCCTCTATCTGCCCTGCGGAATAGGTGGCGCTCCGGGCGGCGTCACTTTTGGCGCCAAGACCGTGTTCGGCGACAATGTTCATTGCTTCTTTGTCGAACCTGTCCAATCCCCTTGTGCGCTCGTGCATATGATGAGCGGTTCGGAAGAACTGGTTTCCGTGTACGATGTCGGTCTTACCAACAAGACGGAGGCCGACGGCATGGCTGTCGCGCGCATGTCCGCCTTCGTGGCAACCGTTATGCGCAACATGCTCGCTGGCGTTTTCACCGTTTCGGACGAGGATCTGTTCCGCTGGCTGCAACTTGCCCACTCCATCCTGGGCCTGCGGCTCGAGCCCTCCGCGACCGCCGCATTCGCCGGACCCGGCTTTATCGTCAGCCATGCCGAGGGCAGGGCGTTTTGCAAAGAAATGGGCCTGGGGGAGAATCTCGCCAACGCGACGCACATTCTCTGGACGACGGGTGGCTCCTTTGTTCCGGACGACCAGTTTGCCGCCTTTCTTAATAAGGCGGGCTCATAAATACGGGCGCTTCGCTGGCCAGGCACGCTTCTGGCGCCGAGTGCGTCTTAGCCGATTTGGTCGCCGCGTGGCCGGATACGCGTGAAATGGCCCATCTTGCGACCCGGTCTCGCTTCCGCCTTTCCGTAGAGCTGAAGCATGAGATCGGCCTCGGCGAGTAAAGCGGGCGCGCGATCCTGGTCGGAGCCGATGAGGTTTTCCATCGTGCAATCGGAATGGCGTGCCGTGCTGCCCAGCGGGAGTCCGGCAATGGCTCGGATATGCTGCTCGAACTGGGAAATCGCGCAGGCGGCCTCCGTCCAGTGGCCCGAATTATGCACGCGCGGAGCGATCTCGTTGACGAGCAAGGAGCCGTCCGGGAGTACGAAGAATTCGACCCCGATCACGCCGATATAGTCCAGCGCTGAAAGGATGGCGTAAGCCGCCTCCCTAGCCGCATCAGCCGTTTCGTCCGTGATCGCGGCAGGAACGGTTGATTGAAAGAGAATGCCGTTCCGGTGGATGTTTTCTGCGGGGTCGTATGCGGCCAGCGTCCCATCGAGCCCCCGCGCGGCGATGATGGAAATTTCCCGCTCGAAGGCGACAAGTCCCTCGAGAATGAGAGGCACAGCCCCCATGGCGGCCACCACACCCCCGGCATCCCCCGGGCGGGCCTGTCGGAACACGCGCTGTCCCTTGCCGTCGTAGCCCAGGCGCCTTGTCTTGAGCACGCCGTTGCCGCCGAACCGCACGAGCCCCTGCGCCAAGTCGCCTTCGTTATCGACGGACACAAAGGGAGCGGTTGGGATACCGATCGTGTTGAGGAAGATCTTCTCGGACAAGCGATCCTGTGCGGCCTCCAGCGCTTCGGCGGAAGGATGGAGCGGAACGCGGTCGGCGAGGGATCGCGCGGCCATCACGGGCACATTCTCGAATTCGTAAGTGACCACGTCACTGAGCTTTGCGAGTTGTTCCAAAGCCCTGCCGTCGTCGTAGGACGCAACGATGTGATGGCCGACGACCTCTGCCGCAGGACAGGCCTTATCAGGCTCCAGCACCACCGTGTGGTATCCGAGGCGCGCAGCGGCCATTGCGAGCATCCGCCCGAGCTGGCCGCCGCCGACAATACCGATCGTGGCGCCTGGCGCGAGCGGCTGGTTCATGCGTTGTCCTTCGGGTGCTCGGCAACTTCGGCGGTCTGGCGCGCACGCCAGGCTTCGAGCCGCCCGGCGAGCGCATCATCGGAAAGCGCCAGGACTGCGGCCGCCAGAAGCGCCGCGTTTACCGCGCCAGACCGGCCGATGGCCAAAGTACCTACCGGAATTCCCGCAGGCATCTGGACGATGGAAAGAAGCGAATCCTGGCCCGATAACGCCTTCGATTCCACCGGCACGCCGAAAACAGGCAATGGTGTCAGCGCCGCCGTCATGCCCGGCAGGTGCGCGGCGCCGCCGGCACCGGCGATGATGGCCTTAAAGCCAGCGGCCTTGGCGCCCTTAGCGAATTCGTAGAGGCGCTCGGGTGTGCGGTGCGCGGAAACGATCCGCACGTCCTTGGAGATCTCGAGCGCGTCGAGCGTGTCCGCTGCATGCCGCATCGTTTCCCAGTCCGATTGGCTTCCCATGATGATTGCGACATCAGTCTGCTGCCGATCCATGCAGAATTCCCTTGATTTGAAGTCAGCTCTCTAGCCCCCAGTGCGGCGCCGGGAAAGCGGAACTTCATGCGATGATGTCTGGAATGATCTTGTCTTCGAGCTGTTGAATGCGATCTCTCAGCGCGAGCTTCTTCTTCTTCATGCGCTGGATCTGCAGGGGATCGCAGCCGGAGGCGATCATCGCGTTAATCGCCGCATCGAAATCGGCGTGGTCCTGCTTCAGACGGGCGAATTCAAGGCGAATCTCAGCCTGTTCCTGTTCCGACATTCTCACGATCTGTTTTGACTCCGGCAGGGATACGGCGCAGAGCGCCGGTGCCGTCCCAAACCGGAACAGGCACCCCCTCTCTCTATCACATTTCAGGGAGTGGATAAATGCTACCCTTTAACATTCGACATCCGGCGCCATTGGTGGCAGACTGTCATCGTACCGTCATGGAACAAGGGCGGGAGCATTCCGGGCGGTTCACCAGGAACCAAGGAAGGAGGCACCCATGTCGCTTGAAACCCATCTTGCCGAGCTTCAGCGTAAGCATGTCGACCTGCAGCGTGAAATCGACGATGCGATGACGCATCCCTCCGTCGATCCGCTGGAGATCGCGAAGCTGAAGAGACGCAAGCTGGCCATAAAAGACGAGATGGAAAGACTCAGGGACCTTCAGACCAGGCACTGATTTGCTGAGCCGATATCAAGGTTCGGGATAACTTCTCTTCCTGGCGTTTGACCAACGCGCCAGGAAGCTCGAAGAATCTCTCCAGGATCAACCCGTAGGACTCGCGCCTTACGCGGCAGTTTCCACTTTTTCGTTTTCTGCCTCTTCCGCTTGCTCCTCGCCGGCATCGGCTCTGGGATCGAGCATCACGCTTTGAGGTGTGGCAGCGGGCTGGGCAGCCGGGATCGTCTGGAAGGTTTCCTTCTCCTGCACGGGCACCGGCGCACGCCGCGAAATCCGAACGAGCGCGTAAATCGTGATGCCCAGATGGGCACCCGCGGTGGCGAGGAAGAGGCTTTCCGGACGCAGCCACTGCATGAACAGCCCGGCGAAGATTGGCCCGGCCATGGTGCCGATTCCGTAGAGAAGCAGCAAACCGCTCGAGACTTTCACGAAATCGTTCGCCGAGGCATGGTCGTTCGCATGCGCGACGGAAATCGGATAAAGAACATAGGCAAGCAAGCCGTAGAGACCCGTCATCGTGATGATGACGCCGCCGATGCGCGGAGCGGTCACGAAAATTGCAAGGCCAATTAGAGCCGCACCGAGCGAGCAGCCCGCAAGTACAAACCGGCGGTCCGTATGGTCCGAGATTCGGCCGATCGGCACCTGTGCAACTGCGCCGGCAACCACTGCGACGCTCATCATGACGGCTATCTGGAAGGTGGAGATGCCGACCTCGGCCCCGTAGACAGCTCCCAATGTTCCCCAAGCGCCATTGGAGATGCCGACGAGCAGGCATCCGAAGACGGCCACCGGCGAGTTGGCATAGAGATTTCGGAAGTCGATCTTCACATCTGCCAAGGGCGCCGGCGTCACGGCGGTGGAAATCGCAGTCGGCAGCAGCGCCAGGCAGAAGAGAATACCGGTGAGCATAAAGAGGATCGGGGTCGTCACGTCCCCGAGCGTCACCACCATCTGCCCCGCCATGATGGAGGCGTAGGTGACCATCATGTAGAGGCCGAAGATCCTTCCGCGGGTTTCATTGGTCGAGCGTTCGTTCAGCCAGCTCTCGATCACCATGAACGCGCCGGCCATCGTGAAGCCGGTGAAGGCGCGCAGGATGAACCAGACGATCTCGTTGATCCAGATGCCGTTGACGAGCGATACGATCGCCCCGGTCGCGGCAAAAGCACCGAAGGCGCGTACATGTCCGACGCGGCGGACGAGCCGGGGCCCAAGATAGCATCCGGCAATGAACCCGCCGGCCCAGCAGGTGCCGAGAAAGCCCAGCGCAGTGGTGGAAAAACCTTCGTACTGGCCGCGCAGTGGAATGAGAAGGCCGAAGAGCCCGGAGCCGCTCAAGAGAAATGCGGTTCCCAAGAGCAGGGCAACAATCGATCCGACGGAGGAAAGCATATGTGAGTGCCTTTCTCAGGCCGGCTGCCGCCATGCGGCCCCGGATGAATGAACAGCCGGTCAGCTGCGGCGGAAAAGCGCTTCGGCCGCGGCTTTCGTGGAATCCTTCGAGCTCAGCTCCTGTTCCAACCGCGCGATCTCGTCGCGGAGCAGGCCGATCGTCCGCTTTAGCTCCTCAACTGAAAAGGTCGAAAGATCTTGGCCGATTGTGTATTGGGGTGGCCGTGCCACCGCATCCTCGTCCATAATCCCCATCCGCAATTCTTTGCCGCAAGCGCAAGACGACAATACATAACCGGCTGGGAGCGAGGCAATGCATTCCTGCCGGCGCAGTGAGGAAGATTGCAGAAAGAAGGCTTTGCTATGACGTCGAACGACATCCCTGAAAAGATGATGGCGGTTGCCATCATCGAGCATGGCGGCCCGATGGTGCTGAAACCCGAAGAGCGGCCAGTGCCCAAGCCCGGCAATGGCGAGATCCTGATCCAGGTCAAGGCTGCTGGCGTGAACCGGCCAGATGTGGCGCAACGAAAAGGGACATATCCTCCTCCACCGGGCGCTTCCGATCTGCCCGGCCTGGAAGTCTCCGGTATCGTTGCGGCTATTGGCGAAGGCGTGGAACGCTGGCGCATCGGCGATGAAGTTACCGCGCTAACGCCGGGCGGCGGCTATGCGGAATACTGCCTTGTCCATGGAACCAACGCGCTGCCCATCCCGCATGGGTTCACCTTCACCGAGGCGGCTGCCCTCCCTGAGACGTTCTTTACCGTCTGGCACAATGTTTTTGAGCGGGGTGGCCTCCAATCCGGCGAGACGCTTCTGGTCCATGGCGGGTCGTCCGGCATTGGCACGACCGCGATCCAGTTGGCCAGCCAGTTCGGAGCGACGGTGATCGCAACCGCCGGTTCGGCGGAAAAATGCGAGGCCTGCATCAGATTGGGTGCGGCTCGAGCGGTGAACTACCGCGAGGAGGATTTCGTGTTGGCCGTAAAGGAGGCGACCGAAGGTCGCGGCGCGGATGTCATCCTGGACATGGTGGGCGGCGGCTATGTCGATCGCAACTATGCGGCCGCGGCCATGGACGGGCGCATCGTGCAGATCGCGTTCCTGAGCGGATCGAAGACGGAGGTGGATTTCTCCAAGCTCATGGTAAAGCGCCTTACCCATACCGGATCGACACTTCGCCCGCGCAGCGTCGAGTTCAAGGCGCACATAGCGGCTGAACTCGAAGCGAAAGTGTGGCCTCTGCTTGCGGCGCGGAAGATTGCGCCCGTGATGGATACGATCTTTCCCCTGCGCGAAGCTTGGCGGGCGCATGAGCGAATGGAGGAGAGCAGCCATATCGGCAAGATCGTGCTCGATGTTGCCTGAGAGGTGCTTTCGCTGGAAATGGCGCGCGTGGTAAGGCCCGGCTCATGAGCCGATTTGTCATCCTGTTGGGCGGCGATATTCGTCCCACCCCGCAACTTCGCGACCGTTTGGCCGGGGCGCGTGTGATCGCCGCCGATTCGGGAATGCGCCACGCAAAACCGCTTGGTGTGCGGCCGGAGCTCTGGGTGGGCGACTTCGACTCATCCTCGGTCGAGGAGGATGGCGCGGAGTTCTCCGACGTCGCTCGCGAAGTCTATCCCGCCGACAAGAACAAGACCGACGGCGAACTCGCGATAGAAACAGCCCTTGATCTCGGCGCGACCTCGCTGGTGCTTGTCGGCGCGTTCGGGGGCATGCGGCCGGATCACGCATATCTGCATCTCGCCCTGGCGGTGAAGCTTGCGGAAGAGGGCGTGACTACCCTTCTGACAAGCGGGAGCCAGGAAGGGACACCGCTGCTCAACGCGAAGCGCTACACTTTCGGCTATCCGGACGGCACGCTGTTCAGCATTCTCGCCTTTACCGAACTTTCGGGCCTCACGGTGGAGGGCGCCAAGTGGCCGCTCCATTCGGTTGAAGTTCCCTTCGGATCCTCCCTTATCCTTTCGAACGTCGTGCGCGGCGAGCTTGCCGTGGTGCTCGAACGAGGCCGGGCACTTCTCGTCGCCGACTTCTTTGCAAACGGAAACGCGTGAACGTGGCACCTCCTCTTCTCAAGCTTGACGATATTCGGCTTACCTTCGGCGGTACACCGCTGCTTGCTGGTGCATCCCTGATGATCGGACCAGGGGAGCGCGTAGCGCTTGTCGGCCGCAACGGCTCGGGGAAATCGACGCTGCTCAAGATTGCCGCGGGACTTGTGGACCCTCAGGAAGGCGAGGTTTTTCGTCAACCCACAGCCACTCTGCGCTACCTGCCCCAAGCCCCGGATTGGCAGGGTTTCGAGACCGTGCGTGCCTATGTGGAGGCCGGTCTTGGTCCGGCGGATGACATGAACCGCGTTGCGCTGGTGCTCGACAAGCTGGGGCTGACCGGTGAGGAGGCGCCGGCCTCGCTCTCTGGGGGCGAGGCCCGGCGTGCTGCTCTTGCCAAAGTGCTTGCTCCGCAGCCGGACCTGCTGCTGCTCGACGAGCCCACCAACCATCTCGACTTGAACACGATCGAATGGCTGGAAGACGAGCTGCAGCGCTCCGCCTCGGCGGTGGTGGTCATTTCGCACGACCGCCGGTTCCTGGAGAAGGTGAGCCGCGCAACGGTATGGCTCGATCGCGGGGTGACGCGGCGCCTCGAAAAGGGCTTCGCCCATTTCGAGGATTGGCGGGACAAGCTCCTCGAAGAGGAGGAGCGGGAGCAGGAGAAGCTCGGACGCCAGATTGCGCGCGAGGAGCATTGGTTGCGCTATGGCGTGACCGCGCGGCGCAAACGCAATGTGCGCCGGCTTTCCGAGCTTCATGAACTGCGGGCTCGCCATCGCAATTATCGTGGCGCCGAGGGCGTCGCTACGATGCGTGCGAGCGACGCCGCATTGTCCGGGAAGCTCGTGATCGAGGCAGAAAACCTTACAAAAAGCTTCGGCGACCTCACGGTGGTGAAAGATTTCTCGATCCGGATCCTCCGCGGCGACAGGGTGGGCCTTGTTGGTCCAAACGGGGCGGGTAAGACCACCCTGCTTAAATTGCTCACCGGTGCATTGGAGCCGGATGAGGGCAAGGTGCGGCTGGGGGCGAATCTCGATATCGCAACGCTCGATCAGAACCGCGCTGCGCTCGATCCGAACGAAACGCTCGCGCATTTTCTGACCGACGGCCGGGGCGAGACCGTGGTGGTCAATGGTCAGGAACGCCATGTCGTTTCCTATATGAAGGACTTTCTCTTCAAGCCGGAGCAGGCGCGTACGCCCGTGCGCGAGCTTTCCGGCGGAGAGCGGGCGCGGCTGGTGCTGGCGCGGCTTCTTTCGCGTCCTGCGAACCTGCTGGTTCTCGACGAGCCCACCAACGATCTCGATATGGAAACGCTAGATCTGTTGCAGGAACTCGTGGAAGGCTTTCCAGGCACCGTGATCCTCGTAAGCCATGACCGTGATTTTCTTGATCGCACGGTAACGAGCACCATCGCGCCGGCCGGCAATGGTCGCTGGATCGAGTATGCGGGCGGCTATTCCGACATGATGGCGCAGCGGAAGGGAGAGGAACTCGACCGGCGCAAGATACGCGCCGCACAAGAATCCTCGCGCGGCGTGCAAGGGCAAGCCGAGCCCCAAAGGCAAAGTGCAAAGAAGCTCTCCTACAAGCAGAAATTTGCGCTCGAAACCTTGCCCGACCGGATTGAAGCGATCTGCGCAGAGATTGCGCAGCTGGAGGAAAAGCTTGCGGACCCCATGCTCTACTCGCGCGATGCCGCCGCTTTCGCTAAACTCTCGCAAGAACTCGACCGGAAACGCGCGGAGCGCGAGCAAATGGAAGAAGAATGGCTGGAGCTCGAAATGCTGCGCGAGGAAATCGAGGGCGGATAGCCACCGTATGCATACCTCTTATGAGGTATTCTCGCCCAAACCGTTTCCCCGTGTTATGCAGACATTTTGATTCACGCGGGGGCGGCGATGCGCGATTTTTCTTGGCCAGTTCGAACGCTTCTTACCGCGCTCCTAATACTGTTTTCGCTTCCCCGGGGCGCGTTCGCCTCGGTGGATACACAAACGCTCTACCGCGCCACCGTGGTCATCACCGGTAATTTCGAGCACGAAAAATTGAGGGGGTTTGCCGAGTCCCTGGAAGAGGTCCTCGTCAAGGTTTCCGGCGATCCGGATCTCGCCGGTTCTCCAGAGGTGGTCGCTCTGGCTGTCCGTGCTGCGGAGTTTGTGGAAAGCCACGAGCTGGTCGATCGCATGGCCGGTATTCCCGCGCATGACGAGCAGGGCACGCGCGAGAGGCCGCATCTGCTGACCGTCGTTTTCTCGAAGGAAAAGATCGATGGAGCCTTGCGGGAACTAGGACGCTCGCCCTGGCTCGAGCGGCCCACCATCGGCCTCGCCATCGGCGTGGACAACGGCACAAGGCACTTTTTGCTCACACGGGGAAGCGATCTCGGTTCCGACCATAGGCAGACGCTTGTCGATATTGCTGAAGAACTGGGGCTGCGGATCAGCTTTCCCGGCGAGCAGGAGATTGCGGTCGAAACCGCCGTTTTAGGAAACGCAGTCCCAGAGCAGCTTGACGATCTGCGCAGGGCGTTGAATTCCGAGGCGTTACTGGCGGGCTCTCTCGTCTGGAACGAGCGGGCATTTCGCTGGTCTTCGCAATGGCAGCTTGCAACGGGAGACATGCTCGAAAATTGGGAAGCCGAGAGCATCTCCTTCGATTCGGTGTTCAGGAGAACGCTGGAGAGCGCGATGCGCGTGCTTTCCGGAGCTGGGAAGCCGTAGGGGACCTCGGCATCTTCACGCAACGATAACCCTGTATCCGCTATCACGTCGGCTCCGTCGCAGGAGTGAAGCCGATGAGCGAAGAGTTTCTCATTTCTGCAAAACCCGACCTGCAGAAAGCGCGTGCCGATTGGCTTGCCTCGCTTAAGGAAGAGAGACGGCTGGCACGGCTGACCCTCGAGGCGTATGAGCGCGATACGCGGCAGTTCCTGCAGTTCCTGACCGGCCATTGCGGCGGTGCCCCGGGACTTTCGGATATTGCAGAAATGCGCCCGGCCGATCTGCGTGCGTTTCTTGCGGCGCGACGGGCAGACGGAGCTGGCGCACGCACGCTTGGCAGGGGGCTTGCGGGGATACGCTCGCTTCTTCGCTTTCTGGAAAGAAAAGGGCTCGCCAATGCCGCGGGCGCGGGCGCCCTCAGGGCACCCCGGGCGCCCAAGGGCCTGCCCAAGCCCCTTACGGCCGCCGATGCGAGGCGCGTCGCATCAGGGGAGGGGCAGCTTGCGGAAGAGCCTTGGATCGCGGCCCGCAATGCGGCAGTGCTTGCCCTTCTTTATGGATCCGGCCTCCGCATAGGAGAGGCTCTCGGGCTCAAGGGGGCCGACATTCCCGCGATGCGCTCCGGTTCGCTGCGCGTTACCGGCAAAGGAAGCAAGGTCCGGATCGTTCCGGTCTTGCCCGTGGTAGCGGAAGCCGTCGCCGAATATCAGCGTCTCTGCCCCTATCCGCTTGGCAATGACGCTCCGCTCTTTCGCGGCGCGCGCGGCGGCCAGCTGCAGCCGGCGATAATCCAGCGAGAGATGCGCAAGATGCGCTCCGCGCTCAATCTGCCGGACACCGCGACCCCCCACGCTCTACGTCACTCCTTCGCCACGCATCTGCTCGGGCGCGGCGGTGATCTGCGGGCCATCCAGGAGCTTCTTGGGCATGCGAGCCTCTCGACAACGCAGGTCTATACAGCCGTCGATACGTCGAGACTTCTCGAAATCTATGAAAAAGCCCATCCAAGGGCGTGAACAGACAATTTTGCCGTTTTCGCGCTATATCGCTCTGCGGATGAACCAGTTTCACTTCCGATCCAGTCAGTTGAGGTGGCTCGCCGCCGCCATCTTGGCCAGTTTCCTGTCCTTCTTCTTTTGGGGGCTGTTCTTAGCTGGCAAAGCACGGGCGGAGGAAGCGGTCTGTCAGGGCATCGACCTCGTCGCAGAACTCGCCGAGCAGGACCCGGTCTTGCTGCAAAGGATCAAGGCGGAAGCTGCTTCTATACCCAACGGCGATCGCCTTCTCTGGCGTGTTGAGAAAGGCTCGTCGAAGCCCTCCTATCTCTTCGGCACGATGCACGTGACGGATCCGCGCGTAACGGAACTGCCGCGCTCCGCGAAAGATGCATTCACCGCTGCCGAGACCGTGGTGATCGAAACGACGGATATTCTGGACAAGCAGGCCATGATGGCGGCCATGGCGGCAAAGCCGGAGTTGATGATGTTTCCGGGCAAGGAGACCCTTGCGGACCATCTTTCCGCCGAAGAAAGCCAGATCGTCGAGAAGGCGCTTCAAGAGCGTGGGATGTCATTGCAGAGCGTGGCGAAGATGAAGCCATGGATCCTCATCTCCCTCGTTTCGCTGCCTGAATGCGAGATCAAGCGTCAGCAGCAGGGTACGCCGGTTCTCGATGCCAAGCTCGCCATGGAGGCAAAAGCGGCCGGCAAGCAAATCGCCGGGCTCGAAACGGTCGAAGAGCAGCTTTCGGCCATGGCTTCATTGCCTATGGAGCTCCACATCCAAGGCCTTGTGGGCACGCTCGCACTGGGCGACCGCATGGACGACCTGATCGAGACCATGATCTCGCTCTACCTGGCGGGCGAACCAGGCATGTTCCGCCCGGCGCTCAGCGAACTCCTTGAGCTCGAGGGGCGGGAGGAGGCGGATTACGCCGAGTTCGAAAAGCGGATGGTGGAAATGCGCAACCATGTCATGGCCGAACGCGCTGAGCCTTTGCTGGAAAAAGGTGGCGCCTTCATCGCGGTCGGGGCCATGCATATTCCCGGCGAAACCGGTCTGGTGAGCCTGCTGCGGCAAGCGGGATACCGAGTGACCCCTGCCGATTAGCCGCCTCATAGGCACGAAACGGAACCCTCCGCAGCCAAATGGCGTTAACTGCCCAAAGGATAACGGAGATCGGTTCCGATGAGCAATTATGATCGACCCACGAACGCGCCGGAAAATGATCCGCGTGTAACCCCGGCGGGCGCGGCGCCCACCAGCAATCAGACCGTCGTCCGCTCAGGCGGTAGCGGAAGCACCTTCATCGTGGTGGCCGTTTTGGCTGCGATCGTTGTGATCCTGCTCCTGGCCTTCGGCGGCTCCTCCTTCTTCGGCGGCCGCGATACCGCAGTGGCGCCGGGCGATCAGGACACGGTGGTCGTGCCCGGAGGCGGCGACAACAACACGACGGTCAATCCCGCTCCGGGCGGCACCACCGCAACCCCGCCTGCCGATACGACTCCCGCTGCACCGGATACCGGCGGCAGCACTACTGGTGGTAGCACCACAGGCGGCGGCACGGCTCCTGCAGCCCCGCAAGGTGGTACGACCACTCCTGCTCCGAGCACCCCTGCCCCTGCCGGCCAGTAATATCTCGGCTTGGCTGGATACGAGAATGGCCGCGATGCATTCGCGGCCATTCTTCTTTGAAGGATCTCTGCAGGCCGGCAGCGACCTGCGTGCCGGCACACTTTTTTGAAGGGCCGGGCGGGCTAGCTGTGGATCGGCTTGAAGAAGGTTGCGAGTGCGGCTTCCTTGACGGCTTCCGACATGGTCGGGTGTGCATGGCAAGTGCGCGCAAGATCTTCCGACGAGCCGCCGAATTCCATCAGAACGGCCGCTTCGTGGATCATCTCGCCCGCCCCGAAGCCAAGGATATGAACGCCAAGCACGCGGTCGGTCTTCTTGTCCGCGAGCACCTTAACGAAACCGTCCGTATGAAGCATGGAGCGGGCTCGCCCGTTGGCGCTGAAGGGAAACTTCCCAACATTGTATTCGATGCCGGCCTTCTTCAGCTCTTCCTCGGTCTTGCCCACCGACGCAACTTCGGGGCTCGTATAAACCACCCCGGGAATGACGTCGTAATTCACGTGACCCGCCTGGCCGGCGATAATCTCGGCGACGGCGACACCCTCGTCCTCTGCCTTATGAGCAAGCATCGGGCCCGCGATGACGTCTCCGATCGCATAGATGCCCGGAACATTCGTTCGCAGATGACTGTCCGTCTTCACGCGGCCGCGCTCGTCGAGCTCGACGCCTGCTTCCGCGAGGCCCAGCCCGTCGGTATAGGGTTTGCGCCCGGTGGCAACCAGGACGACATCCGCATCGACCGTTTCCGCCGCGCCGCCCTTGGCCGGCTCGAAGGTTACCGAGGCGCCGTCCTTGGTCTTGGAAACGCCGGTCACCTTTGCGCCCAGCTTGAACTCGAAGCCCTGCTTGCCCAGCATGCGCTGGAACTGTTTTGCCACCTCGCCGTCCATGCCGCCGAGGATGGTGTCGAGATACTCGATCACTGTTACCTTCGCGCCAAGCCGCGACCAAACGGAGCCTAGCTCCAGCCCGATAACGCCGCCGCCGACCACGATCAGGCGGTCCGGGACGTTGTCGAGTTCCAACGCGCCGGTGGAAGAGACGATCACCTTCTCGTCGAACTTGACGTCGACGCCCGGAATGCCCGCTACGTCCGAACCGGTGGCGATGACGATGTTTTTCGTCTCGACCGTCTGGTCCTTGCCGTCGTCGCCGGTTACGACGACCTTACCGTCGCCGGCGATCCGGCCTGTGCCGCGGAAGACGTCAATCTTGTTCTTCTTGAACAGGAAATCGAGGCCTTTGACGTTCTGTTCGACCGTCTTGTCCTTGTGAACCAGCATCTTCTTCAGGTCGAATTTCGGCGTGCCCACCTCGATGCCGAGATCGGCGAAGGAATGCTGCGCCTCGGCCAGCATCTCCGTTGCGTGCAGCAACGCCTTGGACGGGATGCAGCCTACATTGACGCAGGTTCCACCATGGTTCGGCCGCTTCTCCACCACGGCCGTCTTCAGGCCGAGCTGTGCGGCCTTGATGGCGCAGACATAGCCGCCGGGGCCGGTTCCGATCACGACGACGTCATAGGTGTCGGGCATGAAAATCCCTCACTTGCTTTAGGAGAAATCGGCGAGGCTTAGAGATCGAGCACCAGGCGTTCCGGGTCCTCCAGAACCTCTTTGACACGGACCAGGAAGGTGACGGCTTCCTTGCCGTCGACGATGCGATGATCGTAGGAGAGCGCCAGATACATCATCGGGCGGATGACGATCTGTCCGCCGACGACCATGGGGCGCTCCTGGATCTTGTGCATGCCGAGGATGCCGGATTGTGGCGCATTGAGGATCGGCGTCGACATCAGCGAGCCGTAGACGCCGCCATTGGAAATGGTGAAGGTGCCGCCCTGCATGTCGGCCATGGAGAGCTTGCCGTCACGAGCCTCCATACCAAGCCGGCCGATCTCCTTCTCGATCTCGGCGATGTTCATGCGGTCGGCATCGCGCACGACCGGCACCACCAGGCCCCGGTCCGTACCCACGGCGACGCCGATGTGGCAGTAGTTTTTGTAGATGATATCCGCGCCGTCGATCTCGGCATTGACGGCCGGGATCTCCTTGAGCGCGTAGCAAACGGCCTTTGTGAAGAAGCCCATGAAGCCGAGCTTCACGCCGTGCTTCTTCTCGAAGAGATCCTTGTACTTCTTGCGCAGGTCCATGACCGCCGACATGTCCACCTCGTTGAAGGTGGTAAGCATTGCGGCGGTGTTCTGCGCGTCCTTCAGGCGCCGGGCGATGGTCTGGCGCAGACGCGTCATCTTCACGCGTTCCTCGCGCACCTCGTCCTCCGGCGTGGAAGGCGCGCGGGCGATCTTGGGCATTTCCGTCGGCTGGCTGGGAGCGCCGCGGCTGCCGCGCTCGATGGCGGCGAGCACATCGCCCTTGAGGACCTGGCCGTCCTTGCCGGAGCCCGCCACCTCGTCGACGGACATCCTGTTCTCCGCCAGGAGCTTGGCAGCGGAAGGTGCCGGCGGACGATCGCGCTGCTCAATCGGCGGCTCGCCGCCGACCTTGGCCGTCTTCTCGATTGCCTCCGCGGTGCTGGAGGCGCCGGAATTGCCGGCTGCCTGAGAGACCGCGTCCTTCTTTTCCCCTTGCGCGGGGGGCTGCTTGGCCGCGCCGCCGCCTTCTCCGATGGAGCCGAGCAATGCGCCGACCTCGACGGTCTCGCCTTCCTTGACGGCAATCTCCTGCAGCGTGCCCGCGGATGGTGCGGGCACTTCCACCGTCACCTTGTCGGTCTCGAGTTCGACGAGCGGCTCATCGACGGCGATCGGATCGCCGACCTTTTTGAACCAGCGGCCGATGGTGGCCTCGGTGACGGATTCGCCCAGGGTGGGGACGCGGATTTCGGTAGCCATTGTTCTCAATTTCCGTTGGTTCGTTCGCTCGTGCTTCAGCCGCCCAATGCGTCTTCGAGGAAGGCCGCGAGCTGCTCCAGATGCTTCGACATGAGACCGGTCGCGGGCGAAGCGGCAGCTGGCCGGCCGGCGTAGCGCACGCGCTTGTGCTTGGCCTCGATGTGCTGCAGGACCCACTCCAGATAGGGATCGATGAAGGACCAGGCGCCCATATTCTTGGGCTCTTCCTGGCACCACACCATCTCCGCATTGCGGAAGCGCGACAGCTCGGTAAGCAGGGCCTTCGCCGGGAACGGGTAGAGCTGCTCGACGCGCAGCAGGTAGATGTCGTTGATGCCCCGCTTCTCACGCTCTTCATAAAGGTCGTAATAGACCTTGCCGGAGCACATGACGACGCGACGGATCTTCGAATCTTTGACGAGCTTGATCGGCTGGTTCGAAAGATACTGCGCATCGTCCCACAGCAGCCGGTGGAACGTGCTCTCTCCCGACATCTCGGCGAGCGTGGAAACCGCCCGCTTGTGGCGGAGCAGCGACTTCGGCGTCATCAGGATCAGCGGTTTGCGGAAATCGCGCTTCAGCTGACGGCGCAGGATGTGGAAGTAGTTGGCGGGCGTGGTGACGTTCGCCACCTGCATGTTGTCTTCCGCACAGAGCTGCAGGAAGCGCTCCAGGCGCGCCGACGAGTGCTCCGGTCCCTGGCCCTCATAGCCATGCGGCAGAAGGCAGACCAGGCCCGACATGCGCAGCCACTTGCGCTCGCCCGAGGAGATGAACTGGTCGAAGACCACCTGGGCGCCATTGGCGAAGTCGCCGAACTGAGCCTCCCAAAGGGTCAGTGCTCGGGGCTCGGCCAGCGAATATCCGTATTCGAAGCCGAGCACGGCCTCTTCTGAAAGCATCGAATTGATGACTTCATAGAAGGCTTGCTGCGGGCCCAGATGGTTGAGCGGGATATAACGGTTCTCGTCGCGCTGGTCGTAGAGCACCGAGTGACGCTGCGAGAAAGTGCCGCGTTCCGAATCCTGGCCTGAAAGGCGCACCGGATTGCCTTCGAGCAGGATGGAACCGAAGGCGAGCGCCTCGGCAGTGGCCCAATCGAGGCCCTCGCCGGTCTCGATCATCTGCTTGCGGTTGTCGAGGAAGCGACGGATCGTGCGGTGGACCTCGAAATCGGCGGGCACTTCCGTCAGCTTCTTGCCGATTTCCTTGAGGGTCTTCACCGGCACGGCAGTCTTGCCGCGGCGCTGTTCGTCCTCATCGTCCGCCTTCTTCAGGCCAGACCACGCGCCATCCAGCCAGTCGGCCTTGTTGGGCTTGTAGGCCTGACCGGCCTCGAATTCAGCCTCAAGCGTGGCCCGCCACTCGGCTTTCATCTGGTCGACGTCGTCCTTGGTGACGAGACCCTCTTCGATCAGCTTCTTCGAATAGATCTCGACGGTCGTCGGATGCGACCGGATGGTCTGGTACATGATCGGCTGCGTGAATGCCGGCTCGTCGCCCTCGTTATGACCGAAGCGGCGATAGCAGAACATGTCGATGACGACCGGCTTGTGAAAAGCCATGCGAAATTCGGTCGCGACCTTGGCCGCATAGACGACGGCTTCCGGGTCATCGCCGTTCACGTGGAAAATCGGCGCCTCGATCATCTTCGCCACATCTGAAGGATAGGGCGAGGAGCGCGAGAAACGCGGATTGGTCGTGAAGCCGATCTGGTTGTTGATGATGAAGTGCACGGTTCCCGCCACGCGGTGACCGCGCAGGCCGGAAAGCCCGAGGCACTCCGCCACCACGCCCTGCCCGGCGAAAGCCGCGTCGCCGTGGAGCAGAAGCGGCATCACACGCACGCGCTCCGACAGCGGGACGATCTCGTCCCGCGTGCGGCCGAAAAGCTGGTCCTGCTTGGCGCGTGCCTTGCCCATCACGACGGGGTCGACGATTTCCAGATGCGACGGGTTCGCTGTCAAGGACAGGTGCACCTTGTTGCCGTCGAACTCCCGGTCGGAAGAGGCGCCGAGGTGATACTTGACGTCGCCCGAACCCTCCACTTCGTCCGGCGCGAAGGATCCGCCCTTGAACTCGTGGAATATGGCGCGATGCGGCTTGCCCATGACCTGGGAAAGCACATTGAGGCGCCCGCGATGGGCCATGCCGAGCACGATTTCCTTCAGGCCCAGTTGTCCGCCGCGCTTGATGATCTGTTCCAGCGCAGGGATAAGCGATTCGCCACCGTCGAGCCCGAACCGCTTGGTGCCCTTGTACTTGACGTCCAGAAACTGCTCAAAACCTTCCGCCTCGATCAGCTTTTGCAGGATCGCCTTCTTGCCATTGGCGGTGAAGGCGACACCCTTGTCCGGCCCCTCGATGCGCTCCTGGATCCACGCCTTCTCCTCGGGATTGGAGATGTGCATGAACTCCACGCCGAGCGTGGAGCAATAGGTGCGCTTCAGGATCGCCAGCATCTCGCGGATGGTGGCGGTTTCCAGACCCAGGACATTGTCTATGAAAATCGGCCGGTCGAAATCGGCTTCCGTGAAGCCGTAGGCTTCAGGGGAGAGCTCGTTGTAATCGTCGATCGGCTTTGCAAGGCCGAGCGGATCGAGATCGGCATGAAGGTGACCGCGCATGCGATAGGCGCGGATCATCATGATCGCGTGCACGGAATCACGTGTCGCCTGATAGATCTCGGCTTCGGAAAGGGAGACGCCGCCTTCGGCCGCCTTCTTCTTGAGCTTGAGATTGATGTCGCCTTCGAGCGCCGCCCAATTGCCATCGAGCGCGGAAACGAGTTCGCCATTGGCGACGAGCGGCCATCCCTTCTTCTTCCAGGAGGCGCCTTCGGCGCTCTTCTTCACATCGGCAGCATTGTCCTTGAGCTGGCTGAAGAAGGCACGCCAATCCGTGCTGACGGAATTGGGATCGCTCTCATAGGATGCGTAGAGATCCTCGATATAGGCGGCATTGCCGCCATAGAGGAACGAGGTGATGGAAAAATCTTCGTTGGCCTGGTTTTGCCGCGCCATATCATGCCGAAGCTTTTGGCTTCGTCTCCTTTTTACGCGAATGGGAAGTAGCGAATAGCGAGTAGGGGTGTTCTCGCGCTCCCTGGATCTTTCTCTATTCGCTACTCCCTATTCGCTAATCCTTGATTGCCTCGACCAGAGTTTTCCCAAGACGCGCCGGAGAGGGCGATACCTTGATGCCCGCCCGCTCCATCGCCTCGATCTTGTCCTCTGCTCCGCCTTTGCCGCCGGAGATCACTGCGCCTGCATGGCCCATGGTGCGCCCTGCGGGTGCCGTGCGGCCGGCGATGAAGCCCGCCATCGGCTTCTTCCGCCCGCGCTTCGCCTCGTCCAGAAGGAACTGCGCCGCATCCTCTTCTGCGGAGCCGCCGATTTCGCCGATCATGATGATGGATTTGGTTTCGTCATCAGCAAGGAACATTTCGAGGATGTCGATGAATTCCGTACCTTTCACGGGATCGCCACCAATGCCCACTGCAGTCGTCTGGCCGAGGCCTTCATTGGTGGTCTGGAACACCGCCTCATAGGTAAGCGTGCCGGAGCGCGAAACAACACCCACGGAACCCTTCTTGAAGATGTTGCCCGGCATGATGCCGATCTTGCATTCTTCCGGTGTCAGCACGCCGGGGCAGTTCGGGCCGATCAGGCGCGACTTGGACTTTTCCAGCTTGGCCTTCACATGGACCATGTCCATCACCGGAATGCCTTCCGTGATGCAGACGATGAGCGGGATTTCCGCTTCGATCGCCTCGATGATCGCTGCCGCGGCCCCTGCCGGAGGCACGTAGATGACCGTAGCGTCGGCGCCCGTCTTCTCCTTGCCCTCGGCCACGGTGGCGAAAATCGGCAGTTCGGCAGCGCTGTCGAGCCCGCTGCGCCACATCTCGCCACCCTTCTTGGGATGGATGCCGCCGACCATCTTCGTGCCGTAATAGGCGAGCGCCTGCTCGGTATGGAACGTGCCGGTCTTGCCCGTCAGCCCCTGGACGAGGACCTTGGTATTCTTGTCGACGAGAATGGACATTCTATCTCCTACAGCCGCTTCAGCCCGGTGAGGGATTCACCCTCCGGCATTGCATCCAATGTCGCGGGCGGTCCCGGGTCTCTTCCCAGGCCGCCCATATCTTCTACTTCACCGCCGCCACGATCTTCTTGGCGGCATCATCCAGATCGTCTGCCGGGATCACATTGAGGCCGCTATCGGCGATGATCTTCTTGCCGAGTTCGACATTGGTGCCCTCAAGCCGAACGACCAGGGGCACCTTGAGGCCGACTTCCTTCACGGCCGCGATCACGCCTTCCGCGATCACGTCGCAGCGCATGATGCCGCCGAAGATGTTGACCAGGATGCCCTTCACATTGGGGTCGGCGGTGATGATCTTGAAGGCCGCCGTCACCTTCTCCTTGGAGGCGCCGCCGCCCACATCGAGGAAGTTGGCGGGCTCCGCGCCGTAAAGCTTGATGATGTCCATCGTCGCCATGGCGAGGCCCGCGCCGTTCACCATGCAGCCGATATTGCCGTCGAGCGCGACATAGGCGAGGTCGTATTTGGAAGCCTCGATTTCCTTCTCGTTCTCTTCCGAGGTATCGCGCAGCGCGACCACGTCTTCGTGGCGGAAGAGCGCGTTGTTGTCGAAGGAAACCTTCGCATCCAGGACGCGCAGGTGCCCGTTCTCCATCACGATGAGAGGATTGACCTCAAGGAGGCTCATGTCCTTCTCGGTGAACGCCCTGTAAAGCGTCGGGAAGAGCGTCTCGCCGTCCTTCGCCGCCGCGCCTTCGAGCTTCAGCGCCTCGCTCAGCTTTGCCACGTCATCCGCCGTCACGCCCTTTTCCGGGTCGATGGGCAGCGTCAGGATCTTCTCCGGCGTCTCCTCGGCCACAGCTTCGATATCCATGCCGCCTTCGGTGGAGACGACAAAGGCAGGGCGGCCAACGGTGCGATCGATCAGGATTGACAGATAGAGCTCGCGGGCGATATCGGCTCCGTCCTCGATATAGAGGCGGTTCACCTGCTTGCCCTCAGGGCCGGTCTGCTTCGTGACGAGAGTGTTGCCGAGCATCTCACGGGCGTTCGCCACCACATCCTCGACGGATTTGGCGAGCCGCACGCCGCCCTTGGCATCGGGCGAAAGCTCCTTGAACTTGCCCTTGCCGCGTCCGCCGGCGTGGATCTGGCTCTTCACCACATAGAGCGGCCCAGGCAGGTTCTTGGCCGCAGCTTCCGCTTCTTCGGGCGTGAAAACAGCCACGCCCTGGGCGACCGGTGCGCCATATCCCTTCAGGAGTTCCTTGGCCTGATATTCATGGATGTTCATGGAGGGGAACTCCCTAGTTCTTCAGATTCGGGGCGATCTCGCCGCATGCCTTGCACAGGGCTTCGACCGCGGCGACCGAGCTCTCGAACATCTTCTGCTCGGCCTTGTTGAGGTCGATTTCGATGATGCGCTCGACGCCGCCAGCGCCGATCACAACCGGCACACCCACATAGAGATCCTTGATGCCATACTGGCCAGACACGTGCGCTGCACAGGGCAGAACGCGCTTCTTGTCCTTCAGATAAGCCTCGGCCATCGCAATGGCGGCGGAAGCCGGTGCATAATAGGCGGAACCGGTCTTGAGGAGACCGACGATCTCGGCGCCCCCGTCGCGCGTGCGCTGCACGATCTGGTCGATCTTCTCCTGGGTCGTCCAGCCCATCTTCACGAGGTCCGGGATCGGAATGCCGGCGACCGTGGAATAGCGCGTGAGCGGGACCATGGTGTCTCCGTGGCCGCCCAGCACGAAACCCGTCACGTCCTCGACCGACACCTTGAATTCTTCGGCCAGGAAGTAGCGGAAACGGGCTGAGTCGAGCACGCCGGCCATGCCGACCACGTGGCTCTTCGGCAGGCCCGAGAATTTCTGCAGCGCCCACACCATCGCATCAAGGGGATTGGTGATGCAGATGACGAAGGCGTTCGGTGCGTATTTCCTGATGCCGGCGCCGACCTGCTCCATGACCTTGAGGTTGATGCCAAGCAGATCGTCGCGGCTCATGCCGGGCTTGCGCGGCACGCCTGCCGTCACGATGCACACATCCGCTCCTTCGATGGCTGCATAGTCGTTCGCGCCGAGATATTTGGCGTCGAAGCCCTCGACCGGCGACGACTCGGCGATATCCAAGCCCTTGCCCTGCGGGATACCTTCAGCGATGTCGAACAGGACGACATCGCCCAGTTCTTTCAGACCGACGAGATGGGCGAGCGTGCCGCCGATCATGCCCGAGCCGATGAGAGCGATTTTGTGGCGAGCCATGTTTGGAGATCCCCTTTCAAAAACGCCGGCACCTTCAGGAAGAAGTCCGGCAAAAATGCGAGCGCGGTAGCCGATCAGAAATCCCGCATGCCATAATGCCGCAGGCAAAAAAATACAACCGATTCTTTTGACCCAAGTTTTTTCAATCGTTTAGATAGTTCCGGATTTACGTAAACGTAAATCAGTCCAGGCTCAGACCGTCGCTGTCCCGGGTTCCGACGGGTGGGACAACCAATCACCGCTCTGCATTTCGACGAGCCGGGAGGCCGTCCGAGCGAATTCGAACTGCTCGGTGCCCGACACCGCTTGATAGAGCTTGTCCGGTTCTTCCTCCGCCGAAAGGAAAAGCCGTTTGCGGTTATCATAGAGCGTGTCGATGAGGAGGATGAATCTTTTGGCTTCGTTCCGCCTGGAATGATCCATGGCAGGCACGTGATCGATGAAGATCGTATCGAAATGCCCCGCAATGGCCATGTAGTCCCTGGCGCCGAGAGGCTTGCTGCAGAGATCGGCGAATGAGAAGCGCGCCGCGCGGGCCACAGCGCGGGGGATGATCACGCTCCGTCCCTTTACGACCAGCCTCTCCTCGTTTCCTGCCTCACCGTCGGTGGCGGTCAACCATGCCTCGTCCATCATCCGGTCGGCCTTGGGCCCGAGCGGCGTGATATAGACGGGAAGCCGATTAAGCTTTTCCAGGCGGTAATCCGTGCCGTTGTCGAGCCGCATGACCGCGGCGTGGCGCTTCAGGATTTCGATGAACGGTTCGAACAGGCCGCGGTTGAGGCCATCCCGATAGAGCTCATCCGGAGCCACATTGGACGTCGCGACGAGCACCACGCCCTCCGCGAACAAGGCGGAGAAGAGGCGCGAGAGGATCATGGCGTCCGCAATGTCCGTCACGCTGAATTCGTCGAAACAGAGAACCCACGCCTCGCGCGCCAGCGCGGCTGCGACGGGCGGTATAGGATCGGTCCCGCGCGCCTCTCCGGTTTTCAATGCAGCACGATGACGGGCGATGCGGTCATGCACATCGGCCATGAAGGCGTTGAAGTGAACGCGCCTCTTTCCCCTAACCGGGACAAGTTCGAAAAAGAGGTCCATGAGCATGGTTTTGCCGCGCCCGACCCCGCCAAAAACATAAAGCCCGGTAACGGGCTCCCTGTTTCGGCGGCTTTTGGCGAAAAGCCAGCCGAGCGCGCTCGACTTACGGGCGAGGCGGTGTTCAGCGATGCGTTCGATCAGCCCATCGAGGGCAGCAGCCACCTTCTCCTGCTGTGCGTCGCGGGTGACTGCCCCGGTTTCGACCAGATGGACATAGCGTTGGGCAACGGAAAGATGGGTTTTTACGTCACGCAGGGACATAGGCGAAGCGACACCTTGTACGGTCTTCGGCAAGTGGTCGTCGCGCCCGTATCAGCCTAGCGCGAGACCGAAACTGGCGTACCCCCTGCCGTCTGTCCATCGAGCCGGCCGCCTCCGCTGGAATAAAGCCGTGCGATGGTATTCCCGTTTTCGTCATACATGACGACCTGATTGCCCGAAAGATCCCAGGCACGCATGTTGGCGAGCTCGTTCGAGCATCCGCGGGTACCGCCGCGCGAGGAGTTTCCATATTTGGTGAGCGTCAGGAACATCTGGCACGACGATCCGCCGGAATTGACGCTCCAGGAGCCAAGAAGGCTGTTTTTCTCGATCGGCGCGGCCGAGGCAGCAGCGGCCGCCTGTGCGGCTGGATCAACGGCCGCGAGGGTTGTTCCCGCCTGATCCGGGGTTACGGGTTGCATGCCGGGCTGGGCAGGCGGCGGCAACTGGCTGCCCGTGATCGTGCCGGAGGGAGCGGCCGGCAATGGCTGCGGTTGGCGCGCGGGCACGGGATTGATCCTGTCCGACTGGCAGCCCGCCACGGCAAGCGCCAGAAAAGAAATCGCGAAAACTCCGGTTTTCGAGTGCGGCATTCCTCTCTCCGTTGTGGGCTACCCCAATGACGCCCCGGCTCATCCACCCAGGCGAGGACGGAAAACTATCACAAACCTCTATAGTTAAGAACCGGTTATCAACCGGGAAATTCGCGGGCGCGGAACTGGCCCCACAAAAAAACGTTAACGCATCGATTTTCGAAAGCGAGGATTCCCGATGCTGAAGTGGATACTTATTCTTCTAATCGTGGCAGCCGTTGCCGGCCTGCTCGGCATGAACAGCCTGGCGGGAGCGGCAATGACGGGGGCGAAGATCCTGATTGCGATCGTCCTGATCCTGTTCCTGCTCGCGGTGCTCGGAATTGTCGCGATAGCCTGACGCGCTTCCCTCCCAAGTCTGGTAATTTCCCGCGCATTCCGCCATATAGGCCCCAAACCTCAATGGACCGGAGCCTCAATGGCGGAACAGGCAGCTTTCGCGAAGATGAATGGGCTCGGCAACGAAATCATCGTTGCCGACATGCGCGGCCGTACGGATCGCGTAAGTCCTGACGCCGCGCGGCGCCTCGCCAGCGATCCTGCGACGCGTTTCGACCAGATCATGGCGATCTACGACTCGCGCCTGGAAGGCACGGAGTACTACATCGAGATCATCAATTCCGATGGGAGCCTCGCTCAAGCCTGCGGCAACGGCATGCGTTGCGTGGTGCAATCCCTCGCAGCGGAGACGGGGCGGCGAAGCGTCACCTTCGAAACTGTTGCCGGGATTCTGACCGCCGAGGAGCACGAGGACGGGCTAATATCAGTCGATATGGGCAAGCCGCGTTTCGGCTGGCAGGACATCCCGCTCTCGGAGGAATTCCGCGACACCCGGCGGATAGAGCTGCAGGTCGGCCCGATCGACAAACCGGTGCTGCATTCGCCCTCCGTTGCCTCCATGGGCAATCCGCATGCAATCTTCTGGGTCGAGGACGATCCGTATTCCTATGACTTGGAACGCTTCGGCCCGATGCTCGAGAACCACCCGATCTTTCCCGAGCGCGCCAATATCACGATTGCCCGTGTGGAGTCGGCAGAAGGACTCACCATGCGCACCTGGGAACGCGGCGCAGGGCTGACGCTCGCCTGCGGTTCTGCCGCTTGCGCCGCCGCCGTTTCGGCGGCCCGGACCGGGCGCACGGGGCGGCGGGTAAAAGTCAACCTGCCGGGCGGCTCGCTCGAGATCTTCTGGCGCGAGGACGATCACGTCATCATGACCGGGCCTGCCGAGTGGGAGTTTTCCGGCCGTTTCGACCCTGCGACTGGCGCATGGGAACGCGAAGTGGAAGGGGCGGCCTGATGGCGGTCGATGTCCTTACCTTCGGGTGCCGGCTCAACGCCTATGAGTCCGAGGTCATCAAGCGGGAGGCCGAAGCTGCAGGGCTTGGCGGGCTCGAGGGCGGCGCGGTCGTGATTAATACCTGTGCCGTAACGGCCGAGGCCGTGCGCCAGGCACGTCAGGCGATCCGTAAAGCCCGGCGCGAAAACCCGAACGCCCGCATCATCGTCACCGGCTGTGCCGCCCAGACGGAGCCGGAGACATTCGGCGGGATGGAAGAGGTCGACCTCGTGCTCGGCAACGAGGAGAAGCTGAAAGCCCACAGCTATCGCGCCCTGCCGGATTTCGGCGTCAACCAATTCGAGAAGGTGCGCGTCAACGACATCATGGAGGTGCGCGAGACCGCTTCCCACATGGTGGACGCAATCGAGGGTCGCGCCCGCGCCTTCGTACAGGTGCAGAACGGCTGCGATCATCGCTGCACATTCTGCATCATCCCCTATGGGCGCGGCAATTCCCGTTCCGTGCCCATGGGCGCCGTGGTGGACCAGGTACGCCGGCTGGTAGAGAACGGTTACGCGGAAGTGGTTCTGACGGGCGTGGACCTGACCAGCTTCGGAGCCGACCTGCCGGGGAGTCCCCGGCTAGGCACACTGGTGCGCGCCATTCTGCGGCAGGTGCCGGAGTTGAAGCGGCTCCGGCTCTCGTCAATCGATTCCATCGAAGCGGATGCGGATTTATTCGCCGCGCTCGCCGAGGAGGAGCGGCTGATGCCGCATCTCCACCTCTCTCTGCAGGCGGGCGACGATATGCTCCTGAAGCGCATGAAGCGGCGGCATCTACGGGCTGATTCCATCCGCTTCTGCGAGGAGGTGCGGCGGTTACGGCCGGACGTGGTCTTCGGCGCCGACATCATCGCGGGCTTCCCGACCGAGACCGAAGAGATGTTCGAAAACTCGCTGCGGATCGTCGAGGAGTGCGGGCTCACACATCTGCATGTGTTTCCCTTCTCCCCGCGCAAAGGCACGCCAGCCGCCCGCATGCCGCAGGTTGCGCGCGATGTGGTGAAGGAGCGTGCCGGCCGGTTACGCGCAGCAGGTGACGCCGCTTACGGCAGGCATCTCCGCTCTCTTGACGGTACGTGCCAGCGTGTCCTGGTCGAGCGGGAGGGTATCGGCCGCACGGAAGGCTTCACGCTGGCCGCGATCGAGGTGGGCAGGCCCGGCGAGATCGTCGAGGCGCTCATCACCGGCCATGACGGCGAGCGACTGACGGCGACGCCGCTTCGCGAAGCGGCTTAGGGAGCTGGCGCGCCAATGGCATTCGGCTTCATCAAGAAAGTCTTTTCCTTCGGAAAGAAGGAGGTAGAGGAACGGCCTGCGGAAGGCGAACCTGTCGCCGAGGCGCTGACAGTCGAACCTGGCCCCGAGGTCCCCCCGCAAAGCCCGCCTCAGATCGAGCCTGAAAAGCCGGGCGAAGTTCCACCGGCGCACGAGCCGCCTGCGGAGCCGCAGGAGCCGTCCGAGCCTTCGCCCGCACCCGAAATCCCGCAAACGCCTGAGCCGGCTCCTTCTCCCGCGCCGGGCGAGCCGGTTGTTCCTCGGCCCGAAATTCCGGAACCTTCTCCGGAGAGGCCGGTCGAGGTGCCCGAGCCTCGAAGAGAAGTGCCCGAGCCGGTTCCCGAGCAGCCGCCGAGCACAACGCCGGAAATTCCAGAGCCCGCTCAGCCGTCGCAACCTGCCGTGCCGCCTGAGGTGTCTGCATCTCAGGCCTTGGAAGAGCACACAACTGCAGAACCCCTGCCCGAACCGCAGGGCGCAGCCGCGACGTCGGCGTTGGCCGAGGAACTACTTCAGGGGCGGATCACCGTTTCAAGGGTCGTAGAACGAAAAGCCGAAGAAGCACCGGTCTCCGCGGCTGAACAGCCGCGCAAACCATGGTTTCAGCGGCTGCGCGAGGGGTTGCTGCGTTCCTCGCAGGAGCTTCGCGAGAACATTGCCGGCATATTCCTCAAGCGGAAGCTGGACGAGGACACGCTCCAGGATCTGGAGGACGTGCTTCTGCGCGCCGATCTCGGCCTCGAAACCGCGATGCGCATAACCGACGCGCTGGCTGCTGGCCGTTACGGCAAGGATATCTCCGGCGCCGAAGTACAAACGGTGATGGCCGAAGAGATCGAGAAGGTGCTGAAGCCCGTGGCGCTTCCACTTGAGCTCGATCTCTCGCACAAGCCGCACGTGATCCTCGTTGTCGGTGTCAACGGAACCGGGAAGACGACCACCATCGGCAAGCTTGCTGCAAAGCTGACCCAGGGCGGGCTGAAGGTCATGCTCGCGGCTGGCGATACTTTCCGCGCGGCGGCCATCGAGCAGCTCAAAATCTGGGGTGAGCGGACGGGTTCGCCCGTCGTCTCCTCGAAGCTCGGCGCCGATGCGGCCGGCCTTGCCTATGAGGCCTATGAGAAAGCAAAGGCCGCCGGCAGTGACGTGCTCATTATCGACACGGCCGGGCGTCTCCAGAACAAGGCCGAGTTGATGGCGGAGCTGGAGAAGATCGTGCGCGTGCTCGGCAAGCACGATGCCGATGCTCCGCATACGGTCTTGCAGACGCTCGACGCCACCACGGGGCAGAACGCTCTTAATCAGGTCGAAATCTTCCGCAATGTTGCCGGAGTTTCCGGTCTGGTGATGACCAAACTCGACGGGACGGCGCGCGGCGGCATCCTGGTGGCGATCGCCGCCAAGCACAAGCTGCCGGTCTATTTCATCGGCGTCGGCGAAGGTATCGATGACCTGGAACCATTTTCGGCGAGCGATTTCGCCAAGGCAATTGCAGGAGTGACCTGAGTGGCGGACGAGAAGACGATCTTCGAGCGCGATCCCTCCGACCCCAAGCGCAAGGAGATGAGCTCACCTTTGAAGCTAGCGCTTGAGCTTGGCCCGCTGCTCGTCTTCTTTTTTGCCAATACGCGTGGAGGGTGGCTGGCGGAACGCCTCCCTTTTTTGAGCACGTTTGGCGAGCCGCTTTTTATCGCGACGGCACTCTTCATGGCCGCCACGGCCATTTCGCTGGCAGTCTCATGGGCGCTGACGCGCACTTTGCCGATCATGCCGCTCGTCTCAGGCATCGTCGTCTTCGTGTTTGGAGCGCTCACGCTCTATCTGCACAACGAGACCTTCATCAAAATGAAGCCTACCATCGTCAACACGCTGTTCGGCGCGGTGCTCCTTGGCGGACTTCTCGCCGGAAAGCCGCTTCTGGGCTATGTGTTCGACTCGGCCTTCAAACTTGACGCTGAGGGCTGGCGCAAGCTCACGCTGCGCTGGGGGCTCTTCTTCCTCTTTCTTGCCGCCGCCAACGAAGTCGTCTGGCGCAGCTTCTCGACCGATGCCTGGGTGGCCTTCAAGGTATGGGGCATCATGCCGATCACGATCCTGTTCACGATCAGCCAGCTGCCGCTCATAATGCGCCACTCGCAGGAGGAAGGAAGCAAAGGGTAGGCGGGCAAGGAAGCAAAGGGTAGGCGGGCAAGATAAACTTCCTAGCCGTTTTCCTGATCTGCTGTGGTCGCCTTGCGGGCGGCCGAAAGCGCCGCATCCAGGCTGCGGTAAAAGCGCACTTGGGGAGCATGAAGCCCGTGCGTGTGAAGCAGGTGCCGCATCGGCTTTGTCGCGCCGACCAGGTAAATCCGGACGCCCCGACCCACTTTCCGCACGAAGCCTTCGATCGTAGCCGCGGCGGTGGAATCCAAGATCACTGCTTCTGATATATCAAGAATATACGCTTTAGGCTGGCCCCCAATGCGGTCGAGCGCTGCCGAGACGCTCGCGGCTGCGCCGAAAAAGAAGGCGCCCCAGATCTGGTAGACGACAATCTCCTCGTCCGTCCTGAGAGCTACCGGATAGGCTTTTCCATCGGGCGCGTCATCGGGCTGGTCCGCTTCCACGAGAGGATGGGAATGGCTGACTTCGATCGTCTTCGACATCCGATGCAGGAAGAGGAGTGCGCCGAGGGAGAAGCCTGCGACGATCCCCTCGATCAGGTCGCGGAAGATAACGAGCAGGAACGTCACGAGCAGGACGAGGGCGTCTCCCCATGAGCTCCTCAACAATGCCGCGAATTGATGCTTTTCCGCCATGTTCCACGCCACCACCACCAGGATCGCGGCAAGGGCCGAAAGCGGGATGAAGCGCGCAAGCGGCGCGGCCACCACCATGAAGACGAGCAGAAACAGCGCGTGCAGCATGCCGGAAACCGGCCCGCGCGCGCCGGCCCGGATATTTGCAGCGGTGCGAGCGATCGTGCCCGTCACGCAGAAGCCGCCGAACAGGGAGGACGCGATATTGGCTGTTCCCTGCGCCACGAGCTCGGCATTGGAACGATGGCGACCGCCGCTCATCGCATCCGCTACGACGGCAGAGAGAAGACTTTCGATGCTTCCCAGGAGCGCAAAGGAAAGGGCGGCCGGCAGAACCGCAACGATCTTCTCGAGTGACAGATCCGGCAGCTGCGGCAGCGGCAGGCTGTCTGGAATGCCCCCGAAACGAGTACCAATGGTTTCCACGGGAAGAGCAAAAGCCCAGGCCACCACTGTCGAAAGCACGACGGCGATGAGAAAGCCGGGCCAGCGCGGGCGGTAACGGCGCAGCAAAAGGATGACCGCTGCCGCGAAAACGGCGATGCCGCACGCGGATGCATCAAGGGTTGGTAGTGCCGCACTAAGGGCCTGCATCTTCGGAAGGAAGGGGCCGGGTTCCGGGCTTGTAAGGGCAAGGCCGAGAAAGTCCTTCAGCTGACTGGCAAGGATGATGACCGCTATGCCGGAGGTGAAGCCGACAGTCACCGGATAAGGCACGTATTTGATGAATGTCCCGAGCTGGAGGAGGCCAATGGCAAGCATGATCAAGCCGGAAAGGAAGGTCGCGAGGATAAGCCCTTCCACTCCATGAATCTGCATCGTGGCCAGGACAAGCACGATGAATGCCCCTGCGGGCCCGCCGATCTGGAACCGACTGCCGCCAAGCGCCGAAACGACGAAACCACCGACGATCGCGGTGTAAAGCCCGCGCTCCGGCGCCACTCCGGAGGCGATGGCGATCGCCATGGAAAGGGGAAGCGCTATGATCGCGACGGTGAGGCCTGCAATGGCATCCGCCTTGAGTGACGGAAGGCCATAGCCTTCCCTCAGCACCGTGACGAGCTTGGGCGTGAAGAGTTCGAAAAAACCTGGTGCCTGCGTGCGGGCGAGCATTTTTAACCCCTGGCAGCGGGATCGTCGGCCTACCCGGCGGTCGCGTTGCTCAAGCCTCTTTCCGATCCCGAGAACCGAAGCGGCCTCGTTACCTTTTCCGCAATCCCAGCCCGGAACCGCTTCCGGTTTGTGGAATCGCCGCTGCGTCAGGCGTCGCTGCTTCTTGTGCTTTCCTTGAGGCGCACGCCGCGCCCGCTTCCGGTGCTTGGCGCATTCTCGCCGATCAGTTCGACGCCCGCCGCGTCCAATGCCTCGACCACCTTGGTCAAGGTTTCCACCACGCCCCGCACTCGACCCCCGCTTGATTCCATACGTTGGATGGTGGGGAGGGAGACACCGGACATTTCGGCAAGGCGTTTCTGGTCAATGCCGAGCAGGGCGCGTGCGGCGCGCATCTGTTGTGCAGTTATCATCGACGCTCCGTCTGACGACGAGTCATATACAAGAAGGCATTTCTGATGTCTAGTACATCACGACTAAGGTGTGAGATACAGGAGCGCGATCCGGTGACCTTAGACGCCGAGGCCGCCGATGATCGCGCCCATGATCACGGCCACGCCGAGCCAATGCAAAGCATCAATGAAGGTGAGCCCCCAGCCGAAACCCTGATATCTTTGGGTCACGGCCAGGGTGGTCGCTATGAATCCGAGCCAGATGAAGGCGCCGGAAATCACACCGTTCCAGAACGTGACCTGGCCGGTTCCGAGATGGCCGATAACCCCGGCAAGGATCCACGCCATGATCAGTTCCGCCATGAAGGACGTGATGAAGGGGGCCGCACTTTTCTTCATCTCTTCGGGCTTCAGCCGAGCGGCTTTGATCCAGAGCTTGCTAAGGACTGTGTAATACACGCCGCCGAAGGCGAATGCTGCAATGGCTGCCACCAGGATCGCCACATAATTCATCCCGCCAAAGTCCATCGCCTTCATTCCCCGTTATGTCAGGGGCGCGCGGGTTGAGTGTCCGCGCGCCGATCGCGTCAAGAGAACCGGCCGCGATAAACCTGGCGGCCGCTCCCCCTGCGCCTTATGCGCAGGACCATGAGCAGGCGTCAGGCGGCCTGCTTCTTGGGCTGAATGAGGTTGCGGGCAAGCAGGAGTTCTGCGATCTGCACCGTATTGAGAGCGGCGCCCTTCCGGAGATTGTCGGAAACGATCCACATGGCGAGCCCGTTCTCGACAGTCGCGTCCTCACGGATACGGCTGATGTAGGTCGCATCCTCGCCCGCGCTTTCGTAGGGCGTGACATAGCCGCCGTCCTCGCGCTTGTCGACGACCAGGCAACCCGGAGCCTCACGCAGGATCTCGCGCGCCTCCTCCGCGGTGATCGGCTTCTCGAATTCGATGTTCACGGCTTCCGAATGGCCAATGAAGACGGGGACGCGGACGCAGGTGGCGGTGAGCTTGATCTTGGGATCGAGCATCTTCTTCGTCTCCGCCGTCATCTTCCACTCTTCCTTGGTGAAGCCGTCCTCCATGAAGACGTCGATGTGGGGGATCACGTTGAAAGCGATGCGCTTCGTGAACTTCTTGGTCGAGATCGGGTCGGCCACGAAGACGGCACGCGTCTGCTCGAAGAGCTCGTCCATGCCTTCCTTGCCTGCGCCGGAGACCGATTGGTAGGTCGCCACGACGACGCGCTTGATGGTGGCCACGTCATGCAGCGGCTTCAGCGCAACGACGAGCTGGGCGGTCGAGCAATTGGGGTTGGCGATGATGTTCTTCTTGCGGAAGCCCTCGATCGCATCCGGATTGACCTCCGGAACGATCAACGGGACCTCGGCGTCGTAGCGCCAGGCGGAGGAGTTATCGATGACGACGCAACCCTGCTTGCCGATACGCGGCGAGAATTCCTTCGAGACCGTGCCGCCGGCGGACATCAGGCAGATGTCCGTATCCGAAAAATCGTAATTCTCGAGCGCCTTCACCTTCAGCGTCTTGTCGCCGTAGGAAACCTCCGAACCAACGGAGCGGCGCGAGGCGAGCGGCACCACCTCATCGGCGGGAAAGCCGCGTTCCTCGAGAATGTTCAGCATCTCCCGGCCGACATTGCCGGTAGCCCCCGCGACAGCAATCTTGAAACCCATGAATTAAGCTCCTGTCCTCTCCACCTGGCTTCGGATCGAGCCCGCCGGCCTTGCGGGCTTCTCTCCTCCCCGGCCTGTCTCGGGGAGAGAGCGAGCGGGCCAAGGAAGGTCAGACCGTTTTCGCGGTCGTTTTGGCCGTCGTTTTGGTGAAGCGGAAACCCGCGCCGCCGAGATCGGCGACGATAAGCATGCTGGCAATGTCTTGCGCAGAAGAAGTGGCGCGCATGACCAGGGCATCTCCGTTTACGGGCTGCTTTTTACGCTGAATCAGGGCGAAGTCAATCGGGTCAAGGGCTCCTGCCAACCCTGCTCGCCCGAACGTGAATTGACCCGGCGAGACCGCGCATTACCTTACGTCATTGTCAACAGGGAGCCCTAACAATGAGGATGCCGTTCTCTCCGCGCCGCCTGCTCGGCCCCTCGATCGCTCTTGGTCTCGCCATTGCCCATCCGGCCTTCGCGCATCATGGCTGGTCCTGGACGGCGGACGAGACGTCCGAACTGGAAGGGACCATCACCAAGATCTATGTCGGCAACCCGCACGCCACCCTGGATGTCGACGTGAATGGTGAAAGCTGGCGCGTGGAACTGGCGCCTCCCTCTCAAACCATGCGGGCCGGCTTCTCGGAGGATACGGCCAAGCCGGGCGCCCATGTGACGGCAATCGGCAATCGTTCCCTTGACCAGAACGAGCGCCGCATGAAGGCCGTGCGCATCATCATCGACGGAAAGACCTATGACGTCTATCCAAACCGCGTGCCAAGCAATTGAACTCATAGCCATGGTGGCCTGAGTGGAGTTCCTTGGCGCGATCGAGCAGCTTGCGCCAGTCCGCGCTTTGCGCGTTTCCTTTTATATTTACCCGCTCGTCAATGCCGCCCACATCGTGGCCATCGGCTGCCTGCTCACCAGCGTGATCCTCATGGATCTGCGGATTCTGGGCTTCTTGGCATCCCAGGAGCGTCGACCGTTTCTCAAGCTGATGCGGCGGATTGGGGTGAGGGCGTTCTGTGCCGCCCTCATCACCGGTCTTCTGCTGTTTTCCGTCCGTGCCAGCGAATATGTTTTCAACCCGGCCTTCCAATTGAAGCTGCTGCTGATCGCATTGGCCGGGCTCAATTTGCTGGGATTGCGCATTTTTGCTTCGGAGCAGGACGGCATGCCGAAGGAAAGGAGCGCAGGCTTCTTTGCGGCCGCCTCGATGCTTCTATGGCTAGGCGTTCTGGTTTGCGGCCGGTTCATCGGTTTTCTATAGCGGGGGCGGAAACAGGCTCCGCCCCGAAACACATCTACGGCGCCCCGCGTCCATTCGGATGCACAAAGGACGCTGTAATTAGTGACGCATCGTGCTTTCCGAAAAACCGATTCCGGTTTCGAGCCGATGCTTTAGAGCGGAATGCACTCACGGTCGTGCGCGCATCCGCACCATCTCTGCTCGGCCGCATCGCGCGGCAGCAAGTGGTTCCCACTTGCTGCCATATTCTCTTAGGCCGAAAGCTCCCGATACTTGGTCACGATGGCATTGCCCATGGCTGAGGTGCTTACCTCGCGCATTCCCTCCGACATGATGTCCCTCGTACGAAGGCCATCCTCCAGAACGGATGCAATCGCCTTCTCCAGCCGATCGGCTTCCTCGACCATGTTGAACGAGTAGCGCAGGCACATCGCGAAGGATGCGATCATCGCAATCGGATTGGCAATGCCCTTGCCGGCGATATCAGGCGCCGAGCCATGTACCGGCTCATAGAGCGCCTTGCGGCTGCCGGTCTTCGCGTCCGGTGCGCCGAGCGAAGCGGAGGGAAGCATGCCGAGCGAGCCGGTGAGCATGGCCGCGACATCCGACAGCATGTCGCCGAAAAGATTGTCCGTCACGATAACGTCGAATTGCTTCGGCCAACGCACGAGCTGCATGCCGCCGGCATCGGCAAGCATATGGGTGAGCTCGACGTCGGAATATTTCGCCTTGTGGGTGGCCGCAACGACCTCCTTCCAAAGCACGCCCGACTTCATGACATTGTGCTTCTCCATCGAGCAGACTTTGTTGCGGCGCGTGCGCGCCAGCTCAAATGCCACGCCGGAGATGCGCTCGATCTCGAACGTATCGTAAATCTGCGTGTCGATGCCCCGCTTCTGGCCATTGCCGAGATCGATGATCTCCTTAGGCTCGCCGAAATAGACGCCGCCAGTAAGCTCGCGTACGATCAGGATGTCCAGGCCTTCCACCACCTCTTTCTTAAGGGAGGAGGATTCTGCCAGGGCAGGGTAGCAGATCGCCGGACGAAGATTGGCGAAGAGCTCCATATCCTTCCTGAGCCTCAAAAGACCCGCCTCCGGCCGCACGTCATAAGGGACAGAGTCCCATTTTGGGCCGCCGACCGCGCCGAAAAGCACGGCATCCGCAGCCAATGCGCGCTGCATGTCCTCTTCGGAGATAGCCTTGCCGTGTGCGTCATAGGCCGCACCGCCGACCAACCCGGCTTCGGTCTCGAAACCGGTGCCGAATTCGGCGTTCAGAACGGCGATAAGTTTGGAGACCTCGGCCATCGCCTCGGGGCCGATGCCATCGCCAGGAAGAAGGAAAAGCTTGCGGGTTGCCATGGAATGCCTCTTGCGTCTCGAAGACTGGCGCCCTTGCTAAACGCGTGGGCCGCCCTGCGCAAGATGCGGCTGTCATCCATGACTCGTCATCGATCGAGGTTGTTGTCTCCGGAATTTAGGCTGCAAGCTCCGGATGGTGCTTCACCAACGCCGTCCGCAGCTTTTCGAGCGCACGGGATTCGATCTGCCGCACGCGTTCCTTGGAGATGCCGAGCGAGGCTCCGAGGGCTTCCAGAGTCGCGCCGTCTTCGGAGAGTCGCCGCTCGCGTACTATGGTGAGCTCGCGCCCGTTCAATGTCCCGAGAGCTTGATGCAGCCATTGCGCACGGCGTTCGCCGTCGATGGTTTCGCGCACCAATTCGTCGGGCTGGGGCTCGTCGCAAATGAGGAAGTCGATGCGCTCCGAGGTCGGATCGCTATCGCTCCTGAGGGGTGCGTTCAGCGACGTATCGGCATTGGCAAGCCGCGCATCCATCATCGCCACGTCACTTTCGGAAACCCGGAGTGCCTGGGCCACCTCGCGATACACTTCCTCCGTAGGCGTCGTCCCTCCCGCCTTCTGGAGTTTCATGCGGAGGCGCCGCAGATTGAAAAAGAGCGCCTTCTGGGCAGAACTGGTGCCGCCCCGGACGATGGACCAGTTGCGCAGGATGTAATCCTGCATGGAGGCACGGATCCACCAGGTCGCGTAGGTGGAGAACCGCACATCCCGATCGGGGTCGAATCGTGCGGCGGCCTCGAGAAGGCCCACGTGACCTTCCTGGATGAGATCGCTCATCGAGAGGCCGAAATTGCGGAATTTGCCCGCCATGGCGATGACCAGGCGCATATGTGCCATGATCATGCGATGGAGCGCCTGCTGATCCTGGCGCTCCTTCCACTGCAACGCCAGCTGGTGCTCCTCCTCACGCCCGAGATAGGGCGCCTTCATGGCCGCCTTGATCAGCTTCCGCCGGACATCTTCTTGCATTTTGGGCGCTCCTGCTCCGCCACGACAAACCTCCGGCGGCAGACGGCTGGAAGCCGGTCACGCCCACGGCCGGAGCGGCATCGTTCGGTGAAACAAGGCTGGAACCCAAAGGTTCCACTCCCACGCAAAGGTGGAATACATAGCCGGGAAACAAAAAACCCGGCCGCGAAGGGCCGGGTTTTTTGATTTGGAAGCGAGCTGGTAAGAACGCGTTATGCCGCTTCTTCCTTCTCCGCGTCGTCATTCTCCGCCTTGGTGCCGCGGCGCGGGCCCTTGGCGAGGTTCGTTTCGATCAGGCGCACCGCCTCGGTTTCCGACATACGGTTGACGGCGGCAATCTCTCGCGCCATGCGATCTAGGGCGGCTTCGTAAAGCTGGCGCTCGGAATAGGACTGTTCCGGCTGGTTATCGGCGCGATAGAGATCGCGCACCACTTCCGAGATGGAGATGAGGTCGCCGGAATTGATCTTCGCATCATATTCCTGAGCGCGGCGCGACCACATGGTGCGCTTCACGCGCGCGCGACCCTGGACCACCTTGAGCGCCCGGTCGACATAATCCGTCTCCGACAGCTTCCGCATGCCGATGGCGGCTGCCTTTGCCACCGGTACCTTCAGGCGCATCTTGTCCTTCTGGAAATCGATAACGAACAGCTCCAGCTTATGCCCGGCAACTTCCTGTTCCTCGATGTTGACGATCTGGCCGACGCCGTGCGCCGGATACACAATGAACTCGCCCGTCTTGAAACCCTGCCTTTGTGCCGATTTTTTTTGCTGGGTTGCCATACGCCTAACACTCCTGTTCTTGATGGGGCGGCATGAAAGCTCGCTCCGCCCGTGCCGAGTGCCGGTGCGCGGTTTTGAAGTCGCAGGCGATGGTCCGGAAAATGAGGGCGGTAACAAGCTGCTAAAGCCAGCTGCCCCGGTCCGGAAAGAAAACCCACCTTCAGTGATTGAACGTCTGCGCCTTCAAAAGACGTTTGTCTCCGGCATGTCACATATAGGTAACACAAAAAGGTGAAAGAATCAACTATTTGCGCAGGCCTACAACCTTTGCGGGCCCCGTAAAGCACAACCGCAATTCAATGTGACATTGTGACGCTACGCTTTTGAGCGACTCGAGCTAATAACTCAGTCGCCGCTGCCAGGTTCCGGAGAGAAGTATTTTTCAAGCTTTTCGGCCACGCCGTCCCACTCCTTGGCGTCGGCGGGAGGCTCCTTCTTGGCGGTGATGTTCGGCCATCTTTCCGCATACTCGGAGTTCAATTGCAGCCACTTATCCAGCCCCGGTTCCGTATCAGGCTTGATGGCCTCTGCCGGGCACTCGGGCTCGCATACACCACAGTCGATGCACTCGTCCGGATGTATGACGAGCATATTCTCGCCTTCGTAAAAGCAGTCGACCGGACACACCTCGATGCAATCCATGTACTTGCACTTGATGCAATTGTCGGTCACGACATAGGTCATTGCAGGCTCCCGGTTTTCCGGTCGTATGGGTGGACGGTGGGTGAGGTAATCCCTTTGCCGGGCCGTGACAAGGGCCGCGATTGCGCTGCTTAGCGTCGCAGGAGAACAGTTTGCTTTGAGCGAAGCGGATGCGGGGCTCTCCACGCCTTCATCCCCATGTCGCGGCAGAGCGCCCCGCCCTTAGTTTCCGGCTTCCGCGCGCGACGTCAGGTCTTCATAGAGGGTGCGCGCCTCTTCCGCCGGCCCCCGCCGCAGGCCCGGAGAAAGCACCCTATAGACGAGGATCCGCCGGTCGAGCGTAATGGTCAGCACGTCCCCGGGGCGGACGAGCTGCGAAGCTTGATCGATCTTCTCGCGATTGACACGAACGCGGCCTGACTGAGCCAGCTTGGCCGCGAGCGAACGCGATTTGACGACGCGCGCGAAGAACAACCATTTGTCGATCCTCTGGCGTTCGTCGGCAGCCAAACTGAGCTACTTCCGGAGCTGGTCTCGCAGGGCGGCGAGCTTGGCAAAAGGCGAATCGGGATCGATCTTAAGAGCCCGCTCCTCTCGTTTTTGCGGTGGTCGATCGTCCCGGCGGGACCGCTTCTGCTGCCCGTCGCGGCTCTTGGGTCCGGCTTTGCGCTCCCGTCCGTCGTCACCTGCCTGGCGGAACGGCTTGCCCTTTGCAGGCCGCGCGCCATCCTGACGCTCCTGGCGTTGCGGCCGGCGCCGCTCGAAACGTGCCTGGCGCCAGACGAGAACCGGTTTCGGGGCTTCTTCGGCTTCGGGTTCACCTGCGGCCGGCTCAGCCTGAGGAACGGCGGGCTCGTCGATATTCACCGGCTGAGCGGGGCCGAGACCGCTTGCAAGCCCCTCTTCGCCCGTATCGGCTGCCACGGCCGTTTGATCCCGCTCTGCTCCAATCGCCTCGTGTTCGATAAGAGAAGGCGCTTCGCTCACTTCGTGTGGAGCGGAGGTTTCGGCCGCTACGGAATCCGCTTCAACGTCAGCAGCAGGCTCGGTCGTCTCGCTGGTCTCCTCAGCGGATTGTGCCTGATCACCTGCTTCTGCTTCCGTTTCTGCGGTCTGGTCAAAAGCCTCGAGCTTGGCGGTTACTTCGTCAGCGGGCTTTGGCTCGGCGCGATATCCGAGGCCCTTCAATATCGCTTCCATGTCCTCAGCCGTGGCGCCCAAAATGGACATCATGGCAGGCGTTACGACAAACGCGTCGCCGCCAAAGGCGCCGTCCGGACGCTTGCCGCTTCCCGGCCGCCAGGACAAGGCGGGGCGAATCAGGTCCGCAAGCCGCTCCAGAATATCGACGCGCACCGCACGCCGGCCAAGATTGCGGAAACCGGCGAGGCGGTAGAACGCGCGTTCGAAGGAAGGATCCGTGACAATCGAGGTTCGGCCTGCCGCCAGTGCCGCGACGACATCACCATAGCCCGGCTTGTCCCTGGCATCGTTCTTGAGGGCCCAAAGCAATGTGGCAAGTCCTGCCGGGCCGGGCTTTATGAGCGCAGGCACGAAGATGTGGTAGGCGCCGAAGCGAACGCCGAGCCTTCTCAGCGCCGCACGTGCCTCCTGATCGAGCCCACGCACTTCATCGGCCACGTCGCGGCGGTTCAAAAGCCCGAAATTCTCCACGAGCTGGAAGGCGAGGCCGCGTGCAATGCCGCTCAGCATCTCAGCCTGTCGCAGATCGACCAGCGGCTTCAGCAAGCTTTCGACCTGGAAATTGACGAAGCGCTCGGCCCGGGCTGCGACCTTATCGCGGGCCGGGCCGGTCAGCTGCTCATCCGCCAGCAGGACAATGCGGGGCTTCAGGGCATCGTCCGTGGACGTCAGCGTTCCCACAGGAGCGCCGATCCAGCGGAGTATGCCATCCGAGCTCAGCGCCAGATCGCCGTTGGGTGCGGCCGAGAAACGCTCGGCACGCAGCTCGAATTCGGCAGCAAGCGCCTTTTGCGCAGCGGCCCTTACGGCGCGCGCGTCCTCCCCTTCCGCGCTTTTATCCGCGGTGAAGCGAAAGCCTTGCATTTCGCCGACATGGTGCCCTTCAACCAGGACCTCTCCGGTGGGGCTAATTTCTGCTTCAGGCATTGCGTTCTCTCTCAGGCGCCTCATGAGCACGGATGTCCTGCGATCAACAAAGCGTTTCGTCAATCGGTCATGCAGCGCATCGGACAGTCTGTCCTCTATTTCACGCGTTTTTTCCTGCCAATGTGTCGGATCGGACAGCCATCCGGGTCGATGAGAGACGAATGTCCATGTGCGGATCTGTGCTATGCGGGCGGAAAGCGTGTCGATCTCACCTTCGGTCGAGGAGGAGCGTTCCACCTGCTCGGCCATATAATCCTCATCCACATGACCGAGGCGCGCAAGGTCGGTGAAGATTGCACTTACCAGCTCGGCATGCTGGGCAGGTGCGATCTTGCGGTAGTCCGGCAGCGCGCAAGCGTCCCACAGCTGTGCGACCTTGGAGCGACCCACCGCCAGCGCGCGGATGTCCTCGTCCTTGGAGAGGTGCTCGAGAACTCGAAGGTCGGTGGCGGGCAGTGCCCTCGTCAGCCCCTCGGCGGCGGGAGTGGCCTCCAGCGAGGACTTCAGCGCATCGATGCTCGAAATATCGATTTCCGCCGAGCGCCATTGCAGCGTCGTCACAGGCTCGAACTGATGCGTTTCGATGCGCTCCACGAGCGCGTCAGGCAAAGGGTCTACCTGGCCGGTGACCCCAAAGGTGCCATCGCGCACGTGGCGACCCGCGCGGCCCGCGATCTGTCCAAGTTCGGCAGCCGTGAGCTCGCGGTATTGAAAGCCGTCGAACTTCCGGTTCTGGGCGAAGGCGACGTGATCGACATCCAGATTGAGGCCCATGCCGATGGCGTCCGTCGCCACCAGATAATCCACGTCACCCGACTGATATAGCGCCACCTGTGCATTGCGCGTACGGGGGCTCAAGGCGCCAAGAACGATTGCCGCCCCGCCGCGCTGGCGCCGGATCAATTCGCCGATCGCATAGACTTCGTCCGCCGAGAAGGCGACGATCGCCGAGCGACGCGGCAGCCGGGTGATCTTCTTCGATCCTCCATAGGTGAGCACGGACATACGCGGCCGCGTGACCACCGAAATGCCCTTGAGGAGCTTTTCAAGGATGCCGCGCATTGTGCCTGCGCCCAAGAGCAGCGTTTCCTGCCGGCCGCGCAGGTTCAGGAGGCGGTCCGTAAAGATGTGCCCACGTTCCAGGTCAGCGGCGAGTTGCACCTCGTCGATCGCGACGAAAGCCGCATCCGTGGAACGTGGCATGGCTTCCACGGTGCAGACAGAATAACGCGCGCCGGGTGGGACGATCTTTTCCTCGCCCGTTACCAAAGCCACGTTGCGTTCGCCGACGCGGGCAGCCACGCGGTGATAGACCTCGCGTGCGAGGAGGCGGAGCGGCAGGCCGATGATGCCGGATTCATGGGCCACCATGCGCTCGATGGCGAGATGGGTTTTTCCGGTGTTGGTCGGCCCTAGGACCGCTGTGATGCCTCGCCCGTCGAATGCGGCTGGCTCGCTTTTCATTGGATGAACATTCATATGCGGCATCCCGCTTGCAGGGATTTGCAGCAGCGAAAGCGATCCGCCACTGCGGCAGACATATAGGAAGGAAGAGCAAGAGCAAAAGGCAAAATCATGCCGCCCTTAAGGTTTGGAACGACTCTGGAACGAATCAGCGACGAATCACTGACTCATAATGATTCACTTTTTGTTCGACACCAGATCTGGTGCCCGCGCCGCATCGCTCGCGCCACATGATGAATCTCACTGAGAGGATATTCAGGGTTTTTTCTCCTGCCCGTTAACTTTCACCCCGCTCCCGACCGGCCCGCTCAAGCCGACCGGCTCTAAGCTTAAGGTTTTATTACCGAATCTGAAAGGCCGGTTCTCAAACGCTCGCGAAAGGCTTCACGTCGTTAACAATGCGACCAAAGCCGGAACGAATCAGCGACGAATCACCGATTGAGCAATGTTCTTCTGTTGTTCCGCACAAGATGTTGTGTTCTCCCACAACTTAAGCACCAAGTACCCACAGGTTATCCACAGGCCGGGTTTGGCTTCCGGGGCAAATCTTAAGGATGGCGTCCCATTTCGAGCCTGGTTCTGTCCCGCGGTGCTCACGCGATGTATTGCCCGCCGTTTGCAGTCAGCGTCGACCCGGTGATGAATCCCGCTTCATCGGAAGCCAAAAAGAGAACACAGCGGGCGATCTCGCTGGCTTCGCCGAGGCGGCCAACGGGTATTTGCGCTACGATCTTGTCGCGCACCGCGTCGGGAACGCTCATCACCATCTCGGTGGCGATATATCCCGGGCAGATCGCGTTGACGGTGATGTTGCGACGTGCACCTTCTTGGGCGAGCGCCTTGACGAAGCCGATCTCGCCCGCCTTCGACGCAGAGTAATTCGCCTGGCCAATCTGTCCCTTTTGGCCGTTTATCGAGGAGATCACGATGATGCGGCCAAAATGGCGCTCGCGCATGCCGGACCAAAGCGGATGCGTCATGTTGAACACGCCCGAAAGGTTGGTGTCCATCACCTCGCGCCACTGGGTTGGTGTCATCTTGTGGAACATGGCGTCCCGCGTGATACCGGCATTGTTCACCAGGATCTCGATCGGCCCAAGGACGCCCTCCACTTCACGGGCGCCCGCTACGCAGGCGTCATAGTCTGCTACAGACCAGCGGTAGACGGGGATGCCGGTCTCCTTTGAAAAGCGCATCGCCGCTTCCTCATTGCCGGCGTAATTGGCGGCGACCCGGTAGCCCGCCTCCTTCAGCGCAATCGAAATGGCGGCGCCGATTCCACGCGTGCCACCGGTGACGAGTGCCGTTCTAGACATCTGCTTCTCCCATTGCAGGCATCGGGTGATCGCTGATCGCGACGTTTTCCGCTTCGTACGGGATTGCAACCCCCTCAGGTTGCCTGGTGAGCTTCTGCCCACTCTTCTTGGACCCGTCACCCGTCGGATGGTTCTGCGACAGCTCTCCGATGCCGCGCCTGTTATCGTTCCACGCACATAGCCACACCCATGCCGCCACCGATGCACAGGGTGGCCAGCCCCTTCTTTGCACCACGGCGGCGCATTTCATAGAGGAGCGTGTTGAGAATGCGCGCGCCGGAGGCGCCGATCGGATGCCCAATGGCAATGGCACCGCCGTTGACATTGACGATATCCGGGTTCCAGCCCATTTCCCTGTTCACCGCACAGGCTTGAGCGGCAAAGGCTTCATTTGCCTCGACCAGATCCAGATCCGCTGCGCGCCAGCCGGCCTTTTCGAGCGCCTTTTGCGAGGCAGGAATCGGGCCCGTGCCCATGACGGCGGGGTCGACCCCGGCTGTGGCCCAGGAGGCGATGCGGGCCAGCGGTTCGATGCCCCGGCGCGCCGCTTCCTCCTCGCTCATCAATACGAGTGCCGCCGCGCCATCATTGATCCCGGAGGCGTTTCCAGCCGTTACCGTGCCTTCCTTGTCGAAGGCGGGCCTCAGCTTCTGCATCGCGTCGAGTGTTGCACCGTGACGAATATATTCGTCACTTTCGACCACTTCTTCGCCCTTGCGGGTCTTGACGGTCACCGGGGTGATCTCGTCCTTGAAGCGTCCGGCCTTCTGTGCGGCCTCCGCCTTGTTCTGGGAGGCCAGAGCGAATTGATCCTGCTCGTCGCGCGTAATCTGAAAGGCGCGCGCCACATTCTCCGCTGTTATGCCCATATGATAGCCGTTGAAGGCATCCCACAGTCCGTCGCGTATCATCGTATCGATCATGGCGTAGTCGCCCATCTTCACGCCGCCGCGCAGATAGGCGCAATGGGGAGAAAGCGACATGGATTCCTGGCCGCCCGCGACCACGATCCTGGCGTCTCCGCAGGCGATCTGCTGCATTCCCAAGGCAGCCGCACGTAAACCGGAGCCGCATACCTGGTTCAAGACCCAGGCCGTCGCTTCTTTGGGCAGGCCGGCGGCGACGGCAGCCTGGCGCGCCGGATTCTGACCTTGGCCGGCAGTCAGCACCTGGCCAAGGATGACCTCGTCCACGTCCTCCGCCGAAATTCCGGCTCGGTCCAGAGCGGCGCGAATGGCCACGGCCCCGAGCTGATGGGCCGGAAGCTGGGCCAGGGATCCGTTGAAGGAGCCGACCGGCGTACGAGCTGCGCTCGCTATCACGATGGAGTTGGAAGAGGCCATGTCTGTCTCCTTTGACACCCGAAACAAGGTTTGGTCGGCCCGCTCCGCCGTGATGACGAGATCATTCCACGGGAAGCGATTTCGCGCCGCAACAAGAATGGTATCTGCGAGCTTTCCCCAAGGTCAATCCGGCTTTTGAGGGACTGCAAGCTTTTAGGAACCGGCAAAAAATTACTCGAATGCGGCACCGCAGCGAAAACTGCTTTCAATTGCGGCAACCTTTCGCATATCCTGCGTAAAAGGCAGGCAGGGCCCGCCGGGCTTCTGTCACCATTCTCGCGTGTGGGGAGCTTGAGAATGCCCGCGAAAGACGATCCGGTGGTGATCAAGAAATACGCCAACCGCCGCCTATACAACACCGGGACCAGCACTTACGTGACGCTGGAGGATCTTGCGCAGATGGTAAAGCGCAACGAGGACTTCGTGGTCCATGACGCAAAGACGGGCGATGACATCACGCATTCAGTCCTGACGCAGATCATCTTCGAGCTGGAAAACGACAAGAACGGTCAGAACATGCTGCCCATTTCGTTTCTGCGTCAGCTCATCTCATTCTATGGGGACCAGATGCAGATGGTCTTGCCGAGCTTTCTGGAGCAATCGATACTCGCTTTTTCCAAGGAGCAGGAGCGCCTGCGCGAGCAAATGCAGCAGACCTTCGGCGCTTCGCCCATGGATATGCTTTCGATGAACATTCCCATGAAGCTGATCGAGGAGCAGACGCGGCGGAACATGGAGATGTTCCAGAATGCCATGCGGATGTTCACGCCTCCTGCGCCGCGCGCCGCAAATGGCGTTCGCCATGATCATGACGAATCATCCGGCGGCTCTTCCAACTCAGACGATCTGAAGGAATTGCGTGAGCAGATCGCCGCAATGCAGCGGAAACTCGACGCGATGTCGAAAGACTGAGCTTCAGAGAAGCGCCGGCGCGATCGTGGTCCAGAGGAGCTGGCGCAGGAAATAAATGATGAGCAGCAGGATGATGGGCGATATGTCGATGCCGCCCAGATCCGGCAACACGTTGCGTATCGGCCGCAGCGCTGGCTCGGTAACCCGATAGAGGAAATTCCCTATCGAGCCGACAAACTGGTTCCGCGGATTGACGACGTTGAAAGCATAAAGCCAGGAGAAAATGGCTGCCGCGATGATGAACCACCAGTAGATGTTAAGCGCCATGTCTATGGTGCGTAAAAGCGCGAGCATGCCGTTCTCCCACAAAGTTTCGCGACATGTAGCTACTGGCGTGCTGCCGGGCAAGTCCTGCGACGCGGCGCTTGACAGCCCCCATGGCCAGGACATAAATGCGCCATTCCGGCGATACGGGGCTGTAGCTCAGTTGGGAGAGCGCATCGTTCGCAATGATGAGGTCAGGGGTTCGATTCCCCTCAGCTCCACCAGCCGGACCAAAATCCACAGAATGCTGCGTTGGGCCGCCGTTTTTATACTGCGTTGAGCCGCCGCGCTTTGCATGTGCGGCATCGGCCGCGCGTAGGCTTCGGCTCCATTCGCACCGCGGCCAGTTGCGCCTTTCATGCGGCGCCCTTCCGGTTATTCGACGTCGTCGATTTCCGTTTCCGGGCGATCGTCGCCGGATGCGACTTCATGGTGCCATCTGCCATCCGGCGTCTCGTATTCGATGCCGCGTGTCTCTCCCGCGATGCGTTGCTCCCCTGCCGCGCGTCTTGCCGCGGCAAGCGCTCGATCATGCGACGGGAACGTTTCCGAGAAGACATCGCCTACCTTGTAGGCCCACCCGCCATCGTGCTGGACGACGCGATAGATCACTTTCATGGCCGTTCTCCTGGTCCGACTCTGATTCAGTTACGCCACAAGAGCCGTTGGACAAGTCCGCTGCGGTCGAGACATTGCTTACATCCGAAATTGGTCGGAAATCCTGACGTCGAAAAAAATGGCCCCGAGCGTGATTTCATAGGCGCATGTGGCAAATGCCTGGGTTAAAAGCACCGTCATCGCCGCTGGCCAGCGGCCCACACCCCGCAGCAATTTCATGAACAGTGCCGAATCCTCCGCATCCGACGACCGATATTTGGCTTTTCGCCATGGAGCCTTTACCCGGTACTGGTCGGCCCGCCTTTTCGCTTCCTTTGCCACCCAAATCGTTTCGGTTTCGGTGGGCTGGCAAATCTATGACCTGACGCGTAATCCTTTCGACCTCGGCCTTGTGGGAATCGTCCAGTTCACGCCCTCGCTCCTTCTCTTCCTGGTGACGGGAGCTGTCGCTGACCGGTTCGGACGCCGCTTGATCATGGGGCTGTCGATTGCCCTCGAAGCGATTTGTGCTCTGGCACTCCTTTTTCTGACGCTGCAGGGCCTTGGCTCCGTGCTGCCCGTGCTTGCCGTGCTCGCGGTATTCGGAGTGGCCCGGGCCTTCTTAGGGCCGGCTTCCGCATCGCTGATCGCAAATCTCGTGCCTGCGGAGGATTTCGCCAACGCAGTGGCCTGGAACTCCACGGCGTGGCAAGTCGCCACGATTGTCGGGCCCGTCGCGGGCGGGCTGCTTTACGGCCTGTCGGCGGAAACGGCCTATTGCGTGGCAGCAGTGCTCATGCTTGCGGCAGCTGTCCTGGCTTTTTCGATCCCTAAGCCTCCACAGCGGACCGAAGCCGAGAGGCCCACATTGGAAACGCTCTTCGCCGGCTTCCGCTATATCTGGAGCGAGAAGATCGTGCTGGGAGCAATTTCAATGGATCTTTTCGCCGTGCTGCTCGGCGGCGCGGTGGCGCTCCTTCCAGTCTATGCGCGCGATGTTCTCGAACTTGGACCATGGGGACTGGGCCTGCTGCGATCGGCTCCTGGTATCGGCGCGCTTCTGGTGGCCGTGTGGCTCGCGGGCCATCCGATTCGCGATCACGCTGGCATAATTATGCTGTTCTTCGTCGGCCTATTCGGCCTTTTTACCTCCGTCTTCGGCTTTTCCACCATTCCGCTTCTGTCGATTCTGGCCCTTGCAGGACTAGGCGCCGCGGATATGGTCAGCGTCTACATCCGCGAGACACTGATACAGCTCTGGACACCGGATAGGCTGCGAGGGCGCGTCAATGCCGTAAACATGGTTTTCGTCGGCGCGTCGAATGAGCTGGGCGAATTCCGGGCGGGTACGATGGCAGCATTTATCGGTGTGGTACCGGCCGTGGTCTTCGGCGGCGTGGGTGCGGTCGCCATCGCCGGGCTCTGGGCGTGGCTTTTCCCGGAACTTCGCCGTACGCGGCACCTCAATGGCCGCGGCTAGAAAAGGAGCCGCAGCGGAGAAGTCATATGCCTTCTTTGCAGGCCAAACTCAACAAGCATAAAACTATATTCGCGCTGTTATTCCCGATAACGCGGATGATCGCTTCTGTTATTTGAGTATATCATTCAAATGACCCTAACTGCGTCGGTCTGAAAACGCGCCTAGCTGCCGTCGGTACTTATGGCGACAGCTGATTGGTGCGTGCCGAAGCGTAGAAGGTGCGGGAATTTTGATGAGCAAAACTCGCCATCGGCCAGGCTGGTTAGGTGAGTAGGATCCCGGTTGGCCGTGTGGACCGCGCAAGTGATGGCGCGGATCGGCATTCAAGCAAAAACTGATTGGCCCCGATCCGTGTGTGACCGGAGGCTTCGTGCCCAAGGCAACTATTTGGCTTGGTGGGCTTGGCTTTGTTCAACGAGGATTGAGAATGCAGAGATCTACTTCGTGCCTGAAATTCCCCGGCTTGCTTAGCGCGGCTTCCGGAATGCGATTCAGCGGAAGATGTGGCTCTGAGCTCGCCCCTCGGGCCGCTGTTTCTGCAGTCGCCCTTTTGGCCGCCCTTTCCTTAAGCACACCTGCTTTCGCAATGGACTTTTCGGCCTCTACCCCTGCCGAACTGATCAACGCGATCAACGGCGCCAATGGCAGTGGTGTTCCCTCCACAATAACTTTGACGGCGGATATTTCGCTAGGAGCTACTCCCCTCCCACCCACCACCACGCCAATTACCATCATCACGGGCAAGTATACGTTGCACGGAACGACTGGAATGGGAGTCACTGGAAATGGGAGCGGCATCACCATTCCGGGCAGCGGCTCTATTACGATTTTAGGCACGCTAAAGGGCGGGAATGCTGATCAAACAGATAGCCGCGGCATCGGGGGTGCCGGCCTGGGAAAAACCGGCGGCGAGATCAACAATCACGGCGTCATCAAAGGCGGCACCGGCGGCAGCACGAGCAGATCGGGAACGGCAGGGAGTGCCGGCCAAGGCGGTATCGGTGCAGGGCTTAGCAGTGCAACGCTCGTCAACGAGGTCGGTGCCGTCATCTCGGGCGGCGATGGCGGCAACTATGACGCAGAGAGCACCACAGGAGGTGGAAGAACGGGCAATGGCGGGATAGGACTCAACATGAGGGGAGGCTCGCTTGATAACAAAGGTCTCATAGAAGGCGGCTCGGGAGGTATGTTCGGCCATTTGCCTGCTTCACGGGATAATTTCTTCGGCGGGGCAGGCGGATTGGGCGCGTTGCTGAGTGGTGGGACATACACCAATAGCGGCACGATAAGGGGTGGTAGAGGAGGGGAGGGAGCGAACGCGGGAGTAAGCGGCCATGGCGCCGCCGGAGAAGGTGTCCGCTTGACGGGGGGAGCGCTCCACAACACAGGTGTCATCTCGGGCGCGGATGGACGGAACGGCGGCGGTCCCTCGATAGGGGACGGAAATCATGGCGCGATAGGCATCACCGTTGTCAACGGCAAGCTCGCAAATTTCGGCACGATCAATGGCGGCAATGCTGGCCCGCTGATGGGACCTCAGGCGCACGGAGGCACCGCCGTGGTCGGGACAGGCGGTGTGACCGTTGTCAATGGTGGTGTCATCAACGGGGGTCGCAACGGCGACGACAGTTTCGGCACCGCGCTTCAATTCACGGGCGGCGGCAACACGCTCGAGCTGCATGCCGGCTATGGGATCTATGGACGCGTCCTCGCGACCAACACAGACAGATTCGTTCTTGGTGGTGCTGGCGACGGCACCTTCGATGTTTCCAAATTCAACCCGGGTGATCAGTTCGACCCGTTCGGATTCTACGAAAAGCGGGGGACCAGCACCTGGAGGCTGACCGGGACGACGACTGAACACACCCCATGGACCATCTATGAGGGTGTTCTAGAGGTCTCACAAGATGGCAATCTCGGTGCGACGTCAGGTGTGCTCACCCTGGCCGGCGGCACATTGCGCAACACCGCTGCCTTCACCTCGACTCGTAATTTCCTCATCGAGCCTGCGGGCGGCACAATCCAGACGAATGCGGATCTGACGCTGGCCGGCTCGATCCTAGGCACGGGCGCTCTCGTCAAGACCGGCGGTGCCGCTTTGATCCTCACGGGTGACAGCTCCGCCTTCGCAGGCTCCACATCCGTCGATGCAGGCGCTCTTATCGTGAACGGCAGTATCTGCGGCCCGCTCACCATACGCAGCGCCGCACGGCTCCAAGGCACCGGCACTGTTTGCGACACCACAAATGCGGGTGTCATTGCGCCTGGAAACGGAATCGGCACTCTCACAATCAATGGCAATTATGCAGGCAATGGCGGCACGCTCGAACTTGAGACCGTGCTTGGCGGAGACAATTCAAGCACAGATCTCCTGATCATCACGGGTGATACATCCGGCACTACGAATGTGCGCGTGATCAATATCGGCGGTCTTGGTGCGCTGACCACGGAGGGGATCAAAGTCATCGATGTCGGCGGGACCTCAAACGGCGTTTTCTCGCTCCTTGGAAATTACACACTGAATGACAGCCAGGTAATGGTGCAGGGCGCGTATGCATATGGCCTTTACAAGAACGGCATCAGTTCGCCGACGGATGGCGACTGGTATCTCCGTTCCTTCTATCAGCCAGGCGTCCCGGTGTACGAGAGCTATGCAGGCACGCTGCAGTCCTTCAACGGTGTGGGCACCTTGCAGCAGCGGCTTGGCAACCGCTTCTGGGCGACAGAACCGGCGCCGGTCGAAAAGGGCATGCCGTCACATTATGGTCTGATCGAAGGGAATGGCATTTGGGGCCGCGTGGAAGCCTCGAGCAGCCATCTTATCCCGAAGACCTCCTCCACAGGCGTCGAATCCGATGTGGGTACCTGGAAACTGCAAGCTGGTGCTGACCTGCTCCTGGCTGAGGAGCCATACGGCAGTCTTCTTGGAAGCATCACCGCCCATTACGGCACAATCTCTTCCGATATCTTTTCGAAAACCGGCAATGGCTGGATCGAGAGCAGTGGCCGCGGGGTCGGCGGAGCACTTACCTGGTACGGAAGCAATGATTTCTATGTAGACGCACAGGGCCACGCCACTTGGTACAGGAGCGATCTCCACTCCACCACTGCCCGTCTGGACCTTGCCCGGGACCAGGATGCGTTCGGCTACGGTCTGGGCATCGAAGCCGGCAAGAGGTTCTGGTTCGGACAGCACTGGGCTGCAACGCCACAGGGCCAGTTCTCCTATTCCCGCATCAGCTTCGACAATTTCGTCGACGCCTTCGGAGCGCCTGTCTCGTTCCAAAAGAGTGAAAGCCTCTTAGCCCGCCTTGGCATAACAATCGACCGGCAAACTGAATGGCGTGGTGAGGCGGGCGTTAAGAACCGCTCTCACCTCTACGGCATCGCCAATCTCTATTATGATTTCGCGGACAGCTGGCACGTGGACGTGGCGAATGTAGGATTTGAGCATCGCAACCAGCCACTTTGGGGCGGGCTAGGTATCGGTGGTACCTTGAACCTCGCCGACGACAAATATTCGATCTACGGCGAAGCACTGGCAAGAACGAGCTTTGAGAACTTCGGCGACAGCCGCGTCTTGAGCGGCACGATCGGCATCCGTATCGGCTGGTAGCGCAGCAGGCAGATCCTGCCTCCTACAGAGAAGGCCGCTCGAGGCGGCCTTCGTGATCACCGGTGGCGGGTCGCTTCAGACCATTCCGAGTGCAGCTTTATAGAGGTCCAGGATCGCCTCTTCTTCCTGGCGCTCAGCTTGATCCTTCTTGCGCAGGCGAACGATCGTGCGCACCGCTTTCACGTCGAAACCATTGCCCTTCATCTCGGCATAGACATCCTTGATGTCGTCGGAGATGGTCTGCTTCTCCTCCTCGAGGCGCTCGATGCGCTCGATGAAGGCGCGAAGCTGCCCGGCGGCAACGGTCTGCGCAGTCTCGTTCGTGATGTCGTCGGCCATGGTTTTCTCCGCTGAAGGAAGGACGCCCGCGACTCGCAACGCGGGCAAAAGATGGGCTTCGATGCCCCAGCGGTTGTTCAAAATCAAGGCCGTTCCGTAGTTGTTCCCCACTCTCGCGGCAAGCGTTTATCATTTTGGACGGGTGGCTTCTCTCCTCCGGAGTGGAGACAGATCGGAACCGTTCGGATAAAGCTCGATCGTTTCTGGCAATATCGTTGGAAGATGAACATGGCTCCTAAAACGCCCTCGGTGACGGCGTTCTTCGAAGAACGAACGAGCTCGCTGCAATATGTTGCTGCCGATCCGGCCACAGGCAAATGTGCGATCATCGATCCGGTTCTCGATTACGATGAGAAGTCCGGGGCGGTCGCCACGCGAAGCGCCGATGCAATTCTCGAATTCGTAAAACGGGAGGGGCTTGAGGTCGAATGGATACTCGACACCCATCCTCACGCCGACCATTTCTCCGCGGCCGCATATCTCAAGCAGAAGACCGGTGCACCCACGGCGATCGGAGAACGTGTGGTGGATGTCCAGAAGCTCTGGAAGGAAATTTATAACCTGTCGGACTTTTCTGCCGATGGAACGCAGTGGGATCGGTTATTCACCGCGGGCGAGCGCTTTTTCGTCGGGGAAATCCCATCCTATGTTCTTTTTTCTCCCGGTCACACACTGGCCTCCATCACTTATGTGATCGGCGACGCCGCTTTCGTGCATGACACTGTTTTCATGCCGGATGGCGGCACTGCAAGGGCAGATTTTCCGGGAGGGGATGCGACGAGGCTCTGGCGCTCCATCCAGGAAATCCTATCGCTGCCGGATGAAACCAGGATCTTCACCGGCCATGACTACCAGCCGGGGGGGCGGGAACCGCGCTGGGAAAGCACCGTCGCCGAGCAAAAGGCCGAGAATATCCACCTCACGAAGTATCGTACCGAGGATGAGTTCGTAAATTTTCGGGAGGCTCGCGACCGCACACTTCCCATGCCGAAGCTGATCCTCCACGCTCTCCAGGTGAACATGAATGGCGGTCGGCTGCCCGAGCCCGAGGGCAACGGCCGGCGATATCTGAAGATCCCTTTGGATCGGTTTGGAAACGTCGCCTGGGATTGATTTTTGCGGGGCGCCTTTTTGCGGGCGATAACCGCTCCTATATCTGTGAAGTGCGTCGCTCTTTCGCAAAGGCCAAAAAAACTGTAAGAGCACGCCAACGAAACATGGCCGCGCCTTTTGCGCGGCCACGCCATTTAAAGAGCACCAATGAAACTCCGCAATATTGCGATTATCGCCCACGTCGATCATGGGAAGACTACCCTCGTCGATGCGCTCCTGAAGCAGTCGGGCTCCGTGCGCGACAACCAGCGCGTGGATGAGCGCGTCATGGACTCCAATGATATCGAGAAAGAGCGCGGCATTACCATCCTCGCCAAGGCCACGTCGGTGGTTTGGAAAGACGTGCGCATCAACATCGTGGACACGCCCGGGCACGCCGATTTCGGCGGCGAGGTGGAGCGTATCCTGAACATGGTGGACGGCGCCGTTCTTCTGGTGGATGCTGCCGAGGGGCCCATGCCGCAGACGAAATTTGTCGTCGGCAAGGCGCTGAAGGTGGGCTTGAAGCCGATCGTCGCCGTCAACAAGATCGACCGGCCGGATGCCCGCGCGGATGAGGTTATCAACGAGGTCTTCGACCTTTTTGCCGCTCTCGACGCCACTGACGAGCAGCTCGATTTTCCGATCCTTTACGGCTCGGGCCGCGATGGCTGGATGAATTTCGATCCTTCGGGACCGAAGGACGAAGGTCTGGCGCCGCTTTTCGATCTTGTGCTGAAGCACGTGCCGGAGCCGACCGTGGAGGAGGGGCCGTTCCGCATGATCGGCACCATCCTGGAAGCCAATCCCTTCCTCGGCCGCATCATCACCGGCCGTATCGCTTCCGGCAGCATCAAGTCGAACCAGGCGGTAAAGGTTCTCGCGCGGGACGGCAGCCTCTTGGAGCAGGGCCGGATTTCGAAGATCCTGGCGTTCAGGGGATTAGATCGCCAGCCGATCGACGAAGCCCATGCCGGCGACATTATCGCCATTGCCGGCCTGTCGAAGGGCACGGTGGCCGATACTTTCTGCGACCCATCGGTGGCCGAGCCCATGGAAGCTCAGCCGATCGATCCGCCCACCGTTACCATGAGCTTCCTCGTGAATGACTCGCCGCTTGCCGGCACCGAAGGCGACAAGGTGACGAGCCGCGTCATCCGCGATCGTCTTTTGAAGGAGGCGGAGGGCAATGTCGCGCTGAAGGTCGAGGAGTCTGCAGACAAGGACTCGTTCTTCGTCTCGGGTCGAGGCGAGCTGCAATTGTCGGTGCTCATCGAGACGATGCGCCGCGAAGGCTTCGAGCTTGCGGTCTCCCGCCCGCGCGTGGTGATGAAGAAGGACGAGGACGGCCAGTTCCTGGAGCCCATCGAGGAGGTTGTCATCGACGTGGACGAGGAGCACGCCGGCGTCGTCGTGCAGAAGATGTCGGAGCGCAAGGCCGAGATGGTGGAACTCCGCCCCTCCGGCGGCGACCGTCAGCGGCTGGTGTTCCTGGCCCCGACGCGCGGCTTGATAGGCTATCAGTCCGAGCTTTTGACCGATACGCGCGGCACGGCGGTGATGAACCGGCTCTTCCACTCCTATCAGCCGTATAAGGGCGAGATCGCCGGCCGGGTGAACGGCGTGCTGATCGCCAATGAACCGGGCGAAGCCGTGGCTTACGCGCTCTGGAATCTTGAGGACCGGGGTCCGATGGTGATCGATCCGGGCGTGAAGGTCTATCAGGGCATGATCGTGGGCATCCACTCCCGCGACAACGACCTGGAGGTGAATGTCCTCAAAGGCAAGAAGCTCACGAATATCCGCGCTGCCGGCAAGGACGAGGCGGTGAAGCTCACGCCGCCGATCCGCATGACCCTGGAGCGCGCATTGTCCTGGATTCAGGACGATGAGCTGGTGGAGGTGACGCCGAAGTCGATCCGCCTGCGCAAGCTCTACCTCGATCCGCATGAGCGTAAGCGCTTCGAAAAGCAGAAATTAGCCGTCGCCTGAGGCGGCGGCTCGCCCGGTCGGCCCTTCGGCCGGGCAGCGCCTGTTGTGGCTCTTCCTAAATTGCTGACGCTGCGGCGGTGATAACGCGCCGCTCAAGACCCGGCTGAAAGTGCCTTCTCGATTTCAGGCATCATCTCGTTTTTCAGGCTGGCCGGCGTGAACGGACCAACATGTTTATAGCGGATCTTGCCATCCGGGCCGACGAGGAACGTCTCGGGCACGCCATAGACGCCCCACTCGATCGCTGATCGCCCACTCTGATCGACGCCAACAGCGTCGAATGGATTGCCCAATTCGCCAAGGAAGCGCCGAGCGTTTTCAGGCTGATCCTTGTAATTGAAGCCGACAAGGCGAATGCGATCGTCCTTCGCAAGCTCCATGAGCAGCGGATGCTCCTGCCTGCAGGGCATACACCAGGAGCCCCAGACATTCACGACCGATACCTTTCCGGCAAAGTCGCCCGGGTTGAGCCCGGGAAGCGCGAGGCCCTCCAGTGGCGGCAATTCCGTCTGGGGTGCGGGCTGGCCGATAAGTGCCGAAGGAACGACCGAGCTGTCCTTTCCGGAAAGAAGCTCGATAAAGAAAACCGCGGAGAGCGCAAGAAACGCAAATAGGGGTACCAGCAGGATAAGCAGCCGCCTTCTGGGCGGTTGGCCTTCCGCCGCGCTCATTCGGAGCCCCGAGCAGAACGGCGGCGCACGCCGCGCGCCTCAAGCTGCTTGAGCGCTCGCCGCTGGGCCGACTGGTCGAACAAAATCCAGCAAACCAGCCCCATGATCGCCAGCGCTGAAATGACATAGGCTGCCGTGACATAGGCGAGGTGCGTCATCGCGATGCCTCCGCCGGCTTGATCTCCGCGGCGCGGGCGGAGAGCCGGCGCATTGCGATCACCCGCCGGCGCCAGATCTCATTTCGCATGGCCATGAGGTGAAGCGCGAGGAAGAGCAGGGTGAAGCCGATCGCGCACACCAGGAGCGGCCAGAGCATGCTGGGATCGATCGTCGGGCCATCAAGCCTGAAGACCGAAGCCGGTTGATGAAGCGTGTTCCACCAATCGACGGAAAACTTGATGATCGGGATATTGATGAAGCCGACCAGCGTGAGGATCGCGGCGGCTCGGGCCGAACGGCCGGGATCGTCAAGCGCGCGCGTGAGCGCGATGATCCCGAGATACATCAAGAAGAGAACAAAGACCGAGGTCAGCCGCGCGTCCCAGACCCACCAGGTGCCCCACATGGGCTTGCCCCAGATGGAGCCTGTGGCGAGCGCGAGCGCTGTAAAGACGGCGCCAATGGGCGCGGCGGCCTTCAAGGAGACGTCTGCCAGGGGATGGCGCCAGACCAATGTGCCGAGAGCCGAACCCGCCATCATCGTGTAGCAGAGCATGGAAAGCCACGCGAAGGGAACGTGGACATACATGATGCGAACCGTGATGCCCTGCTGGTAATCCTCAGGCGCGGCGAACGCCATGTAGAGCCCGGCCGCCAGCACCAGCACCGCGGCGCTTGAAAGCCATGGCAGCACCGCGCCCGCCAATTCGAGGAAGCGGGTGGGGTTTGCAATTTCGGTCCAGCGGGGAACGGCCTTCTCGTTCATGGGCAGTTAGATAGAACGTCAGGCAGCTGCGCGCAATTGATGATAGGAAAAGCTGCGTGAGGCCTTTTGTCCGCTTCATCGGATTGTCTGCCAGTCGCCGCCAAGATCAATCCGAAGATGAACGCAGGGCGAGCGCTGCGGCGGCGGGTCCGATCACGGCGAAGAAGAGCGTGAGCGCGGACAGGATGAGGAAGGGCGGCAGGAAAGGGTCCGGGTCCGCCACGGCACCGCGGCTTGCCGCAACCCCGAAAATCAGCACCGGCACGGTCAGCGGAAGGATGATGACGGAGACGAGGAGTCCGCCGCGCGGCAGGGCTACTGCGAGCGCTGCTCCAACGGCTCCGATGAAAGTGATCGCCGGCGTGCCTACGAGGAGTGTGGAGCTGGCAGCAAGAAGGCCCAGTGGCGGAACATTCATGAACAGGCCAAGCAAGGGAGACACGAGGACGAGGGGGAGCACCGAAACCGTCCAGTGTGCCAGGCACTTCACGAAGACGGTGAGCGCCAGCATGTGACGGTCCCGGCTGCCAAGCAGAAGATCGAGAGAGCCATCTTCCCGATCGCCCTGGAACAGGCGATCCAACCCCAAAAGGCTGGCGAGCAGCGCTCCGATCCAAAGAATTGCCGGCCCTATTCGTGCGAGCAGGTTGAGATCGGGCCCGACGCCGAAGGGAATGACCGCCACCACGGCCAGGAAGAAGAGAGCACCCGTGAGCGCGCCGCTGCCTGCCCGCAAACCGAGCTTTACGTCTCGCAGATAGAGCGCAAGCATCAGCCCGCCCCCATCCTCAGTTCGCGAGCATGTCCCAGCCCAAGGGGCAGGTGGGTCGCCGCGATGATGATGCCGCCATCCGCCAGATGCGTCCGCATCAGTTCGGAGAAACGGGCCTCCGAGGCATGATCGAGGCCGGAGGTCGGCTCGTCGAGCAGCCAGACCGGGCGGTGGGAGACGAGAAGGCGGGCTATTGCGGTCCGGCGGCGCTGGCCGGTGGAAAGATAGCCGAAGGGCAGATGCCCGATCTCGCTCAGGCCGACCGCCTCGAGCGCATCATCGACGGAAAGGCGGGGGCCGCCCAGAAAGGTGCGCCAGAAGGCAAGATTTTCCTCCACCGTCAGCGCCGTCTTCATCCCGTTCAGATGGCCCAGATAGTGGCAGGCGGCTTGCACGTCCGGGAAAGTCTCTCCGCCTCCCGAGAACTCGACATTGCCGGAGGCCGCGGGAAGAAGCCCGGCCACGGTGCGCAGGAGAGTGGATTTACCCGCCCCGTTGGGGCCCGTTACCAGAAGAGCCTGACCTGGATCGAGAGCGAAGGACAACCCGGAAAAGATCAGTTCCCCACCGCGCTCGCCGCTCAGGTTTTCCACGGCAAGCCGCATGGGTTCTCCTACCTGCCGCAATGGTTGTCCCCGGCTTTTTCCCAAAGTGCCAAAATAGTTTAATCGCTATAGAACTCTTTTTAGAAATTCTCTATATGCGGGGCAACCACGCCAGCGGTCGGCGTGGAGAGCCTTTGTGCCGAACCAGCGCACATGCCGCCTTGACCGGCTGGTACGCGGGGGGCGGACGCGGAAATGACCGTACCCGCATTTGAGCTTGTCGTCTCAGAAAGTCCGTTCCCGTTCGGATGAACAGACCAGGATGGGATCGCACGTGTCTACTTCACTCGACAGCTATAAAAGCCGCCGCACCCTGAAAGTAGGGAACACCGAATATACTTACTTCGACCTCAAGGAGGCGGAGAAGAACGGTCTTGCCGGGGTTTCCAGACTCCCCTTCTCCATGAAGGTTCTGCTCGAAAACCTCCTGCGCAAGGAGGACGGCCGCTCCGTTACCAAGCAGAGCATCGAAGCGGTGGCCGCATGGCTTTCCGACCGCGGCTCCGCCGGTGTGGAGATCGCCTACTCGCCCGCCCGCGTGCTGATGCAGGATTTCACCGGCGTTCCTGCCGTGGTGGACCTTGCCGCAATGCGTGATGCGATGGTCTCGCTCGGCGGCGACCCCCAGAAGATCAACCCGCTGGTTCCGGTGGATCTCGTCATCGACCATTCGGTCATCGTCGATGAATTCGGCACGCCGCTCGCCTTCGCGCGCAATGTGGAGCTGGAATACAAGCGCAACGCGGAGCGCTACCGTTTCCTGAAATGGGGCCAAAAGGCGTTCCAGAACTTCCGCGTGGTGCCTCCGGGCACCGGCATCTGCCATCAGGTCAATCTCGAATATCTCGCGCGCGTCGTCTGGAGCCGCGAGGAGGACGGCACGCTTCTCGCCTATCCCGATACCTGCGTTGGAACCGATTCGCACACCACAATGGTGAACGGCCTCGGCGTTCTCGGCTGGGGCGTGGGCGGCATCGAAGCAGAGGCCGCGATGCTCGGCCAGCCGGTCTCCATGCTGCTGCCGGAAGTGGTCGGCTTCAAGCTGACGGGTAAGCTGCGCGAGGGCGTCACCGCCACGGACCTCGTGCTCACGGTCACGCAGATGCTGCGCAAGAAGGGCGTGGTCGGCAAGTTCGTCGAGTTCTTCGGCCCCGGCCTTGCGAACATGACCGTGGCCGACCGTGCCACGATCGGCAATATGGCGCCGGAATATGGCGCCACCTGCGGCTTCTTCCCGGTGGATGGCGAGACCATAAAGTATCTTACGATGTCCAACCGCTCTGCCGAGCAGATCGCGCTGGTGGAGGCCTATACCAAGGCGCAGGGCCTGTGGCGCGAGGAGGAGATGCAGGATCCGGTCTTCACCGAGATCCTGGAACTCGACCTCGGCACGGTCGTGCCTTCGATGGCCGGTCCGAAGCGTCCCGAGGGCCGTCTGCCGCTCGAGGAGATCGCGCCCAATTTCGAAAAGGCGCTCGAGGCCGAGTACAAGAAGACGGTCGACACCGCCAAGCGCTACGCGGTCGAAGGCGAGGATTTCGATCTCGGCCACGGCGATGTGGTGATCGCCGCCATTACGTCGTGCACGAACACCTCGAACCCGAGCGTCCTCCTCGCCGCCGGCCTGCTTGCCCGCAACGCCAACCGGCGTGGGCTGAAGCGCAAGCCTTGGGTGAAGACCTCGCTCGCCCCCGGCAGCAAGGTGGTTGCCGAATACTACGAGAAATCCGGCCTGCAGACGGAGCTGGACCAGCTCGGCTTCAATCTGGTCGGCTTCGGCTGCACGACATGCATCGGCAATTCCGGCCCGCTGCCGGAACCGATCTCCAAGACCATCAACGACAAGGGTCTGATCGGTGCGGCGGTGCTCTCCGGCAACCGTAACTTCGAAGGCCGCGTGTCTCCCGACGTTCAGGCGAACTATCTAGCCTCGCCGCCGCTGGTGGTGGCCTATGCGCTCGCCGGCACCGTGCGCAAGGACCTGACCAAGGAACCGCTCGGCGAGGATCGGGACGGCAATCCCGTCTATCTGCGCGATATCTGGCCGACTTCGGCCGAGGTGCAGGAGTTCATCGCCAAGCACGTCACGCGTGAGCTGTTTGCCACCAAATATGCGGATGTCTTCAAGGGCGACGAATACTGGCAGGGGCTGGAAGCACCGGCCGGCGAGACCTATGCATGGGATCCGGGCTCGACCTATGTGCAGAACCCGCCCTATTTCGAGGGCATGCAGCCGAAGCCCCAGCCGGGTGGCGACATCAAGGGCGCGCGTGTACTCGGCCTGTTCGGCGACAAGATCACGACCGACCACATTTCACCCGCGGGCTCCATCAAGGCCCAGTCTCCCGCCGGTCAGTACCTTATGGACCATGGCGTGGGCGTTGCGGACTTCAACCAGTATGGCACGCGGCGCGGCAATCATGAGGTGATGATGCGCGGCACCTTTGCCAATATCCGCATCCGCAACCACATGCTGGGCGAGAACGGGCGGGAAGGCGGCTATACGATCCACTATCCCTCGAAGGAGGAGATGTCGATCTATGACGCTGCCATGCGTTACAAGCAGGAAGGCGTGCCGCTCGTCATCTTCGCGGGCGTGGAGTACGGCAACGGCTCCTCGCGCGACTGGGCGGCCAAGGGCACGAACCTGCTCGGCGTCCGGGCGGTCATCGCGCAGAGCTTCGAGCGTATCCACCGTTCGAACCTTGTCGGCATGGGCGTCATCCCGTTCGTCTTCGCCGAGGAGACGAGCTGGAAAGAACTCGGGCTGAAGGGCGACGAGATCGTGACGATCGACGGCCTGGACACCATCAGGCCGCGCGCCACGATGATTGCCAAGATCACTTACGGCGATGGTTCGGTGAAGGAAGTGCCGCTGCTTTGCCGGATCGATACGCTGGATGAGCTCGAATACTTCAAGAATGGCGGCATCCTGCAATATGTGTTGCGGGATCTCGCAGCCTGAGGCAGTCGCCCGAATCTAAGGCTTTTGGAACCGCCGCTAGCCGGCGGTTCTTTTTTTGCGATCTGAAACTCATGCTTTTGGTTAACCAAGCTTTCACCGCAACGTGACTTTCCATAGATCTTCGTTCGCCGCTAGGATCGTTAAAATTGTGCAACAAGAGCCGGCCCGCGAGGTCGCGCCAAAGGAAGAGGAAACATGCGCATTTTGACCGCGCGCAGAACCCTGTTGAAGATGGGCCTTGCCGCGGTGGCTTTGCCTGGATGCCTTAGAATCGCAGGGGCAGCGACAAGGCCAATCGCAGTGGTGGAACTTTTCACGAGTCAGGGCTGTAGCCGATGTCCGCCGGCGGATGCCCTTTTCGTAGAACTCGCCGAACGCAGCAACATCGTCGCGCTGGCGTATCACATAGATTACTGGGATTATCTCGGCTGGGAAGACAGCCTTGCCGTGCCCGAAAACACCGAAAGGCAGCATGCCTATGGTGAGGTGCTTGGCACGGGAGTCTACACGCCCCAGATCGTGGTGAATGGTCAGAAGGATGTTGTGGGAGCGGACCGTAATGCCGTCCTCAATGCCGTGCAGCCGGCGGATGGGGCCGGGGGGCTGGCTGTCGACGTGGCTCTTTCGACGGCAGGCAAGAATATCGCCATCGAGATCGGCGGCGGAGAATCGGCGGAGGCAGGCGCCCACGTCCTCCTGGTTTATTACAGGCCGAGCTATACCGCGGAGATCCGCGCCGGTGAGAACAAGGGCAAGACAGTCGAGTACCGCAACATCGTCACCGGTCATCAGACGGTAGGGGTCTGGCACGGAAAGGAAATGCGGCTGGAGTTCCCCAAGTCGGAGATCAAGAGCAGGGGAGGCTGTTGCGCGGTGCTGGTGCAATCCGCCGATGAGGATGGCAATCCCAAGGCCATTCTGGGTGCGGCGCAGATGAGCGCCGTCAGCTGACAAAAAAGCGCCGGCACGGCTATGCCTGTACCGGCGTTGATCTCAGGAGATCGTTGCCATCTGGTGGGCCCTGGGAGGCCCGGAGTTGGTTCGATCCGATGACAGCCCTGTGGGCGGGGGGGCTTGGGGTACAGAACTGCCCCGGATCGAACCGTCTCAGGCAACAAGGGGATCGTCTTCGCAAAATCGGGCGCAAGCGGGGTAAGAACACGGCGATAATGAGGCGAATGATCACCAAATCCGACCACGGGTAGCGATTTCGTGAGGCCAGATTGCCACGGGTTTGCCTGTAGGGGTTGCATTTCCCACGCACCCACGCCACCTTGATTGTCACAAGACCGTAACAAAAAGGTGCCCTGGATGGCTGATCAGTCAGGCGCAGCGGAGGGTAGGGAAGATTCCGGGAACCTCATCCCGCTCGGCGAAGCCCGCCGGGCGCGGCTGAAGCTTCCGATCACCTTCGACCGTCGGGAACTCGACCAGATCCTGCGTGTGTACGGATTTATGGTCGCAGCTGGTGAATGGCGCGATTATGCGATTGACCATCTGGAAGACAGGGCAATCTTCTCGGTCTATCGGCGTACGAGCGAGGTGCCGCTGTTCCGGATCGTGAAAGACCCGTCTCTTGCAAGAAAGCAGGGCGCCTACAGCGTGGTTGCCGCGACCGGTGCTATTCTGAAGCGCGGACACGATCTCGCCCGGGTGCTGACGGTTTTCGACAAGAAGCTTCGCCTCGTCGGAACGTGAGGAAGGCGGCCAGGCGACACGCCCGCCCCGTCCCGTAACGACTTTCTGCCTATCTTCCGGCTTCCCGCCTGAACAGCCTTTCCGGCAGCGATTCCGGATCCGGCGGCAGAGTATCGCCCCCGTTCAAAGTAAGTTGCATGAACACCGTATCGAGCCAGCGGCCATGTTTGTACCCGCTGCCTTCGAGCACGCCCGCATGCCGGAACCCTAGAGCTTCGTGCAGTTTGACCGAGGCGCTTTCAGGTGAGCCATCACCGATCACGGCGGCGATCTGGCGGAAACCGAGCTTGCTGCATTCCGCGATCAGCGCCTGGAGCAGCAGGCGACCGATCCCTCTGCCCTGAGCGTGAGGGGCGATGTAGATGGAATCCTCCACCATGAAGCGGTAGGCGCGGCGCGGCCTGAATGGTCCGGCATAGGCGTAGCCCAGCACCTGCTCCGCCTCTTCCGCCACCAGATAGGGATAGCCGTTTGAAGTGAGCCCCTCCATCCGCGACGACATCTCTTCAAGACTCGGCGGTTCGAGCTCGTAGCTCGCGGTGCCGGTCTCGACGGCATGTCCATAGATCTTTGTGATAGCGGAAAGGTCTGCGGTTCGGGCGGCGCGGATGGTGGTCACTGTCGAAGCTCTTTGCGGCCTGTCGTCCTATTTTCATGACAGGACACTTGCCAAAAGAAAAGGGCGGTCAGCGACCGCCCTTCAAAATCCTCGTTCCGGCCGCGTCTATTCGCGGTTGTTGCCCATGAACTGAAGCAGGAACATGAAGAGGTTGATGAAGTCGAGGTAGAGCCGCAGCGCGCCCATAATCGCCTTGCGGCCGGCCACGAGCTGGTCGTCGCCCTCGTAGTACATCTCCTTGATCTGCTGGGTGTCGTAGGCCGTAAGGCCGGCGAACACCAGGACGCCAATCACCGAAATGGCGAACTGCAGCGCGGAGGAGCCGAGGAAGATATTCACCAGCGACGCGAGGATGATGCCGATGAGGCCCATGAACAGGAAGGAGCCCATCCCGGACAGATCGCGCTTGGTCGTGTAGCCCCAGAGCGACAGAGCGCCAAAGGAGGCCGCGGTGATGAAGAAGGTGCGTACGATGCTTTCGCCCGTGAAAACGATGAAGATCGACGATAGCGAAAGGCCCACAAGGGCTGCGTAGACCCAGAAGGTCGTCTGCGCCGCGGATACGCTCAGCGTCTGGATGCGGAAGCTCATGAAAAAGACCAGCGCCAGCGGCGCCAACATCACAACCCAGCGCAGGGGTGACAGGTAGATGGCGCTGCCAAAGGCGGTCAGCAGAGTGCCGTTGCCCAACTGCGAGGCAGCGGCGGACGGGTCGGTCGTCGTCGCCAGCGAAGCCACGCCGAATGCAGCCAGGCCTGTGATGGCCAGGCCCAAGGCCATGAGGTTGTAGACCCGGATCATGTAGGCACGCAGGCCCTCGTCGATCGCCGCGTCGACGCGCGCGCCGGGCGCCGCTCGGGTCTGATAGTTGCGAAGGTCAGCCATGTGTTCCTCTTTCTCGCTACTCTCCCGTCCGGTGTCGGCAGACCGCCGAGCGCCGCTGGCAGGAGTCCAGCATGCGTAACCGGAATATGATGATTGTTTGGTCTAAGAGCAAGACCGAACTGGCGCAAAAGAAGGTGTTCGCCGGCGGTGCGCTCCTTACAGGTTCCGCAGGATCGGCGCAGCCTTGTGGCCAAGAACGCGCCAGGTGCCGATGAGTCCGAAGCCGACGGTAAGCACGAGCGCAATCACGATCGTCGAGATCGCGACTTCGGGCAGGAACGACCAGGGCAGGTTCATGATGCGCGACACGACATACCAGGCGGCGGTGCCGCCGGCCACGAGCGCGAAGATGGCGGTTGCGAGCCCGATCAGGAGATATTCGAGCGCGAAAGCATTGATCAGGGTGCGCCGCGTCGCCCCTAAGGTTTTCAAGACCACGGCGTCGTGAATGCGCGCGCGATTGCCGGCAGCCAGCGCACCGGAGAGCACGAGCACGGAGGCTATCAGCGCGACCGCCGCTGCGGCCCGGATTGCGACTGCAAGCTGCCCCACCAGCCGGTTCACCACGTCGAGCGCATCTTTGACGCGCACCGTCGTGATGGTTGGGAAAGTCCTCGTCACCGCGTTGAGAAGGCGAGCGTCTTCCTGGTCCGTTGCGCTTGCATCCGTGAGCGTAGCCAGCCAGGCATGCGGCGCGCCTGCAAAAGTGTTGGGCGAGAACACCATCACGAAATTCATCGATAGCGTCTCCCATTCCACTTGCCGGAAGCTTGCGATGCGGGCGGTGACGCTCCGCCCGAGCACATTCACGGTGATCGTATCCCCAAGCTCGAGGCCAAGCTCCCGGCCCTCCTGGGCTGTGAACGAAACAAGCGGCTCGCCGGAATAATCCTCGGGCCACCATTCGCCCGCCGTCAGTGTCGCATTGACCGGCTTGGTCGCGGAATAGGTGATGCCCCGGTCCCCGCGCAGCACCCAGGCACCTTCCGGTGGCGGCGTGATCTTGCTGGTGTCAACACCGTTTAGCGCCGTTATGCGTCCGCGCAGCATGGGCACGCGGGTCAACTCTCCATTCGGTGCGTATTGTTCGACAAGCCGGGAGAATGCTTCGGCCTCTGCAGGCTGAATGTCGACAAAGAAGAAGTTCGGGGCGATTTCCGGTAGGTTGCTGGAGATTTGGCGCCTGAGATTGCCGTCGATCAAGGCAAGCGAAGCCACGAGCGTGAGACCGAGGCCAAGTGAAAGCACCACCGAGGGTGTCAGCGCGCCCGGTCGGTGAATATTGCCGATCGCCAGCCTGAGAGCTGTCGAACGCACGCGAGGGGCGCACCTGGCGAGCGCTTGCACGCCCCAGCCGACGCCCCTGAGCACCAGGAATGCGGCAATCGCGGCCGCCACGAATATGGCCGCTATGCCCCGTTCCTCTGCATTCAATACGGCGAGCAGCGCAAGTATCGCGGCAATGGCTGCCGCCGCCCCGGCATAGACCGGGCGAGGCCAGCGCCTGGTCTCAATTCCCATCTCGCGAAAGAGCGCGGTCGCCGGCACTTCTCGCGCCCGTCCTAGAGGCAGAAGCGCGAAGACGAGCGTAGTGAGAATGCCGAAGACGGCAGCAAGAGCGAGCGCGTTCGGGTAAAAACCGGGTTGCGCTGCGACAGGCAGGACCGATGAGAGAAGCGAACTCGCTGCAAAAGGCATGAGAGCAGCAAGGACGAGGCCGGCTGCAATACCGAGCAGCGAGATCAGCAGAATCTGAAAAAGATAGATCGTGACGACGAACCGGCCGGAAGCTCCCAAACTCTTGAAGGTCGCAATGACCGATCGCTTCCCGTCGAGATAGGCGCGAACGGCATTGGCTACCCCCACGCCGCCGACCACGAGCGCGGTGAGTCCGACAAGCGTGAGGAATTGGGAGAAACGCTCGATGTTCGAGGAAAGGGCCGGGGCGGCATTGGCGCGCGTGCGTATGCTCCAGCCCGCGTTCGGAAACCGTTCGCCCGCTTCATCTCGAAGTGCCTGCAGCCTATCGTCGTCCGCCCCGTTTTCGAGACGGATTTTATAGGCATGCTCAACCAGGCTTCCCGGTTGAACGAGGCCGGAAGCCTTCAGCCCTTCGAGCGACGCCAACAGACGCGGAGCAAAGCCGAAACTCTCGGAAACCAGGTCCGGCTCGGTGACGAGTTCCGCGCGAATCTGGAAGGCTTGGCCGCCAAGCATCACAGAATCGCCGATCGATAAATGGAGCCGTTCGAGCAGGAGCGAGGGGGCGGCCGCCCCGTATGAGCCATCCTTCGGGCCGAAAAGCGCTTCGTAAGAAAGCGCAGGTTGGGTCACCAGTTCGCCATAAAGGGGATAGGCACCATCGACCGCCTTCGCCTCCACCAGTGCCTGATCGGAGCCGTCGGGTAGCCGCGCCATGGAACGCATGTTCGCGCTGACCGCCACTTGGCCCAGGGAGGAAAGCCAGGCCAGCTCAGAAGCATCCGCCTCGCGCTGGTTGAGCTCGAAACGGATATCCGCTCCCAACAGTTCCTGCCCCTGGCTTTCGACCGCACTGCTGATCGAGCGGGCAACGGAATTGACGCCCCCGATCGCAGCGACTCCGAGTGCTATGCACGCGAGGAAGACGAAGAATCCGGAGAGCCCGCCCCGCATCTCGCGAAGCGCAAAGCGCAAAGCCAGGGCTATCCCTTCCCTCCCGCCCTTTAGACGCTCGGCGGGAAGGCTTCTCTCCTCTATGGCGGCTTCGCTCGTCGGCATGATTAGCCCGCCACCACAGCTTCAGGAGCTGTCTCGATTCGGCCCGAGCGCATCGCTACCTGCCGGTCACACCGCGAAGCGAGTGTGGGATCGTGGGTTACCAGCACGAGCGTCGTCCCCCGTTCGCGTGCGGTGGAAAAGAGAAGGTCCGAGATCTGCCGTCCGGTCGCCTGATCAAGATTTCCCGTTGGCTCGTCCGCGATCATGATGGCAGGCTCCGGCGCGAGCGCACGCGCGATGGCGACGCGCTGCTGCTCGCCGCCGGAAAGTTCGCCCGGATAATGCGTAAGACGTTCTTTGAGGCCGACCGCTTCCAGTTCCTTTTCCGCAACGCCAAAGGGTTCGGGATGGCCCGCCAGCTCCAGCGGCACAGCCACGTTTTCAAGGGCGGTCATGTTGGGGATGAGGTGAAAGGACTGAAAGACGATGCCGATCATGCGGCCGCGGAAAGCGGCAATGGCATCCTCGGTCAGCTGGTCAATTCTTTCTCCGGCGATCCGCACGCTGCCACCATCCACTCTTTCCAAGCCGGCGATGACCATCAGAAGCGTCGACTTGCCCGATCCGGATGGGCCGACAATGGCCGTGGATTTGCCACGTTCCACCGAAAGACTTACGCCCTTGAGCACGTGCACGGAGGATGGCCCCTCACCAAGGCGGAGCGAAACGTCTTTCAGGTCTATCGCAGGTGTGGTCACGTAGAGGCCGTCCTATATGTGTGAGAATACGTGCGCGGTTGTGGCAGATATGGGTTGAGTTTTATGGCTATCAAATTCTTGGACGTGTTTTCCCGCCCTGTCTCGCCCCTCGCGAAAATGTTATCCGCCACGGCGGCTCTCTTCCTCACGGTGGTGATCTCCCTGCCCGCCCGCGCAGAGCCCTTCGGCATTGTTGGCTTCGGCGATAGCCTGATGGCTGGCTACGAGCTTGGGGCCGGAGAAGGATTCACGGACCGGCTTGAGGCCGTGTTGCGCGAGCGAGGGCATAACGTTTCCGTCGCCAATGCCGGTGTTTCGGGTGATACGACGAGCGGCGGCTTGTCGCGACTTGACTGGTCCGTCCCCGAAGGTACCGACCTGGTGATCCTCGAGCTGGGCGCCAATGACATGTTGCGCGGCGTCGACCCCGCTTCCACCGAAAAGAACCTGGAAGAAATCATCACGCGGCTCAAGGCCAGAAAAATCGGAATCCTGCTGGTCGGGATGTATGCGGCGCCAAATCTGGGATCCGATTACCAGAAGGCCTTCAACGCCATCTATCCGCGGCTTGCGGAAAAATACGACCTGCCGCTGGTGCCCTTTTTCCTCGAAGGCGTGGCAGGAAACGCCTCGCTTCAACTTGCCGACGGCATGCACCCCAATGCCGAAGGGATCGATCTGATGGTGAAGAACGTTCTGCCCAAGGTCGAACCCCTCATTCAGGGGGAAAAGCCGAACATGTGAGGGGAGAGCCGGAGAAACCGCTTGCCCCATGACTCAATCGATGATTCGCTGATGGTGACATAGCGAATCGAGGAGGTTGCCATGCCGCGACTTTTCACCGCCCTCGAGATCCCGCGCGATGCGGCTCTGTCGCTCTCGCTCCTGCGCGGCGGATTGCCGGGAGCTCGCTGGATCGATGTCGAGAACTATCACCTGACATTGCGCTTCATCGGGGACGTGGAAGGTCACGTGGCTGACGAGATTGCCAATGCGCTCGACCGGGTGCGCCGTCCTTCCTTCCTCCTCACCCTTTCAGGCGTCGGGGCGTTTGGCCAAAAGAAACCGCATGCGGTTTGGGCGGGCGTCGCTGCCTCGCCTGATCTTCAAGCCTTGCAAGGCGAGATCGAGCGCATCTGTCAGCGTCTCGGCCTGCCTGCGGAGCAGCGGAAATTCACGCCGCACGTTACCCTGGCCAGACTCAAGAACGCATCGCCCCATGCGGTGGCTTCCTACCTGTCGGCCCGAGGAAACTTCGCCGCCGCGCCCTTTCGGGTAGGCCGTTTCGTGCTCATGTCGTCAAGAGAATCGGTGGGCGGCGGCCCCTATGTGGTCGAGGAAGCCTGGCCGCTCCTGCATACCGAGAGCGCCCGTTCGGCCAGCCTTTCGGCAAGCGCCTCGGAAGCTTCGCGGATCATGCGATAGACAGCCTCAAAGCTTTCTTCGTCCTCATAATACGGGTCCGGAACCTCTTCCGGTCTGCCAAGCGCATATTCGAGGAAAAGGTGGACGCGTCCGCGCGTGTCCGGCGGGGCCAGGTGCTGCAGCCTGCGAATATTGCCGCGGTCCATGCCGAATATCAGGTCGAAGTGCCGGAAATCCTCCGGGTTAACCTGGCGGCACTTCTGACCGGAAATGTCGAGCCCGTGGCGCCGGGCGGCAGCGACAGACCGGGGATCAGGCCGCTGGCCCACATGCCAGTCGCCGAGAGCGGCCGAATCAATTTCGAAAAGATGCTCCTGCCCCTTTTCCCGCAGTACTTCGCGAAAGACGCCCTCGGCCAGTGGCGAACGGCAGATATTGCCAAGGCAGACGAAAAGGATGGTGATGCGGGGCTGTTTGCTCATGGCGGAAGCGTTATCCTTTTGCTGATGCGATAGCACGGAGGTTGTTGATGGCAAGGCAGAAACTCGACAGGAAAGAGGCTGAAGAAGCCCTTTCGGAGCTCGAAGGGTGGGAGCTTGCCGATGACGGCACCGCAATCCGCCGCCGCTTCGTCTTTTCCAACTTCAATGAGGCGTTCGGCTTCATGGTACGGGTGGCCCTTGCCGCCGAGAAGCTAGACCACCATCCGGAGTGGTCGAATGTTTATAAAACGGTCGACGTGAAGCTGACGACGCACTCATCCGGCGGGCTTACCGAGCTTGATTTCAAGCTGGCGAAGAAAATGAACGCCTACGCGGCCAAATGAGGCGGGGTTCGCCCGGCATTGCATTCCCTGAAGCGTTTCCCCACATCTCGTGGCGAGGAGTGGCTGATGGACGACGTGAAGATTGGTGAAATCCTGGCTCCGGTCAGGCCTGGTGAAGAAAGCCGCCGCGAAGAAACGGTGAAGCGGCGCTTTTGGCGCACGGTCAAGAGGGCGGCGCGACAAGTGCCCTTCATGGAAGATGTCGTCGCGGCCTATTACTGCGCACTCGACAGCAGCACGCCGACGCGGGTGCGCGGCATTCTTATCGCTGCCCTCTTCTATTTCATCCTGCCTTTCGACACGGTGCCGGATTTTCTCGCGGTGTTCGGCTTCACCGATGATGTTGCCGTGCTCGCCGCAGCTCTTGGGGCCGTGAAGGCGCATATCACGCCCGCGCATCGGCTAGCGGCAAAGAAAGCGCTGGAAAACCTCGACCGCTGAGCGAGAGCGCAGACGGGTCAAATTCTCGCCTTTTTCCTCCGATTCAACCACAAAGTGGGGTTTGGAAGCGGTTCATCGGCCTTGTTTTGCGGATGAAAATGCAGGATTCGCGAGGGAAGCGTGGGCGGAATTATCTTTCGGTAACCCAAATTAAATAAAAATGAAGCAATCAGGTCCGGCACCTGATGGCTCAGGGGTCAATAGCAGGCAAAAGAACGGTAGGACCATGCGTAGATTTTTCACGTCCCTCTTTATGCTTTGCACGCTCGCTGCCGCGGGGCCGGCCTTCGCGCAGGCGACTGCCGTCGGCCAGCATCGCGACTGGGGTACCTACAGCTATCAATCCGATAACGGCAAGGTCTGCTACGTGATGAGCGTCCCGAAGCAGAAGGAACCGGCGACCCTCGATCATGGCGACATCTTCTTCTTCGTGAGCCAGAAACCCGGGCAGAATGTGGCCTTCGAGCCCCAGTTCATCGCGGGATACGATCTTCGCGAAGGCTCCAAGGTGACCGTCACCGTCGGCAACCGTTCGTTCACCATGTTCACCCAGGGCAAGTCGGCCTGGATGGAAAATGCGGCGGAAGAGCCGCAACTCATTGCGGCCATGCGCGCAGGATCGGACATGCGCGTCACCGCCACGTCGCGCCGCGGCAACAACACGAATTACACTTTCTCGCTCCTCGGCCTTTCTGCCGCGCTGCAGTCGATCCAGTCCTGCAGCTGAGACGCATTCAGGGCGGCCGCCAGACCCCAGCGGCCTCCCTGCGCCCTTGCCCGGGCGTCTTTTCCTGATAATAGTTCGGCCGGCACTGGGATCGGCGCTCTGCCCGCGGATCGCCGGGGGCGCGAACTCACTCGGAAAAGACGATGGCGACACACAAAGACGTTAAAAAGGTCGTGCTGGCCTATTCGGGCGGCCTCGACACCTCGATCATCCTGAAATGGCTGCAGACGGAGCTCGGCGCCGAAGTGGTGACCTTCACCGCTGATCTTGGTCAGGGCGAGGAACTGGAGCCGGCGCGCCGCAAGGCAGAGATGCTCGGCATCAAGGAAATCCACATCGAGGATCTGCGCGAGGAATTCGTTCGCGACTTCGTTTTCCCGATGTTCCGCGCGAATGCGCTTTACGAGGGAACCTATCTGCTCGGAACCTCGATCGCGCGGCCGCTGATTGCCAAGCGCCTGGTGGAAATCGCCGCCGAAACGGGCGCGGACGCCGTTGCCCACGGTGCCACCGGCAAGGGCAATGACCAGGTGCGGTTCGAACTCACCGCCTATGCGCTCAATCCCGACATCAAGGTCATCGCGCCCTGGCGTGACTGGTCCTTCAAGTCTCGCACGGATCTGTTGAACTTCGCCCGGGAGCATCAGATTCCCGTGCCGAAGGACAAGCAGGGCGAGGCTCCGTTCTCCGTCGACGCCAATCTTCTCCACTCTTCCTCTGAAGGCAAGGTGCTCGAGGATCCCTGGAGCGAGCCGCCTGAATATGTCCACCAGCGCACCGTCTCCCCCTTCGATGCGCCGGATCGGCCGACCGAAATCACCGTCGGGTTCAAGCGCGGCGATGCGGTTTCGCTGAATGGCGAGGCCATGTCGCCTGCGACGCTGCTTGCGGCCCTTAACGATCTCGGCCGCGACAATGGCATTGGCCGCATCGATCTAGTGGAAAATCGCTTTGTCGGGATGAAGTCGCGCGGCGTGTACGAGACACCGGGCGGTACCATTCTCCTTGCGGCGCACCGGGCCATTGAGTCGATTACGCTGGACCGCGGCGCAGCCCATCTCAAGGATGAGCTGATGCCCCGCTATGCTGAGCTCATCTACAACGGTTTCTGGTACTCGCCCGAACGTGAAATGCTGCAGGCGCTTATCGATAAGAGCCAGGAGGATGTCGAGGGCGAGGTGCGGCTGAAGCTCTACAAGGGCAATGTGATCGTCACAGGCCGCCGCTCGGACAAGTCGCTCTACTCGGATGCCCTGGTTACGTTCGAAGACGACCGCGGCGCTTACGATCAGAAGGACGCCGCCGGCTTCATCCGCCTCAACGCGTTGCGGCTGAGGACGCTTGCTGCGCGCAAGCGTCGGCAAGGCTGACGAAGCATCAAGCGTAATTTGTGCGCCCGACTTGGCGCACAAGGCCGACAATAAGATCGACGGGATTACCCGTCGATCTGCTGAGCCATGATCGCGATGGCCTGCTGATAAACGCTTGCTGCGTTCCAGCCCTGTATCGCCTGGAAATTGGGTTGGCCGGGCTGGTAGCCCGCTCCAGGCCTCCAGCCATGCGCCCGCAGGAAATTGGCGGTGGAGGCAAGCGCGTCGGCCGGCGAACCGATCATGTCGATGCGCCCGTCACCGTCGCCATCCACCGCGTAGCGCAGCGCATTGCCAGGCAGAAACTGCGTCTGCCCGATCTCGCCATGTGCGGCTCCGATCGCTGAGGGGCTCATCATGCCCCGATCGATCAAGGTGAGCGCTGCATACAGATGCTCGGTGAAGAATTCCGAGCGACGGCAGTCATAGGCAAGCGTCGCCACGGCGGAAAGGGTGTGCTGGTTGCCCAGGAAGCCCCCGAAGCCGGTCTCCATGCCCCAGATCGCGATCAGCGGACCGGCAGGCACGCCAAATTGACGCTCGATGCGGTCGAATAGCGCGGCATGCTTCTTCTTCATGTTCTTGCCGCGGGAAACGATGGCATTTGCACCGCGCTTCTGCATGAAGCTGTCGAGAGAGAGCTTGAAGCTCTTCTGTCCGCGGTCGGCGGCGATCGTCTTGCTCGCATAACTGGTGCGTGCCAGCGCATCGAGGGATGTGCGCCCCGCGCCTCGTGCCGCCGCTTCCTGAATGAACGCGGCCTTCCACGCTTCGAAGCCCTTGCCGTCGTTTCCGCATGTTGCGGCCAAAGCAGAACCGCTCAGGAAGAAGAATGAAAACAGAACCGCAGCAAAATCTTTCGCCTTACCACTTCGACTCATACGGAATCTCCTACTCGAAGCCCTCGTCCAGTGTCGCCGAATTTCATCAGCGCTTTGTTACGCCCGAAGGGCAACTATCACACAGTTTGGGAACGAAACAGGCCTCTACTCGTTCGTTTTTGCAAGGGACAATTGAGGAGACTGAAGATGAAATCACTTGCCTTGAAGAGCGTAACCGCGGCTGCCGCTTTGTTCGCGCTTTCCGGCATCGCCTCGGCGCAGACCATGGCGACCGCCACCACTGACCTGAATGTACGCGCCGGCCCGGGTCCGAACTATCCGGTCGTGGGCGTTATTGGCGCCTCGCAGCAGACCACCATCAATGGCTGCATTCAGGGCAGCAAATGGTGCCAGGTCAACCATAATGGTGTGCAGGGATGGGCCTATTCGGACTATCTGACGGCCACTCTGGGCGGCGGTCAGACGGTGGTGCTCACCGAACGCCCGGCTGACGCCGTTCCTACCGTGACCTATGAGACGACGGCCAGCACGGAAGGTGCCGGCGCGCTTACCGGCGCTACCACGGGTGCCGTTGCCGGCGCGATCATCGGTGGCCCGGTCGGCGCTGCCGTGGGTGGCGCGGCGGGTGCCGTGGCCGGCGGAGCGATCGACACGATTACGCCACCCGAGCGGGTCGTGAGCTACGTCCAGCAGCATCAGGTAGAGCCGGTCTATCTGGAAGGTGAAGTCGTCGTCGGCGCGCAGCTTCCCGAAACCGTGGCCGTTCGCGAGATCCCGGACTATGAGTACCGGTATGTCTATGTGAACAATCAGCCGGTTCTTGTTGAGCCGCAGAGCCGCCGTATCGTCTATGTGATGCGCTAATTCAGAACCGGCGCCGCCATGAGGTGGCGCCGCTCTCTTTTCTCAAATCGCCGGCCATTATGCCGGCGGCTTGACTTTTGGCGGCTTTTCAGCTTTTAAGCCACGACTTTCCGCGACGAGTGAAAACTCCGAGCAGCCGACCGGGACTTCGATCCCGGAGGTCAACACCCGGCAGCGCGATGCGCCCCCGGGTGCTTTTCGGCTTTGCGCGAGGTTTCAACCCGGGCGCGGATGCACTACCTCTCGTGTCTGACAACACGGGACAAGAGGAACGCGGATGTTCGAGAACCTGCAGGAACGCCTTGGCGCCATCCTGAACAATCTCACCGGGCGCGGTGCCCTTTCGGAGGCGGATGTTTCCGCCGCCCTTCGCGAGGTACGGCGGGCGTTGATCGAGGCCGATGTGGCGCTCGATGTCGTGCGTTCCTTTACGGACCGGGTGCGCGAGAAGGCTGTGGGCGCAGCGGTGCTCAAATCCGTCAAGCCGGGCCAGATGGTCGTCAAGATCGTTCATGATGAGCTGGTCGAGATGCTCGGCGCAGAGGGCGAAACGGTCGACCTCAACGCGCCGGCTCCGGTGGTCGTCATGATGGTCGGCCTGCAGGGCTCCGGCAAGACGACGACGACGGGAAAGATCGCCAAGCGGATAACGGAGCGCCAGGGCAAGAAGGTGCTCATGGCCTCGCTCGATACGCGCCGGCCCGCAGCTCAGGAGCAGCTGAAGCAGCTGGGCGAACAGACAGGCATCGCCACGCTTCCGATCGTGCCCAACCAGACCCCGGTCGACATTGCCAAGCGAGCGGTCCAGGCCGCCAGGCTCGGCGGCCATGATGTCGTAATCCTCGACACGGCCGGCCGCACGCATATCGACGAGCCGCTGATGGTCGAGATGGCCGACATCAAGCGCGTGTCGAATCCGCACGAGATCCTGCTCGTGGCCGATTCGCTGACCGGCCAGGATGCGGTGAACCTCGCCAAAAATTTCGACGAGCGCGTGGGCATCACCGGCATCGTTCTCACCCGCATGGACGGCGACGGGCGCGGTGGCGCTGCGCTTTCAATGCGCGCCGTAACGGGCAAGCCGATCAAGCTGATCGGCACCGGCGAAAAGATGGATGCGCTGGAGGAATTTCATCCTCGCCGCATTGCCGATCGCATTCTTGGCATGGGCGACATCGTCTCGCTTGTCGAGAAGGCGGCCGAGACCATCGATGCGGAAAAGGCCGCGGCGATGGCGAAGAAGATGCAGGAGGGGAAGTTCGACCTGAACGACCTCGCCGATCAGCTTCGCCAGATGCAGAAGATGGGCGGCATGGGTGGCATCATGGGCCTGATGCCCGGCATGGGGAAGATGAAGGACCAGCTGGCAGCGGCCGGACTGGACGACAAGATGTTCTCGCGTCAGATCGCGATCATCCAGTCGATGACCCCACAGGAGCGCTCCAATCCCGACCTGTTGAAGCACAGCCGAAAGCAGCGCATCGCCCGCGGCTCCGGTACGGATGCCGCGCAGATCAACAAGCTGCTCAAGATGCATCGCCAGATGGCCGACATGATGAAGGCCATGGGCGGCAAAGGCAAGAAGGGCGGCATGATGCGCGGCCTGATGGGCGGAATGGCGCAGAAGATGGGACTCGGCGGGATGGGCGGCATGCCGGACCTCTCGAAAATGGATCCGAAGCAGCTCGAAGCACTGCAAAAGCAGCTGGGCGGGGCGGGCGGTCTGCCGCCCGGCCTGCCGAAGGGACTTCCTGGACTGGGCGCCGGCGGTTTGCCGGGTTTCCCTGGTTTGCCGGGTGGTGGCCTTCCGGGTCTGCCGCGAAAGAAGTGAGGGGAAAAACGTAATGGACATGGATGCTGCAAGAGCGCGCCTTCTGGAGCTTCGCTCTTCGATCGACAATCTGGACGCGGCGCTGATCCACATTCTCGCGGAGCGCTTCCGCTGCACGAAATCGGTCGGACAGCTCAAGGCCGAGAACAATATGCCGCCCGCGGATCCGGCGCGCGAGCAGCAGCAGATCGCGCGCCTGCGCCGCCTTGCCGACGAGGCCAATCTGGATCCCGACTTCGCCGAAAAGCTGCTCACATTCATCGCCCGCGAGGTCATTCGCCATCACGAGGCGATCGCCCAGGAGCATGCGGTCGTACCAGCCGGCGGCGAGGCAAAGCTGTGAGCGGAATCTCAGAATCTGCCGTCACAGGCGGTAGTCACAATGCCGGGAAGGTTCTTCCCGGCACACTCACCCGAGCGTGCGAACGCTCTTTTCGTTCCCGGCACAATCTGCCGGCCTGATCGCCATATCGAAAGGAAGACCAATGGCACTGAAAATCCGACTGGCCCGTGCGGGCTCCAAGAAGCGCCCCTACTACCATATCGTCGTAGCCGACGTGCGCGCGCCGCGCGACGGCCGCTTCATCGAACAGCTGGGCTCCTGGAATCCCATGCTGGCCAAGGACGCCGAACGCGTGAAGCTCAACGAAGAGCGGATCAAGCATTGGCTCGCGAACGGCGCGCTGCCGACCGACCGCGTGCTCCGCTTCCTGGACCAGGCCGGTCTTGCCAAGCGGCCCGAGCGCCAGAACCCGAAGAAGGGCGAGCCGGGCAAGAAGGCGCAGGAGCGTCTCGCCGCTGCCCGTCAGGCCGAGGAAGAGGCCAGGGCAGCCGCTGAAGCTGCAGCTGCCGCTCCCGCCGAGGAAGCCGCAAGCTGAGCCGACGGGCCTTGTCGTCCAGCGCGTATGCCGGCCCTCGGGCCGGCATTTTGCTGTGAGGAGCATTTAGCGGCCCTATTCTGACCTTAGATCGCAGCAAGCTCTCCATCATTCCTTGGCGGGGAGATTCGCAATGCGCAAATTCCTGGCCGGCCTCATTGTTCTCGTGGCCGCCGTCTATCTCTGGAATGCATCCTGGCTGGCGCCCGCGCCTGATGGGCCGCAAGTGAAACTGATCGCGCATCGCGGCGTGCATCAGACCTTCAATCGCGACGGCATAGAAAGCGATACCTGCACGGCAGAGCGCATCTATCAGCCCACGCACGACTTCATCGAGAACACCATCCCGTCCATGCGAGCCGCCTTCGAAGCGGGCGCAGACGTGGTCGAACTCGACGTGCACCCCACGACGGACGGCAGGTTCGCGGTGATCCACGATTGGACACTGGATTGCCGGACGGATGGTTCCGGCGTGACCCGCGAACACGACTTGGCCTATCTCAAGGCGCTTGATCTGGGCTATGGCTACACCGCTGACGATGGTGCGACATTTCCTTTGCGTGGGAAGGGGCAGGGGCTCATGCCCTCGCTGGATGAGGTGTTCGAAGCCTTCCCCGACCGCCCGTTCCTCGTCAACTACAAGAGCCGCGAGGCGCGAGAGGGCGATATGCTTGCGGCCATGCTGCAGGGGCAGCCGGAATGGCGTGAGCGGGTCTGGGCCGTCTATGGCGGTAATGAACCCACCGAGCGTGCCGTTTCGTTGATCCCCGGCCTCAAGGGGATGGGCTCGCGCAGTATGAAGGATTGCCTGCTGCGTTACCTGGCGCTCGGCTGGAGCGGCTATGTGCCGGAAGCTTGCCGCAACACCAATGTGATGGTGCCCATCAATCTCGCCCGCTTCGCATGGGGCTGGCCAAACCGCTTCCAGGCGCGAATGAAGGCTGCCGGCAGCGAGATCATTCTGCTCGGGCCCTATACGAGCGGGGACACCGGCACGTCCGGTATCGACACGGCGGAATTGCTCGCGAACGTGCCGGAGGATTTCGACGGTTACGTCTGGACCAACCGGATCGAAGTGATCGGCCCGGTTGTGAAGCAGAAAGTCTATTCGGCCGCCACTCGGCCCTGACCGAACCTGCGTTCGATGTAATCCGCCACCATCTTCTCGAACTCGGCGGCGATGTTGGGGCCGCGCAGCGTTGCGGCCTTCCTGCCGTCGATGAAGACGGGCGCGGCGGGTGTCTCGCCCGTGCCCGGCAGGGAAATTCCGATATCGGCGTGCTTGGATTCGCCCGGGCCATTGACGATACAGCCCATGACGGCGACCTTCAGCGCCTCGACCCCCGGATATTTCTCACGCCAGATGGGCATATTGCGGGAGATGTCCGACTGGATCTTCTGCGCCAGCTCCTGGAAAACGGTCGAGGTGGTGCGCCCGCAACCGGGACAGGCCGCCACGACCGGCAGGAACTGGCGGAAACCCATCGTCTGCAGGAGCTCTTGCGCCACCTGCACCTCTCGCGTGCGGTCGCCTCCCGGCTCCGGCGTGAGCGAAATGCGGATCGTATCGCCGATACCCTGCTGCAAGAGGATGCCCATTGCGGCAGACGAAGCGACGATGCCCTTCGTGCCCATGCCGGCCTCGGTGAGGCCGAGATGAAGCGCGTGGTCTGAACGCTCCGCCAGCATGGTATAGACAGCGATCAGGTCCTGAACCTGGCTCACCTTCGCGGAAAGGATGATGCGGCTACGGGGCAGGCCGATCTCTTCTGCAAGCTCCGCCGACAGGAGGGCGGATTGGACGATCGCCTCGCGCGTGACCTGCTCGGCTGTGAGCGGCGACCCCTTCGCCTGGTTGTCGTCCATCAGGCGCGTGAGAAGCTCCTGGTCCAGCGAACCCCAATTGACGCCGATGCGCACCGGCTTCTCGTAGCGTATCGCCATCTCGACGATTTCCGCGAACTGCCGGTCCTTCTTCTCCTTGAAGCCGACATTTCCCGGGTTGATGCGATATTTCGCAAGAGCTTCGGCGCAGGCCGGATGCTCGGCGAGAAGCTTGTGGCCGATATAGTGGAAGTCGCCGACAAGCGGGACGAAGACCCCGAGCCTCTCCAGCCTTTCGCGGATGCGCGGAACCGCGGCCGCGGATTCGTCGCGATCCACCGTTATGCGAACGATCTCGGAGCCGGCGCGGTGAAGCGCTGCGACCTGGGCCACGGTGGCGTCAACATCGGCCGTATCCGTGTTGGTCATGGACTGCACCACGACCGGCGCGTCGCAACCCACGAGCACGCCGCCGACATCGACGCCGACGGAGCGTCGGCGCGGGAAAGGAGATGAGAAATAGCCGGATGTCATGTGGCCGGTCATAAATCGGTTCCGTATCAGCCGCGACCTTCAGGAGGTGGCGGAGCGGGGGAAGAATGTCAATGGGCGCGACGCTCAGCCGCGTTAGGATCGGATATAGCCTAACAGCACAATGTTACAAAACCATGCCGCCGCTCACTCTTTAGAGGCTTTGTGGAACCCTCTCGTTCCACGCCCGTTATGCGCTCGGATTTAAAAACGGGATTTCAGGAGGCCATTATGCATCACCGGCATGAGGATTGGGGCGAAGACCTGCGCGACCAGATCGCGAGCCTCAACCACGAAATTGCAGCGATGAGGAAGCAGATGATGCGCCGTGGCCGCGGTGCCTTCCGCGACGGCCGCCACACGAGCGAGGACATTGTTGAAACGGTGCGCGAATATTTGAGCAGCGCTATGCCCGACATCCGCCGCAGCGCCTATCACATCCAGGATCGGGCACGTGAGCACCCGGGAACAACGGCCGCAGTCGCCGCCGCAGGCGTGATCGTGCTCGGCTTGGCGGCAAGCCTTCTCATGCGTCGGTAAGAGCGGATAGCGACTTGGCAAGCATTGCTGCGTTGCAATATCCTCCGCTCAGGAGGCAACGCGCATGCCAAATCGAACCGCCATCATTACAGGATCCACATCTGGCATCGGCCTGGCGATTGCTCGCGCCCTCGCGGCGGAGGGCTGCCGCATCGTCCTCAACTCATTCACCGACCAGGATGAAGACAGGGCTCTCGCGGCTTCGCTGACGGAGGAATTCGGCGTCGAGGCGGTGTACATGAAGGCCGACATGGCGCGGGGCGAGGAGTGCCGTGCGCTTGTCGACCATGCAGTGCGGCAATTCGGCTCCGTGGACATCCTGGTCAACAATGCAGGTATCCAGCATGTCGCCCCGGTGGAGGACTTTCCGCCCGAGAAGTGGGACGCGATCATCGCGGTCAACCTCTCCTCCGCTTTCCATGCGATCGCCGCGGCGATTCCGCATATGAAAGGCGCAGGCAGCGGGCGCATCATCAACATCGCCTCGGCCCATGGCCTCAGAGCCTCTCCCTTCAAATCGGCCTATGTGGCCGCAAAGCATGGCATCGTCGGGCTGACCAAGACGGTGGCGCTGGAGCTTGCCGAGGAGCGCATCACCTGCAACGCGATCTGCCCCGGCTATGTGCTGACGCCCCTGGTGGAGGCTCAAATCCCCGACCAGATGAAGGCGCACGAGATGGACCGCGAGACGGTCGTTCGGGAAGTGATGCTCGCCAAGCAGCCCACACGGCAGTTCGTGAGGGTCGAAGACGTGGCGGCGGCGACGGTGTTCTTGTGCTCGGACGCGGCCGCACAGATTACGGGCGCGACGCTGTCGATCGATGGAGGCTGGACGGCACAATGACTGGCCTGTCGCTCAGTCCTTCTTGAGGGCGAGCTCGATCAGGTTGATGAATTGGCGGCATTGCGGTTCTACCTGAGGGCCGCGCTTTCCGCGGGCTTTGAGGCCTGCGAGCATGTCGAAGAGCATTTCCGCCAGGCACTGGGCGGAGAGGCCGCGGTCTTCCAGCTTCACTCCCCGCCGCTGCGCCTCCTCGCCGATGCACCGTGCAAAGCGCTCCACCATCAGCTGGCGCCACTCCGCAACAAGGTCCGCAGCGATCTGGTTGTTGAAGTCCACGAGTTCGTCGCCATGGGGGGATTCGAAGACCTTGCGGAGAAGCTGGAAAAGCGACTGATCGAGGGCCGCGAGCAGGCGCTGCGACAGTTCGCCTTCGCCGCGTAGTGCCGCACAAGCGTTCACTCGGGATTTTGCGAGCAGTTCCTGCTCGACGGCGCGGAATATATCCGCCTTGTTGCGGAAAAGGAGATAAAGCGCTGGGCGCGAAATATCCACGGCGCGCGCAATGTCGTCCATTGTCGTCCGCGAAAAGCCATAGGCAAGGAATACTTGCAGGGCGCCTTCGAGCACGCGCGCCCGCTTGGCGTCTTCAGGCCTTTCTTCAGTTTCCTTCAGTATGCTCACATCTACTCCTGAAATCAGTCATTGACAAAAATACAGAATTTGTCAATCTGTCGCCGACCTGGAACGCGCTTGGTCGCGAGGGACGCGTTCGGCCGTACTCCGCCAGCTTCGCTATCATGACATAATGTTGTCAGGAGTGACGAGGGGTGTGACTGTTTTGCAGCGTGGATCGCGATAAGGACGTAGGACGAAACGTGCTTTCTAGGCATGGTTGAAATCGCCTGGTGAGCTGCCCATATCGCCGCGATCATCAATTCTGGCCGCTGGCTACAACTCATTGGAAATATTGATGGCTAAGCTGAAGTTCCACAAGATAGCAGCAGTGACGGTGCTCGTTGCGACGGCGGCCTGGATCGCGACCGGCGAATTCTCGTCGGTCGGCAGCGCGAGCCAGGAAGCCAAGCCCGCAGCCGCCCAGGAAGAGCGTCCTGTCGTTCTGAAGACGGTTCAGGTTGCCGTCCCGCCCCGCCTTGAGCACGCGCGTACCATTCACGTATCCGGCCGGACCGAAGCGGACAAGAATGCCGTAATGGCGGCACGCATTGCCGGCATCGTGGAAGATCTGCCCGTCGAGGAAGGTTCCCGCGTGAAGGAGGGAGATCTGATCCTGCGGCTGGAAAACGAGGGCAAGGAGGCCGCGGTGGCGTCCGCGCGCCAGGCGCTTGCCCAGCGAGAGGCCGAAGCGGCCGCCGCCGAGCGGCTTGCCAAGACCGGCAATCTCGCCAGCCTTCAGCTCGACGTGGCCCGCGCCAATCTTGCTGCGGCCCGCTCAGCGCTGGAGCAGGCGCAGGCCGATCTCGACCGCGTCGCCGTACGTGCGCCTTTCGAGGCCGTCGTCGACAAGATCTCAGTGGAGAAGGGCACGGCTGTGATGCAGGGCACCGAGGTCGCCACGCTCCTGAAACTCGATCCCATCGTTGCCGCCGGAGAGGTCAGTGAACGCGATCTCGGCACGATCAAGCCGGGCGACAAGGCGGAAGTGCGCCTGGTCAACGGCAAGACCCTTTCGGGAACCATCCGGCATGTTAGCCGCGCTGCTTCCCCGCAGACCCGCACCTATCGGGTGGAGGTCGTCGCTCCCAATCCGGAGGGATTGATCCCGGCCGGCATGACGGCGGAAATCAGCATCAAGACCGATATGGTGGAAACCGTCGCCCTGCCGCGTTCGGTGGTCACGCTCAGCAACAATGGCGAGCTTGGCATCCGGGCCGTCAACGAAGCCGGCGAGGTCCATTTCTATCCCATCGACATCATCGATGATACGCCGGAGGCTCTCTACCTCGCCGGCATCCCGCAGGATATGCAGGTCATCGTTGCCGGGCAGGATCTCGTGACCGAAGGTGAGAAGGTGAAAGCCGAACAGGCGGACGCTGCCACCATACGCGAACTTGCCAGCGCGGCACAGCCACAGCAAGAGCAATGATCCCATGGACATCGTCCGACTTGCCATACGAAATGCGCGACTGACGCTATCGATCCTTCTTTTCTTCGTTGTCGCCGGCAGCCTGGCCTACATCAATATTCCCAAGGAAGCGGAACCCGACGTTCCGATCCCGATCATCTATGTGAGCCTTGCTTACCACGGCATCTCGCCGGAAGATTCCGAACGGCTTCTGCTGAGGCCGATGGAAACTGCGCTCAAGAGTCTTGAGGGCGTGAAGGAGATGCGGTCCGCCGCCTATCAGGGTGGCGGTTTCGTGCTGGTCGAGTTTCAGGCCGGTTATGACTTTTCCAACGCCATCCAGGACGTGCGCGCCAAGGTGTCGGACGCCAAGGGAGACCTCCCCACGGATGCGGAGGAACCGACCGTCCATGAGGTAAACGTTTCCGAGTTCCCGATCCTCGTCGTCACGCTTTCCGGCAACCTGCCCGAACGGCAGCTTACCAACGCCGCGAAGGAGCTGCGTGACCGCATCGAGGAAGTCCCGGGGGTGCTGGAGGGGGCGCTGCAGGGCTCGCGCGACGAGCTCGTCGAGGTCATTATCGATCCGGTCAAGCTATCCTCTTACGGCATCCAGCTGGACCAGCTCATCAGCGGCGTCAATGCCTCGAACAGTCTCGTTGCCGCCGGCGCGCTGCAGGGGCAGGAAGGCCGTTACGCCGTCAAGGTGCCGGCTCTCATCGAAAACTCGGAGGACATTGCCAATCTGCCGATCGTGGCAACGCCGGATGCGGTCGTCCGGGCGCGCGATATCGCTTCGGTGCGCTCCACCTTCACGGACGCGGAGAGCATCACGCGACTCAACGGTCACAGCGCGATCGCCATCGAGGTGAAGAAGCGCGTCGGCGCCAATCTGGTCGAGACCGTCGACGCTGTGAAGAAGGTGGCTGAGGATTACGTGAAGACGATGCCCGAGGGCGTCTCGGTCACGTTCAGCCAGGACAAGTCGACCATGATCCGGGACATGCTGGACGAGCTCCAGAACCATGTGCTGATCGCGGTCATCCTGGTCTTCATCGTCGTTCTCTACACGCTTTCCGGCCGCGCTTCGTTCCTCATCGGGCTTGCGGTGCCTGCGTCGTTCCTCATGGGCATCTTCGCCCTGGCGATGCTTGGCTACACCGTCAATATGATCGTGCTGTTCAGCCTGATCCTTGCTGTCGGCATGCTGGTGGACGATGCCATCATCGTGACCGAGTTCGCCGAGAGGCGGATGAATGAGGGCATGCCGCGGGCAGAGGCCTTCGAGCTTGCAGCAAAGCGCATGGCAGGCCCGGTGATCGCGGCCACGATGACGCGTATCGCCGCCTTCTCGCCGCTCCTCTTCTGGCCGGGCATTGTCGGCGAGTTCATGAAATATCTACCGATCACACTGATCGTCACGCTTGCCGCCTCCATGGCCTATGCGCTCATCTTCACGCCGACACTGGGCGCCATGTTCGCCAAGGCCCATGTGGAGGAAAAGCGTGAGCGTGACGGCTGGTATATCAACCTGGTCAAATACGCGGTCCACTATCCGAAGACGGTGTTGCTGCTCACCATTGCGCTTTTGGTCGGCGTGCAGATGTCATATTCGCGCTGGGGCGCCGGCGTGGAGTTCTTCCCGAATGTCGAGCCCGAATACGGGCTGATGTATGTGCATGCTCGCGGGAACATGTCGCTCGACGAAATGAACCGCCTGGTGAAACCCGCCGAGCAGAAGCTCCTGACCTGGCCTGGCATCGAATCGGTCTATACGCGCGTGGGTCAAACCCGTGGCGGCGGCCAGGACATCGACGAGGATGTGATCGGCATCATCCAGTACGAATTCGTGGACTGGCGCGAGCGCAAGCCCGCAAGCGAGATCCTGAACGACCTGCGCGCCGAAATGGCGAACATGCCGGGTGTGGAGATCGAGGTCCGCGTGCCGGATGCCGGCCCGCCCACGGGGCAGCCGATCCAGATCCAGCTCTCTGCGACGGATCCCACGCATCTGAACGAGCAAGCCGCCATGGTGGCCCAGCGGATCCGGCAGATCGATGGTGTCATCGATATTTCGGACGGCTTGCCTCCGCCCGGCGTCGATTGGGCGCTCCAGGTGGATCGCGCAAAAGCCGCGCAATATGGCGTCAGCCCTGTTGCCGTCGGAACGGTGGTCCAGCTGGTCACGAACGGTCTGAAACTGTCGGATTATCGTCCGGCGGGAGTGGACGATGCGGTGGATATTCGCCTGCGTCTGCCTGAGGACCGCCGCACGCTTTCCATGCTGGATCAGCTGCGTGTGCAGACCCCGCAAGGGCCGGTGCCGATCTCCAATTTCGTCACCCGCAAGCCCGAGCTGAGCACAGGCATCCTGAACCGCATCGACGCGCAGCGCACGATCACGGTGACGGCGAATGTGGCATCCGGCTATCAGGTCGCCGATGTGCAGGCACAGGTGATCTCCGCACTCCAGGATACGGATCTTGGAGCCACGCGGTGGAAGTTGGCCGGCTCCAGCGAGGAGAGTGACGCGGCTGCCTCCTTCCTCAGCAGCGCGTTCGGGGCGGCGATTTTCCTCATCTTCGTGGTGCTGCTTGCGCAGTTCAACAAGTTCACCAGCGTGTTCCTGGTGCTGATGACGGTGGTGATGGCGACGATCGGCGTGTTCCTCGGCTTGCTGATTACCGGACAGCCGTTCGGCATCGTGATGTCGGGCATCGGCGTCATCGCTCTCGCCGGCGTGGTGGTGAACAACAACATCGTGTTGATCGACACTTACGATCGGCTGCGCGAAGAAGGCATGAACAAATACGACGCCATCATCGAGACCTGCCGCGAGCGTGCGCGCCCGGTGTTGCTCACGGCCTTCTCGGCGGTGCTCGGTGTGCTGCCCATTGCCTTCGGCCTGGGACTGGAGCTGTTCCATCACGAGGTTACCATCGGGGCTCCCTCGACCCAGTGGTGGATTTCGCTTTCCAGCGCGATCGTCTACGGCCTAACCTTCGCGACGGTGCTAACGCTTATCGTTACGCCATCGGCGCTGATGGTCTTTACGCGGGAGAATCGTCCGGCAGGTCAGAGGCGTGGAGGTCTGTTCTCCAGGCTTTTCCGCCGCCGCAAGGCCGGGGACGATGTTGGAGAAACGACTTCGGAGGTCGAAGACGAAGGCCTGACCGCGTATCCGAAGGCCGCCGAGTAGACCGGCGACGCGGCGGGTCGGAACCCGCCGCGTTTTCCGTGCGTTGTCCTGCCGTTACGTCAACATCTGCAGGACAATGCGATGTCTATTGGTACTATTCTCATTATAATCCTGATCCTGGTGCTGATCGGCGCCGTTCCCGCCTGGCCCTATTCGCGTGGCTGGGGATACGGCCCCTCCGGCATTCTCGGGATCATTCTCATTGTGGTGCTCATCCTCGCCTTGATGGGCAGGATATAGGGCCTTTGTTCGTTCAGGCCCAACGTGTCCCAGTCGGCGCTTTCATGGATCAGGTGGAAGGCGCCGGCTGGGGCGCGATATGATCGGCGGCGCGCACAAGATTGGCCATCAAAAGCACGATGATCAGCACAACCGCAAAGCCTATGAAGATCGGCGAGAAGCCGGTGTGCTCAGCGACAAAGCCTATCAGCGACGGCGCGAAGAGGATTCCGGAATAGCCCATCGTGGTCGCCACGCTCATGCCTGCGGCCGATGAAATGCCGGGCTGATTACCCGCAGCCGAAAAGACGATGGGGACCATGTTTGCCACGCCGAGCCCCGCCACCGCGAAGGCCACGGTGGCGAAGAGCGCGTTGGGTGCAAGGCCTGCTCCAAGCATGCCCACGGCAGCGACACCGGCTGAAAGACGCATGGTGTTCACGGCCCCCAGGCGGTTCCGCATGCCGTCTCCAAGAAAACGCATGACGGCCATCACGCCGGCAAAAGCCGTGAAGGGCAAGCTCGCGGTGAAATAGTCGGCGCCCATCTCCTGCTGCAGGTAGAGAGCGGCCCAATCGAGTACCGCGCCCTCTGGAATCATGCAAAACAACGCAATGATCCCGGTGACATAGACCAGTACGCCGCGCGGCAGACCGCGTCTGCCGCCTGCGCCTGGGCTGGCGGGTCTGTTCTCCGCAACGAGAAAGGGCATGGCCAACAAGACAAGCAGAAGGGCGAACACCACCACAATGGATATGTGCGCGACGTGTCCCCACTGCTCCACCATCAAGCCGCCGGCACCTGCACCTGCAAAACCACCAAGACTCCAGAAGCCGTGCGAGGAGGACATAATGGCCCGCTGGAGCCTGCGTTCCACCACCACTGCGTTCGAGTTCATGGCCACGTCCATGCCGCCCAGCATGGCGCCGAAAAGGACCAGTGCTGCGGCTACGAGGGGCACGGTGGGAGCGGCCGCTATGCCAAGGAAGGAAACGCAGCATAATACGCCCGCCACCCTCGACACGACGCGCGAGCCAAATCGGCCGATGAGGTAGCCGCAGATGGGCATGGCCGCCACCGCACCCACGCCGAAGGCGAGGATGAGGAGGCCGAGTGCCGTCTCGCTTAGCGAAAAGCGGGCGACAAGGACAGGAATTTCGGGCGCCCAGCTTCCCGTCACGAAGCCATTCGCGAAAAAGAAAGCCGCGACTGCCCACCGGCCGTAAAGCGCGTCCCGTCCCGACATTGCTGCTGTCCCGCTTCTAGTGCCAGATCGCACGGGGGAAGTGTCTAAATCGGTTTAAGTTCCCGCGTCAATTGCCAGGATCGGCACTTTGCAGGACCAGAAGGAGGTCCTTTGCGTCGATCTGGTCTCCAGCCTTGACCAAGACCTCGGCGACGGTTCCTTCCCGATCGGCATGAAGAGCGGTCTCCATCTTCATGGCTTCGATGGAAAGAAGGACGTCGCCGGCCGAAACTTTCTGGCCCGCGGTGACGGCCACAGACGAGACAACCCCAGGCATCGGCGCGCCCATATGGGCATCGTTCCCCGGCTCCGCTTTCCGGCGCATGGCTGCGGCAGAAGCTCCATGGCGCCTGTCCGGCACCTTGGCGCGGCGCGGCTGCCCATTGAGCTCGAAGAAGACCGTCACCATACCCTTTTCATTAGGCTCACCGATGGCAAGGCAACGGATGACCAGCGTCTTGCCGCGCTCGATCTCGACAAAGATCTCATCCTCCTGCTCCATCCCGTAGAAATAGACCGGCGTGGGGAGGACGCTTACGGGCCCATAGACCTCGCAAGCGGCAGCGAAGTCGGCGAAGACTTTGGGATACATGAGCCAGGAGGCGAATTCGAAATCGTTGACCTCGCGGCCGATCTTCTGTTCCAGCTCCCTGCGATTGGCTTCAAGATCGGCGTTCTTGAGCAGCGAGCCCGGGCGCACAGTAATCGGCTTTTCGCCCTTGAGCGCCTTCTTCTGCAATCCCTCCGGCCATCCTCCCGGCGACTGGCCGAGATCGCCGCGCAGCATGGAGACCACCGAGTCGGGGAAGGCGATGTCCTTCTGCGGGTTCTGCACGTCGGCGACGGTCAGGTCCTGGCTCACCATCATCAAGGCCATGTCGCCCACGACCTTGGAAGAGGGGGTGACCTTGACGATATCGCCAAACATCATGTTCACGTCGTGATAGGCGCGGGCCACCTCATGCCAGCGCGTCTCAAGACCCAAGGAGCGGGCCTGCTCCTTCAGATTGGTGAACTGGCCGCCCGGCATCTCGTGCAGATAGACCTCAGAGGCCGGCCCCTTGAGGTCGCTTTCGAAGGCGGCATACTGGTTGCGCACCGCTTCCCAGTAGAACGAGATGCGGCGGATCCATTCGGTGTCGAGACCGGGGTCGCGCTCGCTGCCCTTGAGCGCTTCAGCGATCGACCCAAGGCAGGGCTGTGAGGTGTTGCCCGACAGCGCATCCATGGCGGCGTCAATCGCATCCACGCCGCTTTCCACTGCGGCCAGAACCGTGGCGGCAGAGATACCGGATGTGTCATGCGTGTGGAAGTGGATGGGCAGCTCGGTCTCTTCACGCAAGGCCTTGAAGAGCACTCGCGCTGCGGCCGGCTTCAGGAGCCCCGCCATATCCTTGATGGCGATGATATGCGCGCCGGCTGCCTCCAGCTCCTTGGCGAGGCCGACATAATATTTCAGATCGTATTTCGCCCGGGCGGGATCGAGGATGTCGCCCGTGTAGCAGATCGCCGCCTCGCAAAGCTTTCCTTCTTCTCGCACCGCGTCCATGGCGATGCGCATGTTCTCGACCCAGTTCAGGCAATCAAAGACGCGGAACAGGTCAATGCCACCGACTGCTGCTTGGCGGACGAAATAACGCACGACATTGTCGGGGTAGTTGGTGTAGCCGACGCCGTTTGCGCCGCGCAGCAGCATCTGCAGAAGCAGGTTCGGCGCGCCCTCGCGGATGAGAGAGAGCCGTTCCCAGGGGTCTTCGGTCAGGAACCGCATGGCGACGTCGAACGTCGCGCCGCCCCAGCACTCCAGCGAAAGAAGCTGTGGCAATGCGCGGGCGTAGACACTGGCCGCGCGGGCAATGTCGAAGGTGCGCATGCGCGTGGCAAGCAGCGACTGATGCGCATCGCGCATCGTCGTGTCGGTGATGAGAACGCGCGTCTCGGCGCGCATCCACTTGGCGAATTCGTCAGGGCCGAGCCGATCGAGAAGCTGCTTCGTGCCTTCCGATACCGGGCCATCGATATAGGGCAGGCGCGGGGGAGCCGCATCGGGGTTCGGGCGCGGACGGTCGCGCGCTTCCGGATGGCCGTTGACGGTGACATCCGCAAGGTAGTTGAGAAGCTTCGTTGCCCGGTCTCGGCGCTTCACCTGATCGAAGAGCTCAGGCGTTTCGTCGATGAAGCGGGTTGTATAAGACGCATCACGGAAGCGAGGATGGCTTATGATCGCTTCGAGGAATGTGAGGTTGGTCGCCACGCCGCGGATGCGAAATTCGCGCAATGCCCGGTGCATGCGCTGGATGGCTTCCTCGGGCGTCGGTGCCCAGGCGGTTACCTTTTCCAGAAGCGGGTCGTAGTAACGGGTGATCACCGCGCCGGAATAGGCCGTGCCGCCGTCGAGCCGGATACCGAAACCGGTTGCACCGCGGTAAGCCGTGATACGGCCGTAGTCGGGAATGAAGTTCTGCTCCGGGTCTTCCGTCGTGATGCGGCACTGCAGCGCGTTGCCGTTGAGCCGGATGCGATCCTGCGCGGGCACGCCCGACCGGGGATCGCCGATGCGCTCGCCTTCCAGGATCCGGATTTGCGCCTTGACGATGTCGATGCCGGTTACCTCTTCGGTCACCGTGTGCTCGACCTGGATACGCGGGTTCACCTCGATGAAATAGAAGGCGCCGGTATCGGCGTCCATAAGGAACTCGACCGTGCCGGCGCCGACATAATCCGTGGCCTCGGCGATCTTCAGCGCGTAATCGCAAAGCTCCTGGCGCTTTGCATCATCGAGGTAGGGAGCCGGGGCGCGCTCGACGACCTTCTGGTTGCGGCGTTGGATGGAGCAATCGCGCTCGAACAGGTGCACGGCATTGCCGTGCTTGTCGCCCAAAACCTGCACCTCGACATGACGGGCGCGCTCGACGAGCTTTTCCAGATAGACCTCGTCCTTTCCGAATGCCGCCTTGGCCTCGCGCTTTGCCTCCATCACCTCGCGCTTCAGGTCCCCCTCCGAGCGGATGACGCGCATGCCGCGCCCGCCACCGCCCCAGGAGGCCTTGAGCATGACCGGGAAGCCGATCTCCGCCGCCATCCTCGCCACTTCGTCCATATCGTCGGGCAGAGGCTCGGTCGCCGGCACGACCGGCACGCCCACTTCGACGGCGAGGTTTCGCGCGGCCACCTTGTTGCCCAGCCGGCGCATGGTCTCGGGGCTCGGGCCGATGAAGACGATCCCGTTTGCCGCACAGGCTTCGGCGAATTCCGGGCTCTCCGAAAGCAGCCCGTAGCCGGGATGAATGGCGTCGGCGCCGGAAAGCTTCGCAACGCGGATCACCTCATCGATCGAGAGATAGCTTTCGATCGGGCCAAGATCGCGTGCCAGGTGCGGACCGCGGCCGACCTGGTAGGATTCGTCCGCTTTGAAGCGGTGGAGCGAATATTTGTCCTCCTCTGCCCAAATGGCGACCGTCCGGATGCCAAGTTCATTGGCGGCGCGGAAGACACGGATTGCGATCTCGGAACGATTGGCGACGAGGAGTTTCTTGATCTGCACTGGCAAGCTCCGGTTACGAACTGGAGGGAGCGGCACGACCTTTCTCGCTGCCATCACCAGTCAGTCTCCGGGACGGTGCGCGGCTCTCCTCCGGAATCATGCTTAGCGTGACCTATGCTGCAGTGCAACAATCCCTGGAACGAAAAACGGCCCGGCAATGCCGGGCCGTCTTCGAACCATCAGATTGAGCTTACTGCTCGAGATAGTCGTATTTGCCGTCCTTCCACTCGTAGAAGACATAGCCGGGCAGGGTAACGTCGCCCTTGTCATCGAATTCCAGTGTGCCGAGAACGGTATCGAACTTGCCTTCGTTCAGCGCGTTCGTGACCTCCTCGAAGTCGGTGGAACCGGCGGTGGTCGCCGCCTGAGCCCAAGCCTGGATGGCGGCATAGGTGTAGAGCGCATAGCCTTCCGCCGTCTTGCCGGCAGCCAGCATCTTGTCGACGACGGGCTTTGCCACTTCGTTCTTGCGCGGATCCGGCGAGAAGGTCATCAGAGTTCCCTCGCCTGCATCGCCGGTGATGGCCCAGTATTCGTCCGCCACCAAGGCGTCGCCCGAGACGAGGATCGTCTGCATGCCCTGCTCGCGCATCTGGCGGGCGATGAGGCCGGCCTCCGTGTAGTAGCCGCCGACATAGAGGACGTCCACGCCTTCCTGCTTCAACTTCGAAACCAGGGCGGTGTAGTCCTTCTCGCCAGCCGTATAGGCTTCGTAGAGCACCGGCTTGCCGCCGGCCTTCTCGTAGACGGCCATGGTGGCGTCCGCGAGGCCCTTGCCATAGGCGGTCTTGTCATGAATGAAGGCGATCTTCTTGCCTGCGAATTCCTCGGCAAGGAACTTGCCGGCCACGTCGCCCTGCTGGTCGTCACGGCCGCAGACGCGGTAGATGCCGGGGCCGGGGCGGTTGTCGGTGAAGGTCGGGTTCGTGGAGCCGGGCGATATCATCACGATCTCCTCGTCCGCATAGACCTGCGAGGCGGGAATCGAGGAGCCCGAGCAAAAGTGCCCGGCGACGAAGACGGCGCCCGATCCGGCAAGCTGGTTGGCGACTGCGACCGCTTGCTTCGGATCGCAGGCATCGTCACCCATTTCAAGCTTCAGCATCTCGCCGTTCACCCCGCCGGCGGCGTTGATGTCGGCCACCGCCTGCTCTGCGCCCGCCCGCATCTGTGCGCCGAACGAGGCGTACTGACCGGTCATCGGACCCACTGTTGCGATCGTGATATCCGCCCAGGCGGAGCCCGTCATCACAAGGCTCAACGCGGCCCCGGCCAAAAGTGTTCTTTTCATGGTTGCTCCCTTTGAAACACCAGAGGTTCCCTCAGCATTCCGGAAATGGTGTTCGGCTTTCCGGTTATGCAGCGCGGGTGCTGCCCGCTTGCCGGCATCAAAGCTCAATTTCATTGCGAAATAAAGATCTCGTTGCCAGTCATTGGTGAAACGCCTCAGCTCTTTGCACGCCAGCCGATCAGTCCATTCGGCTCGTAATCGAAGCAGTACTGCGTCGTCATCTGACGCTTTCGCGTGATGCGCTTGCCTAGGAATGCGATCACCAGGAGAACGACAAGATCGACAAGATAGTAGTGCAGCGAAAGCAGGGTACCTTTGAAGAGCGCGAAGTGAATGAAGCGCGTCGCGGCCGCCAGAAGCACGATATAGACGGCAAGCTGCAGGTCTGCCTGCCATGTCCGGGCCATCGCGCGGCCGGTGAGATAGGCGGCGCTGCCGGCAAGCAGCACCGTAACGAACAGGAACTCCCAGAAAGTGACTTCCCAGAGAAGGGTGTTCTCGTTTTCCATCAATGCCTCCCGCCTTCCAAATAGGCCGCCCGCACTTCTTCCCGCTTGAGAAGCTCCCTGCCTGTACCGCTCATGGTGATGTTGCCGTTCACCATCACATAGCCGCGATGGGCGAGTTTCAGAGCGTGAAAGGCGTTCTGCTCTACGAGAAAGACGGTAAGCCCCTCCTTTTCGTTGAGCTCGCGGATCGCTTCGAAGATCTGCTTCACGATCAGCGGCGCCAAGCCGAGCGACGGCTCGTCCAGCAGCAGCAGTTTCGGCCGGCTCATGAGCGCGCGCGCAATCGCCAGCATCTGCTGCTCGCCACCGGAGAGAGTGCCGCCCCGCTGGGCCATCCGCTCCTTCAATCGGGGGAAGAGGGTGAAGACGCGCTGCAGGTCATCTTCGAAATATTTGGGATCGACGAGCGCCGCTCCCATCTGCAGGTTTTCCATCACCGTCATGCGGGGGAAAATCCGCCGCCCCTCCGGCGACTGCGCGATGCCGAGCCGCATGATCTCGTGGGTCGGCATGTTCGTGATGTCCGTTCCCTCGTAAATTATCCGGCCGCTGCGCGCCTGAGGCGTGCCGCAGATGGTCATCATCAGCGTCGACTTCCCGGCCCCGTTCGCGCCGATCATGGTGACGATCTCTCCGCGTTCCACGGTGAAATCAACGCCTTTGAGGGCAGCGATCTTTCCGTAATAGGTTTCGACGCCCCTCACCTCGAGCAGGGTTTCACCAGCCCCGTTCATGCTTTGCCTCCCTTGCCGGCACGGCTTCTGGACCGTTTCGTTGCGGCAGGCTGTCTGGCCGGAGGCTCAGGCTCGGTATTCGGTGAACCCGGCAGTTCCCCCACCTGTTCGACCACGTCTTCCAACACTTCCGGCACGTCGATTTCCTCTTCCTCCTCGACGCCGAGATAGGCTGCGATCACTCTGGGGTCGGTCTTCACGGCCATTGCGTCGCCGTCGGCGATCTTCACTCCGTAATCAAGCACGACGATGTGGTCCGAAATCTCCATGACGACACCCATGTCGTGTTCGATGAGAAGCACGGAGGTGCCATTGTCGCGGATGAATTTCAGAAGCTCGTTGAGCTCTGCGGATTCGCGTGGGTTAAGGCCCGCAGCAGGTTCGTCGAGACAAAGCAGCTCGGGATCCGTACACATTGCCCGGGCAATTTCCAGCCGGCGCTGTGCGCCGTAAGGAAGATCGGCGGCGGGATCATCGGCGCGGTCGATCAGGTGAGTGCGTTCCAGCCAGTAAACGGCCTTTTCGATCGCCGTCTTCTCCGCCCGCCGATAGGTTGGGAGGCCCAGGATGCCGCCGAAACTGTATCCCGACGCGACGACAAGCCGATTGTGCTGGGCAACGAGGAGGTTTTCCAGAACCGTCATTCCGCCGAAGAGGCGGATGTTCTGGAAGGTGCGCGCCACCTTGGCCCTGGCGGAGATTTCATGGTCGGGCATTCGCTCGAGGAGGAAGATTCCCTGGCCGTCCTCCTTCTTCCAACGCAAGCCGCTGGCCGTGATCTGACGCACGAGTTCGTCCTGCCGCCCCGGTCCATGGCGCATCACGATGCGCCCTTCGGTCGGTTTGTAGAAGCCGGTCACGCAATTGAAGACGGTCGTCTTTCCCGCGCCGTTCGGGCCGATCAGTGCGGTAATGTCACCCCGGCCCACGTCGAAGGACAGGTCGTTGATGGCGACAAGGCCGCCAAAACGCATGGTGAGATGCTGGACTGAGAGAATGGGATCTTCCTCCCAGCGGCGATGCACGGCACTTGCAGATGCGTTCATTTCAATCAGCGAAGCCATCAGTGCCCCTCACCCTGTGCCACCATATCCGCGCCAATGCGCTTCTTTTCCCTGAGCGCTGCCGTCGGCTCGCGCGTGGTGACGAGACCGCGCGGCTTCCAGACCATGATCAGGACCATGGCGAGCCCGAAAATAAGCATGCGATATTGAACCGGATCAAAGCCGGGCCCGAAGATCTCAGTCAGGAAGCCCAGATTGCGCAGCATCTCGATGCCGCCGATCATGACGATCGAGGCAATGACGATGCCGAGCTGCGATCCCAATCCTCCGAGCACGACGATGGCCAGGATCATGGCCGATTCGATGAAGGAAAAGCTTTCCGGCGAGATGAAGCCCTGACGGGTGGCGAAGAAGGAACCCGCAAAACCGCCGAACATCGCGCCGATCGCAAAGGCCGTGAGCTTCGTGTTGCGTGTGTTGATCCCGAGTGAGCGGCAGGCGATCTCGTCTTCCCGCAGAGCCTCCCAAGCCCGCCCGATGGGAAGCTTGCGCAGCCGAAGTGTCACGAGGTTCGTGAGAAGCGCCAGCGCGAAGATGATGTAGTAGAGATACATGAAGCGCTGGATCGGATCGTATTCGATGCCGAAGAAGGCTGCGAAACCGTCATCGCCGCGACTCATTTCCAAGCCGAAGAAGGTCGGCTTCGGAATTCCTGAAATCCCATTCGGGCCGCCCGTGAAGCTGTACCAATTGAGGAGAACCACGCGGATGATCTCACCGAAGGCGAGAGTGACGATCGCAAGATAATCGCCTCGCAATCGCAGCACCGGAAAACCCAGAATCATGCCCCAGAAGGCCGCGAGCAGGCCGGCCAGCGGCAGGGCAGCCCAGAAGCCGATCTCGAAATGTTGGGCGAGCAGCGCGAAGGAATAGGCTCCAACCGCATAGAAGGCGACATAGCCGAGATCGAGGAGGCCGGCGAGGCCCACCACGATGTTCAATCCCCAGCCCAGCATGATGTAAGTCATAATCAGGATGGCGAGGTCGATAAATTGACGGTCGCGACCCGGAAAGAAGGTCGTGAAGAAGAAGGGCAGCACGAGCGCGAACAGGAACAGGGCGCGGGTGAGCCATTTTCCCAGCCCCGGCACAGCCCTGCCCATGCCTGCGACCTTCGCGCCGATGTCCTCGCCCACCGGATGGGCGGCCTTGAAGACGAAGACGTTCAGGGCCAGCCGGCCCACGAACACGACGATAATGGCCGTGATCCAGGCGGCCCAGCGCATACGGATATCGAGCCCGCCTGGGGCCAGGTCCGTCCGAAGGCCGATGAAGAAGAACCCCAGCACACCGGCGAGGAAAGCGGCGACCGCCGCGTCCCGCAGCGATGCTGCGAGGCGGTTTTCCGAGACCGTATCGGTTCTGCCGAGAGAGCGCCGGTCCTCGGCCTGCGCCTGGGCGCCGACCGGTTTCTGTGTGGAAGCGGGGACGTGGGTTCCGGAAGCAGTCATTATACTTTCTCCACTTCGGGACGTCCAAGCAGTCCGGACGGCAGGAATATGAGAACGATCGCGAGGATCGAGAAGGCGGCCACATCCTTGTATTCGACGGAGAAATAGCCGGACCAGAACACCTCGATGAGTCCGATGAGGAGACCGCCCAGCATCGCGCCCGGTAGGGAGCCGATGCCGCCGAGCACGGCAGCCGTGAAGGCCTTAACGCCGGCGAGGAAACCGATATAGAAGTCGATCACGCCGTAGAGCAGCAGGAACATGAAGCCTGCAACGGCAGCCAGCGCAGCGCCCATCACGAAAGTGAGGGAGATCGTCCGGTCCACGTCCACCCCCAGAAGGGCGGCCATCTTGCGGTCTTGCTCGCATGCCCGCTGGGCCCTCCCGAGCGAGGTGCGGTTGATGATGAGCGTGAATGCCGCCATCAGAACGACGGTCGTAACGATGATGATGATCTGCATGTAGGAAAGCTGCACCACGATCGTGCCGGCTTCCGTCGAGCCCTGAAACAAGGTTATGCCGCCGGGAATTTGCGGAGGCAGCGGTTTGACGCGTGCGCCCTGGGTGATTTGCACGAAGTTCTGCAGCACGATCGACATGCCGATGGCCGTGATCAGCGGAGCCAGGCGGAACGAGCCGCGTAGCGGTCTGTAGGCAACACGTTCGACAGCCCACCCCCATGCGGAAGTGAAGAGCATCGCCACGATCAGGACCAGGAGCAGCACCACCGGCAGGAATGCAAAGCCCAGCACTGTGGTCAGCACCAGGAACATCGCAAGAGAGATGAAGGCACCGATCATGAAAATATCGCCATGGGCGAAATTGATCATGCCGATAATGCCGTAGACCATCGTATAGCCGATAGCGATCAGGCCATAGATGGACCCCAGCGTCAGCCCGTTAATAAGCTGCTGAAAGAAATACTCCATTTATGCAGGACTCCCATCGAATGTCACCAAAGGTGCATTCCGTTGTTTTCGTTTTCATCCCCTAGACCCTGGCGGCGCGCGGCTTTGGACGCTGCTTCTTCCGCTGGGTCATTTCTCCGCATCATTGGCGGATGGCGAGTGCGGCGCAAGCTATCATTCGCATTGCGCAATGTCCTCGCTTTCAACGGCAGGTTTTATCTCAACCTTCGAAGAACCTCCTCCCAATGACTACCTCCAGAATATATTCTTGCGCTTAGAGGGCTGCTTTTGCAACCGAGATACTGCAGCGAACGACCGTCCTGGGACCGCTCGCAAAAGGCGCGTGTCAGCAGCGGTCCGGCGCATCGCACGGTCCATCATCTCCGACGAAAACGGCTCGCCGCGAAGGGACTGAGGTCGATGGGAAGAGGGCGCTCCAGAAGAATATCGCGGATGATCCTGCCCGTGGCCGCGGCCTGGGTGAGACCGAAATGGCCGTGGCCGAAGGCATAGAGCACGCACGGTTCTCTCCGTGAGCGGCCGAGCACCGGCAGCGAATCGGGCATGGAGGGCCGGTAACCCATCCACTGCCGGCCACCGCTTGTCTTCAACCCCGGCAGGAAACGGCTCGCCTTGTCCAGCATCGCCCGAGACCGCGCAAAGTTGGGCGGGCGCTTGAGACCGCCCAGTTCCACTGCGCCGCCGATGCGAAGCCCCGTTTCAAGCGGGGTGATCCCGAAGCCGTGGCGCGGAAAGACGAGCTGATGGCGCAGGTCGAACGAATCCGCCGGGAGCGTCGTCGTATAGCCGCGCTCCGTCTCCAAAGGGACCCGGTCGCCGAAAGCCGCCGCGAAGGGCCGGGACCACGCACCGGCTGCAATGATGAGCGTGTTGCAGGAGAATTTCTCGCCGTTGGAGGCGGCGACGGTGATTTTTCCTGCCTCGCATGTCACGTTATCTGCGCTCAACGGCATGAGGCGGGCACCGTGAACCTCGGCATGGGCCCAGATGGCATGCCCTAACCGCTGCGGATCAGAGACGGTTTTCCAGCTCGGCAGGAAGGTGGCCCGGACGAATCTTTTGGAAAGGCCCGGCTGATATCCGGCGATTTCGTCTCCCGTTAGATGCTGAAACGGGATGTGGAAGCGGCGGCGCAGCTTCCAGCTTTCCTCCCCAGCCTGAAACTCCTCCTCGGTTTCATAGAGCTCCAGACATCCGTCCTCGCGCAGCATGTCTTTCAATCCGAGCCGGCCGATCAAACTCATCCACTCGCGTTCTGCCAGGGCCATCATGGATGCTTGGGCAGAGACAGCGGCTTCGAAATACTCCGCGCGACCAGCGTTCAGAAATCGGCGCAGCCAGGGCAGAATCCTCGGCAGATAGCTCGGCGGGATGGAGAGTGGACCAAGCGGGTCCCTGAGCCAATGGGGGATTTCGGAGAGCACATTTTGATGTGTGACCGGGAGGATATCAGAGAAGGCGAGCGCGCCTGCGCTGCCCGCACTGGTCTCCTCGCAGATGCCGGAACGGTCGAGCACGAGGACTCGCTTGCCGCTCTCGGCCAGATAGGCGGCAATACAAATGCCGATGATTCCACCGCCGATGATGACGACCTCGCAGTCCTGCGATGGCCTGCGGCTCTGCATGTCAGTGCATGCTCCAATCTCGGAGCTGGGCCTTCACCACGACGTGTCTGTTCCTTGCCACGGTGCCCGCGAATGACCTCGCTCGCCCGGCCGGGCGCGAAGCTGGTTGTCGCCAAGCGGCCCCTCGCGCCAGCGCGATCCAATGTCGATCACTGATATGGATATGGCCGCCAGTTTTGTACTCCATAAGGGGTGACTTTGATATATCAGGTGTATATAACAGCCCGTCTCGTGCTTTGTGAAGTATAATCACCGACTGATACATCATTGGAGATTCCGCGGCTTAGCCATGCCGGTTCAACTCAAGAGACAATCCCCGGGGCCGGTTGCTGCCAAGGCTTATGACCAGCTTGAAAGAATGATCGTGACGCTGGAGCTTGCTCCCGGCTCCGTCACGACCGAAGGGGCTTTGATCGACAGTCTTGGCCTCGGCCGCACCCCTGTCCGGGAGGCGATCCAACGGCTGGCATGGGAAGGATTGGTGGAGGTTCGCCCGCGGGCAGGCCTTGCGATCGCGCCGCTCAATCGCACGGACTGGGTCAAGATCATCGATGCCCGCTACAACGTCGAGGTGCTGCTCGCCCGCTCGGCGGCACGCTATGCCACCGGCCCGGCGGTCGCCCACTTCCATGAGGCCGCACTACGCATGGAAAGGGCGGTCGTGTCGGGTGATCCCGTCAATTTCCTGGAAGCGGATAAGCTGGTCGACGAGGTCTTGGCTGAGACTGCCGACAATCCCTACGCAGCGAAGCTCGCAGCGCCGTTGCAGACCCATTGCCGCCGATTCTGGTACCGCTTCCAGACGGGGCCGGACTTGGCCCACGCAGCAGAGCGACACGTGCGGCTGATCCGCGCCATCGTCGATCGCAACGAAGATGATGCCGGAGGCGAGGCGGAGGCCTTGATGAGCCTGCTGCGCAAGCACGCCGAGAGTGTCGCCCGCCTCTGATTCCGTTACACGCCCTCGCCGACGAGTCTCGTGAAGGTATCGTCCCACCCTTCACCGGCCGCCACAATGCAGCTCGTACCGTTGGTATCGGTCGTCAGAATCGTCCATGTGCCCTGATCCGACGCGAAAACTTCCATCACCGCCTGATCGCCGAGCAGGCCGACCGCTTTCTGGCTTTCCCGGTACTGGGCGCCAAGCTGGGCAACGAGATCCTTGCGCGGAGCGCAGACGTCGCCGCTCTGGCTCGTGGCCTGCTGAGCGCCCGTAAAGAGTGCGACCGATGCCACCGCCGCCAAGCCGAATGCGGCTCGAAGCGCCTTCGTCATGTCTCTACCTCCTGCCACCGCCAGGGATCTATTTGGCCCGTAAGGCGGCTATCTTATCTCCGCACTCCGGCGGATTTCTCGATGTCGTTAACGATGGAGATTGGAAGCTGTTCCACCGACCATCATAGAATCGACGCCCGGCGGTAACGTTTTTGCGAGGTGCTCAGGCCCGGGCCGGGGGCCTGGCGCATCATAGGAATGACGAACTTTGCGCCATCCTGGAAATCCGCTGCACGCCCATGGAGGCGGCAAGCCGGCCCCGGGGACGTGCAGAAAAAGCCGCGCCGGGCGTGCCTAGCGCATCGTTCTGGTGACGAACTCTGCCCCGCCGCACGGCAAACAGGCGAGGCACCCTCTTCGGCTGCCTAGCGCATCGTAGGAATGACGAACTCCGCACCATCCTTGATGCCCGAAGGCCAGCGGGAGGTGACCGTTTTCGTCTTGGTATAGAAGCGGAAGGCGTCCGGACCGTGCTGGTTGAGATCGCCGAATGCCGACGCTTTCCACCCGCCAAAGGTATAGTAGGCGATAGGCACCGGGATCGGCACGTTGATGCCGACCATACCGACATCGACCCGTGCGGCGAAATCGCGGGCGGCATCGCCGTCGCGGGTGAAGATCGCGACGCCGTTGCCATATTCGTGATCGTTGGGCAGGCGGAGCGCCTCCTCATAACTGTTGGCGCGCACGACAGAGAGAACAGGGCCGAAGATCTCTTCCTTGTAGATGCGCATGTCCGGCGTCACCTCGTCGAACAGGCAGCCGCCCATATAGAAGCCGTTCTCATAGCCCTGCATCCGGAAATTCCGGCCGTCGACCACGAGCTTGGCGCCTTCCTGGACTCCAAGATCGACATAGCCCTTGACGCGCTCCAGCGCTTCCTTCGTGACCAGCGGGCCGAAATCGGCAGTGGCGTCCGTGGACGGTCCGACCTTCAGGCTCTCAACACGGGGGATCAGGCGCTCGACCAGCCGGTCCGCCGTTTCCTTGCCCACCGGCACGGCAACGGAAACTGCCATGCAGCGCTCGCCTGCCGAGCCATATCCTGAGCCGATCAGAGCATCGACAGTCTGATCCATGTCGGCGTCGGGCATGATGATCAGGTGGTTCTTCGCGCCCCCAAAGCATTGCGCGCGCTTACCGCTCGCTGCCGCGCGGCTGTAAATATACTTGGCGATCGGGGTCGAGCCGACGAAGCCCACCGCCTGGATGTCCGGGTCGTCAAGGATGGCATCCACGGCTTCCTTATCCCCGTTGACGACATTGAGGACGCCTTCGGGGAGGCCGGCTTCGACAAAGAGTTCTGCAAGACGCATCGGCACGCTCGGGTCCCGCTCCGAGGGCTTCAGGATGAAGGCGTTGCCGCAGGCGATCGCCGGGGCGATCTTCCACAGCGGAATCATGGCGGGAAAGTTGAAGGGCGTAATCCCGGCCACCACGCCCAGGGGCTGGCGCATGGAATAGGTATCGATGCCCGGCCCCGCACCTTCGGTATATTCACCCTTCATCATATGCGGTGCGCCGATGCACACTTCGACGACTTCGAGGCCGCGCTGGATGTCGCCCTTGGCGTCGAGAATGGTTTTGCCGTGCTCGCGTGCAAGGAGTTCGGCAAGCGAGTCGTATTCCTTGTGCACCAGCTCCAGGAATTTCATGAGAACGCGAACCCGTCGCTGCGGGTTGGTGGCGCCCCAGGCGGGCTGCGCGGCCTTGGCGTTCTCCACTGCCTGCCGCACTTCCGCTGCGGAGGCCAGCGCCACCTTCGCGCGCACCGAGCCGTCCATGGGCTGCATCACGTTTTGCGAGCGGCCGCTCGTACCGGCAACCCGCTTGCCGCCGATGAAATGACCGATCTCCTCCATGAGAGTCTCTCCCTAGATTGGCTGTTGAGGGATTGTCCCGCTTTGGACGGGCGATTGCAACGCGAGGAAAATCGAATCGGTTGTGCGAAAATTGAAGCACTGTTACGAAGATGCGTGCGCAAAATAACTTAGGCGCTGTCCATGAACTGGGACGATATCCGTATTTTTCTCGCCGTTGCGCGCGCCGGACAGATACTTGGCGCAGCCAAGCGGCTTGGCCTCAACCACGCCACCGTCTCCCGGCGCGTTGCTTCTCTTGAACAGGAGGCTGGCGCCAAGCTCTTCCGGAGGCTCACCACCGGCAGCGAATTGACGCTCGCCGGCGAGCGTCTGCTGGCGGTGGCAGAACGCATGGAAGCGGATGTGATTTCCGCGCGTGCCGAGATCGCCGGTGAGGGAGAGGACATTTCGGGGACGGTGCGCGTAGGAGCGCCCGATGGTTTCGGCGTGGCTTTCCTCGCGCCCAGGCTGTGGCGACTGAACGAGCGCCATCCGGGCCTGTCGATCCAACTCGTGCCGGTGCCGCGTTCCCTTTCGCTCTCGCGGCGGGAGGCGGACATCGCCATCACGGTCGACCGGCCGACGGAAGGGCGGCTTGTTGCTGCCAAGCTGATCGACTATTCGCTCGGACTTTTCGCCTCGAGAGCTTACGTCGCCGAGCATGGCCTGCCAGAGGACGCGGCGGCTCTGGGCCGGCATCGACTCGTTGGTTACGTTCCGGATCTCGTCTTCAGCCCGACCCTCGACTATGCGGCAGAAATTTCCGAACACTGGAATGCCGCGTTCGCGGTTTCCTCCGCCATGGGCCAAGTGGAAGCAGTACGCGCCGGTGCGGGAATCGGGATCCTGCACAGCTTCATTGCACGAGGCATGGACGGTCTGGTCGCAGTGCCTTTCGCTCGACCGATCCATCGCAGCTACTGGATCGTCTATCACGAATCCATGAGGTTAACCCGGCAGATTCAGGTGGCCGCTGCCTTCATCGCCGAAATCGTGGCGCAGGAACGCAGGATCTTCGCCTGATCATCGCTTTGCACGCGCGCCCTCGATTGCGAGAGCGAGAAGCGCCTGCCGGCTGATGGACTCGGCCACGGCCGGATGCTGCCGCGATTTGAGAATCGCTCCCTGCAGCCGCTCCGCCGCCCCCTGGAGCATCGTTTGGTTCCAGCGCTGGACCGTTTGCTCGACAGCAGAACGCCGAGCGAAGAAAACGGGAGGGCGGGCGGAAGCCACCGCAGCCGCTGGCGACTTTCCCTGTGCTTCCACCTGCTCACGCATGAGCTGGAGCGCCTGCACGTGCCGCAAGGCTGCGGAAAGTATGAGGAAGGCTGGATTTCCGCCGGCCAGGTGGCGGGAGAACAGATTGTCGAAATCGGCGATCCGGCCCGTCATGACGGCATCGACCGCCTCGTCCGTGCTGATACCGGAGACATCGCCGATAAGCGCTCGTATGTCGTCAGCGGTCACTTCGCCCGAGCCGGCGCAATAAAGCGAAAGCTTTTCGAGCTCGCCACGGGTGGCGAGCCGGTCGCCGCCGAGATTGGACTTGAGCAGATGCCGGGCGTCGAGGGAGATCGTCAGTTTCGCCTTCGAGAGCACGTCATCGATCACGGCATCGATGCTGCGCGCGTCGTCGCTGTAGCATGGAAGGGCAATCGCCCGACCACCACGCTCCACCGTGGTGCGCAAGGCGGCATTTTTCTTCAGGTCGCCCGCTTCGATCAGCACCAGCGAGTCCGTCGGCGGCTCCTCCACCAGCGCCGCAATGTCGGCTGTGATCGCGCTCTGGCTGCCGACGCCGCGAACCCAGACCAGCCGGCGATCCGCAAACATCGGTACAGTGCGCGCCTCGTCCAGCAGACGCCCGGGCTGATCCGCTTCGGCTGCGTCGATCTTGATCACCGAGAAGGGATCATCGAGCGGCAACCCGCTCTTCTGGGCGAAGAGCCGTGCGCGCTCCGATACGAGGCCGCGATCCGGGCCATAAAGGAGCACCACGGCTATATTTGGATCCGGCCGTGCCAGCCAGCCGTCGACTTCATGCGCTTTTTTCTGAGCCATGGCTGAGAACTAAGCGCCGAACGCGTCGCTGTGAAGGCGCTCGCCTGCCCAATCCGAAATAAGGCGGTGCGCGATGCTGCCTTCCGGCGGAACAGACGGGCCTTCCTCCGCGGGGCGTGAAAGCATCTCGCGGATCTCCGAGCGCGAAAACCAGCGGCAATCGTCGAGCTCGGAACTGTCGAACCGGATCTCCTCCGAAAGGGCTTCGCCGTAGCAGCCGATCATCAGGGTATGCGGAAAAGGCCAGGGCTGGCTTGCATGGTAACGCACACGACCAAGCCTGATGCCCGACTCCTCCAAGGTCTCGCGGCGAACCGCATCCTCGATCGTCTCGCCCGGCTCCAGGAAGCCTGCAAGGCAGGAGAACATGCCCGGCCGGAAATGGGGGCTGCGTCCGAGCAGGCACCGGTCGCTCTTTTCGTCTACCGTGAGCATGATGACCACGGGGTCCGTACGCGGGAAGAACTCCTTCGCGCAGTTTGCGCAAGCGCGACGGTACCCGCCGCCCTTGGCATCCGTTTCGCCACCGCAGAAGCCGCAATGAAGAGCGGATCGGTTCCAGGCAAGCAGGCTCGCTCCTTGCGCCACTTCGCCGAGCTCCTCGGGCGGGAGGAGATGCTGCTGGTAGACCGAGCGGTAATCGAGCGCCTTGATCGCGGCCGGCACTGCTTCAACGGTGGCCTTCAGCGGCATCATCAGGCGCGGCTCGCCCGTTCTTCTATAGCCGAGGAGAATGGCCGCTGCGGGTTCTGGTTCGAGCGACTGCAGCTCGCTCAACGTGAAGAGGGGCTGGGCCTTGTCCGCTTCGAACTTGATCAGCAGACGGCCTTCCGCGCTCGCGTAAAAAGCCGCGCGCGGGTCGGCAAGCGCTTCCTCGAGACATCCCTCCGGCCGTTGCTCGGATCGCCGGTCGAGCGTGTTGCCCGCAAAGGCGGTAAGCCTGCTTGCTTCGCCGGCCATCTCCTCGAACAAGGATCTCATCCTCAATCCTCGCTCGCGCCGAGCTGCGCGAGTGCCTGGCCCTTGCCGCGCGCCCGGAGAATAAGCGGGATCACCACGGCTGCGAGCGCGAGGAGGAGCAAAACGATGGCTATCGGCGAGCCGACGAGGATCGAGGGGTCGCCCTGGCTGATCGCGAGCGCCCGGCGCAATTGCTGTTCGGCCAGCGGCCCGAGGATCAGCCCGACCACCACCGGCGCGATCGGATAGCCGAAGCGTCGGAGGACATAGCCAAGCAGCCCGAACACCAGGAGCATGCCAAGCTCGAAGGGCGAGGGGTTGGCCCCGATCGTGCCCAAGGTCGCGAATACGAGAATGCCTGCATAGAGCCAGGGCGCGGGAATGGCGAGAAGCCGCACCCAGAGACCGATCAGCGGCAGGTTCAGGACAAGCAGCATGAAATTCGCGACCAGCAAGCTGGCGATCAATCCCCAGACGAGCTGCGGGTTGTTGGCGAAGAGCAGCGGGCCCGGTTGCAAGCCGAATTGCTGGAATCCCGCAAGCATGATGGCGGCGGTAGCCGTGGTGGGAAGCCCCAGTGTCAGCAGCGGCACCAAGGTTCCGGCAGCGGAGGCATTGTTTGCGGCTTCTGGTCCTGCAACGCCCTCGATCGCTCCATGGCCGAACTCCTCGGGCTTCTTGGCCAGCTGCTTTTCCATCGAATAGGAAAGGAAGGTGCCGATCTCCGCGCCGCCGGCGGGCATGGCTCCAATCGGGAAGCCGACGGCCGTTCCACGCAGCCAGGGTTTCCAGGAGCGCGCCCAATCCTCGCGGTTCATCCACACCGATCCCTTGACCGGCACGATGGTTTGGCCGGCCGCGGTCCGGGATGAGGCGACGGTCAGAGCCTCGCCCACCGCGAAGAGGGCGACGGCAAGGGTCGTCACCTCAATGCCGTCGAGCAGGTCCGGGATGCCGAAGGCAAGACGTGCCTGCCCGGTCTGCAGATCAATGCCGATCAGACCGAGCGTCAGGCCGATGAAGAGAGCGGTCAGTCCCCGTAGCGTCGATTCACCGAAGGCCGCGGAGACCGTCATGAAGGCGAGCACCATCAGGGCAAAATATTCAGCCGGCCCGAAAGAAAGTGCGATGCTCACGATCCATGGCGCCACGAAGGCGAGTCCGATCGTGGCGATCAGGCCGGCGATGAAGGAGCCGATAGCAGCGGTGGCAAGCGCGGGTCCACCGCGCCCGGCCCGCGCCATCTTGTTGCCTTCCAGCGCGGTGACGATGGAAGCGCTTTCGCCAGGCGTGTTGAGCAGGATCGAGGTGGTGGATCCGCCGTACATGCCGCCATAGTAGATGCCGGCGAACATGATTAGCGAGCCGGCGGGGTCGAGCTTATAGGTGACTGGAAGGAGCAGCGCGACGGTAAGCGCCGGGCCGATCCCCGGCAAAACCCCGACCGCCGTGCCGAGCGTCACACCAATAAGGGCATAGAGCAGATTGGTCGGCTCAATGGCGGTCAGTAATCCCTGGGCGAGGAGGGCGAATGTATCCATCGGTTTTTGTCCGAGGTCAGAACAGGCGTTCGAGCGGTCCCGCCGGAAGGGACAGCTGCAGGAGCTTTGCGAAGATGAGCCAGACCACCAAGGCAAGCACGATGCCGACGGGCACCGTCAGCCAGAGCGGGCCGCGACCCAGTCCCCGCGCCGTGGCCGCGAAGAGCAGGCCCGTGGCGATCGAGAACCCGGCGGTCTTCAGAAGAAGCATCTGCGCCACCAAGCCTCCGACAATCCAGGCAAGCGGGCCCAGCTGCTGTGGCTCACGCTCCGGAAAGTCGCCGCGCCAAGCGGCGATCGCCGTCCAGATCGCGAGGACGAAAAGCCCCGTTGCTATGACATAGGGGAAGGTGGTCGGGCCGATGCGCGCGTAACCGCCTCCAATGGCACCGCCACCAGTGCTCCACGCGATCACACCAGCCGCAAAGGCGAGCATCACCGCAATGACGAGCGCCGCCCAATCCGGGCGGCGCCCTGCGCCGGATCCGCGCCCCAGGCTCATTTTACCAGGCCGATCTCTTTCAAGATTGCTTGGGTGGAATCGATGTCTTTCTGCAGTTCCGCCTTGAACGCGTCGCCTGCCAGATAGGTGTTCGCCCAGCCCTTGTCTTGGAGGATTTTCTGCCAGCTGGGCGAGTTCACCATCTTCTCGATATCGGCGGTGATGGCAGCCGTCTGCTCTTGCGTCAGGTCAGGAGCTGCTGCGACCATGCGCCAGTTCTGAATGGCAACGTCCACGCCGGATTCCTTGAAGGTGGGGGCGTCGATGCCTTCCACCCGCTCCTCGCTCGAGACGCCGATCAGGCGCAACTGGCCGGCCTGGATCTGCGATTCGAACTCGCCATAGCCGGAAATTCCTACCGTGACCTGCCCGCCGAGGATGGCGGCCAAGGCCTCGCCACCGCCGGAGAAGGCAATGTAATTGACCTTGGTGGGGTCGACGCCGATCGCCTTCGCGACCAGGCCGGCGGTGATATGATCGGTGCCGCCGGCAGAGCCGCCGCCCCAGGAGACGGCGCCCGGATCCGCCTTCAGCTTCTCCACCAGGCCTGCCATGTCCTGGATGTCCGAATTGGCGGGCACCACGATCACCTCATATTCACCGGTCAGGCGAGCAATGGGCGTGACCTGCTCAAGCGTAACCGGAGAACTGTTTGTCAGGATAGCACCGACCATCACATAGCCGCCGACAATGAGCTGCGAGGGGTCGCCCTTGGCTTGATTTACGAACTGAGCAAGGCCGATGGTGCCGCCAGCGCCAGGCACATTCACCACCTGCACGCTGTTTGAGATTTTTTCGTCCTGCAGCGCCGTCTGCATCGCGCGCGCTGTCTGGTCCCAGCCGCCGCCCGGCGCTGCCGGCGCCATGATCCTGTAGTCTGCGGCATAGGCGGGCAGAGCCAGCACGCCGGCGATAACGGTTCCCAGAACAAACTGTTTCACGGGAAATCCTCCCTTTGTCTCGCTTGGTCTACGAGGCCGGTGCGAATGCTACCCGGTCCTTGTCTCTCTCAATCATCAGGACAATAGCAGGGAATGCCGCCACAGGCGACCGCCCCCGCATCTACTGCGGTAGCCCAGACCTCCGCCGATTGGCAAGCGGTCATTTGGTTGAAGCTTGCCGGGAACAAAGACGTAAGCGCGAGATTGGAAAACGGCGCAGGAAGGACCAAGGAGAAGACCCAATGCATGTTCAGGAAATGATCAGCGCCCATCCGGACGTCCAAGGCGGCATGGCCGACAGGCTGCTGCGTTGCATCGAGGAATGCTATAATTGCGCCCAGACCTGCACGGCATGTGCGGATGCCTGCCTGGCCGAATCGTCGGTCGACATGCTGAAGCAGTGCATCCGGCTCGACCTGGATTGTGCGGATGTCTGCACGGCCACCGGCGCGCTCGCCTCCCGCCGCACGGGCCGGAATGCGGATGTGCTGAGGGCAATGATCCAGGTTTGCGAGCAGGCCTGCCGCACCTGCGCGGACGAGTGCCGCAAGCATGCGGATCATCACGAGCATTGCCGAATCTGTGCCGAGGTCTGCCTCAGTTGCGCGCAGGCCTGCCGTGAAGCGATCGCCGACGTGCACTGACCATCTCGTGCAACGAGCTTTACCAAATGCCGGGCATCAGTCCGGCATGCAGCTTTCCGGTACGCTCTCCTCGAGCTTCTTCGTAGATTTCTTCAGCGAACCGCTGGAGATCGACATTGGGCGGAAAGGAGGCGCCTCCTGATTGAGCGGAGCTGCCATGGAAATCTCGTAGCAGCCACCGAAGACCTCCTTCTTCCCATCATAGGTTTCCGCCTCGATGGCGACCGGCTGGTGCCAATAAAGCACTCCGGCGCCCGGGTCTCCTTCGGCCGGTCCTGTCACCAGCTTGATGGCCTTCGTGTTCTCATAACCGCCAACCCAAGTTCCGAAATCCGGCTGGTTGCCATCGGAATAGTAGCTGAAAGCGCGCGAGAACTCCCCTCTGTTGATCGCATTGTAGAAGGATTCGATCAGCGCCTCTGACGTGCTCCGGTCATCCTTGTAATCGGGGATATTGTTGAGGTCCTTGCGCGCAAGAACGCGGTCGACCGCGTCGAAGGCCTGTTCCGTAGCCTCTCGAGACTGCGCGAATGCGGGAGCTGCACAGAACAGGCCTGTTATGGCCAGAACGAATGGTATCGATGAAGATCGATGACTGTCCGACATAGAACCACTTCCTCGTGCGGATCAAAGAGCCCTGAGCGTAAGCCGCCATTCCTAAGCCGAGCTTACCAGCAGATGCCCCCTTTTTAAGCGCCGTGCGGCACAAAAGGACGCCTGTAAGTTGTTGAATCCACGCATTAGTGGCTTCCGGAAACCGATTCCGGTGTCGGGCCGAAGCTGTAGCTGCCGCATCACATCGAATCCGAGGCTCTCTGGTTTAACTGCCGTCATCCGGAACCGTCGCGATTTCCGGCAGTTTGCCGAAAAAGGAGACGGCTATGGGTGACGACAAAACCTTTACCAGTCCTGAGGAACGCGCGCGGGTATCGGGCGGCGAAAACCCAGATATCCGGCACTTGGCGGAACGTTACGGCATCTCGCTGGAGCAGGCGCGCGATCTGTGGGAACGCTGCGGCGACGATCAGCCCCTTCTCGAACGAGAAATACAGAAGCTGAAGCGCGAGGGTTGATGGCGCTGGCCTCCACGCGTCAAGGCGGAGCAGGCAGGCTTCAAGGATCGTAGGCCATCCGAAAGCCCACATTGCTGGCGGCGGAATCGGCTGTGAGTGCCGAGCGTGGCGCGATGCGGTACCGGTAACAATAGCTGATGTGGCAGAGGAACAGCCTCAAGCAATAGGCGAAATAGCGACTGATCGACACGCGTCAGATCGCCGGGTTGTGCTTTCCAGGTCCTGGAACGAATTGCTGAGCTGGCGGTTCAGCCTGGAGACGATCTCATGAGCACTGGCGAATACAAGGAAACCGAAGTTCCAGCCTTGACGGGCATCATGGGCCGATGCCCGAGATGCCAGAAGGGTCACCTCTTTCGTGGGTATTTGCAACTGGCGCAGCGGTGCGAAGTTTGCGGGCTCGACTATGGCTTTGCCGATCCCGCGGATGGGCCTGCATTTTTCGCGATGACCCTTGCGGCTGTCCCGGCGCTTGCCTTCGGGGTTTGGTTTCAGACCAGCTTCGGACTGCCTTTGTGGGTGCATGTCATCACCACGGTGCCACTGACGATCCTGTGCTGCATGGCGCTGTTGCGTCCGCTGAAAGGCTGGCTCGTGTGTTCGCAATATTTCCACAAGGCGGAAGAAGGTTCTATCGACCGTGAATGGCATGCGGAGCGAGCCAAGGCGCGTCAGCGCGAGCAAAAGTAATCCCGACTGGCGAACCTGGGCCGTTTAGCGGGGCCCGGCCGGAACCGAGCATGAGATTTCGCGTTCCCAGAAATCGGCGCATTGCCTCAGGGTCTGGGAGGAGATCAAATGACGGGCGCTCCGTCGGGAGGACAAAGGCCACGGGAGCAGGACGGCGAGCAACATCCCTATGATGAGTATCGCGGCAACCGTTATCTCCTCATCGGGATTTTCCTGATCCTCTTTGTCCTAGGCCTCTATTTCGCTCGGGACTTCTTCATGCCGGTGATGCTCGCCTTTCTTCTGGCGATGACACTCACCCCGATCGTGCGCTTCCTAGGCAAACGCGGCATACCTGCAGCGGTCTCCGCAACGCTTCTTGTCCTCGCTTCCTGGAGCGTGATCGGCATCATCGTCTATTCGATGAGCGGCCCAGTCATCGACATGATCAACGACGCTCCGCGCATTGGAAACGAGCTGCGCGAGCGTGTGAGCCAGATCCGCCGTCCGCTCGAACAGGTTATGGATGCTTCCGAGGAGATCCAGCAAGCAGCCGACACGGCCCGCGAGCCGGATGTTCAAAGAGTTGTCATCGCCCAGCCCGGAATCATCTCGCGCGCGGCAGGCAATCTGCTATCCGTCGCCACCACCGTCGGCGTAACGCTCGTACTGTCCCTTTTCCTGCTGGCGTCGGGAACGCTGTTGTACGAAAAGATCATCCAGTCCTTCGGCAGGCTAAGCGACAAGAAACGGGCCTTGCGAATCGTGTTCGACGTCGAGCGGGAGGTGTCTCGTTATCTTCTGACGATCGCGCTCATCAACACTGGGCTGGGTGTAGCTGTGGGCGCCGGACTGTGGGGGCTCGGTGTTCCCAACGCCCTGGTATGGGGCGTGGCCGCCGCCTTGCTCAACTTCCTGCCCTATGTGGGCGCGGTGGTCACCTTCTCCCTCGTCGCAGCTATTTCTTTGGTCACGTTCGACAATCTCTACTACGCAATTCTGCCGCCGCTTTACGTCGTGCTCTGCAATATCATCGAGGGCCAGTTCCTGACGCCCGTCGTGCTCGGCAGGCGGCTTGAGCTCAACGCGGTCGCTATCTTTATCGCCGTGGCTTTCTGGTCGTGGCTTTGGGGCCTCGTAGGGGCTCTGCTAGCCGTGCCTCTCCTGGTCGTTATCAAAGTCTTCTGCGATCATTTTGAGGGGCTCCGGCACGTGGCCAATTTCCTTGCTGCGCAGAGTCAGGTCGACATTGCAGAGGACGAACCCCATTAGTGCGCGCCTTGGAGCCGCGACTGCGGAAACAGCAGATCCACGAAACGTTGGGCGGTTGGCTGCGGCTCGTGATTGGCGAGCCCCGGTCGCTCGTTGGCTTCAATGAAGACATAGTCCGGCATGGTCGGCGACTTGACCATGAGATCGATGCCCGTGACCGGGATATCGATGGCGCGCGCGGCTCGGCAGGCAGCGTCGACGAGCGCCGGATGAACGATCTCCGTTACATCATGGATCGACCCGCCGGTGTGCAGGTTGGCAGCCTTGCGCACCAACACCTCCTCGCCCTTTGCCGGAACCGTATCGAGGGTGTGGCCCGTAGAGGCGAGGCAGCGTATGGTCTCCTCATCGATCGGAATGACGCTTTCGCCCCCGGTCGCTGCGGCCCGCCGTCGTGACTGCTGCTCTATCAGTTCCCTCAGTGTCTTTCGTCCATCACCGACCACACAAGGCGGCCGGCGGACCGCGGCGGCCACCACCTCGCCGCCTATGACAACGAGGCGGAGATCTTCGCCGTCGAAGCAGGCCTCGATCAGCACGCGGTCGCTCACCTCGCGTGCCTTTTCCAACGCGCTTCTCACATCCTCCATCGTTGTAAGCCCGACGGAAACGCCTCGACCCTGTTCGCCCCGGGCCGGCTTCACGACAAGCTTCTCATGCTTCGTCAGAAAATCTTCGAGTTCGGCGTCGTCACCTGCCACGATTTGCTCGGGCACTTCGAGCCCCGCCTTCTCGACCACGCGCCGGGTCACCGCTTTGTCGTCACATATGGAGACGGCCACGCCCGATGTAAGCTCTGAAAGGCTCTCCCGGCAGTGGATGGTGCGGCCGCCATGGGATAGGCGAAAGAAGCCGCCGGCGCCGTCCGTTACTTCGATATGCACCCCACGCCGCCGCGCCTCGTCCACGATGATCCGGGCATAGGGATTGAGTTCATCATAGTGTTCGATGGGTGCTGAAAAGAGCTTCTCGTTGATCGGGTTCTTGCGCTTGACCGTGAAGATCGGCACGCGCTGAAAGCCAAGTTTCTCGTATAGGCGGATGGCCTGGTCGTTGTCGTGCAGCACGGAAAGGTCGAGATAAGCCGCTCCGCGCGCCTGGAAGTGTTCGGCAAGGCGCCGCACCAGCATTTCGCCGATCCCGGGATGGCGCGATTGTGGGTCGACGGCAAGGCACCAGAGGGACGAGCCGCGCTCGGGGTCACTGAACAGCCGATGGTGATCCACCCCCGTTACGGTTCCGATGATATCGCCAGTCACCTCCTCCTCCGCAACAAGATAGGTCAGCGAGCGGCTGTCCCGCTTCGACCAGAAGAAATCGGGCGCGACCGGCACCATGCCCCGCGCGGCATAGATGGCATTGACGGCCTTCGCGTCGGCCTCGGAGGCAAGCCGCCGGATGAAGAAGCCCTTCGGCTGACGCCTGCTCGCCCTATACGTGGACAGGTCGAGGCGGTAGGTATGGGACGGATCAAGGAAAGCCTCGCCGGGCGCGAGCCTCAAAAGCACATGCGGATCGCGCACGTAGAAGGCGATGTCGCGCTGGTTATCCGCCTCTTCGCGGAGCGCCTCGATGATCTCCTGGTTGTTCGGATATGTCTGGGCGAAGATCAGCTGGCCCCAACCGCAATCGAGCGCGACGGACCTGCGCATGGGCTCCGCTTCTCCGGCCATTTCGATGGGCGCCTTGGTGTGCGCGCGTAGCCTTCGCAGACGATGGTCGAGGGCCTTGTCGCTCCGGCCGGTGTTTCCTTTCCTGCCCGCGCCAAGAGGTTTTGTCATCTGCTATATCCCATGAGTCTGAAGCCAGAGTTCCAGGAGGCCAACCTGCCACAACTCCGAACCACGCAAGGGCGTGATGTGGTCTGCCGGCGCGGCGAATAGCCGGTTCAGATAGTCTTCGCGGAAAAGGCCACGCTCTCGCGCCGCTTGCGACGTCAGGGCGTCACGCACCATGTCCAGATAAGGGCCGGCGACATATTTGAGCTGTGGAACCGGGAAATAACCCTTCGGCCGATCGATCACCTCATGCGGCACGACCTGGCGGGCCACGTCCTTGAGCACCCCTTTGCCGCCAGCTTTGAGCTTCTCCTCGGGAGGAATGCGAGCGGCAAGTTCCGCGAGTTCATGGTCGAGGAACGGCACGCGCGCTTCCAGTCCCCAGGCCATGGTCATGTTGTCCACCCGCTTGACCGGATCGTCGGCCAACATGACATTGGTGTCGAGCCTGAGCGCCTGGTCGACTGGCGTATCCGCACCCGACCGCACCAGCTCGGAGGCGACCAAGTCGCGGCTGAAATCCTCGCCATCGATCCAATCGGGGCTGAGTTGCGCTTTCAGTTCCTCGTGCGAGCGGTCAAAGAATACGCGGGCATAGTCCTCCGCCACATTCCTGGAACCCGCGAGCGGTGGATACCAGTGATAGCCACCGAACACTTCGTCTGCTCCCTGGCCCGACTGGACGACCTTGATGTGCTTCGAAACCTCCTGCGACAGCAGATAGAAACCGACATTGTCGTAGGAGACCATCGGCTCGGACATGGCCGCAAAGGTGCCCGGCAGGGCGTCCATCAAACGGTCGGATGGGACGAAGATCTTGTGGTGCTCGGTGCCGAATTCCTTCGCGATGAGATCGGAATAGACGAACTCGTCGCCTTTCTCTCCATTTGCTTCCTCGAAGCCGACGGAAAAGCTCATGAGATTCGTCTGCCCCGCTTCCGCCAGAAGGCCGACAATGAGGCTCGAATCGACGCCCCCTGAAAGCAGAACGCCCACAGGCACGTCTGCCACCATGCGCCGCCTTACGGCGATCCGCAGCGCCTCGTGTACCCGGTCGCGCCATTCTTCGCTCGAAACCAACGCATCCGCCGCGTCGCGGCGGTAGGGCGGATCCCAGTATCGCCGCTCGGCCGAACGGCCGTCTGGCTCTATGATGCGGATGGTGGCGGGCGGGAGTTTGCGGACGCCGTTGAGAATCGTGCGTGGTGGCGGGACCACTGCGTGGAATGTCATGTAATGGTGCAGCGCTACACGATCGATCGACGCGTCCACGTCACCGGCCTTCACGAGCGCCGGGAGGGTCGACGCGAAGCGAAGCACACCGTCTTTCTCTGCCAAATAGAGCGGCTTGATGCCGAAACGGTCCCGCGCCATCACGATGCGGCCCGTATCCCGCTCCTGGATGACGAAGGCGAACATGCCGTGGAAACGCTCTACGCAGGCCTCCCCCCACGCGTGCCAGGCTTTGAGAATGACCTCCGTGTCGCCGTGAGAGAAGAAGCCGTAGCCTTTCGCCTGCAGTTCACGCCGCAATTCGGGATAATTGTAGATGCAGCCGTTGAAGGCGATGGTCAGACCCAGCGCCGAATCCACCATGGGCTGCTGCGCTTTTTCCGAAAGGTCGATGATCCTGAGGCGCCGGTGGCCAAATCCGGCATTGCCGTGGGAGACGATGCCGGCGCCATCAGGCCCTCTTGGGGCGAGAGCTTCCATCATTCCGGATATGGCTGATACGGACGGCGCCTGGCCGTCAAATCTCACTTCACCGCAAATGCCGCACATCGGCGGGCGTTTACCTCCGTTTTCTTCAGTGTCTGTCTCTTGTTGGCTGGCTGTGTCGGCCCTATAGTTAGGGTTCGAATGATTTGAAGTCAAACAATCATGGCAAAAAAAATCCACATGTCGCCGCAAGAAGCGGTTTCGCCAGAGCAAACGCGGCTTCTCCTGAAATCGATCCGCAGAATCGTACGTGCCAATGATCTTCAGTCCCGCGCGCTGGCGCGCTCAATCGGATTCACCGGACCGCAGCTCGTCATTCTGATGGCGGTGGCCGAATTGGGCGAGGTGACGACAAGGGCACTCGCCGACCATGCGGATCTGAGCCCAGCGACGGTCGTGACGGTCCTGGACAATCTCGAAGAGCGCGGCATGGTGCAACGTTACAGGTCCGGAACCGACCGGCGCGTGGTGTTCACACGCCTTACACCCAAGGGGCAGGAGCTGATCTCCCATACGCCGGGCGTGTTCGGCGCAGAATTCGCCCAACGCTTTGCTGCACTCTCGCCCGGGAAACGCTTGGCTCTTCTGTCCAGTCTCGTGGAACTCGCGGACCTGATGACGGCGCGTTCAGAAGCGCCGTCGGGAAAGCAGACCGAGAAGAATGCGGCTCAATAGTCCCCGAGCTTCATCTCCGGAGAATAGTCCAATCCGTCGACTTCCTTGTAGACGGCTTGGCCGCACCGCATAATTTTGGTTTCGGGATCATAGGCATAGGTTGGCGAGCCGTGCAGAAGCCAGCCCTTGTTCAGCGCTGACGTGACCTTATGGCAGAAGCTGGAATCATCAGGACCGGTCAGAAAACGGTAGAGCCTCATTCGCCTCTCTTCCTGATTGTGCGCGCCTTCTTCAGCAGCGCCTCCGACTGCTCGAGATGGAGTCTTTCCACCATCCGGCCTTTGATGGAGACGACGCCGCGAAAGCGATTTTCCGGTTTTGCGAATTCCCCGACAACCGCTTCGGCGTCCGCAATCTCCTCGGCCGTTGGCGAGAAGGTCTCATTGGCAGGTTCGATCTGTGCGGGATGGATAACGGTTTTGCCGTCGAAACCCATGGCGCGGCCTTCCGTGCATTCCCGTGCGAAAGCCTCCATATCGCGAAAATCGTTCGATACGCCGTCAAGCGCCGTCAGATTGCCGGCGCGGGCAGCAAGCACAATCTGCATCAGCCACGGGCGCAGATATGCCCGTTCGCTGACACGCGTCTCCTTTGCTATGTCATTGGTGCCGGCGACGAGGCATGAAAGCCGTGCCGCAGGATCGCGCCCAAGCTCCGCGATCGCTCCGATATTGAGCACGGCCCGGGCCGTCTCCACCATCGCCCAGATACGGATCGAGCGCGGCGCGTCGGTCTCGTCGAGCGCTGCTACGGCATCAAGGATGTCGCGCGGGCCATCCACCTTGGGCAACAGGATGGCATCGGGCCTGCAGGCGCGGGCCGCCAGGAGGTCCTCGGTTCCCCACTCGCTGGAAAGCGGATTGATACGGATGACGGCTTCGCATCCAGGCCGGTCCGGTCCGGCGAGAAAGCCGCGCAGGCGCTCGCGCGCTTCTGCCTTCTCCTCCGGCCCCACCGCGTCCTCCAGATCAAAGACGACGGCATCGCAGGCAAGGACAGCACTTTTCTTCAGTGCCTTTTCGTTGCTGGCGGGCACGTAGAGGACGGAACGGCGAAGGCGGGGCAGTGGCTCGTGCATGGCCACTTCATGACGCAGCCCGCGGGATGGCGCAAGGGCTTTGCGTATCCGCCGGGGTATTGTAAAGGATGAAACAAAACTGGTTGCAGACAGGCACAAAGCCCATGGAAAAGTTCACCACGCTCACCGGCGTCGCCGCCCCACTGCCGATCGTCAATGTCGACACAGACATGATCATCCCGAAGGATTATCTGAAGACGATCAAGCGCACTGGCCTTGGCACCGGCCTTTTCGCCGAGATGCGCTATAACGAGGACGGCTCGGAAAATCCCGATTTCGTGCTGAACAAGCCCGCCTATCGCAACTCCAAAATCCTTGTCGCCGGCGACAATTTCGGCTGCGGGTCGAGCCGCGAGCACGCCCCTTGGGCTCTGCTCGACTTCGGCATCCGCTGCGTGATTTCCACGAGCTTTGCGGACATTTTCTACAACAACTGCTTCAAGAACGGCATCCTGCCCATCACGGTATCCCCCGAGGAGCTGGACAAATTGATGGAGGATGCCGAGCGCGGCGCCAATGCCACGCTGACCGTGGACCTTGAGGCGCAGGAGATCCACGGGCCTGACGGTGGTGTGATCAAGTTCGAGATCGACGCTTTCAAGCGCCATTGCCTCCTGAACGGCCTCGATGATATCGGGCTCACCATGGAGAAGGCGCCCGCAATCCAGTCCTTCGAGCAAAACTACGCCGAAAGCCGCCCCTGGGCCTGAGGGGCGCCTCCATGCGCCGCCTGATTTCCACCGGCTCGCCATTCGAGAAGACAGCCGGCTATAGCCGCGCTGTCGTCGATGGCGACTGGTGTTTCGTTTCCGGAACGACCGGTTACGATTATGAAACCATGAAAATGCCGGATACGGTGGAAGAGCAGACCCGCAACTGTCTCTCGACGATCCAAGCCGCTCTTCAGGAAGGCGGCTTCGAAATGGCAGACGTGGTGAGAGCGCATTATTACATCACCGACGAGGCCTATGTGGATAGCGTGTTCCCGATCCTCGGCGAAGTCTTTGGCGATATCCGCCCTGCGGCGACCATGATCGTCTGCGGCTTGAACAAGCCGGAAATGAAGATCGAGATCGAGGTGACGGCGCTGAGGCGCAATCGCTAGTTCCGGGCCGGGGAAGAGCGGTCTAGCGATTATCCGGGTCGAGCGGCCGAGCTTCCGAAGGCAGCATTACGGGAACGCCGTCACGTACCGGAAATGCAAGCCCTGCCTTGGCCGAAATGAGCTCGTTTTTCGCCGGGTCCCATTTCAGCGGACCCTTGGTGATAGGGCATGCGAGAAGCTCCAGGAGCTTGGGGTCTATCGGGCTCCTCTCCGTTCGCCGCCCATCACTCATCTTTATTCCTTTCAACGGCCCGCCTGGCGTCTTATTGCAGAGTCCGGCCGGCATCACCTTCCTTGTGGGCGAGGATGCGCTCGGTAATGGCGATCAGCGTTTCGGCTCTCATCCTCAGGTCGGGAGCCTCGAGAAGCGCCTGCTTCTCCGCAGGCCCGAAGGGCGCCATCATGGCAAGACCGTTCACGAGAACGCCATTCTCGGCGCGGAGAAAGCTTTGCCAGTCGGCTTCCAATTCGTTCGCCTCCAAATAAGCGCGAAGTGTCCGCAGGAATTTCACACGGTCGACCTCGCCAGCCGAGCGATCCTCCTGAAGATCCTCCGGGAACGGGCGGATCTGGCATTGCCGGAACGGCGTCTCGACGGAGATTTCCTCGCGCAACCGAAATCGGCAGACTCCCTGCAGGTTGATGAGATAACGCCCGTCTCCGGTCTCGGTCATGGAAACAAGCCTGCCAAGGCAGCCGATTTCGCACAGGAGCGGTTCTGCTCCTTCTTCTGGCTGCCGGTCGAAACGAGGCTGGACCATGCCGATGAGGCGGTCGCCGCAAAGCGCATGATCGACCATCGCGAGATAACGCGGTTCGAAGATGTTGAGCGGAAGCCGCGCGCCGGGGAGAAGGAGAGCACCGGAAAGGGGAAAGACCGGAACTGCCCCCGGCAGGTCGGTAGGATCGCGGTAAAAAGCGTTTCCGGCTTTCACATCGTATCTCCGGACCGAAGCAAGGCTTCGGCAGCCTGCCGCTTTGCCCCGGCTGCAGGAGCTATGAGAACAGGAGCGAGGAGAGCTTGCGCCGAGCGGCGAGGGTTGCCGGATCGGTCATTCCCCACGCATCGAACAGCTCAAGCAGCTTGCTTCGAGCCGCGTCATCATTCCAGCTGCGATCGGCCTTTATAATGGCAAGAAGATTGTCGGCCGCCTCTGCGCGCTTGCCTTGAGCATTGAGAATCAGCGCCAGGTCGAAACGCGCCTGGTGATCGTCAGGGTCCGACGCGAGCCGCCGCTGCATCTCGGCTGGATCGCCCAACCCGGCGACCTGCTCGGCAAGCGCCATTTTGGCGCGCACCGCCGCAACGGAAGCGGCATCTTTCTTGGCCTCCGGCACACGATCAAGCAGGGATCGCGCCTCGTCCGTCTGCCCGGCTTCGAACAGGAGGTCGGCAAGGGCTGCGAGAGCTTCGACATGCTCGGGTTCCTGCTGCAGCACCGCGGAATAGATCTGTGCCGCCATCTGCGGGTCACCGGTTTCCCGCGCCTCCGCTGCTGCCGCGAGCGCATCCTCTACCTGCTTGCCTCCGCCCGCAGAGACCCGCTTGATGAACTCGCGAATCTGGCTCTCGGGAACGGCGCCCATGAAGCCGTCCACCGGCTGCCCGTCCTTGAAGGCGATGATGGCTGGAATAGACTGGATGCCGAGCTGGCCCGGAATAGCCGGATGATCGTCGATATTGAGCTTCACCAGCTTCACCCGGCCGCCCGACTCCCGGACGACTTTTTCCAGAACCGGCGTCAACTGCTTGCATGGCCCGCACCAGGGTGCCCAGAAATCCACCAGAACCGGCTGCTTGCGCGATTCCTGGATGACATCCGCCGTGAAGGCCGCCGTGGTCGTGTCCTTGATGAGATCGCCTCCGGAAGACGCAGCTGAGAGCCCCGCCGCCGCGCCGGCGCCTGTGTCCCCCCGGGGGGCATTCCCGAAGGTGACATTGCCGGTCATTCCGCCGCCCGCATAGGGATTTTCACGGTCGTTCATCTCTGCCTCGACTTTTGTCACTCAAGCTTTGCGAATAGCAGCCGATCGGCCAAACGCAAAGTGGCTTCCGAGATGTGGCGATCATTGCGATACTTTCAAGATGAGCGGCTCGTGTCCGGTGGAGCGGAGAAACCGCAGCAAATCCGCGCTTGGGATGGAAACGGTCGCTTCGTTGTGGAGTGGATGGGCGTTGATCACTTCGCTTTCCACCAGCGCCTCATCGAGAACGATGGTGACTTGACCTTCGGTATCGTTGATTGCGCCGAAAGGCGTGACCGAGCCCGGCGTCACACCCAGGAGTGCCAGGAGCTTTTCTCCGCTGCCGAAGGACACGCGTCCCGAAGCGCCGATGGCGTGATGGATCGTCTTGAGATCGATGCGCGCATCCTCTTCCGCGGTCACGAGGAAAAAACGGTCCTTTTTGTCTTTCAGGAACAGGTTTTTCGTGTGCGCTCCTGGAATCTCGCCACGCAGGCTGCGTGATTCTTCCACCGTGTAAAGCGGAGGATGATTGTGCGTCTGGACCTCGATGCCGAGTTCGGCAAGGTGGCGCATCAGGTCTTCGGGCGCTGCCGGCATATCGCTCTCCAAAACCCCAGATCGGACCTGTTTAGGCGCTTTGCGCCGGAACGTGCAAGTTGGGAACCGCACTCCGCGGCCATATGGCCGGCTCTTGCGATCATCGTGAGAGAAACGCGAATTCCCTGTTGCAATCGCCGATGAGTTCGGCCATATAAGCGCCGCTTGCGGTGTTTCACCGCGCGAGCGGGTGTAGCTCAGGGGTAGAGCACAACCTTGCCAAGGTTGGGGTCGAGGGTTCGAATCCCTTCGCCCGCTCCAGTTTCTCTTAAAGCCGCGGAACGCCGCGGCTTTTGTGTTTTCAAGGCGGTTGAAATCCTAGTTCGAAATCTCACCTTGAGAAGCCAGGGTTACCGCGTGGTCAGCAGATCGCGGATTCGACGTAGCCTGACATCGTGGTGTTCGTCCGCTCTCAGCCGTTCGACTGCCGGCGCCAGAGCCCAAGCTCCAACCCGAACATTATCCCTCGGGTCCTTATCCCGTAGCCAATGCCTCATTCCTCTAGCCAATACTCCAATGAAGGACAGTGACTGAACTGATGAGAAAGAACGCGATCCCGGATTTCAACGATCGCCGCAAGCACGCGGCACAGGCACGCCAGGCCATGCTGGAAAAGTTCCGTTCGGCGCCGGGGCCAGACGATCCGCGCATGATCGAAAAGCGCCGCGAGCGCGAGGCGATCGCTGCAGCCCGGGCGGAGCGGCAAGCCGAGCGCGAGCGCGTTCGGCTGGAGCAGGAAGCTGAGCTTGCCCGCCAGGCCGAGATTGCGGCAGCCGCCGCCGCGGAAGCCGAGCGCCTCGCAGCCGAAGAAGCTGCGCGCCTTGCCGCCGAGGAGGCAGAGCTCGACAGGCTTCTCAAGGCTGAGCAGAAGGCTGCGCGTGACGCGCGCTACGCAGCCCGCAAGGCTGCAAAGAAAGACCGCCGCAAGGGTGGCAGTTACGACAGGGGTTACTAAGCGTAGCGGGCGCTCTACAGCATCGGCCCGAAAACCGGAATCGGCTTTCGGAAAGCAGGATGCGCCGTTTCAACAACTTCCAGCGCCCTTTGTGCGCCCGAATGGACGTACGGCGTATCTTTTCGCTGCTCCAGCTGCTCCAACCAGCAAAGTCGCGGAACGTCCGCGGCTTTGCGTATCGAAGGTGAAATTCACCGAGCCGCGGCTGCTGTTCAGCTGTGGCCATCAGGCGGTGGGGTGAAGCCTTATTGCTGTGCTTTGTAGCCGGATCATCGCGAACCGGGATCAGGCAATTCGTCGACCGTTTCTTCGATGCGCGCCATGTCGTCGTCCGACAGCCCGAAATGGTGGCCGATCTCGTGGATCAGCACATGCGCCACGATATCGCCCAAGGTCTCCTCGTTCTCGGCCCAGTAATCGAGGATCGCGCGGCGGTAGAGTGTGATGCGGTTGGGCCCCTCTCCGGTGGCGGGGTTCCAGCGTTCCGCGATGCCCCGTCCCTCGAATAGGCCGAGCAGATCGAACGGTGTCTCCAACGCCAGGTCGTCCATGATCTCTTCGCTGGGAAACTCCGCGACCTGGATGATGATATCGCCGGTGAGCTTACGGAATTCCTCCGGCAGGCTGGCATAAGTCTCCATCGCCAGGAGTTCGAATTCCGCTAGGGATGGTGAAAGCTGGTCGTGCCAGGCGCGTGTCTGGTAGAGGTGGGCCATTTTATATCCTTTGCCGCGCATATAGCGCGTTCCCGCTCGCGATTCGAGAGGCCATGGAACGCGGTGATGCGGGGATGTTTGGCGTGGGATGCCGGCAGAAGAAACGCCTCAGCATCATTATTATCGTGTGGGGCAGTCGCCCGAAGCCATTTCAATTCCTGCCGACTGCTTGTTGCAAATCCGTCCCGCTGATCTCAAAGCCGCTCGTCCGTCTTCTTGTCGGTGAGATCCAGCAATGCGCGTTGAGCACTGCGCTGCATCGGATAGACTTCGAGCATACGGCGATAGATCTCAAGCGCGCCCTCGTCGTTCCCCGTCACCCGCAACACCCCTGCCAGGCCGCTCATCGCACCAAAGTGTCGCGGCTCGATTGCAAGAACCTGGGAAAGGTCCGACATTGCGCGGTCGAAGTCGTTCATCATGAGATAGACGAGCGCGCGGTTGTTCCAGCTTTCCACATAGTTCGGATAAAGCGTGACGGCCTGGTCGAGCAGGTCGAGAGCGACATGGAATTTCTTCTCGCCCGCGGCCTTGTGGGCCCATTGGATGAGCACATCGGCCGTCGCGCCGCCTGAGCGTTGCCATTCCTCCCGGATACGGCCGGCGATGCGGCGCGCTGCCGCCTCGTTGCGCTCCTGTTTCAGTTCCGCGAAAAGCTCATCGAGCCGGCTCCGGTGGGCCGACTGTTCGGTCTGAGATTGCGGTGAGGTTTGCCTCTCCGCCTGTGCCGGCGAAAACAGAAGCGCAGCGGCGACGGGTACTAAGAAAATGAAACGGCGCATGAGGCAAGATTACCTGCCTTTGCGCCGGGATAAAAGCAAAAACCGCGTGAGGCCATGTGGCCTCGATTTGGTCAGCCCTGGCGAGCCTTGAAGCGCGGATTTGACTTGTTGATGATGTAGATGCGGCCCTTGCGGCGAACCATGCGGTTCGCACGGTGACGGCCTTTCAACGCTTTCAGCGAATTTCTGATCTTCATTGTCTTGCCCGTTTGCGGCCCAACGGCCGGAAAAGTTGTGGCCCGCTGGCCGAAACGAAAGACGCGCCGCCCGGGCGCGCCAAAATTCGATGGGCGCACATAGACGATGAAAAGCTCGAATGTCAAGCTTCAGCATGCGGATTCTGCAAATGGGGCCCGTTTCCATCCAGCGGGGTTCCGGTCCCTTGCACCCGTTCCCGCTCTGCCCTATTTTCGCCCCGCTCTAACGGGGTGCCGGCGAGACCGGCTGAGAGGCATGCGCCAACCCGCGGAACCTGATCCGGATCGTACCGGCGGAGGGATTAGACGCTGAGACAAAGCGCCTTCCCCGCAGAACAATTGGAGGCGCCGATGCGCAGAACAGCTTTATTTGCGGCCCTGGCTCTGGGTATAGCGGGTGTCCCGGCTTCAGCTCAGGAAAAACTGACCGTCTACACCTATGAAAGCTTCACCTCCGAATGGGGCCCCGGACCGGTGGTGGAAAAGGCCTTCGAGGCCGAATGCGGCTGCGATCTCGAGTTCGTGTCGGTTGCCGATGGCGTCGCTCTGCTCAACCGGCTGCGCCTTGAGGGCGAAGGCACTGAGGCGGATATCGTGCTGGGGCTGGACACGAACCTCACCTACGAGGCGAAGGAGACCGGCCTCTTTGCGCCGCACGGCATCGATCCCGGCAATATCAATGTTCCCGGGGGTTTCGAAGACGATATTTTCGTGCCCTATGACTATGGTTACTTCGCCTTTGTCTATGACACGGAAGCTTTGAAGAACCCGCCGGAAAGCCTGCACGATCTGGTGGAGGCGGGGGATGACCTGAAGATCGCGATCCAGGATCCGCGCACCTCCACGCCCGGTCTCGGCCTGCTTCTTTGGATGAAAGCGGTCTATGGTGACCAAGCCGCGGAAGCCTGGGGCAAGCTCAAGGACAATGTGCTGACGGTGACACCTGGATGGAGCGAATCCTACGGGCTTTTCACCAATGGGGAAGTCCCGATGGTGCTCTCCTATACGACTTCGCCAGCTTATCACGAGATCGCCGATGGGACCGAACGCTACAAGGCGGCAAGCTTCTCCGAAGGTCATTATCTACAGGTCGAGGTGGCGGCACGCACCGTGAAAGCGAAGGACAAGGCGCTTGCAGAGCGGTTCCTTTCCTTCATGACCGGGCCCGGTTTCCAGGATGCCATCCCCGAGACCAATTGGATGTTCCCTGCCGGGAAGACCTCGGCTCCGCTCGATCCTGCGTTCGACAAGCTCGTCCAGCCCGCCAGGACACTCATGTTTTCCTCGCAGGAAGTGGCGGAGAACCGCAAGGCCTGGGTTGACGAGTGGCTGTCCGTGATGAGCCGGTGAGGGAGGTTTATTCCCGGCGCGGGCGCATTTATGCCGGCATGCTTGCCCTGCTGGCTTTGGGCGTCCTCGTTCTCGGCGCTTTCGTCGGGCTCGGGCAGGAAGCACTGCAGTCGTGGCACGGAGCGGTTTCAGCCTTCGACGGCTATTTGCTCCGCGTCGCCCGGTTCACCCTGCTTCAGGCCGGGCTTTCCACATTGCTTTCCGTCCTTCCGGCAATCCTGGTCGCCCGCGCGCTCGCGCGCCATCCCCGCTTCTTCGGGCGGGGCTTCATCCTCCAGCTTTTCGCCGTTCCGCTGGCTCTGCCGGGAATCGTCGCTGCGCTCGGGATCCTGGCCCTATATGGAAGGGCCGGATTCCTGGCCCCGTTTTTATCCTCACTGTCCGGCGAAAGATGGCAGGGGATTTACGGTCTCTCGGGAATCCTGGTAGCCCATGTCTTCTTCAATCTGCCGCTTGCGGCACGGCTGTTGCTTGCCGCGCTCGAAACCGTTCCGGCCGACCAATGGAAGCTCTCCGCGCAGCTAGGCATGGGGGCAGGCGCAACCTTCAGGCTCGTCGAATGGCCTGTCCTGAGGGCTGCGTTGCCAGGCGTCGCCACGCTGGTCTTCATGGTCTGCGCGGTCTCCTTCACGGTTGTGCTCACCCTCGGCGGCGGCCCGCGCGCGACCACGCTTGAAGTCGCCATTTACCAGGCCCTCCGCTTCGATTTCGATCCCGCGCGTGCCATCGCGCTGACATTGGTGCAGGTCGCGCTTACGGCATTGATCGTGTTTGTTCTCTTCCAGTTGGGCGCCACGATGACCGCCGATGCCAGTCTGCCGGCGGCACCGCGGCGCTCCGTCTTCCCGCGGCCGGCGGAAACATCCTTCAATTTCGGAGTGCTCCTGCTTGCACTGGTCTTCGTTGCTGGTCCAATGGCTGCCACGGTGATCGCCGGGCTTGGTGCGGACCTCCCACGGCTTGCGGGCGAGAGGGCCGTTCTCGATGCCACAGCCACGAGTCTCATCCTCGCCGGCCTTGCGGCATTCCTCTGTCTCCTGCTCTCGATCGCGCTGGTGATGGCAAGGCGGTCGCTCGAGATGTCGCGCGGAGGCAGAAGAGCGCGGCTGCTCGAGCGCCTGACCGACACAGGGGCAAGCATGGTGCTCATCGTGCCCCCGATCGTGATCGGCGCAGGCTGGTTCATCCTTCTTCGCCACTTCGGTGACGTTTTTGCCTTCGCTCCGTTGATGGTGGTGGCAGTCAATGCCGCAATGGCGCTGCCTTTCACCATGAGGGCCATCCGCCCTGCCTATGATGCAGCGAGCGCGCGCCATGAAAAGCTCTGCCTGGCCCTCGGCATCAGGGGCTGGAGCCGCTTTCGCCTTGTCGACTGGCCGGCGCTCAGGCGGCCTGCCGCAACGGGCCTCGCCTTTGCCATGGCGCTTTCCCTCGGGGATCTCGGCGTGATCGCCCTTTTCGGCAGCGATCGCGTGAAGACCTTGCCTTATCTGCTCTTCGAGCGCATGGGCAGCTACCGTACCGCCGATGCAGCCGGGCTTGCTCTTTTTCTCGGCATCCTCTGCCTCGGCTTGATGTTCATCGCCACCTATTGGGGAAAGAGAACTCCTGATGGTTCCGCCACATAAGGGCGCTTCCGTGAAGCTCGACGAGGTTCGTTTCGCTTATCCTGGCGGGCAGGCGATGCGTTTCGATCTTTTGGTGCCGGCATCTGAGATCGTCGCGCTGATGGGGCCGAGCGGCTCGGGAAAGTCGACGCTGCTCAACCTGATCGCGGGCTTCGAGCGCCCCGGCTCGGGAGAGGTGCTGATCGGAAAGGCTGACGTCACGCGTCTTCCGCCCTTCCAGCGGCCGGTCTCGATGGTGTTCCAGGAAAACAACCTCTTCAGCCATCTGACGGTGGAGCAGAATGTCGGGCTCGGCCGCTCCCCGTCGCTAAGGCTCTCCCAGGCTGATCGGGCAGCGGTGAACGAGGCCATCGTAAAGACCGGCCTGGCCGGAAAGGAGAAGCGATTGCCGCAGGCCCTTTCGGGAGGAGAGCGCCAGCGGGTGGCCCTCGCACGTGTTCTGGTGCGCCAACGGCCGGTTCTTCTTCTGGACGAGCCGTTCGCCTCTCTTGGACCCGCTCTCAGGGACGAGATGCTCGACCTGGTCGCCGAACTGCATCGCGAGCAGGCAATGACCATCCTCATGGCGACGCACGACCCGCACGACGCGGAGCGCCTGTCGAACAGGCTTGTTTTCGTCGAAAATGGGACTATAGCGGCTTCCGGCGCCACTTCGGAGTTCCTTGCCGGGAAGGGGCCTGCCGCTTTCGCGCGCTACCTTGGCGAGAGGAGGCTATCCCGATAACGGCCCGGTCTATTGTTCGGCCAGATTCGGTCATTATTTATCGTCACAAGGCCGGTTGTTTGAAACGGTCCGGCAACTGTGGCGCGTAGATCATTGTCTTGAATCACAGACTATGGCTAGGTCGTCGTCAAACCCAGCGGGACGGAAACCCGTCGAAAGGATGTCTGCTCTGCCTCGTTTCAGTGCCACAGGATTTATGGGTGCCGTCCGGAACCGCCACTGCATGGCTCTGCTCATCGGTGCGCTCGCGCTTTCCGGCTGCCAGTCACTCGACGTCTCGTCGGACGCGGATTTCAAACCGTCGTCCAATCCCATGACGGTGGATACCGTGATGCGGAGCGATTCGCTCGCCAATCTCGCGCGCCGCCAGCATCCGAAGATCGTCCAGACCTATGGGGGGGAGTATTCGGACCCGAAGCTTGAGCGTATGCTCGCGCGCGTCGTCGGAAAGCTGTCGCAGGATCCGGAGAACCCCTCCCAGACCTATCGCATCACGATCCTCGATTCGCCAAACATCAACGCCTTCGCATTGCCCGGCGGTTATCTCTATGTCACGCGGGGCATTCTGGCGCTCGCGAACGATTCTGCCGAAATCGCTGCCGTGCTGGCTCACGAGATGGCGCATGTGACCGCGAATCACGGCCTGGAACGCCAGCGGCGAGAGGCCGAAGCGACGCTTGCGTCACGCGTTGTCGATGAGGTGTTGAGTTCCGACAAAAGAGCTCAGGCGGCGGTCTGGCGCGGAAAGCTGCAACTCGCCCAGTTCTCTCGTAACCAGGAACTGGCGGCAGATGCGATCGGCATCGCGACCATCGGACGTGTGGGCTATGATCCTTATGCCGCGGCGCGCTTTCTCCAGTCGATGGATGCGTATCAGAAATTCTATTCCGTAAAGGGCGAGAACGACGCAAGCCTGGACTTCCTGGCAAGCCACCCCAATGCGCCCCGACGCATTGAACTTGCGCAGCGTCACGCCCGTCAATTTGGCATGCCCGGCACCGGTGAACGTGATCGCACCCCGTTTCTGGAAGGCATCGACGGACTGCTTTACGGCGACAAGCCCGACCAGGGCTATGTGCGAGGGCGTGACTTTTTGCATCCCACATTGGGGGTGGCTTTCTCCGTGCCGGAAGGTTTCGTGATCGACAATTCGGCCGGCGAGGTTGTCGCGGCCGGCCCGGGCGAACTGGCGTTCCGCTTTGATGGTGCGACGGTTCCGCGCTCGCTTTCTCTGACAGATTATCTTCAGGACGGGTGGCTGGCCGGTCTCGATACCGGCACGGTGCAGGCCACAACGATCAACGGCCATGAAGCGGCGAGCGCGCGGGCCTATGCCGGCGAATGGCAATTCGACGTGATGGTGGTGCGTGTCGGTGACCAGGTCTACCGGTTGCTAACCGGTGCGCCGCGCGGAAGCAATCAACTCGAGCCCGTCGCAAGGGCGATCAGCAACAGCTTCCGCGTGCTGAACCCGGCAGAACGCGCGGCATTGAAGCCGCTGCGCATTCGCGTCCTGACGGTGCGGCCCGGCGACACGGTCGCGACATTTGCGAATCAGATGGTGGGCGTCGACCGCAAGATGGACCTCTTCCGCCTCCTCAACGGGCTTGGACCCGGCGCAAATCTCTCGGCTGGCGACAGGGTCAAGATCGTTACCGATCGTTAGAACGGTCACCTGGATGGAAGCGGCAGCGCGCCTGAAGCTTCCATCAAAACGGGGTGGCCGGGCTAGTGCTCGGTAGATTGGTGGACGTGACGAGGCCTGGGGCCGGATTGAGGTCGGCCTTGGGGCGCGTTATAGCGTAATTACTCCCCCATCAGTGCAGGGGATCTCCGCGTGCTGAAGCAAATCACCGTCATCCTGCCGAGGTCACGGATTGCACGGAACTTGATGCATCGATCCAGGTGATGCCGGCGTGCTGGCTAAAGTCACACAATCTGCAAGATAATATGATCGAGGCGCTGGCGGCAAAACGCAGGCTCGGAGCAGCCAAGCCGGATACAGCATTAGAGCCACGGCTCTAGTCTAAGGGCCAGGCTCTAGTCTAATGGAAATTGCGTCCCTTTGGCATGACCCGAGCCACGGCGGCCGATTGCGCAGCCCCTGCTTCTTCTGGCTGTACCGCTTCGCGTCCCGGTGACGTTCCGCTGCTGGAAATACACGTCGTTCCTTCGATCCCGGCTATCTCCTTCCTCCGCGCAAGCTGGTCCTGCTCCTGCCGTTCCTTCATCAGGGTGCCGAGTCTTGCGCTCAGATCGGTGATCCGCTCGGCAACCACGTGGATGACACCGGATGCGCTTTGCAGCTTCCCGTCGACCCGCACGAACCGGGCGCCCATCACCTGCGGGCGGAAGCGTTTAAACATCCTGTCCCATACGACGATATTGGCGACACCCGTCTCGTCCTCGATGGTCATGAAGATGACATTCTTTGCCGTGCCCGGCCTTTGACGGATGAGCACAAGGCCCGCAACGGAGACGCGCCTCCCATTGCTCACATTCTGCAAGCGAGCATTGGGAGTAATCTTCTCCGCAGCAAGCTGGTCGCGCAGGAAGGAAACGGGATGCGCCTTGAGAGACAGGCTGAGCGATTGATAATCATGCACCACATGCATGCTGAGCGGCATGGAGGGCAGCTTCATTTCCGGCTCATGCTCGGTAAGACCGATCTCCGGCCTGTCGAGGAGAGGCAGGCGCTCCGTCGCGCATGTTCCGTCCAGAGCCTGCACGGCCCAGAGTGCCGTCCGTCTATCGAGCCCTAAGGATCGGAAAGCATCCGCATCCGCAAGACGGGCGAGCACGCTCCTGCTCAATCCCGAACGGAGCCACAAATCGCGAACCGAACGGTATCCGGCGCCACGATTTAACACGAGCTGCTTCATGTCCGCTTCCGCAAGGCCTTTCACCTGGCGGAAGCCGAGGCGCACGGCATGTTTTGTCTCGATGATAGAACGCATGTCGGCATGTTGCGCCGCCACGCGAGCGGGATCGAAGGGCGCTTCTTCAAGAATGCAGTCCCATTCCGAAGAGTTGATATCCACCTCGCGGATTTCCACACCATGCTCGCGCGCGTCACGCACGATCTGGGCCGGCGCGTAAAAGCCCATGGGTTGGGAGTTCAGGATCGCTGCGCAGAAAACGTCGGGGTAATACGTCTTGAACCAGGCCGATGCATAAACAAGAAGGGCGAAGGAGGCGGCATGGCTTTCGGGAAAGCCATATTCGCCGAAGCCTTCGATCTGCCTGAAGCAACGTTCGGCGAACTCGCGCGGATATCCGTTTTCCTCCATACCTTTGATCAGCTTTTGCCTGTAGTCCGTTACCGAGCCAGTTCGTTTGAAGGTCGCCATAGCGCGGCGCAACCGGTCCGCTTCCGCTGGCTTGAAGCCGCCAGCTACAATTGCGATTTTCATCGCCTGTTCCTGAAAAAGCGGAACGCCGAGCGTCTTTTTCAGAATGGCTTTGAGTTCCGGCCGCACATATTCGGGTTTTTCCTTTTCCTCCCGCCGCTTTAGATAAGGATGCACCATATCGCCCTGGATGGGACCAGGCCGGACGATCGCCACCTCAATCACGAGATCATAAAATTCTTTCGGTTTCAGGCGCGGCAGCATCGACATCTGCGCCCGCGATTCCACCTGGAAGACGCCGATCGTGTCGGCGCGGCTGATCATGTCGTAGACAGGTTTTTGCTCCGGGGGGATCGTCGCCAATTCGAGAGGACGACCGTAATCGTCCCTGACATCGTATTTCTCTTCTAGAAGACCGAAGGCGCGCTGCAGGCAGGACAGCATGCCGAGCGCGAGCACATCGACCTTGAGAAGGCCGACATTGTCGAGATCGTCCTTGTCCCATTCGACCATTTTGCGCTCTTCCATCGCCGTCTTGACGATGGGGACGATCTCGTCGAGCCGGTCCTTGGTGATGACGAAGCCCCCTACATGCTGGGAAAGATGGCGCGGAAAGCCCATGATCCCGTTGACCAGTTCGACCAGCTGCTTCGTCTTGGGATCGGTCTTGTCGAGGCCCGCGGCCTTGGTTGCCGTTTCGCCCACCTCCTCGCTTGACCACCCCCAGACAGAGCCGGAGAGCGCCGAAGTGACATCTTCGGAAAGACCGAGCACCTTGGCCACTTCGCGAAGCGCCAGACGTCCGCGATAGGAGATGACGGAAGCGGCCAGCGCGGTGCGCTTGTGCCCGTATTTCTTGTAAATATAGGCAATGACCTCCTCACGACGTTGATGTTCGAAATCGACGTCGATATCCGGCGGCTCCCCACGCTCCTCGGAAATGAAGCGCTCGAGCAGATGATCCATAATGTCGGGTCCGACATCCGTGATGCGCAGGCAATAGCAGATGAGGGAATTGGCCGCCGAGCCCCGGCCCTGGCATAGAATGCCCTGTGAGCGTGCAAACCTCATAATGTCGTAGACGGTGAGGAAATAGCGCGCGTAATTTTGCCGCTCGATAAGAGCGAGTTCCTTATGAATAAGCTCCCTTTGCGCCTCGGGGACGCCGTCTGGGAAACGCTCCCTTGCACCTTCCCAGGCCAGGCGCGCCAGTTCCTCCTGCGCCGGAAGCCCGGACTCGGATACCTCGTCGGGATAGTTATGCTTCAGTTCGCCGAGCGAGAAAGTGAGGCTTTCGGCGAAGCGAAGCGTTTCGGTCAACGCTTCCGGATAATGGCGAAAGAGGCGCGCCATTTCCTCCCGGGGCTTCATGTGGCGTTCGGCATTGGCCTCCAATGCAAAGCCTGCTTCGGAGATCGTCGTGTTAAGGCGGATGGCGGTGAGGATATCCTGGAGAGGACGTTGCTCCGCCGCATGGTAGAGCACGTCATTGGTGGCCATCAGCGAAAGGCCGGCGGCCGCTGCCATGCCGGCAGCCTGGGCCAGCCGCCAGTGGTCATCGCCTCCATAGGAAGGAGAGACGGCGAGGCGCAGATTGCGCCCAAACCGGTTTTTCAGCGAGCGCAGGAGAGCAAGGGTATCTTCCGCGGACTTCCGGAAATCTGGCAGGATTGCGAGAGACATATGGTCCCCCCATTCCAGAAAATCCTCGATATGCAGATCGGGATTGCCCTTTTCCCCTCGCTCATTGGCAGCGGTCAGCATCCGGCAGAGATGCGCCCAGCCCTGCCGGTCCTGCGGATAGGCGAGAACGTCCGGTGTCCCGTCGGAGAAAACGAGCCGGCAGCCGGGATGATAGGGAATGCGGGTTGGCTCGGAATCCTCTGTCAATTTGATGTGTTTGGATTGAACCCAGGCGCGCACCACGCCCGCCACCGAGTTGCGGTCGGCCAGACCCACGGCGGAGAAATCGAACAATCTTGCTGTGATGACGAGCGCCTCCGGCCGCGAAGCGCCGCGCAAGAAGGAAAAATTCGATTGGACGCCGAATTCGGCATAGGCGGGAACGGCTGTCATGGGAAAAACCCGTGCAGGAACCAACGCGGCGCGGTCTGCTCGCCATAAAGTCCCTCCCGATAGAGCCAATAGCGGCGGCCATCCATGTCCTCGACACGGAAATAATCGCGCGTTTGCCCTGGCTTTTCCTCACGCCACCATTCGGGCGCGATGCGCTCCGGGCCCTCGGCGCGGGCCACCCGGTAGAGCGCCCGCCGCCAGCGGAACGAAAGAGGAGGGCCCTCCGGCACCTCTGCCGAAGCTTCCACCGGTTCGGGTTTTTCCAGGAGGCGGATGGGCCTGCCTCCCGCCATAGGCTGAGACGTTCTCGTCGGGCGGGCGATTTCCTTGCCGGAAGAGACGAAACGAGCCCTGCGTTCAGGCAAATGGCTTTCGGCCAGAGCGGGAACGAGGACGGCCTCTTCCCCCAGACGGGCGCGAATGCGGTCGGCAAGAAGCGAAAATTCCTCCTCCGCTATGGATGTGCCTTCCGCAAGGTCCGTTTGCTCCATCTCAAAAGGCGCGGCGACGGCAATGGAAAGCCGCACCATGTCGAATCCGTAACCGGGGTCGAGACTGCCTTCGAGAGCCGCAAGCCTTTCATAGAGCAATTTGGCAATCGTGGTGGGTTCCCGCAGCGGCCGCGAGGTGCCCACAACAATGCGCGCCACCACGCCATCGACCCGGAACAGGGAAAGCAATAAACGTCTTGCGCCTTCGCCGCGCCGCTCCAGATCGGGCTTCAAGGTGCGGGCAAGGATGAGGATCAACCGCTCGATCTCCTCCGTCGTCCCGATCGGTTCGGCGAGCTGGCGCTCGGCCGAAAGGGGGGAAACGGGTAGGCGTGGAGAAATGGCTTCCTCGACCACGCCAAGCGCCTGATCCAGGCGTGTAACAAGCATGCGGCCGAAACGACGGGCGAGCGGCGCCCGCGGCGCGTCGATGAGAGCGCCGACATAACGGAGTCCCACCCTTTCCAGGCCGGTCCGGGTTTTCTCTTCCAGGCGCAGGGCAGCAAGCGGCATAGGAGCCAGAGTCTGTTCCTCCTGCCCGGCAGGCACATTTCGGTCGCGGCTATGGGAGTGTCGCGCGGAAGCCCAGGCCATGCCCGGCGTCGATGCCAGTGCGGCGCGAATATCGAAGCCCTGTTGGGTCAGCCGGCGGATGATTTCGGCAAGCATTGCATCCTCACCGCCAAAGAGATGGGAGCAGCCGCTGATGTCCAGAAATAGGCCGTCTCGGCCGTCGAGCGCTACCAAGGGTGTGAACCGATCGCACCAATCGGCCAAGCTTTCCAGCAATTGCCGATCGGCATCGGGATCGGCCTCCATGACTTCTATGCCGGGATACATGGCGCGCGCGTCCGCGATGCCCATGCCGGGTTTCAAGCCAAGGAGCTCAGCCTGCTCATTCAGGGCAGCGATGCGCAACGCATTGTTCTCCCGCTGGCTTATCACCAGCGGCGGGAAATCAGCTGGCGCGCTTTCGTTCCTGCCCATGCGCCAGCCCGCCCCATGGCGCCGGCGCAGAATCCGATCCGTTGAAAGATGCGGCAACCAGATCGCCAGAATCCTGCGCTCGGCCGTTCTTGCGAACAAGTTGCCGTTCTCGGGAGGGCCATCTTTCCTGAAAAGCAAAGTCATGGGGATTCCAGTCCAGTACGAATGATCCGTTCCTCCCGGTCCTGCTTTTGGACAAGGTCACGGCAAAGGCCGGTGGTCCGATCGAGCGGGGGAGAGGGCCGGCAAGGGTTTCCCGCAAGGGAGAAGCTGCGGGCGAGACAAGTAGCCGTGTGGGGGCTGCGGTCGGCACCGGCTCGGCCGAGTGGCGGACGAGCAGGAGCGCTCGTCCTGCTTCCCTTGCGCGAAGGTGAAGGCGGCGGGTGGCGGTCAGGTCAAGCTTGGCTGGATTGCCACGCAATTCCAGGATGGTGGCAGAAAAACTGCCCAGGCGGGCAGCTTCTTCGGCAGCCCAAAGCCCATCCTCCAGCCGGTTTGCACGCACCAGAAGCAGTTTTTCCGGCGCTAGGCCAAAAAACTGCTCCAGGCCAGGCGCGTAGGGAAAGCCGCCTTCGGAGAGCATATCCGCCAGGCCGATCCAAAGAACCGGCCTGGCGGTTTCTCTGCCCTCGCCGCTACGCGAGACAAGTGCGGCAAGAGCAAGGGCAAAACCGGACACGGCTCCGCTGTCGCGGGTTTCCCGTCCTGTTATTTCCGTCAGAGCCGTTTGCAAAATGCCATTCCCGAGCGCGGCATCGAGATGTGGCGCACCCGTTTCTGATAGAGGAACTCCAGCCGCCGGAGCCTTTTCAGGGCGGCCGTAGCGACGCAGGGCAGCCTCGCAGCCAGAAGCTGCTTCCGGTACGGCAAAACGCTCGGGCAAGCTGCCCTCGATCTTCGCGATTTGCCGACGCAGGGCAAAAATCTGTTCTTTCGCCATGGCCATGCGTGCCATGCCGTTCACTCCGGCAGATAGATTGTTCCTGTTATGTTCCTATGGATTCCAGAGCCGACCCCAGGAGTCAAGAAGGATTTTATTCCTTGGCTTGAACCTGCGGCGTGTGCGTTCTTCAGAACGCACAATGAACGTTGTAAGCCATTGATTTAAATCATTGCGCTTTCCGAAAAACGATTCCGGTCTTGAGCGCGGCTGGCACCGCACCTTTTGCTGGCTCGCTTATAGGGGAATAGGGCGGCGCTGCCGCCCCATTCGTTAAAGGCCGCCGAGCCCGTCCGAGCCGATATAGGCGATGCGCAGCATGTTTGTGGCGCCGGGCGTCCTGAGCGGCACGCCTGCCGTGATGATCACCCGGTCGCCAGGCTTTGCGAACTGTTCCTCATAGGCAATGCGGCAGGCACGATCCACCATGTCGTCGAGATCGGTCGCGTCTTCGGAAACGACGCAATGCGTGCCCCAGACGAGGCTGAGGCGCCGCGTCGTTTCGACCACCGGCGAGAGTGCAATGATCGGCACCCGCGGCCGTTCGCGCGCGGCGCGCAAACCCGTGGTGCCGGAGGAGGTATAGGTGATGATGGCGGCGAGGTTCAGGGTTTCCGCGATCTCGCGTGAGGCAAGCGAAATGGCGTCGGCCCCCGTCGCCTCCGGTTCGCTGCGCTGCGCATTGATGACGTCATGGAAAACGGAGTCCCGCTCAACCTGGGTGGCAATCGCATTCATCATCGCGACTGCCTCGACGGGATACTGGCCGGCTGCCGATTCGGCGGAGAGCATCACCGCATCCGCGCCCTCGAACACCGCCGTTGCCACGTCCGACACCTCGGCGCGGGTCGGGACCGGGGCCGAGATCATGGATTCCAGCATCTGGGTGGCCACCACCACCGGCTTGCCGGCGCGGCGGCAGGCCCGGGTAATCTGCTTCTGGATTCCGGGCACCGCCTCAAGAGGCATCTCCACGCCGAGATCGCCGCGCGCCACCATCAGCCCATCCGAAAGCTCGATGATCTCCGGCAGGCGTTTCACAGCCTGAGGCTTCTCGATCTTCGCCATCAGGGCGGCACGGCCGCGCGCCACCTTGCGTACTTCCGCAAGATCCTGCGGCCTCTGGATGAAGGAAAGCGCGATCCAGTCGACACCCGTGGCGAGCACGGCGTCCAAGTCGCGCCGGTCTTTTTGCGTCAGAGCTCCGAGCGGCAGTTCCGTATCGGGCAGGCTGACGCCTTTGCGGTCGGAAATCTTGTTTCCGGCGATGACACGGCAGACGATCGAGCGCCCGTCGGCTTTCAGCGCCACGAGTTGCAGGCGTCCATCATCGACCAGGAGGCGATGGCCCGGCTCGATGGCCTGCAGGATTTCCGGGTGCGGCAGATGCACACGCGTGTTGTCGCCCGGTGCCGGATCGTCGTCCAGCGTGAATTCCTGGCCGACCGTCAGCGTCGCGCTCTTGTCGGCGAAAGTGCCGACACGCAGCTTGGGGCCTTGCAAATCCGCTAGAATGCCGATCGGGCGTCCCACCTGCGTTTCCACATTGCGGATCCGGGCCACCAACTCACGCATGGTCGGGTGGTCCGTATGGCTCATATTGATCCGGAATGCGTCGGCACCGGCCTCGTGAAGGCGGGCAATCGTCTCTTCATCAGAAGATGCAGGCCCGAGCGTGGCCAGGATCTTTACCTTGCGGCTCCGCTTCATGGGTTGGCGGCCCCCGTCACAGCCGGATTTCCGGGCACGGGACCATCGGTAAGCTGAACCATCCAATTCTCCTGGTCGCCAGTGTCATATTCCTGAAAACCCGCGCGCTGGAAGCCGCGCGCGAAGCAATCACTGACACCGGCGATCTTGAACTCCGTATCCGACACGCACATCTGGACCTGGCCTTCCCAGCGGCCGCCGCGCGTCGCATCTTCCGCATAAAGATAGTAGTAGCGAGATTCCAGCGGAGCATCGATGAGCGTTTCGCAGCTCGACGGCTTGATATGCCACCAGCCTTCGCTCACCCAACCCGCACGGGCGCGATAACCAATCGCCACGCCGACCAGGTTTTGGGTTGCGTTGCAGACGCGGAAATCGGCCGAAGCAGGCACTTCCCCCGCGAGCAGAAAGCCCGCGGTGGCGGCAAGCGCAAGAACGCTCCTTTGCAGCGTCGGATAGCCCACGAATCGCATGATCACGCTCAGTGAAGGACTGTCGCAACCCTTTTCCGCAAACTGCATGGCCCTGTCAACGCGCCGGGCGCCTTGAACACGGTCAAATCGCGGCATTGCATGTGCCGCCTCTTCATGGGAAGACGGGGCAGCCCCTAAAATCCTCCGATTTCCAGATGACACGAAGTTCCCTTTTCTCTCCATTCGAGCTCATCGGCGGGGACCGCTCCAAGGGGCTGGTGCTCGTCGCCGATCATGCTTTCAATGACCTGCCCGACGAATATGGCGATCTCGGGTTGCCGTCCGGCGAGTTCCAGCGGCACATCGCCTACGACATCGGCGTTGAAACGGTCATGCGGAAGCTTTCGGAGATCACCGGCGCTCCGGGCGTGATGGCGCGGTTCTCCCGCCTGCTGATCGATCCCAATCGCGGGCCGGACGATCCCACTCTCATCAGGCAGCTTTACGACGGCACGGTCATTCCCGGAAATTATCCCATTAGCCCAAGCGAGCGGCGCAAGCGGGTAGAGCGTTTTTACGAGCCTTATCACGATGCGGTTGCCGCCATGGTCGCCTCCGTGGCCGCGGCTTCGCGCATAGCTCCCCTTGTGATCTCGATCCACTCCTTCACGCCCTTCATGCAGGGGCGGGAAAGACCCTGGCATGCAGGCATCCTGTGGGACCGCGATCCGCGGGCGGCAAAACCCCTCATCGCTGCGCTTTCGGCTTTGCCCGGGCTGGTGGTGGGAGACAACGAGCCCTATGACGGCGCTTTGCGCGGCGATACGATGTTCCGTCATTGCACATCCAATGGCTTCGCGCATGCCTTGATCGAAATCCGGCAGGATCTCGTCGTGGCTGAATCGGGAGCAGTGGAATGGGCGGAGCGGCTTGCGCCGATTCTTGAAGATCTTAACAGGCGGCCCGATATGCACGAGGTGAAATTCTTCGGCTCGCGGACCGGACCGATTTAGAGGCTGACATGGTTGAACTTTCCGAGGAACAGAAGCGTGATCTCGAGGCGGCTGCATTCCGCCGCCTATTAGAGCATCTGCGCGAACGGACCGATGTGCAGAACATCGACCTCATGAATCTTGCCGGCTTTTGCCGCAATTGCCTGTCCAATTGGTATCTCGAAGCGGCTGAGAAGGCCGGTATCCCGCTTTCCAAGGATGAATCCCGCGAGATCGTCTACGGCATGCCCTACGGGGAGTGGCGGGAGAAATATCAGACCGGTCCTACGGTGAAGATCGCCCCTGATCACTGAAGCGCCGCTTCCGGCGTTCCTACTCAGGGCCGGCGGATGAACTCGTGAAATTCTTCCCGTTGGCCGGGAACGTCTTCAGCCACCACCAGCGCCAGCTCGCGTTCATCGAAGAGGCGGAACCAGTCGTCCCATTCGATGATCTCGACATTGCCGATTTCGTCCCAGCCTTGATCCGTGTCCTGATAAGCCTGTTGACCGAAAGAAAAACCCAGCACCGGTTCGTCCTGTGACGTGCCGAGGGTTCTCAGCACCGGCTGGCCGGCGCGTGCCGCGGCCCAGTCGCGGATTTCCTCGTGATCGGTCAGCACTATTGTATCGGCCATGGGATGCTCCTCTCAGGTGCCTCCTCAACGCTCGACGGGGTGCGGGGTTCCGGCGTCGCCCGGCCCTAATGCTGGGCGATCCCGCTTCCTTCCGTGACCAGCTTGTAGTGCGTCATCTCCTCGGCGGTAAGATAATAGAGCGAGCGGGGCGGAGTATCGAGCGCGTGTAGCCACATGGCTGGATCAACGCCCATTTCCTGCAGATGGCGGGATATGCGGGCAGTCGTCATCTGCGCGTCAGCCAGCGCCTGGGCGGGTTTTATCGCGGCATCGAAAGCCGTGTAGAATTGATGCAGCCCGACGGCCGCCTGCTCTCCTACCTCCCGCGCCGTGCCTCCGGCCAGAAGCAGGGGACAGGACGAGGCACAGATCGCCCCGTCTTCCACCCTCGTCGTTACGCCGCGCTCCCGCAGCATCTGTGCCATAGCGATGGCGTCGTCCAGAGCCCCGCCAGGGGAGTTGAGACTGACATGTTTCACATATTCGCCGCGGGCATCGAGTTCGACCTTGAGTCTGGCGGCTGAACCGGGATCGATGCTGCCGGTCACCCGAAGCACGCCGCCCGCATCCAGCGAGAAGGAGATGGGCTGGCGCAGTGCGCCCTCATCGGCGGTGATGAAGGGGCGCGGGTCGTTCGCCTGCTTGCGCTCCGGGTTCGCGTCAACCGCCGGAGGCAGAATGGGAAGTGTGTGCTGCAAGGTCTCGGGCTCGACAGTCGGGAAGAGGCCAGCTTCGGCTTCCACGAGGTCCCGCAGGTCGAGCCCCACCAGCGTCGCCGCGCCCAACAGCACGCCGATGAAGGCACCGCGCATCAGCGCTCCGTCATCGAGCCGGGCAAAATAGCCGACGATCCCGGAGCGCTCCGGGGGCGGGCCGGCAGATGCGGGACCGTCCGGCTCGCTCATGGCTCAACCCGTTTGCGTTCCGAAATGGGCGTGACGTTCTCCGGATGCTCGGCCGGAAACTCGGAATCCGCCGTCTCGGCCGGTGTGGCAGGCTCGCGGGCGGCGCGCCGGGAGAGTTCGTCGCGAAGATCGAGCGCGCGCAGCAGTTCTGCAGCCGTCATGCGATCGGCGTCGGTCAGCGCCGCCTCGTTGCGCCGGATCGAGGAATAGACCACGGCAAGCACGCCGACGAGAACGGCGGGAAGAAGGTCGATGGAAATGGCTCCGGCCCAGCTTGGCAGGAAATCCGTCGCGTAGAGCAGAACAGCCTCGGCCGAGGAAAGCGGCACGAAGCGCCGCTCCGGCACCTTCGGCTGCGCCATGATTTCAGCGGCGGCTTCGGACAGCGCCTTGGATTGCGCTGCAACGGATTCGCGGACGGTGGCCATCACCTGGTCCTGTCGGCCAGCGAGGTCTGCCGAAGTCCCGTCGGCAACCGGGGCGATGAAGCCGGCGGAAAGGTCTGCCGCCGCGCGGGCGACGGAGGGCGCGATGGATGTCTGCTCGAGCGCGGCGACCACGCCGGCGAGCGCAACGGCCTCCTCCGCGAACCGGTCCGCGCGCGGCTGAACCGAGCCCGAGCCGGACACAAGCGCGCGCATGGCGGCAAGCCGCTCCTGGCCTTGGCTGAAAAGGCCGGCCACGGTCTCGCGCGAACCTTGGATCGTCTGCTCCAGCTCGCGCATCTGCGCCGACATCTGCGAAAGCAGTTGCACGACGCTGCCCGACCCGGACGTGCCCGTCAGGGCGCCGGAGTTGCGTTCGTCTTCGGCAAGCCGCGCGAAGCGCCCGGAGGCCCGCTGAATGTCCGGCAGGAGCGAGAGCGCGCCCAAGGCGTTGGAATGTGCCTGGTCGAGATCGGCCGTGTACTCTTCCAAGGTGGTGGCGAGGTGTTGCTCCACGGCGGCCGATCCGGCAAGGGCCGCCGCATTGAGCCAGGAGGACATGGCGATGATCATCAGCGAGCCGATTGCCATCACCCCCAAAAGGGCCATCCGGGATGTGGCATCACGCATTTCCGGCAGGAACCGCATGAGATAGGTCCAGAAGCCGTAGATGCCGACCGAGACGGCCGCCGAATAGATGACGGCGGCGAAGAAGACGACCGTTGGCGACCCGTCGAGCAGGTCTCGAACGCCGAGATAGGTGTAGACGCCGCTCGCAAGCGCAAGCGTGGCGAGCACGAACCGCGTCATGGTCTGCAGCGACTCGACATGGTCGCGCAATTGCCTGGCCGCACGGGATTCGCTCATGGAAGACTCCCCTCGCTCTTCGATCTCACCCCGCCCGGCTGGAGCGCGTTACCGGCAGGTCACGGTCGGCACCGGAACGACATTGTCCGGCAGACCGTACATATAGCTGCGTCCGCGCAGCAGCGCGCCGTAGCGGCATTTGCCCCGCTCGCGCAGGTAGAGCCTCCCGCGATCCTCCTCCAGATAGACCACCTTGGGCCCTTCGCGGCGGGCATGTCCCCCGGCGAAACGTCCCTTGCCGACCAGGATGCGCTTGAAGCCGGCCGGATCATGGATCACCAGATTGCCGAAACTGTCGGCATAGGAGCGCATGCCTGGGGCATCACCGGCAAGGACCGGCAGCGAGGAAGCGATAAGGACAGCGGCCACCGCGATTATCCTTTCTGTTCGGTAAAAATGTCTGCAAAAAGGCATCGGGAGCCCTCCTTGCCACGTCCCTTCCGCAGATTAACTCTTTCTCAATCTTTGTCACGCGCCCCTGCGGGAGCGGCCTCATTGACAGACGCAGTCGATTTGGCCGATTGCTTTTTCGCCAGAAGGAGGACCGAGATGGGCGAGAACCATATGATCGACATTGCGCCTTTGAGGCTCAAGGACGCTCATGCGCTGGCGCCGCTCCTGGCCGACTATACGCAATCGCTGAAGCGGGGCGCGCCCCGCAGGCCTGACGATTTCTATGCCGAAACGCTGTTGCAGGACCGGGTTGTGGAGGTGGTGGGCGCCCGGCTCGACGGTGATCTTGTGGGCTTTGCCATTTTCTACGATCTGCCGGATCCCATTTCCGGGCTTCGCTACGGACTGGTGGAACACGTCTATGTCCATCACGATCATCGCGGCAAGGGCATCGCGCGCGCATTGATCGACGTCATTGGAGACCAGGCGGAGGAGCGCGGTTGGACGCGGCTCGTTCTGCAGGCGCCCCGCCAGCCCACGGACGGTCGAAAGCTCTACGAGCAGATCGCGGCCCCGGCGGACTGGACCGCCCATGTGATCCGTTTCGATACGCGGTGACACGCCGGAACATTTGCCCGGGCCTGTCGGAATGGCCGCCTCTGCTTCGTCCTTTGCGCAGAAATCAATCGGAAGGATGACGGAAATGGCCAAGACCGCTGCAATTCTTCTGGCCAGGCTGATCTTTGCCGGCGTGTTTGCGATGGCGGCAGCGTTCAAGTTCGCGGGAATGGAGACGACCGCCGCCTATATCGCTTCGGCCGGATTCCCGTTTCCGCTGCTCCTTGCCTGGCTGGCCGCTTTCTTTGAAGTCGCGCTGATGATCGCCTTTCTTACCGGCGCGTTCTTTTCCGAAGCTGCGCTTTTGGCGGCGGTATACGTCATTTTTCTCGCCTTCGCCTTCCATGGCCCCTCGCGCTGGAGCGGGAATGAGGCCGAGTTCGGCTTCTTTGTCGATCACTTCACCTTCATGGCCGGTCTTCTATTTGCCGCCGTCCATGGACCTGGCGAGAGGCTGGCTTTGCGCAGCGGTTTTATTCGTCACGCCTAGCGCATCGGCCCGAGGCTCAAACTTCAATCGATTCAGTGACTCGGAACTTCGCCCGTGGGCTTTGACGCACCGCAAAATCCGCATTAGAAAGCCCCTGCCGGTGGCAGGGGGTAGGCAGCAGATCAGAACGCAAGCCTGCACTTGCCTGGCGGCGGTTGAATTGGGGAAGCCATGAGCAAGTCCACCACCCAGGCGAGGCCCCTCTCGCCTCATCTGCAAATTTATCGCATCACGCCGACAATGGCGATGTCAGTAGCCCACAGAATAACGGGCGCTGCACTCTATTTCGGCATTCTTCTCTTCGCGCTCTGGCTGTTTGCCGCCGCCGGATCGAAGGAGCAGTTCGATTTCGTGAACGCTCTTTTTGGCTCGATTCTCGGACGGATCGTCATCTTTGGTTATTCTTGGGTGCTCATCCACCACATGCTGGGCGGCATCCGTCACCTGATCTGGGACACGACACACGGGCTTGAGAAGCACACGTCGCGGCAGATGGCCATCGCCACCCTGGTCGGTTCCATCGTGCTGACGCTGGTCATCTGGATCGCCGCATGGGTCATCAGGGGAGGGCTCTGAGATGGCGGACATGCGCACACCCCTGAACAAGGTCCGGGGCTTGGGCTCGGCGCGTGGCGGCACGGAACATTTCTGGCGCCAGCGGCTGACCGCCGTCTCCAACATCCCGCTCATCATCTTTTTCATCGGCTTCGTGGCGGTTTATGCCGGCGCCTCTTATGAAGAGATCCGAGCCGCGCTTGCCCAGCCGGTCGTCGCGCTTCTGATCGGTTTCGCCTTCGTCTCGGTGCTCTACCACATGCGGCTGGGGATGCAGATCATCATCGAAGATTACGTGCATGAGGAGGGCTGGAAGATCTTCCTTGTCATCCTCAACACGTTCTTTCCCATCGTGGTGGGCGCCACCGCGCTCTACTCCCTCCTCAGAATTGCCTTCGGAGGCTGAATTCTAAATGGCTGACGCAGTTCAGAAAAAGGCCGGCGCGGCCTACAATTATGTCGACCATGCCTTTGATGTGGTGGTGGTCGGAGCCGGCGGCGCAGGCCTGCGTGCCACGCTGGGCATGGCCGAGCAGGGGCTCAAGACGGCCTGCATCACGAAAGTCTTCCCGACCCGCTCCCATACCGTGGCGGCGCAGGGCGGCATCGCCGCATCCCTGAAGAATATGGGGCCGGATCATTGGCAGTGGCATCTTTATGACACCGTAAAGGGGTCCGACTGGCTGGGCGACGTCGACGCGATGGAATATCTGGCGCGCGAGGCCCCGGCTGCCGTCTACGAGCTCGAACATTATGGCGTGCCCTTCTCCCGTACCGAGGAGGGCAAAATCTACCAGAGGCCCTTCGGCGGCCATATGCAGAATTTCGGTGACGGACCGCCGGTGCAGCGCACCTGTGCGGCGGCAGACCGGACGGGCCATGCCATTCTTCACACGCTCTACGGCCAGTCGGTGAAGAACCACGCGCAGTTCTTCGTGGAATATTTCGCACTCGACCTCATCATGTCCGACGATGGCGTGTGCACCGGCGTCGTGGCCTGGAACCTGGAGGACGGCACGATCCACCGTTTCGCCGCGAAGATGGTGGTGCTTGCCACCGGCGGCTATGGCCGGGCCTATTTCTCCTGCACCTCCGCCCACACCTGCACGGGCGACGGCAACGGCATGGTGGCCCGCGCGGGCCTGCCGCTACAGGATATGGAGTTCGTTCAGTTCCATCCGACCGGCATCTATGGCGCCGGCTGCCTCATCACCGAAGGCGTGCGCGGTGAGGGCGGCTATCTCGTCAATTCCGAAGGCGAGCGCTTCATGGAGCGTTATGCCCCGTCCGCCAAGGATCTCGCCTCACGCGACGTGGTCTCTCGCTGCATGATGCTGGAGATCCGCGAGGGACGCGGCGTCGGCAAGAACAAGGACCACATCTATCTGCACCTCGATCATCTGGATCCGGCCGTGATCCATGAGCGGTTGCCGGGCATTGCCGAATCGGCGCGCATCTTCGCCGGTGTGGACGTGACGCGCGAGCCGATTCCGGTCCTGCCGACGGTGCACTACAACATGGGCGGTATCCCCACCAATTACTGGGGCGAGGTGCTGAACCCGACGCCCGGCAATCCGGACGCCGTTGCTCCCGGCCTCATGGCGGTGGGCGAGGCGGGCTGCGCCTCGGTGCATGGCGCAAACCGGCTCGGCTCGAATTCCTTGATCGATCTCGTGGTCTTTGGACGCGCCGCGGCCATCCGTGCCGGCCAGATCGTCGATCGCAGCTCGAAGGTGCCGGCCATCAACGAGGCCTCCTGCGAGAAGATCATGGACCGCTTCGACCGTCTTCGTCATGCGAATGGCAGCACGCCCACGGCCGCGCTGCGCGAGAAGATGCAGCGCGCCATGCAGGAGGATGCGGCAGTGTTCCGCACCCAGGAATCCCTGGAGCAGGGCTGCCAGCGCATCTCCGCAATCTGGAAGGAACTGCCCGAGATCAAGGTCTATGACCGTTCGATGATCTGGAATTCCGACCTGGTCGAGACCCTCGAGCTGGAAAACCTGATGGTCAATGCCATCACCACGGTTTATGCCGCCGAGGCGCGCAAGGAGAGCCGCGGTGCGCATGCGCGGGAAGATTTCACCGAGCGTGACGACGTGAATTGGCGCAAGCACACGCTATCCTGGGTGGATGCGGACGGAAACGTGCGCCTCGCCTACCGCCCCGTTCACACCGAGCCGATGCTCAAACCTGAAGACGGCGGCATCGACCCGGCAAAGATCGCGCCCAAGGCGCGCGTATACTGATCAGAGGACGACATGGTCCAACTCACCCTCCCCAAGAATTCCAAGGTCAAGCAGGGCAAGGTCTGGCCGAGGCCCGAAGGCGCCACGAACCTGCGCGAATACCGCGTCTATCGCTGGTCGCCGGACGATACGGAAAACCCGCGCGTCGATACCTATTATGTCGATCTCGACGATTGCGGGCCGATGGTGCTCGACGGGCTGATCTGGATCAAGAACAAGATCGACCCCACGCTCACCTTCCGCCGCTCCTGCCGCGAGGGCATTTGCGGCTCCTGCGCCATGAATATCGACGGCGCGAACACGCTCGCCTGCACGAAGGCGATGGACGATGTGGGTGGCGCGGTCAGGATCTATCCTCTGCCGCATATGCCGGTGGTGAAGGACCTCGTGCCGGACCTCTCGATCCCCTATGCTCAGCTCTCTTCCATCGAGCCGTGGCTTCAGACGGTCACGCCTGAGCCCGCGACCGAGTGGAAGCAGAGCCATGAGGACCGGGCGAAGCTCGATGGCCTTTACGAGTGCATCCTGTGCTTCTGCTGCCAAACCTCGTGCCCCAGCTACTGGTGGAACGGCGAGCGCTATCTGGGCCCGGCCGTGCTGCTCCAGGCCTATCGCTGGCTTATCGATTCGCGCGACGAGGCCACGGGCGAACGGCTCGACAAGCTGGAAGACCCGTTCCGGCTCTATCGCTGCCACACGATCATGAACTGCACCCAGACCTGCCCGAAGGGTTTGAACCCGGCCAAGGCGATCGCGGAAATCAAGAAGATGATGGTGGAGCGGCGCGTCTGACCGCCGCCGCGCCATCTCCTCATGGCTGATCACGCAGGCGTGTAGGCGCGAGCGCTCCGATCCGTGTTACCCATGCGGAACTTGGCATGGGAGGATCGCATGCTTCACCGTTTCGCAGGCTTCGCCATTCTGCTAGCTGCCGCCTCGATAGGTGCTCAGCCAGCCGTCGCGGAAATTCGCACCGCGATCTTCGCCGGCGGCTGCTTCTGGTGCGTCGAGTCCGATTTCGATCATGTGCCTGGCGTCGTGTCGACCGTCTCCGGCTATACCGGCGGGGACACGCAGAACCCGACCTATGACGACTACTCTCAGGGCGGGCACCGGGAAGCGGTGGAGATCAAATATGACGACACCCGCGTCACCTATGATCACCTCCTCGACGTGTTCTTCCATTCGGTAGACCCAACAGACGGTGGCGGCCAGTTCTGCGATCGCGGGCACGCCTACACGACAGCGATCTACGTGCTGGACAATGCACAGCAGGAGGCTGCGGAAAAGGCGAAGAAGGCGGCGGAAGCCGAATTGGGCCGGGCGCTGGTCACGCCCATCGTGAAGGCCACCACCTTCTGGCCGGCCGAGGACTATCACCAGAACTATTATCGGAGCCAGGACCGCATCCTCTCGCGCTTCGGCTATGTTACCAAGGCGGACGCTTATAAAGGCTATCGCGAGGGCTGCGGCCGCGACGCAAGGCTCGTCCAGGTCTGGGGCGAGAATGCATTACGCGGGATCGTGAAATAAGGCCCTAACGGTTTATGCGTTCCATCGCGATTTCGGCTGCAATGTCGTTGGTAGGCCGCTTCTGCTGCTCCGATCGCCGGAATATTTCCGTAAGCGTCGCGGGGATCTTGGCAAGTTTCTTCATGACTGCCTCGGGATCGTAGCCCTCGGGTGAGAGTTCCGCCGCGACATTGATGAGGCCGCCGGCATTGATGACGTAATCCGGCGCGTAGAGTATCCCGCGTTCCATCAGGAGCTTCGCATCCCCGTGCTCCGCGAGCTGATTGTTCGCCGATCCTGCAATGATCCCGAACCGAAGCAGAGGGATTGTTTCCTTCGAAATCACGCCGCCCAAGGCGCAGGGCGCAAAGATATCGGCTTCGACGGTGACGATATCCTCGGGGTCTGCCGTCTCCGCCTCGAAGGCTCGCTGTGCCTTGGCAGTTCGCGCTGCGTCGAGGTCTGTCACGGTCAGTTCGGCGCCCTCCCTGTAGAGCTTCTCGCATAGGGACCAGCCGACAGAGCCCAGGCCTTGCACGGCGACGCGAAGCCCGGAGAGCCGGCTCGTTCCGTTGCGGTGCCTGAGAGCCGCCTTGATGCCCAGGAAGACGCCCTCGGCGGTGAACGGGGAGGGATTGCCGCTGCCGCCTGCACTGGTGCCTACGACATTGGGTGCCCGCCCTCGCAGGAAGTCGGCATCCTGCACCGTCATCCCTACGTCTTCGGCCGTGATGAACTGGCCCTCAAGCCTCCTCAACATCTCGGCATAGGATGTGAGCAGGGCCGGCGTCTTCCCGTGCTTCGGATCGGCGATGATGACGGCCTTGCCACCGCCCAGGGCCAAGCCGGCCACGGCCGATTTATACGTCATCCCGCGGGAAAGCCTGAGGGCATCCGTAAGCGCCGCCTCGAAGCTCTCATGCGGCCAGATCCGGGTGCCGCCAAGCGCCGGCCCGAGTTTGGTGTTGTGGATCGCCACGATGGCGGTCAGTCCGCTGTCTTCGTCGCGCCCGCACCAGACACGCTCATGCCCGTCAAAGGCCGGAAGGCGAGCGGCCTCCGCGGTAATGTCGGAGATGGAGAGACTGTGCTCGTCAGCTGCTCTCTTCAGGTTTCGCGGTTCCCAAGCGTGCAACATGACATCCTCCCAAACGTCCCGTTTTCAAAGGAATCTAGGTGGCAGCACAGACTTTTGGTTGCGAAAACATCAGGCCCCGCGAATGCACGTTGCGTTCGCGAGGCCTTTTCGGAGCGAAACTTTCGCGGAGCGGGTTTCAGGCGAATCTTGCGTCGAGCGTGATGTTGATCGCCCCAAGCGCGCGGGAAACCGGGCAGTTCTCTTTCGCGCCCTTCGCAATCTCCTGGAATCTCTCTTCGTCGAGCCCAGGCACCTTACCGACAACGGTCAGAGCGCTGCCGCGAATTTCGAAGCCACCGCCTTCCTTGGGCTGCAGTTCGATCTCCGCCTTGGCATCCAGCGATTCGGCCGGCGTGCCGTTCTGGGCCAGCGCATGTGCCAGCGCCATGGAGAAGCAGGAGGCATGCGCCGCCGCTATCAGCTCTTCCGGGTTGGTGCCTGCCCGGCCCGTTTCATCTTCGAAGCGGGCCTTGAAGGAAAGCGGCAATTCGCCGAGCGCCCCACTCTGGGTGCTTTCGATGCGGCCGGAACCACTGGTAAGAGGGCCTTTCCAGTTCACATTGGCGTAGCGTTTCATGCTGGTCTCCCTGTTTGCGAACTGATGTTAAATCGCCTCACCCTGCAGAAGGCGCGGTGTCCCGCCTGTGAGGCCTGAAGCTTGGCGGACGAAAAAGCCCTTCATTCCGGGCATCCGGTCTACCAGTCCGAGGCCGAAATCGCGGATTGCCCGGACTGGAGCGAAGTCGTTCGAGAAGAGGCGATTGAGCACGTCGGTGGTGACGCCCATCTGCACCGTGTCGAAACGCCGCCAGCGCTCATAACGTTGCAGCACGTCGAGGGCGCCGATGTCCTCGCCGAGCCGGTCGGCCTCGACCACCACCTGGGCGAGGGCCGCGGCGTCCTTGAAACCGAGATTGAGGCCCTGGCCGGCAATCGGGTGGATGCCGTGCGCAGCATCTCCCGCCAGCGCGAAGCGCGGCTTCACGAAGTCGCGTGCGAGCGTCAGGCCGAGAGGCCAGGCCCGGCGCGGACCTTCGACGCGGATTTCGCCGAGCTTGAGGCCAAAACGCGTTTCCAGTTCCTGCTCGAACACGAACTCATCCTCGGCGACCAGCCGTTCGGCGTCCTCGGTGCGCTCGGTCCAGACGATGGAAGAGCGGTTGCCCTTGAGCGGCAGCGTGGCAAAGGGACCGGCCGGCAGGAAATGCTCCTCCGCACGGCCATGATGCGGCCGCTCATGGGCGACCGTGCAAACAATGCCGGATTGGCCATATTCCCAATGCAGGACGCGGATGCCGGCCATGTTCCGCAGGCGTGACCGAACGCCGTCGGCTGCAACCAGTAGCCGGGTGCGGCAGGAACCTTCCTGCCCCAAATGGACCGTGACCCCCGCCGTCTCGACGTCGAAATCTTCAACTGCGACGCCCTGGACGATGTCGATCCCGAGTTCGGCGGCCCTGCGTCTGAGCGCACCGGTCAGATCGCGATTCAGCACCATGTGCGCGAAGGGCTCCCCGGGAGCCGCTTCGCCGCCGAAGGTGAGGAAAACGGGACGGACAGGATCCGACGTCCGCGAATCGGTGATGACCATTTCCGTGATCGGCTGGGCTTCAGCCACGATATCGTCCCAACAGCCGAGCCGGCGAAGCATGCGTGTCGCTGCAGCCGCGACAGCCGAGGCGCGGCCATCCCGCTGCCACACATTTTCGGGCGCCGCGTCGACCACGACGATCTTCATGCCTGGCCGGGCATGCCGGAGCGAAACGGCCACTGCCAGGCCGACATAACCGGCACCAGCGATCATCACATCGAAGGGGCCGGTCAGCCGCTTGTCTCCGGTTTTGTCGCCCATGGCCGGTTTTCTCCTTTCCCGCTGCCTTGACTTGCTGCGTACCCTCCGGTTTCTCGTAGGAACACAATGTTGCCGAGGAAAGCCGAATGTCGTCCGCAATGCAGGAGCTATTGGACATACTTAACCTCGAAAAGCTCGAACACAACCTCTATCGCGGCCGCAGCCCCCAGGTGGGATGGCAGCGGGTCTTCGGCGGACAGGTGATCGGGCAGGCGCTCGTAGCGGCCCAGAGGACGGTGGCGGCGGACAGATACGTGCATTCGCTTCATTGCTATTTCATGCGGCCGGGAGATCCTGCCGTCCCGATCATCTACGAAGTCGACCGCATACGTGACGGCGGGAGTTTCACGACCAGGCGCGTGATCGCTATCCAGCATGGCCACGCCATCTTCTCTCTTTCTGCTTCTTTCCAGGTCGATGAACATGGGCTGGAACACCAGCTTCCGATGCCGGAGGGTATTCCCGGACCCGAGACATTGAGGTCACAGAGCGAATTTCTCGCCGCCCTTGGCGACGACGTGCCGGAAAACATTCGCAGGTATTGGCAGCGTGAACGTCCGGTCGAGATCCGGCCGGTGAATGTCGAGCATTATACGACCAATGACAAACTGCCGCCCTTCCAGCATGTGTGGATGCGGGCGACCGGTCCTGTACCGGAAGATCGCGCGCTGCAGGCTGCGGTGCTCGCCTATTTCTCCGACATGACGCTGGTGGACACTGCAACCTATCCCCATGGGCGTTCCGTGTTCGATCAGACCCTTCAGATGGCAAGTCTCGATCACGCGATGTGGTTTCACAAGCCGAACACGCTGAGCGACTGGCTCCTCTACACTCAGGACAGCCCATCCTCCGGCGGCTCGCGCGGGCTGGCACGCGGCAGCATCTATTCGCGCGGCGGGGTGCTGATCGCTTCGGTGGCGCAGGAGGGGCTTCTGCGGATGCGCACGAAATAGGCAAAATCGAACTTTTGCATAATTTTTAATCTTATGCGGGCCGCGCAAACCAAATAAGCGCGCGCAACGTTATCTTTTTCCCTAACGATAACAGAGATTTGCGAGATGGCCGGCCATTTGGCACGGCTCTTGATTCACCCTAGCTGTCGCTTGGGCGGGCACCGGCGGCACGCAACGCGGCATGTCCGCAAGAGCAAGGGTGAGACCGGATGAAACTCGTGATGGCAATCATAAAGCCTTTCAAGCTCGAGGCGGTGCGTGAAGCGCTGACTGAGCTAGGCATTCAGGGCCTGACCGTCACCGAAGTGAAGGGATACGGGCGGCAAAAGGGGCACACGGAAATCTATCGCGGCGCCGAATATGCGGTGAACTTCCTGCCCAAGGTCAAGATCGAGGTCGTCGTGGATGCGGACATCGCCGACAAAGCGGTGGAAGCGATCGCAGCGGCAGCCAAAACCGGCCAGATCGGGGACGGCAAGATCTTCGTCTACAGCATCGAAAAGGCAGTGCGCATCCGCACCGGCGAAACCGACGCCGATGCGCTCTGAGCGCCATGCGGATTGTCCAAGGAGAATAAGATGAGAACTTCGAGTATCGATTTCGCAAGGCGTGCGTCCGGGGTGGGTGCGCTTGCGTTGGCGGCTTTCACGGCTGCCCCGGCCTTTGCACAGGAAGCGGCTGAAGCGGCGGCCGAGGCCGCGGCACCGGTTATGGATAAGGGCGATGTGGCCTGGATGATGACGGCAAGCCTTCTGGTGCTCTTCATGACCATGCCCGGGCTGGCACTCTTCTATGGCGGCCTGGTGCGCGCCAAGAACGCGCTTTCCATCCTCATGCAGTGCACCATGATTGCTGCCGTAGTGATGGTGGTGTGGGTGCTCTGGGGCTACTCATTCGCCTTCGGCGGCAGCACCAGCCCTTTCTGGGGCGGATTCGGCAAGCTGTTCCTCTCGGGCGTGACCGTCGATTCGACCGCCGCAACCTTTACCGACGGCGTGGTCATTCCTGAATTTGTCTTCATCTGCTTCCAGATGACCTTTGCCGTTATCACGCCGGCGTTGATCGTCGGGGCCTTTGCAGAGCGGATCAAATTCTCCGCTGTCATGCTCTTCACGGTACTTTGGGTGACCTTCGTTTACTTTCCCATTGCCCACATGGTCTGGGATGGCAGCGGCTATCTGTTCAATCTCGGCGCTCTCGACTTCGCCGGCGGAACGGTGGTCCATATCAACGCGGGCATTGCAGCGCTGGTAGGCTGCATCATGGTCGGCAAGCGCAGCGGGTACGGCAAGGAAATCCTAGCGCCGCACTCCATGACCCTTACCATGGTCGGCGGCTCCATCCTGTGGGTCGGCTGGTTCGGCTTCAACGCCGGCTCGAACCTTGAGGCGACCGGCGGGGCGGCACTTGCAATGATCAACACTTTCACGGCGACGGCAGGCGGTATCATCGGCTGGAGCGTCGTCGAGGCGCTGCATCGGGGCAAGGCCTCCATGCTGGGTGCGGTTTCGGGCTTGGTCGCCGGTCTTGTGGCGGTGACACCGGCCTGCGGTACGGTTGGCCCCGTCGGCGCGATCGTACTGGGCGCAATCGCCAGCGCCGTCTGCTACTTCTTTGTCGCCGTCGTGAAGAACAAGTTCGGTTATGACGACACGCTCGACGTCTTTGGCATCCATGGCGTGGGCGGCATCGTCGGCGCGCTTGGCACGGGTATCTTCACCGCGCCCTGGCTGGGCGGTACCGGAGACGCCGATTTCTCCATCGCCTCGCAACTGTGGGTCCAGTTTGTGGCCGTGCTGCTCACCATCGTCTGGTGTGGCGTGGGTTCGGCGATTCTCTTCAAGATCGTCGACGCCATCGTCGGCCTGCGTCCCACGCCGGAAGCCGAGACCCAAGGTCTCGATCTCACTTCGCACGGCGAGGCGGCCTATCACTACTCCTGAACCGCGGCATCTCATTCCTTCCCGAGATGCGCAACTTGGGCCCGGCGAAAGCTGGGCCCTTTTTTATCGGAGTAGGGGGACAGGACAGGAAGGCAGTGGCGAGCGCATAGGGCTCTGTGAGGCCTTGGCTTCTTCCGTTTTCCACCGCCTGCCCTGTTCCCTTATCCCCCTTTTCCAGCCCTTCCATGGTTAATGCCGCCTTAACCATCCCGGCCTAATGTGTACCCACCGGGGCGCGTGAGTGTCAGTACGAGTGGACGGGGAAATGCGTATGAGTTCGGGTTCTTCTGCAGCATTCGCCATGCACGGTGGTGGCTTCGGACTGCAGAACTTCCTTCGCAGACAGGCCGCGCGCGGAATGGGCCTTGCGGTCTTGGCGCTGGTGGCCTTCTGTCTGGCGAGCCTGGCGACATGGAATGTCGCCGATCCAAGCTTCAGCTATGCGACGGACAACCCCGTGACCAACGCCATGGGCTATCCGGGCGCGGTTTTTTCCGATATCGCGATGCAGTTTTTCGGCCTCGCATCGGTGGCCGGGCTGGTGCCGGCGGTGTTCTGGGGCGTGTTCCTTCTGGCAGGCCGCGGCATCGGACGCTTATGGCGCCGGTCGGGAGCCTGGTTCTGTGGCGCGATTCTGTGCGCCGGCGTCGTTGGTTGCCTTACCCCTCCCGCAACCTGGCCGCTCCCCATGGGGCTGGGCGGCGTGCTGGGCGATATGGTTCTTTCCGCGCCGGCTTACTTCACCGGCGATTATCCGACCGGTTTCGTGGGGATGGTCGTAGCCGCAGTGTTGGCTGGTCCTGCCGCATTCCTCATCCTGTTCGGCGCGGGTGTCTTCGGCCGCGGCGCGTTGCCGGTCTCCGAAGCTGACGAAGAGGTCGGAGAAGAAGACTTCGATCTCGATGAAACGGAAGAGGAGGGCGGCTCCGTCGTCTTTGGTGTTCTCGCCCATTGGTGGCTGACCTTCGTATCCTTCGTGCGCCGGCGCTTCACAGTCCATGGCGCGGACCTGCCCGAAGAATATGATGTGCCCGGACCCGCACCGGTCCTGATGGCCGCACGCGCAGCCGACGAAGGCATGCGGATCGAACCTGGGTTCGATGAGGGAAGCCTCGACATATCGCCATTTGACGATGTTCCATCCGCCCGCCTCAAGCCGGCACCGCAGCGCACGCAGGCACAGGACCGGGTGGGCACACCTGCGCCGCGCCCCGTTCCGGCCCGTGGCCGCCGCGAGGCCCAGGGCATGGTTGTGGATTCGGGCGAGTTCAAGCTTCCGTCTCTTCATTTGCTCGCCGAACCCAAGGCGGCCAGCAAGGACCCAAGCCTTTCCAAGGATGCGCTGGAGCAGAACGCGCGTCTTCTCGAAGGGGTGCTCGACGATTTCGGCGTGAAGGGCGAGATCATCCATGTGCGCCCCGGCCCGGTGGTCACGCTCTACGAGCTGGAGCCCGCGCCCGGGATCAAGTCCTCGCGCGTCATAGGGCTTGCCGACGACATTGCCCGCTCCATGAGTGCGATCGCAGCACGTGTGGCAGTCGTCCCCGGTCGCAACGCGATCGGCATCGAACTGCCCAATGCAACCCGCGAGACCGTCTATCTCCGCGAGCTCCTCGCCAGCCGGGAATTCGACGCGACCAAGGCCCGGCTTGCGCTGGCGCTCGGCAAAACCATCAATGGCGAGGCCGTCATCGCGGATCTGGCGAAGATGCCTCACCTGCTCGTCGCAGGCACCACCGGCTCGGGCAAATCCGTTGCCATCAATACCATGATCCTGTCGCTCCTCTACCGCATGACGCCTGAGGAGTGCCGCCTCATCATGATCGATCCGAAGATGCTCGAGCTTTCCGTCTATGACGGCATCCCGCATCTGCTCACCCCGGTCGTGACCGATCCTAAGAAGGCCGTGGTGGCGCTCAAATGGACGGTGCGCGAGATGGAAGAGCGCTACCGCAAGATGTCCAAGGTGGGGGTGCGCAACATCGAGGGCTTCAACCAGCGCGTTCTCGCCGCCAAGAAGAAGGGCGAGACCATCACCCGCACGGTTCAGACCGGGTTCGACCGCCAGACCGGCGAAGCAATTTACGAGACGGAGGATCTGGATCTCGAGCCGATGCCCTGCATCGTGGTCATCATCGACGAGATGGCCGACCTGATGATGGTGGCCGGCAAGGACATCGAGGGTGCGGTGCAGAGGCTCGCACAGATGGCACGTGCCGCCGGCATTCACGTGATCATGGCCACCCAGCGTCCGTCGGTTGACGTTATCACCGGCACGATCAAGGCTAACTTCCCGACGCGGATTTCCTTCCAGGTGACGTCGAAGATCGACAGCCGCACGATCCTCGGCGAGCAGGGTGCCGAGCAGCTTCTCGGCATGGGCGACATGCTTTACATGGCCGGTGGCGGACGCATCCAGCGCGTTCACGGGCCGTTCGTCTCCGATCAGGAGGTGGAGCAGATCGTCGCGCATCTGAAGTCGCAGGGCGCGCCCGATTATCTGGAGGCGGTCACCGAGGATGACGGCGAGGACGATGGCACAGGCGCCATGGGTGGCGGCTCGACCGGCAATCTTGCCGACTCGGACGATCCCTATGATCAGGCCGTGGCTGTGGTGCTGCGCGATGGCAAGGCTTCAACGAGCTATATCCAGCGCCGGCTCGGCATCGGCTACAACCGTGCTGCTTCCATCATCGAGCGTATGGAGAAGGAAGGCATTGTCGGGCCTGCAAACCATGCAGGAAAACGCGAAATCCTCGTTCCGACGGAACAGGAAGAGGTTTGAGGGCCGCGGCCAAGTGGCGCGGCCTAACTTCGGCCCGTTTGCAGCCCTATCTATGTAGCGACAGGAATCCTTTCGGAGAGCAGGAAACATGAGAATCCCTTCCGAGCGCAGCCGCCTGGTTCTCCGCCTTGCGCGTCGCTCGCTCCTTGCAATCGCGATGCTTGCGGTCGGGCTGGCCGCCGGCAATGCCAATGCCGCGTCCCAGGCAGCGCAACGTATTGCCCAGCATTTCACGAATGTGCGCACCATGACCGGTGAGTTCGTCCAGTTCGGCCCGCGCGGCGAGCAGACGGGCGGAAAGTTCTATATCGAGCGGCCCGGAAAGATCCGCTTCGATTACGAGCCGCCGGCGCAGTTCCGTGTCATGTCCGACGGCTCCACGGTCGTGCTCGAGAACAAGAAGATGAACACGGTCGATATCTACCGCCTCTCGGATACGCCGCTGCGGCTCTTGCTTGGCGAGCGGATCGATCTTTCGGCGGATACCGTCAGGCAGGTTAAGGAAGACCCGGACCTGACGACCGTGACGCTGGTGGATCGAAAGCTGGGCAACAACTCCACGATCACCATGATGTTCGATTCGAAGACTTATGACCTGCGCCAATGGACGGTTACCGACGCCCAGGGACGGGACACCACGGTCATGATCTTCAATGTGCAGCAGGGTGTCACTTTCGACCCGAGCGTCTTTCACATCGATTATCGCCGCGTGAATTCACTGGCTCGCGGCGGCAGGTAGAAACCGCGGCCGAAGCGTCCTCCGTTCTTCGCGGACAAATCTTTCCGTGAGCGCTTGTCACAAGCGCTCGCGAAGGTTTATTCCGGAATTGAAAAACCGGAATTCTCAATGTTCAAAGTTGCCACCTGGAACATAAACTCCGTCCGCCTACGCCTGCCGCTTGTCCTGCGTTTCCTCGAGGAATACCAGCCCGACGTGCTGTGTCTGCAGGAGACCAAGTGCCCGGATGATCAGTTTCCGACAGCCGCGTTCCGCAAGATCGGCTATGGTCATATCGCGCTGCATGGCCAGAAGGGCTACCACGGCGTAGCGACCATCTCGCGTCTTCCGCTGGAGCTCGCCGAACGCCGCAGTTTCTGCGGTCTGAACGATTGTCGCCATCTCTCGACGCTGGTCGACGTGGACGGACGTCAGGTCCTGCTTCACAATTTCTATGTGCCGGCAGGCGGTGACGAGCCTGATCCGGACATCAATCCTAAGTTCCGCCACAAGCTGGATTTTCTGCAGGAGATGCGGGAAGTGCGGCCGGTTTTGAATGCGAATACGGGCACGATTCTCGTCGGCGATCTCAATGTCGCTCCGCTCGAAAGCGATGTCTGGTCACACAAGCAGATGCTGAATGTGGTGAGCCACACGCCCGTGGAAACCGAGGGGTTGGAGACAATACGCAAGGGTGGCGGATGGGTCGATCTGATGCGCCGCCACATCCCTCCGGAGGAGAAGCTCTTCACCTGGTGGAGCTATCGCGCGAAGGACTGGAGCCTTTCCAACCGCGGCCGCCGGCTTGACCATATCTGGTCATCCGACGATCTTGCTCCGGCGCTTACTCGTGTGGATGTGCTGCGCGACGCGCGTGGGTGGGACCGCCCCTCCGATCACGTTCCCGTCATTGCCGCATTCGGCTGACCCCACGCCACCCTCTTGCTTCCGCAAGAGTGGCAGCGGCATCGAGCTTTTCGTGCGACTCACGCCCAAATCCGCCTCCGATTCGATCGAGGGGCTGGCGGAGGGTTTAGACGGGAAGGTGTATCTGAAGGCACGGGTACGCGCGGTTCCTGAGGGCGGAAAAGCGAATGCGGCCCTGGAAAAGCTGCTTGCAAAGGCATTCGGCGTTCCCCGGCGGGACGTCGCGGTGGTCTCAGGGACGACATCGCGGCTCAAGACCGTCGCTATCGCTGGAAACGCCAGCTCATTGATTGCAACGCTGACTGTTATGCTTGAGGCTTGAGCATCGGGTTGAAACCCGGTTTTTGAAAAGCACCACGCGCGGATTAATAACTTGCTGCATGTTTGTGCCTATGAATGGAGGCGCGTGCTATAAATTGGGCGGGGCGCGAACGCGGAGACTTGTGATGCGCTATCCGATCGCCCTTACGTCCTTCCTATTGCTTGCTGCCGCCAGCCACGCCCAGGAAATTTCAAGCGCTTATACCAAGCTCGAACCGGATCAGACCTGTGCCGTCATCGACAAGGCCGGGGAGGGGGATGGCGACTGGGCCGATCTGGCCTGTTCCGGTTACAAAGGCTACCCGGTCTTGGTGCGCTATGGCGATGCCCGCGAGTCGCTCTTTTACGGGTTCCCACCCCAGGCTGGTCTGCCCTGGGAATCATTTGCGGCCTTCAACAGCAGCGGTCCGACTGTCGAATGGCGCATCGAGAAAGAGGATGGATGGGAACGTGCGCTTGCCACGATCCACCGCCGCTTCGTTGCGGCAAATCCGGAGAAGCCCGAAGCACAGATCGAGGTCCTCGTCGTGAGCAAAGTGGGACAACTCGATGCGCGGCAGGGCTGCGTGGTGGGCTATGTCGTTGCCACCGGCAATCCGGGCGCCAATGAGAAGGCGCGTCATATTGCAGACGAGAAGGCGCGCACGTTCAACTGTGGCAAGGACAAACCTTCTGTGGTTTCCGGCAGCACCCCGCTGCCGGAATTATCACGCAGCGATTAGACCGCTGTTTAGTCGGCGGAGCTTTTCGCTCTGTCGATTGCTTCCGTAATGAGGCGGCGAGCGGCGGTGGCATCCATCCAATCGCCGATCTTCACCCATTTTCCGGGCTCCAGATCCTTGTAGTGCTCGAAGAAGTGCTGGATCTGCTGCAGTGTGATCTCGGGGAGATCCGTGTAGTTCGAGACGTTCTCGTAGCGCCTTGTGAGATGCGGAGAGGGCACTGCGATGACTTTCTCGTCCTGGCCCTTGTTATCCTCCATGATGAGGACGCCGATCGGCCGCACATTGATGACGCAGCCCGGAATGAGCTGGCGCGTGTTGCAGACCAACACGTCGATCGGGTCGCCATCATCCGAGAGCGTATGCGGTACGAAACCATAATTACCCGGATAGGTCATCGGCGTGTAAAGGAAGCGGTCCACGAAGAGCGTGCCAGCTTTCTTGTCCATCTCGTATTTGATCGGCTGCCCGCCCACCGGAACTTCGATGATGACGTTCACGTCCTCAGGTGGATTATCGCCGATGGGGATGGCCTCAATACGCATGGTCACTCCGATTTGGATTGATTTCGGCCGGGTGCCTAGCGGCTTTTCGGCGCAGGGGCAATGCGGCGGATCGGCTCACGATCCTCCGGCGTTCCCTCACCGCGAGGCGCAGGTCTCAATCCCAGACGAAGGCAATCTTGCGAAGCGCCTTGCTGTCGAACACCTCGACGCCTTCGGCCATGTCACGGCCGCCAGCGCCGCGATAGAAGTTGACCGCGCCGATATTTTCTTCCAGCGCCCAGATGACCAGGCCCTTGAAGCCGTGGGCGGTAAGCATTTCGCGCGCAGCCTGGAAAAGACGCCTGCCAAGGCCGATGCCCTGATATTCGGGGCTCAGGTAAAGCTCGTAGATTTCGCCCGCCTGCTTCAGCTCGCGAGCGCGGTTGCGGCCAAGCGTGGCGTAGCCCGCGATCTCTCCGCCGATTTCCAGCACCAGCACCGTGGCCGAGCGGCGTATGGCATTCGCCCACCAGCGCGGCCCACGCCGATTGATCATGGCACTCAGGGCCCGGTGCGGGATGATGCCTGTATAGGCGCCGCGCCAAGACCGGTCGTGCACGGCAGCGATCGCCTCCGCATCCTGCGGATCCGCTCGTCTGATGTCGATCGAAAGCGTCTTCATAGTGGATTAACCATAACTGTGTCGCCCTGCCTCTGGCAAGCAGGCTCGCCCACTTCCGGCAACCCTATTCCGATTTCAGATTTCCGCCAGATGGTTGTCGATCTCATCCGGATTTGCTGCATCCGGAGGAAAGTGGGTCGCAAGCTCAACGCCGACAAGTCGGACGGCCTCAATGAATCCCGTCGCAAGATCGCCTGCCGCCGCGTGATGCGTGAGCATTTCCACGGCGGCATTCCAGCGTTCCTGCGGGACATGCGCGTTGATGCCGGCATCGGCCACCACCTCTGCGTAGTGCTCTGCAAGCGATACGAAGATCAGTATGCCCGTCCGCTGACGGGTGAGATGAATGTTACGTCCGAGGAACTGCCGTAGGGCATGGTCGTGGGCGCGGCGATATCGCAGCCCTCTTGGCACAAAGTGGATGCGAAGTTCCGGTAGGAATTTGAGCACAAGGAGCGCTCCGGCAAGTGCGGCTAGCTGTGCGGCCACGAACCAAGCCGGCGGTACCGAAATCCACCAGTGATGCAACAGAAATGCTGCCGGGAGGCTGACCAGGAGGATCGACAGCGTCACGAAGAATGCGGCGGGGAAGAAGTAGCTGTCGCTGGCCCGCGCGAGCACGCAGTAGATCTCGCCGGCAGTCTTTTCCTCCGCGGCCCGGATCGCCTCCGCGACACGCCCCCGCTCTTCCTCGGTCAGAATATTGCCACTGGCCATCACCATGATCCCGATGCGCCGCCGCCCCCCGATGATCCTCCTCCGCCGGAAAATCCTCCTCCGCCCGAAGACCATCCACCCGACGACCATCCTCCGGGAGACCAGCCGGTATTGCCGCGCCTGCTTCTCCCCTTCTTGCCGTAGTCGATGTTCATTCCGAGCCAGCGATAGCGGTTGGGACCGATTTTGCGTCCGAAGATCGGCGGCAGGATCGCCAGTGCGAAGCCTCCGATGAAGAGCGATGCCCAGATCGCGACGAAGAGGAGGCCGAACCAGTCCACCCCGGCGCTTTGCTCCTGGGTTCTGCGCGCGCGGGCTTCCAACTCGGCAGCATTTCCCTCCAGCACCATGATGATGTCGTCCACGGCGCGGCTGATACCGCCGGCGAAATCGCCGTCGCGAAAGGCGGGCACCATCGTGTTCTCGATGATGAGCTTGGAATGGAGGTCGGTCAGCGTGCCTTCGAGGCCGTAACCCACCTCTATGCGCATCTTCCGGTCATCGAGCGCGACCAGAAGTAGGACGCCATTGTCCTCACCGGCCTGCCCGAGGCCCCATGCACGGAAGAGCCTGTTTGCGTAAGGTTCGATCGCCTCCCCATCAAGGCTTCTGATCGTGGCGACGACGACCTGGTCGGAGGATTTCCTTTCGAACGCAGCGAGCTTGTCGATGAGCTGGCTTTCTGCCGCGGCGTCGAGCAAACCGGCATTGTCCACCACTCGCCCTGTAAGCGCCGGAAGCTCGGCTGCCGACGCGGAGACGGCAAAAAGCAGGACGGCGCACAGCCAGGCAAGCAGGCCGCGTTTGAAAGCCGGTTTCATTGGCCGGCCTTGCTCAGCCGCCGTTGCCGAAATTCACCTGCGGCGCCTGCATGTTTTCTTCCGCGATGGTGAAGGTCTGCATCGGCTGCGCATCCGTATACCAGAACTTGGCCCAGAGGATCGTCGGAAAGGTTCGCAGCGACGTATTATACTGGCGCACCGCCTCGATATAATCGCGTCGCGCGACGGCGATGCGGTTCTCCGTGCCCTCCAGCTGTGCCTGCAAGGCCAGGAAATTCTGGTTCGCCTTCAGGTCCGGGTAATTCTCCACCACCGCCAGAAGGCGGGAGAGCGCTCCTGTCAGCTGCGCCTGGTTCTCCTGGAAGGCGCGGAAGGCTTCCGGATTGGTGAGCATCTCAGGCGAGATCTGCACCTGCGTCGCCTTGGCGCGGGCTTCGACGACGCCTTCCAGCACTTCACGCTCGTGCGAAGCGTAGCCCTTCACCGTTTCCACCAGGTTGGGGATCAGGTCGGAACGGCGCTGATACTGGTTCAGAACCTCGCTCCAGGCGGCCTTTGCCTGCTCTTCCTGCGTGGGAATGGTGTTGAATCCGCAGCCGGCAAGAAGGGGTAAAGCGAGAAGGATAACGAGAAAGGCGCGGACGCGGGCTGGAGAAAAAGGCAATGAGAGGAGCATGAAATCATCCCGGATGTTCGACCGGCCGGAAGAATAGTGCTATTCGCCTGATAATGAAATGACCAGCCAGAACGGGCGCCTTGCGGCATGAGCGGAAAGCAGAGCGATGATGAGCGGCAAGCCGAATCCCGCCGCATCCTTGAGCGCGTGGAGCGCGACAGCGAATCTCTGCTCTTCCGCTCGGGTTCCCGCATGCGGGATCATTTCACCGCCCGCGACGCCGCTGGCGAGGACTGGACCGAGGTCTGGGGCCGGCGCATCGCGCGTATCCTTGCTCTCATTGCCGCCGTGTTCCTGATCGGTTGGCTCATCCTCCATCTCTCAGGCAGCGGATCATGATCGACGAGACTGAAACAAACGCGGGCGGCGCACGCGCCGTGATCGTGGTGTCGAGCCATGTCGTGCGGGGCACCGTAGGCAACCGCGCTGCGGTCTTCGCGCTGGAAACGCTTGGGCATCCGGTCTGGGCCGTGCCGACCATCATCCTGCCCTGGCATCCCGGCCACGGGCGGGCAACGCGCATCGTTCCGCCGGCCGCGGATTTCGCGGCTTTGATGCGGGACCTGGAAAATGCGCCGTGGCTGGGTGAGGTCTCGGCCGTGCTTTCCGGCTATCTGGGTGGAGCCGAGCAGGCCGAGGCTGTCGCTTCGCTCGTCAATGCGGTGAAGCGGAACAATCCGAAGGCTCTCTATGTCTGCGATCCCATAATGGGGGACAAAGGCGGACTGTACGTGCCGGAAGCGACGGCAGTCGCCCTGCGCGACGTCTTGTTGCCGATCGCGGATGTGGCCACGCCGAACCTTTACGAGCTTGCTTGGATCGCCGGGCGCGACGTCGACCACATAGATGATGCCATGGCGGCCGCAGCCGAGGCTTCTCCCAAGACGATGCTGGTCACGTCCTCGCCCGGCTCGGTTCCGGGCAACATCGCGAATCTGCTCCTGACGCCCTATGGCGCCTATCTCGCGGAGCATCGCGCCGTGGAAAACCCGACCAAGGGCCCGGGAGATCTCACTGCGGCGCTTTACACGGCATGGATACTCAAGGGATTGGCGCCGGGCGAGGCATTGCGGCGCGCCACCGCGTCGGTTTTCGAGGCGCTCGCGCGAGCCGCAAAGCGGGGCGCAGATGAGCTGATGCTGGAGACGGACGCTCAAAGCCTCTCCTCTCCAATGGCCATGGTGAAGCTTCACGAAGTGCCGATTCCGGGACGAAATCTTACGGCGTAAAACCCGCTTCAAGAAGCACTTGCAGGGCTCGCGAATCCCGTTTATTCGCAGAACCATGGTGCATTTACCCGAACGGCTTCTAGCCGGATACCGCAACTTCATGGCGGGGCGTTATGCCGCCGAGAGTTCCCGTTATCGTTCCCTGGCGCGTGAGGGGCAGTCACCCGAAACAATGGTGATTGCCTGCTGCGACTCGCGATCTGCTCCGGAGACGATCTTCGACGCAGGCCCGGGCGAGCTTTTCGTCGTCCGCAACGTTGCCAATCTGGTCCCGCCCTATGCGCCGGATCAGCATCATCACGGTACATCGGCGGCGCTCGAATTCGCGGTCCAGAGCCTCAAGGTGAAAAACATCGTCGTGATGGGCCACGGGCGCTGCGGCGGCATCGGAGCAGCGCTGCATCCTTCGGCTCAGCCGCTTTCGCCCGGCGATTTCATCGGCCGGTGGATGAGCCTCGTGGCGCCGGCGGCGGAGGCCATAGCCGGAAACGATCTCCTCACTCCAGCGGAGCGGCAGACGGCCCTCGAGCGGATTTCCATCCGTTTCCAGATCGAAAATCTGCGGACGTTTCCTTGCGTGCGGATTCTCGAACAGAAGGGCAAGCTCACCCTGCATGGCGCCTGGTTCGATATTTCGACCGGCGAGCTCTGGGTCATGGACCCGCAGTCAGGGGATTTCGTGCGGCCGGAACTAAGCTGAAAGATCGCTGGTAACGGTTGTCACGGCTGCGATCGAGGGTTCCGGCAAACGCCGCCAGACGAGCCAGGCCAGAATGGACGTCGCCCCCATTGTCGGGATGACGATGCTCATCGCCAGCACCGGATCAGCGATCAGGGCGGCAACCGAGCCGCCGACGAGACCTGCACCCATCTGCATGAAGCCGGCCAGGGATGAAGCCGCTCCGGCGATCCGCGGGAAAGGGGCGAGCGAAGCCGTCATCATGGCTGGCATGACAAAGGCGATGCCATAGGAAAAGAAGGCCACCGGCCCCATCACGCGCATGAAAGAGGGCGGCGCGGTGTTGAGCGAAACCGCAAGCAGCAGGCTTCCGGCCGCTATGAAGCATAGGCCTGCTGGCACGAGCTGGAAGGCGCTGAACCGGCGCATGAGGAACCGCATCGAAAGCGAGCCCAGAAAGAACATCCCGGATTGCATCAACATGCCAACGCCGAATTGCGAGGGCGTGAGGCCGACCCGGTTCATCAGGATGAACGGCAGGATCGTGGCCTGCGCATACATCGCGCCAGAAGTGCCGGCGATGATTAGGCTTGAGGAGAGAAAATAGGGGCTCTTCAACAAGGTTGCATAGGCGTCCAACAGACCGCGCGGGCTGATGCGGGAAAGGTCGCGCGTTACGGTTTCCTGCATGGAGAACTGCACAACCACGACAAGCGCCACGCCGAATGCAAGCATTGCCAGGAATATCGCTTGCCAGCCGAAAAACTCCATGATCAGGCCGCCCGCGGTCGGTGCCATCGCCGGAGCCGCAGCGATGATGATCCCCATTAGATTCATGATCCGTGCAGATTGTTCGTGCGTGAAAAGGTCCCGCACCACCGCGCGTGAGATGGCGATCCCAACGGCAGCCCCAATGCCCTGCAGGAAGCGCGCGACGATCAGCATCTCCACGGTCGGCGCGACCAGCGCCAACAGGCTTGCCACCGCATAGATTGCCATGAAGGAGAAAGTGACCGGCTTGCGTCCCAAGCCGTCGGAGAGGGGACCGCAAAAGAGCTGAGCGAGCGCGAAGCCGGCGAAGTAAAGCGACAGCGTCATCTTTACGGCCGCTTCTGTCGTGCCGAAGGCAGCTACGATCTCCGGCATTGCAGGTGTGTAGAGCGCCAGCGAGATCGGCCCGATCGCCACCAACATGGCGCCAATCAGGCTTACGCGCCGCTCGCTCATGACGGGAGCGGGCTCGATGCTTTCCAAGCGCTTCTGCATTAATTCACGACTGCTCCTCGTCAGTCGCCGAAGAGAAATTCAGACGGACCTTTCTCAGGAGCTCTTTCAGGACCGCCCATTCCTGGTCGTTCAGTCCCTCCCGCGCCCGCTGGCGAACCGCGGCCGTCGCCCTCATGATCGCGTCAAGCGCATCGCTGGCTGCGGGAGTAAGCCGGACAAGCTTGGCACGACGGTCCGAGGGGTCTGGCAATCTCTGCACCAGCCCCCTTTCTTCAAGCCGATCCACATAGGTGCTGAGCGTCATCGCCTCCAGCCCCATGCGGTCCGCAAGCACGTTCTGCCGCACCTCACCAGCACGGGCGGCATGCAGAAGAACACGGGCCTCGCCTGGAGTGACGCCTATCCCTTCGTCAAGAATGCGCTGGTCAAGGTCGACCCGGATCAGCCGCGCCAGATCGGTCAGCAGAAACCCAAATGTTTCGGGATCAATTTTAACGCTCACAAAGCTACCATAATAATAAGTATATCTTATTATTAGCGTTTAACGATCATGTCGTTGGAGTCAAGTGCGGCTGGCCTGTGCCTCCGCCGTATTTTTCACTCTACCGTATGATGGCTTCCGCTTCCAGCCCGGTCAGTTGGATTTGATAGCGCCGCAGGCGATCCGGTCGCCCGAGTTCCCGCTTGGCTGGCTCTCGTAATCGTCGGCGGATGCGTGCAGGACGATGGCTGAGCCGTCGGCGTCGATAAGCGGGTTTTCCGCGCCATCGGCCAGCGACAGATCGGTCACGAAGAATTCAACCTTGAGCGTGCCGTCCTGGCCGACATGGACATTCGGCAGGTCGCCGGGGTGAGGACCGTTTTCGCTGTGGATACCGTGCTCCTTGCCTTGGGCATAATGCTCCCCGGCAGACTCGAAGCCGCCGGCTGGATCGCAGGCGCCTTTCTCGTGAATGTGAAGTCCATGTGCGCCCGGGGGCAGATCCGTCATTTCGATCAGAACATTGATGACTCCCGACGGCATTTGCGTGAAAGTGACGGTGCCGACCTCGCGTCCTTCCGTATTGATCATGTTGGCGGAAGCCTGCTTGTCCTGCGCGTAGGCTGCTGAAAGTGGAAGGATTGTCGCGAGCACCGCGGCGGTCAATCGCATGGCATTTCTCCTTACCTCTGGCCGTCGTCAGTAGCCCGCCCTACGCAGCTTTGCGTGCATGGAGCTCGTTCATGACCTGAACTCCCCGGGCCGACCGGTGCGGGCATTTGGGTGTCAACCCAAAACCCGGCTTTTGGTTTCAAGAAAGCAAGGTGGAGTGAGCGGCAATAAAAAAGCCGGCGTCGCCGCCGGCTTAGGATTTCCAGATTTTTTGGCCGTTATGCAGGCAACAATGCGCCCTGCAATGTGGTGAGCTGCCCGAGGAACTCCTCCGCCTTGGTGCGGGTCTCGTGATCCCTGGCACCCTCCATTTCCGCCCGTGCTTCCTCTATGCGACGGGCAAGATCCGTCGGATCGAGGTCGGCGATCCGGGTGGCGGATTCGGCAAGCAGACGGCAGCCGTCCGGCGTGATATCGGCGAAACCGCCGAAGACCACAAACTGCTCACGCCCGCCTCCAGCCTGTACAACCGTGATAACGCCAGGCTTGATGCTCGTCATGGTCGGAGCATGGTCCGCCATGACCGTCATTTCGCCTTCCGTCCCGGGGATGACGACCTGCTCGACTTCCTCGGAAAGGAGAAGCCTCTCGGGCGAGACCAGTTCGAAGGTGAAGCTCTTTGCCATGAAGTCCTACCGAATGAGGTTCGTCCGAGGCAGCACCGCTGCCCCGGTCGACTTTGCTGTGTGCGATCAGGCCGCTTCTGCTGCGAGCCGCTCGGCCTTCTCGATCGCGTCCTCGATGGTTCCCACCATGTAGAACGCTGCTTCAGGCAGGTGGTCATACTCACCATTGACCAGGCCCTTGAAGCCCTTGATCGTGTCCTGAAGATCGACCAGCTTGCCCGGCGAACCGGTGAAGACCTCGGCCACGAAGAAGGGCTGGGACAGGAAGCGTTCGATCTTGCGGGCACGCGCCACTGTGAGCTTGTCCTCTTCGGACAGCTCGTCCATGCCCAGGATGGCGATGATGTCCTGGAGCGACTTGTAGCGCTGCAGCGTCTGCTGCACGGCACGCGCAACCTCGTAGTGCTCCTCGCCGACGATCTGCGGATCGAGCATGCGCGAGGTGGAGTCGAGCGGGTCCACAGCCGGGTAGATGCCCTTCTCGGAAATGGCGCGCGACAACACGGTCGTGGCGTCCAGGTGGGCAAAGGAGGTGGCCGGGGCGGGGTCGGTCAGGTCGTCGGCGGGCACGTAGATGGCCTGCACCGAAGTGATCGATCCCTTGGTGGTCGTCGTAATGCGCTCCTGCAAGGCGCCCATGTCGGTGGCGAGCGTCGGCTGGTAACCCACGGCCGAAGGAATACGGCCGAGAAGCGCCGACACCTCGGAGCCCGCCTGGGTGAAGCGGAAAATGTTGTCGACGAAGAACAGCACGTCCTGACCCTGGTCGCGGAAGTATTCAGCGACCGTCAGGCCCGTGAGGCCGACGCGTGCGCGGGCACCCGGGGGCTCGTTCATCTGGCCGTAGACGAGCGCGGCCTTGGAACCTTCGCCGCCACCCTTCTTGTTCACGCCCGATTCGATGAACTCGTGATAGAGATCGTTGCCCTCGCGGGTGCGCTCGCCGACGCCGGCGAACACGGAGTAGCCGCCATGGGCCTTCGCGACGTTGTTGATCAGCTCCTGGATCAGCACGGTCTTGCCCACGCCGGCGCCGCCAAACAGGCCGATCTTGCCGCCTCGTGCATAGGGGGCCAGCAGGTCGAGAACCTTGATGCCCGTCACCAGGATCTGGGACTCGGTCGACTGGTCGACATATTCAGGTGCGGGCTGGTGGATGGCGCGGGTCTCGGTGGCCTGGATCGGGCCTGCCTCGTCGACCGGCTCGCCGATGACGTTGATGATGCGGCCGAGCATCTGCGGACCGACGGGCACGGAGATCGGAGCGCCGGTATCGCGCACTTCCTGGCCCCGGACGAGACCGTCGGTCGTGTCCATGGCGATGCAGCGCACGGTGTTCTCGCCCAGGTGCTGCGCAACTTCCAGCACGAGCCGGTTGCCCTGGTTGTCGGTTTCGAGAGCGTTCAGAATCGCCGGCAGATGGTCCTGAAACTGCACGTCGACAACGGCGCCGATCACCTGCCGGACCGTGCCGACGGCACCCATCGCGGGGGCGACGGCGGTCGGGGCCTTCGCGGCGGCCGAACGGGTGGGGGCCCGCCGCGCGGGCTTTATGGCCGGCTCGACGGCCGCCGGGGTGGCGGCTGCACGTGCCGGGGCCCTCTTAGGGGTCGCTGCTTTAGCCATTGTTATACCTCTTCGGTCCGTTAGAGCGCTTCCGCGCCCGAAATGATTTCAATCAGTTCCTTGGTGATCTGCGCCTGGCGCTGGCGGTTGTAGGTGATCGTCAGCTTGTTGATCATCTCGCCCGCGTTGCGCGTCGCGTTGTCCATGGCCGTCATCTTGGCGCCCATCTCCCCAGCCGCGTTTTCGAGCAGCGCGCGGAAGATCTGCACCGCGATGTTGCGGGGAATGAGGTCGGCAAGAATGGCGCCGGCATTCGGCTCATACTCGTAGATGGCGCCTTCACCCGCGCTTTCCGCCTGCGGCACCGCTGCAGGAATGATCTGCTGTGCCGTCGGGATCTGGCTGATGACAGATTTAAACCGCGAATAGATCAGCGTGCAGACGTCGAACTGGCCTTCTTCGAACAGACCGATCACCTTCTTGGCGATAGCGTCCGCATTGGCGAACCCGATCTGCTTCACCTCGCGCAGTTCGATCCGGTCGATGATGAGCGGACCGAAATCCCGCCGCAGCTGGTCGTAGCCTTTCCTGCCGACGGTGATGATCTTCACCTGCTTGCCGTCGGCCTGAAGCTTGCGGATATGCTCACGCGCAAGCCTTGCGATCTGGCTGTTGAAGCTGCCGGCAAGGCCACGATCCGCCGTGCAGACGACGACCAGGTGCACATCGTCCTGGCCGGTGCCCGCCATCAGCGGCGGCGCGTCGGCTCCGGAAATCGAGCCTGCCACATTGGCGAGCACCGCGCCCATGCGTTCCGCATAGGGCCGCGCGGCTTCCGCCGCCTCCTGCGCGCGACGCAGCTTCGCCGCGGCGACCATCTGCATCGCCTTGGTGATCTTCTGCGTCGCCTTAACGGAGGCGATCCGGTTGCGGAGGTCTTTCAGCGAGGCCATGAGCAGTTCGACCCTTAGCTGAAGTTCTTGGCGAAGGCGTCGATCTCAGCCTTGAGCTTGGCGCGCAGATCGTCCGACAGGGCCTTTTCCTTGCGGATGGCGTCAAGGATCTCCTTGCCTTCGCTGCGCATGTGGGTGAGCAGCGCTTCCTCGAAGCGTCCCACATCCTTCAGTGCGAGCCGATCGAGATAGCCGTTCACGCCGGCGAATATCACCACAACCTGCTCCTCCGTCTTGAGCGGAGAGAACTGCGGCTGCTTGAGCAGCTCCGTCAGGCGTGCGCCGCGGTTGAGCAGGCGCTGGGTGGCGGCATCGAGATCAGAGCCAAACTGGGCGAAAGCCGCCATCTCGCGGTACTGCGCAAGCTCACCCTTGATCGAACCGGCCACCTGCTTCATGGCCTTGATCTGCGCGGCGGAACCCACGCGGGACACCGAGAGGCCGACGTTCACGGCCGGGCGGATGCCCTGGAAGAACAGGTTCGTCTCGAGGAAGATCTGGCCGTCGGTGATCGAGATCACATTGGTCGGGATGTAGGCCGACACGTCGTTCGCCTGCGTCTCGATGACGGGGAGAGCGGTCAGCGAGCCGGAGCCGTTCTCGTCGTTCATCTTCGCCGCACGCTCGAGAAGGCGAGAATGCAGGTAGAACACGTCGCCCGGATAGGCTTCGCGTCCGGGCGGACGGCGGAGCAGCAGCGACATCTGACGGTACGCAACCGCCTGCTTGGAGAGGTCGTCATAGGCGATCACGGCATGCTTGCCGTTGTCGCGGAAATATTCGCCCATGGCGCAGCCGGCAAACGGAGCCAGGAACTGCATCGGCGCCGGGTCGGAAGCGGTGGCGGCGACGACGATCGAATATTCAAGCGCACCGCGCTCCTCAAGCACCTTCACCAGCTGTGCGACGGTGGAACGCTTCTGGCCGACGGCGACATAGATGCAGTAGAGCTTCTGGCTCTCGTCATCGCCGTCATTGAGCGGCTTCTGGTTCAGGAAGGTATCGAGAATGATCGCGGTCTTGCCGGTCTGGCGGTCGCCGATGATGAGCTCGCGCTGGCCACGGCCGATCGGGATCAGCGCGTCGATGGCCTTGAGGCCCGTGGACATCGGCTCATGCACCGACTTGCGGGGAATGATGCCGGGGGCCTTCACGTCGACGCGGCGGCGCTCGGTCGCCTGGATCGGGCCCTTGCCGTCGATCGGATTGCCCAGCGCGTCGACCACGCGGCCGAGCAGGCCGGGGCCAACCGGCACTTCCACGATAGCGCCCGTACGCTTTACCGTGTCGCCTTCCTTGATGTCGCGGTCGTTACCGAAAATCACGACGCCGACATTGTCGACCTCGAGGTTCAGGGCCATTCCGCGGATGCCACCGGGGAACTCCACCATCTCACCGGCCTGGACATTGTCCAGGCCGTAGACGCGGGCGATACCGTCACCGACCGAAAGCACCTGGCCGACTTCGGAAACTTCGGCTTCCTTGCCGAAATTCTTGATCTGGTCCTTTAGAATTGCGGAAATTTCCGCAGCGCGGATGTCCATCAGCCGACCTCTTTCAGTGCAAGCTTGAGCGAATTGAGTTTAGTCTTGAGCGATGTGTCGATCTGGCGCGAGCCGACCTTGACGATCAAACCACCGAGAAGGGACGGATCGACCGTGACCTTCACCGCGACATCCTTGCCCAGGACCGATTTCAGCGTGGACTGGAGCTGGCGCTCCTGTTCCATCGTGAGCGCGTGGGCGGCCGTGACGTCAGCAGCCATTTCGCCGCGCGCCTCCGCGGCGATCTCGCGAAAAGCACGGATCATCTGCGGCACAGCGAAAAGTCGCCTATTGCGCGCCACGACACGCAGGAAATTGCCGACCAGGCCGCTGATCCGCGCCCTGTCGAGCACCGCGCCGAGCGCCTTGAGCTGCTCGTCGGCGGAAAAAACGGGGCTCTTGATCAGGCGCTGAAGATCCTCGCTGCCCCGGAGTAGGTCTTCGAAGCGAGCGAGGTCTCCCTCCACGAGGGCCACGGCGCCCGCCTCTTGCGCCAATTCGAACAGCGAGCGTGCATAACGCCCTGCTACCCCGGAGATCATCGAGCCAGATTGTGCCACAGGATCAGGTCTCTTCTCACAGCTTTTGGTCTAGGATTTCCCAAAGCCTGCGACTCGGGGCTAAATCTTTGACCTTGTTGATAATTCAACGCGGGGGTGAAGAGCGCAGCCGTCCCCCCGGCCGAAAGCCGCTTGCCGTCTAGCACAGGCTTACCGGACTCGCAACACGCGGAAGGCCAAGGATTTGCGCCTCTTTTGTCGCACGTGTACCGGCGGGCTTTGCAGGAAGCGCGGGCCAATCAGCGCTTTCTCAGGAAACATAACCCCAAAGGAAGAGAAACGGCAGGGCGGCCATGAATAGGGCGCCGACCAGCATCGGCAGCTTGGCACTAGCGCTGCCTTTGTCGAAAAGAATGGAGAAAACCTGACCCAATGCTGCAAGCGCCCATCCAAGACACAGCGCCGCATAGGTAAAGGGCTGGGCAAACAATATGGCGGAGAGCCCGATTCCCGCGTAAAAGCCTCCAAGGAGGGAACGGGAGCCTCCACGGGAGGAAGGAGCGGTCCCGAACACCTGCGGGACGAGCAGGTGCAGGATACCGAAAAGCATCGTGAGCGCGGCACCGATCCATGCCAGCCACTCACCGGGACTGTACGGCCAAGGAAACGTGAAATTCATATGCACCACTCCTATCCGGCATCCGCCGGGCGAGTGGTATAGCCGATTCGAAGGTCATCTTGCACTTGGCGGCGATTACAGGAAACTCTGCGGATCAATATCGACCTGCACGCGGACGGATCCGCGTGGCCTCTCCCCTGCTTCCAACAGGCGCCGAAGATAGGCCTGGATATCGGCGCGGCGCGTGCCGTGCACCAAGAGGCGGAAGCGATGGCGGCCGGCAACCAGTGCGAGGGGGGCCTCCGCCGGCCCGAGGATCTCGATCTCGTTTGCCGGCGGCGCGGCGCGGCGCAGCGCCCGGGCATGCCCTTCCGCTTCCTGCCTTGTGGCCGCGCTGACGATGATGGAGGCAAGGCGGCCGAAAGGGGGAAGCCCTGCGCGCTCGCGCTCTACGATCTCCCGCTCGTAGAATGTTTCGGCATCACCGGAAATCAGCGCCTGCATCACTGGATGCTGCGGCTGATATGTCTGCAGGAGTCCGGTGCTCTTCTTGCCGGAGCGTCCGGCCCGGCCGGTCACCTGCGAAAGGAGCTGGAACGTGCGCTCGGCCGCCCGAGGATCGCCATTGGCAAGGCCGAGATCGGCATCGACCACGCCGACCAGCGTCATGGACGGAAAATTGTGGCCTTTGGCAACGAGCTGCGTGCCGACGACGATGTCCGCCTCGCCAGCCGCGATCGCCTCAAGCTCCAGTCTGAGCCGCTTCACGCCGCCAAGCAAATCCGAGGAGAGCACGATCGTGCGCGCCTCGGGAAAATGCCGGTCGACCTCCTCGGCGATGCGCTCCACGCCGGGGCCACAGGGCACGAGGTGGTCGAGCGTGCCACATTCCGGGCAGGCTTCCGGCGAGGGCTCGTTATGGCCGCAGTGATGGCACACCAACTGCCGGCGGAAGCGGTGTTCGACAAGCCAGCTCGAGCAATTGTGACATTGAAACCTGTGGCCGCAAACACGGCAGAGCGTCAAAGGCGCATAGCCGCGGCGGTTGAGAAAAAGAAGCGCCTGCTCCCGCCGCTCGATCGTGCGGCCGATCGCTTCGATCAGCACGGGCGACAGGAAACCGCCCCGTTCGGGAGGGGAGCGGCGCATGTCGATCGCCCGCAATTCGGGCAGGGCGGCGTCCGCGAAGCGGGCAGAAAGCACAATGCGCTCGTAGCGGCCCTGGTCTGCATTGACACGGCTCTCGAGCGAAGGGGTCGCGGAGGCGAGCACGACCGGAAAATTGCCGAGCCGCCCGCGCACGACGCTCATGTCGCGCGCGTTGTAGAACACCCGGTCTTCCTGCTTGTAGGCCGGGTCATGCTCCTCATCGACCACGATAAGCCCGAGTTCGCGGAAGGGGAGGAAGAGCGCGGAGCGTGCGCCCGCCACGACGCGCACCTGTCCCTCGGCGACCTGTCGCCAGACCCGCTCGCGCTTTCGCGGCGCGAGGTCCGAATGCCACTCCGCCGGCTTCGCGCCGAAGCGGTCGTGGAAGCGGTCGAGGAACGCCTGCGTGAGCGCGATTTCTGGTAGCAGGATGAGCACCTGCTTGCCCCTGTCGAGCGCGGCGGCGACTGCTTCGAAATAGACCTCCGTCTTGCCGGAGCCTGTCACGCCGTCGAGAAGAGCGACGCTGAAGTGATCCGCGCCGGCTTTCTCGCGCAGGCGCCCGGCTGCGAAACGCTGATCCGGTGTGAGGTCGGGCCGGCCGAATTCGGTGTCCGGCACGGGAACGACCGGCTGAGGAGGAAGTTCGACACGTTCGAAAACGCCTTGTGCGACCAGCCCGTCTATCACGGTGCTCGAAACGCCAGCCGCGTGGGAGAGGCCGGATCGGGTCCAGGCCTGCCCATCGGCTGCGTAGTGCAGCACGCGTTCGCGCGCCGTCGTCATACGGTCGGGACGGTTGGCGGTAAGCCTCAATCCTTCGACAGGTGGTTCGGGATCGAAGGCCGCAGGTGCCCGCAGAGCCATCCGCGCGACCAGGCCCGGCGGGGAAAGCGTATAAGAGGCCACCCACTCGATGAAACGGCGCATTTCGAGTGACAGGGGCGGGCACTCGAATACCTGCGAAATCTCCCTTAGCTTCTTTGCCTCGACAGGCTCCCCGTCGCCGTCCCATGCTACGCCTGCCACTTCCCTGGGCCCGAGCGGAACACGGAGGATCGAGCCCGGCTCCACGCACATCCCTTCCGGCACGGCATAGGAGTAAGGCCGATCCGCCGGCATGGGCACCATGACGGGAATCACACGTTTCATGGTCGAATCTTCTCTCATTGATCGTGACCTTGCCCGTTTCTTGGATTAGAGCAAGGCCGAGCATAGATTGGGGTGGTGAATGGCCGCCATGCCCCCCGCAAAGGAGAAAGCCATGAAGTTTTTCGTCGACACCGCCGATGTGAACGAAATCCGCGAACTGAGCGAAACAGGGCTTTTGGACGGAGTGACGACGAACCCTTCGCTCATCATGAAATCGGGCCGGCCGATCCTCGAGGTCACCAAGGAGATTTGCGAGATCGTCGACGGACCCGTCTCTGCCGAGGTGACGGCCGTCGAGTTCAAGGAGATGATGCGCGAGGCCGATATCCTCTCGAAAATTGCCGACAATATCGCCATCAAGGTTCCCCTCACCATGGATGGGCTGAAGGCCTGCAAAGCTCTGACCGAGAGCGGCCGCATGGTCAATGTCACGCTCTGTTTCTCCGCGAATCAGGCGCTGCTTGCCGCCAAGGCCGGGGCCACCTTCATCTCGCCCTTCATCGGGCGCCTGGACGACATGGGCATCGACGGAATGGAATTGATCGCGGAAATCCGCACGATCTACGACAATTACGGTTACGATACCGAAATTCTGGCGGCGTCCATCCGTTCGGTCAACCACGTGAAGCAAGCGGCCCTGATCGGCGCTGACGTGGCGACCGTTCCGCCGGCCGTGCTGAAAGCGCTCGTCAAGCACCCGCTGACCGATAAGGGCCTGGAAGCCTTTCTCGCCGACTGGGCAAAAACCGGCCAGAAAATCGGCTGAGGGGAGTCGCGCCTCACCCTCCCCCGGCGGGGAGGGTGCCTAGCCGCCAAACTCCGCGTCGGGATTCTCTGCCAAGACAGTCACCGTGTAGTCCTGGAGCTTTGCGGCGACCTCCGTAGGCTCGCCGCCGTTCAGCATTGCCGGAGGAATCGGTTTGCCGATCGTCATCTCGAAGCTGCGGTCCTTCTTGTTCAAAAGCTCGTGGAACAGCGTCATGTCACGCAATTCGGTCGAGTATTTGGACAGAAGATAAAAGAGGCCCGAATTGCGGGCCGTCATGTTGACCGGGACGACCGGAACCTCATACCGCCTTGCAAGCGCCACCACGGAGGGCTGCCATGGTCGCTCCGTCAGCTTTTTCTCATGCCAATAGGCGATGCGGCCCGAGGGGAAGAGGATAATCGCCTTCTGCTGGGCGAAGGCCTTTGCCGTCATCTCCAGCGTGTCGCGACTCTTCGCGTGTGACTTCTCGTGCTGCCGCCACTCGACCGGAATGACGATGTCGCGAAACCGCGGATTGACCCGGAGCGCATCCCGGTTCGCGAAAACGGCCATATCCGGCCGCAGCTCCCTCATGAGGTCGAAGATTGCAATGCCGTCGGCAATGCCTGTCGGATGCGTCGGCGCCAGGATAAAGGCGCCCTTGGCCGGGATATGCTCTTTTCCCCTGGCCGTCACATTCAGCGAAAGCAGCGCGCTGATGTAAGCCATCGAGTCCCAGCCCGAGAGTTCCGCGATCTCGTCCGCCATCGTGACGGCCTGATGATAGTGGAAATAGCGGTAGATCAGCGGGCGGGCGAGCGGCCACAGCGGGTGCTTCGAAAGATGGGTGGTACGTTCGGCGATCAGTTGGTCGACGATATGGGAGGACGCTTCCGTCGCCAGCGCCGGTCGCTTCAGGATGCGACTTCCGACCACTCCGGCAACCGACATCAGCGTCGTATGAAAGGCCATGGGCGAAGCACTCCGTTGTGGCTGTTTCACCGAAATCTATGACGGCGCAATGACAGGCTTACTCAAGACGCGGCGCTGAACTTGGTTCCTCCCGAAATGGCTTGTGGACCGGATGGCATCATATCACATTACCCCTCACCGCAGATTGAGGCGCACCATGTCCTGCGCAACCGCAAGCCGCAGGAGCTCGGCCAATTCGCGGGCGGCCCGGTTTTCCGCGTCGCGCTCAGCACGCAAGACCGCGAATTCCTGCAGCGAGCGGTCGAACGCGGACATCACCTGCCGGTTGCCCTGGGCCAAGGTCTGCCCCGTGGCCGCATCACTGAGACGATAGCTCCCGGTGAGGATCGCGGTGCCCGCGGTGGGCTCGTTATCACGGGCGATCTGGACTTGCGCCGCAGAGGTGATGGCGCGCGTCACGGTGAGATCGAGCTTGTATCTGGGCGCCGCTGGTTCAGCCCCGCCATTGAGCAGGAAGATGAGCTGGTTGCGCACTTCCTGGGCGTAGCGTGTGTTGACCGGATTGACGGAGACCGACGAAAGATTCGCCACCGTCTGTTGCCCCTGGGAGCCCTCCTGGGTCCCAAGCAGCGGCCGCACGGTACAGCCTGAAGCGGCCATAAGCGTCAGAGCTGTAGCCGCCACTGCAACGGCGCGAATCGTCAATTTCACGAACCTGGCCCTCCGCTCAGGCAACCACATTGACGATTCGCTGCGGAACCACGATCACCTTGCGCGGTACGGCGCCGTTCAGCGCCTTCTGCACGAAATCGAGTTCCAGAACCGCCTTTTCGACCGCAGCTTGATCTGCGTCGCGGCTGATTGTCAAATCCCCCCGCTTCTTGCCGTTTATCTGAACGGGCAGCAGGATCGTGTTGTCCACCACCAGTTCCGGATCGTAATCCGGCCAGCGGCTTGACGCGACGAGCCCTTCGCCACCGATGCACGCCCAGCATTCCTCGGCCAGATGCGGCATGAAGGGCGCTATCAGGTGGATGAGGATTTCGACCGCCTCGCGTGCGGCCGCGCGGCTCTCTTCGTCGGCCGTTCCGAGCGCAGAGAAGGCTGGCTGCAGGTCGTTCACCAATTGGTGAATCCGGGCGATGGCACGGTTGAAGGCCAGGCGCTCGATGTCTTCACCGACTATCTTCAGCGCCTTGTGGGCCGGCTTCGAGATCGCTGCCGCATCGCCGTCCCGCCCGGCTTTCGGCGCGATCTCCCGCAGCGCCGGCGCAATCTCGGCAACCAGTCGCCAGACGCGCTGGACAAAGCGGTGCGCGCCGGTGGCGCCATCGTCCGTCCACTCCACGTCGCGTTCGGGCGGCGAATCGGAGAGCATGAACCAGCGAGCGGTGTCGGCGCCGAAGGATTCAGTGATGTCTTCGGGACTCACCGTATTCTTCTTCGACTTCGACATTTTTTCGAGCGAGCCGATCGTGGCCGGCTTTCCGGTCGCGATCTCGAACGCCCTGCGCTCCCCGCCTGTGCTTTCGATCCGCACTTCGTTCGGTGCCAGCCAGCGGCCGTCCTCGGCGCGATAGGTCTCGTGCACCACCATGCCCTGGGTGAAAAGGCCCTTGAAAGGCTCTGCTAGGTCGAGGTGTCCCGTATCGCGCATGGCACGCGTGAAGAAGCGCGAGTAGAGCAGATGCAGGATCGCATGCTCGATGCCGCCGATATACTGGTCCACCGGCAACCAGCGATTCACCACGTCCCGCACCACCGGCTCGTTGGCGTGCGGGGAGGTGAACCGTGCGAAATACCAGGACGAATCGACGAAGGTGTCCATCGTGTCCGTCTCGCGGCGCGCATCCCCACCGCATTTCGGGCATTTGACATGGCGCCAGGTGGGATGGCGGTCGAGCGGATTGCCCGGCTTTTCGAAGTCGACGTCATCCGGCAGCTTGACCGGCAAATCCGCCTTGGGAACCGGTACGACACCGCAGGCTTCGCAATGAATCATGGGGATTGGGCAACCCCAATAACGCTGGCGGGACACGCCCCAGTCGCGCAGACGGAAGTTCACCTTGCGCTCTGCCACCGGCTTCCCGTCCAGCAACGTCTTTTCGAGCCGGCTCGCCACTTCCTCGAAGGCCTGCTTGTTGGAGAGACCGTCGAGAAAGCGCGAATTGATCATCACGCCGTCATCGGAATAAGCCTCGTCGGCGATCTGGAAGGCAGAAGCATCGGCATCTTCCGGCATCACCACCGGGATGACCGGCAAGCCGTATTTGTTTGCGAAGTCGAGGTCGCGCTGGTCGCCTGATGGACATCCGAAGATGGCGCCGGTTCCATATTCCATCAGTACGAAATTGGCCACGTAGACCGGCAGAGTCCACTCGGGATCGAAGGGATGCTTGACGCGGATTCCGGTGTCAAAACCCTTCTTCTCGGCTGTCTCCAGGGCTGCGACCGAGGTGCCCATGTGGCGGCATTCCTCGATAAAGGCGACAAGCCCGGGATTGTTTTCCGCGGCTTTCCTGGCCAGCGGATGGTCGGGCGCGATCGCCATGAAGGACGCGCCGAAAATCGTGTCCGGGCGGGTGGTATAGACTTCAAGTTCCCGCTCGCCGGCAGGCGCCGTCTCGGGCACCAGCTCCCAGCGCACGGACAGGCCTTCCGAGCGGCCGATCCAGTTGCGCTGCATCAGGCGCACCTTCTCCGGCCAGTCCTCCAGCCCGTCGATCGCGCTCAGCAGGTCTTCGGCATAGTCGGTGATCTTGAAGAACCATTGCGCCAGCTCGCGGCTCTCCACCAGGGCGCCGGACCGCCATCCCCGACCGTCGATCACCTGCTCGTTGGCAAGCACCGTCTGGTCCACGGGATCCCAGTTCACCTTGGAGGTTTTGCGTGTCACCAGGCCCTTCTCGTAAAAGTCCAGGAAGAGCATCTGCTGGCGGTGGTAATAGTCCACGTCGCAGGTGGCGAATTCCCGGCTCCAGTCGAGCGACAGCCCCATCATCTTGAGCTGCTCGCGCATCGTGGCGATGTTCTGATAGGTCCACTCCTTGGGATGGACCTTGTTCTGCATGGCAGCGTTCTCGGCCGGCATGCCGAAGGCGTCCCAGCCCATCGGATGCAGCACGTTGAAGCCCTTGGCGCGCTTGTAGCGGGCGACCACGTCGCCCATCGTATAGTTGCGCGTATGGCCGATATGGATGCGCCCCGACGGGTAGGGAAACATCTCGAGCACATAATAGGTCGGGCGCCCGTCATCGTTCTTGGTTTCGAACAGGCGCGCTTCCTCCCAAGCCTTTTGCCAGCGGGGTTCGGATGTGCGCGGATTGTAACGTTCGGTTGCCATGCCGGGTTTTTCACTTAAAAGAACAGATATTTTCCGGCGGACCTTCACCACGGTTTGTGACGAGCGTCAACTCCACGGTCCATGAATCGAGCCGGTCGGGAACGCGTGCCAGAGGATTTCACCCAAAGTCATGAACGATGCCGTACGCAATCTAACCATGGTCAGAGACAGGATTGCCGACGCTGCCCGCGAAGCGGGGCGGAAACCGAAAGACGTGGCACTCGTCGCGGTCTCGAAGACCTTCGGTGCGGACGAGATTCGCCCGGTTGTCGAGGCAGGACAGCGCGTTTTCGGAGAGAACCGCGTACAGGAAGCCCAAGGTAAGTGGCCGGGCCTGAAAGACGCCTATCCCGATATCGAACTCCATCTCATCGGCCCCCTCCAATCGAACAAGGCCAGGGAGGCCGTGGCCCTGTTCGACGTGATCGAGACCGTCGACCGGGAAAAGATCGCTGGCGCGCTTGCCGCGGAGATCGCGAAGCAGGGCCGCCGCCCGCGCCTTTATGTCCAGGTCAATACGGGACTGGAGCCGCAAAAAGCAGGCATCGATCCGCGTGAAGCCGCGGCATTCGTTGCCCGCTGCCGTGAGGTGCATGGGCTCGAAATCGAGGGACTGATGTGCATTCCGCCCGTCGACGAGAATCCCGGACCGCATTTCGGCCTGCTCGAAAAGCTTGCGGGCGAAGCGGGCGTGGAAAAACTATCTATGGGTATGTCCGGCGACTATGAGACGGCCATTGCTTTCGGCGCGACAAGCGTGCGCGTCGGCTCGGCGATCTTCGGCAGCCGCGCATATCCCGGCGCCTGAGCGGGAGGCGAGGACGCTAATCGTCGTTATCGCTGCCATTTCCCTAGCTGTCATCCCGGCCCGGGAGTGAAGCCCGGGGCCTATTGGCCGTGAGACACAGAGCGCGGCCCGGCGTTATCTTGCACCTGGTCGGTGCCGTCTTTGCGTTAGCGGGGACCGGTCGTTCCCTCGATGATCCCTCCTGCTGTCGGCCGGGGTGACGGTAGAAGGTTCTAGCTGAAAGCTCCTCAAACCAGCTCTACGGCGGCGGCCTTCATCCGCTGCGTCATGGCGGCAAGCGAACCGCCAAGATCGATGGCGCGGCATGCCTGCAGCACCACGGTGGCGTCGAAACCTTGCTTTCGCGCATCCAGCGCGGAATAGGCGACGCAGAAGTCAGTCGCGAGACCGGCGAGCGTCACCTTGGCGATGCCGCGCTCGCGCAGATAGCCGGCGAGCCCGGTTGGTGTCTCATGGTCGTTCTCGAAAAAGGCGGAATAGCTGTCGATCCCGCCGCGGAAGCCCTTGCGGATGATCAGCTCCGCCTTCGTCCATTCCAGGCCGGGATGGAATTCGGCTCCCTGCGTCCCCTGCACGCAATGGTCTGGCCAGAGCGTCTGTTCGCCATAGGGCATTGCGATCGTCTCGAATGGAGCTTTGCCGGAGTGGGAGGAGGCGAAGCTGGAATGGCCGGCCGGATGCCAGTCCTGCGTCAGGATCACGTGGTCGAATTGCTGGATGAGACGGTTGATGATCGGCACGACCTCGTCGCCATTGTCGACGGCGAGCGCGCCACCGGGGCAGAAGTCGTTCTGGATGTCGATGACGATGAGCGCTTCTTTGGCCATTGTCGCCTCCCTTTCCTTCAGAGCCGATCAGGGTGCCTTGTCGAGCCCGCCCATACGGCAGATTTCCTCCCATTCCGCATCGCTCACCGGCTGAACGGAAAGCCTGGAATTGTTGACCAGAACCATATCCCTGAGCTTCGGATTGGCTTTGATCTCCTCCAGCGAAACCGGCCGCGGGATGTCCTGCACCGCGCGGATATCCACGCATTCCCAGCGCAGGTCGTCGGTGGTGGAATCGGGATGGGCCGTCGCGATGATCTCGACGATGCCAACCACGCTGGTTTCCTTGACCGAGTGGTAAAAGAATCCGAGATCGCCGATTTTCATCGCCCTCATATTGTTGCGCGCCTGGTAATTGCGCACGCCGTCCCATTCCTGTCCCTTGTCGCCCTTTTTCTTTTGCATCTCCCAGGACCAGGAGGTGGGCTCGGACTTGAACAGCCAGTAAGCCATCACGCGTTCTCCGGTTTGTTGAAAACCCAGTTCCAGGGATGAATTTCGACGGATTCGAAGAGACCGGCAAGCGCATAGGGGTCCGAACGTGCCAGTGCCTCGGCATCGACCAGGCTTGCCGCTTCCACTGCCACCATGCTGCCATTGGGCTTGCCGTCGCCATCGAGGAATGGGCCGGCAAATCGGAGCTTTCCTTCCGCGTTGAGAGTCTCGAGATAGGCGAGATGCTCAGGCCGCGTGTCCATGCGCAGTTGGAGATGACCGGGTTTATCCCGGCAAAGAATGACGAAAATCATTGAGGTCTCCTGCCCTTGGCCAATAGGAAGTCGTTAAACAGCGAGTTGTGATCTCGTGGGAGGTTCGTCGGCATCGTTCCCTATTCGCTCTTCAAGGGGCGGGCGAGGAGCGCTTGCATCGCCGTTTCGACCGTGAGCCGTCCCTCCAGGATACCGTTCACGGCTTCCACAATAGGCGCCTCCAATCCGCGTTCGCCGACGAGTCTTGCCGCTATCCCGGCGGTGAACACCCCTTCGGCCAGCGGCAGGTTCTCGATGCTTTCGCCGCGCCCCAGTGCCACGCCATAGGCGAAATTGCGCGACTGGGAAGAACTGCAGGTGAGAATGAGATCGCCCAGGCCCGAAAGTCCCATCAGCGTTTCCGTCCGAGCGCCGAAAGCCGCCCCGATGCGCCGGAGTTCCACGAAGCCACGGGTCGTTATGGCGGCCACGGCGCTTGCGCCTAATCCTGCGCCGGTTGTGGCACCTGCCGCGATCGCCAGCACATTCTTGAGCGCGCCTCCGAGTTCGACGCCGACGAGATCGTCGCTCGAATAGCAGCGCAGATGCGGTGCCGAGAGCCTTTTCGCAAGCTCTGCCGCCAGCGCACCGTCCGGAGATGCGACGGTCACGGCGGTGGGAAGACCCCGCGCCAGGTCGGTGGCGAAGCTCGGGCCCGAAAGTGCGGCGAGCGAGTTGCCGCGCAGAGCCTCGCGTGCGGCCTCGGACATCAGCCGACCGGTCTCGCGCTCGATCCCTTTGGCGCAAAGCACAACTGGAACATCCGGCGCGAGCACGTTAGACGCTGAGGCGAGCACTGCGCTGAGATGCTGCGCGGGTATGGCCGCAAGCACGCAATCTGCTTCGCTGACGGCCGCCGCCAGATCATCCGTGGCAAGCACGCGAGGGTCGATTGTAACGCCGGGCAGGTAGCGGCTGTTTGCATGGGTATCGTTGATTTCCCGCACAAGATTGGGATCGCGAGCCCAAAGCGTGGTCCTATGGCCGGCCCTTTGCATCGTAAGTGCCAGCGCGGTTCCCCAGGCGCCGGCGCCAAGGACGGCGATGCTCCAGCTCGTGCTCATGCCTTGGCTCCTCGCTTTCCCGCCCCGAAAAGTGGCGCGGAACTCTCATCCAGGGGCCAGCGCGGACGCGGGGCGAAGGCGAGCGCATTTTCTTCCGCAAGTCCGGCCTCCAGGCGTTCCAGCCCTGCCCAGGCGATCATGGCTGCATTGTCGCCGCAGAGTTTGATGGGCGGCGCGACAAGGCGAAAACCTTTCTGGCGGCAAAGGCTTTTCAGCGTGTTCCGGATCGCCGCATTTGCCGCCACGCCGCCGGCGACGACGAGCGCCGGCTCCTTCAGATGCGAATGCTCGGTTCTGAACCGTTCAAGACTGCGTGTCACGCGGTCTGCCAGCGTTTCGGTCACCGCGGCCTGGAAAGAGGCGCAGATGTCGGCAATGTCCTGCTCGGAAAGAGGTGCAAGCTCGCTGGCAGTGCGGCGCACGGCTGTTTTCAGGCCGGAAAAGGAAAAGTCCGGCCGCGCTTCGCCCTTGAGCGGCCGCGGAAATGCAAAGCGCGTCGCATTTCCCTGGGCGGCGGCCTTTTCCACGCTCGGCCCGCCGGGATAGGGCAGCCCGAGCAGCTTTGCCGTCTTGTCGAAAGCTTCGCCGAGAGCATCGTCTATGGTGCTCGCCCAGCGCTCGTATCGGCCGATGTCTTGAACGTGCACGATCTGCGTGTGGCCGCCCGAGACGAGCAGGAGCAGGTACGGGAATTCCAACCCGTCCGTCAGGCGCGCGGTGAGCGCGTGACCCTCCAGATGGTTCACGGGCAGGAGAGGTTTGTCCAGCGCTGCGGCAAGCGCCTTTGCCGTCGTGAGTCCGACGATGAGCCCGCCTATCAGGCCCGGGCCGGCAGTGGCGGCGATACCGTCGATTTCGTCAAGCGTGACGCCCGCTTCCTCAAGGGCTGCCTCGATGACGCCGTCGAGCGCTTCCACATGGGCGCGCGCGGCGATCTCGGGCACCACGCCACCGAAGGCGGCATGCTCCTCGATTTGACTCAACACCACATTGGAAAGGATCGCAGGCGCTCCGTCCTCGCCGCGCGTGATAACGGCGGCGGCGGTTTCGTCGCAGCTCGTCTCTATCCCCAACACGCGCGTCATTCAGTCCGGTCCACCTTGGTTGCCCACGCGTCCGATCCCCGCTAGGTATCGACGCGGTATCTTGTAGAGCCAATATAGCTATCCACCATAGTGGATACGCCGGTTAGCACGGACATGGCGGCATGCAAACTGATGTGGTGAAAATCGGGACGCGCGGCAGCGCATTGGCGCTTGCCCAAGCGGCCGAAACCCGGGCGCGACTGATGGCCGCGCACGCCCTCCCGAAAGAGGCGTTTGAGATCGTCGTCATCCGAACGTCCGGCGACCAGATTCAGGATCGCCCGCTTTCCGAAGCGGGTGGCAAGGGCCTCTTCACCAAGGAAATCGAGGAAGCGCTACTGGATGGCCGAATCGACCTGGCCGTCCATTCTTCCAAGGATATGCCGACCGTCCTGCCCCAAGGGCTCGAGCTTTCCGCCTTCCTGGAAAGGGAGGATGTGCGTGATGTCTTCATCGGCCGCGATGGGAAGCGCCTCGAGGAGCTTGCCCAAGGTGCCAATCTGGGCACGTCGTCGCTTCGCCGGCAGGCGCTCGCGCTCCGGCTCCGGCCTGACCTGAAAGTGGGCATATTCCGCGGCAATGTGCAGACGCGCCTCAGGAAGCTCGAAGCGGGAGAAGCCGACGGCACGCTGCTCGCGCTCGCCGGGCTCAAGCGGCTCAAGCTCGACCATCTCGCTACCGAGATCCTCGATCCGACGGCGTTTCCGCCCGCCTTGGGGCAGGGGGCAATCTGCATCGAAAGCCGGGTCGGCGATGAGCGGATCGCATCGCTGGTGCAGGCGATCCACCATCCCCCGACCGGTTTTGCGCTTTCCTGCGAGCGCGCGTTCCTTGCCGCCCTCGACGGTTCCTGCCGCACCCCCATGGCCGGGCTTGCCAGGGTCGAAGGAGACCGGATCTCCTTTTCCGGCATGATCCTCACGCCGGATGGCGGGGAGGTGCACGAAATCGACGGCGAGGGCGCGGTGACCGACGCGGCGGAGATCGGAACGGATGCCGGGCGACGGATTCGCGAGAGGGCGGGGGCCGGCTTTTTCACAAGCTGGAGCTGAACCGTGATGCGTGTTCTGGTCACGCGTCCGGAGCCCGGGGCAACCCGAACAGCCCGCAAGCTTGCAGCGCTGGGTTTCGAACCCGTGCTCTTGCCGCTGACCAGGATCGAACCGCTCCCGCTCGATGCCTTGCCTGACTTGGAGAAATTCAGCGCCGTGGCTATTCCGAGCGCGAACGCGGTGCGCCATTTGCCGCCTGCTTTCCTGAAGCAGATTTCTCACCTGCCGGCATTTGCTGTAGGGGAAAGGACCGGCCAGGTAGCGGCCGAGGCCGGCCTGTCCGTAAGCGATTCCAGTGCCGGCGATGCGCAGCGCCTCGCCGGCCGAATCATCGATACCGTGGCTTCGGGCTCTCACATCCTCTATCTTTGTGGGCGCGTGCGCCGAAACATACTGGAGAGCCGTCTTACTGCCGCCGGCCTCCCGGTGACAGCGGTCGAAACCTACGACACGATGCCCCTTCCCATCTCGAATGATGAATTCAGGGACGCGACCGCAAATCGTCCCATCGACAGCGTGCTTGTTTATTCGGCCTTCGCCGCGGAGGTTCTGTCGCCCTTCGTCTCATTGCTCAAGACGGCCCTATTCATCGCCATCTCGGAGCGTGTTGCGCAAAAATTGCCCGATATCGCCGGGATGCGCGTCCTGGCCGCACGGGAACCAACGGAAGAGGCTATGCTTTCCATGCTGCCAAGGCGTGATTAGCGTCAATCTTTTTTCAGGCCCGAAACCTATAATTGGGCACCCAAGTAGGATATCGGCGCAGAGCGCGGATTTAGCAACGGAGCTGCCAGATGGCCAAAACCCCAAGGGCACGTCACTCCAAGCCGAGCCGAGAGCCGGTGACGATCGATCTGGAGGCCGAACCCGTGCAACGGGAGCGCGATTCGGCGGAGCAAGTCTCGCCCGCAGGCGATGCTGCAACCGATCAGGAACCCATTGCAGACGCGTCCGAACCGGGGTCCTCAAGCGGTCCAGCCGCCGCCGCTGCGGAAAACCAGCCCTCTGAAAGGAACTCCCCATCCCCGGAGACCCATGGCGAAGCGGTCTCAGGGCCTGACCTCCCCCTGGAAGAATCTTTGCAACCCGAGGAAGCCCGGCCGGACACCGAAACATTCGAGCGGCCCGCGCCGGAAGAAGCGGCCGCGCCGGCTCGCAGTGGCGGTTTCGCAAACGCGCTTACCGGCGGGATCCTTGGTGCGCTGATCGCGCTCGCCGCCGGGGGAGCGGTCCTTTGGGCGGGGGTGCTGCCCGATCGGCGGCAGCAGGATGCCGATCCCGCCGTGCAGAATCTGGAACAGCAGGTCGCGACGCTCCAGAACGAGCTTTCGCAGTTACGGGAAAGCGCTTCTGCTGGGCCTTCCCAGCAAGCATTGGAGCAGGCGCTGGCGGAACCGCGGCAGCAAATCAGCGAATTGCGCGAGACCGTAAACGCGCTGCAATCAGCTTCGCCGGACCAGAGCGGCGCGGAGCTGCAAAAACTGGGGCAGCAGCTTGCCGAACTGGAGCGTCGCGTCGCTTCGGTAGCCCAGACGGCAGGCGGCGGCGACACGTCTCAGCTTTCACAGCAGATGAACGAGCTTCAAGGGCAGATTGCCTCGGCAGTGGAGGTGGCGGGTACCGCACAGCAGACGAGTGCGGCGACGGCGCAGCGGCTCGACGAACTCGCCGGTCAGGTCGCTCAGCTCAGCGAGCAGGTGGCCAAGGAAGACGAGGGACCGAGACTCGCTCTCATCGTGGCCGCGTCCGCTCTCAGGTCTGCAGTCGAGCGGGGTGCTCCCTTCGCGAGCGAGCTGGAGACCTATTCCGCGATTGCTCCCAATGCACCGGAGCTCGATCCGCTCAGGCCATACGCGCAGACCGGCATCCCCACGGAAGCAGCGCTTGTGGATGAGGCGCCGAATGTCGCCTCCCGCATCGCCGCATCCACGTCCGATCTGCCGCCTGATGCAGGCATGTTCGATCGGCTGATGGCAAGCGCACGTTCAGCAGTTACCGTCCGTCCCGTGGGCGAAGTGCCGGGCGATACGCCTGACGCCATCGCCGCCCGCATGGAGGCAGCCGTGAAGCGCGGGGACTATGCCCAGGCGCTGGCCGAATACGAATCGCTGCCGCCGAGTGCCAAGGAGGTGGCCGCCGATTTCGCAGAGAAGTTGCGGGCGCGGCAGGCAGCGGACCAGGTCCTCGAAAAGGCGCTTTCGAGCGCGCTGAAGCCAGCGTAAGGACGGCGCCATGTTCCGCATCCTCTCTTTCTTCGTCATCGTCCTGCTGCTCGGGCTCGGCTTTGCCTGGCTGGCTGACCGGCCGGGCGAGCTTGCCATCACCTTCGGCGGCTATCAGTACCAAGTGACACTGATGGTGGCTGCGGTGCTGCTGGTCGCTGCAGTTGCGGCCGTGATGATCCTCTGGTGGATCATCCGTGGCATCTGGACCAGCCCTCATGCCGTGCGGCGTTATTTCCGTGCGCGGCGGCGCGACCGGGGTTACCAGGCGCTTTCGACGGGTCTGATCGCGGCGGGGGCCGGCGATGCGGGCGTTGCCAGGCGCATGGGTCAGCAGGCCGCAAAGCTTATTTCTTCCGATCAGGAGCCTTTGATTCATCTTCTCGACGCGCAGGCATCGGTTCTCGAAGGCGATCACGAGGCCGCCCGTGCGAAGTTTCAGGCAATGGCCGAGGATCCGGAGACGCGCCTTCTCGGCCTGCGCGGTCTTTATCTTGAGGCGGAGCGCCTTGGCGAACGTGAGGTCGCCAGGCATTATGCTGCGGAGGCCACGAAGATTGCGCCCCAGCTTGGCTGGGCCGCCAATGCTACGCTTGAGGCCAGGACCGAGGCAGGCGACTGGCAAGGCGCGCTTACGTTGCTCGGCCAGCAGAAGCCGTCGGGCAAGGAGGAACGTGAGGCTCTCGCCCGAAAGCGCGCGGTGCTGCTCACGGCGCAGGCCATGGCTGAGCTCGATATCAACGCTGCCGCGGCCAAGACCGCCGCGCTCGAAGCTCATAAGCTGCAGCCGGATTTCGTCCCAGCGGCGGTGACGGCGGCCCGGGCGCTTTTCCGCCAAGACGATCTGCGCCGCGGCGCGAAGGTGCTGGAATCCGTATGGGCGAAATCGCCGCACCCCGAGGTGGCTGACGTCTATATCCATGCGCGGCCCGGCGACTCGACCCATGACCGGCTGGCGCGTGCAAAGAAGCTGCGGCGGTTGAAGCCCAACAATGCCGAATCGGAGCTTGCCGTCGCCCGTGCCGCCCTCGATGCAGGCGAATACAAGGAGGCCAGGGAGGCGGCTGAGGCGGCAGTGCGGCTCGATCCGCGTGAAGGAGCGTTCCTGCTCCTGGCGGATATTGAGGAAGCGGACACGGGGGACCAGGGCCGCGTTCGTCACTGGCTGGCGAAGGCTGTGCGCGCGCCGCAAGACCCCGCCTGGGTGGCGGATGGGTACGTTGCCGAACGTTGGGCTCCAGCTTCACCTATCACGGGCCGGCTCGATGCGTTCGAGTGGCGCGCGCCCATGGAGCGGCTCGGTCAGGTTATCGAAGGAGAAGACGCCTTGCGGGCGCTACCGCCGGTGGAAGCTGCCGCTGCACCCGCCGAAGAGCCCCAAGACCTTACCCTCGAAGCGGAAGCCGAGCCTGTCCGGCAAGAAGCCGTTCCGGTGGCAGGCGAAGGAGCAGCGCCTGAAGCTCCTCGCCCGAATGCCGACAACGGCTCGCAGAAGGACAAAGGCGATGCTTCCGTTGAGGAAGAGGAGGAGCTTCGGCCGCCATTGCCTGACGACCCCGGCGTCGAGCCGCGGCAAGAGAGCCGCGCCGACGAAGCCAACAGGTTCCGGCTATTCTGAGGGACGAATTCGAGCAAGGAACGGAGGCTTCCTGCGTTCGTTTTTCTTTGAACCATGTTGGCAGCCGCAAGAAAGGCATTGTGGGCTTTCGCGGGGGCTTTAACATGCATGTCTGATTCCATAGGTCTGCCATGTTCGATCGCATCCTCTCATTCCTCAAGGATCTGCCCTCCGGCGCCAAGACATCGCGCCTGCAGGAGGATGATCCCCGCGTGGCTGCGGCGGCGCTGCTCATTCATGTGATGGCGGCCGATGGCATGTGCAGCGCTGACGAGCGCGCCCGGCTCAAGAAGGCGCTGTCACGCGCCTACAATGTCAATGGCGCCGAACTGAAGGCGCTGTTGAAGGCCGCCGAAGAAGCGGAAGCCGATGCGGTCGACCTCTATGCGTTCACCAGCGTGCTCAAGCGGAATCTTGATGAGAACGCCCGCGCCGAGTTCATTCGCCTCATGTGGGAAGTGGTCCTTTCCGATGGCGAGCTGCACGAACTCGAGGATAATCTGGTCTGGCGGGTGGCCGAGCTGATCGACGTTGATACGCGCACACGCGTTGCCATGCGGCAGAGCGTGCAGGCTGAAAGCGGAAAAAAGGGGAGCGAGTAGCTGCAAGAGATGGTCCGGGGGGCGGGTAAGAAAATCCTGGTCGTCTTGCATCAGGAAATGTCCAGTCCTGGCCGCGTAGGCCAGCTTCTCGAAAAAACCGGCTTCACGCTGGATATCCGTCGGCCTCCCTTGGGCGATCAGCTGCCGGAAACGCTGGAAGAGCATCACGGCGCCGTTGTTTTCGGTGGCCCGATGAGCGCCAATGACAGAGACGAATTCGTCGTCCGTGAAACTGAGTGGCTTGCCGTTCCCCTGAAGGAGGAGAAGCCTTTCCTCGGCATCTGTCTCGGTGCCCAGATGCTGGTGAAGCATCTGGGAGGGCAGGTGAAGAGCCATGACGACGGGCTCGTGGAGGTTGGTTGGTATCCGCTCAGGGCCACGGAGGAAGGCCGGCAGCTCCTGCATTGGCCTGAAATGGTCTACCAGTTCCATCGGGAAGGTTTTTCGTTGCCCTCCGGGGCGACCCTCCTCGCCACTTCGGATCATTATCCAAATCAGGCCTTCCACTATGGCAGGAATGCCTGGGGCATCCAGTTCCACGCGGAGCTCACCCGAATGATGATGCAGCGTTGGGTCGTCCACGGCGCGCAGCGCTTCGTGCTGCCCGGCGCGCAGCCGGGGCGCGATCACCTGGGGGGCCGGCTGATCTGGGACATGCATCTGAGGCAGTGGCTGGTCGAATTCTTAAACATCGTCTTCGGCGGCGGCATCGATGTCGAGATCTCCGCCGGTGCGGAATTCGAGGCGCAGAAGCCGATCGGCCGCCGCAAGATCGGCCGGCGAGGGATAGCGTAAGTTTTACTGCAAATCTGCATCTTCTGCCGGCAAGAGGCTGGCATGGGTTGCCGCTGGAGCCTATATTGGTTGTGGCGGTCTGCGCCTCGCGACAGGAATTCAATTCCCCGGGGCCTTATCGATCCTTAAGGGAGCTGTCCCTGGCCTTGCCCGTGGGCTTGGTCATACGGCGCCCACCTACTTTGTAGGTTCCCGGGATCGGTCATTCCATCGGTTGCCGTGGATCGCCGCTTTCCCCCCGTCAGGGCGCATTCGCGCTGCAGTTCACACCAAGGCAAGGATGACCCTCCCACCCCGCGAATTGAAGAAGATGCTGCGGCAGGAGGCGCTTGCGCGTCGCGACGCGCTCGATCCCCGCTGGCGGATCGAAGCTTCGTTCCGCTTCGCGGAGAAGGCAAGCGAGATTGCGCCAATGCCCGGAACGGTCGTTTCGGGCTTCTGGCCCATGCGGTCGGAGGTAGATGTTCGCCCGCTGATGGCGGCGCTCAGGGATGGCGGCGCGCGCTTGTGCCTGCCTGCGATCCTCGACAAGACGACGATTGTCTTCCGCGAATTGCTGCGTGGCGCGCCGCTTGTGGACATGGGCTTCGGCACGCAAGGACCCGGCGAGGATGCGGCGGAACTCGAACCCGAATTGATGCTTGTGCCGCTTGCCGCTTTCGACGCGCGCGGGCACCGGATCGGCTACGGCGCCGGATATTACGATCGCGCGATCGAGCGGCTGCGGCAGCGAGGCCGCGCACCGAACCTCATCGGAATAGCCTTTGATTGCCAGGAGGTGCCGGAGGTTCCCAACGAGGCGCACGATATCGCGTTACCCGAAATCCTTACCGAAAGCGGCTTGCGCCGGTTCGCCCAGCCCCTGTAAGAGCAGGGAATGCGTATCTTGTTTCTTGGCGACATGGTTGGCCGCACGGGCCGGACCGCTGTCTGGGAGCGCCTTCCTGGCCTCGTCTCGGACTTCAAGCTCGATTTCGTTGTGGTGAACGGCGAAAACGCCGCTGGTGGCTTCGGCATCACCGAAGAGATCTTCCGCCACACATTGCAGGCCGGCGCGGATGTGGTGACAACGGGCAATCATGTTTGGGACCAGCGCGAGGCCTTGAGCTTTGCGCCCCGCGAGGAGCGTTTCCTCCGTCCTGCCAATTTCCCGAAGGGTACGCCAGGCCGCGGCTCGGGTCTCTACATTGCCAGGAACGGGGCGCGCGTGCTCGTGGCCAATATCATGGGCCGGGTGTTCATGCATCCTGAACTGGACGACCCGTTTCGTACTGCGGAGAACGAGCTTGCTGCTTGTCATCTCGGCGAGCAGGCGGATGCGGCGATCATCGATTTCCATGCGGAAGCGACATCCGAGAAGATGTGCTTCGGCCATTTCGTGGATGGGCGGGTGAGTGCCGTTATCGGGACCCACACACATCAGCCGACGGCCGACCATCAAATCCTCAACGGCGGCACGGCCTATATTTCCGATGCGGGCATGTGCGGCGATTATGATTCCTCTCTGGGCATGGACAAGGAAGAGCCGCTCAACCGGTTCCTCAGTAAGGTTCCCAAGAACCGCTTCGAGGCGGCGAACGGTCCGGCCACCATCTGTGGTGTCGGGCTCGATATCTCCGACCGCACGGGGCTAGCCGAAAAGATCGCGCCGCTGCGTCTCGGGCCGCGTCTCGAGGAAACAGTTCCCGCGTTCTGGCGTTGACGAAAATCAAGGGCCTCCGTAACTCTGCGGTGGCCTACTCTCAACCCCACGCAGGATCCCCCGATGGAATGGCTGCTTTCGCACTTCGACTTCGTGTCTAGCCCCGAAGCCTGGGTTGCGCTCGTTACACTGGTCACGCTCGAGATCGTTCTCGGCATCGACAACCTGATCTTCATTTCCATTCTCACCAATAAGCTGCCCAAGGAGATGCAGGCGCGCGCCCGCAGGCTCGGCATCGGCGCCGCCCTGGTGCTTCGCCTTGCACTGCTCGGCACAATCTCCATCATCGTGCAACTGACGACCCCGGTGTTCACGCTGTTCGACCACGGCTTCTCGTGGCGCGATCTCATCCTCATCGCGGGCGGTCTCTTCCTCGTCTGGAAGGCGACGAAGGAGATCCATCATTCGGTCGATCCGGAGGATCCCAAGGAGAACATGGTCGGAAAGGTGGCAACGATCACTATGGGATCGGCCATCACACAGATCCTGCTTCTCGATCTCGTCTTCTCGATCGATTCGATCATAACGGCTGTCGGCATGACCGATCACATCGCCATCATGTTCATCGCAGTCATAGCAGCGGTCACCGTAATGCTGCTCGCGGCAGAGCCGCTGTCCCGCTTCATCGCCGCCAATCCCACGGTGGTGATGCTCGCGCTCGGCTTCCTGCTCATGATCGGTATGACGCTGATCGCCGACGGCTTCGGTTTCCATGTGCCGAAGGGCTATATCTACACCGCAATGGGCTTTTCAGCCCTCGTGGAAGCTCTGAACATGATGGCGCGGCGCAAGCGTGCGCGCGAGGGTGCGTCGGGCGGCCACACCCACTGACGGCTGCTCCCTAAGAGCGCCTCCATGGCTGCGGTTATTCCGCAGCCATGCGTCGCGCGGTGATCGCGTCGGCGTGCTCCTTGCCCCAATTGGCGAGGGGAATGAGCGCATTATCGAGCGAGATGCCAAGCTCCGTCGCGGAGTATTCCACCCGCGGCGGGACCTCTTGGAACACTTTGCGATGGACCAGCCCGTCCGCCTCCATCTCTCTCAGATGCTGGATCAGCATCTTCTCGCTGATGTCCGGCACCAGACGCTTCAGCTCGCCGAATCGCCGCGGCTCCTGATGCACGAGCCATAGAAGCAGCGCCTTCCATTTCCCACCGATCACCTGAAAGGCCGGACCCAGTCCGCAACTATCGGGCTGAACTTTCTTTGCCATGGATTTCCTCAATACTTACCTCCAGGTCAGTACCTTACATTATTGTAAGTACTTGATAAAGCGCAAGTATTGGCCGACCTTCCAGTTCGAAACCGCGCCCGGCCTCATCGTCGGCCGCAGCGGTTCACGTTTCGAACATGAGGAATTTAGGAGTCGGAAATGGAACCTGTTCTCTTTTACGGCGTGCCGCATGGCTGCTCGTTTGGATCGATCGTGGCTCTGGAGTGGCTCGGCCACCCTTATCGCCTCGTTCGGATCGACATGCTCTCCAAGCCCCAAAGCAAGGTGTTCGGGGCAGTAAGTCCATTGGGGGCGACGCCGGCGCTTCTCCTCGAGAATGGTGATACGCTCACGGAAAGTCTGGCGATCCTGCACAACATCGCCAAGCGCGATCTAAGCCGGAAGCTCGGTTTCGCGCAGGAAACCCATGCTTTCGACCGGTTGAACCGGATGCTTTCCTTCCTGCACACGGATTTCCACTCGGCTTTCGCGCCAGCCTGGAGCGCCTATAAGCTCGCCGAGAATGATCCGCGCCGGGATATCCTCCGCGACCTTGCGCGAGAGAAAGCCGCGCGCTGCTACAGCCATCTGCAGGATGTGGTCTCGCATACCGAATGGCTAGTGGGCGACACGAAGACGGTGGCAGACGCATATTTCGTAGGCATCGCCCGGTGGGGCGAGGATCTGGGCCTCTTCGACCTTGAAAGCGAATATCCGCGCCTCCACGCGTTTCAGCAGAAGTTGGAAGCAGACAAAGGGGTAATCTTTGCTCACGCGATTGAGGACGGAAAGCCGGCGGAATCGAGCGGCGGCTTTCGCGGCCACGTAGAGATCGAATCGCTTGGCACGCGCCTTGCCGCATAGGCCAGGTCCACTGCTCTCCCGCCTTTGTGCGGGAGAGCTAGACGCCCTCCAAAACGATTATGGTAGGCTGTTTCGGAAGGCTCCCGATTGACACGCGTATCGTCCGCCCTTCGTGAAACTCCACGTCGAAACCTTCACCCATCCGTTCGGCGAAAGTGCCGATTGGCGTGGAGAAGCGGTGCATCGGCAGGATGATTGACGAGGAAAGCCGTCGTGCAATCTCGCTCATGCTGTCGATGGAAAGGGTGAGGCCCCCATCGATCGGCACCATCACCACGTCCAACCGACCTATCGCGGCATAGTGTGAATCGTCCAGCTCATGGTGCAGGTGGCCCAGATGGCCTATGCATAAACCCGCCACTTCGAAGATGAAGATGGAGTTGCCGTCCTTCGAGGCTTCCGAAAAGCCGCGAATGTCGGTCGTCACGTTTCGGATATAAACGTCGTCCACCACCAGCGAGTGCTTGATGGCGCCCCCATCCGGATTCCATCCGGTCAACACATATTCGATCGCTGGATCGGGGTAGAGGGTGTAATGGGTGGAATGCGCCCGGTTCATCGTGACCACACGTGGTGTAGGCGCTCCGCCGTAAATCCCCGAAAAATCGGTCGCAATGGTCACCCCGGCCGGCGTCTCGATAAGGTAGGTGGAGTGTCCGGCATAGGTGATCGACACTTCGCCCTGCGTTGCCGCCAATTCCTGAAAGCTAACGAACTTCACGTCGGGCAGGCTGTTTGCCACGGCCATGCAGGTGCTTGGGCGCTGTTCCTGGGCATGGACAGCTGCTGGTATCAGGAGCGCAAGAAAAAAGGCAATCAGGCGGAAGGCAGGCATAGGCATCTCCCCGGATTTGCAGGACGGATGCTAACCCACCTCCGCTGCGTTCGCTACGGAGCCCACCTCACCATTGCGTGAGGCAGTCGGCCGGATGAAAAGCCACGGTTCTGGACGTTTCGGGCTATTTTCACTATAAGCGCGCAATCCAAAAGATTTTTCAGAATCCAAGAAGGAGCCCCATGGCCGGCCATTCCCAATTCAAGAACATCATGCATCGCAAGGGGCGCCAGGATGCGGCCAAGTCGAAGATGTTCTCCAAGCTGGCGCGTGAGATCACAGTCGCCGCCAAAGCGGGTCTGCCCGATCCGGCGATGAATCCGCGTCTTCGCCTTGCTGTCCAGAACGCCAGAGCCCAGTCCATGCCCAAGGACAATATCGAGAGGGCGATCAAGAAGGCGCAGGGCAACGACGCCGAGACCTATGAGGAGGTTCGCTACGAGGGCTATGCGCCGGGCGGCGTTGCCGTCATCGTCGAGGCGCTGACCGACAACCGCAACCGTACGGCTTCCAATATACGTGCCGCTTTCACGAAGGCAGGCGGAGCCCTGGGCGAAACCGGCTCCGTTTCTTTCATGTTCGACCGCGTCGGCGAGATCGTTTATCCGGCTGCGGCAGGCAATGCCGATGCGGTGATGGAAGCGGCTATCGAAGCCGGCGCCGACGATGTGCAGTCGGACGAGGACGGCCACGTCATCATCTGCGCCTTTGAGAATATCGGCGAGGTGACGGCAGCGCTTGAGAAGACCCTTGGCGAAGCCGAGTCGGTCAAGACCATTTGGCGGCCACAAACCACCACTCCGGTGGATGAGGAGCGTGCGCAATCGATCCTGAAGCTGATCGGCGTGCTCGAGGATGATGACGACGTGCAGAACGTCTACGCCAATTTCGAGGTGGACGACGCCACGATGGCAAAGCTGAGCGCGGCCTGAGCCTCATGGCCCATCGGGTGACCATCGCCTATTGCCGCCAATGCCAGTGGCTCCTGCGCGCCGGCTGGATGGCGCAGGAGCTGCTTTCCACCTTTTCGGAGGAGTTGGAGGAAGTGGCGCTCAAGCCCGGAACGGGCGGCATCTTCGAAATCCATTGCGATGGCGAGCTTGTCTGGGAACGCAAACGCGACGGCGGCTTCCCCGACGCATCGGAGCTCAAGCGGCGCGTGCGCGACGTCATCGCGCCCGAACGCGCCTTGGGTCATGTGGATCGGAAATCGGCTGAATAGCGCCCGGTTCGCTTGCCCTGCTCCGGGTGTCGCTGGTTAAAACACGAAACTGCGGAAGTTAAGCGAAACAAAAAAGCCCGCCGGAAGGCGGGCCTTTTCATTAAGCTTATGGCGGACTTTAGATGCCCAGGCCTTCGTAGCGCTTCTTGAACTTCGACACACGGCCGCCACGGTCGACGAGCGTCTGCTGGCCGCCGGTCCATGCCGGGTGCGAGTTGGGGTCGATGTCGAGGTTGAGTGTGTCGCCTTCCTTGCCCCAGGTCGAGCGCGTCTCGTATTCGGTGCCGTCCGTCATGACGACCTTGATCATGTGATAGTCGGGATGGATATCGGCTTTCATCGCTCTGTCCTGAATTTGTCACTCATGTGGCTCGTGCGCGGCTTCCGCTGCGGCAATCTCGCCCATTTTGAAAACTTGAAGCCGCGGCCAAGGGCGGCTACGGCTTCGAAAAGGTTCGCGTGCCTATACATCAGCCGGCGGATTGATACAAGGCCGGTGGAACGGAATCTTGGAACACCGGTGCGCCGGAAGGAAGGGGCTATGGCATTGACACCCGTCGCGCAGGAGGAAAAGTCGCGACGCACCCTCAAACCGCTGCGCGGCCTCCTGCCTTATCTGCGCACCTATAAATGGCTGGTCGCCGGAGCGGGCTTCTTTCTGCTGCTTGCCGCCATCGCCACGCTCATCCTCCCGATCGCGGTAAGAAGGATGATCGATCACGGCTTCTCGGAAGCCGATAGCGGCTTCATAGCCAGCTATTTCTCCATGCTCGTGATCGTGGCCGCGGTGCTGGCCGTGGCATCGGCCGGGCGCTATTATTTCGTCATCACGCTTGGCGAACGGGTCGTGGCCGATCTGCGCCGCGACGTCTTCACCCATGTCACGCGGCTTTCGCCGGCATTTTTTGATCAGGCTTTGTCGGGAGAGATCGTCTCCAGGCTTACGGCAGACGCGACGCAGATCAAATCCGCAGTCGGAGCGACGGCTTCGACCGCGCTGCGCAACACCATCATGGGGCTCGGCGCCGTCGCGATGATGGTTGTGACGAGCCCAACGCTTTCCGCGCTGGTGGTGGTGGCGATACCGGTCATTGTCTTTCCGCTCGTCGCCTTCGGACGCTCCGTTCGAAAACGGGCCCGCCGCGCCCAGGATACGCTCGCGGACGCCACTGCTTTTGCAGGCGAGCAGATCGCGGCCGTTCGGGTGTTGCAGGCCTTCACCAACGAGACGGTCGTTGCAAAGCGCTTCGCTGAGGCCGTGGAGGCGGCGTTCGAGGCCGCCCGCAGCTCGATTTTCGCCCGCTCGATCCTCACCTTCGTCGCTATCTTCGCCACCTCCGCCTCGGTCGTTGCGGTCCTGTGGGCGGGTTCGCATGCCGTGCTCAATGGCACGATGACGGCGGGCACGCTGGGCCAGTTCCTGCTTTATGCCGTGCTTGGCGCTGGAGCTCTCGGCGCCCTGTCGGAAGTCTGGGGCGAGCTTGCCCAGGCGGCCGGCGCCGCGGAACGGATGACGGAGCTTTTGGCGCAGAAACCTGCCATCGCAGCGCCGGCCCAGCCTCTCGCCCTACCGCTGCCGCCTCGCGGCTCCGTGTCCTTCAGGAACGTCAGCTTCGCCTATCCGTCACGTCCTGGCCGTTCCGCTTTACACGATCTTTCCTTCGATGTGGCGCCGGGTGAGACGGTGGCGATCGTCGGGCCGTCTGGAGCCGGCAAGAGCACGGTCTTCTCGCTGCTCCTGCGCTATTACGATCCCGACCAGGGCGCGGTGCTGATCGACGGGGTCGATATCCGCAGAGCCGACCCCCAGGCCGTGCGCGAGCGCCTTGCGATCGTGCCGCAGGACGTCACGGTATTCGCCGCCACGGCGGCCGATAACATCGCCTTCGGCCGGCCGGGTGCAACGCGGGAACAGGTGGAGGCTGCCGCCCGTGCAGCGCTTGCCCACGACTTCATCAGGGCGCTGGAAAATGGGTATGATACCCAGGTCGGCGAGCGCGGGGTGACGCTTTCAGGCGGCCAGCGCCAGAGGCTCGCCATTGCCCGCGCCATCCTTCGTGACGCCCCGATCCTCCTTCTGGACGAGGCCACCTCGGCTCTCGATGCAGAGAGTGAAACGCTGGTGCAGGAAGCGTTGGAGCATCTGATGCGGGGCCGCACCACGATCGTGATTGCACATCGCCTCGCCACCATCCTCAAGGCGGACCGGATCCTCGTGCTTGAGGAAGGCAGGATCGTGGAGGAAGGACGACATGCCGAGCTCGTCGCTCGTGGCGGCGTCTATGCCCGGCTTGCCAGCCTGCAGTTCGAGGCAGGGGCAGACGTGTTCAAGGGAGCAGCGGAGTGAAATTGGAGAATGGCGGAGGCGGCTAGGGGGCTGGAAGCCGCGCGAGCGCCGCAATGTTGCGCGCGCTCGTCTTTGTCCCATTCACCGCTCGGTGAGCTTCAGCTCGATGCGCCGGTTGCGTGACCGCGCCTCCGGTGTGTTCTCCGGATCGAGCGGCTGGAATTCTCCAAATCCTGCTGCCACCAGCCTCTCAGCCGGCACGCCGTTCTCGATCAGGAACTTCACCACTGCCACCGCGCGCGCGCTGGAAAGCTCCCAATTGTCGCGGAACCGGCCGGTGCCCGAAAGCGGAATATTGTCGGTGTGCCCGTCGACGCGCAGGACCCAGTTGATCTCGGGCGGGATTTCCCTCTGCAATTCAAGGATCGCGCCGGCGAGCTTTCTCATCTCGTCCTGGCCGCTCGGGTTGATCTCCGTCGCGCCGGAGGCGAAGAGCACCTCCGATTGGAACACGAAGCGGTCTCCCACGATGCGGACGTCCTCTCGGTCGGACAGGATTTCACGCAATCGGCCGAAGAAGTCGGAGCGATAGCGGTTCAGTTCCTGTACGCGCTGAGCGAGAGCCACATTCAGCCGGCGTCCGAGATCGGCGATCTTGGCGTTGGATTCCCGGTCGCGCTTTTCCGAAACTTCCAACGCATCTTCCAGAGCGGCGATCTGCTGCCTTAATGCCGAAATCTGCTGGTTGAGAAGCTCCACCTGGGAAAGAGCACGCTGGCTGATCTGCCGTTCCTGATCCAGTTCGCCCGTAAGCGCGCCGATGCGTTCGTTCGCGACGGCTTCGGTTCCGGCGCCGCTCGAAAGAAGCTGCTGCAGCCGGCTCTGCTCCGCTTCGGCATCAGCCAAAGAAGCGCGCAGCGTGGCGATCTGGTCTTCGGCGTCCTGGGAGTTCGCCTGTTCGAGAGCCAGGAGCTGTGTCAGTTCGTTGATCTGCGCATTGAGCCGGTCGAGCGCCTCGTCCCTGCCGCTGATTTCCCGGCTCAGGAAATATTGCGCGACTACAAAGACCGAGAGCAGGAACATGATGGCCAGGAGCAGCGTCGACAGCGCGTCAACGAAGCCCGGCCAGTAGTCGATCGTTCTTTCCCTGCGGCGGGAGCGCGCAAGCGGCATCAGGTGTTTTCCCGCTTCTTAAGGGCGACAGCGATCTTTTCCAGAGTCTCGCGCAGCGCCTTCTGGTCGGTCGCCTGGGCTTCGACCCAGTCGCGCATCATCTGCTGCTCCTGGCGCATATTCTTCACGAGACCTGAAATGCCCTCGGCCAGCGAAGCCATTGCGGCAGCCGTACGGGGATTGCTGCTGCCCCCTTCCTGCATGGAGCGCAGCTTCTCTGCGAGATCGCGAAGCTCTTCGGAGGAGCCGTTCTTGGCGCCGTCCAGATCAGAGCTCAGATCAGTCACCGTCGAGAGCCAGTTCTCCAATTCCGTGTAGAAGCGGTTTTGCGCGCGGCCCGCCTGCAGGTCCAGGAAGCCGAGAATGAGCGATCCGGACAGGCCGAACAGCGACGAGGAGAACGCCGTGCCCATGCCGCTCAGCGGCGCCGAGAGCCCTTCCTTGAGCGAGTTCAGCACATCATTGGCATCACCCGAGCCGGGATCGAGCGACTGGATCGTTTCGCTGATCGAGCCGATCGTCTGCAACAGGCCCCAGAAGGTGCCCAGCAGCCCGAGGAATACGAGGAGACCGATGAGGTAGCGCGATATGTCGCGGCTTTCATCCAGCCGCGTGGCAATCGAATCCAGGATGGACCGCATCGAACTCGTCGACAACGCCATGCTGGACGAGCGGCTGAGCAGCGCTTTCATCGGGGCCAGAAGAACGGGTTCCGACGATTCGGAGCCCGCCAGGAAGGAATTGACCCAGCGCACCTCCCGAAACAGGCGCACCACCTGGCCGATGGCCAGGAGCACGCCTACAGCGAGCACGCCCAGAATGAGGCCGTTGAGGCCGGGATTGCTCTGGAAGGCGCTGGAGATCTGGCGGTAAAGTATAGCCGCGACAAAGCCGACTATCACCAGGAAGATCAGCATCGAATAGAGGAAAACCTGCGGGCTCGAAAGCCGGCGCGGATCATATTGATCATCCACGACAAGCCGATCCGCCCCCAGCGATTTCAGCAACGCCATCTCTCCCCGACTCCGCTTCTGCCTGAAAAGTTTGGCCGAGACTCTAAACGGAAATGTGACCAAATTGAAATATATATCCGTTCCATCCTTCCGCCGCCTGTAGAGCCGGCGCATCCGAAAACGCTGGAAACCCGAGAGAGTTCATGGCGCGAATACTTGTGACCGGCGCGAGCGGCTTCATCGGCCGGCATCTCGTGCGGGTTCTCCAAGAACGAGACCATGAGATCACCGAAGCCGGGCGGCGCCATCGGGGCACGGAACGCCGGTTCGTCATGATTGGTGATATCGGTCCAGCAACGGATTGGTCGTCAACGCTCATCGATATCGACGCCGTGGTCCATCTGGCGGGTCTGGCGCACCGGGAAGATGCGAGAGAGGCGGAATTCTTTGCGGTCAACGACGAGGGAACCAGAGCACTCGCAGCGGCCTGTGAGGCTGCTGGCATCCAGGTGCTCGTCGCGTTGAGCAGTATCGCCGCGCGGGAAACAGAACAAAACCCGCAAAATGCCAATGCCTATGGCCGCTCCAAGCTTGCTTCCGAGGCGCATGTGAGGCGGTTTGCCGAGCGTGGAGGCATCGGCATCGCGCTACGGCCCCCGCTGGTCTATGGCCCTGATGCGCCTGGCAACTGGCAAAAACTGCAGCACCTTGCGGCCAAGAGGCTGCCGCTCCCCTTCGGCGCCGTGCGGAACCGGCGTTCCATGTGCTCCGTCGGCAATCTCTGTGACGCGCTCGTCACGGCGTTGGAAGCTGGGCTGAACGGGGTCGGCGGAGGCACTTACGAGATCGCCGATCGGGAGGTGGTCTCTCTTTCCCAAATCCTTTGTTGGCTTCGAGAGGGGATGGAGCGACCGGCATGGCTCCTGCCCGTACCGCATGGCCTCCTGGATGCTGTGGCGCGGCTGTCGGGGAGACAGAAGCTGAAAGCTGCTCTGCTGGACGACCTGACGCTCGATCCCTCCGCCTTTATCCGCGTCTTCGCCTGGAGCCCGCCCGAGACGGCGGAGGAGGCGATTCGGCATTCGGGGAGGTGCTTTATCTCAGCGCGTTAAACACTTCGAAGGAATCGGAGACGGCTTCGTTATCGCGCCCAGCCGCATAGAGGGGGACCATTGGGAGGCGCGGCCGTTCCCACAGTAGGCTCGTCTATGTCAAAGCCTGACAGGACTGAACCCGCTCGGCGAGGAGCGGCCGCTTTTCGCGATCTGGGCGACCAATAGGTTCCCGGATAGCCGTTCTGGCTTCCGGCATACAAAGGGCAGATTCAGGAAACCGGCTTCTGCAGCGTTTTGAGCAGGCTGCGGTGGATGAGTTCGTTGCCAGCCACGACAGACCCGCTGTCGAGCATGTCCTGCCCGCCGTTCCTATCTGTCGCGAAGCCGCCGGCTTCACGCACCATGAGGATGCCTGCCGCCATATCCCAAGGGCTCAGCGCATCTTCCCAGAAGCCGTCCATCCGGCCTGCCGCCACGTAGGCCAGGTCGAGGGCGGCCGAGCCGAGCCGGCGGATGCCGGCCGCCTCGCCCATCACATTGCGTAGGTCGAGAAGCGCGCGTCCATGGTGGCCGCGGCCCAAATGAGGGATGCCCGTGCCGATAACGCAGTCCGTCAGTTCGCGGCGCGCTGCCACCCGCATGCGCCGGTCGTTCAGGAACGCGCCGCCGCCGCGTTCGGCCGTATAAAGCTCATCCATGGCGGGATTGTAGATCACGCCCGCCACGAGCGTGCCCTGCCGCTCCAGCGCGATGGAGACGGAGAAGATCGGGATCCCGTGCAGGAAATTGGTGGTGCCGTCGAGCGGGTCCACCAGCCAGCGATGCTGCGGATCGTCTCCGTCCACCGCTCCTCTCTCCTCCATAAGGAAGGAGTAGCCCGGACGGGCACGCGAAAGCTCCGTGTGGATGATCTCCTCTGCGCGGCGATCGGCCTGGCTCACATAGTCGCCGGGCCCCTTTAGCGAGACCTGCAGGTTCTGCACCTCGCCGAAATCGCGCGCGAGCGAGCGGCCGGCCTTCATCGCGGCTTGAACCATGACATTGATGATGGCCGAACGGGGCATTGGGGTATCCTAATATAAAGTGGCGCGCCGTTAGTCGGCGCGGCGCAGGTAAGTGATCTCGTCGGTATCGACCACGATTCTCTCGCCGGCCGAAATGAAGGGCGGCACGAGGATGCGAATGCCGTTTTCAAGCACCGCAGGCTTGTAGGAGGAAGCAGCCGTCTGGCCCTTTACCACCGGGTCTGCCTCCGCGACCGCAAGCGTCACCTGCGGCGGCAGGGAAATGCCGATCGGCCTCTCCTGATAAAGCTCCACGGTCACGGTCATGCCATCCTGCAGGAATGCCGCGCGGTCGCCCACGAAATCCTTCTGCAGCTCCAGCTGCTCATAGGTCTCCGAGTCCATGAAGACCAGTGCGTCGCCCTGCTCGTACAGGAATGTGAAGTCCTTCTGCTCGAGGCGGACCTTCTCTACCGTTTCTGCTGAGCGGAAGCGTTCGTTGAGCTTAGTCCCGTCGATCAGGTTCTTCAATTCGACCTGATTGTAAGCCCCGCCCTTACCGGGCTTCACCGCGTTCGTCTTCACTGCGACCCAGAGGCCGCCATTGTGCTCGATGACGTTTCCGGGCCGGATTTCGTTACCGTTGATCTTCATTCTCACCGTCCTGATATGGAGCCGCGCCACTGAGCCGGGCCGGCGCTTCAAGACCACAAAATGGGCGTTGAGGCAAGGTGGGGGAGTGGGGGAATAGGGCGGGAAGGCAGTGGGACGGGGATGTGAACGAGGAGCCAAACCCCGCCAGGCACTGAGCCACGTACTGCCCTGCTGCCTTCTTCCTTATTGCTTTATTTTCGCCTACCGCAACTCCCTGGACCGCTGCGTCGCTTCTTCGATCTGCTCATCGGTAAGGCCACCCAGGAAGTCTTCCATGTCCATGTCCGTCAGCCCTGCCCGGCGTGCTGTCAGATACCAGGATGCGGCGAGGATCGGGTCCGGTTCCGTACCGAAACCGGCCATATAAGCCTTTGCGAGGCGGTTCTGGGCGGCCACATTGCCGCTTTCCGCCGCCCTCTTGAGCCAGAGGAACCCTTCTTCCATGTTCCGTTGCCCGCCTCGACCTTCGATGAGCCAGAGTCCGAGATCGAGCTGAGCGGTTTCGAAGTTTTGCCGTGCCGCACGTTCCAGCCAGCGCCGCGCTTCCTCCTCGTTCCTCTCCTTGCCTCCGAACCCGTTGGAATAGACCTGCGCCATGGCATATTGCGCGTCCGCGAGCCCCGCTTCGGCTGCGCGTTCGTACCAAGTGACAGCCTCGGTGCTCTTTGCTCCGGTTTCCATCAGCATCTGAGCCAGGTTGAACTGAGCGAGAGGCTTGCCCGCTTCCGCCGCCTTTCGCATCAGTCCGAAAGCCCTGTCAAAATCGCGGTCGATGAATTCTCCGTCGAGCAGCATCAATCCGTATTGAAGCTGGGCCTCGGGATCGTCTTGGTCGGCCGCCTTGCCATACCATTTGGCCGCCTCCTTCCCGTCGCGCTTTACGCCGAGCCCCCGCGCATAGATTTCGGCTATCAGCGTTTGCGCCGCCGCGTCACCAGCTTCGGCGCGGGGCTGCGCGAGCTTGAGCGCGGTCAGATAATGTCCGCGCTGATAGGCGCCGAAAGCGTCGTCGAGGACTTTGCCGAAGCGCGAGGGATCGATGGCAGGTACGGAGGGTTGCTGTCCTGTCGCGGGTTCGTTGTTCGGCGCTGAAGGTCGGGGCCCCTTCTGCTCCGCAGGCTTGGCCGCCGGCGCGTTCTGGGCAGGCTGAGGTTCCTGCTGCGCCCAAATCGGGTGCGAGCTAAACCAGATCGCCAGGGCGCAAACCGCAGCGGACGAGAGACGTCTCATCCGGCGCCCTCCAGGGCGGGCGCATGCGCATCGAGGAGGGCGTTCGCTTCGGCCACCATGGCGGCAGGTTCACGCCCGGCGGCAAAGACGGCATTGCCGAGTGCGACGAACTCCGCGCCAGTCTTCGCGACATCGACCACCGAGTGGATTTCAGAGCCCGCAAGCACGATGCATGGGATCTGGATCATCTCGGCCCACCAGGTCGCGAGCGCGAGATTGCGCGAATGTGGTTCGGGTTTCGTGTCATAGCCGAACCGGCCGAAAAAGATGTAGTCGGGCTGAGTTTCGCCCAGTTCCAGCGCATCGTCGCGGGTTTTCACGCCGCCGCAGCCCACCATCATGCGCACCTGATGCTTTGCGATGATCTCGGCGAGTTCCGCCTTTGGGGCTTCAATATGCACGCCGTCCGCCTGCACGCGGGCAGCGACCCGCGGCTCGCCTGCGACCAGAACGGCGACCCCCTTCGCCTGTGCCAGCGACGTAAGCTGCTCGGCCCGTGCCTGGAAAACGCTTTCATCCGCATCATAACCGGGAATGATGAGGGAAGCGACGTCGCCGCCCGAAAGCGCGGCTTCGATGCGTTCCGCGTCGCCCGGCTGGGTCGGAGGCGCGATCAACACGATTCGGCAGCGATTGGGCGTCCTTGCTTCACTCATCTATTCGCCGTGAACTTCATGGAGATTGAAAATTGGCCACTCTTTTTGGTGTGATTGGGGCATAGACGATGGGGAGGCCGGGCCACAAGCAGAATCGGAATCATAGGCGCACCTCTCGCAAAAGGAAGCCAAACGGTTTATTGCCGCTGGGTAACCCGATTTCTCAGCCATGGCTCCCATCCTAACGGACCCGACATTTTATCTTGTTGCGATCCCTGCGGTCGTCCTGGTCGGTCTCTCCAAGGGCGGGCTGGGCGGGGCATTGGCGCTGATCGGGGTGCCTTTGATGGCGCTTGTCGTCTCTCCCGTCCAGGCGGCGGCCATCATGCTGCCCATCCTCATCGTGATGGATCTGGTGTCGCTGTGGGCTTGGCGTGGCTTTTACGATCGGCGGCTTCTTACGATCATGCTGCCCGGGGCTGTCCTGGGGGTCGGGATCGGATGGCTCACGGCGGCTGTGGTCACCGCGGATCACGTCCGGCTGATCGTCGGGATCACCACGCTGGCGTTCTTCTTGCGGTGGGTTGCGGACAAGCTCAGGAAGAGCGATCGCGTGGCCGGCCACAACTGGGGAAAGGGCCTGTTCTGGGGCACCGTCTCCGGCTTCACCAGTTTCGTTGCGCATGCGGGCGGGCCGCCCTATCAGGTCTACGCGCTGCCGCTGAAGCATGATCCGAAGCTCTATACCGGCACGAGCGTCATTTTCTTTGCCATCGTGAATGCGGTGAAGCTCATTCCCTATTTCGCGCTCGGCCAGTTCGATGCGACCAATCTCACCGCATCGCTGATCCTTGCTCCCATCGCGCCGATCGCCACATTTGCCGGCGCTTGGATCATCCGCCGCATGAGGCCGGAAGTCTTCTATCCGCTGATGTATGGAATGATCCTCGTCGTCTCGCTGAACCTGATCTATGAAGGAACGAAAGGGCTTTGGGGCTGGTGAGAGGGATGGCTTGCGGCTAAAAAAATGGGCGCAAAGGCCTCGGGAGGAGCATCAGTGCGCGACAACCCATACGAACGGGATCTCGACAGGAATCCGGCCAACTACCAGCCCCTCACGCCGCTTACGCTGCTTGAGCGCGCCGCTACTGTCTTTCCCGATCAAACGGCGATCATTCACGGCTCCTTGCGACGCAGCTACCGTGCGTTTTGGGAGCGATCCGTCCGGCTCGCCTCAGCCCTTGCGCGGCAGGGCATCGGCAAGGGGGACACGGTTTCCGTCATGCTGTCCAACACGCCGCCAATGCTGGAGGCCCACCATGGCGTTCCGATGGCCAAGGCGGTGCTGCACTCCATCAACACGCGGCTGGACGCTGCGGTGATCGCCTTCCAGCTCGACCATTGCGAGAGCAGGGTGGTGATCGTGGACCGCGAGTTTTCAGCGGTGATGAAGGATGCGCTTGCAAGAACGCAGGTGCAGCCTCTGGTGATCGATTTCGACGATCCGGAATATCCGGCTGATGCGCCCTATCCGAAGGGCGAACGGATCGGCACCGTCGATTATGAGGAGTTTCTCGCCTCGGGCGATCCGGATTTCGCCTGGTCGATGCCCGATGACGAATGGGACGCCATTTCGCTTAATTATACGTCAGGCACCACCGGAAATCCCAAGGGCGTGGTCTGCCACCACCGCGGCGCGGCATTGATGGCCTATGCCAATACGGTTCATGCGGGCATGGGGCGGCATCCGGTTTATCTCTGGACCCTGCCAATGTTCCACTGCAATGGCTGGTGCTTTCCGTGGACATTGGCGCTCCAGGCGGGCACGCATGTCTGCCTGCGTTGGGTGCGTGCCAAAGCCATGTACGATGCCATAGCCGATCACGGCGTGACGCATCTGTGCGGCGCGCCCATCGTCATGTCCACGCTGCTTTCGGCCGGTCCTGACCAGAGGCGCGGTTTTCCGCAGACCGTCAATTTCAGCACAGCCGCGGCTCCGCCGCCTGAATCGGTGCTTTCCGCGATGGCCGATGCCGGGTTTGCCGTCACCCATCTTTACGGGCTCACCGAAACCTATGGTCCCGCCGTGGTGAACGAGTGGAAGCTCGAGTGGGATGAACTCGACGAAGCGGGGAAGGCTGCACAGAAAGCGCGTCAGGGGGTGCGCTATGCCGCGCTCGAAGGCCTCACGGTCATGGACCCCAGGACGATGCAGTCCGTTGCAGCCGACGGAAAGACGATCGGTGAAGTGATGTTCCGCGGCAACATCGTCATGAAAGGCTATCTGAAGAACAAGCAGGCCACCGAAGAAGCTTTCGCGGGCGGCTGGTTTCATTCCGGCGATCTCGGAGTGCTCCATCCGGATGGCTACATCCAGCTCAAGGACCGGTCGAAGGACATCATCATCTCCGGCGGCGAGAACATTTCATCCATCGAGGTGGAAGAAGCACTCTACAAGCACCCTGCCGTCGCCTTTTGCGGTGTGGTTGCGCGTCCGGACGAGAAATGGGGTGAAACGCCCGTCGCTTTCGTCGAGTTGAAGGCGGGGATGGAGCCGACGGCGGAGGAACTGATCGCCCACTGCCGGAGGCTGCTGGCCGCGTTCAAGTGCCCGCGGCACGTCGTCTTCACCGAAATTCCGAAAACATCCACAGGAAAAATTCAGAAGTTCCGGCTGCGCGAACTTGCACGCTCGCTCTGAACTGCGCGCAGTTTTATCGTAATTTTTTCCTTAGGCGGTCCAGTTCGTTAACCCCCCATTAAGCTTTACGGGCGTTTACTGTGTGTATCCAGAGATCTGGATTCTGACCGAGTGGCTGGAGCCATTCTGTTTGACGCCTCCCTGTTAACTCCTGAGAGCCGCAGTCCCGCGGCTCTTTTTTTGTCCACAGTTCCCTGTTAACCTTCGATTAATCCTGGGACTTGCGTTTGGGGCCGACCCGGCGCATTTTCCCGGCCAAATTCCAAGATGTTTAGAGTGCCCGGGCTGACCGGGCCGGTACAGGGGTTGTGAGGCGAGTAGGAATGGCTACCGTTTATACGGGGGGCGCCGCCAATATGATCAAGCTGGCTGAAAGGCGCGTCTTCTCCCAATCATTCAAGCCGCTCTACAACGAGGGCATGGGTCTCGTTGAGGAGACGGCCGAATATCTCGATGGGGAAGGGCGGGCCGCCGCCAAGACCCTCTCGCGGGTCGCCGCCGGTCTCTATGCCGCCGAATCCATGCGGCTCACCACCCGTTTGATGCAGCTCGCCTCCTGGCTGCTCCTGCAGCGCGCTGCCAATTCGGGGGAGATGACGCGCGAGCAGGTTGCCGCCGAGAAGGTCAAGGTTCGGCTCGACACGGCCTCGCTCCACGAAGGAGCCCCCGGATGGAGCGAACTGCCGGAGGCGTTCCGCAGCTTGGTCGAGCGTTCGCTGAGGCTCGAGGCTCTCGTCCGCCGCATGGACGAGGAGATTTACGGCTCGGCCGATGATCATGCCCGGGACGAACAGTTTCCCGGAAATCCGGTTTCCGATCAGATCAATCTCCTGCAGACCGCGTTCGGAAGAGGCTGAAGCCTCCGACTTCTCCCTTCCTGCTGGTGCTGGCCGCTGTCTGGCGGCTATGCTGAGCGCATGACAGGCACGATTCGCATCATCGGCATCGATCCGGGGTTGAGACGCACCGGTTGGGCCATCATCGAGACACTCGGCAATTCGCTCCGGTTCGTTGGCGCCGGTACCGTGCGCTCCGACGACAAGGCAGACCTCGCCTCGCGCCTGTGCCAGCTCCATGACGGGCTTGCCGAAATCCTGCATGTCCATATGCCGCATGAGGCAGCGGTCGAAGCCACCTTCGTCAACAAGGATGCCGTGGCGACGCTGAAGCTCGGGCAAGCGCGCGGCATCGCAATGCTCGTGCCGGCGCGCGCGGGCCTGCGCGTCGCCGAATATGCGCCGAATGCGGTGAAAAAAGCGGTGATCGGCGTCGGCCACGGCGAGAAGCGGCAAATCCATATGATGGTGAAAGTGCTCATGCCCAAGGCCCGGTTCGACAGCGACGATGCGGCGGACGCGATCGCGGTGGCCATCTGCCACGCGCATCACCGGCAGTCACCCACCTGGCGGCTGGCCCTGGAGGCCCAGTCATGATCGGCAAGCTGAAAGGCATTCTCGACGAGATCGGCGAGGATCATTGCGTGGTGGATGTGGGCGGAGTGGGTTATGTCGCCCATTGCTCCGCCCGCACAATGTCGTCCCTCGCAGGCGTGGGAACGCCCGTCACGCTCTTCATCGAAACCTATGTCCGCGAGGACATGATCCGCCTCTACGGTTTCCAGTCCGCGCTGGAGCGCGAATGGTTCCGGCTGCTGCAAAACAATGTCCAGGGCGTCGGTGCCAAGGTCGCTCTCGCAGTCCTGTCCACCCTTTCGCCATCCGAGCTTGCAAATGCGATCGCGCTCAGGGACATCGCCATGGTGGCACGCGCGCCCGGCGTGGGCAAAAAGGTGGCCGAGCGCATCGTCACGGAACTGAAAAGCAAGGCCCCGGCCTTCGCCGGCGAGGCGACCGGCACGATTGGCCTCAAGCAGGAGCTTGGCGAGGGGGTCGCTCCCGCGCCGGTTTCGGACGCGGTCTCGGCGCTTGCCAATCTCGGCTATTCGCGCGACATCGCGGCGAATGCGGTGGCGGCGGCTCTCAAATCAGCCGGCGAGGGCGCGGATACGGGTACATTGATCCGGCTCGGCCTGAAGGAATTGGCCCGGTAAGTTGCGGATTGAAGTCCAGTCTTCCTTACCTTACCTTTCGGGTAAGGAATTGTGCGGTAGGTAAGGAAAATGGGTGTCCGAGCGACCATCACTTCAAAAGGACAAGTTACGATCCCGAAGGAAGTCCGGGACCGCCACAATCTCCAACCCGGCGACACGATCGAATTCGTCGAGGAAAACGGGAGGACGTGGTTGCGTCCGCGTAATGTGAGGGCAGTTGATCTTTTCGGTATTCTCGGCACACCGCCTATCAAATTGAGCGATGAGGAGCTGGAGCAGGCAATAGAAGAGGCCGCTGAAGGAGCTGCAGCCGAGGATGACGCGCGGATCATGCGTGAGTGGCGAAGGGGAACCAAGTGATCGGCATCGATACGAACGTGCTGGTGAGATTCCTTGCCGGTGACGATGCTGGCCAGGCCGATGCTCTGCGGCGCTTTTTCTCTGAGCGAAATCCAGCCGATCCGGCCTTCGTTAGTAAAGTTGTGCTGCTTGAGGCGTTATGGGTGTTGAGAAGGCGGTTCGGATATTCGCGTTCCGCTGTGCTCGATGCGCTGCGCCAGGTATTGGCAACTGCCGAGTTCAAGTTCGAGCACGGTGAGCAATTGGAGGAAATCTTGGCTGCAGGTGATCCTTCGTCTTCGGATATCGCCGATCATCTCATAGCCTGGTCCGCGAATGCCAATGGCTGTTCCCGTACCGTGACTTTCGATAAGAGGGCCGCTTCTCGCGTCCCGGGCATGGAGCTTTTGCCATGAGCGAGCCGGACCGCATCGTTTCTGCCGCTCAGCGAGGCGAGGACGCCGACACGACCATGCGCCCGCAATCGCTGGACGAGTTCGTCGGCCAGAAGGCGGCGCGGGCCAATCTGAAGGTGTTCATCGAGGCGGCGCGTTCGCGCGGCGAGGCGCTGGATCATGTACTTTTCGTCGGTCCGCCGGGGCTCGGAAAGACGACACTCGCCCAGATCATGGCTCGCGAGCTCGGCGTCAACTTTCGCTCCACCTCCGGCCCTGTTATCGCCAAGGCGGGCGATCTTGCGGCTCTTCTCACCAATCTCGAAGAGCGCGACGTGCTCTTCATCGACGAAATCCACCGGCTCAATCCGGCCGTCGAGGAAATCCTCTATCCCGCCATGGAGGATTACCAGCTCGACCTCATCATTGGGGAGGGTCCGGCTGCGCGCTCGGTGAAGATCGACCTTGCAAAGTTCACCCTTGTCGCCGCAACCACGCGCCTCGGCCTGCTAACCACGCCGCTTCGGGACCGCTTCGGCATTCCCGTCCGGCTTGAATTCTACACGGTCGACGAGCTGCAGGCGATCGTCACGCGCGGCGCCCGCATTCTGGGTCTGCCGCTCTCCGAAGACGGTGCAGAAGAAATTGCCCGGCGCGCCCGCGGCACGCCCCGCATTGCCGGGCGCCTCCTGCGCCGGGTGCGCGATTTTGCCTCAGTGGCCGGTGCGGAGAAGGTGACGCGGCAGGTCGCTGACGCCGCGCTTTCAAGGCTCGAGGTCGATTCTTTAGGGCTGGATCAGCTCGACCGGCGATATCTCACGATGATTGTCGAGAATTTCGGGGGCGGCCCCGTAGGTATCGAGACGATTGCCGCAGCGCTTTCGGAGCCGCGCGACGCCATCGAAGACATCATCGAACCGTACCTCATCCAGCAGGGATTTATCCAGCGCACCCCACGCGGGCGGGTGCTCGCCGCCAAAGCATGGAAGCATCTGGGCCTCAACCCGCCCAAGGAGCTTTCGCAGGCGCAGATCAGCCTCTTCCAGGAAGAAGAGTAGCAAGCTTGCGCTTGGGACCCGGCTCGTGTTGAACCGGAGATATATCGAACGTTTCGGTAGGCAGTCTCGGGGTCGACCTGAGGGGACGGAACGGCTTCATCTTCATTGACGGTCGAGAACCGTCGACGGAACAGCGGCAGGACAACAATGGCCGATGGCGGACATGACCTTGCGACAGGCATCAGCGGTGAGCTGACCGAGACCGGTCACCGTCTGATGGCGCGCGTGTATTTCGCGGATACGGATTTTACCGGCGTCGTATATCACGCGCGTTATCTCGAGTTCCTGGAGCGCGGTCGTTCGGATTTCCTGCGGCTCTCGGGCGTGCACCATACCGAGCTCGCCGACGGGAAACATGGCGAGCGGCTCTCCTGGGTCGTGCGTCGCATGGAGATCGATTTTCGCCAGCCGGCCCGCATCGATGACATCATCACCGTCGAAACATGTGTCGAAGATATATCAGGCGCGCGTATCCACATGCGCCAGAAACTGAAGCGCGATGCGGACCTTCTGGTCGAAGCGCGGGTGGAAGCCGCGATCATCGGTGAGAGTGGAAAGCCGCGGCGTTTTCCGAAAGAGTGGATTCCGGCCTTTCTGCGCCAGCCGGGCTGAATCCGCAATCAAAGCCTAACCGCAAAATAATAAGCGCATCAGTAATACTGCATTAACCATACATCTTCATATGATGAAACGCGCAACCAAGGCTTGAGCGCCTTCCTTTGACCAAAATTTGTCGGAAGAAGGCGCGATTGAAGCTCTTCGGGGGGCGTAGCGGCTAGGTTCGATGGCTCGCAAATTGAAACGGGGACGGACCCGCATTGAAGCTGCCCGGATTTAGAGGACGGTAGGGTATGGAAAGTGTAGAGCTCGCCGCGCCTGGTGGGGATCTCTCCATCTGGGCGTTGTTTTGGCAGGCCGGATGGGTCGTGAAGCTGGTGATGATCGGGTTGCTCGGCGCCTCCATCTGGAGCTGGGCCATCATCATCGATAAAGTGTTGAGCTATGCGCGGATGCGAGTGGCGCTCAACCGCTTCGAGCAGGTTTTCTGGTCGGGTCAGTCGCTGGAAGAGCTTTACCGCTCGCTTTCGGATCGCAAGACCACCGGCATGGGCTCGATCTTCGTCGCTGCAATGCGCGAATGGAAAAAGAGCTTCGAGAAGGGGGCCCGTTCGCCGCTTGGGCTGCAAACCCGAATCGACAAGGCCATGGAACTGGCGCTCACCCGCGAGATGGAGCGGCTGGAGAGTCGGCTTGGCTTTCTTGCTTCCGTAGGCTCATCCGCTCCCTTTATCGGCCTGTTCGGCACGGTGGTCGGCATCATGACCTCCTTCCAGGCGATCGCCGGCTCAAAATCGACCAATCTCGCCGTCGTGGCGCCCGGTATCGCGGAGGCGCTCCTTGCCACCGCCATCGGTCTGCTCGCGGCCATTCCGGCCGTCATCGCGTATAACAAGCTCACGGCGGATGCCGGCAAACTTGCCTCCCGGATGGAAGGATTTGCGGACGAATTCTCGGCCATACTATCGCGGCAAATCGATGAGAAGGTCGCTCCGAAGACTCGGGTCGAGGAGTATGCCTGATGGGGATGTCTGTCGCTTCGGGTGGCGGAAAGGGACGACGGCGGCATGGTCGCCGTCATGCGCCCATGTCGGAGATCAACGTCACGCCCTTCGTGGACGTGATGCTCGTTTTGCTCATCATCTTCATGGTGGCGGCGCCCCTGCTTACGGTCGGCGTGCCGATCGACCTGCCGGAAACGCAGGCGAAAGCGCTCAATTCGGAAACGCAGCCGATCACCGTCTCCGTCAATAACGAGGGCAAGATCTATCTGCAGGAAACCGAGGTTTCTCTGGAAGAGGTGGTGCCGAAGCTGCAGGCAATCGCGCAGACCGGCTACGAGGAGCGGATCTATGTGCGTGGCGACCGGGCGGCCGATTACGGCACCGTCATGCGCGTGATGGCCCGGATTTCCGCTGCCGGTTTCCGCAATCTCGGACTCGTAACTCTGCAGGAACAGGATAGCTGATCGCCATGAGGGCCGGTCTCGCTTCGTCGGTCACCTTGCACGTCGTGCTCCTCGGCTTCGGGCTCGCCTCGTTGTCGGCGCCGAGCGCTTTTGAGGTCGCGGATGTGGAGGCCCTCCCGGTCGATATCGTCCCGGTGGGCGATATCACCCAGGTCCAGCAAGGCGAAAAGAATGCGCCGGTCGCACCAAGGCCGGCTCCAAAGCCTACGCAGCGTCAGGATCCGGTGGAAAACGCGCAGAAGGTGGGCGAAGCGGATACCGACCTGAAGCCTCCCCCCACGCCCGAGGCGAAGCCGAAGCCCGTCGAGCAGGCTTCCGAGCCTCCTCCGTCGCCGAAGCCGCAGCCCACACCGGTAGAAAAGCCGGTCGAAAAGCCCCAGGAGGCCAAGGCCGAGGATGTGCCTGTGCCGGCCGCCGAGCGCGAGCCGCAAGCGCAGCCGCGCCAGGAGATGAAGCCTGATCCTGCGCCGGAGCCGATGGTTGCGGAGAATACGGAAGGCGAAAGCGTTAAGCTGCCGCCCGCCGCTCCCCTGCCGCAATCCCGGCCACAGCCACCCAAGCCGCAGATCGCCAAGGCGCCGGAGCGCAAGCAGGCCGAAAAGCCCGCTGCCGAGCAGAAGCAGGCGAGCAAGGAAACCAAGGACAGCGAGGTTCTCGACCAGGTCGCCGCGCTTCTCAACAAGGAAAAGGCCTCCGGGGGCGGCGCCAAGCGTTCGACCGAGGAGGCAGCACTCGGAGCCAGTCAGACCACCAGCGGAAATACGCTTTCCCAGAGCGAGATGGATGCGCTGAAAGCGCAGGTCCAACGCTGTTGGAATGTGCCGGCCGGCGCCCTTGACGCGGAGAATCTGCGCGTGTCTGTCAAGTTCAAGTTGGACCCGAGTGGCGCAATTGAGGGTCGCCCCGAGGTCATCGAGGGAGGCGGTGGCTCGGGCGTCGCCCGTGCCGCGGCGGAGTCGGCGCGGCGCGCCATCCTTCAATGCGCCCCTTATAATCTTCCCGCCGAAAAATATAGCGCCTGGGCGGACGTGATCATGGACTTCAACCCGAAGGACATGTTCTGACCTGCGGCTCAATCCAGAATCAAGAGGCACAGCTTATGCAGAGATTCGTCAAAGCAACCCTGGCCATAGTAAGCTTGGCCCTGGGCTTCTTTGTCCTGATGGTCGCGCCGGGGCAGGCGCTGGTGCGGATCGAAATCACGAAAGGTGTCGTCGAGCCGGTCCCGATCGCCATCACCGATTTCCTGTCGGGAGGGCAGCGCGGCGCAGAGATCTCGTCCGTGATCGCGGCAGACCTCCGCCGCTCCGGCTTGTTCGCGCCGATCGACCGTGCAGCCTTCATCGAGAAGATCTCAAATCCTGACGTCGCTCCCCGCTTCGAGGACTGGAAGGTCATCAACGCGCAGGCGATCGTCACCGGGCGCGTGACCGAGGAGCCGGGGGGTAGGCTCAAGGCGGAATTCCGTCTTTGGGATACCTTCGCCGGGCAGCAGCTCGTCGGCGAGCAGTTCTTCGCAAAGCCGGCGGATTGGCGACGCGTCGCCCACATCATCGCCGACACCATCTACCAGCAGTTCACCGGCGAGAAGGGTTATTTCGATAGCCGCATCGTCTTCGTGGACGAGTCCGGCCCCAAGGAGAACCGCGTGAAGCGGCTCGCCATCATGGATCAGGACGGCGCGAATTATAAGCCGCTGACGGATGGACGCGCCATTGTCATGACGCCCCGCTTTTCGCCCGAGCGGCAGGAAATCACCTACATGTCCTACGAGGGCGGCCAGCCGCAGGTCTATCTCCTGCAGTTGGAGACAGGGCAGCGCGAGCTCGTCGGCAATTTCCCCGGCATGACGTTTGCGCCGCGCTTCTCGCCGACCGGTGACAAGGTGATCATGAGCCTCCTCCGGCAGGACGGGAACTCCAACATCTTCACCATGGACCTCAGGACGCGGACCACGGCGCGGCTGACCGACACCAACGCCATCGACACCTCGCCATCCTATTCACCGGACGGCAACAGGGTCGTCTTCACCTCCGACCGCGGAGGGCGCGCGCAGATCTATGTCATGAATGCGGATGGCTCCAACCCGCAGCGCATTTCCTTCGGAGAGGGAACTTATTCGACGCCTGTCTGGTCTCCGCGGGGCGACCTCATCGCGTTCACGAAGCAGAGCGGCAATCAGTTTCAGATCGGCGTGATGCGGACGGACGGCTCGGGCGAGCGAATCCTATCCTCGGGATTCCTGCAGGAAGGTCCGACCTGGTCTCCGAACGGAAGGGTGATCATGTTCTTCCGGCAGGATGCCGGCGGGGGTGGGCCGAAGCTTTACTCCATTGATCTTACCGGCCGGAATGAGCAGCAAATCCCAACGCCGAACTTTGCTTCGGATCCTGCCTGGTCTCCGCTTCTTAAATAAAACGGGACGCCCCCTTTCAGCCGCAATTGCCGTTACCGTCGAGCATCTGTCCAGTGAGTCTGCCCAACGGTAATAAAAAATTAACCCTGTTTCTTGAGTCCCCTTTAACCCAGCCATGGTTACTAGGTGCTCAAGAAATCCGCTTAAATGCCAAGGAGAGTGACGGCATGCGCCGTATCGCAGCTCTGACGAGAAACCCTGTAGCCATCGCCCTGGTCGCCGCGCTCGCCGTCGCCGGCTGCCGCTCCAACAAGCAGGTTCCCAATTCCGCCGCCGATCTGGGCCTCGGTGCCGGCGCCGGACTCGGGGGAACCGCCGCTCCGGGATCGCGGCAGGAATTTACGGTGGCCATCGGCGATCGCATCTTCTTCGACACCGATTCCTCGGTCATCCGTGCCGACGCCCAGGCAACGCTTGCCCGCCAGGCACAGTGGCTCAACCAGTACCCGTCCTACACGGTCACGGTCGAAGGGCACGCGGACGAGCGTGGCACCCGTGAATACAACCTGGCGCTCGGCGCACGGCGCGCTGCCGCGGCGCGGGACTTCCTGGTTTCGCGTGGGGTAGCTGCAAGCCGCATCCAAACCATTTCCTACGGCAAGGAGCGGCCTGTCGCAGTCTGCGACGACATCTCCTGCTGGTCGCAGAACCGGCGCGGCGTCACGGTGCTGAACGGCGCCGGAAGCTAAGCACTGCGACTTTTTTGCATCACCGCAGAGGCGGCAATCGTGCCGCCTCTTTCGTATGCGTGCTCTAATCAAAATTTGGCCGAAGTCTCGCGACCTGATAAAGGGATGCCGCAGGGTTAATCTTCCCTGTCTTTTCTTGGTCGAGATGCGAGATAGGAATGCTGTCCCGAAACCATTTGCGTGGCCTTGCTACGCTCATTCTCTTTGTCGCGGCGTCGGCCGGTCCGGCCGCGGCGTTTCAACTGCCATGGGCGCAGAGACCGGCTCGTCCCGTCGCTGACGGCGCGCAGGTAATCCAGGTCCAGGCCAACGACCCGCGGCTGATGACGCTCGAGGAGGAAATCCGCAAGCTCAACGGCCGGCTTGAGGAACTCAACTTCCAGATCCTGCAGATGCAGGACCAGATGCGCCGTATGCAGGAAGACACGGAGTTCCGGTTCCAGGAGCTCGAAGGTGGGGCCGCCGGGCAGGCTGCCAAACCGGAACAGCGGTCGGAGCGGCTAGCGCCGCCCGCCGGCGCGCCCGAGCAGACTGCAGCCAGCAGCGTTCCGCCGCCACCGGCGGCGAGCGCACCCGCTGCCGCAACCCCGCCATTGGGTGCTCCCCCAACAGGCGCCCCCCAGGCGGGAGCAGGACCGGAACTGGGCGCTCCTCCCCGTACTCTCGGCACCATCACATTCGACCAGAACGGCAATGTCGTCTCCACCGGCGCCGGCGAGCCGGTCGATCTCCTGCGGGGAACGGCTGTCGAGGGCACCGACGGTGCGGTTGTCGCCGCGCTGCCGCACTCCGACAATCCAGAAGAAATCTATCAGAGCTCCTATCAGTTCATCCTCTCCGGCGACTACAAGACAGCGGAAGCCGGTTTCCGGCAGTATCTGACCATGTTCCCCGACGGCAGCCACGCGCCGGACGCGAATTTCTGGCTCGGCGAAGCGATGCTCGGCCAGGATCGGTACCGCGAAGCGGCCGAGGTGTTCCTGAATGCCAATCGCCAATATCCGGAGGCGAGCAAGGCGCCCGAGATGCTCCTGAAGCTAGGGGTTTCGCTCGCCGCCATGAACCAGCGCGACGTGGCATGTGCGACTTACACAGAGATCGGACATCGTTATCCGAACGTTTCCTCCGCGCTCAAGGAGCGCGTGAAGCAGGAACAGGCGCTCGCCGGTTGCTGAGCGATGCCCGAGCCGGGCGCACTTTTTTCTGATATCCGCCTAGCGGGACGTCGCTCCCTCATTGCGGCGGTTTCAGGCGGTGGCGATTCTCTCGCCCTTCTTCTTCTTCTTCACGATTACCTGAAATGCCTCCCCGAGCGACCGTCGCTCGTCGCGGTGACCGTCGATCACGGCCTCCGGTCCGAATCGGCTGCGGAAGCGCGCGCGGTCGGTGAACTTGCGGCTGCGCGTGGCATCGCCCATCGCACCCTGCGCTGGGAAGGCGCAAAGCCCGCATCCGGCATTTCCGTGGCTGCGCGCGAGGCGCGGTTTTCATTGCTGGCGCACGCTGCGCGTCAAGCGGGCACGGATATGGTTTTGACCGCCCACACCGCAGATGATCAGGCGGAAACGGTCGCGATGCGATCGTCGAGGGGGCAGGGCAGAGGCACGGCGGGTATCGCGCCTGCGACGCTTTACGACGGCGATGTCTGGTTCTTGCGGCCGCTCCTCCAGGCCCGCCGCGCTACATTGCGAGCATTTCTTCGCGAGCGCGATATCGGGTGGTTCGAGGACCCGAGCAACCGCGACGCCCGCTTCGAGCGGGCGCGGGTCCGTCTCAGCCTTGATGAAGCGAGAACCCAGTTGCTCCTAGGCGAGGCCAGGGACGCGCAAAGGCGGCGCGAGGAGGAGGGGCGATCGGCTGCGCACCTCATCCGCAATTATGCGCAACAGCCCGTGCCAGGCCTGCTCCGCTTCTCCCTCCAGGCTGCTTCCGATCCCGAAGCCGGTCTCTACACATTTCGCATCCTCCTTGCCGCAGCAGGGGGAGCCTCCCACTTGCCGGACGAAGAGCGCTCGGCTGAAATCCTTCGACACGTGCTCGCTGATGGCCGGAGGGCCAGCCTGTCGCGTGTGATCATGACGCGGAAGGGGGATTGGCTTTATCTGCACCGGGAATTGCGCAACCTGCCGGAGAAGCCTCTTGTCCGGGAGCTGGTTTGGGATGGCCGTTATAGGATCAGTACGGAAAGCCCTGAGCCGGACACCCGGATCGCGCCTTTCGGCACGGTGAATGCGGCCGCGCTTGATCTTCCAGCAGCCGATACGCCCACCCATCTCCTGCTATCGGCGCAGGCGGCGGAACCCTCCGCCTGGGTGGGAGACCAGTGCGTCGGCCTTGCACAACAGATGAAGGGAATTGCCCTGCGCCCCCTAGCCGCACCCTGGGCAAAGCTCCTCCCCTCCTTTGATCTTGCTCCCGCCGCTGCTCTTCTTGGGCTCATGCACGGCGAGCCGCCACCTGCCTTGCCATTCGATGGCCACAAAGGACATAACGAATAAACCATATGGTCCTAGATTTGCCATTGAAGACGGCCGGACTGCTTGGCAACTCTCCCCACGCTCCCTATGTTAGGGAAGACTAAGCCGGCCTCGGCGCACTTACGGAACGAACATGAATCCAAATTATAGAAATTTCGCGCTGTGGGCGATCATTGCGGTCCTGCTCATCGCGTTGTTCAATCTGTTTCAAGCGCCCCAGCAGCGCGGCGCTACGCGCGATATCGCCTATTCCCAATTCCTTCAGGAACTTTCGCAAGGCCGGGTAGAGAGCGTCACCATTACGGGCAGCCGGATTTCAGGCACCTATGTGGACAATAGGACACCCTTCCAGACCTATTCTCCGGGCGATCCCAATCTCGTCCAGCGCCTCGAAGACCATAATGTGAAGATCACGGCTCGCCCCGAGACGGACGGCTCCAATTCAATCTTTGGTTACTTCATCTCCTGGCTGCCGATGATCCTGATCCTGGCCGTTTGGATATTCTTCATGCGGCAAATGCAGTCGGGCTCGGGACGGGCCATGGGCTTCGGCAAATCCAAGGCCAAGCTTCTTACCGAGGCGCATGGACGCGTGACGTTCCAGGACGTTGCCGGTGTGGACGAAGCCAAGCAGGATCTGGAGGAGATCGTCGAATTCCTGCGCGATCCGCAGAAGTTCCAGCGGCTCGGCGGCAAGATCCCGCGCGGCGTGCTGCTTGTCGGCCCTCCCGGGACGGGTAAGACGTTGCTTGCACGCTCCGTTGCGGGCGAGGCGAATGTGCCCTTCTTCACCATTTCCGGTTCGGATTTCGTCGAGATGTTCGTCGGCGTCGGTGCAAGCCGTGTCCGCGACATGTTCGACCAGGCCAAGAAGAACGCGCCCTGCATCATCTTCATCGACGAGATCGACGCGGTGGGCCGCCACCGCGGCGCGGGTCTTGGCGGTGGCAATGACGAGCGTGAGCAGACGCTGAACCAGTTGCTGGTGGAGATGGACGGTTTCGAGGCCAATGAAGGCATCATCCTGATCGCCGCCACCAACAGGCCGGACGTGCTCGATCCCGCGCTTCTGCGTCCGGGCCGTTTCGACCGCCAGGTCGTCGTGCCCAACCCCGACATTGTCGGCCGCGAGAAGATTCTCAAGGTCCATGTTCGCAACGTTCCGCTCGCGCCCAATGTCGATCTCAAGACCATTGCGCGCGGTACGCCGGGCTTCTCCGGCGCCGACCTTGCCAATCTCGTCAATGAAGCTGCACTGATGGCCGCGCGCCGCAACAAGCGCCTCGTCACCATGCAGGAATTCGAGGACGCCAAGGACAAGGTGATGATGGGTGCTGAGCGCCGCTCGCATGCCATGACCCAGGAGGAGAAGGAACTGACGGCGTATCACGAGTCCGGCCATGCCGTGGTCGCGCTCAACGTTCCCGCCTCCGATCCAGTGCACAAGGCAACGATCATCCCGCGTGGCCGCGCGCTTGGCATGGTCATGCAGTTGCCCGAAGGCGACCGGTACTCGATGAGCTACAAATACATGATCTCCCGACTGGCGATCATGATGGGCGGCCGTGTCGCGGAAGAGCTGAAATTCGGCAAGGAGAACATCACCTCCGGCGCTGCCTCCGATATCGAGCAGGCAACGAAGCTCGCGCGCGCCATGGTCACGCGTTGGGGCTTTTCCGACAAGCTGGGCCAGGTCGCCTATGGCGAAAACCAGGAAGAAGTCTTCCTTGGTCATTCGGTCACGCGCCAGCAGAACATGTCGGAAGAAACGCAGCAGAAGATCGACGACGAAGTTCGCCGGCTGATCGACGAAGCTTATGACAAAGCGCGCGAGATCCTGACCACGAAGCGCGACGCGTGGATCGCCGTTGCCGAAGGGCTGCTCGAATATGAGACGCTTTCGGGCGAGGAGATCCAGGCGATCATCCGCGGCGAGAAGCCGGCGCGGGATTTGGGCGACGATACGCCGCCTTCGCGGGGGTCCACGGTGCCGAAGGCCGGGGTGCGGAAACAGGGTAAGAAGGGCGGCGAGGAACCGGACGCCGGCCTGGAACCGCAACCGCAGGGGTGAACCCGGGAATTTCTGAGATCCGAACGCCGCTGGAGAAATCCAGCGGCGTTATTTTTTTGCGAAGATTTTCCCGCCCGGGCGGGGTGCAGAGGGCATTCGCGATGCCCATCGCACCGGTCGCCATCGTCAGCAATGAAGCATGGAAAACTCGCCGCCGCCGCCCGGAATTGAGGTTCGAATGGTCGGAAAGCACGCAATGCAGCCTGAGAGGTGAGCATCGCGTATCTAAGGGGGAGCCTAGCCTACCACTTGCTATGACGTCATGAAACGGCCCCTTTGCCTGATCAGGGAGCGCGTTGGGGCGTGGTTTTCACCAACCATTAACCAAGGTGGACAAGCCGCTGTTCATATGGATCGGTTACAATTTGTCCCATAATATGCTTGTTACGCGTTACGCGCGAAGCCGTGGCAGAGGGAAGGAGCGCTGCTTTGCGATCGAATTCCAAATCGGTACGGACGAAGAAGAATATGTCGAAACAATATTTCGGGACCGACGGGATCAGGGGGCGGGCGAACCGCTTTCCCATGACGGCCGAGGTGGCGATGCGTGTAGGCATGGCTGCTGGCCTTTCCTTTCAGAATGGAAACCACAGGCACCGCGTGGTGCTTGGCAAGGACACGCGCCTTTCCGGCTATATGATCGAAAATGCGATGGTCGCGGGCTTCTGTGCTGCGGGCATGGATGTATTCCTTCTCGGTCCCATCCCGACGCCGGCCGTCGCCATGCTGGTGCGCTCGCTGCGCGCCGATATCGGCGTGATGATCTCCGCTTCCCACAATCCGTACCATGATAACGGCATCAAGCTTTTCGGGCCCGACGGTTACAAGCTCTCGGATGAACTGGAGAGCCGCATCGAGGCCATGCTGGACCGCGATGTGGAGCTTGCGCTGGCAGATTCGGAGAATCTCGGCCGGGCCAAGCGCGTCGATGGCGTGCATGATCGTTACATCGAGTTCGCCAAGCGCACTCTACCGCGCGACATGTCGCTTTCGGGCCTGCGCATCGTCATCGATTGTGCCAATGGTGCCGCTTACAAGGTGGCGCCGGCAGCCCTTTGGGAACTCGGTGCGGAAGTCGTCCCCATCCACGTGGATCCGAATGGCTTCAACATCAATGAAGAGTGCGGCTCCACCCATCCCGCGAGCCTTGCCAAGAAGGTGCATGAGGTGCGGGCCGATATCGGCATCGCGTTGGATGGCGATGCCGATCGCGTCGTTATGGTCGACGAGAACGGCACCGTCATCGATGGGGACCAGATTATGGCTCTCATCGCGCAGTCCTGGCACGACAGCGAGAAGCTCGTGGGCGACGGTATCGTCGCCACCGTTATGTCGAATCTTGGTCTCGAACGCTTTCTACGCGATCGGGGATTGTCGCTCCACCGCACAAAGGTCGGCGACCGGTATGTGGTCGAGCATATGCGCGAGCATGGCCTGAATGTCGGCGGCGAACAATCCGGCCATGTCATCCTTTCGGATTTCTCGACCTCTGGTGACGGGCTTGTCACCGCGCTCCAGGTGCTTGCCCATATCAAGCGGCTAGATAAGCCGGCGAGCGAGGTCTGCCGGAAGTTCGAGCCGGTGCCGCAGCTGTTGAAGAATGTCCGGATCAGCGGCGGCAGGCCCCTTGAGGCGGCTTCGGTGAAGGCTGCGATCGCTGATGCCGAGGGGCGGCTTGGGGATACCGGCCGGCTTGTCATACGCCCCTCTGGCACGGAGCCCCTCATCAGGGTCATGGCCGAAGGCGATAATCCCGATCTCGTCAGGGATGTGGTCGACAGCATTGTCGGGGTCATCACGGACGCCAGGACGGTGGCTGCTTGAGGAGGATCACGCCAAGCCCTCAAAAATTATTAGGGTTAAGCGGAGCTTAACTTTTCTGCTGCATTTTTCGACATGTTTCAACCAGCCGTAGCGTCGGTCACGGAACGGCTTTCGGGGGTGTGTATATGTCGAGAATGATCAGGCCGATTTTTGCGGCAGTTGCCCTTACGCTTGCAACCAGCGCTTACGGCGCTGACCTCTATATCCCTCCAGTCGAGGCTCCGCCCCCGCCTCCGCCGGTCGTCGAGCAGGTCTCGGTGGGCGGTTGGTACCTGCGCGGTGATGTCGGTTATCGCTGGTCGAAATTGCGCGGAACCGAATACATTACCTACGGCCCCCCGCCCGGGACGAGCGAGTTCACCTCCACGGATCTTGACGGGGCGGCAACGCTGGGTGGCGGTATCGGCTATCAGATCAATCGCTACTTCCGCACGGATTTCACGGCAGACTATCTGTTTGATTCGGATTTTCGCGGGACGACGGCGGGTTACTGCGCGGGCGTCCCCTGCACCTCGACGGATCGCACGTCCTATAGCGCGCTTCTCTTGATGGCCAACGCCTATGTGGATCTCGGCACCTATCACGGCATCACGCCCTATGTCGGCGCTGGTATCGGCGGTGCCTATGTGAAGTGGGACGATCTCAACAACACGATCGGGGACGACAGCTGGACTCACAAAGGTGCCAAGGAATGGCGTTTCGCCTGGTCGCTGATGGCAGGTGCCTCATACTGTCTGACCCAGAACCTGCAGCTCGATGCCGGCTATCGCTTCACCCGCATCGAAGGCGGCAGGATGTTCGAGGAATTCGGGCCGGATGGCGCCAGCATCGGCGCTGGGCCTGGCTTCGACGACGGCTTCAACATTCATCAGGCGCGTGCAGGCCTGCGTTACTCCTTCGGCGGGGCGAATGTGAATTGCGCGGCACCGCAGATCGCGTATGAGCCACCCTATCAGCCGCCCGCAGAGCCGGTGATCTACAAGTAACCGCTCTCGCTCATCATTTCAGGGCCGCCCGGTCGCAAGCCGGGCGGTTTTGTTTTTGGCAGCAGGGCGGCTTAAAGATTCCGTTAGCCTTAACCGCTGCTTAACCAGAATGGTTAACAATATCCGGAAGGAAAGCGGCGGGGGGCAGCATAGGCTCCGTCGCGCTTGCGGAGAACGGAACCATGCGGAAATCCAGCGGCCTCATTTTGTTTGCGACCTTGCTTCTCTCGGTGCTCCCGGGACATGCGGCCGATTACGAGCCGCCGATCGTGGTCGAAGAAGCGCCGCTAGTTCCGGTGGAGGTCGGCTCCGGCTGGTATCTTCGCGGCGACGTGAGCTACAGCGCAAACAAGTCCGTCTACGATGTCGGGAGCCTGCGCGGCAATATCGACAACAATCGTGTCGGGGGCAGCATCGGCTTCGGCTATCACTTCACCGATCTCCTGCGCGCCGATATCAATCTCGCTTATGTATCGAGCGACGATTATGACGACGGCGCCATCTCAGCCGAGCATCGCGTCTGGGGCGGCATGGTGAACGGCTATGTGGACCTGGGTACCTTCGTGGGCTTCACACCCTATGTGGGGGCGGGGGTCGGCGTTCTCTATTCGACCTATGATATTTCCGGCGCAGACCCGTTTCTGACCGACGCCTTCAACTCGATCGATAGCCGATATGAGTTCGCCTATGCGCTGAACGCAGGCGTGAACTACCAGATGACGAGGAATATGTCGGTCGATGTCGGCTACCAGTATTTGAGCTCGCCCGGCACCAAATATGTGGACGTGGACAGGGGCACCATCGAAGAAGGGGTGGACTTCCATCAGGTGAAGGTCGGCCTCAGATATGATCTCTGGTAACTTCCGGCACAAACAAGAAGGCCGGCACTCGGTGCCGGCCTTTTTGCTGATGTAGATTCAAAGCTCAGGCCGCCCGAGGCGTGGGCTCCGCATCGAGACCACCGATTTGCCTCGCCTGGTCGTAGCGGCTCTGGTCGAGAATGCCGGCGCGCTTGGCCACGATGGTCGGCACCAGCGCTTGGCCCGCGACATTGACCGCTGTCCGTCCCATGTCGAGGATCGGGTCGATCGCGAGGAGGAGGCCGACGCCCTGCAGGGGCAGGCCCAAGGTGGAAAGCGTCAGCGTGAGCATCACCACCGCGCCTGTGAGACCTGCAGTTGCCGCGGAGCCAATCACTGAGACGAAGGCGATCAGGAAATAATCCTGGAGCGCCAGCGGCACCTGATAGAACTCGGCGATGAAAATTGCAGCAATGGCGGGGTAGATGGCTGCGCAGCCGTCCATCTTCGTCGTCGCGCCGAGCGGAACGGCGAAGGCGGCATATTCGCGGGGAACGCCAAGTTCCCGCTCTGTGACGGTCTCCGTCACCGGAAGTGTGCCGATCGAGGAGCGGGAAACAAAGGCGAGCTGGATCGCAGGCCATGCGCCTGCAAAATAGCGCGCCGGGCTGAGGCCATGTCCAGCGAGGAGGGCAGGATAGACGACGAAGAGAACGAGTGCGAGGCCGATATAGACTGCTGCGGCGAACCAGCCGAGTTGGCCCAGTGTCTGCCAGCCATACTGGGCGACAGCATTTCCGAGCAGGCCGATCGTACCGATGGGCGTAAGCCGAATCACCCACCAGAGAATCTTCCGCACGATCGCGAGCAGTGAGCGGTTGAGTTCCAGGAACGGCTCGGCCGCCTCTCCCACGCGCAGAGCCGCGACCCCGACGACGATGGAGATCACGAGGAGCTGGAGGACATTGAAATTGAGCGATGTGGAGGCTCCGCTTTCCGCCAGCTTTGTCGACGCTTGTAGGCCAAACATATTGACGGGTACCAAGCCCTTCAGGAAATCGAGCCAGGAACCAGTGGTCGAGGGGGCGCTGGCGGCGGCTTGGTCGATCACCGCGCGCGTGCCGGGCTGGATGATGAGTCCAAGTGCAATGCCGATCACGACCGCGATCAAGGCCGTGATGGCGAACCATAGCAGGGTTTGCCATACCAATGCTGCAGCGTTGGAGAGTTGCCGCAGATTGCTGATGGAGGCGACGATCGCCGTGAAGATCAGCGGCGGAACCAGGGCACGGAGGAGCTGAACGAAGATCGAGCCGACGGTCTGCAGCGTTTGCGCGAGCCAGTTCGGATCGCCGGCCGGACCGCTGCCGAGCTGCCGCGCGATAAGGCCTAGCACAATGCCAAGCGCCATCGCGGCCAAGACCTGGAAGCCGAAGCTACGATAGAACGGCTTTTGTTCTGCCGGCCTTGAGGAAGACTGTATTTGCGTTGCCATGACTGAACTCTTGTTTTCGAGTCACTGAATGTGGCGCTTGCCAATGCGGACAGCGCCTTGAAATGAATTTCTATATAGCGGTTATGCTTCTCAATTTTCAGGAATGGAATTCTAACGCGCCGCCTAATTCGGAGAGAATAATCCTCCTGGGCATTCCGCGCATCGCCGATCCAGGGCCGGCACAAAAAACCCGGCGGGACGCCGGGCTTTCTGATGGAGATATTGGTGATGCGGTTGGCTGCACCAGCCCGGCAGTCACTCTATGGTATAGCTTTCGGTCTCGCAAAGATTGACGGTGTCTTCAACGACGTCACCATCGGCAAACTCGGACCGAAGGTCATATTCGCATTGGCTGCGCCCATCGGCGATCGTGATGCTGACCGTTTCGCCGGCCGCGAGTGTGTCGCGGCCAAGAATATCTTCTTCCCAACTGCCGACGTTCGAGGGTGATGCGTAAAAGGCCCTCAACTCGACTGCGGTCTTGTTGCTGAGCGTAAAGATGAGATCCTTATTGGCGCCGGCTGGCGACGCGACGAGAAATGCTGCCGCGCAGGAATCGGCAAGAACGAACGATTTCATGATGTCCCCCCAAATGGCACGATAGAAGCCGGACGCATGCGAGCGTCGATTGGCCTCTAGCTTCCTTTCCCGGGGGCAGCAAGAGGTGGTAGGGTGCATAACCTGACCATCCGTTTCCTCTTGCGCTTTGTTCTCGCTTCGGCTAATCCCGCCAGTGGGCCACCCCTCCCCACCGAGGGGCGTGCTATCTGGAAGGATAGGAACAACATGACCACGCTCTCGAAGCCGGACCTGCGTCCGGCCAATCCTAATTTTTCTTCAGGACCTTGCGCAAAGCGCCCCGGCTGGACGGTCGAGGCATTGAAAGGCGCTCCCCTTGGCCGCTCGCACCGCGCCAAGATCGGCAAGGAAAAGCTTGCCCGCGCCATAGAACTGACCCGAGAGGTCCTTCAGGTCCCCGCTGATTACCGCATCGGAATCGTTCCGGCCTCGGACACCGGCGCTGTTGAGATGGCGCTCTGGTCGCTGCTCGGGGAACGCGGCGTTGATATGCTTGCCTGGGAATCGTTCGGCGCCGGCTGGGTGACGGACGTGGTCAAGCAGCTCAAGCTCAAGGACGTGCGCCGCTTCGTGGCCGATTACGGCAAGCTGCCCGATCTTTCGCAGGTCGATTTCGATCGCGACGTGGTCTTCACCTGGAACGGCACGACCTCTGGTGTGCGCGTGCCGAATGCCAATTTCATTCCGGCCGGCCGCAAGGGCCTCACCATCTGCGATGCAACTTCGGCGGCTTTTGCCCAGCGGCTCGATTTCGCCAAGCTCGACGTGGTCACCTTCTCCTGGCAGAAAGTGCTGGGCGGTGAAGGCGGCCACGGCGTCCTGATCCTCAGCCCGCGCGCCGTCGAGCGTCTGGAGACCTATGCCCCCGCCTGGCCGCTCCCGAAAATCTTCCGCATGACGAAGGGCGGCAAGCTGATCGAAGGGATCTTCAAGGGCGAGACGATCAACACGCCCTCCATGCTCTGCGTGGAAGATTATCTCGACGCGCTCGAATGGGCGAAGTCGGTGGGTGGCCTCGAAGGGCTGATCGCCCGCGCGGATGCCAATTTCGCCACCATCGATCGGTTCGTGGAGAACAGCGGATGGCTCGCCCATCTCGCAGAAGACCCTGCGACACGGTCGAACACCTCTGTCTGCCTCAGCATTGTCGATCCGGCGGTCGCCGGCCTGGATGAGGATGCCAAGGCAGCCTTCGCCAAGGGCATTGTCTCGAAGCTCGACAAGGAAGGCGTGGCCTACGATATCGGCCATTACCGCGATGCGCCTTCGGGTCTGCGGATATGGGCGGGCGCTACGGTCGAGACATCCGATCTCGAAGCCCTGATGCCTTGGCTTGACTGGGCCTTCCAGGAACAAAAGGCCGCGCTTCAAGCCGCCTGAGCCGCCTCGGCCGCATGGTTCATGCGGCCCAACCTCTTTTTTCTTCTGACTTGAATGGAGCCTTGAAATGGCACCTCGCGTACTCGTTTCCGATAAGCTTTCCCCCACCGCAGTCGAAATTTTCCGGCAGCACGGCGTGGAGGTGGATTACCAGCCGGACCTTGGAAAGGATAAGGAGAAGCTCCTTTCCATCATCGATCAATATGATGGTCTTGCCATCCGCTCCGCGACCAAGGTCACCGAGAAGCTGATCGCCGCCGCCACCAATCTGAAGGTGATCGGGCGCGCCGGCATTGGCGTCGACAATGTCGATATCCCTGCCGCCTCGCGGCGAGGCATCATCGTGATGAACACGCCTTTCGGCAATTCCATCACGACGGCCGAACACGCGATCGCCATGCTGTTCGCGGTTGCCCGGCAGATCCCCGAAGCCAATGCATCGACCCATGCGGGCAAGTGGGAAAAGAACCGCTTCATGGGGGTGGAAATCACCGGCAAGACGCTGGGCGTGATCGGCTGCGGCAATATCGGTTCGGTGGTCGCGATGCGCGCGATCGGGCTCAAGATGCATGTGGTGGCCTATGATCCGTTCCTGTCAGAAGACCGGGCCGAGGAGCTCGGCGTGGAGAAGGTCGAGCTGGACGAGCTTTTCAGACGCGCCGACTTCATCACCCTCCACACGCCGCTTACCGACAAGACGCGCAACATCATCAACGCCGATGCGATCGCGAAGATGAAGAACGGCGTGCGTATCATCAATTGCGCGCGTGGCGGCCTTATAGTCGAAGCCAATCTGGTCGAGGCTCTGAAGTCCGGCAAGGTGGCGGGCGCAGGCATTGACGTGTTCGAAAACGAGCCCGCGACGGAGAATCCTCTCTTCAATCTGCCGAATGTGGTCTGCACGCCCCATCTCGGCGCCTCGACTACGGAGGCCCAGGAAAATGTGGCGCTGCAGATTGCAGAGCAGATGTCGGATTACCTCATCAAGGGTGCCGTCACGAATGCCATCAACATGCCTTCGATCACCGCGGAGGAAGCGCCGCGTCTGAAGCCATTCATCAAGCTGGCGGAGGTGTTGGGCGGTTTCGTGGGCCAGGTGACGGACGAGCCCATCGAGGAGGTCGAAATCCTGTTCGATGGCGCCACCGCTGCGATGAACACGCGTGCGTTGATCAGTGCCGCACTCGCCGGTCTGATCCGGCCGCAGGTGAACGACGTCAACATGGTCTCCGCGCCGATCATGGTGAAGGAGCGGGGCATCATCGTTTCGGAGGTGAAGCGCGACAAGTCGGGCGTGTTTGACGGCTATATCAAGCTCACCGTGAAAACCACTGAGCGCACCCGCTCCATCGCCGGCACCTGCTTTTCTGACGGCAAGCCGCGCTTCATCCAGATCAAGGGCATCAACCTTGATGCCGAGGTGGGTGAGCACATGCTCTACACCACGAACTATGACACGCCCGGCATCATCGGCCAGCTTGGCACGATCTGCGGCAAGCATGGCGTGAACATCGCGAATTTCCAGCTTGGGCGCAACCGGCCGGGTGGGGATGCGATCGCGCTTCTTTATCTCGACGCGCCGTTCCCGCAGACGGTTCTGGAAGAGCTCAGGTCTGCCGGTTCTATCATTTCCGCCAGGCCGTTGCGGTTCGACGTCGGAATCTAGGCACGAAATCGGCGGTCACCCTGACAGGGCGGTGGGGCCCTGTCAGGACCCGTCGATGGGCGCACGGACGCGGGCGGGCACAGGCGCTTTCTTTCTGCTGCTCGCTTCCGCGAGCCAGATGCCGAAGAACACAAGAAGCAGTGCCACCGCGTGATAGAGGAAGAACTCCTCGCCGAGCAGAAGGATCGAGAGCAGGGTTCCGAAGATCGGCACGAGATTCACGAACAAGCCGGCGCGGTTGGCGCCGATAAGCTCGACGCCGCGGATATAGAAGACCTGTGACACCACCGACGGCATCAGCGCGACATAAATTACCACCATCCAGCCGGTGAAGTCCGGAAGAAGCAGGTCGCCGGTCGAATACTCCCAAATCATAAGCGGAAACGAGCTGACGAGGGCCGACACCGCCAGCACCGTGATCATGCTTACCCAATGGATCTCGGGTTTGAAGCGCAGTGCCACCGTATAGAAGCCGTAGGCAAGCACGGCGAAGAGCATCAGAAGGTCGCCGAAATTGATGTCCATCGCGGTAAGCCGACGAAGATCGCCGTGGCTTGCCGTGAGCGCGATGCCGACGAGCGAAAGCAGGAAGCCCGCTATCTGAAGCCAGCTCGCTCTCACGCGGAAAAAGACGAAATTCACCACGATGATGACGAGCGGGATGGCGCCCTGTTCGATGGAGACGTTGACCGCTGAAGTGAGCGTGAGGGCGCTGTACATCGTGGCGTTGAAGCAGGTGAACCCCATGATGCCGAGCAACGTGAGCAGGCCCAGATTGCTGCGGATCTTGGGCCAGTCACGGCGGAGCGGACCCCAGGCGACCGGCAAGAGCACGGCGACTGCCAATATCCAACGCAGGAAAGTCAGGGCGAAGGGGGAGATATGGCCAACGGCCAATTTCCCCGCCACAGCATTTCCGCCCCAAGAAAGGGTGGTCAGCAACAGAAGCGGATAGGCTGAGTTGAGCATCGGACGTCCGGCGTGTTCTTGGCATGCGAAGGGATAAAGCATCCTGCCTCTTGATGCTACCGGCCTAAAAATCTCTCTGTCGATTCGACTGCGGCGAAAGAGGGGTCGCATCGCGCCGCACATGGCGCTATAGAGCCTCTGTTTTTCGTAAGGCGGAGCCCGTCTCTGGCCGGTAGGAAGGAAGCACCTGATGGCGAATGTGGTGGTCGTCGGCTCTCAATGGGGCGATGAAGGCAAAGGAAAGATCGTCGATTGGCTTTCCGAGCGCGCGGATGTGGTCGTGCGGTACCAGGGTGGCCACAATGCCGGCCATACGCTCGTCATCGATGGCGTGAGCTACAAGCTCTCTCTCCTGCCTTCCGGCGTTGTGCGTCCCGGCAAGCTTTCCGTCATCGGCAATGGCGTCGTCTTTGATCCTCATGCCTTCGTGGCGGAGATAGAGCGGCTGAAGGGCCAAGGCGTCACCGTCACGCCGGAAAACCTGAAGGTGGCGGAGAACACCGCGCTTATCTTGTCGCTGCACCGGGAACTCGACGGTTTCCGCGAGGATGCGGCTTCGAATTCGGGGACCAAGATCGGCACCACCCGCCGGGGCATCGGGCCCGCTTACGAGGATAAGGTGGGGCGCCGGGCAATCCGGGTCATGGATCTGGCCGATCCGGAGACGCTTTCGCTCAAGGTCGACCGGCTGCTGACGCATCACAATGCGCTGCGTCGAGGCCTTGGCCATGCCGAGGTTTCGCATGAAGCGATCATGCAGGAACTGACCTCCGTTGCCGACAAGATCCTGCCTTTCGTCGACCGCGTATGGAAAATACTCGACGATGCACGCCGGGCTGGCAGCCGCATCCTTTTCGAGGGTGCCCAGGGCACCATGCTCGACATCGACCATGGTACCTATCCGTTCGTGACATCATCGAACACGGTGGCCGGGCAGGCCGCGACCGGATCCGGTCTTGGCCCTGGAGCGGTGGGCTATGTGCTTGGCATCACCAAGGCATACACCACCCGCGTCGGGGAGGGGCCTTTTCCGACCGAGCAGGACAACGAGATCGGCGAGTTCCTGGGCACGCGCGGCCACGAATTCGGAACCGTCACGGGGCGCAAGCGTCGCTGTGGCTGGTTTGATGCGGTTCAGGTCCGCCAATCGGTGGTGGCGAATGGCATGGACGGCATCGCGCTCACCAAGCTCGACGTGCTGGACGGCATGAAAGAGATCAAGGTGTGCACCGGCTATCGGCTCGACGGCCAGGTGATAGATTATCTCCCGGCAAGCCAGGGTGCGCAGGCTCGACTCGAGCCCATTTACGAAACGCTTGAAGGCTGGGGAGAGACGACGCGCGGTGCCCGCAGCTGGAACGATCTGCCCGCCCAGGCGGTGAAGTATGTTCGTCATATCGAGGAACTGATCGGTGCGCCCGTCGCGATTCTGTCGACCAGCCCGGAGCGTGAGGATGCAATTCTCGTAACGGATCCGTTCCAGGACTAGCGCAAAAGAGGGCGGCATTTCCAAAGCGAGGAGATCTTCGCGAATAGCATGCCACAACAGTTCGGCTGCCATTATAGGGGAAGATCTGCCGCCATTTGCTGACAGATCGCGTGAGATACGAGGCAGCTTTTGACGGAGCTGAATGCGTATCGTCTAATATGTTGAATTGGTGTGATCTCAAGCTGCGCGTGATTTCAATATTTGGGACTGTGTTGTAGTGTGACCACAATTTCGTGCGAGTTCTAGGCGAATTTGGGTGAGCAAGGGCAAGCAGGAGCGGGCATTTTAAGTTATGGCAGATTTTGCTGCGGTTTTGCGCAAGGCCGTCGAGGCGCTGAAGGAGAATACGCCCGAGGCGCGGGAAAAAATCTATGCAAAGGCGCGCGCCACCATTGAGACCAAGCTTGCCGCCGTCTCGTCGCCGCCGCAGGTCGCTGAGCGCCAGCGGCAGCTTCTTGACGAGGCGATCACCACGGTCGAGGCGGAGTATGCGCCTCCAGCGCCCGAGCCAGTTCAAACCGAACTCGACGACGAATTCGAAAGCCTTCTCTCGGATCTTCAGTTCACCCAACGCAGGAGTGCGCCGGTCGTTCGCCCCATCGCGGGAGAACCGGAGGAGGCGCCAGCACCCGAGCCGGAGGCCGTAGCTGAGCCGGACTGGAGCGAGGACCATGCGTCGTCGGCCGAGCCCGAAGCCGCCGAGCCAGAAGTAGAACCTGCCAGCATCGATCCGGCTCCACCGCTGGTAGCGACCGCAACGCCATCCGCTGAGGAAGCAGGAGCGGTTATCGAGGACGTCGACTGGTCGCAGACCAGGGAAGTGACCGTTGAGGGCCCGGAAGCCCTGCCGCCTTTCGATCGCCCTGTCCCGGACGAAATAGCGGCAAGCACCACACCGCAGAAGCGCCGCGGCGGCATCGGAAAGATGGTGCCGCTTGTCCTGCTTCTTCTCGTGGTTTGTGGCGCTGCCGTTGCAGGATGGGTCTATCGCGACGAGGCCGCGCGGCTCGCCGGCCTCTCGGGTTTGGATGAGCCCGTTGCCGGCGCTTCAGGCGGAACCGAAGCGGTTGCGGAAAACGGTGGCAGTGACCAGGTCGCCGTGGCTTTGCCCGAGCAGCCTGCAGAAGAGCAGCCCACCGCCGAAGCTCAGGCTGCGCCGGAAACGCCGGCGGAACAGCCACCGCAGAAATTCACGCAGCGGCTTCTTCCCGACGGAAGCGAGGTTGACGAAGGCCCCGCCGGCGGTGAGCCGGGCCTGGGCGAGGGAACCTCCGTCGCGCAGGTGACGCAGGGAACCGGCGGCCCCGTCCAAAGCGGCCAGGCCGGTGAGGCCCAATCGCAGGATGCGGAAGGCGCCGTTCCTGTGGGCCAGAAAGCAATTTTCTATGAGGAGCGCACCAGCGCTTCTGAAGGTTATGCCGAGGGCGGCTCGGTCGTTTGGTCCGTTATCAACGAATCCGCCGGCGAGAACCAGCCGTCCGAGCCTGCCATCCAGGCGGAAGCGACAATCCCGGAAAAGGGCCTGCAGCTTCGGATGACCATTCGCCGCAATTCGGATCAATCCCTGCCGGCGAGCCACATTGTCGAGTTGATTTTCCTGACGCCGGAAAATTTCCCGGGCGGCGGCATCAGCAATGTGCTGCGGATCAATATGAAGCGGAGCGAGCAGGACACGGGTAGCCCGCTCCTCGGCATTCCCGCGAAGATCGCAGATGGTTTCTTCCTTGTCGCTTTGAGCGACACCCAAGGGGACCAGCGCATCAATTCCACCCTGCTTCGACGGCAGAATTGGATCGATATCCCGATCGTTTATACGTCGGGCCGCCGAGCACTCATCACCTTGGAAAAGGGGCTGCCGGGCGAGCGCATCTTCAACGAGGCGCTCGATGCCTGGAGCCGGGCTGCCGAATCCAGCGGCTAGAGCGGTTCAGGTTGTATCTGAATCGGAGGGGATTCCGATTTCGGAGGTTTTGTGATTCAAGATGCTGGCTGGAGTGGAGGCCAGCATCGGATGACGCGACCTCTTCGAATGATCTTCGTGAGCGTGTTGTTAGGGCGATCGGGGCTGGGGAAAGCTGCCGGTCGGTGGCGGCTCGTTTCGGCGTTGCCGTCTCGTCAGCGGTGAAGTGGTCTCAGCGCTACCCTGCGAGC
>Ga0180220_1000057_pt1 | contig 233973 bp, 212 predicted proteins | sample eDN5th37CBELigBY_FD_151335 | JGI IMG/M metagenome (GOLD analysis project Ga0180220, IMG submission 151335) | Enriched backyard soil microbial communities from Emeryville, California, USA - eDNA 5th pass 37_C BE-Lig BY (version 2) (version 2) | ecosystem: Environmental > Terrestrial > Soil >... | reverse complement strand
TGCACCGGTTCGGGTTGATCCCGGAGTTCATCGGGCGCCTGCCGGTGATCGCGTCGGTGTCGGCGTTGGACTCCGAGGCGTTGGTGCGGATCCTGACCCAGCCCAGGAACGCGTTGGTCAAGCAGTACCAGCGGATGTTCGCGATCGACGGGGTGGAGCTGGAGTTCACCGACGGTGCGGTGGAGGCGGTCGCGGAGCAGGCGTTGCTGCGCGGGACCGGGGCGCGGGGGCTGCGCGCGATCATGGAGGAGGTGCTGCAGCAGGTGATGTTCGACGTGCCCTCGCGCGACGACGTGGAGCGGGTCGTGATCACGCGCGAGGTCGTGCTGGACAACGTCAACCCCACGATCGTGCCCCGCACCGGCACCCGCGCCACCCGCACCCGCACCCCCCGCGAGAAGTCCGCCTGACCCGACCCGCCCCCGAGCGGGCGGTTGCGCCGGGCAGGCGGTCCCGGGTCGTCACGCGACGCGGACGGACCAGGAGCACCTGCTCGGCGGGGGATGCGACCCCGCGTCAGGCGTCGGCGCGGACCGTCGAGCCGTAGAGGGCGTCGATCGTGCCCGCGAAGTCCTGGATCACGAGCCCGCGCTTCACCTTGAGCGACGGCGTGAGGTAGCCGTTCTGCTCGGTGAAGTCCGTCCTGAGCACCGTGATCTTGCGGATCGACTCGGCGCGCGACACCGCCTCGTTGGCGTGCGCGACCGCGCGGTCGAGCGCGGCGAGGACCTGGCCGTCCTGCGCGGCGGCCTCGACGTCCATCTCCGGCAGCCCGTGCGTCGAGAGCCAGCCGGGCAGCATCTCCGCGTCGAGCGTGACGAGCGCGCCGATGAACGGCCGCTGGTCGCCCACCACGACGACCTGGCTCACGAGCGGGTGCGCGCGCAGCCGGTCCTCGAGCACGGCCGGCGCGACGTTCTTGCCGCCGGCCGTGACGATGATCTCCTTCTTGCGCCCGGTGATCCGCAGGTAGCCGTCGTCGTCGAACGCGCCGAGGTCGCCCGTACGGAACCAGCCGTCCTGCAGGGCCTCGGCGGTGAGGTCGGGCCGGTTGCGGTAGCCGCGGAACACGTGGTCGCCCTTGACGAGCAGCTCGCCGTCGTCGTCGACGCGCAGCGCCGTGCCGGGGAACGCCGGGCCGACCGTGCCGATCTTGGTGAGGCCGGGCAGGTTGACGGCCGTCGGTGCGGTCGTCTCGGTGAGGCCGTAGCCCTCGAGGATGCGCAGGCCGACGCCGCGGTAGAAGTGGCCGAGCCGCTCGCCGAGCGGCGCGCCGCCGGAGATCGAGTACGTGAGTCGCCCGCCCATCGCGGCGCGCAGCGTCGAGTACACGAGCCGGTCCGCGACGGCGTGCTGGGCGCGCAGGCCCGCCGAGGGGCCGCGCTCGGTGTCGAGCGCGCGCGACCACGTGATCGCCACCTTGGCCGCCCAGTGGAAGATCCGGCGCTTGAGCCCGGAGCCCGTCTTCTGCTCGGCCGTGTTGTAGACCTTCTCGAACACGCGCGGCACGGCGAGCAGGAACGTCGGACGGAACGTGCCGAGGTCCGCGACGAGGTTCTTCGTGTCCCAGCTGTGCGCGAGGACGGCGTTCGACGCGACGACGACGACCTGGATGAACCGCGCGAAGACGTGCGCGAGCGGGAGGAACAGCAGCGTGCGCGCACCGTCGGCGTCGAGGATCTCCGCGAGCCCGGCGCGGCCGTTGAGCGCGAGGTGGACGAAGTTGCGGTGCGTGAGCTCGACGCCCTTGGGGCGGCCCGTCGACCCGGACGTGTAGATGATCGTCGCGAGGTCGTCCACGCGCTGCGCCGCACGACGCCGGTCGATCTCCTCGGCGGGGACGGCGGCTCCGGCGGCGCGCAGAGCGTCGACGGCGCCGTCCTCGATGACGAGCACGTCACCGAGCTCGGGCAGACGGTCGCGCACGGACGCGACGGCGTCGGCGTGGGCGGCCGTCTCGACGACGGCGAGGCGGACGGACGCGTCCGAGCAGATCCACTCGACCTGGTCGGGCGACGACGTCTCGTAGACGGGGACGGGCACGGCGCCCACGGCCCACGCGGCGAAGTCGAGGAGCGTCCACTCGTAGCGCGTGCGCGACATGATCGCGACGTGGTCCCCTGCCTCGACACCGCGTGCGACGAGGCCGCGCGCGACCGCGACCACGTCGTCCTCGAACTGCCGCGCGGTGAGCGGCTCCCACGACCCGCCCGTGGCGTCCCGCCGCTCGACGAGCGCCGCGCCGGGGTCGCGCGCGACGCGGTCGGTGAGCAGGGTGCTGATGGTCGCCGTGGGGGAGACCTCGACGAGGCTCGGCGACACGTGTTCCGTCATGGGACTCTCCGCTGAGTGGACGGCAGGTAGGGACGGCGTGACACTTTACTCCGTACTCCGAGTATCGCGTTCCTCGCCGACCGTCCCCCGCGCCTAGGATCGATGGGTGACGAACCAGCCGCCCGCCGTCCCCGCCGTCCCCGCCGAGATCCTCACGCTGCGCGACAGCATCGACAACATCGACGCGGCGCTCATGCACCTGCTCGCCGAGCGCTTCAAGTTCACGCGCCGCGTCGGGGAGCTCAAGGCGCAGGGCGGCCTGCCGCCGGCCGACCCGGAGCGCGACCGCCAGCAGATCGCCCGCCTCACGGGCATCGCCGAGGCCGCCGGCCTCGACCCCGAGTTCGCCGAGCAGTTCCGCGCGTTCATCGTCCGCGAGGTCATCCGCCACCACGAGCGCATCGCCGCGGAGCACGCCGCCACGGGCGAGGGCGCGCCCGTGCTCGACACCTACTCCTGACGCTCCTGACGCCGCAGCCTCGCCCACGCGGTCGACCCCGCGCCCCTGACCCCGCGCCCGCCGCGGGTGCCCGACGCGCGGTGGCGACGGGCGTCGATGTGACGGACCCTGGAGAGGACCCAGGGCGGGCCCGGCGCCGGTGCGACCGGCGCGCCGTGCGGCCCGCTCACGCCGACGGACGTCATGAGGTGTTCGCATGAAGATCGATTGGCTCAAGCCCCTCCTCGGCCACCCGGGCCCCTTCGCGACGGTGTACATCGACGCGACGCGTGCCAACGAGGCCGGGGACCGCGAGGTCGAGAACCGCTGGAAGGGCGTGCGGCGCCAGCTGCGCCAGGACGGCGCGCCCGACGCCGTCCTCGACGACCTCGAGGAGGTGGTGCTGCGGCCGACGCGGGTCGGGGGCACCCACGGGCGCGTGCTGATCGCCGACGAGACGGGCGTGCTCGTCGACCGGGTCGTCAAGGACCCTCCGGCGCTCACCAAGGGCTCCTGGGGCCCGGTGCCCGCGCTGCTGCAGGCCGCGCGGGCCGCGGACGAGTCGGTCGACTACGTGCGGGTCGTCGTGGACCGCCAGGGCGCGGACATCACGTGGTCCGTCGCGGGCGGCCACGTGCCGTACGGCGAGCCGGAGACGGTCGAGGGCGGCCACGACGTGATCAACAAGGTCCGCACGGGCGGGCTCTCGCACAAGCGGATCGAGTCCCGCGCGGAGGACTCGTGGGAGCGCAACGCCGAGGCCGTCGCGGCCGAGATCGAGCGTCAGGCCGCGGAGTACCGGCCCGAGCTCGTCATCCTCACGGGCGACGTGCGCGCGGTCCCGCTCGTGCGCGGCGCGCTCGGCCGGTCGGTCGCGGAGCTCGTGGTCGAGGTCCCGGGCGGGGGCCGCGGTCCCGGCATCAACGAGGCGGCGTTCGAGGCGAACGTCGCCGACGCGCTCGACAGCTACCGCGAGCGTCGGCGCGAGAAGGTGCTCGCCGAGTTCCGCCAGGAGCAGGGCCGGGAGTCCGGCGCCGTGACGTCGGTCGAGGACACCGTCGCCGTGCTCGCGCGCGGCCAGGTCAAGGAGCTCGTCCTCGCGGACGAGTACGGGCAGGGCGCGACGCTCGACGGGCGCGAGCTGTGGATCGGGCCGAGCCCGATGCACATCGCCGCCTCGAGGGAGGAGATCGAGGCGCTCGGCGTCACCGAGGGCCTCGAGAAGCTCCCCGCGACGGTCGCGCTCGTGCGCGCCGCCATCGGTCAGGACGCGGGCCTGACGTTCGCGCCCGAGGGGAGCGTCGAGCTCATCGAGGGCGTCGGCGCGACCCTGCGCTGGGCCGACGAGGGCACGCCGCGCGAGGTCGCGGCGACGATGTCGGGCGACGACTCGCGCCTGCGCGGCGAGATCATCTGACGGACCCTGCACGCGACGACGCCCTCCCGCGGCCGCAGCCGGGAGGGCGTCGTCGCGCGCGCGGGCTCAGCCCTTCTTGCGGGCCTCGGGCTCGCCGAGCTCGGACGAGACGACGACGATCCCGCCCTGGACCGCGGGGTCGCCCTGGCCCTCGGCGGCCGCGACGAGGTCGAGCGTGCCCGTGACGCGCCCGCCGTTGCGGACGTCGACGACCGACGCCTCGACGCCCGCGAGCGACGCGGCGGGGACGGCCACCTGCGCCGCGAGGATCGGCGTGCGCATCGACACCTTCGCCTCGGACTTGATCTTGCGCAGCGCGGCGAGCGCGTGCCCGGCGGCGGTGAGCACGGCCGGGTCGGCGTCGCGGGCGGCCGAGCGCGCGGTGTCGGGCGTGGGCCACGGCGCGCGGTGGATCGAGCCCTCCGACGCGCGCCACCACGACCACACCTCCTCCGTCGCGAACGGCACGAACGGCGCGAAGAGGCGCAGCAGCGTGTCGAGCGCGATCGCGAGCGCGACGCGCGCCGACCGGGTCTCGGGCGACACGTCGGAGGCCGAGGCGCCCGCACCGTAGGCACGGTCCTTGACGAGCTCGAGGTAGTCGTCGCAGAACGTCCAGAAGAACGTCTCCGTGACCTCGAGCGCGCGCGTGTGGTCGTACGCCTCGAACGCCTCGGTCGCCTTCTCGACGACCGACGCGAGGCCCGCGAGCATCGCGCGGTCGAGCGTCTCGGTGACGAGCGCCGGGTCCAGGACGATCTCGCCCGTCCCGGTCTCGGGGTCGACGCCGAACGACAGCGCGAACTTCGACGCGTTGAGGATCTTGATCGCGAGACGACGGCCGATCTTCATCTGGCCGACCTCGAACGCCGCGTCGGTGCCGAGGCGCGCGGACGCCGCCCAGTACCGGACCGCGTCCGAGCCGTGCTCCTCGAGCAGGCCCATCGGCGTGACGACGTTGCCCTTCGACTTCGACATCTTCTTGCGGTCGGGATCGAGGATCCAGCCCGAGATCGCGGCGTTCTTCCACGGCAGCGAGCCGAACTCGAGGTGCGAGCGCACGACGGTCGAGAAGAGCCACGTGCGGATGATGTCCTGGCCCTGCGGGCGCAGGTCCATGGGGAACACGCGCTCGAACAGGTCGGGGTCGACCTCCCAGCCGCCCGCGATCTGCGGCGTGAGCGACGACGTCGCCCACGTGTCCATGATGTCGTTCTCGCCGACGAAGCCGCCCGGGACGCCGCGCTGGTCCTCCGTGTACCCGGCGGGCACGTCGGTCGACGGGTCGACCGGCAGGACGTCCTCGGACGGGACGATCGGGTGGTCGTGGTCCACCTCGCCCGACTCCAGGACCGGGTACCACAGGGGGATCGCGACGCCGAAGAAGCGCTGGCGCGAGATGAGCCAGTCGCCGTTGAGGCCGCCGACCCAGTTCTCGTAGCGCACGCGCATGAAGTCGGGGTGGAACGCGAGCTCGGTGCCGCGCGCGAGCAGCTCGCTGCGCAGGTCGCGCACGGTGCCGTCCTCGGTGGTCCAGTCGCGGCCGCCGTTGCGGATGTACCACTGGCGCGACGTGACGATCTCGAGCGGCTTGTCGCCCTTCTCGAAGAAGTTCGCCTTGCGCTGGGTCGGCACGGGCTCGCCGTCGAGGTCGCCCGCGTCGCGCAGCGCGTCGACGACGGCCTGGCGCGCCGAGAACGTCGTCTTGCCCGCGATCTCGGCGAACACGCCCTGGCCCGCGTGCGACGTGATCCAGTCCGGCGTCTCGCGCGTGATGCGGCCGTCGCGCGTGATGATCGAGCGCGTCGGGAGCCGGAGCTCGCGCCACCACTGCACGTCGGTCAGGTCGCCGAACGTGCAGCACATCGCGATGCCGGCGCCCTTGTCGCGCTCCGCCGCGGGGTGCGCGAGCACGGGCAGCTCGACGTCGAACAGGGGGGAGCGGACCGTGGTGCCGAACAGGTGCTGGTAGCGCTCGTCGTCCGGGTGCGCGACGAGCGCGACGCACGCCGCGAGCAGCTCGGGGCGCGTGGTCTCGATGTGGACCGGGGCGCCGTCGTCGGGCGTGCCCGGCGCGACGCGGTGGAACGCGACCTTGTGGAAGTGGCCCGGGTAGTCGCGCGCCTCGAGCTCGGCCTGCGCGACCGCCGTCTGGAACGTCACGTCCCACAGCCCCGGCGCCTCCGCCTGGTACGCCTCGCCGCGCGCGAGGTTGCGCAGGAACGCGCGCTGCGCGGCCGTGCGGGAGCGGGCGTCGATCGTCTGGTAGTGCTGCACCCAGTCGACCGAGAGCCCGAGCCGGCGCCACAGCGCCTCGAACTGCTTCTCGTCCTCGGCCGTGAGGCGCTCGCAGAGCTCGATGAAGTTGCGGCGGCTCACGGGCACCTGGTCCGCGGCCTTGACGGACTTGCCCTCGCCGCCCTCGTGCGGGGGCTCGAAGCCCTCGACGTAGGGCAGGCTCGGGTCGCACCGCACGCCGTAGTAGTTCTGCACGCGGCGCTCCGTGGGCAGCCCGTTGTCGTCCCACCCCATGGGGTAGAAGACCTCGAGGCCACGCATGCGGCGGTAGCGCGCGACGACGTCGGTGTGCGTGTAGGAGAACACGTGCCCCACGTGCAGGGAGCCCGAGACGGTGGGCGGCGGCGTGTCGATCGAGAAGACCTGCTCGCGGGTCTTCGTGCGGTCGAACGCGTACGTGCCCTGCTCGGCCCAGCGCGCGTCGTACGTCTCCTCGAGTCCGTCGAGGCTCACGCGGTCGGGTACTCCCGCGACCACCGCGCGGACGACGTCGCCGGCTACGGGGCCTGCGGGGGAGGTCGTGGCTGCAGCGGGTTCGGCCGCGCCCTGCGGCGCGTTCGTCGGGAAGTCGCTCATGGTCCCCCATCTTCCCAGATCCGCGGGCCCCGGCGGTCCGTCGCCCACGGCCCGGACGACGGGCGCGCGGCCGGCACCTCGGGTGCCGACCGCGCGCCCGGCGCGGCTACTGCGGGGGCGTCGCGCAGCGCAGGGTGGGGGCGAGCCAGTCGGCGTGGTCCCAGGCGTCCCCGTCCCCGGCGTCCGAGACGTGGAGCGTGACGACGTCGACCCCCGTCACGTCGACGTCGACGTCGACCGCCGGATCGGCGCGGCGCAGGGTCGGGCTCGTCCACAGGGCCGCGCCGTCGCCGCGCACGGAGAGCACGACGCTGGCCGCGGCCTGCGCCTCCGCGTCCACGCCCGCCTGCGCGGTCAGGCGCGAGCAGGCTCCGTCGACGCGCACCTCGACGACGCTCGTCGCGTGCACGCCGAGTCCCACCGGGCTCGTCGTGGTGCCCACGGTGAGCGGCCCGCCGTCACCCGCGGCGAGCTCGCCGTTGCTCGCGTCCCGCTCGAGCGGGCCCCAGCCGTTGTCGGCGCGCTGGAGGTCGAGCGAGGAGACGCCGTACCGGTCCTGCGCGGCGAACAGCACGTGCAGCGTGTCCGCCGAGAACAGCGCCGTGCCGGCGTTGGCGCTCGTCACGAGGCCCGACCACAGCTGGTTCGTCCCGGTGGTGCGCCCGTAGAGACCCGGCGTGCCCTGCGCGCGGTAGAGGTCGAGGTACTGGCCGGACCGGGCGACGCTCGCGAGGTGGCCGTCCGCCTCGTACCGCCACGCCTGGAAGGACGCGTCCGGGTCGCACGCGAAGAGCGTGGCCGGGGTCGCGGCTCCCAGGCACAGGTCGGGCCGCGCGCCGTTGTGGATCGCGCCGCGCGCGTCGAGGAACCACGTCTGCGCGGCGCTGCCGTCGCACCCGCCCGCGGGTGCCACGACCGCGCGCGGCGCGGTCCCGGAGAGGTCGGCGGCGAGGCAGCGCCCGCCGTCGACGGTCACCGGCGCCGGGTCGGGCAGGAGGGCGGACGCCGACTCGACGAGCCCCGTCGCGCGCAGCAGGTCCGCGAGCCCGTCCTTGGCGTCCGCGTCCCCGCCGAGCAGCTCGGCGCGGTGCGCGGCGACGTACGCGTCGACGTCGGCGGCGTCGGCACGCAGCGCGAGCGCCGCGTCCGCGACGGTCCGCGCGGCCGGGCTCAGCGCGGCGAGGTCGTTGGACCACGTGTCGAGCAGCACCTGCGTGTGCGCGTCGAGCACGGGGTGCGCCGTCCCCGCGAGTGCGGACAGCGCCGCGTCGAGCTCGGGGAGCTCCACGGCGCGCAGCGCGTCGTACCCGTCCTCCTGCCCGATGACCACGGCCGGCTCGAGCGGCGGCAGGTCGGTGGGGATCGTCGTCGTCGAGCCGAGCTGCGTCGTCGTGCCGTTCGCCCGGCACAGGAGCCGGGCCTGCGAGGGCCGCTCCGACTCGGCGAGGTTGACGTTGACCTGCTTGACGCCGTCCGACGCGTCGAGCGCGACGTTCTCCGCGCGACCCCCGACGTACGTCACCTCGGCCCAGCACTGGCGTGCGGCGCCGGTGCTCGTCGTGTCCGGCGCCGGGAGGGTGAAGACGTTCCCGTAGTTCGAGCGGAACGCGGGGTACAGGACGGTCTGCGCGGGGTTCGCGGGGTTGTACCCGCCGAGCAGGGTGACCACCGGGACGCCGACGGCGCGCGGCTTCGCGGCCGAGAACGCCGCGTTGCGCGCCTTCGCGTCGACCCAGGACCCCGTCGCGGGGTCCCAGTCGCGGTAGCCGCTCGGGTACGACGCGTCGGGCACGACCGTGCGCAGGGACTGCTGGATGCGCGCGGCGCTGTACCCCGTGTGATGCGTGTACCGGGAGAGGTCGCTCGTGGCGCTGCCGCCGGACATCGCGTCGCGCTGGTAGTTGTACAGGCCCGCGAAGCTCTGCTGGAACATCGTGCCCGCGACGTCGACGCCCTCGGGCGTGAACGCCCGGTCGTTCCAGAGGTTCGAGCGCATGCGGTCGCGGTAGGCGATGTAGCCCCACCCGCTCTCGCTGTGGTGCGTCGCGTTGACGACGCGCGCGTCGCCGGTCCTCGAGCCGTCCACGCCGGGGTAGTGGCCGAGCCCGTAGGAGTGCCCGATCTCGTGGCTCCACTCGTTGCCCACCGAGTCGTAGAGCGTCGCCATGCCGTTGCCGCCGCTCAGGCCGTGGACCACGCGGCCGTTCGTGTACGCCCCGGCGGAGTGGTGGTAGACGCGCTGGTTGAACGTGCCGGGCTGCACCTGGTTCATGGGTGCGCTGGGGATGCCGAAGCTGGCGAGGTTCACGCCGGTCGAGAACTGGGCCTTGCCGACGTTCTCGCGCAGGTCGCCCGAGTACACGTCGCCGGTCGTGGCGCTCGTCCCGGGCGACGCGTAGACGGCCCCGGACGCGACGACGACGCGGTCGAGCCGCACGGGCTCGTAGCGCGCGACGACGAGGCGCGAGACGGGGACCGTCTGGAAGTAGTCGGCGGCCGCGCGCGCCGTGTCGTTGAGCATGACGTGCCCGTCGCCCGTCGGGGGGTCGGTGAGCATGCCGAGCTCGGTGCCGTTCACGACGAGCTCGGTGGGCGCCGCGACCTCGATCGCCGACGCGGCGAGGGTGCCGGTGCGCCCGGCGCCGTCGGTGAGCTCCAGGGAGAGGCCGGGCACGACGACGTCCCACGGGAGCTCGACGCTCCACGCGCGCGTGCTGTAGACGACGTCGGGCCGCCCCTGGGAGTCGGCGACGTCGTCGCGCGGGATCGCGGACGGCGGCGCGAGCGGGAGCGTGGCGCGCACCTGCCCGCCGACGCGCACCGTGACCGAGAGCGACGTCACCGCCGACGTCGGGGTGAGCAGGAGCAGCGCGGTGCGCTCGGCGACGAGCGTCGGCATGTCGCGCGCGGTGTTGCCGGCGGGGTCGATCGTGTGGCTCTGCGCGAGCTCGACCATGCCGCCGAGCCCGCCGGTGAGGTCGTTGCGCACGGGGCGCGCCGAGCCGTCCGCGCGGACGTCGTGGAAGCCGAGCGGCCCGACGGCGGTCGGCCCCGCGTCCGGTCCGGCGGCGGCCGCGGTGGGGGCGCCGGGCGCGGGCCCGCCCGGCGCGGCGGCGGTGCCGGTCGCCAGGGCGAGCGTGGCGGCGAGCGTCGCCGCGGTGAGGGTGGGCAGGAGACGGTGGGGCGTTCTGGCAGGGCTGCGACTCACGATGGGTCCTCTCGCCGGCAGGCCGGACGTCGATGTCCGTTCGGGGGCGTGCCGGCGCCCGGTGGAAGAAGTTGCGCGAAAACACCGTAGAACGGTCATGTTCCTGCTGTCTACCCCTGGGTGTCGCGGGTCATGGCCGGGCCCGCCCGGGCGGGCATAGGCTCGTCGCCATGTCCTCATCCCTCACCGTCGGCTACGCCGCGATGCTCGAGCAGTTCCACCCGACCGAGGCCGTCGAGCTCTCCGCCTTCGCGGAGGAGCACGGGTTCTCCGGGACGATGGCCGCCGACCACTTCCAGCCGTGGGTCCCCGCGCAGGGCCAGTCGTCGTTCGTGTGGAACGTGCTCACCGCCCTCGGCGAGCGCACGCGCGGCGACCTCGGGCCCGGGGTCACCGCGCCGACGTTCCGCTGGCACCCCGCGATGGTCGCCCAGGCGTCCGCGACGCTCGCCGCGATGTACCCGGGCCGGCACTGGCTCGGGCTCGGCTCCGGCGAGGCGCTCAACGAGCACGTCGTCGCGGGCTACTGGCCCGAGGCGCCCGAGCGCATCAACCGCATGTTCGAGGCGATCGACGTCATCAAGAAGCTCTTCCAGTCCGGGCTCGACAACAAGGACGTCAAGCACTCCGGGCAGTTCTACAAGATGGAGTCCACGCGCCTGTGGACCATGCCCGAGGTCCCGCCCGAGATCCTCGTCGCGACCGCGGGCCCGGTCACCGCGAAGCGCGCGGGCCGGCACGCGGACGGCCTCATCACCGTCGGCGCGCCGCTCGAGAAGATCTCGATGCTCTTCGGCAAGTTCGACGACGGCGTGCGCGAGTCGGGCCGCGACCCCGAGACGATGCCCAAGGTGCTCCAGCTCCACCTCTCGTGGGCCGCGACCGACGAGGAGGCGCTCGCGAACGCGATGACCGAGTGGCCCAACGGCGGCATGAAGTTCCCCAAGGCGGACATCCGCTCGCCCCACGACTTCGAGCAGATGGCCAAGCTCGTGCGGCCCGAGGACTTCGAGGGCCGCATGGTGATCTCGGCCGACCCGGACGAGCACCGGGCGTACATCCAGAGGTTCGTCGACCTCGGGTTCGACCGGATCTACCTCCACAACGTGGGCCGCAACCAGCGCGAGTGGATCGAGGTCTTCGGCCGCGAGGTGCTGCCGAAGCTCGCGCGATGACCGCCGGCGCGGGCCCCGACGGCGCCGCGCGCCTCAGCGTGTGGGCGCCGGCCGGGCTGGGCGAGGTCCGGCCCGGCGACGACCTCGCGGCGCTCGTCGGGGACCTGCTGGCGGGCGAGGGTCTCGCCGAGGGCGACGTCGTCGTGGTGACGAGCAAGGTCGTGTCCAAGGCCGAGGGCCGGGTGGTCGCGGCCGCCGACCGCGAGCAGGCGATCACGGACGAGACCGTGCGCGTCGTCGCGACGCGCGAGCGCCCGGGCCAGCCGCCGCTGCGCATCGTCGAGAACCGCCTCGGCCTCGTCATGGCCGCGGCCGGGGTCGACGCGTCGAACACGCCGGAGGGCACCGTCCTGCTGCTCCCGCTCGACCCGGACGCCTCGGCGCGCGCCCTGCGGGCCGCGCTGCGCGCCCGGTTCGGCCTCGACCGGCTCGGCGTCGTCGTCACCGACACCGCCGGGCGCGCGTGGCGCGACGGCCTCGTCGACGTCGCGGTCGGCGCGGCCGGGATCGTCGTCGCGGACGACCTGCGCGGCGGCGTCGACTCGCACGGCCGCCCCCTGTCCGTGACGGTCACGGCCGTCGCGGACGAGGTGGCCGCGGCGAGCGAGCTCGTGCGCGGCAAGGCCACGGGCCGCGCCGTCGCCGTGGTGCGCGGCCTCGACCGGTACGTGGTCGACGACGACGGCCCCGGCGCGCGCGTCCTGGTCCGGTCCTCGGCGGACGACCTGTTCCGGGAGGGCAGCGCCGAGGCGTACGCGCGCGGGTACGCCGCGGCGCAGCGCGAGCACGGGAGCGCCGCGGCGCGCGAGGCCGCGTACGCCGACGGCTACCGCGAGGGCTTCGGCGAGGGGTTCCGCGAGGGGTCGGGCCACGAGCCCCTCCCCGGCGACTGAGCGCCGCGGCGGGCGACGACGTCGGGCGCAATGTCGTCGCGCTCGCCGCGGGCGCCTCGCTAGCCTGCCGGGATGCTGCCCGCCGACTGGATCCCGCACCGCCGCCCCGACGACCGCGAGCACGTGGGCTGGATCCGTCCCGAGGGTGACGACTGGGTCGCGGTCTCGCTGCTCGGGCGTGAGCTCACCGGGCCCGTCGACTGGCTCGCGGCCGAGGAGGCCCTCGACGCGACGAGCCTCGCGTGGCTCGCCGACGTCTGGGTGCTCGAGCGCGACGGCGAGCCGCCCCTGCGCGTGCGGCTCGTCGAGGTCACGCCCGACGGCGTGGTCGTGCAGACGGACGACTTCGGCGCGATCGACGTCCCCGTCGAGCGCGTGGACCTGCCGTGGCCGCCTCCGCCCGCGCTGCGCCCGCGCCGCCCCGACGACCCGGACGGCCGCGTGCTGCGCGGCTGGGGCGGGGGCCGCGACGGCTGAGCGACCGTGCCGGGATCCGGGGCGTGGGTCGCCGGGCGCCCGGCGTCGGGTCGGCGACGGGCCGGGCGGTCGGTCAGCCGGCCCCGGTCGTGCCCTCGTAGAGGCCGATCTGGTTCCCGTCGACGTCCTCGAACGCCGCCCACCACGACGTCGGGCTGATCTCGGACTTCTCGGTGACCACGCGCCCGCCGAGCTCGCGCACCGTCGCGAGCGTCTCCTCGATCGAGTCGACCTCGACGTAGCTCCGCGGGGTGGTGAAGTCGTCGGAGCGCGGCGCGAGGCCGCCGCCGCTGATCGTGTTCGGCGCCTGCCACATGGGGTAGCCCTCGAACCCCGGCATCTCGGCGATCTGCCAGCCGAACACCGCGCCGTAGAACTCCGTGGCCCGTGCGGGGTCGCTCACCGGGATGTCGATGTGCGTGATGTCTCCGTGCGCCATGGTCCCTCCCCGTGCCGGTGACGGGCGGACACCCGCCGTCAGCCAGCCTAGGCAGCGTCCCCGTACGGCGCACGACCCGGGCCCGGTGCGGTCCGTCAGGGCTGGTCGGGGGAGCGCGCGTCGTCGAGCGCGCGACCCTCGACCTCCACCTGAGGGTCAGGGACGCGCGCCTCGTGCGCGGGCCGAGCCGGTGTGGCGTCGTCGGCCGAGGCCGCGTCCGCTGCGGTCACGTCCGCCGCGATCGTGCTCGCCGTCGCGTCGTCCGCCTCGTCCTGTGCGCGGACCGGGCCGGGGTCGGTCGCCGTGACGTCGTCGCCCGAGAGCCAGCGCAGCCACCCCGACCCCGGGTCGGGCTCGAGCACGAGCGCCCGCACGAGCAGCGTGAGCGGGATCGCGAGGATCGCCCCGAGCGGCCCGATGACGAACGTCCAGAACACGACGGAGACGAAGCTCAGGGTGAGGCTGAGGTTCACCGCGTCCGCGACGAACTTCGGCTGCACGAGCACCTGGAGCACGACGTTGACGACGCAGTAGACCGCGACCACCGCGAGCGAGAGCTGCCAGCCCCCCACGACGAACGCCATGACCGCGGGCGGGACGAGCCCGAGCACGAACCCGATGTTCGGGACGAAGTTCGTGACGAACGCGAGGATCGCCCACACCGTGGGCGCAGGGACCGACAGGGCCCACAGCGCGATGCCGTCGATCACGGCGACGACCGCGCCGAACGACGCGTTGACGACGAAGTAGCGCCGGACGCCGCCGCTGAACCGCGTGGCGCGCTCGATCGTCGCGGCGCGCTCGACCCCGAAGACGGCAGGTGCCGTCGCGTACCGTGACGCGTCGGCGGCCATGAAGATCGCGTAGGCGAGCACGAAGAAGAACGCGGTCGCGATGCCGAGCGCCATGCCCGAGACGTTCCCGGCGAGGCTGAGGACCCGCGCGGGCTCGAGCCAGGCCGTGGCGGCCTCGACGACGTCGGCGTCGATGCCCACCGCGGCGAGCTGGTCGACGAGAGACTCGACGGAGCGCATCAGGGCCGGCAGGTACTCGCGCACGAGGTCGGTGAAGCGGAAGCCCGCGAACACGAGCATGGCGACGAGCGCGGCCAGGATGAGGTAGGCCACGACGACGACCGCCGTGGTCGCCGCCCATCGGGGCCAGCCGTGGCGCTCGAGCGGGACGCGTACCGGGTGGCAGATGATGACGATGACCGCGGCGAGGAACATCGGCGCGAGCACCTCGCGCGCCGTGTGGACGCCGGCGAGCACGACGACGCCGGCCGCGAGGGCCAGGAGCGTGCGGGTCGAGGGTGGCAGCGCCGTGGCGCGGGACGTCGTGGTCACGCGCCGACGATAGCGGCCGGGCCGCCCGGTCGCGGCGGCGTGTCAGCCGTTCGCGGCCTTCGCCGCGGCCTTCTGCGCCTTCTTGAACGCGCGCACCTCGGCGAGCGACTCGGGGCACGTGACGTCGGCGATGGACCGGCGCGACCCCTCGTCGCCGTAGTGCCCCGCCGCCTCGCGCCACCCGGAGGGCTGCACGCCGCGCTGCTTGCCGAGCAGGGCGAGGAAGATCTTCGCCTTCTGCTCGCCGAACCCGGGCAGCGCACGCAGGCGCGCGAGGACCTCGGCCCCGGTCGGCGCGGACCCGTCGGCTCCCGGGGCGGTCCAGATCCGGGTCGCGTCGCCGTCGTACTCGTCGACGACGACGCGCGCGAGCTCCTGCACCCGGCCCGCCATCGAGCGCCCGTAGCGGTGGATCGCTGGCGGGGTCGTGGCGAGCGTGACGAACGCGTCCGGGTCCGCGTCCGCGATCGCCCGCGGGTCGATCGAGCCGAGGCGGTCGCGGATCTTGCGGGGCCCTGCGAACGCGTGCTCCATGGGGTACTGCTGGTCGAGCAGCATGCCCACGAGGAGGGCGAACGCGTCGTCGCTGAGCAGCGCGTCCGCGTCGGGGTCGCCGGTGATCCAGAGCTGGTCGGTCATGCCCCCATCATGGCAGTCGTGTGCCCGACGCCCGGCGCAGCCGTCCGGTCCGGAACTCGTCGACGCCCGCGCGGCGCAGGACCGCGCGCGTCCAGCCGGGCAGGAGCCGCAGGCCGTCGGCTCCCGTGACCCGGCGCAGGTCGTCGACGGCGTACTCGGTGCCGCGGCGCTCGAGGACGAACGCGCCCGCGGTCTCGACGTTGCGGACCCAGTCCACGTCGGGGCCGTAGGTGAGGGCGAACGCGACGCGCACGGGTCCGGTGGGGTCGTCGCGGTAGGCGAACGCGAAGACCGGGGTGCGGTACTCGCGCCCGCTGCGCCGCCCGACGTGGCGGACGACCGCCATCGGCCCGACGCCCGTCGCGAAACGGAGCATGACGGGGTTGAGGAAGCGCCTGTTGCTGCGGGTCACCCAGCGCGGGATCGGCATGGGCCCATCGTCACCCGGCGCGCCCCGGGACCGCGACCTATGGTGGCCGCGTGCCCACCCGCCTGCTCCTGCTCAGCGACACGCACGTCCCGGTGCGGGCCCGGGCGCTGCCCGACCAGGTGTGGCGCGCGGTCGACGCCGCGGACGTCGTCGTGCACGCGGGCGACTGGGTGAGCGCCGACCTGCTCGACGCGCTCGTGTCGCGCGCGGCGCGCCTCGTCGGGGTCGCGGGCAACAACGACGGCCCCGACCTGCACGCGCGCCTGCCCGAGGTCGCGCGCGCCACGGTCGAGGGGATGCGGATCGCCGTCGTGCACGAGACGGGCGCGAAGCAGGGGCGCGAGCGTCGCGCCGACGCCGGCTTCCCCGACGCGGACGTGCTCGTGTTCGGGCACAGCCACATCCCGTGGGACACGACGTCGCCGGGCGGGCTGCGACTGCTCAACCCCGGCTCGCCCACGGACCGTCGCCGCCAGCCGGTCGGCACGTTCCTCACGGCCGTCGCGGACGACGGCGCGCTCCGGGACGTCGAGCTCGTCCCCGTCGAGCGCTGAGCGGGCTCAGGCCGCCCCGGCGCGGGCGCGGTGCGCCGCCGGGCTCACGCCGCGCACGCGCTTGAACGCCGCGCTCAGCGCGAACGGCGTCGCGTACCCGACGGCGCGCGCGACCGACGCGAGCGTCGCGTCCGGCTGCAGGAGCAGGTCGGCGGCGAGGTCGAGGCGCCACCCCGTGAGGTAGGCCATGGGCGGCTCGCCCACGAGGGCCGTGAACCGGCGCGAGAACGCCGCGCGCGACAGCCCGACCTCGCGCGCGAGCGCGTCCACGGTCCACGCGCGCGCCGGGTCGTGGTGGATGAGCCGCAGCGCGGCGCCCACCACCGGGTCGGCGTCCGCGCGGTACCAGCCGGGTGCGTCGTCGCGCGAGAGCCACGTGCGCAGGCACGAGATGAGGAGCAGGTCGAGCAGCCGGTCGAGCACCGCCTCCTGCCCCGGGAGGTCCTGCACGACCTCCCGCGCGAGCATCTCCACGAGCCCCGCGTCCACGTCGCCGCGGCGCAGGACGACGCGCTGGGGGAGCACGCGCAGGACCCGGCGCCCGACCTCCCCGTCCATCGGGTACGTCCCGGTGACGATCACGGTCTCGCCGTCCGGGTCGTTGCCCCACGACCGGACGCCGAGCGTGGTCATGGGGGAGGGGCCGCCGTCGACGGCGCGGCACATGTCCGGCTCCGGGCCGACGACGACCTGCGGGGCGGTCGTCGGCGCGTCGGCGACCACGTAGTGGTCCGGGCCGCGCAGCAGCACGACGTCGCCCGCGGCGACGTGCTCGCCGGGGTCGGTCGTGTCGCCGACGACCGGCCCGACCCAGCCGGACCCCCGCAGGACGGGCACGATCGTCAGCGGCGCCTCGTCCTCGATGCGCATGCCCCACGGCGCGCGCAGGTGGCTCCGCAGGAGGAAGGCGCCGCGGGCGCGCGGCCCGTCGAGCAGCCCGGCGACGACGTCCATGCCCCGAGCGTACGGCCGGACCGCCCGCCGGTCGAGACGATCACGCATGCTCGTGAGCGTCTGGGCCATGTTGCGTCTCGCCCGCGCTCGGTTGACTGGTCTCGTCCGCACCGAACCTCGTGAGCAAGGAGACCTGCCATGACCGCCACCACCCCGACCACCGACGCCGCCCCGCACGAGGCGGGCGCCGCCACGCCGGGGACGGTGCTCGTCCTCGGCGCGACCGGCAAGACCGGCCGCCGCGTCGCCGCTCGGCTCGACGCGCTCGGCGTCCCCGTGCGGCGCGCGTCGCGCGGCGGCGAGATCCGGTTCGACTGGGAGGACGACGCCACGTGGGCACCCGCCCTGGCCGGCGCCACCGCGGTGTACGTCGCGTACGCGCCCGACCTCGCCGTCCCGGGCGCGCCCGAGACCGTCGCCCGGTTCGCGGCCCGCGCGCGGGAGGCCGACGTGCGCCGCCTCGTGCTCCTGTCGGGCCGCGGCGAGGAGGAGGCGCAGCGCGCCGAGGCGCTCGTCGCCGACGCCTTCCCCGGCCGCACCGTCGTGCGGAGCGCGTTCTTCGCCCAGAACTTCAGCGAGAGCTTCCTGCTCGGTCCCGTGCTCGACGGCGTGCTCGCGCTCCCGGTCGACGGTGTCGCCGAGCCGTTCGTCGACGTCGAGGACGTCGCCGACGTCGCGGTCGCGGCCCTCACCGGGGACGCGCTCGCCGGTCGCGTCCTCGAGCTCACCGGGCCCCGCGCACTGACGTTCGACGAGGCGGTCTCCGAGATCGTCGCGGTGAGCGGGCGCGACGTGCGGTTCGTGCCCGTCACCGCCGACGACTTCGTCGCCGGCCTGCGCGACCTCGGGCTGCCCGAGGACCTCGTGGCGCTCATGCGCTACCTCTTCACCGAGGTGCTCGACGGGCGCGGGACGCCGGTCGCGGACGGGGTCCGCGAGGCGCTCGGGCGCGCGCCGCGCGACTTCCGCGAGTTCGCGGCGCGCGAGGCGGCCGCGTGGGGCCCCGGCGCGACCGCCGACGCGTCGTGACCGCCTTCGCCGCGCTCGCCGTCGCGGGCGCCGTCGCCACCGGCCTCGCGGGCGGCGTGCTCTTCGCGTTCTCCACGTTCGTCCTGGGCGGGCTGCGCCGCCTGGCGCCCCGCGAGGCGGGCGCGGCGATGGCGGCCATCAACCGGGACGCGCTGCGACCGCCGCTGATGCTCCTGCTCGCGGCGAGCGTGCTCCTGCCGGTGGTGGCCGCCGTCGTCGGGCTGGTCACGGGCGCCGACGGGTCGGGGTGGGCGCTCGCGGGCGCGGTCGTCGCGGTCGCCGGGATCCTCGGCGTGACGGGCGTCGGCAACGTCCCCCTCAACGAGCGCCTCGAGGCCGCCGCCGCACGTGGCGGGGACCTCGCGGACGCGTGGACGGCGTTCTGGCCGCGCTGGCTCGCGTGGAACCACGTGCGCACGGTCGCCGGTGCGGCGTCCGCCGCGCTGCTCGCGCTCGCGCTCGTGTGACCGCCGTCCCGCCGGGCCCCAGGAGGCGGAATACCCGCGCCCGGGGCCCGGTTGCGCTGGGCATGAGCGACGTCGCAGCCGGCGAGCCGGCCACCGAGCAGGAGACAGTCCGGCGGGTCCTGCAGGACACCGAGACGTGGGCCGTCGTCGGCCTGTCGAACAACACTGAGCGCGCGGCGTACGGCGTGGCGCGCGTGCTCCAGCAGCACGGCAAGCGCGTCGTCCCCGTGCACCCGTCGGCCGAGACGGTCCACGGCGAGCAGGGCTACGCGACGCTCGCCGACGTCCCGTTCCTCGTCGACGTCGTCGACGTGTTCGTGCGCTCGGAGCTCGCGGGCGACGTCGCGGACCAGGCCGTCGCGATCGGCGCCAGGGCCGTGTGGTTCCAGCTCGACGTGATCGACGAGGACGCGGCCCGCCGCGTGCGCGACGCGGGCCTCGACATGGTCATGGACCGCTGCCCGGCGATCGAGCTGCCGCGGCTCGCGGCCCGCGGGGAGGCCTGAGCCGGTCGTCCCGCCGCCGGGTGGGCGGGACCAGTCCCTTGTAGGTTGTCGAGCATGCTCCGGGCCTCGGCGGTCGTGCTCGCGGCGGTGCTCCCGCTCTCGTGGGGGCTGCCGCCCGCGCTGCGCCTCGCCTGGACCGCCGCCGTCGTCGGCGCGCTCCTCGGTCTCCTGCTCACCGGCCGGGCCCGGCTGGGCCCGGGCTCCGGGGTGTGGCTCGCCGCCGCGTACCTCGCGGGGGTCGCGACGGTCGTCAGCGCGGCGCACGCCGTCGACCGCGCGACGCACGTCCAGAACGGCGTGCTGCTCGTGGCCGTGTGGGGCCTCGCACCGCCCGTCCTCCGGTGGGCCGCCGGGTCCCGACCCGACCTGCTCCGCGCCGCGGCGACCGGCCTCGTGCTCGGCCAGACCGCGTCGTCGCTCGTCGCCGTGGCCCAGTCGGTCACCGGCGGCGCCGTGCTCGGGTCCGCCGCGGAGCTGGGCCGGGCGCCCGGGCTCGCGGGCCACTCCAACGTGCTCGGGCTCCTCGCCGCGGTCGCGATCGTGCTGTGCCTGGGCGACCTCCGGACCGCCCGGACGGTGCGACGGCGGGCCGCGCTCGCGCTGCTCGTGGCGGCGAACGCGGGCGGTCTGCTCGCGTCCGCGAGCATGACGGCGCTCGCAGCCCTGGCCCTCGGGTCGCTCGTGCTCGCCGTCGCGCTGCGGGTCCGCCTGCGCTGGGTCGTCCTCGCGGTCGCGTCGCTCGCCGCGCTCGTCACGGCGCTCGCGTCCCTCGCGCCCGGCGCGGGCTCGTTCCGGACCCCCGCGGAGCGGCTGCTCCAGGTGACCGGGCAGACGGACCAGATCTCGACCATGGCCACGCGGCTCGAGACGGTGCAGGCGGCGTGGGAGGGGATCCGCCGCGACGCGCTCGTCGGGGTCGGTCTCGACGACGCCTCGGGCGTGACGAGCATCGTCCTCGACGGCGAGACGCTCACCCACGACCTCCCGCTGCGCGCGTGGTACCAGGGCGGGCTCGCGCTCGTCCTCGCCGTGGTGCTCGTCTACCTCCACGTCGCGCGCGGCCTCGTCCTCGCGATGCGTCGGGGCGTCGCGGCGACGGAGGCCGCGGTCCTCGGCGTCATGCTCTCGTTCGCGCTGACGAGCGCCACCCTCCAGCAGCCCTACTTCTGGCTCGTCGCGACGGCCGCGAGCGCGTCGCTCAGCGCGAGCCGGGCGCGGCTCCGGGCGCGCGACGAGCCGCGGGGCGCCGCGCGTCCCGCCGTGCGGACCGCACCGGCCGTCGGCGCGCCGGCGCCGGGCGCCCTGCGCCCGCCCGTCCTCGTGGGCGCGGACCCGTCCGCGCGGTCAGTCTGACGAGTCGAACACGAGGACGGGACGGCCCGTGCGGGGGTGCGTGAGCACCTCGCACCGCACCCCGTAGACCGGGTCGAGCACGTCGGGGACGAGCACGTCGTGCACGTCGCCCGCGGCGACGACCCGGCCGTCCGCGATCACCACGACGTGGTCGCACGTCTGCGCCGCGAGGTTGAGGTCGTGCAGCGCGGCGAGCACGGTCACGCCGTCGCCCGCGAGATCGCGCAGGACGCGCATCGTGTCGAGCTGCGCGGCGATGTCGAGGTGGTTGGTCGGCTCGTCGAGCAGGAGCAGCGCGGGCTCCTGCGCGAGCGCCCGGGCGAGGTGCACGCGCTGGCGCTCGCCGCCCGAGAGCGTCGCGACCTCGCGCCCCGTGAACGCGGACATCCCGACGCGTGCGAGGGCCGCGGCCGCGACGTCCCGGTCGGCCGCGGAGTCGCCCGCGAGGAGCGAGCGGTGCGGGATGCGGCCGAGGAGCACGGCGTCGAGCACCGTGAGCGGCAGGTCGGTCGTCGCGTCCTGCTCGACGAGCGCGAGGACGCGCGCACGACGGCGCCGCGGGAGGGCGAGCAGGTCGGCGTCGGCGAAGCGGACGTGGGCGGCGTCGCGCCCGGGCGCCGCGTCCGGGGCGCGCACGCCCGCGAGCACGCGCAGGAGCGTGGACTTGCCGGAGCCGTTCGGGCCGAGCAGCCCGCTCACCGCGCCCGGGGGAGCGGTGCAGTCGACGCCGTCGAGGACGAGGCGCCCGTCGACGGACCACGAGACGCGCGCGGCGTCGAGCCCGTCCGTCGCGGGCGGCGCGCCCGGCACCGCGGCGTCGCGGCGGTCCTCGGCACCGGTCGCGACCGGTGCGGTGCGGGTCTCCGTCACGTGGTCCTCCTCCCGCGCCACAGCAGCAGCGCGAACACGGGGGCGCCGATCGCGGCGGTCACGATCCCCACCGGCAGCTCGCGCGGCGCGAAGACGGTGCGCGCGAGCGTGTCCGCCCACACGAGGAACGTCGCCCCGAACAGTGCCGAGAGCGGGAGCAGCAGGCGGTGCCGCGCGCCCGTGAGGAGCCGCACCGCGTGCGGCAGGATCAGCCCGACGAACCCGATCGACCCGGACTGGGACACGAGGGCCCCGGTGAGCAGCGCGACGCCCACGAGGAGCGTCCAGCGCACGCGCACGACGTCGATCCCGAGCGCCGAGGCCGCGGTGTCGCCGAACGTGAAGGCGTCGAGCACCGAGCCGGTCGACGCGAGCAGCGTGCCGAGCACGAGCGTCGCGCCGCCCGCGACCGCGACCGACGTCCACGTGGCCCCTGCGACCGAGCCCATGAGCCACGACAGGATCTCGCGGTACGAGTCGCCCGTCGCGGACCAGAAGATGACGAAGCTCGTCGCGGCCGCGGCGAGCTGGCTCACCGCGAGCCCGGCGAGCACGGTCCGCGTGGGCGTGAGCGCGCCGAGCGCGCCCGCGAGGCCGAGCGCGGCGACGAGCGCGAGCACCGCGCCGCCGAACGCCGCGACCGGGAGCAGGACGGTCCAGCCCGCGACGAGCACGAGCACCGCGCCGAGCGACGCGCCCGACGACAGCCCGAGCAGGTACGGGTCCGCGAGCGGGTTGCGCGTGAGCGACTGCATGACGACGCCGCACACCGCGAGCCCGGCACCCACGGCGGCGGCGGTGAGCACGCGCGGCAGGCGCAGCTGCCACACCATGCCGTCCTGGAGGGCGCCGAGCGGCTCGAGGCCGAGCAGCCCCCCGAGGCCGAGGTGGGTCGCGACCGAGCGCCACACGTCCCCGACGGCGAGGTCGGCGGGGCCGACGGTCACGGTGACGAGGACGGTCGCGACGAGCGCCGCGACGCCCGCCGGGACCCACCATCCCGCGCCGCGGCGCGCGCCGGACGCCGCGGGGCCGTCGGGGCGGACCGGCACGGGGGCGGGGCGGGCGCGCAGCGTCGTCACAGGTCGAGCGCCTCCAGCTGCGCCGCGAGGTCGACGACCGCGTCGACGGTGCGCACGCCCGCCTCGGTCGCCGGGAACGGGATCGTCAGGTAGCGACCCTCGCGCACCGCGGTCATCTCGGCCGTGGCCGGGTTGGACTCGAGGCGCTCGATCTTGGCGTCGGCGGTGTTCCACGCCGCGTCGACGAGCACGAGGACGTCCGGGTCGGCGGCGATCGCCTCCTCCCACGCGTACGACGTCCAGGTGTCGTGCACGTCGCCCGCGACGTTCTCGAGCCCGACGGCGTCGAGGATCATCTGCGGCGCACCGATGCCCGCGCCGACGTACGGGATGTCGTCGCCCGACGAGTACCACAGGGCGGTCAGCCCGCGCTCGTCCCGGACGACGCCGTCGAGCGTCGCGCGCTGCTCGGCGACGAGGGCGGCGGCCGCGTCCTGCGCGTCGAAGATCGTGCCGACCTCGGTGATCTCGGCGAACACGTGCTCGAACGTCAGCGGGTCCGGCATGTGCTCCGGCGCCTTGCACGCCGCGGGGGAGACGTAGGTCGCGACGCCGAGCCGCGCGAGCGTGTCGCGGTCGCCCGCGCCGTCCGCGGTGAGGTTGGACTCCCAGCCGGCGTAGACGAGGTCGGGCTCGGCGTCGAGCACCGCCTCCGCGCCCGGCACCTTGTCGGACATCGGCTCCGCGACGGCGGGGACGTCGGCCGCGGCGTCGGCGAGCGCCGGGGGCACGGGCCCGTCGGGGAACGCGGTCGCGACGATCCGGTCGCCGAGCCCGAGCGCGAGGAGCATCTCCGTGGTGCTCGACTTGATCGTCACGACGCGCTCGGGCGCGGCGTCGAACGTCACCTCGACGCCGCAGTCCTCGACCGTCAGCGGGTAGGTCGTGCGCGCGGGGACCGTGGCCGACGCCGGGTCGTCGCCGTCCGGGGTCGAGGTGCCGCCGGGCGCGGTGCCGGACGAGCACGCGGCGAGCGCGAGCGCGAGGGCGGCGGGGAGGGCGAGGAGGCCGTGGGGACGGCGGGGAGCGGTACGAGCAGAGGGCACGGGTGGGCATCTCCGGGGTCGGGCGCGCCGGCGGCCCGGACGGGCACGCCGCCGCGACGGTGCGTTCTCGACGCCGGCCGCCTCGGCGGCCGGGACCGACGCGTCATCTCGCGTCGCACGGACCCACGGCACAGATCCGGTGCCGCCCCGACGGGCCAGTGCGCGGCCCGTGATCCGTCGACCAGCCTAGTACGCCGGGCCGCGCAGGCGGGAGGCGCGCGCTCCCGGTGCGCAGACGTCCCAGCGAGTGGGACGCGCGGCGCCGACCGCGCCCGCGAGGTGGCACAGTGGCGCTCGTGAGCGACCAGCACCCGACCCCCGGTACCCACCCCGTCGACCCGGCGCCCCGCACCGGCACCAGCACCGGGACCGAGCCCCTGCGCGCCGTGGTGACCGGCGCGTCGTCGGGCATCGGCGAGGCGTGCGTGCGGTTCCTGCGCGCCCGGGGCTGGGACGTCGTCGCGTTCGCGCGGCGCGCGGACCGCCTCGCCGAGGTCGCGGAGCGCACGGGCGCGCACCCCGTGGTCGGGGACGTGACGTCGGACGACGACGTCGCGCGGCTCGTCGCCGAGGCCGGCGCACGCGGTCCGGTGCACGCGCTGCTCAACATCGCCGGGTTCGGCCTCGGCGTCGACCACGTGGACGAGGCGAAGATCGACGAGTGGCGCGCGATGTACGAGACGAACGTACTCGGCACCGTCCGCGCGACGAAGGCGTTCCTGCCGCTGCTGCGCGCGTCGCGCCGGGGCGACGTCGTGCTCATGACGTCCACCGCGGGCCACGACACGTACGTCGGCGGCTCCGGCTACGTCGCGTCCAAGCACGCGCTGCTCGGCGTCGCGAGGACGCTCCGCCTCGAGCTCGTGGGCGAGCCGATCCGCGTCATCGAGATCGCGCCGGGCCTCGTGCACACGCCCGAGTTCTCGCTCAACCGGTACCACGGCGACCAGGCGGGCGCGGACGCCGTGTACGAGGGGGTCGTGGACCCGCTGACCGCGGACGACGTCGCGGACGTCGTGACGTTCGCGGTGACGCGCCCGCACCACGTCAACATCGACTCGCTGATCCTGCGCCCCGTCGCGCAGGCCTCCACGTACTCGCTGTGGCGCGCCCCGCTCGTGCCGAAGGGCGTCCCGGCGCCCGCCGAGGACGGCCAGGACCGCTGACGTCCCGCGATCCGTCGTGCGTCGCGCGTGCGACGCTGAGGGCATGACCGTCCCCGCCCGCCGTGCCGCGGCGCTCTCCGCGCTCGCGGGCGTCGTCTGCGCGGCCGTGGGGTTCGCGGTCGCCGAGCTCGTCGCGGCCCTCGTCGGTCCCGGGTCGAGCCCGCTGTTCGCCGCCGGCGCCGGCGTGGTCGACGCGGTCCCGGGGCCGGTCAAGGACTGGGCCGTCGCGACGTTCGGCACGGCGGACAAGGCCGTCCTGCTCGGCGGCATGGCCGTCGTGCTCGCCGCGGGGGCCGCGCTCGCGGGGTGGCTCGAGCAGCGCCGCCCGCCCCTCGGTACGGTGCTGCTGGGCGTCGTCGGCGCCGTGGGTGCCGTCGTCGCCGCGACCCGGCCCGCGGCGAGCGTCGCGTGGGCGCTGCCCTCGCTCGTCGGGGTCGGGGTCGGGGTCCTGCTGCTCCGCTCGGCCCTCGCCCCGCTGCGCGGGCCGGACGTCCCCGCGCGCGCGTCCGGGGCGGGCGAGCGCGCCCCGATGGACCGCCGCCGGTTCCTGCTCGTCACCGGCCTGGCGGCCGCGGCGGGCGTCGTCGCGCTCGCGACGTCCCGCGCGGTGTCGGCCGGGTCGCGCGCCGTCACGGCCGCGCGCGAGGCGCTGCGCCTGCCGGCCCCGGCGACCCCGGCCCCGGCCGTGCCCGCCGGGGCGGACCTGCGCGTGCCCGGGCTCGCGCCGTACGTGACGCCCAACGCCGACTTCTACCGGATCGACACCGCGCTGCGCGTGCCCCAGGTCGACCCCGCGACGTGGACGCTGCGCGTGACGGGCCTCGTCGACGAGCCGTTCGAGATCGGGATCGTCGATCTGCTCGCGCTCCCGCTCGTCGAGCACGACGTGACGCTCACGTGCGTGTCGAACGAGGTCGGCGGCGACCTCGTGGGCAACGCGCGGTGGCTCGGGTACCCGGTCCGCGAGCTGCTCGCGCGCGCCGGCGTGCGCGACGGTGCGGACATGGTGCTGTCCACGAGCGCCGACGGGTGGACCGCGAGCACGCCGCTCGACGTGCTCACGGACCCGGACCGCGCGTGCCTGCTCGCCGTCGGCATGAACGGCGAGCCGCTCCCGCCCGCGCACGGGTTCCCCGCCCGCCTCGTCGTCCCGGGCCTGTACGGGTACGTGTCCGCGACCAAGTGGGTCACCGAGCTCAAGGTCACGACGTTCGCCGACGACGTCGCGTACTGGTCGACGCGCGGCTGGTCGGAGCGCGGCCCGATCAAGCTCGCGTCGCGCGTCGACACGCCGCGCGCGGGCGCGGGCGTGCCGTCCGGCCCGGTCACCGTCGCCGGCGTCGCCTGGGCGCAGCACACCGGGATCGCCGCGGTCGAGGTGCGCGTGGACGACGGCGCGTGGCGCCCCGCGACGCTCGCCGAGACCGTCGGGCCCGACACGTGGCGGCAGTGGTCGTACGCGTGGGACGCGACGCCGGGGGAGCACCGCCTGACGGTCCGCGCGACGGACGCCGACGGGCGCACGCAGACCTCCGACGTCGCCCCGCCCGCCCCGGACGGCGCGTCGGGGTGGCACGAGGTCACCGTCCGCGTGACGTGAGGCGCGACGGGGGCCGCCGGAGCGTCCCGGGTCGTGGGACCGGGCTTGTCCGGCCCCGGGGCGCGCTGGCACGATGTGCGCGTGACCCCCGCGCGCCCCACGAGCAGCACGCTCGTCCTCGCGCGCCCGCGGGTCCTCGCCGTCTCCTGTTGTTGAGGGCTCGCGGCGCCCTGCGCAGCCTCGACCTGGTGTCCGCGAGCAGCCTCTCGTCCCTCCCTCCCGGGGTGAGGGGCGCGATGGTCGCCGGTCCCGTGCCACGGGCTCATCGATGAGTCCCGCGTCGCGACCGGGTCTGCACCCACGGACGCCCGCCGAGCACAGGACGCGAGACACCTCCATGTACGTACCCCCGCACTTCCCCCGCTACCGCCCCGCGACGCCCGCCCCGGCGCGCACGGCGGCGCCCGCCGCGGCGCCGTCGGCCGACGCGCCCGCGCGCCCCGGCCCGGGCGCGCCGCCGCTCACCGTCGAGTGGCTCGTCGCGATCGACATCGACGCGTTCACCGCGCGGCGCCGGGCGGCCGCTACCATGGACGCACAGGCGTCGACCCGGCCATCACCGGCGAGCCTCCGGAAGAACGGGACCCGCGCCGTCGGGCACGCCTGATCGTGTGGCGGCGGGGTCCTCACTAGAACCGGACGGGTGGGCCCGTCACAGCCTTCGACGAGCGGTCGGCGACCGCCCGCGGCGACCGACGGCGTCGGGCACCGCGAGGACGCCGGCAAGCGAGGTGGTACCGCGGCGAGCCCGCCCCTGGGTGGGGGAGTCGTCCTCGCAGGAGAGCACGACCGACCCGTACCACCACGGCGGACGACCCCGCCGACCGCGACCCACCGGAGTCCTCGAGACCATGGCCTACCCGCTGCACCGCGACCCCTCGTCCGCGACCACCGACACGCACCCGGGTGCGTCGTTCGGCGTCCCCGCCTCCCCGGACCTGCCCGCGATCGAGCGCGAGGTGCTCGCGTACTGGGACGCGGACGACACGTTCCGCGCCTCGGTCGAGCGCAACCCGGCCGGCGAGAACGGCAGCAACGAGTTCGTCTTCTACGACGGCCCGCCGTTCGCCAACGGCCTGCCCCACTACGGGCACCTGCTCACCGGCTACGCGAAGGACGTCGTGCCGCGCTACCAGACGATGCGCGGCAAGCACGTCGAGCGTCGCTTCGGGTGGGACACGCACGGCCTGCCGGCGGAGCTCGAGGCGATGGACCAGCTCGGGATCAAGACCAAGGAGGAGATCCTCGAGCTCGGCATCGAGCGCTTCAACGACGCGTGCCGCGCGTCGGTGCTCAAGTACACGAGCGAGTGGCGCGACTACGTGACGCGTCAGGCGCGCTGGGTCGACTTCGAGAACGACTACAAGACGCTCGACCCGACGTTCATGGAGTCGGTCCTGTGGGCGTTCAAGCAGCTCTACGACAAGGGCCTGGTCTACGAGGGCTTCCGCGTGCTGCCCTACTGCTGGAACGACCAGACGCCGCTGTCCAACCACGAGCTGCGCATGGACGAGGACGTCTACCAGGTCCGTCAGGACCCGGCGGTCACCGTGGGCCTGCGGCTCGAGACCGGCGAGCTCGCGCTCGTCTGGACGACGACGCCGTGGACCCTGCCGTCCAACCTGTTCGTCATGGTCGGCCCCGACGTCGAGTACGTCGTCGTCGAGTCGTCGTTCACGGGGGTGCGGGAGCGCTACGTCATCGCGGCCGAGCGGCTCGGGGCGTACGCGCGCGAGCTCGCCGACGAGGGCGTCGAGGACGTGACGACGCAGGTCGTCGAGCGGCTCACGGGCGCCGACCTCGTCGGGCGCTCGTACACGCCGCCGTTCTCGTACTTCGCCGGGCACCCGGGCGCGCACCGCGTGGTCGAGGCCGACTTCGTCACGACGACCGACGGCACGGGGCTCGTGCACAACGCCGGCGCGTTCGGCGAGGAGGACAAGGTCGTCTCGGACCGCGAGGGCGTGGAGCCGGTGCTGCCGGTCGCGCCCGACGGGAAGTTCACGTTCCCGGTCGTCGACTACGAGAGCCTGCAGGTCTTCGACGCGAACCCGCTCATCATCGACCACCTCAAGGCCCGCACGCGCCGCGACGCCGCCGCCGCGCTCGGCGAGGACGCCGGCGAGCTCGCGCTCGGCGCGACGACGCCGGGCACGGTGCTGCTGCGCCGCGAGTCGTACGCGCACTCCTACCCGCACTGCTGGCGCTGCCGGCAGCCGCTCATCTACATGGGCGTGTCGTCGTGGTTCGTCGCGGTGTCGAAGTTCCGGGACCGCATGGTCGAGCTCAACGAGCAGATCGCGTGGACGCCCGACCACATCCAGCACGGCCAGTTCGGCAAGTGGCTCGAGAACGCGCGCGACTGGTCGATCACGCGCAACCGGTTCTGGGGCAGCCCGGTGCCGGTGTGGCGCTCCGACGACCCGCAGTACCCGCGCGTCGACGTGTACGGCTCGTTCGCCGAGCTCGAGCGCGACTTCGGCGCGCTCCCGCGCAACGAGAAGGGCGAGCCGGACCTGCACCGCCCGTTCGTCGACCGCCTCACGCGGCCGAACCCGGACGACCCGACGGGCCGCTCGACCATGCGCCGCGTCGAGGACGTCATGGACGTGTGGTTCGACTCGGGGTCGATGCCCTACGCGCAGGTGCACCACCCGTTCGAGAACGCGGACTGGTTCGAGCACCACAACCCGGGCGACTTCATCGTCGAGTACATCGGCCAGACGCGCGGGTGGTTCTACACGCTGCACGTGCTCGCGACCGCGCTGTTCGACCGCCCGGCGTTCCGCTCGGCCGTGTCGCACGGCATCGTGCTCGGCTCCGACGGCCGCAAGATGAGCAAGTCGCTGCGCAACTACCCGGACGTCAACGAGGTCTTCGACCGTGACGGCTCCGACGCGATGCGCTGGTTCCTCATGAGCTCGCCCATCCTGCGCGGCGGCAACCTCGTCGTCACCGAGGACGGGATCCGCGACGCCGTGCGCCAGGTGCTGCTGCCGCTGTGGAGCACGTACTACTTCTTCACGCTGTACGCCAACACCTCGAAGGCGCAGGCCCGGTCCGGGGCCGCGGCGCCCGACGGCGGCGGGTACGTCGCGCAGAAGGTCGCGCCCGAGCGCGTGCCCGGGCTGCCCGCGCTCGACCGCTACCTGCTCGCGCGCACGCACGACCTCGTCGTGCGTGTGACGGCGCAGCTCGACGCGTACGACATCGCGGGCGCGTGCGAGAGCGTGCGCGAGCACCTCGACGTCCTGACGAACTGGTACGTGCGCACGCAGCGCGAGCGGTTCTGGTCGGAGGACGCGGACGCGTTCGACACGCTCTACACCGCGCTCGAGACCCTCACGCGCGTCATGGCGCCGCTCGCGCCCCTGCTCGCGGAGGAGGTGTGGCGCGGCCTGACCGGCGGGCGCTCGGTGCACCTCACCGACTGGCCGGCGGCGACCGAGGAGGTCGGGGAGCGGCTCGTCGGCGAGGACGGCTCGTACGCGACCGCCGTGCGGCACGTCCCGGAGGCGTCCCTCGTGGCCGACGACGCGCTCGTCGCGGCGATGGACGAGGTCCGGGCCGTCGCGTCGGCCGCGCTCGGCCTGCGCAAGGCGAACCAGCTCCGCGTGCGCCAGCCGCTCGCGCGGCTCACGGTCGTCGTCGACGACCCGGCGGCCCTCGCGCCGTACGCCGACCTGCTCGCGCGCGAGCTCAACGTCAAGGCCGTCGACCTCCTGCCCACGGACTCCGACGCCGCGGACCGGTTCGGCATCACGCAGCGGCTCGCCGTCAACGCGCGCGCCGCGGGCCCGCGCCTCGGCCGGGGCGTCCAGGCCGTCATCAAGGCGTCGAAGGCCGGTGCGTGGCGCGTCGACGACGCGGGCGACGTCGTCGTGACGACGGACGACGGCGACGTCGCGCTCCTGCCCGCGGAGTACGAGCTGACGACGGTGGTCGCCGACCGCGGCGTCGCTGAGGGCGAGGCGCCGAGCGTCGCCGCCGCGGTGCTCGCGAGCGGCGGGTTCGCCGTCCTCGACCTCGCGCTCGACGACGCGCTGCTCGCCGAGGGCTACGCGCGCGACGTGATCCGCGACGTGCAGGACGCGCGCAAGGCCGCCGGGCTCGACGTAGCCGACCGCATCCGGCTCTCGCTGGACGTGCCGGGCGAGTGGCTCGCGGCGGTCGAGGAGCACCGCGACCTCGTCGCGCGCGAGACGCTCGCGGTCGAGGTCGTCGTCGAGACGTCGCCGACCGACGTGCGCTCCGTGCGCGTCGAGAAGGCTGACGGCACCGTGCCGGACACGGCGGTGGTCCTGTGAGCGCGCGTCGCCAGGACGCCGGCGCCGCGCGCCGGCAGAGCGCGAAGGAGGCCCGCGCGGCGGCCGAGGAGGCCGCCGCGCAGGAGGACCTCTCGCGCGTCTACGCGCACATCCTGTCGCGCGCTCCCGAGCACGACTTCGACCCGACGATCGACCGCGTCCGGCGTCTGTTCGAGCTGCTCGGCGACCCGCAGCACGCGTTCCGGACGATCCACCTCACGGGCACGAACGGCAAGACGAGCACGGCGCGCGTCGCCGAGCGCCTCGTGCGCGAGCACGGCCTGCGGACCGGGCTCTTCACGAGCCCGCACCTGACGAGCGTCACCGAGCGCATCGCCGTGGACGGCGAGCCGCTCTCGGCGCGCCGGTTCGTCGAGGTGTGGGAGGACGTCTACCCGTACGTCCAGGTCGTCGACGCCGAGCTCGCCGAGGCCGGGCAGTCGCAGCTGAGCTTCTTCGAGGTGCTCACGGGCGTCGCGTTCGCGGCGTTCGCCGACACGCCCGTCGACGTCGCGATCGTCGAGGTCGGGATGGGCGGCGAGTGGGACTCGACGAACGTGGTCGACGCCGAGGTCGCGGTCGTGACCCCCGTGGCGCTCGACCACGAGCGCTGGCTCGGGAGCACGCTCGAGGAGATCGCGACCGTCAAGTCCGGGATCGTCAAGGCGGGCGCGACCGTGCTCTCCGCCGCGCAGCGCCCCGAGGTCGAGGAGGTGCTGCGCGCCCGCGCCGAGAGCGTCGGGGCGCGCCTCCTGCGCGAGGGCGTGGACCTCGACGTCGCGAACCGGCAGGTCGCGGTCGGCGGCCAGCTGCTCGACCTGCGCACGCCCGCGGCCCTCTACACCGAGGTGTTCCTCCCGCTGCACGGCGAGCACCAGGCGCACAACGCGCTCCTCGGGCTCGCGGCCGTCGAGGCGTTCCTCGGGGGCCGCGCGCTCGACGGCGCGCTCGTCGAGGCCGCCTTCGCGGACGTCACGTCGCCGGGCCGGCTCGAGGTCGTGCGGTCCAGCCCGACCGTCCTCGTCGACGCGGCGCACAACGCCGCGGGCGCGGAGGCGCTCGCGGAGGCCCTCGGGGAGGCGTTCGACCTGCGCCACCTCGTCGGCGTCGTCGCGATCATGGCGGACAAGGACGCCGAGCCGCTGCTCGCGGCCCTCGAGCCCGTGCTCGCGGAGGTCGTCGTGACGCGCAACAGCTCCGAGCGCTCGGCCGACCCGACCGACCTCGCCGAGCTCGCCGCCGACGTGTTCGGCGAGGACCGCGTGCACAGCGCCGAGCGCCTCGACGAGGCGCTCCAGCTGGCGGTGGACCTCGTGGAGCGCGACGACCCGGTGGGCGTCGGCACGGGCTCCGGCGTGCTCGTCACGGGCTCGGTCGTCACCGTGGCGGACGTGCGCGTCCTGCTCGGCCGCGGCTGACGCCGGGACGCCGCGCGGTCCGCGGCGACCGGGTGTTTGATGGTGCCGACGACGGCGACGGGCACGCCGGGCGGGGGTCGTCAGCGGCCGGGGTGCCCCGGGCGCACGGACCGATGGAGGGATGACCGGTGAAGAAGCTGCTCAACGATCCCCAGGACGCGGTGACGGAGTCCCTCGAGGGCTTCGGCCAGGCGCACGCCGACCTCGTGCAGGTGCACACCGCGCCGCCGTACGTCTCGCGCGCCGGTGGCGCGGTCCCCGGGAAGGTGGGTCTCGTCTCCGGCGGCGGCTCGGGCCACGAGCCGCTGCACGCGGGCTTCGTCGGCCTCGGGATGCTCGACGCCGCGGTGCCGGGCGCGGTGTTCACGTCGCCGACGCCGGACCAGATCGTCCCGGCGATCCTCGGCGCCGACTCGGGCGCGGGCGTGCTCGCGATCGTCAAGAACTACACGGGCGACGTGCTCAACTTCGAGACCGCGGTCGAGCTCGTGGAGGCCGAGGGCACGCAGGTCTCGAGCATCCTCGTCAACGACGACGTCGCGGTCGAGGACTCGCTGTACACGGCGGGCCGGCGCGGCGTCGCGGGCACGGTCGCGGTCGAGAAGATCGCGGGCGCCGCCGCGGAGCGCGGCGACGACCTCGGGACCGTCACCGAGATCGCGGGCCGCGTCGTGGCGAACGTGCGCTCCATGGGCGTCGCGCTCACGGCGTGCACGGTGCCCCACGTCGGGAAGCCGAGCTTCGACCTCGGCGACGACGAGGTGGAGATCGGGATCGGCATCCACGGCGAGCCGGGTCGTCACCGCATCCCGCTCGCCCCCGCCGACGAGATCACGCAGCGGCTCGTCGACCCGGTCGCGGACGACCTGGGCCTCGCCGAGGGCGAGGACGTGTTGCTGTTCGTTAACGGAATGGGCGGTACGCCGCTGTCCGAGCTCTACGTCGTCTATCGTCAGGCGAGGAGGCTGCTCGAGGGGCGCGGCGTACGGGTGACGCGCTCGCTCGTCGGCAACTACGTCACGTCGCTGGAGATGCAGGGTGCGTCGGTCACCGTGCTGCGCCTGGACGACGAGCTCACGGCCCTGTGGGACGCTCCCGTCCACACGGCTGCGCTGCGCTGGTGAACGGGTGCCCTTTCGTGCAGTCTCCGAGAGCCGGCGGACCGCCGGCTCGACGGCGAGGAGAGGTGGGGCATGACGCTGGACGTGGCCTGGGCGGACCGATGGACCCGGCTGAGCGCGGAGCGCATCACGGCGGCGCGCGACGAGCTGACCGAGCTGGACCGGCAGATCGGGGACGGTGACCACGGGGAGAACCTCGACCGTGGGTTCCGCGCGGTGGTCGCCAAGCTCGACGGGTCGGCCTCGGGGGAGCAGCCGCCGGCCCAGATCGGCGACGTGCTCAAGCTGGTCGCCACGACGCTCATGTCGTCCGTGGGCGGGGCCTCGGGGCCGCTGTACGGGACCGCGTACCTGCGCGCCGCGAAGGTGACCGGCCTGGCCGAGCTCGACGCGCAGGGCGTCGTCGCGCTCCTGGAGGGTGCGCTCGAGGGCATCACCGCGCGCGGCAAGGCGCAGGTCGGCGAGAAGACGATGGTCGACGCGTGGCAGCCCGCGGTGGACGCGGCCGAGGCCGCGGCGAACGCGGGCGCGTCCCCGGCCGACGTCCTCGCCGCGGCCGCGGACGCCGCGCGCGCGGGCGCCGGGGCGACGGTCCCGCTCGTCGCGACGAAGGGTCGCGCGAGCTATCTCGGCGAGCGCAGCGCGGGCCACCAGGACCCGGGGGCGACGTCGACCGCGATCCTGCTCGAGGCCGCGCGCGACGCGGCCACGGCGTGAGCGCCGGGCCGGTCGGGACGCGGGCGCGCGTCGCGCTCGTCCTCGTCTCGCACTCGCAGCGGCTCGCGCAGGGGGCTGTCGAGCTCTCCGCCCAGATGGCGCCCGGCGTGCTGCTGCTCGCCGCGGGCGGGACGGACGACGGCGGGCTCGGCACGAGCTACGACCGCGTCTCCGCGGCGATCGAGGAGGCGCTCCAGGCGGCCGACGGCGCGGTCGTCCTCGCGGACCTCGGCTCCGCCGTGATGACCGTCGAGTCGGTCCTCGACATGGAGGACGGGTTCGACGGCCGGGTGCGGCTCGCGGACGCCCCGTTCGTCGAGGGCGCCGTCGCGGCCGCCGTGACGGCGCACGGCGGGGGAGACGTCGCCGAGGTCCTCGCGTCCGCCGAGCACGCGGGCGGCACGTTCGCGGTCGGGGCCGAGACGCCCGGGGCGGCCGAGGAGCCGGGCACGACCGACGGCGAGCCCGCGGCCGACGGCGGCACGCGCGCGGTCGTCACGCTGCGCAACCCGCTCGGCCTGCACGCCCGGCCGGCGGCGGTGCTCGCCCGCCTCGTCGCGGGGTTCGACGCCTCCGTGGCGATCGACGGCGTCAACGGCGCGAGCGTGCTGGAGCTCATGAAGCTCGGCGCCGCGGGCGGCCAGGAGCTCACCGTGACCGGGGAGGGGCCGGAGGCGGCCGACGCGGTCCGGGCCGTGGTCGAGGCCGTCGAGGGCGGGTTCGGCGAGGTGTGACGCGTGTGGCGGTCGCCACGTCGTAGTGCAGTTGATGCAAAATTGCAGTGCGTGCAAATATAAGCGGGTGCCCGCCTCCTCCCTCGACGACCCCGCCGCGCCCGCCCGCGACGAGCGCCCCCTGCGCGCGCCCGCCGGCCTGCGCGAGCGCAAGAAGCGCGCGCGCCGCGACGCGCTCGTCGACGCCGCCCAGCGCCTCGTCCTCGAGCGCGGCCTCGACGCCGTGACCGTCGAGGACGTCTGCGCCGCCGTGGGCGTGTCACCCCGGACGTTCTTCAACTACTTCTCGTCCAAGGACGACGCCGTGCTCGGCCTCGAGGACTTCTCCGTCAGCCCGGAGGTCGTCGCGACCTTCGTGACGGGCGGCCCCACCGGCGTCCTCCTCGACGACCTCGAGCTCGTGGTCGCCGACGTCCTCGCGCACCAGGTCGTCGCCCCCGAGCGCATGGCGCGCGGGCTCGAGATCGTCCAGCGCGAGCCCCACCTCGTCGCGCGGCACCTCGCCTGGGTCGAGGCCCACCACGCCGAGCTCGTCGAGATGTTCGACGCGCGCCGGGTCGCCCGGCCGTTCGTCCCCGACCCCGAGCTGCTCGCGCTCGTCGTCATGAGCCTGCTGCGCGCGACGACGCTCGCCTGGCAGCAGCGCGACGGCGACGGCGACCCGGCCGACCACCTGCCCGGCGTCGTCGACCAGCTCCGTGCCCTGCTCCAGGACACGCGCGCCCCCGACCCCGCGGCCCGCTGACCGCGGCCTCGCGGCTCCGCGAGACCACCACCGCCCCACCTGCTCCCCACCCGACGACGGGCCGCGCCCGTCGGCGCGCGCCCGTCCCGACCGAACCGGACCCCCATGGCCTCCACCACCGCAGCACCCCCCGACGGCGGCACGCCGCTCGTCGTGCTCACCCCGCGCACCGTCTGGGTGATCTTCGGCGCGCTCCTCGCGTCGATGTTCCTGTCCTCGCTCGACCAGTCGATCGTCGGCACCGCGATGCCGACCATCGTCGGCGAGCTCCACGGCGTCGAGCACCAGGGGTGGGTCATCACCGCCTACATCCTGGCCATCGCGATCGTCATGCCCCTGTACGGCAAGTTCGGCGACCTCTGGGGCCGGCGCTGGCCGTTCCTCGTCGCGATCGGGCTCTTCACCGTCGCGTCCGCCGGCGCCGGGTTCGCGCAGTCGTTCCCCGAGCTCGTCGCGTGGCGCGGCGTGCAGGGCCTCGGCGGCGGCGGGCTCATGATCCTGTCGCAGGCGATCATCGCCGACATCGTCCCCGCCAAGGACCGCGGCAAGTACATGGGCCCGATGGGCGCGCTGTTCGGCATCGCGGCCGTCATCGGCCCCCTCCTCGGCGGCTGGTTCACCGAGGGCCCCGGCTGGCGCTGGGCGTTCTGGATCAACGTCCCGATCGGCGTGGCCGCGTTCGCCGTCGCGTGGGTCGCGCTCCGCCTCCCGACCCACCGGGCCGGCCGCAGGATCGACGTCGCGGGGATCGTCCTCATGGTCGTCGCCACGTCCGGCATCGTGCTCGTCACGAGCTGGGAGTCGCTCACCGGCTCGCGCGGCTACGACTGGTCCGACCCGTGGCTCCTCGCGCTCGTCACCGCGGTCGTCGTCTCGGTCGCCCTCTTCGTCGTCGTGGAGAACCGCGCCGAGGAGCCGCTCCTGCCGCTGCACCTGTTCAAGAACCGCACCTTCACCATCGCCACGCTCATCGGGCTCGTGCTCGGCATGGGCATGTTCTCCGCGCTCGCGTTCCTGCCGACGTTCCTCCAGATGTCGACCGGCGCCGGCGTGACCGAGTCCGGGTTCCTGCTCCTGCCCATGATGGCGGGCGTCATGCTCACCGCGATCGGCTCCGGCATCGCGATCACGAAGACCGGTCGCTACAAGGTCTTCCCGGTCGTCGGGCTCGCGATCACCGCCGCCGGGATGGTGTGGCTCACGCGCATCACCGGTGACATGTCCATGTGGCTGTTCGGCGCGATGATCTTCGTCCTCGGCGCCGGCATGGGCCTCGTCATGCAGACGATCGTCCTCGCCGTGCAGAACGCCGTCGACCCGCACGAGCTCGGCACCGCGACGAGCGCGAACAACTTCTTCCGCGAGATCGGCGCCGCCGTCGGCACCGCTCTGTTCAGCACGATCTTCACGTCCCGCCTCGCGGACAACCTCGACGGCGTCTTCGCCGGGCTCCCCGCCGGGTCCGCCCCGGCCGGCGCCGAGGGCTCCTCCCTCACGCCCGAGGTCGTGGAGCAGCTCCCCGAGCCGCTCCACACCGGGGTCGTCGACGCGTTCACCGACGCGCTCGCCCCCGCGTTCTGGTACCTCCTGCCCCTCGTCCTCGTCGGGTTCGTCCTCGCGCTCTTCCTGCGCGAGGTGAAGCTCTCCGACGTCGCCGGGATGGTCGCGCGCGGCGAGGCCGTCGCGGACCACGGCGACCTCGTCGAGGACGCCCCCGCACCGGCCGCCGACGACGCCGGGTCCCCCGACGCCGTCGTCGTCACGGCGAGCGGTGCCGGGACCGGCGACCACCCGGGGGACCGGGAGCGCGACGGCGCGCCGGTATCCTGACCGGGTGAGCACCCCGCCGTCGCAGCCCGCCGCGCAGCCGTCCCGCTACGGCCGCGCGGCGGGCCCGGTGCGCCCGTCGCCGGGCGACCGCATCAAGCCCAAGAAGCCCGCGAAAGTCCAGTTCGCCTCGACCACGCTCCTGCTCGAGGCGTTCCTCGTCGTGTTCGCCACGCTCGTCGCCTACGGCCTGAGGAACGTCCCGTACTCGCGCGGCCCCCTCGAGCTGCCGAACGCCGCGTCCATCTGGCTCGTCGGCGGCGTGCTCGCCGTCGTGCTCCTCGTGCTGTCGCGCACGGTCGGCACGCCCGGGGGCTACGTCGCCGGGTCCGTCGTCCAGGTGCCCGTCCTCGCCTTCGGGCTCGTCGTGCCCATGATGTTCGTCGTCGGCGGCCTGTTCGTCGTCCTCTGGGTCGTCTCGCTGCGCCTCGGCGGCCGCATCGACCGCGAGCGCGCTGCCTACGACGCCCAGCACCCCGAGACCGCGCCCAACGCCGACTGGCGCCCCGCACCGCGCACCGCGCGCGGCCGGTAGGCTCGGCGACCATGACCGACGTCGCACCCGCACTGACCGAGACCATCGAGCGCACCCTCATCCTCGTCAAGCCCGACGGCGTCCGCCGTGGCCTGTCCGGCGAGATCCTGCGGCGCGTCGAGGCCAAGGGCTACACGCTCGTCGCCGTGCGCCTGCTCGACGCGACCCCCGAGCTGCTCGCCGCCCACTACGCCGAGCACGAGGGCAAGCCGTTCTTCCAGCCGCTCGTCGACTTCATGCTCTCCGGCAAGATCCTCGCGGTCGTCGCCGAGGGTCAGGGCGTCATCCCCGGCTTCCGCGCGCTCGCCGGCGCGACGAACCCCACCGAGGCGCTCCCCGGCACCATCCGCGGCGACCTCGGCCGCGACTGGGGCCTCAAGGTCCAGCAGAACCTCGTGCACGGCTCGGACTCGCCCGAGTCCGCCGCGCGCGAGATCGCGCTCTGGTTCCCCGAGCTCGGCTGACACGTTCTCGCCGGCGCCCCGTCCCGGTCTCCCGGGGCGGGGCGTTCGCTCGCCTGCTGGCCGGTTGGCGTGCGTGCGTGCGTGGGCGTGCGTCCGCCGGTGCCTGCGCGAGGGGGCGGGGCGGGTCTTCCATCCGCCGCTCGTCCCTCGCGGCTCCCGCCAGACCCGCCACGACCCGCCCCGCCCCTCGCTCCGGCACCGGCTCTGTGGTCGTCCCACCGCCCAGGGTCCGTCCCTCCCGCACCGGCTCGGTGGTCGTGCCTCGTCGCAGGTCTCGCCATCGGATCCCTGCGCTCGGGAACCAGCTCAGCGGTCGTGTCGCCGCCGACTCTTCGGCTCCTCGGGCGTCGATCGACGCCCGGGCCGCGCGGGGCGGAGATCCGCGGGTTCGTCGGGGGCCGCCACTAGGCTCGGGTCCGTGCACCTCAAGACCCTGACGCTGCGCGGCTTCAAGTCGTTCGCGTCCGCGACGACGCTGAGCTTCGAGCCCGGGGTGACGTGCGTCGTCGGCCCGAACGGGTCGGGCAAGTCCAACGTCGTCGACGCGCTCGCGTGGGTCATGGGGGAGCAGGGCGCGAAGACGCTGCGCGGCGGCAAGATGGAGGACGTCATCTTCGCCGGGACGGCGGGCCGGCCCCCGCTCGGGCGGGCCGAGGTGTCCCTGACGATCGACAACACCGACGGCGCGCTGCCGATCGACTACACCGAGGTGACGATCTCCCGCACGCTGTTCCGCAGCGGCGGGTCGGAGTACGCGATCAACGGGAGCGCGTGCCGCCTGCTCGACATCCAGGACCTCCTGTCCGACTCCGGGCTCGGTCGCGAGATGCACGTCATCGTCGGGCAGGGCCAGCTCGACGCCGTCCTGCGCGCGACGCCGGAGGACCGCCGCGGCTTCGTCGAGGAGGCCGCGGGCGTCCTCAAGCACCGCAAGCGCAAGGAGAAGGCGCTCCGCAAGCTCGACGCGATGCAGGCCAACCTCACGCGGCTCGCGGACCTGACCACGGAGATCCGGCGCCAGCTCGGCCCGCTCGGGCGGCAGGCGGAGATCGCACGCAAGGCCGCGACCATCCAGGCCGACCTGCGCGACGCCAAGGCGCGCCTGCTCGCCGACGACCTCGCGCAGCTCACCGCGACCCTCGAGCAGGAGATCGCGGACGAGGCGGCGCTGCGCGCCCAGCAGGCCGAGGTCGAGCGCGCGCTCGCCACGGCACGCGACGGGCTCGGCCGTCTCGAGCGCGAGGCGGCCGAGGCCGCGCCCGCGCTCGGCGCCGCGACCGACGTCTGGTTCCGCCTCTCGTCGCTGCGCGAGCGCCTGCGCGGCACGCAGACGCTCGCAGAGGAGCGCGTGCGCCTGCTCGGACGCCCCGAGGCCGCGCCGCGCGGCCAGGACCCCGACGAGCTCGAGGCGCAGGCGGAGCGCGTGCGCGCGACCGAGGCCGAGCTCGAGGCGGAGGTCGCCCGCGCGCGCGACGCGCTCGCGGCGGCCGTCGCCGAGCGCGAGGACGTGGAGCGGTCCGCCGGGGAGGCGGAGCGCGCCGTCGCCACGCTGCTGCGCGGCGCCGCGGACCGCCGCGAGGGCTTGGCGCGGCTCGCGGGGCAGGTCGCCGCGCAGCGCACGCGCGTGGAGGCGGCGGAGGCGGAGATCGGGCGCCTGCGGGAGTCGCTCGCCGAGGCCGAGCAGCGCGGCACCCAGGCGCGCACCGAGTTCGCGGTGCTCGAGACCCAGGTGGTCGGAGCCGAGGAGGGCGAGGAGGGCCTCGACGCCGAGCACGAGGCCGCGGCCGACGAGGTCGAGCGCACGACGGCCGCCGTGAAGGCGCTCGAGGACGAGGCCGCTGCGGCCGACCAGGAGCGTGCCACGTGGAGCGCGCGCACCGAGGCGCTCGAGCTGAGCCTCGACCGCAAGGACGGCGCGGGCGCGCTGCTCGCGGCCGACGGCGTCGGGGTCCTGGGGTCGCTCGCGGCGCTGCTCGGCGTCGAGGCCGGGTACGAGGACGCGGTCGCCGCGGCGCTCGGCCCCGCGGCGGACGCCGTCGCGGTCGAGTCCGTCGACGCCGCGGTCGACGCGCTGCGCTACCTGCGCACCGAGGACGCCGGACGCGCGGGGCTCGTCGTCGCGGCCGACGCGGCGGGCGAGGACGGCACGCCCGCGGGCGTGACGCTGCCCGACGGCGCGCGCTGGGCCGTCGAGGTCGTCACGGCGTCCAGCGGGACGGGCCGCGCGGTGCGGTCCCTGCTCGCAGGGGTGGCCGTCGTCGACGACCTCGCGGACGCGCGCGCCCTCGTCGCGCGCCACCCGGAGGTCGCCGTCGTGACGCGCGGCGGGGACCTCCTCGCCGCGACGCGCGCCTGGGGCGGGTCGGCGTCGGCGCCCAGCGTGCTCCACCTGCAGTCCGCGCTCGACGAGGCGCGCACCGCCCACGACGACGCCGCCGCCCGCGCCGAGCGCGCGCGGTTCGCCCTCGTGGGCGCGCGCGAGGCCGCGCAGGCGGCGCGCGCCCGGTACGACGACACGCTCGAGCGGCTCAACGAGTCGGACGCGCGGCTCGCCGCCGTCGCCGAGCAGCTCGGCCACCTCGGCGCGACGGCGCGCTCCGCGGCCGCCGAGGCGGAGCGCGTCCGCGCGTCCCTCGCCCGCGCGTCCCAGGACCTCGACGACGCGCGGGGGGCGCTCGCAGGTCTCGTGGAGCGGCTCGAGGCCGCGGAGGCCGCGCCCGAGCAGTCCGAGGAGGCGGTGGCCGAGGCGACCGCGGAGCGAGACCGACTGCTCGCGCTCGCCTCCGCGGCGCGCACGGCGGAGACCGAGGCGCGGCTGGCGCTGCGCACGAGCGAGGAGCGCTCGCGCGCGGTCGCGGGTCGCGCGCAGTCGCTCGCCCGCGCGGCCGCCGCCGAGCGCGAGGCGCGCGAGCGCGCGGCTCGCCGCGAGGCCGCACGCGTGCGCCAGGCGGCCCGGGCGTCGGCGGTGCGCGACGGCGCGGCGCGCGCCCTCGTCGCGGTCGAGCGGTCGCTCGCGCGCGCCGGTGCCGAGCGCGACGCCGCCGAGGCGGCGCGGGCCGAGCGGGACGAGGCCGTCACCGCGGCCCGCCGCGAGGTCGACGACCTGTCCGCACGCCTGCGCGAGCTCACCGACGTCGCGCACCGCGACGAGGTGGCACGCGCCCAGCAGCAGCTGCGCATCGAGCAGCTCCAGGCGCGCAGCGTCGACGAGCTCGGCCTCGACCCGGCCGTGCTGGTCGAGGAGTTCGGCCCGCACCGCGACGTCCCCGTCCCCTCCGACGACGACGAGCCCCGCTCGGTGCCGTACGACCGCGCCGCGCAGGAGAAGCGCCTGCGGGCCGCCGAGCGCGACCTCGGCCGCCTCGGGCGCGTGAACCCGCTCGCGCTCGAGGAGTTCGCGGCGCTCGAGGAGCGGCACAAGTTCCTCGCGGACCAGCTCGCCGACCTCAAGAAGTCGCGCGCCGACCTGCTGGAGATCGTCAAGGAGATCGACGAGCGCGTCGAGCGCGTGTTCGCCGACGCGTACCGCGACACGGCCGAGCAGTTCGAGCGCGTGTTCGCCCGCATGTTCCCCGGGGGCGAGGGGCGGCTCGTGCTCACCGACCCGGACGACATGCTCACCACAGGCATCGAGGTCGAGGCCCGCCCGGCGGGCAAGAAGGTCAAGCGGCTGTCGCTGCTCTCGGGCGGCGAGCGCTCGCTCACCGCGGTCGCGCTCCTCGTCGCGATCTTCAAGGCCCGCCCGTCGCCGTTCTACGTCATGGACGAGGTCGAGGCGGCGCTCGACGACGTCAACCTCGGCCGGCTCCTGGAGATCTTCCGCGAGCTCCAGGAGGACTCGCAGCTCATCGTCATCACGCACCAGAAGCGCACCATGGAGATCGCCGACGCGCTGTACGGCGTGACGATGCGCGGCGACGGCGTGACGACCGTGATCAGCCAGCGCATGAACGACGCGCGCGACGAGGTCGCAGTGTGACCTGCGGCGTCGCGGAAGCCCGCGCCACGACTCGGGCGAAAGCCCCCGAATCGTTGGAATTCCGCGCCTTGTGAAGATGTGGTGCTGATCGGCGCGGCCCGGCGTGGCTCGTCTGGCCCTCCGCGCGACGACCCGGATACTGGTCGTCATGGTCTGGATGTTCGTGTGGCTGGGGCTCACGCTCGGCGTCGCCGCCGTCGTGTTCCTGTTCGCGAGCGTCGTCGCGCGCTCCGACGCCCAGTCGTCGGGTGTGCCGGGGGACCGGCCCGACGAGCAGGGCCTGCGCGCGTGGTGGCGCGACTTCCGCTCGGGCGTGCGCCTGCGCCGACGGCGCGGCGCGCTCGAGGCGCACCACGTCGGCACGGTCCGCATGCCGCGGCCGGTCGACACCAACATGGACGACTTCTTCACCGCGACCGAGGTGACCTCGAACGCGTACGTCGACGCCGAGGAGCTCACCGACGTGCTGCACCGCGCGCGCGAGCGCGTGCGCCCGCTGCACCCGGGGGAGCGCACCCCCGAGGCGTGACGTCGGGCGGCCGCCTGGCCGCGCCGGGCGCCCGCCCGACCCGTCGCGCGCCGCGCCGGTCTGAGAGACTTCCCGGGTGAACGACCTCCTCCCGCTCTGGATCGTCCTCGCCGTCCTGCTCGTCGTCGGCCTCGTCACGCTCGGCACCGTCTCGGTCCGTCGGCGCGGGCGCCGCGACGTCGTCGAGCCGCCGCCGGCGCCGAGCGCGCCCCCCGTCGCGGTGGACGACGACGCCGTCGCACCCGAGGCCGTCGAGGCCCCGCCCGAGGTCGAGGAGCCCGAGGCGGCGGAGGCAGCCCCGGCGATCGAGCGCCCCGAGCCCGTCGGGGGCCGGCTCGTGCGCCTGCGCGAGCGCCTCGCGCGCTCCGGGTCGCCGCTCGGCGCCCGGCTGCTGTCCGTGCTCTCGCGCGACCACCTGTCCGAGGACGACTGGGACGAGCTCGAGGAGACCCTGCTGCTCGCCGACGTCGGCGCGGGTCCCGCGGGCGAGCTCATCGACGCGCTGCGCACCAAGGTCCGCGTCCTCGGCGTCCGTGACGCCGCGAGCGTGCGCGACCTCCTGCGCACCGAGCTCGTCGCGCTCGTCGACCCGACGCTCGACCGCTCGCTCGCGACCACGCCCCGCACCGGCGAGGACGGCTCGACCGTGCCCGCCGTCGTGCTCGTCGTCGGCGTCAACGGGACGGGCAAGACGACCACCGTCGGCAAGCTCGCGCGCGTCCTCGTCGCCGAGGACCGCAGCGTCGTCCTCGGCGCCGCGGACACGTTCCGCGCCGCGGCCGCGGACCAGCTCGAGACGTGGGGCTCGCGCGTCGGCGTGCCGACCGTCCGGTCCGACCGTGACGGCGCCGACCCGGCGGCCGTCGCGTTCGACGCGGTCCGCCGCGGGCGCACCGAGGGCGCCGACGTCGTGCTCGTCGACACCGCGGGCCGCCTCCAGAACAAGCAGGGCCTCATGGACGAGCTGGGCAAGATCCGGCGCGTCATCACCAAGGAGGCGCCCCTCGCGGAGGTGCTCCTCGTGCTCGACGCGACGACCGGCCAGAACGGTCTCAACCAGGCGCGCGTGTTCGGGGAGGTCGCCGGCGTCACGGGCATCGTGCTGACGAAGCTCGACGGCACGGCGCGCGGCGGCATCGTCGTCGCCGTCCAGCGCGAGCTCGGCGTGCCCGTGAAGCTCGTCGGCCTGGGGGAGGGCCCCGACGACCTCGCGCCGTTCGACCCCGAGCAGTTCGTCGACGGGCTCCTCGGGGACTGAGCGGGACCTGGCCGCGCACCGTGGCCTGTCGCGACGTGCTCGCGACAGGTCACGGTCGTGTCACGTCGCGATCACGGGAGTGTCGCGATCCGGACGTCGCGCCGCCCGGCCGGCCGGGTGAAACGGAACGTTTACGTCCGAGGAGTCCTTGTCACACCCGCGTAACACGGCGACACCGCGGGGGAAACCCGGCCGCACCACCGTAGTCCCCGACCGGCCGCCCGGCCGGCGAAGGGAGATGGATCCGATGGTCGTGGCTGAAGTCCTCGGGGACGGCAGTGCGCTGGACGCGGGGAACACTGCGTGGATGCTGGTCTCGGCATCGCTCGTGCTCCTCATGACTCCGGGGCTGGCGTTCTTCTACGGCGGCATGGTCCGCAGCAAGTCCGTCCTGAACATGATGATGATGTCGTTCGGCGCGATGGCCGTGATCGGCGTCGTCTACGTGCTCTGGGGCTGGTCGATGTCCTATGGCTCGAGCGTGGGCGGCCTGTTCGGCAACCCGGTCGAGCAGTTCGGGCTCAAGGGCATCTTCGAGTCGACGCCCGACGGCTACGTCTACGCGATGTCCGAGGGTCTGCCGGTCATCGTCGACGTCGGCTTCCAGGTGACGTTCGCGATCATCACGGTGGCACTCATCTCCGGCGCGATCGCCGACCGCGTGAAGTTCGGCACCTGGCTCGTGTTCACGGGCCTGTGGGTCACGCTGAGCTACTTCCCGATGGCGCACATGGTCTGGGGCGGCGGCCTCCTCTCCGGCGACGGGCCGTTCGCGTCCATCGCGGAGCCGATCGACTTCGCCGGTGGCACGGTCGTGCACATCAACGCCGGTGCGGCAGCGCTCGTCCTCGCGCTCGTGGTCGGCAAGCGCAAGGGCTTCGGGTCCGAGCCGATGCGCCCGCACAACCTCCCCTTCGTCATGCTGGGCGCCGCGCTCCTGTGGTTCGGCTGGTTCGGCTTCAACGCCGGCTCCGCGTACGGGGCGACGGGCGACGCCGGTCTCGCCTGGGTCAACACGACCACGGCGACCGCCGCGGCGATCATCGGCTGGCTCGCGACCGAGAAGATCCGCGACGGCCACGCGACGTCCCTGGGCGCCGCCTCCGGCGTCGTCGCGGGCCTCGTCGCCATCACACCGGCCGCGGGCAGCCTGAGCCCGCTCGGCTCGATCATCCTCGGCGTCGTCGCGGGCGTCCTGTCCGCGCTCGCCGTCGGCCTGAAGTACAAGTGGGGCTACGACGACTCGCTCGACGTCGTCGGCGTCCACCTCGTCGCCGGCCTGTGGGGCACCGTCGGCATCGGCTTCCTCGCGACCGAGACCGGCCTCTTCTACGGTGGCGGCGTGAACCAGCTCGTCGTCCAGGTCATCATCGCGCTCATCGCCGTCGCGTTCTCGCTCGTCGTCACCGCGGTGATCGCCCTCGCCCTCAAGGCCACGCTCGGCTGGCGGGTCAGCGAGGACGCCGAGGTCGGCGGCATCGACCTCGCGGTCCACGGCGAGACGGCGTACGAGACCATCCAGCAGGGCAGCGTCATCAAGGAGGTGCGGGCATGAAGCTCGTCACGGGAATCATCCAGCCGCACCGTCTCGACGACGTGAAGTCGGCGCTCGAGGCCGCGGGCGTGCGGGGCATGACGGTCAGCGAGGCCAGCGGGTACGGCCGCCAGAAGGGCCACACCGAGGTCTACCGCGGCGCCGAGTACACGGTCGACCTGGTCCCCAAGGTCCGCATCGAGGTCCTCGTCGACGACGCGGACTCGACGGTGGTCACCGACGTCATCGTCAAGGCGGCGCAGACCGGCAAGATCGGTGACGGCAAGGTCTGGACGGTCCCGGTGGACGACGTCGCCCGTGTGCGCACGGGCGAGCACGGCCCCGGCGCCCTGTGAGGCGGCGGACCACCGGATGACCGACCACGCCGACACCCCGATCACGGGCGGGGTCGCGGGGGGATCGGCGGAGGACCCGGCAGGGCCGGGCGAGCACGGCGCGCAGGTCCCGCACCCCGAGGGGGTGCGGGACCTCCGCGCGCGCATGCTCGAGACCGCGCGGTCCATGAGCGGCCCCGGACGCAGCGGCGTCGCCCGGCGGGCCGCCGTCGTCGACCTCGTCACGAGATCCCTGCAGGGCCTGTGGGACGACGCGACCCGGGACGTCGCGCCCGACGGGATCGCGCTCGCCGCCGTCGGGAGCCTCGGCCGCGGCGACATGGGTCCCGTGAGCGACCTCGACCTCGTCCTCGTGCACGACGGCCGCAGCCACGCCGCCGACGAGATCGCGCGCGTCGCCGAGCGCCTCTGGTACCCGCTGTGGGACGCGGGCGTCGACCTCGACCACGCGGTCCGCTCGCTGTCGCAGTGCCGCCAGGTGGCGTCCAAGGACGTGCCCGCGGCGGTCGGCTGGCTCGACGTGCGGGCGGTGGCGGGCGACGCGCTCGTCGTGCACCGCGCGTCGTCGGCCGTGCTGACCGACTGGCGCTCGGCCTCGCGCCGGCGCCTGCCCGACCTGCTCTCCTCGACGCGCGAGCGCGCCGAGCGGTCGGGCGAGCTCGCCTACCTCGTCGAGCCCGACCTCAAGGAGTCCCGGGGCGGCATCCGGGACGCCGTGGTCCTGTCGGCGCTCGCGGCGACGTGGCTCACCGACCGGCCGCACGGGTCGGTCGACCGCGCCGCCGCGCACCTGCTCGACGTGCGCGACACGCTGCAGGTCGTCACGGGCCGGCACACGAGCCGGCTCCTGCTCGCCGACCTCGACGAGGTCGCCGCGCTCTCGGGGTACGACGACCCGGACGAGCTGCTCGCGAGCCTCGCGGCGGCGGGCCGGGAGATCTCCTACGCGCTCGACACCACGGTGCGGCGTGCCCGCCAGGCGCTCCAGCGCCCGTCGACCACGCGCCGCCCCGTCCTGATCCGCGGGCGCCGTGCGGCGCCGCGCCTGCGGTCGGTCGGTGACGGGCTCGTCGAGCACGACGGCGAGCTCGTCCTCGCCGTGGACGCCCACCCGGAGTCGGACCCCCTGCTCTCGCTGCGCGCGGCGGCCACCGCGGCGCGCACGGGCCTCACGCTCTCCCCGGTCTCGGTCGCGAGCCTGGCCCAGTGCCCGCCGCTGCCCGAGCCCTGGCCCCGCGCGGCGCGCGCGTCGTTCCTGTCGCTGCTCGGCTCGGGGCAGGCCCAGGTCGCGGTCTGGGAGGCGCTCGACCTCGCGGGCGTCGTGACGACGTGGATCCCGGAGTGGGCGGGTGTGCGGAACCGGCCGCAGCGCGCGGCCGTGCACCGGCACACCGTCGACCGGCACCTCGTCGAGGTCGTGGCGCGCGCCGCGCGCGACCGCAAGGAGGTCGAGCGAGGCGACCTGCTCCTGCTGTCCGCGGTCCTGCACGACATCGGCAAGCGCGCGGGCGCGACCGACCACTCGGTCGAGGGCGCGCGCCTCGTGCCCGCGATCCTGGGTCGGATGGGCTTCGAGCCCGACGTCGTGGCCGACGTCGAGCGCCTCGTGCGCCACCACCTCACCCTCTCGCGGCTCGCCGTGAGCGAGGACCCCGACGACCCCGCGACCGTCGCGGAGCTCGTCGAGGCCGTCGACGGGCGCGCCGACCTCCTCGAGGTGCTGCGCGCGCTCACGGAGGCGGACGCGTCGTCGCTCGGCCCGAGCGCGTGGACCGCGTGGCGGGCCCGGCTCGTCGACGACCTCGTGGGCCGGACGCTGCGCGTGCTGGACGCCGTGCCGGGGAACCCGGCCGCGCCCGGGTAGGCTGGACCTCCGCGGACGGCCCCGCCCTGCGCCCGACGGCGCACGCGGCACCGGGAGCCGCCGCGGACGAGACTTCCGACGACTGGTGAGGATGACGCGGTGTTCAACACGCTGTCGGACCGACTGACTTCGACCTTCAAGAACCTGCGTTCGAAGGGCCGGCTGTCCGAGGCGGACATCGACGCGACGATCCGCGAGATCCGGCGCGCGCTGCTCGACGCGGACGTCGCGGTGCCCGTCGTGCGCGAGTTCGCCGCGACGGTGCGCGAGCGCGCCCTCTCGGCCGAGGTCTCGGGCGCGCTCAACCCGGCGCAGCAGGTCGTCAAGATCGTCAACGAGGAGCTCGTCGGCATCCTCGGCGGCGAGAGCCGCGGCCTGCGGTTCTCCAAGAACCCGCCGACCGTCATCATGCTCGCCGGCCTCCAGGGCGCCGGGAAGACGACGCTCGCCGGCAAGCTCGCGCTGCACCTGCGCGAGCAGGGCCACACGCCGCTCCTCGTCGCGGCCGACCTCCAGCGCCCGAACGCCGTCACGCAGCTCACGGTCGTCGCCGAGCGCGCCGGGGTCCCGGTGTTCGCGCCGCACCCGGGCAACCAGAGCGGCGTCGAGGTCGACGACGTCATCGGCGACCCGGTCGCCGTCGCGCGCGAGGGCGTCGAGACGGCGCGCCAGCGTCAGCACGACGTCGTCATCGTCGACACCGCGGGCCGCCTCGGCCTCGACGCGGTGCTCATGCAGCAGGCCTCCGACATCCGCGACGCCGTCCAGCCGGACGAGGTCCTGTTCGTCATCGACGCGATGATCGGCCAGGACGCCGTCGCGACCGCGAAGGCCTTCGAGGAGGGCGTCGACTTCACGGGCGTCGTGCTCACCAAGCTCGACGGCGACGCGCGCGGCGGTGCGGCGCTGTCCGTGCGCGGGGTGACCGGTCGCCCGATCCTCTTCGCCTCGACGGGCGAGAAGCTCACGGACTTCGAGGCGTTCCACCCGGACCGCATGGCGTCGCGCATCCTCGACATGGGCGACGTCCTCACGCTCATCGAGCAGGCCGAGAAGGCGTTCGACGCCGAGCAGGCCGCGAAGATGGCGGAGAAGGTCGCCACCGGGCAGGACTTCACGCTCGCGGACTTCCTGGTGCAGATGCAGCAGATGAAGAACATGGGCTCGATGAAGAAGATGCTCGGGATGCTCCCGGGCATGGGCCAGATGCGCGAGGCCATCGAGAACTTCGACGAGCGCGAGGTCGATCGCATCGAGGCGATCATCCGCTCGATGACGCCCGCCGAGCGGGAGAACCCGAAGATCATCAACGGGTCGCGCCGTGCGCGCATCGCGCGCGGCTCCGGCGTCACGACGAGCGACGTCAACCAGCTCCTGGAGCGGTTCGCGGGCGCGCAGAAGATGATGCGCCAGATGAGCCGCGGTGGAGGCATGCCAGGGATGCCGGGCATGGGCAACCTCCCGGGCATGGGCGGCAAGAAGGCGCGCGGTCGCCAGGCGCCGCAGCGCAAGGTCAAGGGCAAGTCCGGCAACCCGGCGAAGCGCGCCGCGCAGGAGCGGGCCGCGGCGGCCCGTGCGGCCGGCGAGGCCCCGACGGCGCCCCAGGGCTCCGCGTTCGGCGTCCCGCCGACGACCGGTGGCGCGCCCTCGACGCCCGACGACCTGCAGCTCCCGCCCGGGTTCGAGAAGCTGCTCGGCCGCTGACGCGCGCCGTCCTCCGGACGGGCCCGGGACCCGGTCCGCGTGCGACCTCGCGCCGACCGGGCGCTAGGTTATGTCCGTGGCCCCGCCCGGGCGCCGCACACCGCCCCCGACCGGGCCGTCCCTGACCGTCCTCACCCAGGAGCCGCATGTCCGCGCTGGAAGGCCCCTCGCTGCACGTCCGCGGCCACGTCATCGTCGGAGACGACCGCGAGGTGGGCGACCTGTGGGTCAAGGAGGGTCGGATCAGCCTCACGCGCCCGTCCGCGCAGGGCACGAACATGGTCGAGCTCGAGGGCTGGGTCCTGCCGGGGCTCGTCGACGTGCACTGCCACGTCGGGCTCGGGGCGCAGGGCGCGGTCGACGCCGCGACCGCGCAGGACCAGGCGACGACGGACCGCGACAGCGGCGTGCTCCTCGTGCGCGACGCCGGCTCGCCGCTCGACACGCGGTGGGTGCACGGACGGCGCGACCTGCCGCGGCTCGTGCGGGCCGGGCGCCACGTCGCGCGCCCGAAGCGCTACCTGCGGCACTACGGTCTCGAGCTCGACGACGTCGCGCAGCTCCCCGAGGCCGTGCGGCGCGAGGCGCGCCAGGGCGACGGCTGGGTGAAGATCGTCGGCGACTGGATCGACCGCGACCTCGGCGCCGAGGGCGACCTGCGGCCGCTGTGGCCCGACGACGTCCTCGCGGAGGCCGTCGCCGCGGCGCACGCCGAGGCCGCGCGCGTCACCGTCCACGCGTTCTCCGAGGAGGTGATCCCGTCCCTGCTCGCCGCGGGCGTCGACGGGATCGAGCACGGCACGGGGATCGACCCGGACCTCATGTACGAGATCTCCGAGCGTGGCATCGCGGTCACGCCGACGCTCCTGCAGATCGGGCAGTTCGAGGCGATCGCGCGCCAGGCCGACGAGAAGTACCCGGTCTTCGCGGCGCGCATGCGCCGCCTGCACGCGCGCCGCTACGAGCAGGCCCGCGCCCTGTACGAGGCCGGCATCCAGATCCTCGTCGGCACGGACGCCGGCGGGACGATCGGGCACGGCCGGCTCGCCGACGAGTGCGCCGAGCTCGTCGCCGCAGGCATCCCCGACGCCGCGGTGGTCGCCGCGGCGAGCTGGCAGGGCCGCGAGTACCTGGGGTACACGTCGCTCGTCGAGGGTGCGTCCGCGGACTTCGTCGTCTACCCGCAGGACCCGCGCGAGGACGTCGGGGTGCTGCGCGCCCCGACGGCCGTCGTGCTGCGCGGCGAGATCGTCGCGCCCGTCACGGCCTGAGGGCATCGCGCAGGTTGGTCGATGCCTGCCGGGTCTGGCACAATGTCCCGGTACTCGGCGTGCCCCGGCCCCTCTCTCCGGCGTGTGCCGTGTCCTGAACCCCTTCCTCGTCCTGTCCCCACGGGACGGGTCCGGGTTCGCCCGAACCAGAACCAGGAGAGACCACCACTGTGGCCGTCAAGATTCGTCTGAAGCGTCTCGGCAAGATCCGGGCGCCGTACTACCGTGTCGTCGTCGCCGACTCGCGCACCAAGCGCGACGGTCGTGTGATCGAGGAGATCGGCAAGTACCACCCGACCGAGGAGCCCTCGTTCATCGAGATCACCTCGGACCGCGCCCAGTACTGGCTCGGTGTCGGCGCGCAGCCGACCGAGCAGGTGCTCGCGCTCCTCAAGATCACGGGCGACTGGCAGAAGTTCAAGGGCCTGCCCGGCGCCGAGGGCACGCTCAAGGTCAAGGGCGAGAAGGCCGACCCGGCCGCCGCGATCGAGGCTGCCGCCGCCGACGCCGAGAAGGTGAAGGCCAAGGCCGCCGAGAAGAAGACCGAGGCTCCCGCCGAGGAGTCCGGCGACGCGGCCGACGAGCAGGCCTGATGATCGCGGAGGCGCTCGAGCACCTCGTGCGCGGCATCGTGGACAACCCGGACGACGTCCGGGTGAACGCGAAGACGCTGCGTCGCGGTGACCTGCTCGAGGTCCGGGTGCACCCGGACGACCTCGGCCGCGTGATCGGTCGCGGCGGGCGCACCGCCCGTGCGCTGCGCACGGTGATCGGCGCGCTCGCGACCGACGGGCCGGTCCGCGTCGACGTCGTGGACGTCGACCGCCGCTGAGGCCCGCGACGAACGACGCCCCTGCACGGGGCGACGGGCAAGGCCCGGCCCGCCGACCGGCGGGCCGGGCCTTGCTGCATCCCCGCCGACCGACGTCGGCCGGGACCCGACCACCACCACCCGAGGAGTCACGACGATGGAGCTGACCGTCGCTCGCGTCGGCAAGGCGCACGGCCTGCGCGGCGAGGTCGCGCTCGACCTGCGCACCGACGAGCCCGAGGAGCGGCTCGCCGTCGGCTCGCGGCTCGAGACCCGACCGGCGCAGTCCGGGCCGCTGACCGTCGCGACCGTGCGGATCCACCAGGGCCGCTGGCTCGTCGGGTTCGAGGGCGTGCGCGACCGCACCGCCGCCGAGGCCCTGCGCGGCGTCGAGCTCGTCGTCGAGGCGGACGCCTCCGACGAGGAGGACGCGTGGTACCCCCACGAGCTCGTGGGGCTCCGGGCCGAGGACGCCGAGGGTCGGGTGCTCGGCCGCATCGACGGCCTCGAGCACCTGCCCGCGCACGACGTGCTCGTGCTCCGCGAGACCGGCGGCGAGCGCACGCTCGTGCCGTTCGTCCGCCAGATCGTGCCCGTGGTCGACGTGGCGGGCGGCCGCGTCGTGCTCGACCCGCCCGGCGGGCTGCTCGCGTCCGACGCGGACCGCCTCGAGGTCGCGGCGCCCGGCGCCGAGGCCGACGAGCCCGCCCCGCGCGAGGGCGGGCCGGCCGACGCCGACGCCGAGGGCGAGGGCTGACGTGCGGATCGACGTCGTCACGATCTTCCCGGACTACCTCGCCGCGCTCGACCTGTCCCTCGTGGGCAAGGCGCGCGCCGCGGGCATCCTCGACCTGCGCGTGCACGACCTGCGCGACTGGACGACCGACCGCCACCGCACCGTGGACGACACGCCGTTCGGCGGGGGCGCCGGGATGGTCATGCGCCCGGACGTGTGGGGCCGCGCGATCGACGACGTGTCGGGGGTCGCGGGCGCCGGGGGCGCCGCGGGCGACCCGAGCGGCGTGCACCTCGTCGTGCCGACGCCGTCGGGCGAGACCTTCACGCAGCGCACCGCCGAGGCCCTCGCGCGCGAGGCGCACCTCGTCGTCGCGTGCGGCCGGTACGAGGGGATCGACGCGCGGGTCGCGGAGCACTACCGCGCTACGGGGATGCGCGTGAGCGAGCTCTCCATCGGCGACTACGTGCTCAACGGGGGAGAGGTCGCGGCGCTCGTCATGGTCGAGGCCGTCGGGCGGCTCCTGCCGGGCGTGGTCGGCAACCCCGAGTCGCTCGTCGAGGAGTCCCACGGGGCGGCCGGCCTGCTCGAGTACCCCGTCTACACGAAGCCGCCGGCGTGGGGCGACCTCGAGGTGCCCGACGTGCTGCTCTCCGGGCACCACGCGCGCATCCACCGCTGGCGCCGCGACCAGGCCCTGCGCCGGACCGCGGCGCGCCGACCGGACATGGTGCGCGCCCTCGACGTCGACGCGCTCGACCGGCACGACCTGGCCGTCCTCGCGGAGGAGGGGTGGGCCGTCGTCGACGGTCGCCTCGTCGCCGACACTCCCGACGTCGACTGACTGCGCGGGCGTCCCCGGCGGTCCGGACGCCGCGGCGCGACCCCGGCTGGGGTGCACCGCCGCGCGTGTGGCAGAATGGTCGATCGGTGTGTGCCGCCCCGGACCTCTGCCACAGGGGAGACCGCGCCCGGATCTCGGGCGGACTGGCACGACCACGGACCCCGGCTCCCGCGAGGCGGCCGGGCTGCGTGGTCGCACAGCACGGCGCACCCCGACGAGACGACACCGGCCCGGCGTTCCCGGGCCACGAGCACGCGTCCGACCTGTGGCGGGCGAGGAGAAGCATCATGCACACGCTGGACAGCGTCGACGCAGCATCGCTGCGCAGCGACGTCCCGGAGTTCCGTCCCGGTGACACGCTCAAGGTCAACGTCAAGGTCGTCGAGGGCAACCGCTCCCGCGTCCAGGCGTTCCAGGGCGTCGTCATCGCCCGCCAGGGCAGCGGGATCCGCGAGACGTTCACCGTCCGCAAGATCAGCTTCGGCGTCGGCGTCGAGCGCACGTTCCCCGTGCACTCGCCGACCATCGAGTCGATCGCGGTCGTGACGCGCGGTGACGTGCGTCGCGCCAAGCTGTACTACCTGCGCTCGCTGCGCGGCAAGAAGGCGAAGATCAAGGAGAAGCGCGAGACCGCGCCCGCTCGCTGATCGGCAGCCACGCCGCTCCGCTCGTACGACGGCGGCCGTCCCTCCGGGGGCGGCCGCCGTCGTCGTGCACGCCGTCTGCCGGCCGGTCGCGTTTCCCGGATCGCGGCCCGAGGTGGCATTGTGAACGCGTGACCGACAGCGCCCCGCCCCGCGGCCCGCAGCCCGACGCCGGCACCGAGCGCGCGGCGCTCGGCGGCCGCGACGACGCGGAGTCCCCGCACGAGGACCTCGCCGACCACCGCGCGGAGGCCGACGAGCCCGCGCGCGAGCAGCGCCCCGCGCGCAAGGGGTCGCTCCTGCGCGAGACGGCCATCATCGTCGTGAGCGCGCTCGTCCTGTCGCTCCTCATCAAGACCTTCCTCGTGCAGGCGTTCTTCATCCCGAGCGCGTCCATGGAGGACACGCTCGTCGAGGGCGACCGGGTCATGGTGTCGCGGCTCGTGCCCGGGGCGTTCGACGTGCACCGCGGCGACGTCGTCGTGTTCAAGGACCCGGGCGGCTGGCTCCCGCCGCCCGCGCCGCAGGACGAGAGCCCGGTGTCGGAGGCCGTCCGCGCGGCGCTGACGTTCGTCGGCCTGCTGCCGCAGGACACGGGGGAGCACCTCATCAAGCGCGTCGTCGGCGTCCCCGGGGACCACGTGGTGTGCTGCGACGCCGAGGGCCGCGTGAGCGTCAACGGCGAGCCGATCGACGAGACCTACATCAAGCCCGGCTCCGTCCCGAGCCAGGACGAGTTCGACCGCACCGTCCCCGAGGACATGCTGTTCGTCATGGGGGACAACCGGCAGAACTCCGCGGACTCCCGGTACAACACGGGCAAGCCGGGCGGCGGGTTCGTGCCGATGGGCAACGTGGTCGGCACGGCGTTCGTCAAGGTGTGGCCGCTGTCGCACCTCGGTCTCCTGCGCAACCCCGGCGACGTGTTCGCGGTCGTGCCCGAGGTGGAGCCGTGACCCTCGACGCGGTCGACGGACGGACCCGCACCGCCACGCGCGGCGCGGCGCAGGCACGGCGTGCGCCCGCGCGACGCCGTCCGGACCTGCGCCAGGAGCGCGCGATGCTCCGCGACGGAGCCCGCCTCGTGGCGGGCATGGACGAGGTCGGGCGGGGCGCGCTGGCCGGTCCTGTGTCGGTCGGCGTCGTCGTCGTGGACCTCGGGACGAAGCCCTGCCCGCCGGGGCTCACCGACTCCAAGCTGCTCACCGCGAGCGCGCGCGAGGCGCTCGTCCCACTCGCGCGCTCGTGGTGCCTCGCGTGGGCCGTCGGGCACGCCGGGCCCGCGGAGATCGACGCGCACGGGATCGTCGGGGCGCTGCGCCTCGCCGGCCGCCGCGCGCTCGCGCAGGTGCGCCGCACGGTCGGCGACGTCGACGCCGTCCTCCTCGACGGCAAGCACGACTGGCTCAGCCGGCCGTCGGCGGTCGACCTGTTCGAGGCGTTCGACCTCGACCCCCACGACGGCGAGAAGGTCGCCGACCCGCGCGTGCGCACCCTCGTCAAGGCGGACCTGCAGTGCGCGTCGGTCGCGGCCGCGAGCGTCCTGGCCAAGACCGAGCGCGACGGCCTCATGACGAGCCTGGCGCGCCAGTACCCCGCCTACGGGTGGGACCAGAACAAGGGCTACGGGGCCGCGGCGCACGTCGAGGCGCTGCGCGGGCTGGGGCCGACGCCGCAGCACCGGCGCTCCTGGCGGCTGCCCGAGCGCGGCGACCCGGCGCTCGACGTCGCGGCGTACGGCGAGCCCGTCGACGTCCTCGAGCTCGACCCGGACCTCGGCCTGCCCACGAGCTGACGCCCCTTCGTGGCGGGCGGGCGGGGCCCCATGGTCCATGATGGACGCGTGAGTGCCGAAGACCTCGAGAACTACGAGACCGAGATGGAGCTCGCGCTGTACCGCGAGTACCGCGACGTGGTGGGCCTGTTCTCGTACGTGGTGGAGACCGAACGCCGCTTCTACCTGGCGAACCAGGTGGACCTGCAGGTGCGTTCCGCCGCGGGTGAGGTGTACTTCGAGCTGCGGCTCGCCGACGCGTGGGTGTGGGACGTGTACCGCTCGGCACGCTTCGTGAAGTCGGTGCGCGTCGTGACGTTCAAGGACGTGAACGTCGAGGAGCTCGCCAAGGCCGAGCTCCAGCTCTGATCGGCCTCCTGGCCGTCCACAGGACCCCCGCGCGCGGGTTCCTTCCCCGGGCCTGACCGAGCCGGTGGCGCGCCGCCGCTCCCTGCCGCCACGGTGGGCCGCGGAGGTGAGCCCATGGGAGCGAACGACGCCGTCGGGCGGTACGGGGAGAGGGTGGCCGCGGCCCACCTGGTCGAGGCGGGCTGGACGCTGCTCGACCGCAACTGGCGCGGCACGCGCGGCGAGCTCGACGTCGTCGCGCTCGACGGCGACGTCCTCGTCGCCGTCGAGGTCAAGACCCGGCGCGGCACGGGGTTCGGGCACCCGGCCCAGGCCGTGACGCCCGCGAAGCTCGGGCGCCTGCGTCGGCTCACGGGGGAGTGGCTCGCGACGCACGACGTGCGCGCCCGCTCGGTCCGCATCGACGTCGTCGCGGTGCTCGTGGCCCGCGCGGGGGCGGCGCACGTCGAGCACCTCGTGGGGGTGAGCGCCTGATGGGGCTCGGCACCACGCGCGCCGTCGCTCTGGTCGGGCTCTCGGGTCACGTCGTCGAGGTGCAGGCGCACCTCGCGGCGTCGGTGCCCGGGTTCGTGCTCGTCGGGCTCCCCGACACCGCGCTCAGCGAGTCGCGCGACCGCGTGCGCGCGGCGGTCACCTCGTCCGGCATCCCCTGGCCGCAGCGCAAGATCACGATCAACCTCTCGCCCGCGGCGCTGCCGAAGTCCGGGACGGGCTTCGACGTCGCGATCGCCGTCGCGCTGCTCGCGGGGGCGCAGGTCGTCCCGGCCGGCGCGGTGGAGGACGTCGTGCACCTGGGCGAGCTGGGTCTCGACGGCCGCCTCCAGCCCGTGCGCGGCGTCCTGCCCGCGGTGGCAGCGGCCGTCGCGGCCGGGTTCCGGCACGTCGTCGTGCCGGAGGCCGACGTCTCGGAGGCCCGCCTCGTGCCGGGCGCGAGCGTGGCCGGCGCGGCGACGCTCGCGGACGTCGCACGGCTGCACGGGGCGACGATCGACGCCGCCGACGCACCGACGGCGCCCGTCACCGTGCCGCGGCCGTCCGGCGTGCGCCCGCTCCCGGGCGACCTCGCGGACGTCGTGGGGCAGGACGAGGCGCGCCACGCGCTCGAGGTCGCGGCCGCGGGTGGGCACCACCTCCTGCTGGTGGGCGCGCCCGGGGCGGGCAAGACGATGCTCGCGTCACGCCTGCCGGGGATCCTCCCGGACCTCACCGAGAGCGAGGCGGTGGAGGTGACGTCCGTGCACTCCGTCGCGGGCGTGTTCGACCCCGGTACGGGACTCGTCCGCCGCCCGCCCTACGAGGACCCGCACCACACCGCGACGCCCGCGGCGATCGTCGGCGGGGGCAGCGGACTGCCCCGCCCGGGTGCCGCGTCGCGGGCGCACCGCGGCGTGCTCTTCCTCGACGAGGCGCCCGAGTTCGGCGCGCGCGTGCTGCAGACGCTGCGCCAGCCGCTCGAGCACGGCGAGCTCGTGATCCACCGGGCAGCCGGGACCGCGCGCTACCCCGCGCGCTTCCAGCTCGTCCTCGCAGCGAACCCGTGCCCGTGCGGCAAGGGCGTCGGCAAGGGGCTCGAGTGCACGTGCTCGCCCGTGGCGCAGCGCCGGTACTTCGGGCGGCTGTCCGGACCGCTCCTCGACCGCGTGGACGTCCAGGTCGAGGTCCGACCGGTCTCGCGCGTCGAGCGCGCGGTCTCCGACCGTCCGGAGTCCAGCGCGGTCGTCGCGCGGCGCGTGGCCGCTGCGCGCGAGGCGGCGGCCGAGCGTCTCCGGGGCACGCCGTGGCGGACCAACGCCGAGGTGCCCGGCACCTGGCTGCGCGAGCGGCTGGGCGCGGACCCCGCTCTTCTCACCGACGTGGACGCGGCGCTCGACCGGGGCACGCTGAGCCTGCGCGGTGCGGACCGGGTGCTCCGCCTCGCCTGGACCGTCGCCGACCTCGCCGGGCGCACCGCCCCGACCCGGGCCGACGTGGGGGCCGGGCTCGCGCTCCGCACCCGGGGCTACCGTGGCTGAGCGGCGCGTGACGCCCGCGGTCGCGGGGCCCCCGGTGTTCGACGTCGACGACCCACGGCTCGCGCGGGCCGCGTGGTCGCGCCTGGCGGAGCCGGGTGACGAGGTCGCCGTCGCGCTCGTCGACCAGCTCGGCCCCGGGCCCGCGCTCGCGTGGCTGTACGAGGCCGTACGGGACCCGGCGCAGGCTCGGCGTGCGCTCGTCGGGCTCGCGGAGGCGGGCGGTGCGGGGGCCGTCGCCGACGGCGAGGGCGCGGCACCGGACCCGCTCGCGGTCGACGGGGTGGTCGGCGCGCTGCCGGCGGACCGCGCGCCCGCGGGTGCCGACCGCGACGTGCGCAGCCGGGCCGTCGCCCGGCTGCTGCGCGCGGTCGCGCGCTGGGCGCCGCGGCTCGACGGGCTCGACCCACGGCGCGAGCTGCGGGTCCTCGAGCGGCTCGGCGGGGAGCTCCTCGTCCCGGGGGACGCGGGCTGGCCCGTGGGGCTCGACGACCTCGGCCCCGTGCGCCCGCTGGCGCTGTGGGTCCGGGGCAACCGCGACCTCGCTGCCCTGGCGGAGCGGTCGGTCGCGGTCGTGGGCGCCCGTGCGTGCACGGACTACGGGCGGCACGTGACCGGCGAGATCGCGGCGGGGCTCGCCGCACGGGGGTTCACGGTCGTCTCGGGCGGTGCGTACGGGATCGACGCCGCCGCGCACCGCGCCGCCGTCGTTTCCGGCGGCCCGACCGTCGCGTTCCTCGCCGGTGGCGTGGACCGGTTCTATCCGGCCGGGAACACCGAGCTGCTCCGGGAGGTCGTCGGGTCGGGCGGTGCGGTCGTCTCCGAGGTGCCGCCGGGCTCCGTGCCGAGCCGCGTGCGGTTCCTGCTGCGCAACCGCCTGATCGCGGCCGTCGCGGGAGCGACGGTCGTCGTCGAGGCGGCGTGGCGCTCCGGGTCGCTGAGCACGGCGGTGCGCGCCGCCGAGCTCTCCCGCCCCGTGGGCGCCGTCCCGGGACCTGTCACGTCGATGGCGTCCGCGGGGTGCCACCGGCTCCTGCGCGACGGTGCCGCCGTGTGCGTGACCGACGCCGACGAGGTCGCCGAGCTCGCGGGCGTCCTGTCGCGGGACGCCGCGCCGTCCGCCCCGGGGGACGCCCGCGGCGCACCTCGGCGGGTCGCGTACGACGGGCTGGACGACGTCGAGACCCGCGCGTGGGACGCGCTCCCGGTCCGGTCGGGCGTGCCGACCGAGGCCGTCGCGCGGTCGGCCGGGCTCGCGGTCGCGGACGCGGTCGGCGCGCTCGGGCGGCTCGAGATCCGCGGGCTCGCCGAGCGGACGCCCGGCGGGTGGCGGCGCGCGCGAACACCGTGAGCGGCCGTCGCCGGAGCGCCTCCGCCCCGGTGACGGCAGCCCGCGCCACACTGGGCGGGTGGCACGCAGCACCGCCGGCCGCGACGCCGGGTCCCCGACCGCCGAAGCCGCCGAGCCCCTCCCGGACGCGATGGGCACGGCGCTCGCGGACTTCGCCGAGCACCTCGAGGTCGCGCAGGGGACGTCCGCGCACACCGTCCGTGCGTACACGGGCGACGTCGAGGCGCTGCTGCGGCACGCCGCGGGTCACGGCGCGACGGCGCCGGACGACGTCGACCTCGCGGCCCTGCGCGCGTGGCTCACGGAGCAGTCGGAGCGCGGGCTCGCGCGCGCGACGCTCGCCCGCCGCGGGGCCGCGGCGCGCGCGTTCTTCGACTGGGCGCGCCGCACCGGGCGCGTGCGTACCGACCCCGCCGTCCGGCTCGCGAGCCCGCGCGTGCCGCGGACGCTGCCGACCGTCCTCGCAGTCGACGCGGCGGGCGCGATGCTCGACGCGGCCCGGGACGCGGCGACGGGCGGCGAGCCCGCGCGACTGCGCACGTGGGCCGCCGCCGAGCTCCTCTACGGAGCCGGGATCCGCGTGGGCGAGCTCGCCGGCGTCGACGTGGACGACGTGGACCTCGCGCAGCGCGTCGTGCGCGTGCTGGGCAAGGGCGACAAGGAGCGCGTCGTGCCGTTCGGCGTGCCCGCCGCACGAGCGGTCACGCGGTGGTTGGACGTCGGGCGGCCGGCGCTCGCGACCGAGCGGTCGGGGCCCGCGCTGCTCGTCGGCGACCGCGGCGGCCGGTGGGGTCAGCGGCAGGTGCGCGAGGCCGTGCACCGCCTCGCCGCCGAGGCCGGCGTCGACGACGTCGCGCCGCACGACCTGCGGCACAGCGCCGCGACGCACCTCCTCGCGGGCGGCTCCGACCTGCGCAGCGTGCAGGAGATCCTCGGTCACTCCTCGCTCGCGACGACCCAGCGCTACACCCACGTCACCGCGGAACGGCTCCGTGCCTCGTTCGAGCAGGCGTTCCCCCGCGCCTGACGCCGCCGCGCCGGCTCCGTGCCGCTCGGTCACGACGGAGGTCGTCCCGGCGACAGCCTGCTCGGGCACGTGCGTGATCTTGAGCAGCGCGCGCCACGGGTGGCTGAGGGTCGGGGAGACGGGCGACGGGCGGTCACACGCCGGATCTGGTCCGGGCGCCTCAGGCGAGCGGCAGCAGGACGATCGGCGGGCGGTCGCCGAGCAGCGCGAGCGGGTCCACGTAGCGCTCGCCGCGCCGCACGCCCCAGTGCACGCACGCGCCCGCGCAGTGGCTCGCGACGGTGCCGTCGGCGACCTGCACCGTGCCGACGACGCCGCCGGACGCGACGTGCGTCCCGCGCGGCACGGTCGCCGTGACGGGCTCGAGCGACGTGCGCAGCCCGTCGTCGTGCGTCACCACGAGCACGTCGCGGCCGGCGACCGGACCGGCGAACGTCACGACGCCCGGCGCCGGCGACCGCACCGGCTCACCGGCCGCCGCGTCGAGGTCGACGCCGCGGTGCCCGGGCAGCCAGTCGTGCTCCGGCGGGTCGAACGGTGCGATCACGCCGAGGTCGTCGAGCGACCGGTCGAGCGGAGGCACCCAGGCCCCGATTCCGGCGTGGGGCTCGGCGCCGGCGACGGGACCCGGCGTGGCGACGGCCGCGGGACCGAGCAGGGCGAGCGCGACGGCTGCGGCGGCGACGGCCGCGCGCGCGGGACGGACGGGGGCCGGGTGGTGAGGAGGCACCGGCCCAGGCTGCCGCAGCCCGGCCGTCGGGCGGGTGCGCGAGGGCGACGGCTGTGGACGGACGGTCCGCGCGTCGTCGGCCGACGGGCGGGGCGAGGGCGGCTGTGGTCGCCGCTGCGGTCGGGTAGACTGGCCGCTGCGACCGGCGCGTTCGCCGTGCCCGGCCCGAGGTTCACACCTCGGCCGAGGACGGAGCCGGTCGACTTCGCGCGTCACGTCCTCGCCCCCTTTCCGGTCCTGCCGGTGCGGAGCGGGGCCGCGTCCGGCGTCGGTCCTGACCGTTCCACCCCTCGAGGGTGCGCGGCAGGCGTCGGCACGGGTGGCGCCAGGGGTGCGACCACCAGGGTCGTCACCGACAACCGCACCGCGGCCCGTCCTTGCGGAGGGGCCGCCAGAAGCGTGCGCGCACCGGGTGGATCCCGGGCCGCACGGTGAAAGGACGTGTCATGGCCGTCGTGACCATGCGCCAGCTCCTCGAGAGCGGTGTCCACTTCGGGCACCAGACCCGCCGTTGGAACCCGAAGATGAAGCGCTTCATCTTCACCGAGCGCAACGGCATCTACATCGTCGACCTCCAGCAGTCGCTGTCGTACATCGACCGCGCGTACGAGTTCGTCAAGGAGACCGTCGCGCACGGCGGCTCCATCCTCTTCGTCGGCACCAAGAAGCAGGCCCAGGAGCCCGTGGCCGAGCAGGCCGCGCGCGTCGGGATGCCCTACGTGAACCACCGCTGGCTCGGCGGCATGCTCACGAACTTCACCACGGTGCACAAGCGTCTCCAGCGCCTCAAGGAGCTCGAGGAGATCGACTTCGACGACGTCGCCGGCTCCGGTCTGACCAAGAAGGAGCTCCTCGTCCTGCGTCGCGAGAAGGACAAGCTCGCCCGCACGCTCGGCGGCATCCGCGACATGGCGAAGGTCCCCTCCGCCGTGTGGATCGTCGACACGAACAAGGAGCACCTCGCGGTCGACGAGGCGCGCAAGCTCGGCATCCCGATCGTCGCGATCCTCGACACCAACTGCGACCCCGACGTCGTGGACTACAAGATCCCGGGCAACGACGACGCCATCCGCTCGGTCACGCTGCTCACGCGCGTGATCGCGGACGCCGCCGCCGAGGGCCTGCTCCAGCGCCACTCCGGCCGCTCGGGCGCCGAGGCCGAGTCGGGCGCGTCCGCCGAGCCGCTGGCCGAGTGGGAGCGCGAGCTCCTCGCCGGCGCCGAGCAGCAGCTCGCGGCCGACGAGAAGGCCGCCGAGGCGAACATCGAGGCCGCTGCGGCCGAGGGCGTGGCCGAGGCCGCTGCCGAGGTCGCCGCCGAGGAGCCCGCTGACGCCGCCGCCGAGGTCGTCGAGGAGGCCGCCGCCGAGGCTGCGGTCGTCGCCGACGCCGAGGCCGTCGTCGCCGACGCCGAGGCCGACGAGACCAAGTGACGCCCCGGGGTGCGCGGTGGGGGACCGCCGCGCACCCCGTGCCGTCCCACCGTCTCCGGGCACCGCAGCGGTGCCCCCACCAGCACGTCCCTTGTGACGACGTACCCGTGACGAACCACGAGTGAGGAACCACCATGGCGAACTACACCGCCGCTGACATCAAGGCCCTGCGCGAGCGCACCGGCGCCGGCATGCTCGACGTCAAGAAGGCTCTCGACGAGGCGGACGGCGACGCGGAGAAGGCGCTCGAGATCATCCGCGTCAAGGGTCTGAAGGGCGTCGCCAAGCGCGAGGGCCGCTCGACCTCCGAGGGCCTCGTCGCGGTCGACATCCGCGACACCGAGGGCGGCCAGGTCGCGACGCTCATCGAGCTCAACTCCGAGACGGACTTCGTCGCGAAGAACGAGACGTTCATCTCCCTCGCGGACCGCGTGCTCAAGGCCGCGGCCGACGCCGGTGCGCGCGACGCGGACGCGGCGCTCGCCGCGGACGCGGACGGCGAGACCGTCCAGGAGGTCATCGACAACCAGGCCGCGACGCTCGGCGAGAAGATCGTCCTGCGCCGCGTGACCCGCGTCGCGGGCGAGCGCGTCACCGCCTACCTGCACCGCACGGCGCGCGACCTGCCGCCGTCGATCGGCGTGGTCGTCGCGACCGACGCCGCGGGCGAGGCCGTCGCGAAGGACGTCGCGCAGCACGTCGCCGCGATGTCCCCGACGTACCTGTCGCGCGACGAGGTCCCGGCCGAGACGGTCGAGAACGAGCGCCGCATCGCCGAGGAGACCTCGCGCAACGAGGGCAAGCCCGAGGCCGCGCTCCCGAAGATCGTCGAGGGTCGCCTGAACGGCTTCTTCAAGGACGTCGTCCTCGTGGACCAGCCGCTCGCGAAGGACCCGAAGAAGACGGTCGGCCAGGTCGTCTCCGAGGCCGGCGGCACCATCACGGAGTTCGTGCGGTACCGCGTCGGCGCCTGACGCCTCCGTCGGCCCGGCCGCGTCGTCCCTCGACGACGGGGCCGGGCCGACCGCGCACCCGGGGGTGGCCCGGGCGCGCGACGACCGCCGTCGTGGCGCACCATCGGGTGGGCGACGTCGGAGCAGGATGACCGCCCCACCGGGCCCCAGGACGAAGGACAGGTGTCGACAGTGACGGCAGGCGAGCAGACCACGCCCGGAACGGGTACCGCGCACCGGCGCGTGCTCCTCAAGCTCTCTGGCGAGACGTTCGGCGGCGGGCAGATCGGTCTCGCGCCCGACGTCGTCCAGCGCGTCGCCCGGGAGATCGCGGACGCGGTCGCCCAAGGCGTCCAGGTCGCCATCGTCGTCGGCGGCGGCAACTTCTTCCGCGGCGCGGAGCTCTCCCAGCGCGGCCTCGACCGCGCACGCGCCGACTACATGGGCATGCTCGGCACGGTCATGAACTGCCTCGCGCTGCAGGACTTCCTGGAGCAGGCGGGGGTGAAGACGCGCGTGCAGACCGCCATCACGATGGGCCAGGTCGCCGAGCCGTACATCCCGCTGCGGGCGATCCGCCATCTCGAGAAGGGTCGCGTCGTGATCTTCGGCGCGGGCGCCGGGATGCCCTACTTCTCGACGGACACCGTCTCCGTGCAGCGCGCCCTCGAGACGCACTGCCAGGAGGTCCTCATGGGCAAGAACGGCGTCGACGGTGTCTACACCGCCGACCCGCGCACGGACCCGTCCGCCACGAAGCTCGACCACCTCACGTACACCGACGCACTCGTCAACGACCTCGCGGTCATGGACGCGACGGCGCTGAGCCTGTGCCGTGACAACGACGTGCGCATGCGCGTGTTCGGCATGAACGAGCCGGGGAACGTCACGCGTGCCCTGGTCGGCGAGAATATTGGCACACTGGTCACGACCGACTGACGCCGGTTCGCCCGACGGACACGACCGACCACGACGAACGACGAAGGAGCACTGGTGATCGACGAGACCCTCCTCGAGGCCGAGGAGAAGATGGACAAGGCCGTCGAGGTGGCCAAGGAGGACTTCGCCGCGATCCGCACGGGCCGTGCGAACGCCGCGATGTTCAACAAGATCACGGTCGACTACTACGGCGCCCCGACGCCGCTGCAGCAGCTCGCGTCGTTCACGGTGACGGAGGCGCGCACGATCCTCGTCTCGCCGTTCGACAAGAGCTCGATCACGGCCGTCGAGAAGTCGCTGCGCGACTCGGACCTGGGCGTGAACCCCTCGAACGACGGCAACGTCATCCGCGTCGTGCTGCCCGCCCTCACCGAGGAGCGCCGTCGCGACTTCGTCAAGCTCGCGAAGGCGAAGGCCGAGGACTCGCGCGTCTCGATCCGCAACATCCGCCGCCGCGCCAAGGAGGAGCTGGACCGCATCGCGCGCGACGGCGAGGCCGGCGAGGACGAGGTCGGTCGTGCGGAGAAGGAGCTCGAGGCCCTGACGAAGGCGCACGTCGAGCAGGTGGACGCGCTCCTCGCAGGCAAGGAGAGCGAGCTGCTCGAGGTCTGAGCGCCTCGTCGGCGACCTCTTCCACGCACCGATGACAGACACCTCCCCGACGGCCGCCGGCGACAGCACCTCCGCGGCGCGCGCCCCCAAGGCGGGTCGCAACCTCCCCGTGGCGATCGCGGTGGGCCTCGGCCTGCTCGCGCTCGTCGGCGCGAGCCTCGCGTTCCGGCCCGAGTTCTTCGTGCTGCTCGCGACGGTCGCCGTCGGGGCGGCGCTGTGGGAGCTGGCTCAGGCCTTCCGGCGGCGGGAGCTGCACCTGCCGCTCCTGCCACTGCTCGTCGGCACGGTCGGCATCCTCGTGTCGTCGTACTACTCGGGGCCCGAGGCGCTGCTCGTGTCCTTCATGCTCACGGTCGCGGGCGCCGTGGTGTGGCGCGTGATCGACGGGTCCGGCACGGCGGCGGTGCGCGACGCCGCGGCGGCCACGTTCGCCGCGGCCTACCTGCCGTTCATGGCGGGCTTCGTCATGCTCATGCTCGCCGCCCCGGACGGGCGCGTGCGCGTGCTGCTGTTCATCCTCCTCGCCGTCGCGAACGACGTCGGCGGGTACGTCGCGGGCGTGCTGTTCGGCCGGCACCCGCTCGCGCCCTCGGTGAGCCCCAAGAAGTCCTGGGAGGGTCTCGCGGGGTCGTTCGTCCTCGCGACCGCTGTCGGCGTCGTCGGCGCGGTCGTGGGCCTCGGCGCGAGCCCTCTCATCGGCGTGGCGCTCGGCGTCCTGGCCCCCCTGACGGCCACCGTGGGCGACCTCGCGGAGTCCATGATCAAGCGGGACCTAGAATTGAAGGACATGGGGTCGCTCCTGCCCGGCCACGGAGGCATCCTGGACCGGCTGGACTCCATGCTCCTCACCGCCCCGTTCGTGTACGTCCTGCTCGCGCTGGCCGTCTGATCTCCCGCGGGCGCCCTGTCCGCGACACCCCCCACGCTTGGACCTCCTCATGACCGTCCGTTCCGTCCGCCCCTCCGCGGAGTCGAAGCCCCTCCCGCTCGTCATGTCCGCGCCGCGGCGCGGCAAGCCGCCGCGCCACTTCGCCGACCTCGCGCCCGAGGAGGTGCGGGACGCCGTCGTCGAGCTCGGCGAGAAGCCGTTCCGTGCCAAGCAGCTCGCGACGCACTACTACGCGCACCTCACGCGGGACCCCGAGGCGATGACGGACCTGCCGAAGGCGACGCGGGACGCGCTGGCGGAGGCGCTGTTCCCGCCGCTGCTCACCGCCGCGCGCCGCATGGAGGCCGACGGCGGCACGACCGTCAAGACGCTGTGGCACCTGTTCGACGGCGCGAAGGTCGAGTCGGTGCTCATGCGCTACCCGCAGCGCACGACCCTGTGCGTGTCGAGCCAGGCGGGCTGCGGCATGGCGTGCCCGTTCTGCGCGACCGGCCAGCTCGGCCTCACGCGCAACCTCTCCGTGGCGGAGATCGTCGAGCAGGTGCGCGCGGCGGCCCGCTCGCTCGCCGACGGCGAGATCCCCGGGGGCCCGGCGCGCCTGAACAACCTCGTGTTCATGGGCATGGGCGAGCCGCTCGCGAACTACAAGGCCGTCATGGGCACCGTGCGGCGCCTCGTCGCGCCGGCGCCGGACGGCCTGGGGATGTCCGCGCGCAACATCACGGTCTCGACGGTCGGCCTCGTCCCGGCGATGCGCAAGCTCGCCGACGAGGGCATCCCGGTGACGCTCGCGCTGTCGCTGCACGCCCCCGACGACGACCTGCGCGGCGAGCTCGTGCCGATCAACACGCGGTGGAGCGTCGACGAGGCGCTCGACGCGGCGCGGCACTACTTCGAGGTGACCGGGCGCCGCGTGAGCATCGAGTACGCGCTCATCAAGGACATGAACGACCACGCGTGGCGCGCGGACCTGCTCGGCGAGAAGCTCAACGCGCGCGGTCGCGGCTGGGTGCACGTCAACCCGATCCCGCTCAACCCCACCCCGGGCTCGATCTGGACGGCCAGCGACCCTGCCGTCGAGGCGGAGTTCGTGGCACGATTGCGCGGGCACGGGATCCCGACGACGATCCGTGACACCCGCGGCAGTGACATCGACGGCGCCTGCGGGCAGCTCGCTGCAGAGGAGGACGAGTGAGTTCGCTGTTCACCACGGTCTCGAGGACCCGGAACGGGTACGACCCCGAGGAGGTCGACGAGTTCTTCGAGCACGCGCGCGACGTGTACGAGGGTCGCGTGGCGGACCGTCTGACCAGCACCGACATCCAGGCGTCGGTCTTCGACCTGGTCCGCGGCGGGTACGACACGCACGAGGTCGACGCCGCGCTCGACCGTCTCGAGGGCGCGTTCATCGCGCGCCAGCGCGCCGAGTACGTGGCCGCGCACGGGCAGCAGGCGTGGATGAACGCGCTCGCCGAGCGGGCGCGCACGCTCTACGGCCGGCTCGGCCGCCCGGACGGCGAGAAGTTCGCCCTCGCCGAGCGCGGCAAGCCCGCGTACGACATCGACGACGTCGACGACCTGTGCGACCGTCTCGTCGCCTACTTCGACCGGCAGGTGCCGATCACCGCGGCGGAGATCCGCTCGGCGACGTTCGGCCGCGCGCGTGGCCGCGACGGCTACGCGGAGGGCCCCGTCGACGCGTTCTTCGCCCGCGCCATCGAGGTGCTGCTCGGCGTCGAGTGACGGCCCGACCGTGACCCTCGACCCCCGGACGTCGTCGCACCGTCTCGTCCGGGGCGCCGCCGCGTGGCTGGCCGCGGTCAACGCCCGGCACCCGTGGGACCACAACGCCCACTTCCACCGCTGGGTCGTGCGCCGGGTGCCGCGCGGCGCACGGGTCGTGCTCGACGTCGGGTGCGGCGCGGGCGCGCTCGTCGGCGCGCTGCGCGGGCGCGCGGCGGAGGTGCACGGCGTCGACGCGGACCCGGGCATGGTCGCCGCCGCGACGGCGCGGCACGCGGGCGACCCGCACGTGACGGTGCGGCTGGCGAGGTTCGACGACGTCCGGGGGCCGGGCGACGTCCGCGCGCCCGAGCCCGGGCGCGCCGCGCCCGACGCGTACGACGCGGTGACGATGGTCGCCGTCCTGCACCACCTCGAGCTCGAGCCGGCGCTCCGGCACGCCCGGGACCTCCTCGCCCCGGGCGGCCGGCTGCTCGTCGTCGGCCTGGCGCGGGTCCGGACCGGTCGCGACCTCGCGGTCGACCTCGTCTCGGCCGTGCTCAACCCTCTCGTCGGCCTCGTCCGTCACCCGCGGCGCGCCCGCCCGGGCGAGACCGTGCCGTGGACGCGCGGGATGCCGGTGCGCGACCCGGAGCACTCGGTCGACGAGATCGCGCGCGTCGCGCGCGCGGTCCTGCCCGGCGCGCGCGTGCGGCGCCGGCTCTTCTTCCGCTGGACGCTCGCGTGGACGGCGCGCTGACCGGCGTGCTGACCGGCGCTCGGGCGGCCGGGACGTCCGCGCGCGCCCCGAGGTCCTGGGAGGATGGGCCCATGCCCGACACCACCCTGCGCAGCACTCCCCGCACCGTGACGATCCTCGGCTCGACGGGCTCGATCGGCACCCAGGCGATCGACGTCGTCCGCAGGCACCCGGACCGGTTCCGCGTCGACGCGCTCTCCGCGGGCGGCGGCGACGTGGACCTGCTCGCACGCCAGGCCGTCGAGACGGGCGCGCGAGCCGTCGGCGTGGCGGACCCGGCCCGGGTCGACGACCTCGTCGCGGCCCTGGCCGCCGCGTCCGCGGGCGGCGACGTCCCCGAGGTGCTCGCCGGCCCGGACGCGGCCGCGGACCTCGCGGGCCGGGGGAGCGACGTCGTGCTCAACGGCGTCACGGGGTCCGTCGGCCTCGGCCCGACGCTCGCGGCCCTGCGCGCCGGCTCGACGCTCGCGCTCGCGAACAAGGAGTCGCTCGTGGCCGGGGGCGCGCTCGTGCGCGCGGCGCAGCAGCGCCCCGACCAGATCGTGCCCGTGGACTCCGAGCACTCGGCGATCGCCCAGTGCCTGCGGTCCGGCACGCGCGCGGAGGTGCGACGGCTGATCCTCACCGCGTCGGGGGGCCCGTTCCGCGGCTGGGACGCCGACGCCGTGAAGTCCGCGACCGTCGACCAGGCCCTCGCGCACCCCACGTGGGCGATGGGCCCGGTCGTCACGGTGAACTCCGCGAGCCTCATGAACAAGGGCCTCGAGCTCATCGAGGCGCACCTGCTGTTCGACGTCCCGGCCGACGACATCACGGTCGTCGTGCACCCGCAGTCCGTGGTGCACTCCATGGTCGAGTTCGTCGACGGCTCCACGATCGCGCAGGCGTCGCCGCCGGACATGCGCCTGCCCATCGCCCTCGGCCTCTCGTGGCCCGACCGGCTCGACCCCGTGACCCCGCCGTGCGACTGGACGGCGGCCACGTCGTGGACGTTCGAGCCGCTCGACGACGCGGCGTTCCCGGCCGTGGGGCTCGCGCGCGCGGCGGTCGCGGCGAGCGCGACGCACCCCGCCGTGTACAACGCGGCGAACGAGGAGGCCGTCGCCGCGTTCCTCAGCGGACGCGCAGGTTTCGGTGACATCGTGACGACCGTGGACCGCGTGCTCGCGGCGCACGACGGAACCCCCGCGGACGCCGTGACGTTGGACCACGTGGCGGACGCCGAGGCGTGGGCGCGCGCCCGCGCGAACGAGCTGCTGGACCGCCGCTGAGCGCGGTCGGGCGGCGACCGACGACGAGAACGACCGAGTGAGGACCGTATGGCTTGGGTGATCGGCATCGCCGTCTTCGTGGTGGGCCTGGTGGTCTCCATCGGCCTGCACGAGATCGGCCACATGGTGCCCGCGAAGCGGTTCGGCGTCCGGGTGAGCCAGTACATGGTCGGGTTCGGCCCGACGCTGTGGTCGCGCACGAAGGGCGAGACGGAGTACGGCCTCAAGGCGGTCCCGCTCGGCGGCTACGTGCGGCTCGTCGGCATGTACCCGCCCGCACCGGCCGGAGCGCGTCCACGACGGAACGGCTTCTTCTCGCAGGTCGTCGCCGACGCGCGGGACGCGAGCACGGAGGAGATCCGCCCCGGTGAGGAGCACCGGGCGTTCTACAACCTCTCCGCGCCCCAGAAGGTCGTCGTCATGCTCGGCGGCCCCGTCATGAACCTGCTCGTCGCCGTGGTGCTCACGCTCGTCGTCGCCGTGGGCATCGGCGTGCCGACGGTGACAACGACGGTCGGCGCCGTCACGCCGTGCGTCCCCGCGGCCGTGACAGCGGAGCAGAGCAAGTGCGGCGCGACCGACCCGCAGTCGCCGGCGGCCGCCGCCGGCCTCGAGGCGGGCGACACGATCGTCGCGTTCGACGGCGTCCCGGTCGACTCGTGGGACGAGCTGTCGGGAGCGATCCAGGGCGCCGCCGACGAGACCGTGCCCGTCGTGGTGGAGCGTGACGGGCAGCGGGTCGAGCTCACCATGACGCCGGTCCCCGTCGAGCGGCAGGTGGTCGCGGCGGACGGCACCCCCGTGGTCGACGACGCGGGCGAGCCCGTCACGGAGCCCGCGGGGTACGTCGGGTTCACGCCGACCGCGGAGCGCCGGTCGGCCGGCGTCGGCCCCGCGCTCGAGCTGACGTGGCAGCAGGTCAGCGGCACCGTGGGCATCATCGCGACCCTCCCCGTCAAGGTCGCCGACGCCGCGTCCGCCGCGTTCGGCGGGGGCGAGCGGGACCCGAACGGCGTCGTGAGCATCGTCGGGGTCGGGCAGATCGCCGTCGCCATCGCCGACAGCGACAACGCCGTGGTGACGCAGGTCGCGGGGTTCCTCTCGCTGCTCGCCGCGCTCAACGTCGCGCTCTTCGTGTTCAACCTCATCCCGCTCCTGCCGCTCGACGGCGGGCACGTGGTGAACGCGCTCTACGAGGGGGCCAAGCGCACCGTCGCCCGGGTGCGGGGGCTCCCGCGCCCGGGTCCCGCGGACGTCGCCCGGATGATGCCGGTCGCGTACGTGATGTTCTTCGTCCTGCTCGGGGTCGGGGCGGTGCTCATCCTCGCCGACGTCCTGAACCCGATACGGCTCACCTAGCGCCGCCGACCGCGGTCGGCGTGCGCGCGCCCGGCGTCTCGCGCGTGGAGGGTCCGCGAAGATGTGCCGGACCCGGCGGGAAGGTGACGTCCCGGACACCCCCGACGTGCGGCGTCGGACGCCCGGCGGGGGATACTAGGGGCGTGAGCGTACCCATCAACCTCGGAATGCCTGCCGCCCCTCCGCCGGTCCTCGCGCCGCGACGTGCCAGTCGCAAGATCAAGGTCGGCAAGGTCGAGGTCGGCGGCGACGCACCGATCAGCGTCCAGTCCATGACGACGACCCCGACGACGGACATCAACGCGACGCTCCAGCAGATCGCGGAGCTCACCGCGTCGGGCTGCGACATCGTGCGCGTGGCCGTGCCGAGCGCGGACGACGCGCTCGCGCTGCCGGCGATCGCGAAGAAGTCGCAGATACCCGTCATCGCGGACATCCACTTCCAGCCCAAGTACGTGTTCGCCGCGATCGACGCGGGCTGCGCCGCGGTGCGCGTGAACCCGGGCAACATCCGCAAGTTCGACGACCAGGTCAAGGAGATCGCCAAGGCCGCCTCCGACGCCGGTGTGTCGCTGCGCATCGGCGTCAACGCCGGCTCGCTCGACCCGCGCCTGCTCGCGAAGTACGGCAAGGCGACGCCCGAGGCGCTCGTCGAGTCGGCCGTGTGGGAGGCGTCGCTCTTCGAGGAGCACGACTTCCACGACTTCAAGATCTCGGTCAAGCACAACGACCCGGTCGTCATGGTGCGCGCGTACGAGCTGCTCGCCGAGGCGGGCGACTGGCCGCTGCACCTCGGCGTGACCGAGGCAGGCCCGGCGTTCCAGGGCACGATCAAGTCCGCGACGGCGTTCGGCGCGCTGCTGAGCAAGGGCATCGGCGACACGATCCGCGTCTCCCTCTCGGCCCCGCCGGTCGAGGAGGTCAAGGTCGGCAACCAGATCCTCCAGGCGCTCAACCTGCGCCCCCGCAAGCTCGAGATCGTCTCGTGCCCCTCGTGCGGCCGCGCCCAAGTGGACGTCTACACGCTCGCGGAGAAGGTCACCGCCGGCCTGGAGGGCATGGAGGTGCCGCTGCGCGTCGCCGTCATGGGCTGCGTCGTCAACGGCCCGGGCGAGGCGCGCGAGGCCGACCTCGGCGTCGCGTCGGGCAACGGCAAGGGCCAGATCTTCGTCAGGGGCGAGGTCGTCAAGACGGTGCCCGAGTCGCTGATCGTCGAGACGCTCATCGAGGAGGCGCTGCGCATCGCGGAGACCATGACGCCGGAGAACGACGCCCAGGCCGGACCCCCGGTCGTCACGGTCGGCTGACGTCCCCGTGGCCCGCTGGCGTCCGTCCGTCCCGGCGTTGCGGGCACGGGCGCGTACCGGGCCCGACGCGCGGGCGCGCGTCCTCCTCGACGCGGACGTCCCGGAGGCGCTCGCGGTGTGCGCGGGCGACCCGGTCGCGTCGACGCTCGCGGCGGCACGGCTCGTCGTCGCCCAGCGTGCGGGCCTGCACGCCGCGGGTGGCCAGGCGTGGGGCTTCCCCGCGGCCGGGCCGCTCGAGGCCGTGTGCTGGGCGGGCGCGAACCTCGTCCCGGTGGTGCCCCGGACCCTCGACGCGTCACGCGCCGACGCGGCGGTCACGGCGTTCGCCGAGCTCGCGCGCCACGCGGGGCGGCGCTCGTCCTCGGTCGTGGGGGAGCGGGACGCGGTGCTGGCGCTGTGGGACCTGCTCGCCCCGCACTGGCCGAGCCCGCGCGAGGTCCGCGCGAACCAGCCGTCGCTCGCGATCGACCGCGAGCCGGACGTCGCACCGGACCCGGGCGTGCGCCGCTCCGTCCCGGCGGAGGTGCCGATCGTGCTCCCGGCGTGCGTGGCGATGTTCACCGAGGAGGTCGGCTACTCGCCCGTCGAGGGCGGAGGGCGCGCGTACGAGGAGCGCGTGCGCTCGCTCGTGCTCGCCGGCCGCTCGTTCGTCCGGACGGCGGGGGAGCCCGAGGGCGCGCCGCACGTCGTGTTCAAGGCCGAGCTCGGCGCGGTGACTCCGCTCGTCGCGCAGGTGCAGGGCGTGTGGGTCGACCCGCGGTACCGCGGCCAGGGCCTCGCGGCGCCCGGGATGGCCGCCGTCGTGCGGCTCGCGCGCGAGGCGCACGGGGACGGCGCGGCCGGGCACAGCCCGCCCGTCGTCTCGCTCTACGTCAACGACTACAACGCGCGTGCGCTCGCCACGTACCGGCGGGTCGGGTTCGAGCAGGTCGGCACGTACGCGACCGTGCTGTTCTGAGTCCGGCGCCCGCGCCCGGCCTCACTTGAGCAGGCGCGACATCCGGCGGTCGGCGAGGACCTGCCCGCCCGTCTGGCACGTCGCGCAGTACTGCAGGCTGCGGTCGGCGAAGCTCACCTCGCGCACCGTGTCCCCGCACACGGGGCACGGCAGCCCCGTGCGTCCGTGCACGCGCATCCCCGCGCGCTTGGCGTCCTTGAGCTCGGCGGCCGGCTTGCCCGACGACGCCGAGCCCGCCTCGGCGAGCACCTCGCCCACGGCGGCGTGCACGCGGGCGACCTCGTCGGCCGTGAACGAGCGCGTCAGCTTGAACGGGCTCGTCCGGGCCGCGTGGAGGATCTCGTCGGAGTAGGCGTTGCCGATCCCCGCGATCGACGACTGGTCGCGCAGCAGTCCCTTGACCTGCTGGTTGCGCGCCGCCATGAGCGCGCCGAGGGCCTCGGGCGTGAAGGCCGGGTCGAGCGGCTCGATCCCCAGCGTCTCGACGGCGCGCACCTCCTCGGGCCGGCGCACCACGTGGACGGCGAGCCGCTTGCGCGTCCCGGCCTCGGTGAGGTCGAAGCCCGACCCGTCGTCGAACCGCACGCGCAGCGCGAGCACCGCGGCCTTGCCGCCGCCGCCCCCGCCGAGGCGCGGGCGCACCGGCGTCGTCGGGGCTTTCTCCGACCAGCGCAGCCACCCGGCCCGGGCGAGGTGGAACACGAGGTGGAGCTCGGCGTCGGGCTCCGTGGTCGCCGGGCCGCCCGGAGGCTGCGCGAGCACCAGGTCGAGCCACTTGCCGTGCCGTCGCGCCCCCGCGACGACCCGGCCGACGAGCGCCGTCACCGGCGGGTCGAACGTCTTGAGCGCGGCGATCTGCGCGACGTCCGCGGCGACGACCGTGCGGCCGGTCGCGCGGTCGTCGAGGAACCGGACGAGGGCCTCGACCTCGGGCAGCTCGGGCATGGGGACATCCTCCCCGCCGGTAGGGTGGGGCGCATGTCTTCCGTCACGTCCGGCGCGACCGCCGCGGGCTCCACCCGTGTCCAGGGCGCCGACCTCCTGCGCCTGTCCACCCTCTTCGTCCGGACGCTGCGCGAGGACCCGGCCGACGCCGAGGTCGCGAGCCACAAGCTCCTCGTGCGGGCGGGCTACATCCGTCGCGCCGCCCCCGGCATCTACACCTGGCTCCCGCTCGGCCTGCGCGTGCTGCGCAAGGTCGAGGCCGTGGTCCGCGAGGAGATGGCGGCCGCGGGCGCGCAGGAGGTGCACTTCCCGGCGCTGCTGCCCAAGGAGCCGTACGAGGCGACGGGCCGTTGGACGGAGTACGGACCCAACATCTTCCGGCTCAAGGACCGCAAGGAGGCCGACTACCTCCTCGCGCCCACGCACGAGGAGATGTTCACGCTCCTCGTCAAGGACCTGTACTCGTCGTACAAGGACCTGCCGCTGACGATCTACCAGATCCAGACCAAGTACCGCGACGAGGCGCGCCCGCGCGCGGGCCTCATCCGCGGCCGCGAGTTCGTCATGAAGGACGCGTACTCGTTCGACACCACCGACGAGGGCCTCGCGCGCTCGTACGAGGCGCAGCGCGCGGCGTACCGGCGCATCTTCGACCGGCTCGGTCTCGAGTACGTGATCGTCGCCGCGACGTCCGGCGCCATGGGAGGCTCGCGCTCGGAGGAGTTCCTCACCCCGACCGCGATCGGCGAGGACACGTTCGTGCGCTCGCCGGGCGGGTACGCGGCCAACGTCGAGGCGGTCGTCACGCCCGTCCCCGAGGACGTCGACTACGCCGACGCCCCGGCCGCGCACGTCGAGGACACGCCCGACACCCCGACGATCGAGTCGCTCGTCGCGCTCGCGAACGCGCGCTTCCCGCGACCCGACCGCGCGTGGACGGCGGCGGACACGCTGAAGAACGTCGTGCTCGCGCTCACCCACCCCGACGGCCGCCGCGAGGTCGTCGTCGTCGGGCTGCCCGGCGACCGCGAGGTGGACCTCAAGCGCGTCGGCGCGGCGTTCGAGCCCGCCGAGGTCGAGCCCGCCACGGACGCCGACTTCGCCGCGCACCCCGAGCTCGTCAAGGGCTACATCGGCCCGCAGGTCCTCGGCCCGAACGCGCGCCGCGAGGCGCCCGCGGACGCGACCCTCGCCGAGGGCGAGGTGCCCGAGCGGCACTCGGTGCGCTACCTCCTCGACCCGCGCGTCGTCGCGGGCACGCGCTGGATCACCGGCGCGAACGAGCCCGGCAAGCACGTGTTCGACCTCGTGGCCGAGCGCGACTTCGCCGCCGACGGCACCGTCGAGGCCGCCGAGGTGCGCGCGGGCGACCCCGCGCCCGACGGGTCGGGCCCGCTCGAGCTCGCGCGAGGCATCGAGATCGGCCACATCTTCGCGCTCGGGCGCAAGTACGCCCAGGCGCTGGGCCTCACCGTGCTCGACGAGAACGGCAAGCAGGTCGTCGTGACCATGGGCTCGTACGGCATCGGCGTCACGCGCGTGCTCGCGGCGCTCGCGGAGGCCAACCACGACGACGCCGGGCTGGCGTGGCCCGCGCACGTCGCGCCGGCGCACGTGCACGTGCTCGCCACGGGCAAGGACGCGAGCGTGTTCGAGGAGGCCGAGCGCCTCGCGACCGAGCTCACGGCCCGGGGCGTCGAGGTCGTCTACGACGACCGTCCCAAGGTCTCGCCCGGTGTGAAGTTCAAGGACGCCGAGCTGCTCGGCGTGCCCCTCCTGCTCGTCGTGGGCCGCGGTCTCGCCGACGGCGTCGTCGAGGTCCGCCCGCGTGCGGGCGAGTCGGTCCAGGTGCCGGTCGCGGACGCCGTCGAGCACGTCGCGGCGCGCGTGGCCGAGCTGCTCGGCTGACGCGCCGCGCGGGGGGACCGGTGCGCCGGTCCTCCCGCGCCGCGGCGTCACCCTCGTGGCGTCACCTTCGTGGCATCACCGGTGTTGGTGTCGGTGGCGTCGCTCCTGCGGCGGCACCTGCGGGCGTCAGCCCGCGGCCCGTTCCGGGAGCCCGGGGAACGCGACGGGCTCGGCGCCCCACGCGACCGCGCTCGCCCACGTCTCCGCGAGGAGCGCGACCGCGGCGGACCGTGACGACGCGGCGGCGGTGGCGACGAGGCTCGCGTACGTCTGCGCGAGGTCGGACTCGACCTGACGCGCGAGCGCGGCGGCGTCCTGGTCGTCGGTGAGCGCGTAGGCGACGCGCCGCGGGTCCTGCGCGGTCCCGTCCGTGCCCGCGACCACCGCCCACGCCTGGGCGCGCGCCCGGTGCTCGGCCGCGCGCGCGACGGCGGCGGTGCGCACGTCCCCCTCGGTCTGGGCCGCGCGCACCTCGTAGCCGTACCCGGCGGCGTCCTCGCTCTCGACGAGCGTCGCGAGGTCCGCGGCGCCGACCCCCGCCGGCGCGTCCTCGACGACGGGCGCGGGCGGGACCGCGACGTCCGGGACGGTCGAGCCGGTGACCGTGGCGAGCCGCTGCGCCGAGAGGTGCTCGGACGCCGCGACGGACGCGAGGAGGCGCGCGAGCCCGGCGTCGGGCACGACGTCGGCCGAGGCGCCGGCGCGCTGCGCGGCGTCGACGAGCGCCGTGACCACGTCGTCGGTCGTGACGTCGCCGGTCGCGACGTCGCCGGTCGTGACGTCGCCGGTCGTGACGCCGTCGGTCGCGGCCTCCTCCGGCGCGGGCTCGTCCGGTGCGCCGTGCGCACCCTCCGGCGCGCCGTCGTCGGGGTCGAGGAGGTCGCCCAGGCCCGAGTCGTAGACGCCGCCGAGCGCGTCGGCGTGCTGCGTCGCGAACGTGGACGCCTGCTCGAGCACCTCCAGGGCCGCCGGGTCGGTGACGAGCGGCGTGACGTCCGCCACGAGACCGGCGACCGCGAGCGCGTCGTCCACGGCGCCCGCGCGCGCCGTCTCGACCGCGTCGGGGGAGGGCTCCGCGGGCGGCGGCGTCTCGAGGCGGACGCCGCACCCGGCCGCCAGGACGCTCGTCGCGAGGACCGCCGCGAGCACCGGCACGACGGCGTGCGCCCGGCGGCTCGTGCGGGCCGCGCGGGGCCGTGGGGGCCGTGCCGCGGCGTCGTCCGGGGTCGCGTGGGGAGTCATCGGGGGCGATGATGTCACGTTCGGGGCCCGCGAGTCGTTAGGCTGGTCCCCGGTCGAACGTCCCGGCGAGCGGATCGCCGGGAGAACCGCGACAACAACACACCGGTCGTCTGGGTACCCGGCGTGGGACACGGACAGGAGCTGAGTGATGGCAGGGCAGGCGGGCGGTCAGCCCGGCAAGGCATCAGGAGGCGACGCGGCGACGCACGCGCTCCGCGAGAGCGTCCGCGAGGCCGTCGAGCCCGCGGTCCGCGACGCAGGACTCCACCTTGAGGACGTCGCGGTGTCGCGCGCCGGCGCGCGGTCGGTGGTGCGGGTGGTGCTCGACCTCCCGGACGACGTCGAGGGCAACCTCGACCTCGACACCGTGGCCGAGGCGACGCGCCCGATCTCGACCGCGCTCGACGCGGTCGACCGGCTCCACGGTGCGTACACGCTCGAGGTCTCCACGCCCGGCACCGACCGCCCGCTCACCGAGCCGCGCCACTTCCGCCGCGCGCGCGGCCGTCTCGTGCGCCTCGTGCTCGCCGACGGCGGCACGGTCGAGGGGCGCCTGCGGTCCGGCTCCCCGGTCGAGACCGAGCTGCACCTGGACGTCCCCGGCAAGCGCGGGGTCGTGACGGAGCGCGTCGTGCCCCTGGCGGACGTCGTCCGTGGCCACGTGGAGGTCGAGCTCAGGCGTGCGCTCGAGGCGGACCTGCCCGGGCTCGACGACGCGGACGACGCCTCGACCGACGACACGACCGCCCACGACGAGGAGGCCTGACGATGGACGTGGACATGAGCGCGCTGCGCCTGCTGGAGCGCGAGAGGGACATCAGCCTCGACGTCCTGGTCGCCGCGATCGAGCAGGCCCTGCTGTCGGCCTACCACCGGACCCCGGACGCGTACACCCGCGCGCGCGTCGAGCTCGACCGCAAGACGGGGCACGTGACCGTGTGGGCGCGCGAGGAGCTGCCCGCGCCCGAGTCCGACGACCCCGACGCGCCGCGCGGCCCGGTCGAGTACGGTCCCGAGTTCGACCACACCCCGGCCGACTTCGGCCGGATCGCCACGTCGACGGCGCGTCAGGTCATCGTGCAGCGCCTGCGCGACGCGGAGGACGACCAGATCCTCGGCACGTTCCGCGGCAAGGAGGGCGAGGTCCTCGCGGGCGTCATCCAGCAGGGGCGCGACCCGCGCGTCGTGCTCGTCGACGTCGGCGGCACGGAGGCCGTGCTCCCGCCCCACGAGCAGGTGCCGACCGAGGAGTACGTGCACGGCGAGCGGCTGCGCGCGTACGTGCTCGAGGTCGCGCGGGGAATGAAGGGCGCGCAGATCACGTTGAGCCGGACGCACCCGAACCTCGTGCGCAAGCTCTTCGAGCTCGAGGTGCCCGAGGTCGCGGACGGCTCGGTCGAGATCACCGCGATCGCCCGCGAGGCGGGCCACCGCACGAAGGTCGCGGTGCGGTCGCGCGTCCCGGGCCTGGGGGCCAAGGGCGCGTGCATCGGTCCGATGGGCTCGCGCGTGCGGGCCGTCATGGCCGAGCTGCACGGGGAGAAGATCGACATCGTCGACCACAGCGACGACCCGGCCCAGTTCGTGGCCAACGCGCTGTCCCCGGCGCGTGTGTCCTCCGTCACGGTCGTCGACGAGGCGGCTCGCGCCGCGCGCGTCGTCGTCCCGGACTTCCAGCTCTCGCTCGCGATCGGCAAGGAGGGGCAGAACGCCCGCCTCGCCGCCAAGCTCACGGGCTGGCGCATCGACATCCGCTCCGACGAGGGCGGCACGCCGGCCGAGGGGTCGGACGGGGCCGCTCCCGCAGGTCCTCGCACTGCCGACCGGTAGTCGCCGGGCGTGGAACGGTCACGGATGACGGGTCGGCGCGGTAGACTGTCATCGACCGGGCCGCGCGCCCGCACCTCGACCATGCCCCCGGACACCACGACCCGCCCCGTCCCGACGGGCCCGGGTCCTGTCCGCACGTGCGTCGGATGCCGGGAGCGCGACCTGCGGTCAGCTCTTCTCCGTCTGGTCCTCGACCGGTCCGGCGCGAGCACCGACGAGCCACGGCTCGCGGTGGACGCCGGGCGGTCGCTGCCGGGTCGCGGTGCGTGGCTCCACGCGTCGACCCGGTGCCTCGAGGCGGCGGAACGCCGGCGGGCCGTCCCGCGGGCCCTGCGCGTCGCGGGGCCCCTCGACCTCGCCGCGGTCCGCACCGCGATCGAGGCGCAGACGGAGGAGCACGGCTGAGCCATGCGTCACGGTCCCGCCCCACGGGACCGCACTGCACGACACGTCGACAAGGAAGCGGGTTAGAAGCCGATGGGCACCCGATGAGTACCCAGCGATGAGCACCCAGCACTAACGACGGTCCTCCCTGTCCGGGGCGGGCCGAGACAGGAGAGTTGTGGCAAAGGTCCGCGTCTACGAGCTCGCGAAGGAGCTCGGGGTGGAAAGCAAGACCATCATGACCAAGCTGACGGAGCTCGGTGAGTTCGTCCGCTCGGCATCCTCGACCATCGAGCCACCGGTGGTCCGCAAGCTGCGCGACGCCTTCCCCGCCGGGGGCGGCGGCGCGAGCAAGCCCGCGGCGGCACCCGCCCCCGCCCGTCCGGCCGCGCCGAAGCCGGCCCCGAAGCCCACGGCCAAGGCCGAGCCCGCCGCGCCCTCGGCGCCGGCTCCCGCGCCCGCCGCCCCGCGTCCCGCGGAGCCGCAGGCCCCGACCCCTGCCGCCCCGGCCCCTCAGGCCCCGGCACCGCAGGCCCCCGCCGCGCAGCGTCCCGCGCCTGCGCCGGGGCAGAAGAAGCCCACCGCGACCCCGAAGCCGGGTGGCGGCACGAACGCGCCCGCGCCCCGTCCCGGTGGCTCGGGTGCGCGTCCCGGCGCGCCGCGGCCGGGCAACAACCCGTTCGCCCCGAGCCAGGGCATGCCCCGGCAGGGCGGCCCGCGTCCCGGCGCCCCGCGCCCGGGCAACAACCCGTTCGCGTCGAGCCAGGGCATGCCCCGGCCCGGCCAGCGTCCCGAGCGCACCGAGGGTGCCGCGGCGGCGTCCGGCGAGCGTCCGGGCGGTCCCCGTCCGGGCGGGCCGCGTCCCGCTCCGCGCCCCGGCGGTCCGCGTCCCAACCCGGGCATGATGCCCGGCCGCACCTCCATCGGCCGTCCCGGTGAGCGTCCCGCCCCTGGTGGCCGTCCGGGCGGTGGCGGCGGAGGCCGCGGCGGTGGCGGCGGCTTCGGCGGTCGTCCCGGTGGCGGTGCCCCCGGCGGCGGCTTCGCGGGTCGTCCCGGTGGCGGCGGCCGCGGTGGCGCGGGTCGTGGTTCCACGCAGGGCGCCTTCGGGCGCGCCGGCGGTCGTCCGGTCCGCGGGCGCAAGTCGAAGCGCGCGAAGCGCCAGGAGTTCGAGCAGATGCAGGCGCCGTCGCTCGGCGGCGTGCAGGTTCCCCGCGGGAACGGCTCGACCGTCGTGCGTCTGCGCCACGGCTCCTCGCTCAACGACTTCGCCGACAAGATCGACGCGAACCCCGCGAGCCTCGTGACCGTCCTGTTCCACCTCGGCGAGATGGCGACGGCGACGCAGTCGCTCGACGAGGACACCTTCGGGACCCTCGCGGCCGAGCTCGGCTACGTCATCGAGATGGTCTCGGCCGAGGAGGAGGACCGCGAGCTGCTCGGGTCCTTCGACATCGACCTGGACGCCGAGCTCGAGGCGGAGGGCGACGACGAGCTCATGGCTCGTCCGCCGGTCGTCACGGTCATGGGTCACGTCGACCACGGAAAGACCAAGCTCCTCGACGCGATCCGCCAGACGGACGTCGTCGCGGGCGAGGCCGGCGGCATCACCCAGCACATCGGTGCGTACCAGGTGCGCCACGAGCACGAGGGCACCGAGCGGGCCATCACGTTCATCGACACCCCGGGTCACGAGGCGTTCACCGCCATGCGTGCCCGTGGTGCCCAGGTCACGGACATCGCGATCCTCGTGGTGGCCGCGGACGACGGCGTGATGCCGCAGACGATCGAGGCGCTCAACCACGCCCAGGCGGCGGACGTGCCGATCGTGGTCGCGGTCAACAAGGTGGACAAGGAGGGGGCGAACCCCGCCAAGATCCGCCAGCAGCTCACCGAGTACAACCTGGTGGCCGAGGAGTACGGCGGCGACACGATGTTCGTCGACGTGTCCGCGAAGCAGAACATGGGCATCGACGACCTCCTCGAGGCCGTCCTGCTCACGGCGGACGCCTCGCTCGACCTGCGCGCCAACCCGGACAAGGACGCGCGCGGTGTCGCCATCGAGGCGAACCTCGACAAGGGCCGCGGCGCCGTCGCGACCGTCCTGGTCCAGTCCGGCACGCTGCACGTCGGTGACGCGATCGTCGCCGGCACGGCCCACGGCCGCGTCCGCGCGATGTTCGACGAGCACGGCAACGCCGTGACCGAGGCGGGCCCTGCCCGTCCGGTCCTCGTGCTCGGTCTCGCGTCGGTGCCGAGCGCGGGCGACACGTTCCTCGTGGCGCCCGACGAGCGCACCGCGCGCCAGATCGCCGAGAAGCGCGAGGCCGCCGAGCGCGCCGCCCTCCTGGCCAAGCGCCGCAAGCGCATCAGCCTCGAGGACTTCACGCAGGCCCTCCAGCAGGGCAAGGTCGAGACCCTCAACCTCGTCCTCAAGGGCGACGTGTCCGGTGCCGTCGAGGCCCTCGAGGACGCGCTGCTCAAGATCGACGTGGGCGACGAGGTCCAGCTGCGTGTCATCCACCGCGGTGTGGGTGCCATCACGCAGAACGACGTCAACCTCGCGACGGTCGACAACGCGATCATCATCGGCTTCAACGTGAAGTACGGCGAGCGCGTCGAGGACCTGGCCGAGCGCGAGGGCGTCGACGTCCGCTTCTACTCGATCATCTACCAGGCGATCGAGGACGTGGAGGCCGCGCTCAAGGGCATGCTCAAGCCGGAGTACGAGGAGGCCCAGCTGGGCACCGCGGAGATCCGCGAGATCTTCCGCTCCTCGAAGTTCGGCAACATCGCCGGGTCGATCGTCCGCTCGGGCGAGATCCGCCGCAACGCCAAGGCGCGGGTCCTGCGCGACGGCAAGGTCATCGGGGACAACCTCACGGTCGAGTCGCTCAAGCGGTTCAAGGACGACGCGACCGAGGTCCGCGAGGGCTTCGAGTGCGGTATCGGTCTGGGCTCGTTCAACGACCTCCAGGTCGGCGACACGATCGAGACGTTCGAGATGCGCGAGAAGCCGCGCTCCTGACGCTCGTCACGCCCGGGGGCGGTCACGGTTCGTGGCCGCCCCCGGGCGTCTCTCCACCCGGGGCACGTCGGCGTCCGTTGTCGCCGGTGGCCGGAACGCTCGGCACGAAAGGAAGAAGACATGGTCGACAACCCTCGGGCGAGGAAGCTCGCCGACCGCATCAAGGAGATCGTCGCGCAGCTCCTCGACACGCGGATCAAGGACCCGCGCCTCGGGTTCGTCACCGTGACGGACGTGCGCGTCACGGGCGACCTGCAGAACGCCTCGGTGTTCTACACGGTCTACGGCTCGGACGAGGAGCGGGCCGGGACGGCCGCGGCGCTCGAGAGCGCGAAGGGCCTCATCCGGTCCGAGGTCGGCAAGCAGACGGGGATCCGCCTGACGCCGACGATCGAGTTCCACCTGGACTCGGTCCCCGAGACGGCCGCGCACCTCGACGCCGCGCTCGTCGAGGCGCGTCGCCGCGACGCGGAGCTCGCGGCCCTGCGCGAGGGGAAGACCTTCGCCGGGGACGCGGACCCGTACCGCACGGCGGAGGACGACGAGGCGGACGAGGGCTGACCTCGCCCGACCGCGGACGAAGGGCCGGTGGCGGCACGCAGCGCGTGCGGTCACCGGCCCTTCGTCGTGCCCGGGGGACGGTCAGCGCCCGGCGCCCCGCGGGAGGAAGAGCCCGGCGGCGGTCGCGACGGCGAGCACGACGGTCCCGACAACGAGGGCCGGGACCAGCCCGGTCGCGAAGGCGGTCGGCGTGAGCGCGCCTCCCGCGGCGAGGAACACCGCGGTGAGCAGGGCGACGCCGAGCGCGACGCCGATCTCCCGCAGGGTCGCGTTGACGCTGCTCGCGGTCGCGTGGTCGGCGTCCGCGACCCCGGCGAGCACCGCCGTCGCGACGGGTGCGAACGTCAGGCCCATGCCGACCCCGGCGAGGACGAACGCCGGGACGAGCGTGCCGTAGACGGTGGGGTCGGCGTCCAGGAGGACGGCCATCCAGCCGAGCGCGACGGTCTGCAGCGCGAGGCCGGTGACGACGAGCGGGCGCACGCCGACCCGGGATGCGAGCACGCCCGCGAGCGGCGCGACGACCATGGGCGCGGCCGTCCAGGGGAGGGTCCGGACGCCGGCCTCGAGCGGGGAGTACCCCTGGCCCACCTGGAGGAACTGGGTGAGCAGGAACACCGCGCCGAACATCCCGACCGCGAACGCGAGGCTCGCGACGTTGGCGGCGCTGAAGCTCCGCGAGCGGAACAGGCGCAGCGGGACGAGCGGGTGCGCCGTGCGGGACTCCCGCACGACGAAGAGCACGAGGAGCGTCACCGCGGCGGCGAGCGTCGCGAGGGTCGCGGCCGATCCCCAGCCGCGCCGCTCGGCGTCGACGACGCCCCACACGGCGAGCAGGACCCCGCCGCCGGCGAGGAGCAGGCCGGGCACGTCGAACGGCTGTCGGCGGCCGAAGGACTCGCGCAGCGCGGCGACCACGAGGGGCACGCCGACGGCCGCGACCGGAACGTTGAGCCAGAAGATCGCCTGCCAGCTCAGCCCTTCGACGACGGCGCCGCCCACGAGGGGGCCGAGGGCGACGCCGAGGCCGGAGACGCCGCCCCAGACGCCGATCGCGAGCGCGCGGCGCGCGGCCGGGACCGCCCCGACGAGGAGGGTGAGCGACAGCGGGAAGATCGCGGCCGCGCCCGCGCCCTGGATCGCGCGGGCCGCGACGAGCGCGCCCGGGGTGTCGGCGAGGGCGGCGGCCGCCGAGGCGATCGTGAACAGAGCGATGCCGCCGACGAAGACGCGGCGCCGGCCGAGGCGGTCGCCGAGCGCGGCCGCGGGCAGCATGAGCGTGGCGAACGCGAGCGTGTACGCGTTGACGAACCACTGGAGCTGCTCGACGGTCGGTCGGAGCGCCTCGGAGATCACGGGCAGCGCTCCGGTGACGACGAGGTTGTCGAGCGTCGCCATGAACATGGGCAGCGACGCCGCGACGAGGGCGAGCGCGACGGGCCGCGGGCGGCGCTCCGTCGCGGGCGGGGCGGTGGGCGCGTCCGCGGCGGGCGGGCGGCGCTCCGGGGCGTCCGCGACCGTCGCGCGGGCACCGGGTGGTGCGACGTGGGTCGAGGGGAGTGACATGGTCGGGGCCCCCGAGGCTGTAAGCATTGATTGATTACTACCTGAGCGACGCTAGTTATCGACTGATAACCTGTCAACCATGACCTCCGACGCACCGGCCCGGCGCATGACGCGCGACGAGCGCCGCGAGCAGATCCTCGACGCGGCGACCGCGGTGTTCGCCCGGGGCGGCTACGCGGGCACGAGCACCGACCAGGTCGCGCGCGCGGCGCAGGTGTCCCAGCCGTACGTCGTGCGGCTGTTCGGGACCAAGGAGGAGCTGTTCCGCGAGGTGTTCGACCGCGTCGCGAGCGAGATCGTCGCGCGGTTCGAGGCCGTCCCGCCCGGCCCCGGCGCGAAGGCGGCGATGGGCGAGGCGTACACGCGGCTCATCGCCGACCCGGACCAGCTCCGCGTCCTCATGCACGGGTTCGTGCTCGGCTCCGACCCGGTGCTCGGCACCCGGGCGCGCGAGGTGCTGGCCCGCGCGTTCGACCTGTACCGCACGCGCGCCAGGGCGAGCGACGAGGAGGCGCGCGACTTCGTGGCGCGCGGCATGCTGCTCAACACGCTGTTCGCCGTCCAGGCCCCGGCCCACGCGGACGACGACCCGGTGCTCGCGGTGCTCGTGCGGTGCACGGTCGACCCGTCGGACGGTCCCGGCCGCGCGGCGGCGGGAGAGGCCCGATGAGCGCGCGTACCGAGGGCCCGCGCGACCGTGCCCCGCGTCGGCCGACCGCGCCCGACGGCCTGGTCGTCGTCGACAAGCCGGGCGGGTGGACGAGCCACGACGTCGTCGGACGCGCCCGACGCCTCGCGGGCACGCGCAAGGTCGGCCACGCCGGCACGCTCGACCCGATGGCCACGGGCGTGCTCGTGCTCGGCGTCGGCCGCGCGACCAAGCTGCTCACGTACGTCGTCGGCGCCGACAAGGACTACGACGCGACGATCCGGCTCGGCGCCGCCACGACGACCGACGACGCCGAGGGCGAGCTCGTCGCCGGGGCCGACGCGTCCGGCGTCGCGCGCGCGGACCTCGAGCGCGCGGTCGCCGACCTCACGGGCGAGATCCTCCAGGTGCCGAGCACGGTGAGCGCGATCAAGGTCGACGGGAAGCGTGCCTACGCCCGGGCCCGTGCGGGCGAGGACGTCGCGCTCGCCGCGCGTCCCGTCGTCGTCTCGCGCTTCGACGTCCTCGACGTGCGTCCCGTGGCGCCGGGCGAGGCCGGTCTGCCCGACGACGCGCCGCCCGCGCTCGACGTGGACGTCGCCGTGACCGTGTCCTCGGGCACGTACGTGCGCGCCCTCGCGCGCGACCTCGGCGACGCCCTCGGGATCGGCGGGCACCTCACGGCGCTGCGCCGCACGCGCGTGGGCGGCTACGGGCTCGACGTCGCGTCGACGCTCGAGGACCTCGAGGCGCAGGCGGACCGGGACGGCGTCCTCGCGACGCTGCCCCTCGCCGACGCCGCGCGCGCGACGTTCCCCGTGCGCGAGCTCACCGCGCCGGAGGCGACGGCGCTGTCGTACGGGCAGTGGGTCCCCGCGACGGGGGCGCCCGGGACGACGGCGGCGATCTCCCCGGCGGGCGAGCTCGTCGCGCTCGTCGAGGACACCCGCCGCGGCGGCGCGGACCTCGCGCGACCCGTGCTCGTGCTCGCCCCCGCCTGACGCTCCGGTTCGGCGCCGGGCGCCGGGCGTGGCAGTCTTGTCCAGCGCGGTGCCGACGTCTCCCCGGCGGCCCGCCCGACCTCCGGCGGCGCGGTCGGCCCGCCCGGGCCGCACGTCGCCGGCCACCCGCTCACCTGAGGAGTTCTCGCGTGCACCTGTGGACGGACCTCAGCCAGGTTCCCCCGGGTTTCGGCCCGTCGGTCGTGACGATCGGCAACTTCGACGGCGTCCACCGCGGCCACGCCCAGGTGCTCGGTCGGATCGTCGACCTCGCCCGCGAGCGCGACGCTCGCGCCGTGGCGGTGACGTTCCACCCGCACCCGGCCGTCGTGCACCGCCCCGAGAGCGCGCCCGAGCTCATCACGGGCATCGCCGACCGGGTCGAGCTGCTCGCGGGGACGGGTCTCGACGCCGTCCTGCTCGTCGAGTACACGCTCGACTTCGCGCGCCAGACCCCCGAGGAGTTCGTGCGCACCTACCTCGTCGACGGGCTGCACGCCGGGGCCGTCGTCGTCGGGCACGACGTCCGGTTCGGGCGCGACAACGCGGGCACCATGGCGACGATGGTCGAGCTCGGCGCGCGCCACGGCTTCGACGTCGTGGCGATCGACGACGTCGGCCAGCACCAGGGGGTGCCCGTCACCGACGAGGCGACTCCCGGTGACTCGCAGGTGCGGTGGTCCTCCACGGGCGTGCGCGCGCTGCTCGCGGCGGGCGACGTGCGCGAGGCCGCGCGCATCCTCGGGCGGGCGCACCGCGTGCGCGGCACGGTCGTGCACGGCGACGCGCGCGGCCGCGAGCTCGGCTTCCCCACGGCGAACCTCGGCGCGATCAGCGGCATGGTTCCCGCCGACGGCGTGTACGCGGGCTGGCTCGAGCGGCCCCAGCTCGCGAGCGCCGACCCCGGGCACCCGGACGTGCGGCTCCCGGCCGCGATCTCGATCGGGACCAACCCGACGTTCGACGGGGTGGAGCGCCGCGTCGAGGCCTACGTGCTCGACCGCGCGGACCTCGACCTCTACGACGAGGACGTCGTCCTGGAGCTCGTCGAGCGGCTGCGCCCCACGCTGCGCTTCGACGGGATCGAGCCCCTCGTCGCCCAGATGCACGACGACGTCGCGCGCGCCCGCGAGATCCTCGCCGCGGACGCGGGGTCCACGGGGCCCGCGACCGAGGCCTGACGGTGCCGTCCTCGGCTCCCGTCCTCGAGGCGCGCGGCCTGCGCGTCGGCTACGCGGACGTCGCGGTCTGCGCGCCCGTCGACCTCACGGTGGCGCCCGGCGACCTCGTGGTCGTCATCGGGGCGAACGGCAGCGGCAAGTCGACGCTCCTGCGCACGGTCCTCGGCCTGCAGGCGCCGCTCGGCGGCGTCGTGCGAGCGTTCGGGCGCGACGTCGACGAGCGCGAGCGGGACTTCCGCGCGCGCGTCGCGGGCGTGCTCGACGACGACGCGTTCTTCCCCGCGCTCACCGTGCGCGAGCACCTCGTGCTCGTCGCGCGCGGGCACGGCGTGGCCCGGGCGGGCGCCGTCGTCGACGCCCTCCTGGACCGGTTCGGGATCGCCGACCAGGCGGGCGCGCTGCCGTCGGCGCTCTCGTCGGGCCAGCGCCGCCGCTTCCTCCTCGCGTCGGGGTTCGCGCGCCCGCGCGAGCTGCTCGTGCTCGACGAGCCCGAGCAGCGCCTCGACCCGGGGATGCGCGAGCGGCTCGCGGGCCTGCTCGTCGACGACGCCCGGGACGGCGTCGCGGTGGTCCTCGCGACGCACGACCCCGACCTCGTCGCCCGGACCGGCGCGCGCGGTCTGCTCGTCGGCGAGGACGCGTGCGTCGCGCTGGACCCGGCGGACGCGCACGACGCGCTCCTGGCGGTGCGCTGACGGTGGCCGACGCGCGCCGCCCCGACGGAGCTCCCGGGTCGACACGACGCGCGGGCCGCGACGACGGTCCGGGCGCCGCGGTGCACGCGCCGCGGACCGACCCCGACGAGCTGCTCACCGGCCGCGAGCTGCGGCGCCTGACCGCGCGCGCCGCGGCGGCGCGCGCCGACGCCGGACCGGGGGAGATCGTCGTCGACGTCGCGTACGCGGTCGTGTCCGTCGCGCTCGCGACGGTCTGGGTGGTCGGGATCGCGACGATGCTGCGCTCGTCGCTCGACGCCGGGGCCGCGACCGGCTCGGGGCAGGTGCTCGGGCCGGGCGGGGTCCAGGCGCTCGGGACGGCCGCGCTGCTCGCGTTCCTCGCGGGGACGGCCGTGCGGCTCGGGCCGGTGGGCGCGGGCAGCGCGGGCGTGCGCTGGTGGGTGCCCACGCCGGCGGACCGGCGCGGGCTCGTCGTGCCGTCGTTCGTCCGCGCGGTGCTGCTCGGCGGCGTCCTCGGCGCCGCCGGGACCGCCGTCGTCGCGGTCGCCGCCGGTCTCGACGCCGGCCCGTCGCTGCGGGCCATGCTCACGGGCGGCGCGCTCGGCCTCCTGCTCGTGGCGGTCGCGGGGCTCGCCCAGCCGTCGCCCCGCGCGGCCGCCGCGCTCGCGCGGACGAGCGACGTCGCCGTCGCGGCGGTGCCGGTGGCCGGCCTCGCGCTCGTCGCCGTCGGACGCCCCGGGCTGCCCCCGCTCGCCGCGCCCCCGCTCGTCGCGCTCGGGCTCCTCGCGGTCGCCGCGGTCCTCGTGCTGCGCTGGTGGCGCGGGCTGGAGTCGCTCGGCGCGACCGTCCTGCGCGCACAGAGCGCGGTCGCGGACCAGGTGGGCGGCGCCGTGCTCTCGGCCGACACGCGCGACCTCGGCCGCGCCCTGCGTCAGGCGGGCGCGGCGCGCGTGCGCGTCCGCCGTCCGCGACGGTTCGGGGCCGTGCGGGGCCCGTTCGGCGCCGTCGTCGCGGCCGACCTCGTGCTCCTCGGTCGCAGCCCCTCCGCGCTCGCGCAGCTCGTCGGCCTCGGCGCGCTGACCGTCGTCGCGCAGCAGGTCCCCGGTCTCGGCTCCGGGCTCGGGCTCCTCGTGGTGCTGGTCGTGGCCGGCCTCGGCGCCGCCGTGCTCGGGGCCGAGGGGGCGCGCACCGCGGAGATGGCGCCCGTCGTCGACGCCCTCGTCCCGCTCCCCGCGCGCCGGACCCGGCTCGCGCGGGCGGTCGTCCCCACGTTCACGGCGGCGGCGTGCCTCCTCGCGGGGTCCGCGCCGCTCGTCGTCGCGACCGGGGACGCGCGGTGGGCCGCCCTGGCCGCGCTCGCCGCCGTCGTCCAGGGCGGGGCCGCGGTGCGCAGCGCCTACCGCGAGCCGCCGGACTGGGGCGGTCCGCTGCTCGCCACGCCCGCGGGCGGCCTGCCCACGGGCGCCGCCGCGGTGCTCCGCAAGGGGCCAGACCTCGCGGTCCTCGGCGCGGTCCCGCTCGGGGTCGCCCTGCTCGTCGGCACCGCGGGCTGGGTCGCCGTCGTCGCCCAGGCGGTCGCCGCCGCCGTGGCGCTCGCTGTCGCCACGCACGTGCGCCGCGCGCGCTGACCCCGCCGCCCGCGCGCGCGTCGACCCGCCCCGCGCGCGTGCGAGTGCGCGCCGGTCGCGTGTCACGGGCCCGGGTGCCGCGCCCTCCCTCCGGGTGAGCGGCGCCGTCGTGCACGGCGTCCGTCGCGGCCGCACGATCCCCGGGCCGCAACCCAGGGGGCCGGTCGCACACGCCCCTGCGCGAGCGCGAGCCGCCGGCGGGGCGCTCGGCGGCCCGCGCGCGGGCCGCACGACCTCCCACAGAGAGGCAGAGCCATGGTGGCTCACCCGACCGACACGTCCCACCCCTCCGGCCCGCCCGCCGCGGGTCCCGACGACCTGGCCCAGGACCCCGTGGGTCGTACCGTCCGAGCCGTCGGCCACGGGCACGTCTTCGTCCCGACGGTCGCGCACGCGGAGTCCGACGGCGACCCGCGGCTGTCCGTGGCGCCGTTCCTGCCCGGGACCGAGGCGGCGGTGCGCGCCGACGTCGAGACCGGACGCTTCGACGCCACGACGCCGTTCGACTACCTGTTCCGCGACCTGCGGGCCGCGTCCCCGCACGCCACCTCCCGTCCGGGGACCAGGCCACCATCGACGCCGTCACGGCGGCACTCGAGGCGCTCGGGACGGCGATGGCCGAACCCACCCCGGTGGGGTTCGACTCCTCGGCACCCGCGGTCTACACCTACTGGGGCCAGTTCATCGACCACGACATCACGCTCAACACGAACGGCCGCGACAAGCCGCCGGGTCCCCAGGAGGAACCGACGCCCGGGGACCAGGTGCTCGGCGACATCGTGGACTCGCCGTTCCGGGTCTTCGCGCCCGACGTCGTGGTGGCGAGCCTGCACAACGGGCGGCACCCGGCGCTCAACCTCGACAGCCTCTACGGGTCCGGGCCGCAGCTGGACCGTCCGCCCGCGGACGCGCTGCCCACGCGGAGCGAGGCCGCGTACGTCCCGCACTCGGCGAAGCTGGCGCTCGGACGCGTGTCGACGGACCCGATCGGCCCGTTCGCGCTCGTGCCGCCGGGTGCCGACGCGCAGCGCGACCTGCCCCGCATCCAGGAGCAGGACCTCGAGGACCCCGCGACGGAGCAGCACAAGGTCGGCAGCCCGCTGATCCCGGACGGGCGCAACGACGAGAACCTCGTCGTGGCGCAGCTCCACACGGCGATGATCCGGTTCCACAACGCCGTCGTCGACTGGGTCAAGCGGGTCGAGCCCTGGCTCGCCGTCGACGAGCAGGCCGTGTTCGACCGTGCGTAGGAGCTCGTGCGCTATCACTACCAGTGGCTGGTGCTGCACGACTACCTGCGGACGCTCACCAAGCCGGGCGTCCTCGACGCGGTGCTGGTCGAGCACGCCCTGCTGTACCGGCCGCGCCGGCGCGTCTCCGTGCCGCTCGAGTTCGCGGTGGCGGCGTTCCGGTTCGGCCACTCGATGGTGCGCGCCGGGTACGACTACAACCTCAACTTCGACGGTCTGGACGACGCCGGGCAGTTCGACCCGACCCGGCTCGCGAGCCTGGGCGACCTCTTCCGGTTCACGTCCAAGGGGGGGCGGCGCGCGCGAGTTCATCCCGTCCAACTGGCCGATCGACTGGGCGCGCTTCGTCGACAAGGGCGACCCGGCCGCGCTGCGCAAGGCGCACAGGATCGACCCGTTCCTCGCCAGCGGGCTCGACGACCTGCCCAACGAGAGCCCGGACCCCGAGCTCGACCCGCCGGGCGACGCGGTGGTCAGGCTCCTGAAGCACCTGGCGCGCCGCAACCTCCTGCGCGGGTACGCGCTCGCGCTGCCCACGGGCGAGGCCGTCGCGGAGGAGCTCGGGCTGACGCCTCTCTCGCGCGCGGAGCTGGCCGGGGAGGACGCGGCCGTCGGGGCGGCCCTCGCCATGCTCGACGAGGCGACGGGAGGAGCCGGCACCCCCCTGTGGTACTACGTCCTGCGCGAGGCGGAGGTCCAGGGCAACGGCGCGTTCCTCGGCGAGGTCGGCAGCCGTGTCGTGTGCGAGACGTTCGTCTACCTCCTGCGCGAGGACGAGACGTCGTACGTGCGCAGCGCGACGGGATGGACGCCGGCGAGCGGTGTGCGTTTCGAGGACGGACGGATGATCACGACCCTCGTGGACCTGCTGCGCTTCGCGGGCGTGCTGGTCCTCGACGACGGGACGACGTTCCGCACCGTCGACGGCCGGCCGGCGGGCCACGACGGGGCCTGAGCCGTCAGGCCCGCGCCGCCGCCCGGGTCCTCGCGGGCGGCGGCGCGGACCGTGGCGTGCGGGGCGATGCGGGGGGCGAGCCCGCGCGCTGCTAGGATGGATGCGCCGTCTGACCGGCCGCGGACAGAGAGAGCCCGGGAGATCCGTCCCGGCGCACCGCGCAACGAACCCGAAGGAGAACCGTGCCGCTCGACACTGCCACGAAGCAGCGCATCATGACCGAGTACGCGACGAGCGAGGGCGACACCGGTTCGCCCGAGGTGCAGATCGCGCTCCTCACGCAGCGCATCAAGGACCTCACCGAGCACCTCAAGGAGCACAAGCACGACCACCACAGCCGTCGTGGTCTGCTCCTCCTCGTCGGCCAGCGCCGTCGCCTGCTCGGCTACCTGCAGAAGGTCGACATCAACCGCTACCGCAGCCTCATCGAGCGCCTCGGTCTGCGTCGCTGACACGACACCGCCAGCCCGGTCCCTGCGGGGACCGGGCTGGTCTGGTGTGATGTACCCGTCACACCCCGGCTGAGCACCACCCAGCCGCACCACCACCCACCGCGCCGCCGGCCTCTCGTTCGGTCCTCGGTAGTGGCTCACGGACCCCCTCGGCCCCGTCCCCGGACGGAGCCGGCACGGGAACCGCCGTGGACCTCGATCGAAGACCGCCGAGCGTCGAGTGCGACCGGAGCCCCCGCGCCACGCGCCGGGGCACGGACCGGAACCCTCGACAGGGCTACCCGGGCGGCGCTTCGAGAAAGGGAGGGCACCCGTGGAGGGTCCCGAGATCCAGTTCGCCGAGGCCACGATCGACAACGGTCGCTTCGGCACCCGCACCGTCCGGTTCGAGACCGGGCGCCTCGCCCGTCAGGCCGCCGGCTCCGTCGCCGCGTACCTCGACGACGAGACCATGCTCCTGTCGGCCACCACGGCCGGCAAGCACCCCAAGGAGCAGTTCGACTTCTTCCCCCTCACGGTGGACGTCGAGGAGCGCATGTACGCCGCGGGCCGCATCCCCGGCTCGTTCTTCCGCCGCGAGGGTCGCCCCTCGACGGACGCGATCCTCGCGTGCCGCCTCATCGACCGCCCGCTGCGCCCGCTGTTCGTCAAGGGCCTGCGCAACGAGGTCCAGGTCGTCGTGACCGTCCTCGCGCTGCACCCGGACGACGCGTACGACACGCTCGCGATCAACGCGGCGTCGCTGTCCACGCAGATCTCCGGCCTGCCGTTCTCCGGCCCGGTCGGCGCGGTGCGCATCGCGCTCGTCGACGGCCAGTGGGTCGCGTTCCCCAAGTACTCCGACAAGGAGCGCGCGGTCTTCGACATGGTCGTGGCCGGCCGTGTCGTCGGCGACGACGTCGCGATCGCGATGATCGAGGCCGAGGCCACCGACGGCGCCTGGGGCCTCGTCAAGGACGAGGGCGTGGCCGCGCCGACGGAGGAGGTCGTCGCCGAGGGCATCGAGGCGGCCAAGCCCTTCATCAAGGCGCTGTGCGACGCGCAGTCGGCCCTCGCGGCCCAGGCCGCGAAGCCGGTCAAGGAGTTCCCCGTCTTCCTCGACTACCAGGACGACGCGTACGCGGCCGTCGAGGCCGAGGTCACGACGGACCTGCGCGACGCGCTCGCGATCGCGGACAAGCAGGACCGCGAGAACCGCCTCGACGAGATCAAGAACGAGATGGTGGGCAAGCTCCAGGCCGGGTTCGACGGCCGCGAGAAGGAGCTCTCCGCCGCGTACCGCGCGCTGCAGAAGAAGCTCGTGCGCCAGCGCGTGCTCACCGAGGGCGTGCGCATCGACGGCCGCGGGCTCGCGGACATCCGCACCCTCTCGGCCGAGGTCGAGGTCCTGCCGCGCGTCCACGGCTCCGCGCTGTTCGAGCGCGGTGAGACCCAGATCCTGGGCGTCACCACGCTGAACATGCTCCGCATGGAGCAGCAGATCGACTCGCTCGGTCCGGAGACGCGCAAGCGCTACATGCACAACTACAACTTCCCGCCCTACTCGACCGGCGAGACCGGCCGCGTGGGCAGCCCGAAGCGTCGCGAGATCGGCCACGGCGCGCTCGCCGAGCGTGCGCTCGTGCCGGTGCTCCCGAGCCGCGAGGAGTTCCCGTACGCGATCCGTCAGGTGTCCGAGGCGCTCGGCTCCAACGGCTCGACGTCCATGGGCTCCGTGTGCGCCTCGACGCTCTCGCTCCTCAACGCGGGCGTGCCGCTGCGCGCCCCCGTCGCGGGCATCGCGATGGGCCTCATCTCCGACACGGTGGACGGTGAGACCCGCTACGCGGCGCTCACCGACATCCTCGGTGCCGAGGACGCGTTCGGCGACATGGACTTCAAGGTCGCCGGCACGCGCGAGTTCGTCACGGCCATCCAGCTCGACACGAAGCTCGACGGCATCCCCGCCTCGGTGCTCGCCGGTGCGCTGACCCAGGCGCGTGACGCGCGCCTGACGATCCTCGACGTCCTCGCCGAGGCCATCGACGTGCCCGACGAGATGTCCCCGAACGCTCCGCGCGTCATCTCCGTGAAGGTGCCGGTCGACAAGATCGGCGAGGTCATCGGGCCCAAGGGCAAGATGATCAACCAGATCCAGGAGGAGACGGGCGCGGACATCTCCATCGAGGACGACGGCACCGTCTACATCGGCGCCACCGACGGCCCGTCGGCCGAGGCCGCCCGCGCGGCGATCAACGCGATCGCCAACCCGCACGTCCCGGAGATCGGCGAGCGCTTCGTCGGCACGGTCGTCAAGACGACGTCGTTCGGCGCGTTCATCTCGCTCTCCCCGGGCAAGGACGGTCTGCTGCACATCAGCCAGATCCGCAAGCTCGTGGGCGGCAAGCGCGTCGAGAACGTCGAGGACGTGCTGTCCATCGGCCAGAAGGTCCAGGTCGAGATCGGCGAGATCGACCCGCGCGGCAAGCTCTCGCTCCACGCCGTGGTCGAGGAGGAGGCTCCGGCCGACGCTCCCGCGACCGAGGGCGCGGACGCCTGACGTGCCCTGGGACCTCCCGCTCGTCCCGGCGGGTGACGCCGGGGCCGAGCTGACCGCCGGGCAGGACGGCGCGACGATCCGTCGCTCCGTCCTGCCCGGCGGGGTCCGCGTGCTCACCGAGTCGATGCCGGGCCTGCGCTCGGCCACGATGGGCGCGTGGGTGGGCGTCGGGTCGCGCGACGAGACCGACGGCCACTTCGGCTCGACCCACTTCCTCGAGCACCTGCTCTTCAAGGGCACCGAGCGCCGCACGGCGATGGACATCGCCGAGGCGTTCGACGCCGTGGGCGGCGAGGCCAACGCCGCGACGGGCAAGGAGCACACGTGCTACTACGCGCGCGTGCTCGACGCCGACCTGCCGATGGCGGTCGACGTCATCACCGACATGGTGACGTCCGCGCGCCTCGACCCCGACGAGCTCGAGACCGAGCGCGGCGTGATCCTCGAAGAGCTCGCGATGAACGACGACGACCCGTCGGACGTCGTGCACGAGGAGTTCGCGGCCGCCGTCCTCGGCGGCCACCCGCTCGGCCGGCCCATCGGCGGTACGCCCGACACGATCAACGCCGTCCCGCGCGACGCGGTGTGGGAGCACTACCGCTGGCACTACCGCCCCGAGACGCTCGTCGTCGCGGCGGCTGGCGGCGTGGACCACGACACGCTCGTCGCCCAGGTCGAGCAGGCGCTGCGCGACGGGGGCTGGTCGCTCGACGCGGCCGCCGCGCCGCGTGCGCGCCGCGACCCGCACGACCCCGCGCTCGCGGGCGTCGGGGCGACGGGCGTCGAGCTGTCGGTCCACCGGGCCGTCGAGCAGGCGAACGTCGTCGTGGGCGGCACGGGCCTGTCCGCGACGGACGACCGCCGTTTCACGCTGTCCGTGCTCAGCGCGGTGCTGGGCGGCGGCATGAGCTCGCGCCTGTTCCAGGAGATCCGGGAGAAGCGCGGTCTCGCGTACTCGACGTACTCCTTCGCGTCCGGCCACGGCGGCATCGGCACCTTCGGCCTCTACGCCGGGTGCGCGCCGTCGAAGGTCGACGAGGTCACGGCGCTGCTCCACTCCGAGCTCGACCGCCTCGCGGACGACGGCATCACCGGTGCCGAGCTCGACCGCAGCATCGGCCAGCTCTCGGGCGGCATGGTCCTCGGCCTCGAGGACTCCGGCTCGCGCATGAGCAGGCTCGGCAAGGCCGAGCTCGTGTACGGCGAGCTGCTGAGCGTCGAGGAGTCCCTCGACGCGATCCGGTCGGTCACGGCCGACGACGTCCGCAAGCTCGCGGGCGAGCTCGCCTCGCGTCCGCGCTCCGTGGTGCGCGTGGGACCGTTCGGCGACTGAGCCCGGGCTCGCGCGCGCACGGTCCGTCGACGGCGGCCGTCCTCCTGCGGGAGGGCGGCCGCCGTCGTGCAGCGCCCCTCGTCCCGCGACCTGCGTGCGCTCGGTCGTCGCGTGCCGACCGTGCCGAGCCGGCCGACGTCTCGTCCTCCGTCCGCGACGCCGGACGCGCCGCGGGCGACCCGCCGCGCGGCGATAGGGTGACGGGCGTGAGCGAGCAGAACACGACCGCGTCCCCGACCGACGAGACCGCCGCGGGCCGGGGCCCGGGCGGACCGCTGCGCGTCGCCGTGCTCGGCGCCGCGGGCCGCATGGGGGCGACGGTCTGCGCCGCCGTGGAGGGCGCCGCGGACCTCGAGCTCGTCGCGCGCCTCGACGCGGGCGACGAGGTGACCCCGCAGACGCTGCGCGGCGCGCAGGTCGCCGTCGACTTCACCGTCCCGTCCGCGACCGAGGCGAACGTGCACGCGCTGATCGACGCCGGGGTGCACGCCGTCGTCGGCACGACCGGCTGGACGGACGAGAGCCGCGGCCGGGTCGTCGAGCACCTCGCGCGCGTCGCCGCCGACGGCGGGCCGTCGCTCGGTGTGCTCATCGCCCCGAACTTCGGGCTGTCCGCGGTGCTCGCGATGACGTTCGCCGCGAAGGCCGCCCGGTACTTCGAGTCCGCCGAGGTCGTCGAGCTCCACCACCCGGACAAGGTCGACGCGCCGTCGGGCACGGCCCGGCACACCGCCGCCGCGATCGCGGCCGCGCGCGCGGACGCGGGCCTCGGACCGAGCCCGGACGCGACCGAGTCGGGCTGGGAGGCGCGGGGGGCGGACGTCGACGGCGTGCGCGTGCACGCCGTGCGCCTGCGCGGCCTCGTCGCGCACGAGGAGATCCTCTTCGGCAACGCGGGGGAGCAGCTCGTCATCCGCCAGGACTCGTTCGACCGGGTCTCGTTCATGCCGGGCGTCCTGCTCGCGGTGCGCGAGGTCTCCGCGCGGCCGGGCCTGACCGTCGGTCTCGAGAACGTGCTGGACCTCGCGTGAGCACCCCGGACGGCGCCCCGCACGACGGCGGTCCTGAGCGGGCGGGCGGGCGCGCGCGGGCCGGCCGGCCGTGGAAGGCGATCGTCGGCGCGGTCCTCGTCACGCTCCTCCTCGCGCTGTACGTGTGGCAGGTCGCGGGACGCGCGGCGGCGCTCGTCGGCACGGGCGAGCCGGTCGCCATGGTGATCGGCGCGGGCGTGCTCGTGCTGCCCCTGCTCGTCGTCGGGCTGGTGGGGCGCGAGTTCCTCCTGGCCGGGACCGTGCAGCGCATGGCGGACGACCTCGCGGCGCGTGACCGCCTCCCCGTCGACGACCTGCCGCGCTCGCCGGGCGGCCGCATCGACCGCGAGGCCGCCGACGCGGCGTTCGGCCGCTACCGCGACGCCGTCGACGCCGACCCGCAGAGCTGGGAGGCCTGGTACCACCTCGCGTTCGCGTACGACGCGGCGCGCGACCGGCGGCGCGCGCGCGAGGCGCTGCGCAAGGCCGCGGCCCTCTACCGCGCGGGGCGCCGGGGCTGACGGCCGGTCCGCGCCGGGCTCACAGGCTCGTCCAGCAGTACACCCGGTGGCCCGCGTCGTCCGCGCGCACGCACAGCGCCGCGAGCCGGTGCAGCGCCCGGGCGAGTGCCGCGGGGTCGGACCCGGCGAGCTCCTCGGTCGCGGACCACCGCACGGCCACGTGCTCGAGCGCGGCGGGCGTCGACCCCGCGAGCGCGGCGACGAGCGTGTCGGTCACGGAGACGACCCACGGCCCCTCGTCGCCCACCGACGCGACGAGCGAGCCGTGGCGCGCGTCGGCGGTCACCTCGCGGTAGGGGCGGCCGGTGAGCAGGCTCGCGAGGCTGCCCAGCACGACGAACGGGTCGATGCCCGTGAGCTCCACGGTCGCGAAGCCGGGCTGGGACGTCAGGAAGTCGGGTGCGCTCGGGCCCGTGGGCGCGGCGACCGCCGCCCGCGCGTCGTCGGGGGCGGCGAAGTAGTCGGTGAGGATGCCCATGGCGGTCGATCCTCGCAGGTCAGGGGGCCGGGCGGGTCACGGCCGTGTCACGGGCGTGTGACGGCCGTCGTGCTCAGATCTCGGCGACCCAGCGGCGCTCGACGACGTCGCGGAGCCCGGTCGCGAGCGTGCGGGTGCGCCCGTCGGGGCCGAGGCCGGCGCCGGCGAGGAACGCCTCGCGCGCGTCGTCGCCGTCGAGCACCCAGGTGACGACCTCGTGCGCGCCGTCGCGCCGCAGCCGGTCGACCGCGGCGGACAGCAGCCGCGAGCCGTGCCCGCCGCGCTGGTGGCGTGGCTCGACCTCGAGCGCGAGGACCTGCCCGGGGGAGACGGCGGCGAACCCGACCACGTCGGCGCCCGCGCACGCGACGAGCACGGCGAAGCCCGGGCCCGGGGGCGACGAGATCGCCGCGGCCCACTGCTCACGCATCCGGACGGTGTCGAGCGCGTCGAGCACGTCCTCGCCCAGGACCTCGGCGTGCGACGCGCGCCACGCCCCGACCTGGATCGCGGTCATCGCGACGTCGTCGCCGGGCACGGCAGGGCGGACGGAGACGTCGGCGGTCTCGCGGAACAGGTTCACGGGTTCACCCTACGAGACCGAGGCGACCGTCCGGCCCCGGGGACGGGTCGTGCTCAGCCCCAGCCGAGGGCGCGCAGGCCCGCGGCGGTGACCGCGGCGAGCACGACCACGAGGATGAACGGCGCGCGCAGCGCGAGCGCGACCGCGGCCACGCCGACCGCGGGCAGGCGGGCGTCCACCACGAGCGCCTGGCCGTCGCCGACGGTCTGCACCGTGACGAGCGCGGCGAGGAGCGCCGCGGTGACGAGGGCGGCGGTGCGCGCCACGCGTTCGTCGGCGAGCCAGTGCTCGGGCACGAGGTGCCCCGCGAGCTTGAGCGCGAAGCACACCGCCGACGCGGCGAGCACCACGACCCACACGGTCGCCGTGGTCATGACCTCTCCTCTCCTGGGTCCGCCCCCGGCCGTGGCCCGGGCGCCGGACGGCGGCGGGCGTCCACCTGCCCGACGACGATCGCGACGCCGGCCGCGGCGAGCACCGGCACGCCGCCCGGGGCGAGGGGCACGAGCACGGCTGCGACGACCACTGCGGCCGCGGCCGTGAGCTGCATGGCGCGGGCCGCGAGCCGCGGCCACAGGAGACCGAGGAACGCCGCCGCTGCGGCTGCGTCGAGACCCCACGCGCGCGGGTCGCCGAGGGCATCGCCTGCGAGCGCCCCGACGAGCGTCATGGCGTTCCACAGCACGAAGATCCCGGCGCCCGTCCACCAGAACCCGGCGCGGACCGCGCGGCGCGAGCGCTGGGCGGTCGCGACGGCGGTCGACTCGTCGATCGTGAACTGGGCCGCGAGCACCTTGTGCCACGAGCGCAGCGCGAGCAGCGGCCCGAGCTGCGCGCCGTACAGCGCGTTGCGCACGCCGAGGAACCCCGCGGTCGCGACGGCGGCGCCGGCCGCCCCGCCCGCCCCGACCACGCCGATGAGCGCGAACTGCGACCCTCCGGAGAACATCAGGAGGCTCAGCGCCATGGTCTGCGCCACGTCGAGGCCGGCGACGACGGACAGCGCACCGAACGAGATCCCGTACAGGCCGGTCGCGACGGACACCGAGACGGCCTGGCGGACGGCGGCGCGGACCTCGTCCTCGACGGCCGTCTCGACGACGTCGTCCACCTCGGCGTCGAGCGCCCGGTCGTGGCCGGGCGCGGCGTCGGCCCCGGGGTGCGGGACGTCGTCGGGCCGGGTCATGCGTGCGGGTCGGCGGGCCCCTCGCCCGCCGCGGCGGCGTTCGCGGCGCGCTGGTGCGCCGTGAGGGACATGCGGTCGATGAGCGCGAGCGCGAGCGCGGACACCACGAACGCGAGGTGGATGAAGGTCTGCCACATCATCTGCGTCGGGGTGTAGCTCGCGCTGTCGATGAACGTGCGCAGCAGGTGGATCGAGGAGATCCCGATGATCGACATCGCGAGCTTGGTCTTGAGCACGTTCGCGTTGACGTGGCTCAGCCACTCGGGCTGGTCCGGGTGGCCGTCGAGCCGGATGCGCGACACGAAGGTCTCGTAGCCGCCGACGATGACCATGATGAGGAGGTTGGAGATCATGACCACGTCCACGAGGCCGAGGACGGCGAGCATGATCTCCTCGGCGCCGAACGTGTGCGTCACCATCTCGTGGGTGCGGGGGTCCTCGGTGACGTGCTCGCCCGTGAACCCGCCGACGATGAGGTGCCACAGCTCCTTGAGGAACTGCCACACGTAGACGACCTGCGCGACGATGAGGCCGAAGTAGAGCGGTGCCTGGAGCCAGCGGGACGCGAAGATCAGGTACCCGACGGTCGTGACGCGGGCGCTGGGGGCGGGGGCGGTCGGGCTGGTGGTCAGCACGGGCGTCGAGGGCACGGGCGTGGGCTCTCCGGGAGTCGGTGGCGGGGGAGCGCCAGGCTACAACGCCGCGTCGGTGCTCAGAGCGCGACGTACACCGTCTCGAGGTATTCCTCGAGACCCGCCTCGCCGCCCTCGCGGCCGAGGCCGGACTGCTTCACCCCGCCGAACGGGGCGCTCGCGTCCGACACCATGCCGCGGTTGATCCCGATCATGCCCGCCTCGACCTCCTCCGCGACGCGCACGGCGCGGTCCAGCGACGCCGTGTACGCGTACGCGGCGAGCCCGTACTCGGTCGCGTTCGCGAGCGCGAGGCCCTCGTCGTCGTCGCCGAACGCGACGACCGGGGCGACGGGCCCGAAGATCTCCTCGGTCACGACGCGCGCGTCGGGGTCGACGCCCGACAGCACGGTCGGGGCGTAGAAGTGGCCGGGGGAGCGCGGCCGGTCCGCGCCCGTGAGGACCTGCGCGCCGCCGTCGGACGCCGCGTCGACGAGCTCCGCGACCTTGTCGACGGCCTTGGCCTCGACGAGCGGCCCCACCTGCGTCCCCTCCTGCGCGCCGGGACCCACCCGCAGGCCCTCGAACGCGGTCGCGAGGCGCTGCGCGAACTCGCGCGCGACGGCGTCGTGCACGAGGAAGCGGTTCGCCGCGACGCACGACTGGCCCGCGTTGCGGAGCTTCGCGACGAGCGCGCCCTCGACCGCCGCGTCGAGGTCCGCGTCGGCGAACACGAGGAACGGCGCGTTCCCGCCGAGCTCCATCGACGTGCGCAGCACCTGCGGCGCGGCCTTCTCGAGCAGCGTGCGCCCGACGGCCGTCGAGCCCGTGAACGACAGCTTGCGCAGGCGCTCGTCGGCCAGGAGCGGCTCGGTGACGTCCGCGGCGCGCGAGGAGGGCAGGACGTTGACGACCCCCGTCGGCAGGCCGCGCTCCGCGAGCTCGGACCGGATCACCTCGGCCACGAGCGCCGTCGTGAGCGGCGTGAGGCGCGCGGGCTTGACCACGACCGTGCAGCCGGCCGCGAGCGCCGGGGCGATCTTGCGGGTCGCCATCGCGATGGGGAAGTTCCACGGCGTGACGAGCAGCGCCGGGCCCACGGGCCGGCGGAAGACGAGCTGGCGGTTCCCGCCCGCCGGCGCGGTGCGGGCGAGTCCTTCGGCCCGGACGGCCTGCTCGGCGTACCAGCGCAGGAAGTCGGCGCCGTACAGGACCTCGGCGCGCGCCTCCGCGCGCGGCTTGCCGCACTCGGCCGTGATGAGGGCGGCCACGTCGTCGGCGCGCGCGACGACCCGGTCGTGGACGGCGCGCAGCACCTCTCCCCGCTCGCGCGGGGGCGTCGCGCGCCACGCGGGCGCGGCCCGGTGCGCGGCGTCGAGCGCGCGCAGCGCGTCGGCGGGGCTCGCGTCGGCGACGTCGAACAAGGACTCCTCCGTCGCCGGGTCCTCGACCTCGAACGTCCCGCCGCCCTCGGCCGGACCCCAGTGCCCGTCGATCAGCAGGCCGGTGGGGACGTGCGCGACGAGCGCGGGGGAGAGGCTCGACGTCGAGGCGGGGCGGGACATGCTCCGAGTATCGCCCTGCGGGTCGCGAGGGCGCACGCGGGCGGCCCTCGGCCGTCGGCTCCCGCCCGGCGGTGCGCGTCCGCCGGGCGCGGACGGGCGCGGTGCGCGCCCGCGCCGCACGGTAGTTTGTGCACATGGTCCTTCCCGCCACCCCTGCGCGCCCGTTCGGTGCCGTCCTCACGGCCATGGTCACCCCGATGACGCCCGACGGCGCCGTCGACCTCGCCGCGGCGGCCCGGCTCGCGAAGCGTCTGGTGGACGACGGGAACGACGGCCTCGTGCTCAGCGGCACGACGGGCGAGTCGCCCACGACGCACGCGCCGGAGAAGCAGGACCTCGTGCGCGTCGTCGTCGACGCGGTCGGCGACCGCGCGGCGGTCGTCGCCGGCGCCGGGTCGAACGACACGGACCACGCGGTGCGCATGGCCGAGCAGGCGGCCGAGGCCGGCGCGGACGGGCTGCTCGTCGTCGCGCCGTACTACTCGCGCCCCAGCCAGGAGGGCGTGTACCGCCACGTCGTCGCGATCGCCGACGCCGCGGACCTGCCCGTCATGCTCTACGACGTCCCCGGGCGCACCGGCGTGCGGATCGCGCCCGCGACGTACGCCCGGCTGGCGGAGCACGAGCGCGTCGTCGCGAGCAAGGACGCGACGGGCGACGTGTACGCCGCCGCGAAGCTCGCGGCGTCGACCGGTCTCGCGTTCTACAGCGGTGACGACGGCCTGCTGCTGCCGTTCCTCGCGCACGGCGCCGCGGGCATCGTGTCGGTCGCCGCGCACGCGGTCGCCGGGCCGTTCGCCGAGGTCGTGCGCCGCTTCGACGCGGGCGACCACGCGGGCGCCCTCGACGTCTTCCTCGCCACGACGCCCGTCATCGACGCGCTCAACGGCACGGGCTTCCAGGCCGTGATGGCCAAGGCCGCCGTCGAGCTGCTCGGCGTCACCGACAACCGCGCGCTGCGCCTGCCGAACGTCGCCGCGAGCGAGGAGGAGGTCGCGCTCGTGCGCGACGCCCTCGCCGCCGCGGGCGTGCTCGGGCGCGCGGGCACCCCGGCGGCCGCGGTCGCCGTGACCACGAACTAGCGAGGGCAGGAGCCCTCGAAACCCCGGCTCAGCCACGACAGGAGGCCCCGTGAGCCATCCCCACCCCGAACTCTCCCTGCCTCCCGAGCTCCCCGCCGGAGGGCTGCGCGTCGTCGCCCTCGGCGGGCTCGGCGAGGTCGGCCGCAACATGGCCGTCCTGGAGTACGACGGACGACTGCTCGTCATCGACTGCGGCGTCCTCTTCCCCGAGGACAACCAGCCCGGCGTCGACCTCATCCTCCCGGACTTCGACTACATCGCGGACCGGCTCGACGACATCGAGGCCATCGTCCTCACGCACGGCCACGAGGACCACATCGGCGCGGTGCCGTACCTGCTGCGCCTGCGCCGCGACATCCCGCTCGTCGGGTCGCAGCTCACGCTCGCGTTCGTCGAGGCGAAGCTCAAGGAGCACCGCATCTCGCCCGTGACCCTCGCGGTCAAGGAGGGGCAGGTCGAGCAGCTCGGCGTGTTCCGCTGCGAGTTCGTCGCCGTGAACCACTCGATCCCCGACGCGCTCGCGGTCGCGGTGACGACCGGCGCCGGGACCGTGCTGCACACGGGCGACTTCAAGATGGACCAGCTCCCGCTCGACGGGCGCATCACCGACCTGCGCGCCTTCGCGCGCCTCGGTGAGCAGGGCGTCGACCTGTTCATGGTCGACTCGACCAACGCCGAGGTGCCCGGCTTCGTCACGCCCGAGGTCGAGATCGGCCCGGTGCTGGACAACGTGTTCGCCGCGTCCGAGAAGCGCATCATCGTCGCGTCCTTCTCGTCGCACGTGCACCGCGTCCAGCAGGTGCTGAACGCCGCGCACCACCACGGGCGCCGCGTCGCGCTCGTCGGGCGGTCGATGGTCCGCAACATGACCATCGCGGCCGAGCTCGGCTACCTCCACGTGCCGGAGGGCGTGCTCATCGACCTCAAGAAGGTCGACTCGCTGCGCGACGACGAGATCGTCCTCATGTGCACCGGGTCCCAGGGCGAGCCCATGGCGGCGCTGTCGCGCATGGCGAACGGGGACCACAAGGTCCAGGTCGGCCACGGCGACACCGTGATCCTCGCGTCGTCGCTCATCCCGGGCAACGAGAACGCCGTGTTCCGCATCATCAACGGCCTCACGCGCCTCGGCGCGCGCGTCGTGCACGGCGGCAACGCCAAGGTGCACGTGTCCGGGCACGCGAGCGCGGGCGAGCTCCTCTACTGCTACAACGTGCTCAAGCCCAAGAACGTCATGCCCGTGCACGGCGAGGTGCGCCACCTCGTCGCCAACGGGGCGCTCGCGGTCCGCACGGGTGTGCCCGCCGACCGCGTCGTGCTCGCCGAGGACGGCGTCGTCGTCGACCTCGTCGACGGGAGGGCGTCCGTCGTGGGCGCCGTGCCGTGCGGGTACGTGTACGTCGACGGGTCGAGCGTCGGCGAGCTCACCGACGCCGAGCTCAAGGACCGGCGGATCCTCGGCGAGGAGGGCTTCGTCTCGGTGTTCGCCGTCGTCGACTCCGCGACGGGCAAGGTCCTCGCCGGGCCGCAGATCCTGGCGCGCGGGTTCGCCGAGGACGACACCGTGTTCGAGGACATCCGGCCCGAGGTGGTCCAGGCCCTCGAGGACGCGATCGCGGGCGGCGCGACGGACACGCACCAGCTCCAGCAGGTCATGCGCCGCGTCATCGGCCGGTGGGTGTCGAACCGCCTGCGCCGCCGCCCGATGATCGTCCCGGTCGTCGTCGAGGCGTAGTCCTCCGACGACCGGCGGACGGGGTCCCGTCGCTGGTCGGGGCGTCAGTATGCTGGCGCCCCGACCAGCCCAGGAGGCTCTGTGACCGCCCACGACCCGTACGGGGTCCCGCCGCACGCCCGCCCGTCCGGCGACCAGCCCGGACCGCCCGCAGCCCCCGGGCCGCACCCGCCCGTCCCGGCCTACGGGCAGCACGCCCCGGCTCCCGCCCACGGGCAGCCGGCTCCCGCCTACGGGCAGCACACCCCGGCTCCCGTGTACGGGCGGCCGGCGCCCGCGTACGGGCAGTACGCGCCCGTTCCGCCTCCTGCGTACGGCGCGCCCGGGTCGTGGTCCGGGTGGGCGCCGCGCCCGCCGGTCCCCGGCAGTCTCGCGACGGCGACCGTGGCCCTCGCGATTCTCGTCACGGCCGTGCAGGCGATCGTCTGGCTCACGTCCTTCGCGGCGGCGGGCGACTTCGCCAGCGCCGCGCGAGAGGGCACCGCGAGCGTCGACGTCGTGACCGCGTACGACGGCACGTCCTTCCTGCTCCTCCCGTTCCAGGTCGCGGCGGGCGTGGTGACGTGCGTGTGGCTGTGGCAGAGCCGCACCTTCGCGGAGGCCGTCTCGCCCGGGGCGCGCCACGCGCGGAGCCGCGTGTGGGTCTGGCTCGCGTGGTTCGTGCCCGTCGTCTCGCTGTGGTTCCCCTACCAGGTCGTGCGCGACGTCCGCGCCGCGACGACCGCTCGGCCCCGTCCCGGGCTGGGATGGTGGTGGGCGGGCTGGCTGACGTTCTCGGTCGCGTCCAACCTCGCCGCGCAGCTGACGACCCTGACGACGGCGGGCCCCGCCGAGACGTTCGTGCTGCTGCCGGTCCTGGAGACCGCCGCGACGGTCGGGGTCGTCCTCGCCCTCGTCTTCTGGGTGCGCACGGTGCGCGAGACGACGGCCGCGCAGCGCGCGTTCGGCGCCGACGGGCAGCGGTGACGCGCCACCTCGGCCCCGCCGGGGGCTGAGCCCGCCGGACGGGGCGCGCCGCGACGTGGCGCGCCCCGTCCGCGGTTCTGGCGCGTCAGGGAGCCCGCCGCGCGGCGACGAGGCCCGGCCCGACGGCGCCGAGCACACCCGCGTAGTGCGCGGCCCGCTGGGCCTCGTCGCCCGGGACGAGGCCCGCGAGCTCGAGCGACACGAGCCCGTGCACGAGCCCCCACAGCCCCAGGGAGACGTCCTGCGCGACGTCCGCGTCGGGCACGAGGCGCGCGACGGCGTCGCGCAGGACGCCGAAGGTGCGCTCCTCCACCGCGCGTGTGCGGTCCGCGCCCGGCCGGACGCCGCGCGCGAACATCACCGCGTAGAAGTGCGGGTCGGCGAGCGCGAAGGCCCGGTACGCGCGCCCGAGCGCTGCGAGGTCGGCCGCCGGGTCGGCGGTCCGGGGGACGGCTTCGAGGTGCGCGGCGAACCGCCGGAACCCCTCGGCGGAGACGGCCGCGACGAGGTCGTCGCGGCTGCCGAAGAGCGCGTAGACGGCCGACGCGCTGGTGCCCGCGGCGGTCGCGACCGCGCGGACGGTCACGGCGCTCTCGCCGTGCTCGGAGATGGCGCGCGACGCCACGTCGAGGAGGCGGTCGCGCAGGGCGTCGTCGTGCAGTCGGGGTCGGGCCACGCGCCGAGTCTACGGGCCTTGACGGATGTTTGCGAACGGTGTTCGATAACAGTGTTCGTAAACACGTGCGCGCCGCGCACCCTCGCCCTCGGAGGCCCCTGTGCTCGAGCTCACCGACGCCGCCCGCATCACCGCGGGCATCGTCCTCCTCACCGTCGTCGGGATCGAGTCCGGCGGGGCGTTCCTCGTCAGGGTCGTCACGCGGCGCGTGCCCGCGACGGGCTTCCAGACCTCGTTCTTCCGCGCGGGGCACGCCCACGCGGGCGTCCTCGTGATCCTCGGCCTCGTGTGCCTCCTCCTCGCGGAGGCCACCGACCTCACGGGCTTCTGGCGCTGGCTCGCCGGCACCGGGGTGCTCGTCGCGGCGATCCTCCTGCCCGGCGGGTTCTTCCTGTCTGCGGCGGGCACCGGGCGCGAGGCGCCCAACCGGGCGGTCGTGCTGCTCCCCGTCGGCGGCGCCGTGCTGGCCGCCGGAGTCGTGACGCTCGCGATCGGGCTGTTCCTCGCCTGAGGCCGCCGGGCGGTCGAGCGTGACGCGGTCGGGCTCGACTGCGAGGGTGGCACGGTGAGCGTCCACGACTCCGACCTCGACGCGCTGCACGTCGCGGCGCGCCGCGTGCACCGCCTCGTCACCGACGAGCGGGCGCTCGACGCCGCGACCGCCCGGCCGGCCGGGCTCGGGCGACGACCGAGCCCGGCCCGCGCGTCGGCGGTGCCCGGGGGCGTGCCCGCGGGTCCGCGCGGCGTCAGCGCCCGCGGAGCGCCGTGAGCTGCTCGTCGTGCCACGTCGCGACGTAGCCCGTCAGGCGCGGGTCGTCGACCGGCGTCGTGCCCCGACCCGCCGCGGCCGCCGCCAGCGCGTCGAGGTAGGACCGGTCCGCCGCGAGGCGCTCGTCGATCGCGGTGCGGCCGACGGCCGGGCGCCCGTGGCCCGGGACGACGGCGTCCACGTCGCGTGCCGCGCGGCCGAGCACGTCGAGCGCGCCGCGGTACGCCCCGACAGGGTCGCGCGAGCCGCCGTCGACGAGCGGCACCTCCGTGTCGGAGAGCATGTCGCCCGCCAGGAGCACGCTGCCGTGCGCCGTGCGGACCACGAGCGCCGCATGGCCCGGGGCGTGCGCGTCGTGCTCGACGACGGTCACCGCCGGACGGCCGGTCGGGGCGCCGGTGGGCCAGGGGAGCCGGCGTGCGCCGCGGGGGAGCGGGGACAGCGCACCCACGAGCCCGGGGTCGTGACCGGGCGCGGCCGCGTCGGCGGACGCGAGGGCCTCGGCACGGCGCCGGCGCACGACGGCGACGGCGCGCGCCGTCGCCCAGCGGGGCGCGCCGCCGAGCGACGCCGACCACAGGACGTGGTCCCAGTGCGCGTGCGTCGCGAATCCGGCGGTCACGCGCCAGCCGCGCTCCGCGACCGCCGCGGCCAGCCCCTCGACCTCGGCGACCGTCACCGCCGGGTCCACGACGAGCGCCTCGCCGTCCGGCGCCACGGCGACCGTCGACGTGGTCGTCCAGATCTCGGCCGTCGCGACCCACACCCCCGGGACGACCTCGACGAGGTCGCGGGCCGGGGCGGTCGCCGACCGCGGCGGTCCGGCGGGGCCGGACCCCGCCGGCGTGCCGGGCGGGTCGGGTCGCGCCGGGTCGTGCGCTCCGTGCTGCGCCGGGTCGTGCATGGGTCTCCCGTCGTCGGGTGGATCGGGGTCGAGGTCCGCAACCGTCACGGCTCGGGGTCGGCGGCTCGGGGTCGGGCGGCTCGCGGTCGGGCGGCTCGGGGTCGGGCGTGCAGGGACACGCGCCCGCGGGGTCCGCGTCCGCGCCGACCCCCACGGGTAGGTTAGGACCACTATGGCGACCCGGACGTCCTCGCAGGCACGTCGGACCGCGAGCAACCGCACGCCAGCGCCCCGCACGGCGGCGCGCGGCGGTTCGTCCACGGCCCGCGGCGCGTCGCGCTCCGGCACCGGTCGTGGTCGGTCCTCCTCCTCGAGCGGGCGCCGTCCCGCCCGGCGCCCGGCCTCGGGGCCGCCGTGGCCCGTCCGCGCGGTGCGGGCGGTCTGGCTCGGCGCCGCGCACGGCGTGGGAGCACTCGTGCGCACCATCGGAAAGGGAGCGAGAGAGCTGGACCCGGCACACCGGCGCGACGGCGTCGCGTTCTTCCTCATCGCCCTCGCGGTCGTCGTCGCGGCGCGCGAGTGGTGGGGCATCCAGGGCACGTTCGGCAAGGTCGTGCACGGGGTCGTCGCGGGCACGTTCGGGCTCGCGGGCGTCGCGGTGCCCGTCCTGCTGCTGTGGCTGGCCGTGCGCATCATGCGCCACCCCGAGCGCGCGCAGGCGAACTCGCGCGTCGCGATCGGGCTCACGCTCATCGTGGTGTCGGTGTGCTCGCTCGTGCACATCTCCGAGGACCTGCCCGCCCCGCGCGACGGCTTCGAGGCGGTGCAGGACGCGGGCGGCATCGTCGGCTACCTCGCCGCGACCCCGGTGACGGCGGGGCTCACGGCCTGGTTCGCCGTCCCGATCTTCCTGCTGCTCGGGTTCTTCGGTCTGCTCGTCGTCACCGCGACGCCGGTGCACCGCATCCCGAGCCGCCTGCGCGGCCTGTACGACGTGCTCACCGGCAACCACCGTCCGGAGGAAGTGGACGCCGACGGCCTCCCGCTCGCCGAGGGCGTCTCGCGCCACGACGGCACCGACGCGCCGCCCGCCCGACGCCCGCGCAAGCCGCGCCGCACGAAGGCGCAGCGCGCCGCGGAGGCCGCCGAGATCGAGAAGCCCGAGGGCGGGTTCTCGGGCGACGAGGCGTTCGAGACCGCGGCGTTCCTCGACTACGAGGAGGACGCCGCCCCACGCGGCCGAGGCGCCAGGCGCCGCCGGGACGAGCCCGCCGCCGGGACCGCGCCGACCGAGGTCGTCGCGGCCGTCGGCGGCACCGCCCAGGACACCGCGGCGGCGGCGATGGCCGCGGTCGCGCCTGCGCCGGACGACGGCGCGGGCAGCGTGCCGCCGCCCCCGCCGAGCGCGCCGCTGCCGCGCGGCGTGCAGCCGATGCTCGAGGGCGACACGGTCTACCTCCTGCCGAGCGAGGACTCGCTCGTCAAGGGCGCTCCGCACAAGGTGCGCTCGGCCGCCAACGACCGCGTCGTCGAGGCGCTGACCCAGACGTTCGAGCAGTTCGAGGTCGACGCGAAGGTCACGGGCTTCACGCGCGGCCCGACCGTGACGCGCTACGAGGTCGAGGTCGGGCCCAAGGTCAAGGTCGAGCGCATCACGTCGCTGTCGAACAACATCGCGTACGCCGTCGCGAGCGCCGACGTGCGCATCCTCGCCCCGATCCCCGGCAAGTCCGCGATCGGCATCGAGATCCCCAACACCGACCGCGAGACGGTCGTGCTCGGCGACGTGCTGCGCTCGTCGGCCGCGCGCCGCACCGAGCACCCCATGGTCATGGGCGTCGGCAAGGACGTCGAGGGCGGCTACGTCGTCGCGAACCTCGCGAAGATGCCGCACATCCTCGTCGCGGGCGCGACGGGCGCCGGCAAGTCGAGCTTCATCAACTCGATGATCACGTCGATCCTCATGCGCGCGACGCCCGAGCAGGTGCGCCTCGTGCTCGTCGACCCCAAGCGCGTCGAGCTGACGATCTACGAGGGCATCCCGCACCTCATCACGCCGATCATCACGAACCCGAAGAAGGCGGCCGAGGCGCTCGACTGGGTCGTGCGCGAGATGGACGCGCGCTACGACGACCTCGCCGCGTTCGGGTTCAAGCACATCGACGACTTCAACGCCGCCGTCCGCTCGGGCAAGGTCAAGCCGCTGCCGGGCTCCGAGCGCAAGATCGCGACGTACCCGTACCTGCTCGTCGTCGTCGACGAGCTCGCCGACCTCATGATGGTCGCCCCGCGCGACGTCGAGGCGTCGATCCAGCGCATCACGCAGCTCGCGCGCGCCGCGGGGATCCACCTCGTGCTCGCGACCCAGCGCCCGTCGGTCGACGTCGTCACGGGCCTCATCAAGGCCAACGTGCCGTCGCGCCTCGCGTTCGCGACCTCGTCGCTCGCCGACTCGCGTGTCGTGCTCGACCAGCCGGGTGCCGAGAAGCTCATCGGCCAGGGCGACGCGCTGTTCCTGCCCATGGGCGCCGCGAAGCCGATGCGCGTGCAGGGCGCGTGGGTCTCGGAGTCCGAGGTGCACGCGGTCGTCGAGCACGTCAAGGCGCAGCTCAAGCCCGTGTACCGCGAGGACGTGACGCAGGCCGCGGTGAAGAAGCAGGTCGACGAGGACATCGGCGACGACCTCGACCTGCTGCTGCAGGCCGCGGAGCTCGTCGTGACGTCGCAGTTCGGCTCGACGTCGATGCTCCAGCGCAAGCTGCGCGTCGGGTTCGCCAAGGCGGGCCGCCTCATGGACCTGCTGGAGTCGCGCGAGATCGTCGGGCCGTCCGAGGGCTCCAAGGCGCGCGAGGTGCTCGTGACGCCCGAGGAGCTGCCCTCGGCGCTCGCGCTGATCCGCGGGGAGCCGGCGCAGGAGGTGTTCGACGGTCAGGCGGACGCCGCGGCGGCGCCCGCGCCGGCGGGCGGCGGGCACGACTACGGCGAGGGCACGGACGGCCACATGCCGCCGGTCGCGACGGACTACCACGACGGCGCGGACGTCGAGTCCGGCTGGCGCTGATCGCCCGCGCGCGGTGGACGACGGCCGTCGCACCCGCGCCGACCCCCTAGGCTGGTGACGTGGTCACCGCCGTCCCCTCGCCGTGGAACTCCGCGAACCTCGTCACCATGGCGCGGATCCTGCTCGTCCCGTTCTTCGCGTGGGCGCTCCTCGTCGACGGTGGCGAGTCCGTCACGTGGCGCCTCGTCGCCACGGGGATCTTCGTCGTCGCCGCGACATCGGACCGTCTCGACGGGTACCTCGCGCGGCGCTACGACCTCGTCACGGACCTCGGCAAGCTGCTCGACCCGATCGCGGACAAGCTCCTCGTCGGCACGGCGCTCGTGCTGCTCGCGTGGCCGCTGGGCGAGCTGCCCTGGTGGGTCCCGGTGGTCGTGCTGGCACGCGAGCTCGGCGTGACGCTCCTGCGCTTCGCGGTCCTCAAGTACGCGGTCATGCCCGCGTCGCGCGGCGGCAAGCTCAAGACGGTGCTCCAGACCGTCGCCATCACCCTGTTCCTCCTGCCGCTCGCGCACCTGCCCGTCTGGGTCGCGGTCGTGGCCTGGGTCGTGCTCGCGGCGGCGATCCTCGTGACGGTCGTGACCGGCCTGGAGTACGCCTACCAGGGGTGGCGGCTGCGCCGCGACGCGATCCGCGCCGCGCGGCTCGTCGAGCCCGGCGCGGGCGCGGACGGCGCGTCGGCGTCGTGACCGGCGCCGCGGGGACGCCCGGACCGGGCGAGGTCGCCGCCCTGCTGCGCGACCTCGAGGCCCGCGGGTGGTCGCTCGCGACGGCCGAGTCGCTCACCGGGGGCCTGCTCTCGGCGACGGTCGTCGACGTGCCGGGGGCGTCGCGCGTGCTCCGCGGCGCGGTCGTCGCGTACGCGACGGACGTCAAGGAGTCGGTGCTCGGGGTCGACGCGGGCCTGCTCGCCGCGCACGGGGCCGTCCACCCGGAGGTCGCTCGCCAGATGGCGGAGCGCGTGCGCGCGGTGCTCGGCGCGGACGTCGGCGTCGCGACGACCGGGGTCGCGGGACCCGACCCGCAGGACGGGCAGCCGCCCGGCACGGTCTACGTCGCCGTGAGCAGTCCCCGCGGGGCGGAGGTGCGGCACCTGCACGTCCCGGGCGACCGCACGGCGGTGCGCGCGGGAACGGTCGCCGCGGCGCTCGCGCTCGCGCGGGCGGTCGTCGGCGCCGAGCCTGCCGAGGGCGCCGGCACGGGTGAAAACGGCGGGTGATTCGCGGGTCCGCCCGGGCGCCGTCGACGCGGCCGGCGCGGCCGCTCGTGGAGACGTCGTGAACGTGGCGCGGGGGCTTGGGGCGGCTCCGCGCGCGGGAACAACGCCCCACGTCGGGACGTTGCACAGCACGTGATCGCCAACAGGACCGCCACCCGACCGGTGGGACGCCCGGACAACGCCCCCGCGGCGCGTCCGGCACGTCGTGCAGGAGACGTGAGCGGGCCGCGGTCGGGGTACGGTAGGACGACCCCGTCACGCGGGGCAGTGAACAGGAAGACCGGTACGAGCAGTTCGCGCACCCAGGTGGGGGCCTCCCCGGCCCCCGGGAGCGCACGGGACACGGAAGGGGGTCGCCAGATGATTGTTCTTCGACGTGAGATCGGAGACGTGCTGCGAGACGCTCGCCAGCGACAGGGGCGCACCCTGCGAGAGGTGTCCTCCGCCGCACGGGTCTCGCTGGGCTACCTCAGCGAGGTCGAGCGCGGCCAGAAGGAAGCGTCGTCGGAGCTCCTCGGCTCGATCTGCGAGGCGCTCGACATCCCGATGTCGTTGGTGCTCCGTGAGGTCAGCGACCGGGTCGCCGTCGCCGAGGGCCTGCTCATCCCGGACACCATCCCGGCCGACTTCGCGACGGCCGTGCTCGGGCGGCAGAACCCCGACGGCACGGCACGGCGCGAGGACCTGCAGCCCGTCGGCTGACGGTCGGGCACCGGGGCCGACCCGGGGCAGGTGGCGAGGCAGCGACGCCCGCCGTCACCGGCCCCCGGGCGGCGACTGGCACGAGGGACACCAGAAGATCGGTCGGTCGTACGGCGGCTCGTTCGCCGTGCCCTCGGCGATAGGCGTGCCACACACGTGGCACGCCTTTCGTGTGCGCCCGTGCACGAGCCGCACGACCCCGGCGCGCGGGTCGAACCCGTGCCGCACGGTCCGCTGCATGAGCCGGCGCGCCGTGAGGAGCAGGCCCTCGAGGTCCTCGACGTCGCGGACCGCGGTCCACGGGTAGAGCCGCTCCGCGAACAGCGACTCCGCGGTGTAGATCGTCCCGATGCCCGCGACGAGGTGCTGGTCGAGCAGGGCCTCGGCGACGGGCACGCCCGTCGCCTCGCGCCCGGGCCGGTGCCGCGGACCGCTCCCGCCCGCCGCGTCGTCGGCCCGCATGCGTGCCACGGCCTCCGCGAGCCCCGCCTCCGGGAAGTCGTCGCCGAGCACGTCCGGCCCGAGCGGTCCCACGACGAGGCGCTCGTCGGGCGTGCGGAGCACGTGCAGCATCCCGATGCGGTTGCCGACCGCGGTCCACCACTCGTTCGCGAGCACCACGCGGACGTTCGGCTCCACCCCCCGCGCGTCGCGCGTGCCGGTGCGCGCGACGCGCCACGACCCCTCCATGCGCAGGTGCGTGTGGAGGGACCAGCCGTCGTCGAAGCGTGTGAAGAGGTGCTTGCCGTACGCGACGTTGTCGACCACGGTCCGGCCCGTGAGGTCGATCTCGGCCGCGCTCGGCCAACGGAGCTCGGAGCGCACGAGGACCCGGCCCGCGAGGGCCTCGTCGAGCCGCGCGGAGACGAGCCGCAGGATGTCACCCTCGGGCACGGCGACTCCCGTCCGGGCGGCTGCGGCCCTCCGGGCGTGCGACGGCGGCGCGGGCGGTGCGTGTCATGCGGCCCGCAGCCCGCGCGGCGTCGCGCGGAAGCCGGCGTCCATGAGCGCCCGGACCGCGGCGTCGGCCGGGGTGGCGCTCGTCCCGGCGCCGGCGAGGGCCTCGACGCCGTCGACCCGCTGCACGACGACCTTCCCCAGCCGGCCCGCCCGGACCGCGCGCACGAGCTCGGCGCTGGCCTCCGCGAGCCGCGGGCCGTCGAGGAACGACAGGACGGAGCGCCCGCCGCGCTCGACGTAGAGCGCGAGGTCGCCGTCGCTCAGCACGACGACGGCTCCCGCCTTGCGTCCGGGGCGGTGGCCCCGCGGGGCGTCGGTGCCGGTCTGCTCGCCGCCGGGCGCACCCGGGTCGCCCGCGGCCGGGCGCGTGGGCCACGGCAGCGCCGCCCCGTAGGGGTTGGCGGGGTCCGTCGCCGCGAGCAGGACCGTGCCCGGCCGCGGTCCGCCGCGGGACGGGTGGTCCTCGGCGCGGAAGGGGTCGCGGAACGTCCCGTCCGCCGGCCCGGTGGCCTCGAGGGCGCGCTCGCGGTCCTGCGCGTCCGTGCGGAGCTGGTCGACCGCGCCCGGGAGCGCGAACTGCGACCCGCCGAGGTGCTCGACGAAGTACCCGCGCCGCGCCGCGCCGGTCGCCTCGAGCTCGCTGAGCACGCGGTACACGGCCCGGAACGAGCCGGCCACGCCCTCGGCCGGGGCGACGGCGCGCGTGAGCACGCCGTGCCGGTCGAGCAGGACGCGCGCGAGCGCGTGCGCGCGGCGGGTGGGGTCCGTCTCGCGCGGGGGCAGCGCCGACCACCTCCCGGCACCGCCGCGCAGCGTCGTCTCGGGTGAGCTCGGGGGCCGCAGCCCGGCGAACCGCCCGCGGCCGAGCGGGCGGGGGCGGGCGGGCGCGCGCGGGGCGCGGTGCGCTCCGCCCGCGGCGCCGAGCCGGGCGCGCAGCGAGCCGAGCCCGTCGTTCGTCACGTGCCCCGACCACACGAGGTCCCACAGCGCGTCGAGGGTCGGTCCCACGTCGGCGCCCGCGCGCTCCGCGAGGCGCGGCAGGAAGTAGCCGCCCGACCCGTCGAGGAGGTCGAGGAGCGTCGCGTGCAGCCCGCTCTCGGGCGGCGGGCCGGGGTCGGGCAGCGTGAGGGGCGCCCACTCCGCGAGGTGGAGACTGACGAGACCGTCGCCGCCGCCGGAGCCGGGCAGCGGGGCGTGGCCGCACCAGACGACCTCGCCGGTCGTGGTGAGCTCGTCGAGCATCGTCGGGGTGTAGTCGGTGACGCGCGCCGGGAGCACGAGGGTCTCGAGGGCGGACGCCGGCACGGCCGCGCCCGAGAGCTGCTCGACGACGCGCAGGAGCCCGTCCGTGCCGCGCAGCGCGCCCAGCCCCTGCCACCGGGGGAGGAAGACGCCGAGCGTCTCGGCGGGCACGGGCTCGACCTCGGCCCGCAGCGCCGCGAGCGAGCGGCGGCGCAGCACGCGCAGGACCTCGGCGTCGCACCAGTCGTCGCCGGTGCCCCCGATCGACTCGGGGCGCAGGCGCCCGCGCACGACGACCCGCGCGGCCTCCAGTCGTTCGAGCGTCTGGGTGACGACCGCGACGCCGAGCCCGAGCCGGGTCGCGACGTCGTGCGCGGTGAAGGGTCCGTGCGTGCGCGCGTGCCGGCGCACGAGGTCGCCGAGCGGGTCGGGCACGGGCTCGGTGAACACCTCGGGGATCCCGACGGGCAGCGCGACGCCGAGCGCGTCGCGCAGCCGTCCGGCGTCCTCGACCACGGCCCACTGCGGCGCGCGCTCGGGCGTGACGCCCGCGAGCCGGACGCGCATGACGCGCCGCGCCGACTCGAGCCCGCGCAGCCAGTCGCCGACGTCGCCGCGCACGTCCTCGCGCGTGCGCGCCGCGAGCTCGTCGTCCGTGAGCGGGCCGAGCCGGCGCAGGACGTCCCACAGGTCCTCCGCGTGCCGGGCCTGGCGCTCGGGCGCGAGCGCGCCGAGCTCGGCCTCGGTGCGCTCGATCTGCGCCGGGTCGAGCAGGTCGGCGAGCTGCGCCGCGACGCCGTCGCCGCCGAGGAGCTCGGCGAGGAGCGTCGGGTCGAGCGAGAGCGCCGCCGCGCGGCGCTCCGCAAGGGGGGCGTCGCCGTCGTAGAGGAACTGCGCGGTGTAGCCGAACAGGAGCGACTGCGCGAAGGGCGAGGGCGTGGGCGTGGTGACCTCGACGAGCCGCACGCGCCCGGCGGCGAGGTCCCGCATGAGGTCGACGAGCGCCGCGACGTCGAAGTCGTCCTGGAGGCACTCGCGCGCCGCCTCGAGGACGATGGGGAACTCCGGGTACTGCGACGCGACGGACAGCAGCTGGGCCGAGCGCTGGCGCTGCTGCCACAGCGGCTGGCGGCGGTCGGGCCGGCGCCGGGGGAGCAGGAGCGCGCGCGCCGCGGCCTCGCGGAACCGCGACGCGAACATCACGGACCCGCCGAGCTCGTCGCGCACCGCGTCGAGCACCTCGTCCGGGTCGAGCAGCAGGTCCTCCACGGGCACGACGGCCGCGTCCGCCCCCGACCCGCCGGTGCCCCCGTCGGACGCGCGGTCGAGCCACGACTCCCCCGTGTCGGGCAGCCGCAGGACGATGCCGTCGTCGGCGTGCATCGCCGCGGCGTCGACCCCGTACCGCTCGCGCAGCCGCGCGGCGAGCACGAGCGCCCACGGCGCGTGCACCTTCGCGCCGTACGGCGAGTGCACGACGACGCGCCAGTCGCCGAGCTCGTCGCGGAACCGCTCGACGACGACCGTGCGGTCGTCGGGGACCCGGCCCGTCGCCTCGCGCTGCTCGCGCAGGTAGGCGAGCAGGTTGTCGGTCGCCCACGCGTCGAGGCCGGCGGCGCGCAGCCGGTCGGCCGCCGCCTCCGGGTCGGCGGCGGCGAGCGCGTCGGTCTCGCGCACCCAGCCGCCCAGCGCGCGACCGAGCTCGGCGGGCCGTCCGGGGGAGTCGCCCTTCCAGAACGGCAGGCGGCCGGGGATGCCCGGCGCGGGCGTGACGAGCACGCGGTCGGGCGTGATGTCCTCGATGCGCCACGTGCTCGACCCGAGCGTGAACGTGTCGCCCACGCGCGACTCGTAGACCATCTCCTCGTCGAGCTCGCCGACGCGCTTGCCGCCGCGCGGCGCCCGGCCGCCGGCGGTGTCCGGGTCGCCCGCGACGCCGCCCGTCGGCGCGTCGGTCGCGAGGAAGACGCCGTACATGCCGCGGTCGGGGATGGTCCCGCCGCTCGTCGCCGCGAGCCGCAGGGCCCCCGGGCGCCCGGTGAGCCGGCCGGACGCACGATCCCACACGATGCGCGCGCGCAGCTCGCCGAAGTCCTCGCTCGGGTAGCGTCCGGCGAGCATGTCGAGCACCGCGTGCAGGGACCCGTCGCCGAGGTGGGCGTAGGGCGCGCTGCGCCGCACGACCGTCGCGAGCTCGGCGACCGTCCACTCGTCGACCGCGACCATCGCCACGACCTGCTGCGCGAGCACGTCGAGCGGGTTGGCGAGCACGTGCAGCTCCTCGATGCCCCCGCCGCGCATGCGCTCGGCCACGACCGCGGACGGCACGAGGTCGCCGCGGTGCGTGGGGAACACGACGCCGTGCGACACCGCGCCCACCTGGTGCCCCGCGCGCCCGATGCGCTGCAGGCCGGACGCGACCGAGGGCGGCGCGCCCACCTGGACGACGAGGTCGACCGCGCCCATGTCGATGCCGAGCTCGAGGCTCGACGTCGCGACGACCGCGGGCAGGCGACCGTCCTTGAGCTCGGTCTCCGTGCGCGTGCGCTCCGCGCGGCTCATCGACCCGTGGTGGGCGCGCGCGATGACCGGCTCCACGCCCGAGCTCGCCCCGGACTGCGCCTGGACCTGCGCGGCGGTGACCGTGCCCGGGTCGAGCACGTCCTCGCCCTGGCGCTCGGCCCACACCTCGTTCATGCGGGCGGTGAGCCGTTCGGCCCCGCGCCGGGAGTTGGTGAACACGAGCGTCGAGCGGTGGTCCGCGACGAGGTCGACGACGCGCTCCTCGACGTGCGGCCAGACCGACGGGCGCGCGGGGCGGACCTCGGGCGCGCCCGTGGGGCGTGACGTGGCCGGACCGGTGAGGTCGCGCTCGCCCGGCGGCAGCGGTGGCAGCCCGCCGTCGCGCGACCCGGCGTCGGGCACGAGCGGGGCGGTCTGGAGATCGGTGAGGTCCGGGACGGGCACCACGACGTCGACCTCGATGCGCTTGCTCGCCGGGGGCTGCACGACGACGACCTCGCGGCCGCCGTCGGACTCGGGGCGGTGCCCGCCGAGGAACGTCGCGACCGCGTCGACGGGCCGGACCGTGGCCGAGAGGCCCACGCGCTGCGCGGGCGGGCGCTCGTTCGCCTCGAGCAGCGCGTCGAGCCGCTCGAGCGACACCGCGAGGTGCGCGCCGCGCTTGGTGCCCGCGACGGCGTGGATCTCGTCGACGACGACCGTCTCGACGCCCACGAGCCCCGCGCGCGCCTGCGACGTGAGCACGAGGAACAGCGACTCGGGCGTCGTGATGAGGATGTCCGGGGGGTGCGTCGCGAGGCGGCGGCGCTCGCTCGTCGGCGTGTCGCCGGTCCGGGTGCCGACGACGACGTCCGGCACCTCCTGGCCGAGGCGCACCGCCGCCTGCCGGATGCCCGCGAGCGGCGAGCGCAGGTTGCGCTCGACGTCCGCCGCGAGCGCCTTGAGCGGCGACACGTACACGACGCGGCAGCGGTGCTCGCGCGCCACCTGCGTGCCCTCGGCCGGCGCGCTCATGATCCGGTCGAGCGACCACAGGAACGCCGCGAGCGTCTTGCCCGAGCCCGTCGGGGCGACCACGAGCGCGTGCCGGTCGCTCGCCACGGCGTCCCACGCGCCCGCCTGCGCGGCGGTCGGCGCGTCGAACGCGCCGGAGAACCAGGCGCGCGTGGGCGCGGCGAAGCGCGCGAGGGGGTCGACGGTCACCCGCCCATTGTGGTCGTGCCCACCCACACGTCGCGCGGTGACAGGGGTCCGGACGCGGGCGTCGCCGGACGGGCGGCGGACCGCGGTCCGCGGCGCGGCCCGGGCGTGGGAGGCTGGTGCCGTGCGCTACCGCGAGTTCTCCGAGCTGGTCGACGAGGTGTTCGGCGAGTCCCTGGGTCGTGCCTACGTCCGCGAGCAGGTGCTGTCCGCCCTCGACGACCGCACGGCGGCGCAGGCGCTCGAGGACGGCGTCGAGCCGCGCGTCGTCTGGCACGCGCTCTGCGACGCTCTCGACGTGCCCGACGAGCGGCGCTGGGGCCGCGACGAGCACCGCCAGGCGCCGCCGCGCCGCTGAGCGCGTCGCCCCTCCGGCGCCGCGGGGACCGCTGGCGCGTCCTGTCGGCGCCCCGGTACCCGTCGCCGCGTCGGCCGGGGAGCGCGACCCGCCCGGCCCCGCGATGATGGCGGCATGAGCGTTCCTGCCCGGGCCGGTGCCGCGCGCGTCACCGCGGCCGACGTGCGCGGCGCGGCGTGGTCGCTCGTCTCGACGACGCTCGGTCTCGGCCTCGCGATCTGGCTCGTGCCCGGCGTCGAGGTGACGAACCCGTGGTCCCTCGTGCTCGCGGCGCTCGCGGTCGGCGTGGGCGACGCGCTGCTGCGGCCCGTGCTGCGGCGGCTCGCGCGCCGCTCGGGCGTCGTCGGCGCGCTCGTCTCGGGCATGGCGGCCCAGCTCGTCGTCGCGTGGGCCGCGCTCACGTACCTCCCCGGCTTCCGCAGCGGCTCGTGGCTCGACGTCCTCGCCGTGCTCGTCCTGGCCGCGGTGCTCATGGCGCTCGGGCGCTGGGTCGTGGGCGCGAGCGACAACGAGTACGTGCTGGGCGACCTGCTGCGCCGCGCGCGACGCCACGCCGGGGTGCCGCGCCCGGCCCGGGGCGGCGCCGACGACGCCGGGCGACCCGCGGGCCTGCTCGTCGTCCTGCTCGACGGCGTCGCCCGGCCCACGCTCGACTACGCGCTGCAGGCAGGGCTCGTCCCGACGCTCGCGCGCTGGCTCGGCAGCGGCAGCCACCACCTGACGACGTGGTGGGCCCGCGTGCCCGCGACGACGCCCGCCTCGACGATCGGGCTCCTGCACGGCTCGACCGAGCACGTGCCCGCGTTCCGGTGGTGGTCGCGCGCGCTCGGCCGGCTCGTCGTGACGAACCGGCCCGCCGACGCCGCGGCGGTCGAGGCGCGCACGAGCGACGGCGCGGGGCTCCTCGCGGGCGGCGGGGTCGCCGTCTCGACGATGTTCTCGGGCGACGCCGCGACGAGCCTGCTCGTCATGAGCCGCGCGAGCGCGGGCCTGGGCCCGGGGCAGATGTTCGTGCACTTCTTCGCGAGCCCGTTCGTGCTCGTGCGCGCCGTGGTCGTCGCGCTCGGCGAGCTGCTCAAGGAGCTGTACCAGGGCTGGCAGCAGGCCGTGCGCGGCGTCGAGCCGCGCGTCTCGCGCCTCGGGTGGTACCCGGTGCTGCGGGCGGTGACGAACGTCGTCCTGCGCGACCTCAACACCACGCTCGTCGCGGAGCAGCTCGTGCGCGGCGCGCCCGTCGTGTGCGTCGACCTCGTCGACTACGACGAGATCGCCCACCACGCGGGTCCGCTGCGCCCCGAGTCGCTGCGTGCGCTCGAGGGTCTGGACGGCGTCGTCGGTCTCTGGGAGCAGGTCGCGGCGGTCGCGCCGCGCCGCTACGAGGTCGTCGTGCTCTCCGACCACGGGCAGTCGCTCGGCCCGACGTTCGAGCAGGTCGCCGGACGGTCGTTCCTCGACGAGGTCCGGCGGCTCATGGCGCTCGACCGCGCGCCCGCCGGCGAGGGGCGGCGTCGGGCCACCGCCCCCGACAGCGAGGCGTGGGGCCCCACCAACACGGCCCTGCACGCGCTGCGCCACGCGGGCGACGACGCGCCGGGCGCCGGGCGCATGCTCGTGGGGCCCGACCGGTCGGAGCGGCGCGCCGACGCCGCCGCGACCGCGCCGGAGCTGCCCGAGGTCGCGGTCGTCGGCTCCGGCAACCTCGGGATGGTGTGGTTCCCCCGCGAGCCGCGCCGGCTCACGGGCGACGAGGTGTGCGCGCGCTGGCCCGCGCTCCTGCCCGGGCTCGTCGCGCACCCGGCCGTCGGCGTCGTCGTCGAGCGCGGGGCGGACGGCCGCGTGCGCGCGCACGGGCGCACGGGCTCGCGCGACCTGCGGACGGGCGAGGTCGTGGGGGAGGACCCGCTCGCCGCGTACGGCTCGCGCGCGGCCGCCGACCTCGAGCGCGTCGCGGGACTCGAGGACGCGGGCGACCTCGTGCTCGTCTCGCGCGTGGACGAGGTCGGGATGGTGCACGCGTTCGAGGGGCTGGTGGGCTCGCACGGGGGGCTCGGCGGAGCGCAGAACGAGGCCGTCCTGCTCTGGCCGGCCCACCTCGCGCTGCCCGACGACGAGCTCGAGGTCGTCGACGGCGAGCGCGTCCTCGTCGGGGCCGAGGCCGTGCACCGCCGGCTCGTCGCGTGGCTGCGCGACCTCGGCCTGCGCGAGCCCGTGCCCGCGCGCGGCCCCGCACGGCGGGACGGCGCGCCGTGAGCGTCCGCGTGACGTGGCTCGGCCACGCGAGCGTCGTCCTCGACGTGGGCACCGGGCCCGCCGGCACCCCGCCCGTGCGGCTCGTCACCGACCCGCTCCTGCAGCGCCACGCGGGCGTGCTGCGACGGCGCGGCGACCGGCCGGACGCGGGCGAGTGGGAGGGCGCCGACGCCGTGCTCCTGTCCCACCTGCACCACGACCACGCCGAGCTGCGGTCGCTGCGGCTCCTCGGCGACGTCCCGGTCCTCACCGCGCCCGCGAACGCCCGGTGGCTGCGCGCCAAGGGGCTGCGCGGCGTCGGTCTCCTCGGCGGCGCGTGGCACGGCGTCGGCCCGGCGGACGCCGGGGTCGAGGTGCGCCTCGTGCGGGCCGTGCACGGGCACCGGCCCATGCCGCACCGGCCCAACGCGGCGAACGGGCACCTCGTGCGCGCGACCGGGCCGGGCGGCGTGCGCGTGTGGGCGGTGGGCGACACGGAGCACCACGCGGACATGGTCCACCTCCCGGCGCTCGCGGACGGGCCGGTCGACGTCGCGCTCGTGCCCGTCGGCGGCTGGGGGCCGCGGCTGTCGGGCGGGCACCTTGGGCCCGCGCAGGCGGCGCGCGTGTGCGCCGAGGTCGGCGTGCGCGTCGCGATCCCGGTCCACTGGGGCACGCTCCACGCGCCGGGCGGCCGGCACCTGCCGCGCGGGTGGATGGACCACGCGGGCGCGGCGTTCGAGGCGGCGTGCCAGCGCGCGGCGCCCCGCACGCGCGTGGTGGTCCTGCGGCCGGGCGAGGCGTGGTCGTCCGACGGCGCAGCGTGAGCCGCCGGCGCGTGACACGCCGGGCCCGGGGTCGCCGGGTCGAACAGGTGTTCGGCTAGAGTTGTGCACAGGGCGCGCTCCGGCGGGCCCAGGACGCCGGTCCGGCACGACGATCCCCAGGCTCGAGGGTCGCCGGCGCCGCGTGTCGGTGGCTGCCCGTAACGTCGGGCCACAACGAACTATGGACGTCGAACCGAAGGTGGACTGACATGCCCGCACCCGCAGACCGCGAGAAGGCGCTCGAGGCAGCCCTCGCCCAGATCGACCGGAGCTTCGGCAAGGGCTCCGTCATGCGCCTCGGCGAGGAGGGCCGCGCGCCGGTCGACGTGATCCCCACGGGGTCCATCGCGCTCGACGTCGCGCTCGGCATCGGCGGGCTGCCCCGCGGCCGCGTGATCGAGGTGTACGGCCCGGAGTCCTCCGGCAAGACGACGGTCGCGCTGCACGCGGTCGCGAGCGCGCAGCGTGCCGGCGGCATCGCGGCGTTCATCGACGCCGAGCACGCGCTCGACCCGGAGTACGCCAAGAAGCTCGGCGTCGACACCGACGCGCTCCTGGTCTCGCAGCCGGACACCGGCGAGCAGGCGCTCGAGATCGCGGACATGCTCATCCGCTCGGGCGCGCTCGACATCATCGTCATCGACTCGGTCGCGGCCCTCGTGCCGAAGGCCGAGATCGAGGGCGAGATGGGCGACAGCCACGTCGGCCTCCAGGCCCGCCTCATGTCGCAGGCGCTGCGCAAGATCACCGGTGCGCTCAACGCGTCCGGCACCACGGCGATCTTCATCAACCAGCTCCGCGAGAAGATCGGCGTGTTCTTCGGCTCGCCCGAGACGACGACCGGTGGCAAGGCGCTGAAGTTCTACGCGTCCGTGCGCCTCGACATCCGCCGCATCGAGACCCTCAAGGAGGGCACCGACGCGGTCGGCAACCGCACGCGCGTCAAGGTCGTCAAGAACAAGATGGCCCCGCCGTTCAAGCAGGCCGAGTTCGACATCCTCTACGGCGTCGGCATCTCGCGCGAGGGCGGCCTCATCGACATGGGCGTGGAGCACGGGTTCGTGCGCAAGTCCGGGTCGTGGTTCACGTACGGCGGCGACCAGCTCGGCCAGGGCAAGGAGAACGCGCGCGCGTTCCTGCGCGACAACCCGGACCTCGCCAACGAGCTCGAGAAGAAGATCAAGGAGAAGCTCGGCGTCGGTGCCAAGGTCGACGCGCCGGCCGACCCGGCCGCGGGCGTGACCGTCGCCGACGCGGCTCCGGCCGCGAAGGCGACCGCGGGTGCCGCCAAGGGGAAGAAGTCGCCGTTCTGATCGAGCAGGGGAGCGGGCCCGACGGCGACGCGCCGTCCGCCCCGCACGACGACGGGCGTCGCACCGGCCGCACGGCCGGGCGGCGCCCGCGCCCGTCCCTCCACGAGCTCGTGGAGCGGGGAGAGATCAGCGACGCCGACCTCACCGAGCGGGCGCGCGAGACCGTGCTCCGCATCCTCACGGCCGCGCCGAAGAGCCGCGCCGAGCTCGCGCAGTCCCTCGCGCGCAAGGGCTACCCGGAGCACGTCGTGCTGCCGGTCCTCGACCGCTTCGAGGAGGTCGGGCTCGTCGACGACGCGCAGTACGCCGAGATGATCGTCCGCACCCGGCACGCCGAGCGGGGCCTCTCGCGGCGCGCGATCTCGACCGAGCTGCGCCGTCGCGGCATCGACCCGGACGTCGGGTCCGCAGCGCTCGAGCAGGTCGACGACGACTCCGAGGCGGACGCGGCGCTCGCGCTCGCGCGCACCCGCCTCGCGCGCACGCGCGGTCTCGACCGCGACGTACGGGTCCGTCGGGCCGTGGGCGCCTTGGCGCGCAAGGGCTACAGCCCGTCGCTCGCGTTCGAGATCGTCCAGCGCGAGCTCGACGCCGAGGGCGAGCCTCTCGACTGAGCCCGGGGCGCGCAGCCGCCACGACGGAGGCGCGGGTCGCCGCGACGAGACGACCCGCGCCCTGCTTCGGTCAGCGTGCCGCGGCCTCCGCGGGGGCGTCCTCGGCGGGCCCGCCCGCGACGACCGTCGGGTTGCCGATGCCCGGGCCGGTCGTCGTCGCGCCCGCGGTGCGACCGCTGAGGAAGCGGGAGAGCCAGCGGGCGACGAGCGTGAGCAGCCAGTTGATGACGATGAAGATCACCGCGGCCAGGACGAGCGACTGGAGGATGTTCCCGTTGCCGACGCCGAAGAGCTGCGCGGCGCGCAGGAGCTCGTTGTACGTGATGATCTGCCCCAGCGCGGAGTCCTTGAGGACGACGACGAGCTGCGACACGAGGGCCGGCAGCATCGCGATGAGCGCCTGGGGGAGCTGGATCGAGCGCAGGGTCTGGCTCGGCGTGAGGCCGATCGCCAGGCCGGCCTCGCCCTGGCCCTTGGGGAGGTTCCCGACGCCCGAGCGCACGAGCTCCGCGATGACGGACCCGTTGTAGAGCACGAGGGCGAAGACGACCGCGAGGAACGGTGCGTCGTCGACCTTGTTGAAGCCCAGCAGCAGGTAGAAGAAGATCATCATGAGCAGCACGGGCACGGCGCGGAAGAACTCGACCACGATGCCGCTCACGACGCGCACCGCGCGCAGCTGGGAGAGGCGGCCGGTGCCGAACACGAGCCCGAACACGAGCGCGCCGACGATGGCGAAGCCCGCGGCGCGCAACGTGTTCTGCAGGCCCGGGATGAAGTAGTACTGCCAGGCGTCGGCGGTGAACAGCGAGGTCCACAGGTCGGCGTCGAGCTGGCCCTTGCGGCCGAGCGCGAGAAGCACGAGGGCGGCGACGCCCAGCACGACGATCCCGCCGACGACGTTGCCGATCATGATCACGCGGCGGGCGCGCGGGCCCGGCGCGTCGAAGAGGACGGACTGCTGGGTGCTCATCGGCGGACCGCCAGTCGGGTCGAGAGGGACGTGGTGAGCAGGCCGATGGGGATGACCAGGATGACGTAGCCGATCGCGAACGTCAGGAAGATCCCGTAGATGTAGTTCGAGTTGAACTCGATCATGGTCTTCATGAGGCTCGACGTCTCCGTCGTGACGCTCGCGGCCGCCGCGACGGTCGAGTTCTTCAGCAGCGCGATGAGCGTGTTGCCGAGCGGGGCGATCGCGCCGCGGAAGGCCTGGGGGAGGATGATGAGCCGCGCGGCGGGCAGGAACGGCAGCCCGATCGCGCGCGCGGCCTCGGCCTGGCCGATCGGCACCGTGTTGACGCCCGAGCGGATCGACTCGCACACGAACGCGGCGTGGTAGACGGCGAGGCCGATGACGGCGAGACGGAAGAAGTTGCCCGCGAAGTCCGGGGCGAGCGTGACTTGGAGCTGGCCCCACAGGCCGAGCACCATGAACGTCATGATGATCGTCAGCGGCGTGTTGCGGAACACGTTGACGTACGCCGTCCCGGCCCAGCGCAGGCTCGGCACCGGGGAGATCCGCATGAGCGCCAGGGCGGTGCCCAGCACGAGCGACAGGATCGCCGCCCAGAACGTCAGCTGGATGTTGACCCAGAAGGCGCCGAGCACGTCGTACTCGCGCGCGAGCTCCCAGGTCTGTGACAGGTAGTCACCCACGGTTGGTCTTCCTCCCGGAGGGGTCGTGCGTCAGGTCGGGTCGCCGACCGGACGGCCGGGGGAGCGGCGCACCGGTGCGCCGCTCCCCCGATCGTGGACGGTCAGGCGCAGGGGTCGACCGTCGGCGGGTTCTCGCTCGCGTTCGGCGTGTACCCGGTGCCCTCGGTGTTCTTCGTGACGAACTCCTCCCAGGAGCCGTCCTCGATCATCTTCTCGATCGCCGCGTTGACGTCCTCGCAGATGTCGTTGTCCTGCGGGAGGCCGACGCCGTAGCGCTCGGTCGAGAACGGGGCGCCGACGACCTTGACCTTGCCCTGGTTGGCAGGCTGGGCCGCGAGACCGGCGAGGATGATGTCGTCGGTCGTGACGGCGTCGACCTGGCCGGCCGTGAGCGCGGTGACGCACTCGGCGTAGCCCGGGCGCTCGAGCAGCTGCACGCCGGCGGCGTACTCGTCCTTGATGCGCTGCGCGGACGTCGAGCCCGTGACGGAGCACAGGTTCTTGCCCTCGAGCGACTCCGGGCCGGTGATGTCGGTGTTCGACTCGGCGACGAGCAGGTCCTGCCCGGCGACGAAGTACGGGCCGGCGAACGCGACCGTCTCCTTGCGCGTGTCCGTGATGGAGTACGTCGCGAAGATCATGTCGACCTGGCCGGTCTGCAGCATCGTCTCGCGCTGCGCGGACGGCGCCTCGACCCACTCGATCTGGTCCTCGGAGTAGCCCAGCTCGCCCGCGACGTACGTGGCGACGTCGACGTCGAAGCCCGTGTACGTGGAGCCGTCCTGGTAGCCGAGGCCCGGCTGGTCGAACTTGATGCCGATCTTGATCGACTCGCCGCCGCCGCCTCCCGCGGTCTGCTCGGGGTCCGTGGTGGTGCTGTCGTCGCCGACCTCGCCGCCGCCGCACGCCGCGAGCGTGAGCGCGGTGAGCGCGGCGAGGACGGCCGCACCTGCGTGTCGTGTGCGCATCGTTCCTACCCTTCGTGAGTGGTGGCCGCCCGCCGGGCGTGTGCCCCGTCGGCCGGCCGGGGTGTGGGGGTGTCGCCCTCGGTCCGAGGGCGTCAGTGGGTGAGGATCTTCGAGAGGAAGTCCTTCGCGCGCTCGCTCTTCGGCGCCGTGAAGAACTCCTCCGGGTGGGCCTCCTCGACGATCTGGCCGTCGGCCATGAACACGACGCGGTTCGCGGCCCTGCGCGCGAACCCCATCTCGTGCGTGACCACGATCATCGTCATGCCCTCCTTGGCGAGCGCGGCCATGACGTCGAGGACCTCGTTGATCATCTCCGGGTCGAGCGCCGAGGTCGGCTCGTCGAACAGCATGACCTTCGGGTGCATGGCGAGCGCCCGGGCGATCGCGACGCGCTGCTGCTGGCCGCCGGAGAGCTGGGCGGGCATCTTGTGCGCCTGGTTGCCCACGCCCACGCGGTCGAGCAGCGCGAGGGCGCGCTCCTTGGCGTCCTTCGTCTTCTCGCGGCGCACCTTGACCGGCCCGAGCGTCACGTTGTCGAGGATCGTCTTGTGCGCGAAGAGGTTGAACGACTGGAAGACCATCCCCACGTCGGAGCGCAGGCGCGCGAGCGCCTTGCCCTCCTGCGGCAGCGGCTCGCCGTCGACGAGGATCTCCCCGGAGTCGATCGTCTCGAGACGGTTGATCGCGCGGCACAGCGTGGACTTGCCCGAGCCCGACGGCCCGATGACGACGAGCACCTCGCCGCGACGGACGGTCAGGTTGATGTCCCGCAGCACGTGCAGGTCCCCGAAGTGCTTGTTGACGTCGCGCAGCTCGACGAGCGGTTCCCCGAGGGGCTGCGCTGCGGTGCTGGGCGGAGCGTCCTGCGCGCTGCTCTGCGCGTCGGACGGCGATGAGGTCTCGTCGGCCATTCCTGGACACTATGTCCCTTCTGTTGCGCAGTGCCACCTGATCCGGCAACAGTCGGGCAACAGTTCAGTAACACGGCACCCGGCGCCGTACCCTGGACGGTGATGTCCACGATCGCCCCCACCCCCGTCCTGGCCGCGCCCGCCGCGCCGACCGACGACGCGCGCCCGCGCACCTACGTCGTCCGCACGCTCGGCTGCCAGATGAACGTCCACGACTCCGAGCACATGGCGGGGATGCTCGAGCAGGCCGGGTACACGCGCGCGAGCGCCGAGGACGAGGCCGCGAGCCGCGCCGACGTCGTCGTCATCAACACGTGCGCGGTGCGCGAGAACGCCGCGACCCGCCTGTACGGGAACCTCGGCCAGCTCGCGTCCGTGAAGGCGGCGCGCCCCGGCATGCAGATCGCCGTCGGCGGCTGCCTCGCCCAGAAGGACCGCGGGACCATCGTCGAGAAGGCGCCGTGGGTCGACGTCGTGTTCGGCACGCACAACCTCGACGCCCTGCCGGTGCTGCTCGAGCGCGCGCGCCACAACGAGGCCGCCCAGGTGGAGATCGCCGAGTCGCTGCAGGTCTTCCCCTCGACGCTGCCGACCAAGCGCGAGTCCGTCTACGCGGGCTGGGTGTCCATCAGCGTCGGCTGCAACAACACGTGCACGTTCTGCATCGTGCCGCACCTGCGCGGCAAGGAGCGCGACCGTCGCCCGGGCGAGGTCCTCGCCGAGGTCGGGGCGCTCGTCGAGGCCGGCGCGATCGAGGTCACGCTGCTCGGGCAGAACGTCAACAGCTACGGCGTCGAGTTCGGCGACCGCGGCGCGTTCGCCAAGCTGCTGCGGGCGTGCGGCACGATCGACGGGCTCGAGCGCGTGCGCTTCACGTCGCCGCACCCGGCCGCGTTCACCGACGACGTCATCGCCGCCATGGCCGAGACGCCGAACGTCATGCCCCAGCTCCACATGCCGCTGCAGTCCGGCTCCGACCGGATCCTGCGCGCGATGCGCCGCTCGTACCGCTCGGAGCGGTTCCTCGGCATCCTCGACCGCGTGCGCGCCGTGATGCCGGACGCCGCGATCACGACCGACGTCATCGTGGGGTTCCCCGGCGAGACCGAGGAGGACTTCGCGGAGACGCTGCGCGTCGTCGAGGCGTCGCGCTTCTCCTCGGCGTTCATGTTCCAGTACTCGCCCCGGCCGGGGACGCCGGCCGCGACGATGGACGGCCAGCTGCCGAAGGAGGTCGTCCAGGAGCGCTTCGAGCGGCTCCAGGCGCTCCAGGAGCGGATCGCCGGCGAGGAGGCCGCCCGCCAGGTCGGGCGCACGCTCGACGTGCTCGTGGGCGAGGGCTCCGGGCGCAAGGACGGCGCGACGCACCGCGTGACGGGCCGCGCCCCCGACAACCGCCTCGTGCACCTCGCGCTGCCGACCGACGTCGTGCTCGCGGCGCCCGACGACGCGGGGGCGCCCGAGGCGGGCGACCCGCGCCTCGCGGACGACCTCGACGCGCGTCTGCCGCGCCCCGGCGACGTCGTGACCGTCGAGGTCACGCGCGCGGCGCCGCACCACCTCATCGCCGACTCGGCCCTCGCGGGCGGCACGTTCGCGGTGCGCCGCACGCGCTCGGGCGACGCGTGGGCGCGGCGCGAGCGCGCTCGCCTCGGCGGGGAGGACGAGCACGGTCACGGCCACGGCGGGGGAGCCCCCGCCGGACCGGTCGTCCTGGGCCTGCCGACCGTCCGCGCCTGAGCAGTCCGAGCAGGGCGGCGCGGGACGAGGTCGGACGCGAGAGGGCGGGGACCCGCTCGACGACGGACGACCGTCCGAGCCGGGCGCCGGCGCGGCAGCCCCGAGCACCGACGCCGTCCCGCGCGCGGACCCGGTGACCGGGTGACCGGAGGGTCAGCCGTCCAGGGTGCCCGGGGGGAGCTGAGCGCCGATCGCGTGGAAGAGCTGCACCGCGGTGCCCAGCCCGCACGAGACGGTCTGCGCGAGCTGCGCGTCCGTCGCGCCGTGCTCCAGGTCGACGGAGACCTCGGCGTAGAGCGCGAGCCGTCCCGCCTCCTCGCGGAGGTAGACCTTGGGCCAGATGCGCTCGCGGTTCCAGTCGTTGACGGCCTGGAGCGTGACGAGCCGCGACTCCAGCGGCAGCGAGGTCGACCAGCGGCCCCGCACCTGGAGGATCTCGGAGCGGTCGCCGAGCAGGAGGAACCAGAACCGGTGCCCGTCCCACGTGCCCGTGATGTCGCCGTCGTCGTCGACGCGGAAGTGGTAGCCGCGGCGCGTGAGGTGGTCGCCGACGCGCGACATCGACAGCGCGCGCGGCAGCTCCGCCTCGCGGGGCAGCGAGTCGGGGGCCTTGGGCCGGCGGTTGCCGAACAGGCGCGTGAACCAGTTGGTGCGGGCCTGCGTCATGGCGCCTGCCTCGCCGGGTCCGGGTAGAACTCGTCGAGCGCGTCGAAGAACATCGACCCCGTGCTCAGCCCGCACTGGAGGAGCTGGTCGAGCTGGTCGTCCGTCACGCCGTGCTCGAGGTCGACCGTGACCTCGGTGAACACCTGGACCATGCCGTTGTCGCGCACGCGCGTGTACGTCTTGGGCCAGATCCGGTCCGCGTTCCACTCGTTGCAGAACTCGAGGATCTCCTCGAGCCGTTCGAGCGCCAGGTCGCGGTTCCACTGGCCGCGCACCTGGAGGATCTCGTCGCCGTTGCCGAAGAGGAGGAAGTAGAACAGGCGGCCGTGCCACAGCCCCCCGACGTCGCCGTCCGAGTCGACGAAGTAGCTGTACCCGCTGTCGGTGATCCACTCGACGACGCGCGAGAGCGTCAACGGGGTCGGCGGACGCAGCACGTCCGTCGCGACCTGTCCGAGCTCTCGCGCGAGAAGGTCCTCGACCTGCGACTGCAGCTCGTCGCCCGTGCGGGGTGCCGTCCCGCCGCCGTCGGAGGACCCGCGGGGATCGCCGTCCCGCCGGTCGTCGTCGTCCTGCGCCCCGAAGAACCTCACCCACCCACCGTACTCGCGCGCACGCCCGGACGTCGCATCGCGACCCCTGCGCGACCCCGCGCCCGGGGCGTGCCCGCGCGGCGTGGTCCCTCCCGTGGACGGCGGCGCCAAGGACGCGACGGCGGGCGGACCACGGACCGTCCGTCGCGGCAGGGACTCGACCCCGCGACGGCTACGGTGGGGCCGTGACCGTCCGCGCCGTCGTCCTGCCCGGTACCCCCCTCCTCGTGCCCGGCGCCGCGGGCGCGGCAACGGTTCTCGAGGAGGAGCGCGAGGCGGCGCTCGCCGCGCTCGGGCGCCTCGTCGACGGCGTGCCCGACGACGGCTCCGTGCCCGTCGTCGTGGTGGCCCCCGGGACGCCGCGCCCCGCGGGACCGGTGCGGGGACCGGCGCGCGCGTCGCTCGCCGCCGCGGGCGTCGCCGACGCGTGGGTCGACCCGACGTGGGCCGCGGCCACTCGCCACGACGACCGTCCCGTCGCGGGGGTCGCGGCGTCCGTCGGGCTGCTCGCACTCGCCGGCGCGGGGTGGGCGGGCCCGGTCGAGGTCCTGGAGGTCGGCGGCCAGGACGCGGCGGCCGCACGCGCGGCGGGCGCGGCGCTCGCGCGTCGCGGCGCGCGCGTGGTGGTGATGGACGACCCGCGCCTCGCCGCTCCTGCCGGCGTGCTCGACGGTCTCGGGCTGCCGGGCGACGACGCGGACGCTCGCGCCGCGTCGCCCGTCCGCGCCGGCGCGACCTCCGCCGTGCGGTGGTACGACGACGGCCCGGCACCGTCCGCGGGGAGCGGCGTCAGCCGCTGAGGCCGGCGCCCACCGCGGCGGCGTCCTGCTCGCGCCCGAGACGGCGCAGGACCGCGACGAGCTCGTTCGCGACGGTCGCGCGCGCGTCGCGGTCGTGGACGATCGCGAACCCCTCCATCGCCGACTCGAGCAGGTCCACGGCGTCCGCGTCGGCGCCCGCCGCGCTCCGCGACCGCCCCGCGAGCCAGAACGCGTGCGCCGCGTCGCCGACGTCGCCGGCGCGCGCGAACTCCTCGGCGACGCGCTCGGCGAGCGTCGCCGCCGCGTCGAGCTCGCCGGCGGTCGCGAGGAGCCGGGCCCGGGAGTCGCGCAGCTCGCGGCGTTCGCGCTCGGCGGCCGAAGCGTCGCGCTCCACGAGGTCGACGGCGCGCGGTTCCGCGGCGGTGTCGTCCGCGGCGGCGAGGTCGGCGAGCGTCCGGTCGACCTGGGCGAGGGCCGCAGGCACGTCGCCGCGCCGGGCCGCGACGCGCGCGGAGGCACGGACGACGGGGCCGACGAAGCGCGGCGCGACGCCGCCGGCGCGCAGCAGCGCGAGCGCGTGGGCGAACGCGGGCGCGGCGCCCTCGTCGTCGCCGTCGACGGCGGCGAGCTGCGCGGCCTCGGCGAGCGCGAAGCCCGCGCGGTCGAGGTGCCCGGCGGTCTCGAGCAGGGTCGACGCACGACGCAGGAGCTGCGCGGCGCGCACGGGGTCCTCGCGCGCGACGTCCTCGGCGAGGGCGAGCAGCCCGTCCGCGTCGGCGGGCTCGGCACCGGGCGCGCCCGCGGCGGACGGGTCGTCCGGCGCGGCCCCGGAGGGCCGAGCCGCGGGAGCGGCAGCGACGGCATCCGCGGTGCCGACCCCTGCGGTGCCGACCTCTGCGTCGACGGCCCCTGTGGTGACGGACCCGGTGGTGACGGACCACGCGGGGACGGGGACCGATCCCGTGCCGCCGCCGTCCGCGCTGAGCACCGCGAGGTCCACCGGGAGCGTGCGCGCGCCGCGCGCCCACGCGGCGTGCAGCCGCTCGGACGCGGCGGGCGTGCCGTTGCGCGCGTCGAACGCGCGCGCGAGGTCGGCCGCCTCGCGGCGCGCCCACTCGTCGAGCTCGGCCACCGTCGACGCGGGGACGTCCCGCAGCGCGAGCGGGGCGTCCGCGTGCGCGTCGCGCAGCACGCCCGTCGCGACGCTCGCGCTCGTGAGGAAGCCGAGCCGGTCCCCGGGCGAGTCCGCCACGGTGAGGAAACCCTGGTGCTCGACGAGGAGGCGCAGCGCCCGGGACGCGTTCCCGGTCCGCGCGAGGAACTCGACGTGCCGGCCCGTGGGACCGGTCATCGACACGCCGGTGTCGAGGTGGCGCAGGCCGCGCCGGTGCGTGCGCGCGGCGGCCTTCGCGTCGCCGACCTCGAGGTAGGCGAGCTGGAGGTGCGACAGCATGTCCCCGGGCTCGGTCGCGCACGACGGCGACCCCTCCAGCACCTGCTCGAGGAGCCGGACGCCCTCGTCGTACCGGCCCGTCTCGAAGAGATAGGCCGCGCGGTCGCCCGGCTCGCACGCCTCGCACTGGGAGTACTCGTCGCGCGGCGTCGCGACCCAGGCGCGGTAGGCGTCCTCCACGTCCGCGCTCCCGCGCTCGCGCGCCCACTCGAAGCGCTCGAGCGCGACCGCGTTCGTGCCGTTGCCCGCGAGGGCGTACCGCCGCGCCATGTCGTCGAGGGTCCGCTCGATCTGCCCGGCCGGGACGTCGGGGAACTCCATGAGGTGCCCGACCATCCACTTGAACGACCAGAACAGCGAGTGCGCGTCCTGTGCGTCGAAGTGCTCCGGGTGCTCGTCCCACCAGCGCAGCAGCCGGGTGAACGGCAGGTACGCCTTCGTCACCTCGCCGCCCCACACGGACGACTCGACGAGCACGAAGAGCGCGTACGCGCGCGCGGCGTCGGGGCCCTCGGCCTCGACGCGCTCGAGCTCGGCCGCTGCGGCCGTCGAGCGCGCGAGGCCGTACGGCATGCGCCGGACGTCGTACAGGGCGGCGTTCACCTGGTCCACGGACCGCGTCATCGGTTCTCCTCGTCGGGGGAGCGGTCGGCGCTCGCGCCCGGCCCGGCCGCGAGGGCACGGGCGAGCAGGAGCGACAGCGAGTCGTTCATGAGGGCGGCCTCGGCGGGCTGGAGGGCCTTGCCCGAGGCCAGCACGGCCGTGACGTACAGCGACCGGCCCCCGGCCGCGCGGACGTCGGCGTCGGGGCTCGCGAGCAGGTCGCGCACCGTGTCGTTGGCGTCGTTGAGGACGAGCCGGCGCGGGCGCGCGGGGCCGCTGATCCCGGCGAGGATCTCGCCCCACAGGTCGTCGGTCTCCGCGGCGCGTGCCGCCTCGCGGGCGTGGTCGCCGTCGCGGTCGTGCAGGAGCATCGCGGGCAGGGCGTCGGGCTCGAACCGGCGCAGGACGACGTCGCAGCCCTGCTCGTCCAGCGCGGCGTCCAGCGCCGCGAGGGCGTCGGCGACCTCGAGCTCGCGCAGCGGCTCGACCTCGGCGAGGACGTGCGAGACGTCGGCCGCCGCCACCGGGGCGAGACGCCACCCCGGGAAGCGGTCCGCGACGCGCTCGAGCAGCGCGGCGTCGTAGACGTAGCCGCCGTTGACGACCGGCAGGCCCTGCGCGGCGGCCACGGGCGCGATGCGCCGGAACTCCTCGACGGTCGTGGTGTAGAGCAGCCGGCCGCGGGGGTGCGCCTCCGCGAGGTCCGCGAGGGTGCCCGTGCCGGCGGTGGTCTCGAACGGCAGCACGCGGGCCGCGACGTCGAGCATCTCGTCGTCGGTGAGCGCGAGCGCCCGGACCGCGAGGTGGTGGGTCTCGAGGAAGCGCCGCGCGAGGACCGAGTCCGTCGCGAGCGTCTCCAGGAGCCACCGCCGCACCTGCGCACCGAGAGCGTCCCGGGTCGCGAGGAGCACCTCGTCCTCGTACAGGCCCTCGCGCGACGCGGTGGGGCGCAGCACGGACGCGTCGAGCACGCACCGGACGAAGAAGGCCCACGGGGGGAGCAGGTCGTCGACGGCGCTGCCGAGGAGCATGCGCTTGAGGTACACGCGGTGACGCGCGGTCGTCGTCGGCGCGACGGCCGCGGGCAGGACGTACGCGACCCCGGACAGGCCGGCGAGCGGCAGGTCGAGGTCGATGCGGGCGAGCGGCGTGAAGCCCAGCGTGCGCTCGGCGTAGGCGGCGAGCGCGGCGTCGCGCGCCGCCGGCGTCGGGTGCGCCGCGCGCCAGGGCAGGTCCTCGCCGCTGAGCCGCCGCAGGGCGACGGGAGCGTCGGGACCGCCCGCGGCCGGGTCGTCGAGGCGCGTCTCGACGAGCAGCTCGACCGGCAGGAGCGAGCCGAAGTCCTGCGCGAGCGCGACGACCGTCTCGGGCGCGAGCCAGTGCTCGGTGTCCCGGCGCGGGCGCAGCCGCACCACGCTGCCGGGCTCCGCGGGCGCGTCGGGGTCGTCCGGTACGAGCTCGACGAGCTCGTACCGCCCGTCCGAGCGCCCGCGCCAGCGGACCGGCGCGGCCGGGCCGCCCGCCACGGACGGGCGGGCCGAGCGCGACACGAGCTCGATCTCGTCGGCGACCATGAACGCCGAGAGCAGCCCGATGCCGAACTGGCCGAGGAACTCCTCGCGCCCCGTGCCGAGCTCGACGTCCCGCTTGGAGCTGCGTCCGATCGTCGCGAGGAGCTCGTGGGCCTCGTCGCGCGTCAGGCCGACGCCCGTGTCGTGCACCTCGAGGCCCCCGCCCGCGAGGGGCCGCAGCACGATCCGGGCGGGCCCGTCGGTGTCCCCGAGGGCGCCGCGCGCCGTGATCGCGTCCACGGCGTTCTGCAGGAGCTCGCGCAGGTACACGCGCGGGCTCGAGTACAGGTGCCGGGCGAGGAGGTCGACGACGCCGCGCAGGTCGACCTGGAAGGCCGCGCCCGGCGCGTCGTCGCGGGCCGGGTCCCCGGACGGCCCCGGGGCGCGCGCCGTGCGCTCGTCCGTCCCGCTCACCGCGCGCCGGCGGCGCCGTCGACCACGGCCTGCGCCGCGGTGTCGGGGAAGCGCTCGTCGAGCGCGTCGAAGAACTGCAGGCCCGTGAAGAGCCCGCACTCGACGAGCTGGCCGAGCTGGTCGTCCGCGACGCCGAACTCGAGGTCCGTGGCCACCTCGGTGTACACCGCGAGGCGGTCGTCCTCCACGCGCGCGTAGACCTTGGGCCAGATCTTGTCGCGGTTGAACTCGTTCGCGACGAGGGCCACCTGCGCCTCCGCCTCGGCGGGCAGGGTGCGGTTCCAGCGCCCGCGGACCTGGAGGATCTCCTGCTTCTCGCCCATGAGGAAGAAGAAGAACACCTTGCCGTCCCAGTTGCCGCCGAGGTCCCCGTCGGAGTCGACGAAGTACCGCCAGTCGCGGCTCGTGAGGAACGCCTCGACCCGCTCGCGCGTCAGCGGCGCGTTCTGGCTGGTCGGTGCGGCGTCCGGCTTGGTGAAGAAGCCCATGGCTCGAGTCCTTGTCGTCGTCGGGGCGCCGGCGCGCCCGCCACCGCAGGAGCCGTGGGGTGCGCGACGCAGGGCCCGCGAGGAGCGGGCGGTCGACGGACACCCTACGCATCCCCACCCACACGGGACAGACCTCCCGGACCGGCGGCATCCGTCGCGACCAGCGCGGACGGTACCGTTGCGCGGGTGAAGACCGAGCACGACCCGTCGCGCGCGCGCCGTGTCGTCGTGGCCGTCGTCGGGCCGACCGCGACCGGCAAGTCCGACCTCGCCCTCGACCTCGCCGAGCGGCTGTCCGTCCCCGGCGCCCCGGCGGAGATCGTCAACGCCGACGCGTACCAGCTCTACCGCGGCATGGACGTCGGCACGGCGAAGGTCCCCGTCGCCGAGCGCCGCGGCGTGCGCCACCACCTCCTCGACGTCCTCGACCCCGTCGAGGACGCCTCCGTCGCGCGCTACCAGACGCAGGCGCAGCGCGTCCTCGACGAGATCGACGCGCGCGGGGCGCGGGCCGTCGTCGTGGGCGGGTCCGGCCTGTACGTGCGCGCGCTGCTCGACGACATGCGCTTCCCCGGCACCGACCCCGACGTGCGCGCGGCGCTCGAGGCGCGCGCGGAGGCGGAGGGCACGCGTGCGCTCCACGACGAGCTCGCGCGGCGCGACCCCGAGGCCGCCGCGAGCATCGGCCCGGCGAACACGCGGCGGGTCGTGCGCGCCCTGGAGGTCATGGAGCTCACGGGCGCGCCGTTCACCGCCAACCTCCCGCGCCAGGTCTACGTGCGCCCGACCGTCCAGATCGGTCTCGACTGCGACCGCGCCGTGCTCGACGCCCGGGTCGCCGGCCGCGTCGAGCGGATGTGGGCGCAGGGGCTCGTCGACGAGGTGCGGCGCGTCGAGGCCCGGGGCATGGGACGCACCGCGCGGCGCGCCGTCGGGTACGCCGAGGTGCTGGCCGCGCTGCACGGCGAGACGACCGAGGACGTGGCCCGCGAGGCCGTCACCGCCAACACGCGGCGCCTCGCGCGCAAGCAGATGGGGTGGTTCGGGCGCGACCCGCGCGTGCGTTGGCTCGACGCGCAGTCGCCGACGCGCGTCGAGGACGCGCTCGCGGCCGTCGCCGAGGCCGACGCGCGCGCGGCCGCGGCCGGACCGGTCGCGGGGGCCGAGCCGGACGAAGCGGACACCGGTGCGCCCGTGCGCCGTAGTCTGGGCTCATGACGCGCACCCGCTTCACCAAGGGCCACGGGACCCGCAACGACTTCGTGCTCATCGCCGACACGAAGGGCGAGCTCGACCTCACGCCCGAGCTCGTGCGCGCGCTCGCCGACCGCCGCGGGGGCGTCGGGGGCGACGGCGTCGTCCGCCTCGTCCCGACGGCCCTCGTCCCCGAGTCGCGCGAGGTGCTCGCCGAGGACCCGCACGCCATCTGGTTCATGGACTACCGCAACGCCGACGGCTCGGTCGCCGAGATGTGCGGCAACGGCGTGCGCGTCTTCGCGGCCTTCGCCGAGCGGCTCGGGCTCGTGAGCTTCGCCGGCGGGAACGACGTCCCGGTCGGCACGCGCGCCGGCGTCAAGCGCGTGCGCAAGGAGGACGACGGCTGGTACGCGGTCGACATGGGCCCGTGGTTCCTGCCCGGCGGCCGGCCCGCGCTGCACGACGGCTACGACGCGACGGTCGTCGTGCGCGGCTGGGAGGTCCCGCGCCCCGCGCTGAGCGTCGACCTCGGCAACCCGCACACCGTGCTCGCCGTGGCGCGCGAGGACCTGCTCGCGCACGCCGACCTCACGCAGGCGCCCGCCGTCGAGCCGCAGCCCCCGCACGGCACGAACGTCGAGCTCGTCGTGCCGCTCGGCGAGACGACCGCGGAGGACGGGACCGTCGTCGGCCGCGTGCGCATGCGCGTCCACGAGCGCGGGGTGGGGGAGACGCCGTCGTGCGGGACCGGGGCGTGCGCGGCGGCGCTCGCGGTCCGCGTGTGGGGCGGACCCGACGCACCCGACACGTGGCTCGTCGACGTCCCCGGCGGCACCGTGCGCGTCCGGGCGCTCGAGGGCGACCGCGTCGAGCTCGCGGGTCCTGCCGAGCTCGTGTACTCCGGCGAGGTGGACCTCGCGGCGCTCGTCCCGGGAGCTCCTGGGACGGCGGAGCCCGAGGGCGCCGTCGACCCCGCCCCGCAGGGCGAGGAGGACGCGAGCCGCGACGTGGTCGCGACCGGCGCCGCGGACGGCGACCGGACGCACGTCTGAGACGCCGAGCGCGTCAGGACGGCGCGACGACCTCGAGCACGCGGAAGCCCTTCGCGCTCGCGGCGCGGCCGACCGTCGCGCCCGGCAGCAGCGGGGGCAGCGCCTCGGCGAGCCAGCGCTGGAGCGAGTCGGAGCCGAGGTTGCGCTGCACGACGAGGTGCGCGCTCGCGCCCGGCGCGAGGCGCGGGAGCCAGTGCAGCAGCATCGCGTGCAGCACGTCCTTGCCGACCCGGATCGGCGGGTTCGACCACAGCGCCGCGAACCGGACGTCGTCCGGCACCTCGTCCGGGACGACCGCCCGCACGTTGGCCAGGCCGAGGCGCTGCGCGTTGCGCCGCACGAGGTCGAGCGCGCGCTCGTTGACGTCCACGGCCCACACCGTCGCCCCCGGCGCCTCGAGCGCCATCGTCAGGGCGACCGGGCCCCACCCGCACCCGAGGTCGAGCACGTGCGCGGGCGCGCCGCCCGCCCGGGCGGCGAGCACGTCGTCGAGCGCGGGCGCGGTGCGCAGCAGGACCTGCGTGCCGAGGTCGAGTCGCCCGGGGGAGAAGACGCCGGACGCGACCTCGACCTCGACGTCGCGCCCCGCGAGCCGCACCGAGATCGTGCGGCGCTCGGCCGCGGACGCCGGCCGCGCGGTGAAGTAGTGGTCCTGCGGGTCGTCGTGCGGGGGCTCGACGGCCCGGTGCTCGTCCTCGGTCACGTCGGCCGATCCTACGCGGGCGCGCCCGGCGGCCGGGCCTCGGCGCGGGCCCGCGCGCCTTATCGGCTGGCACCGGGACGATTTCGCGTGCCACGCTTGTTGTCCTGCCAGGGCGCACGCGCGCCCGGACCCGACGGAAGGCGGCACATGAGCCCAACCCCTGCGAACACCCCCACGAACCCCACCTCGGCTCAGGACGAGCCGACCGGCGCGACGCGGGACATCGCGAGCGACGTCGTGGCACGGGTGCTCGCGCGGGCCGGCACGGCGCGTGCCGAGGGCGGCACGGTCCACGCGGAGCACGACGGCGAGCAGCTCGACCTCGCGGAGCGCAGCGCGCTGCGCCGCGTCGCCGGGCTGTCGACCGAGCTCGAGGACGTCACCGAGGTCGAGTACCGGCAGCTGCGCCTCGAGAGGGTCGTGCTCGTCGGGATCTGGAGCCCCGGCTCCGACCCGCGCGAGGACGGCGCGCCCTCGACGGCCGAGGAGGCCGAGATCTCGCTGCGCGAGCTCGCGGCGCTCGCCGAGACGGCCGGGTCCCAGGTGCTCGACGGCGTCATCCAGCGCCGCGCGAAGCCGGACCCGGGCACCTACCTCGGCTCGGGCAAGGCCGCCGAGCTCGCCGACGTCGTCGCGGCCAGCGGCGCGGACACCGTCGTGGTCGACGGCGAGCTCGCACCGTCCCAGCGCCGTGCGCTCGAGGACATCGTCAAGGTCAAGGTCATCGACCGGACCGCGCTCATCCTCGACATCTTCGCCCAGCACGCGAAGTCCCGGGAGGGCAAGGCCCAGGTCGAGCTCGCCCAGCTCGAGTACCTCCTCCCGCGCCTGCGCGGGTGGGGCGAGTCGATGTCCCGGCAGGCCGGTGGTCAGGTCGGCGGCGCCGGCGCGGGCATGGGCTCGCGCGGTCCGGGTGAGACGAAGATCGAGCTGGACCGTCGGCGCATCCGCAACCGCATGGCGAAGCTGCGCCGCGAGATCCAGGCGATGGCCCCGGGGCGCGAGACCAAGCGCGCGTCGCGCAAGCGGCACGCGGTCCCGTCCGTCGCGATCGCCGGCTACACGAACGCGGGCAAGTCGAGCCTGCTCAACGCCGTCACCGGCGCGGGCGTGCTCGTCGAGAACGCGCTGTTCGCGACCCTCGACCCGACGGTGCGCCGCACGCGCACCGAGGACGGGCGCGTCTACACGCTCGCCGACACGGTCGGGTTCGTCCGCGCGCTGCCGCACCAGCTCGTCGAGGCGTTCCGCTCGACGCTCGAGGAGGTCGGCGACGCGGACCTGCTGCTCCACGTGGTCGACGCGTCGCACCCCGACCCCGAGGGGCAGATCGCGGCAGTGCGCCACGTCCTCGCCGGCATCCCCGGCGTCGAGGACGTGCCCGAGGTGATCGTCCTCAACAAGGCGGACGTCGCGGACCCGGAGACGATCGCGCGGATCCGGCTGCGCGAGCGGCGCACCGTCGTCGTCTCGGCGCACACGGGCGAGGGCATCGAGCACCTGCGCGAGCTCATCGCGCACGAGCTCCCCCGCCCGGACGTCGAGATCGACCTCGTGGTGCCCTACAGCCGCGGCGACCTCGTGCACCGCGTCCACACCGAGGGCGAGATCGACCACGAGGAGCACACGCCCGAGGGCACCCTGCTGCGCGGCCGCGTCGCCCAGGCGCTCGCGACAGAGCTCGTCGGCGCCGCGGCGCAGGCCTGACGACCCGAATCACGACCCCGCGCGGCATGCCCCGCGCGGGGTCGTGCCGTACGGGGCCGGGCCGTCCACAGGTCCGCCGGCGGGTGGGCGCCCGACCGTAGACTCGACGGGTGCCCCCCTCCACCCGCCCGGCTCCCGCGCCCGACACCCTCGACGACGACGCACCGGGCGCCGCGCCGGGCACGGTACCCGACGTCGACGCGCTCCTCGACGTCGCCGTCTCGCGTCTCGGCGGGGCGCGGCGCGAGGGCCAGCACGCGATGGCCCGCGCCGTCGTCGAGGCGATCGAGGGCGGCGAGCACCTCGTCGTCCAGGCGGGCACCGGCACCGGGAAGTCGCTCGGCTACCTCGTCCCCGCCGTGCGGCACGCCGTCGCGACCGACGAGCGCGTCGTGGTCTCGACGGCGACGCTCGCCCTCCAGCGCCAGGTGATCACCCGGGACCTGCCGCTCGTCGCCGACGCCGTCGCGGACCGTCTCCCGCGGCCGGCGTCCATCGCGCTCCTCAAGGGCTGGCACAACTACCTGTGCGTGCACAAGATCGCGGGCGGCTACCCCACGGACGAGCCGACCCTCTTCGACCTGCCGGGCGAGTCCGCGGGTGCGGCCGACCACCCGGCGGCGCGCGGCGGGACGAGCGCCGCGGCCCTCGGCGAGCAGGTCGTGCGCCTGCGCGAGTGGGCGGACGAGACGTCGACGGGCGACCGCGACGACCTCGTGCCCGGCGTCAGCGACAAGGCCTGGCGGCAGGTCTCGGTCACGGCGCTCGAGTGCCTCGGCCAGCGCTGTCCGCTCCTCGCGGAGTGCTTCCCCGAGAAGGCGCGCGCCGCCGCGCGCGAGGCGGACGTCGTCGTGACGAACCACGCGATGCTCGGCATCGCCGCGATGGGGTCGCCCGGGGTGCTGCCCGAGCACGACGTGCTCGTCGTCGACGAGGCGCACGAGCTCGCCGACCGCGTGACCGCGGCCGCGACCGTCGACCTGTCCGTCCCGGCGATCGAGAGCGCGGCACGTCTCGCGCGCCGCCACGGCGGGGTGACGACGGACGCGCTCGACGCGGCCTCCGCGGCGTTCGGGACGGTCGTCGGCGCGCTGCCGGCGGAGCGGTTCCCCGAGGGGCTCCCGGACGGGGCGCGCGCGGCGGTCGCCGCGGTGCGCGACGCGGCGCGCGAGGTCCTGTCGTCCCTCAAGCCCGAGACGGGCGTGACGAAGCCCGCGCAGCCCGACAGCGGGCTGAAGATGGCGCAGTCGACCATGCTCCAGCTCTTCGAGGTGGCCGAGCGCATGGCCGCGGACCCGACGGGCCACGACGTGCTCTGGTGCTCGCGGCCCGGCGAGGGCGGCTGGACGGCCGACCGGTTCGGCGAGGGCGCGAGCCGCCTGCACGCCGCACCGCTCGGCGTCGCGGGCCTCATCCGCACGCACCTCCTCGCCGAGCGCACGGGCGTCTTCACGTCCGCGACGCTCGCGCTCGGCGGGAGCTTCGACGCGGTCGCGCGCACGTTCGGCCTGGGCGCGACCGGCACCGGTGACGACGAGGCGCCGCGCTGGCGCGGGATCGACGTCGGCAGCCCGTTCGACTACGCGCGCCAGGGGATTCTCTACGTCGCCAAGCGGCTGCCGACCCCGGGGCGCGAGGCCGCGACGGAGCACCAGCTCGACGAGATCGCGACGCTCGTCGAGGCCGCCGGCGGGCGCACCCTCGGGCTGTTCTCGTCGCGCCGCGCCGCCGTCGCGGCGGCCGAGGCGATGCGCGAGCGGCTCGACGTGCCGGTCCTGTGCCAGGGCGACGACCAGCTCCCGACGCTCGTGCGGGAGTTTGCCGCCGACCCCGACACGTGCCTGTTCGGCACGCTCTCGCTCTGGCAGGGCGTCGACGTGCCCGGCCCCTCGTGCTCGCTCGTCCTCATCGACCGCATCCCGTTCCCGCGCCCGGACGACCCCGTGAAGTCGGCGCGGGCGCGCGCGGTCGAGGCGGCCGGCGGCAACGGGTTCATGCAGGTGTCCGCGACGCACGCCGCGCTCCTGCTCGCGCAGGGCGCCGGTCGCCTCGTGCGCTCCACGGAGGACCGCGGCGTGGTCGCGGTCCTCGACCCGCGCCTCGTCACCGCCCGGTACGGCACGTTCCTCACCCGGTCGATGCCCCCGTTCTGGCAGACGACCGACCGCGACGTCGCCGCTGGTGCGCTCCGTCGCCTCGCCGCCCTAGGCTGAGGCCTTCCAGCGACTTCACGGAGGCGAGATGACGACGAGCACGTCCCCGCAGGGCACCGGCGGCGCGACCACGGGCGGTCCAGGAGGCGGGGCCCGCACGACGAAGCTCGCCATCGTCGGCGCGGGCGCGGTCGGGTCGACGCTCGCGTACGCGGCCCTCATGCGCGGGGCGGCGCGCACCGTCTCGCTGCTCGACGTCAACCGTGCGAAGGTCGAGGCCGAGGTGCTCGACCTGCAGCACGGGATCCAGTTCATGCCGATGGCGCGCGTGGAGGGCTCGGACGACGTCGCGGTGTGCGCGGGTGCCGACGTCGTGGTCGTGACCGCGGGCGCCAAGCAGAAGCCCGGGCAGACGCGGCTCGACCTCGCCGAGGGCACGATCGGCCTCATGCGCACGATCCTGCCCGGGCTCGTCGAGGTCGCGCCCGACGCGGTCTACGTCATGGTCACCAACCCCGTCGACATCGTCACGTACGCGGCGCTCAAGTTCTCCGGCCTGCCGCCGTCGCAGCTCTTCGGCAGCGGGACGGTCCTCGACTCCTCGCGGCTGCGCTTCCTCGTCGCCCAGCACTGCGGCGTGGCGGTGCAGAACGTCCACGCGTACATCGCGGGGGAGCACGGCGACACCGAGATCCCCCTGTGGAGCTCCGCGACCATCGGCGGCGTACCGCTGCTCGAGTGGCAGGGCATCGCAGGCCGCGGACCGCTCACGGCCGACGTCCGCGACGACATCGCGCGCGAGGTCGTGCAGTCGGCGTACCGGATCATCGAGGGCAAGGGCGCGACCAACTACGCGGTCGGGCTCGCGGGGACGCGCATCATCGAGGCCGTGCTCGACGACGAGCACCGCGTCCTGCCCGTCTCGACGCTCCTCGACGGGGCCTACGGCCTCGAGGACGTGTGCCTCTCCCTGCCGACCCTCGTGGACCGGCGCGGGGCCGTCGAGCGCGTGGGGGTGCCGCTCGCGGACGACGAGCTCGCGGGCCTGCGCGCGTCCGCGGAGTCGCTGCGCGCCGTCGCGCGACGCTTCGGGCTCTGACCCCGCGCGGGCGCGACGGCGGCCCGGCCCGAGCGAGGGCGGCACGGGGCCTGCGGACGACGAGAGCCGGGTGGTCGACGGACCACCCGGCTCTCGTGCCGCTCAGAGGCCGTGCCGGTTCACAGGCTGCGCAGGACCGAGACGACGCGCCCGAGCACCTGGGCGTCGTCGCCCGGGATCGGGTCGTACGCGGCGTTGTGCGGCATGAGCCAGACGTGGCCGTCGGCGCGGCGCAGGCTCTTGACCGTGGCCTCGCCGTCGATCATCGCCGCGACGATCTCGCCGTTCTCGGCGACCGGCTGGCGCCGCACGACGACCCAGTCGCCGTCGCAGATCGCCGCGTCGACCATCGAGTCGCCCTGGACCCGCAGGAGGAAGAGCTCGCCGTCGCCGACGAGCTGGCGGGGGAGGGGGAACACGTCCTCGACGACCTGCTCGGCGAGGATCGGGCCACCGGCCGCGATGCGGCCCACGACCGGGACGTACGACGGCGCGGGGCGGGACTCGTCGTACGCGGGCTCGGGTGCGGTGCCGGCGACCGAGAGGGGCGTCGCCCGCCGAGAGTCGTCCGGCTGGACGACCTCGATCGCGCGCGGCCGGTTGGGGTCGCGGCGCAGGAAGCCCTTGCGCTCGAGCGTCGTGAGCTGGTGCTTCACGGAGGACGGGCTCGTGAGGCCGACGGCCTCGCCGATCTCGCGCATGCTCGGCGGGTAGCCGCGCTGCTCGACGCACGCGCGGATGGTCTCGAGCACGAGCCGCTGGCGCGGCGTGAGCCCGTCGCCGCCCGCCGAGCCGTCCGGGAGCTCGCGCACCTCGGCGAGCCCTCGTGCGCTGTCCGTGCCTCGTCCCGCCATGGTCGCTCCGCCCTCGTCCGTCGCGGGCCGCCGGCGCAACGCGTGCCCGCGGCCACCCCACCCCGGGGCGTGCGCCCCGGGCCCTCGGTCGTCTCCCCAGGTCCGAGCGGACATGTCCGGCGAACCGACCTGACCCCAGGCTAGGGGAGGTTGCGACACGAATCAAACACCTGTTCGAGCATGTCTCGACTCTGTCGGTCGTTCGTGATAGACCTTCGTACAGATGTTCTACGTACAGGTGTTCGACCAATGGGCCGGGCGCCGCACGCGACGGGCGGCGGGTCCGATCGACCGGGGAAGGCGATCGGGGCCGCGGCCGGGACGGAGGAGACATGCAGGCGGTGGGAATCATGGCGGGGCCGGTCGCCCTCGCGGGCGGCCGCACGGAGCGCGCGCGGCACGACGAGGCGCCGCTGCGGCTCACGCGGCGCGGCCGCGTCGTCCTCGTGCTCCTGGCAGCCCTGGTCCTCGTCCTCGCCGCGCGCGTGGGCGTCGCGGTCGCGAGCGGGCCCGGCGAGCCCGTCGAGGTCCGGGTGCACGTCGTGAGCTCGGGCGAGACGCTCTGGGAGCTGGCGCAGGGCGTCGCGGCCCCGGGGGAGGACCTGCGCGACGTCGTCAGCGGTCTCGTGGAGCTCAACGGGCTGTCGTCGTCCGGCGTCCAGGCGGGCCAGAAGCTCCTCCTCCCCGTCGAGGAGGGGTAGCGCGGGCGAGACGCACGTCGCACGCGAGCGTGTTGCACGGCCCGGCCGCGACGGCATACGTTCGTCGCGCCGACCTGTCGGCGCGACCCGCGGAGGAGCCCGCCATGCACTGCCCGTTCTGCCGTCACGCGGACTCCCGCGTCGTCGACTCGCGCACGTCCGACGACGGGTCCTCGATCCGACGGCGCCGTCAGTGCCCCGAGTGCAACCGGCGCTTCACGACCATCGAGACCGCGAGCCTGTCCGTCGTCAAGCGCTCGGGAGTGACCGAGCCGTTCTCGCGCGAGAAGATCGTCAACGGCGTGCGCAAGGCGTGCCAAGGCCGACCGGTCAACGAGGACGACCTCGCGGTGCTGGCGCAGCGCGTCGAGGAGACGATCCGGGCGAGCGGCAGCGCCGAGCTCGACGCGTACGAGATCGGGCTCGCGATCCTCGGTCCGCTGCGTGAGCTCGACGAGGTCGCCTACCTGCGCTTCGCGAGCGTCTACCAGGCGTTCGACTCGCTCGAGGACTTCGAGAGCGCGATCACGTCGCTGCGCGTCGAGCGCGAGGAGCGCGAGTCGGCGGCGAGCCGCGGCACGTCCGCCGACCCGGAGGTGGCGGCGGACCGCGACGCCGCACCGCTCGGCTGACGCCGCGCCGGGACCGCGGGCCGGCTCACAGGTCGCTCGACCGCGACGCCCAGATGTTGATGCCCGCGTCGGCGGGCAGCGCCTCCACGGCGGCGACCTCCTCCGGTGAGAGCGCGGGCGCGTCGAGCGCCGCGAGGTTGTCGTCGAGCTGCTGCGTCGAGCTCGCGCCGAGCAGCACCGAGGTGACCCGCTCGTCGCGCATCGCCCAGAGGATCGCCGTCGTGGCGAGGCTCCGGCCGTGCTCGCGCGCGAGCGCGTGGAGGCGCCGCACGTGCCCCAGGTTCTCCTCGGAGAGGAACGACTGCCGCAAGGGTCCGCCCCGCGCGGCGCGCGACCCCGCGGGGACGCCGTCGAGGTACCGGTCGGTGAGCATGCCCTGGGCGAGCGGGGAGAACGCGACGACCCCGAGCCCCTCGGAGCCCGCGACGTCGAGGACGGACGCCCTCGCGGGGTCGTGCGGGTCGGGCTCCTCGACCCACCTGTTGAGCATCGAGTACGACACCTGGGTGACGACGAGGTCGACGCCGAGCCGGGCGGCGACCTCGAGCGCCTCCCGCGTGCGCCGAGCCGAGTACGAGGAGATGCCCGCGTACCGCGCGCGTCCCGAGCGCACCGCCGTGGCGAGCGCGCCGACGGTCTCGTCGAGCGGCGTCGTCGGGTCGAAGCGGTGGGAGTAGAAGATGTCGACGTGGTCGAGGCCGAGCCGGCGCAGCGACGCGTCGAGCGACGAGAGCAGGTACTTGCGCGAGCCGCCCTCGCCGTAGGGGCCCGGACCCATGCGGTAGCCGGCCTTGGTGGTGACGACGAGCTCGTCGCGGACCGGGCGCAGCTCGCGCGCGAGGAGGCGGCCCATCGACTCCTCGGCGGCGCCGCCGGGCGGGCCGTAGTTGTTCGCGAGGTCGAGGTGCGTCACGCCCCGCTCGACCGCGTGCAGCACGATCTCGCGCTGGGTGGCCTGCGGGTCCGCCTCGCCGAAGTTCTGCCAGAGCCCGAGCGAGATCGTCGGCAGCCGCAGCCCGCTGCGCCCGAGACGGCGGTGCGGCAGCGCGCGGCGTCGCGCGGAGGGATCGGCGGGCGAGGGGGCGGAGGCGTCGGGAGGGTCGAGCGGCACGAGGTCGACGCTACCCGAGCCCCCGTGGTCGGCCCACCGCGAACCGCTCGTCCGGGAGGGCGGCCAGGTCAAATGAGGTGGCGCGGCGTGCCCGGGTGGGGGAGGCTGGCGGGGTGCCGCTCGTGGGGCGACCGCAGGGGGCACGACCGATCTTTCCCCATCGACGAGGAGACCGCCATGGCGTCCGACCAGCAGCGATCCGCGGCAGACACCGCACCGACCGACGAGGCCAAGGCGAAGTTCCGCGAGGCGCTCGCCCGGAAGAACGCCGCGCGCCACCGCACGGCCGACGGCGACACCAACACGGGGTCCGTCCACGGCTCGGAGACCGTGGGTCCCGTCCAGCGCACGTTCCGCCGCAAGTCCGGCTGACATCGGCTCCCGTCGTCCGGTCGTCCCGACGGGGGCGGCCGGACGACGTGCGTCCGCTACGGTTCCGCGCGGGCGAAGCGTCGCCCGGTGAGCTCGGTGGCCTCGACGACGACCCAGTCCTCGGTCGGGACGTCCACGAGCGGCGCCAGGGGCTCGGTGTCGACGCCCAGCGCGTCCAGCTCGTGCTCGGTGCGCAGGCGGTGCGCCGTGCCGCGCGCCACGACGCTCCAGGCGCCGTCGTCGTCCACGGCGTCCCACTCGAGCGCGACGCGCTGGTTGGTCGCGATCGTGGCGAGCTTGGTGCCCGGCACGGTCCGGAACGCGAGGGTGCGCGCGTGCGCGCGCACGGTCACGGGGTAGATGTCCGGCTCGCCTCCCACGCTCACCGCGAGGCGTGCGACGTGGGTCCCCTCCACGAGGTCCCACGACGCGTCGGCGTCAAGGATCTGCGGCCCGTCGTGCGTGTATCCGGTCATGCTCCATCGTGGCACCGCGCCGCGGGGGCCGCGCAGCGGCGAAGGTCACGCCGCGCGAGGACCTTCGCCGCGCGCACCGGGTGGCACGCGGCGAAGGCGCCCGCGGTGATCAGTCGAGGATGCGCAGGGCGATGGTCTGCTCCATAGCGGCGAGCGCCTCGATGACGGCGGGCTCGACGCGCGAGCCGACGTCGGTGACGACGTAGCCGATCTCCCCGCGTGTCGCGAGCAGCTGGCCCTCGATGTTCGTGCCGTGCTCCGCCAGCGTCGCGTTGACCGCGGCGAGCACACCGGGTGTGTTGCGGTGCAGGTGCGTGATGCGCGTGATGCCCGTCGTCTGCTCGAGCGCGAGGTTCGGCAGGTTCACGCTGAGCGTCGTCGAGCCCGTCGTCAGGTAGTCGCGCAGCTTGGCGGAGACGAACTGCCCGATCGCCTCCTGCGCCTCCTCGGTCGAGCCGCCGATGTGCGGGGTGAGGATGACGTTCGGCAGCCCGCGCAGCTCGGAGTCGAACGCGTCGCCCTTGCGCTTGGGCTCGTGCGGGAACACGTCGACGGCGGCACCCGCGACGCGGCCCTCGACGATCGCCTCGCGCAGCGCGCCGTAGTCGACGACGAACCCGCGGGACAGGTTGAGGAAGATCGAGCCCTGGCGCATGCGCGCGAACTGCTTGGCCCCGAAGAGCCCCGCGTTGCCCTTGCGGCCGTCGACGTGCAACGTGACGACGTCGGCCTGCTCGAGCAGCTCGTCGAGCGTGTCCATGCGGCGCGCGTTGCCGAGCGCGAGCTTCTCCGCCGTGTCGTAGAAGACGACCGACATGCCGAGGTTCTCCGCGACGACGGAGAGCTGCGTGCCGATGTTGCCGTAGCCGACGATGCCGAGCGTGCGGCCGCGGACCTCGTGCGCGCCCTCCGCGGACTTGTCCCAGCGGCCCTCGTGCAGCGCGCGGTCGCGCTCGGTGAGGCGGCGCGTGAGCGCGATGATCTCGGCGAGCGCGAGCTCGACCACCGAGCGCGTGTTCTGGAACGGCGCGTTGAACACCGCGACGCCCTGGGCCGCGGCGGACCGCAGGTCGATCTGGTTGGTTCCGATGCAGAAGGCTCCGAGCGCCACGAGGTCGGGGGCGTTCTCGAGCACCTTCGCGGTGACGTTCGTCTTGGACCGGATGCCGAGCAGGTGGACGCCGTCGAGCGCCTCGATCAGCTCGGACTCGTCGAGTGCCCCGGTGCGGACGGTGACGTCGATGCCCGCGGCCTCGAGGTTCGAGGCAGCGAGAGGGTGCAGGTTTTCCAGGAGAAGGGCGCGTAGCACGCACCCATGGTGCGCCCGTTCCACGGCCCGGACCAAACGGGTCTTGACCCTCGGGACGAGGTGAACGGCCCCGCGGACCGTGGCGTCAGGCGCTCGCGGGCGCACCGCTCTCCGCGTGCGCCGGCGCGACGCCTGCGGGGAGCGGGGCGGCGTGCACGACGACGAGGCGCTGCGTCGGGCGCGTCATGGCCACGTACAGGTCGGACGCGCCGGAGCGGCCCGTCGCGACCTGCGCGGGCTCGACGAGCACGACGGCGTCGAACTCGAGGCCCTTGACCTGCACCGGGTCGAGCACCACGACGGGCGCGTCGGGGCCCGCGTCCGCGAGGTCGAGCGCCGCGCGCAGGTCCGCGGTCGCGGCGGCGGCCGCCACGACGGCGACGCGACCCGACTCCGCCGCGACGAACTCGGCGCGCGCGGCGTCGACCTCGGCCCGGACCCCGGCGTGGAGGTCGCCCGGCGCCACCTCGACGACGCGCAGGGCGTCGGGCACGTCGCGCGCCGACGTCAGGGGCGAGACGGGGAGCCCGGCGGCGAGCGCGGCGCGGCGCGCGGCGTCCGCGACGGACGCCGGGGTCCGGTAGTTCACGGTGAGCTCGGCGAGGCGCCACGCGTCGTGGAAGACGGGGTCGAGCATGCCCTGCCACGACCGCGCGCCGGCGAGCGACGACGTCTGGGCGACGTCGCCGACGACGGTGAACGAGCGCGTGGGGCACCGGCGCACGAGCATGCGCCACGCCATCGCCGAGAGCTCCTGCGCCTCGTCCACGACGACGTGGCCGTAGGTCCACGTGCGGTCCTGCGCCGCGCGCTCGGCCGTGGTGAGGCGGGGGCCGCTCGCCGCGAACCGCTCGGCGAGCACGTCGGCGCCGACGATCCCGCCGCCCGCGCCCGACGACTCCAGCACCTGGCGCGCGTACTCCAGGTCCTGCGCGCGCTGCGCGGCGCGCGCCGCGGCCTCGGCGCGCTCCGCCTGGTCGTCCTCGCCGAGCAGCTCGGCGGCCTCGTCGAGCAGCGGCACGTCGGCCGGCGTCCACGGAGAGCCCTTGGGGCGCTCGAGCAGGCGCCGGTCCTGCGGGGACAGCTCCGGCGCGGCCTCGGCGAGGCGGTGCGGCTTGGTCCACAGGTCCTCGACGAGGCGCTCCGGCGTGAGCGGCAGCCACGCGAGGTTGAGCGCGACGCGCACGTCCCGGTGCGAGCGCAGGTCCTCGAGCACGAGCGCGCGGTCCTCGCCCACGAGGGGCTCGCCGAGCTGGCGGCCGTACTGCTCGGCGAGCCGCGACAGCATCTCGCGCACGAAGGTCACGCGTGCGAGGTTGTGCGGCTTGTGGGTGCGCCGGGCCTTCGCGATCGCGTCGCGCACGTCGCGGCGCCGGATCAGCAGGTCGTGGCCGTCGAGCCGCACGGGCACGTCGGCGGCCGGCACGCGCTCGCGCGCCCGCACGGCACGCCGGACCGCGCGTGCCATGACCGCCCGGCCCTTGACCTGCGCCGCGCGCGGGTCCTCCTCGCCGTCGGCGACGACGCCCGGGAGGAGGTCGGCGATCGTCGTGCTCACGACCCCGGTCTCGCCGAGCGACGGCAGGACCTGGTCGATGTAGCGCAGGAACGAGTGGCTCGGGCCGACGAGCAGGACGCCCGAGCGCTCGAGGACCCGGCGGTGCGCGTAGAGGAGGTAGGCGGCGCGGTGCAGCGCGACCGCCGTCTTGCCCGTGCCGGGGCCGCCCTGGACGACGAGCGCGCCGGCGAGGCTCGACCGGATGATCGCGTCCTGCTCCGCCTGGATCGTCGCGACGATGTCGCCCATGCGCCCCGTGCGCCCGGCGGCCATCGCGGCGAGGAGCGCACCCTCGCCCGACAGCGTCGTGCCCGTCACGGCCTCCGGTGCGTCGAGGTCGAGCAGCTCGTCCTCGAGCCCCGTGACCTCGCGCCCGCGCGTGACGAGGTGCCGGCGCCGCACGACCCCGTCCGGGTGGGCCGCCGTCGCGCGGTAGAACGCCTGGGCGGCGGGCGCGCGCCAGTCGGTGAGGAGGCTCGAGTGCTCGGCGTCCGTCAGGCCGATGCGGCCGACGTAGCGGCGCGCGCCGTCGTCCAGGTCGAGCCGGCCGAACGCGAGGCGGTCCTCGACGGCGTCGAGCTGGGCCACGCGGTCCTCGTACAGGGTCGCGAACGCGTCCCGCTCGCTGCGGTTCTGCGGCGAGCCCGACGGCCCGGAGCGACGGACCTCGTCGAGCCGCGCCCGGGCGGCCGCCCGGAGCTCGTCGAGGCGTGCGTAGAGGGTGTCCACGACCTCCTGCTCGAGCCGGAGCTCGTCCTTGCGTCCCACGCTGTCCCTTCCTCGACCCCGCGTCGCGCCGCCGGCACGGCCGTCCATTATGGCGTACGCGCGCCCCGGCGGGGGACGCGGCCATCGGCGCGTCTCGCGGCCCTGACCGGGACCGACGCGCGCCTGCCGCTAGGATCGTGGCCCATGACGACCAGAGGGGAGCGGGCGTCGTGACCGGGACCGGAGGCCAGGTCCCCGCACGACCCTCGGGGCGGGGCGACGGAGCCCGGGCGGCCGGCCAGCCGTACTCCGAGCGTGCCGTGCTCGACCCCACCGACGAGCTGCGCATCCTCCTCGTCGAGGACGACGACGGGGACGCGATCCTCGTCGAGGAGCTCCTCTCGGACGGCGACCTCACGGTCGACCTGCACCGCGCGACCACGCTCGACGCCGCGCTCGAGACGCTCGTCTCGCGCCAGGTCCACTGCGTCCTGCTCGACCTCGGGCTGCCCGACTCGGTCGGGCTGTCGGGTGTCGAGCGCCTGCGTGCAGGCGCCCACCCCCCGGCGCTCGTCGTCCTCACCGGGCACTCGGGCATCGACCTCGGCGTCCAGGCCGTCGCCGCGGGTGCCGACGACTACCTCGTCAAGGGCGAGGTCGACGGCGACCTGCTCGGCCGGTCGGTGCGGTACGCCGTCCAGCGCCGCATGTCCGTCGAGCAGCAGCGCGCGCTGTACCGCAGCGAGGTGCGCGCGGCCGAGACGGCGCGGCTCGAGCGCGCGCTCCTGCCGACCCCGCTCGTGCAGGACGACCGCCTCGACGTCATGGTCGGCTACGTCCCCGGTGGCAACGGCCTGCTCGGCGGCGACTTCTTCGACGCCGTCGAGCGCCCGGACGGGACCGTGCTGTGCGTCATCGGCGACGTCGCCGGGCACGGGCCCGACGAGGCGGCGCTCGGGGCCACGCTGCGCACCGCGTGGCGCACGATCGTGCTCAGCGACACCCGGCCCGAGGGGATCCTGCCGCTGCTCGAGCGCGTGCTCGTGCCCGAGCGCTCGCGGCCGGAGGTCTTCGTCACGCTGTGCCAGGTCGTGATCTCGGCGGACCGGCGCACCGCGGAGGTCTACCTCGCGGGCCACCTCGCGCCGCTGCTGCTGCGGGACGTCGCATCGGAGATCACGCCCACCGCCCGGGGCCGCGCCCTCGGCATCCCCGTCGCGGGCGGGTGGACCTCCCAGACGGTCGAGCTGGGGGAGCGGTGGGCGCTCATGCTCTACACGGACGGGCTCGTCGAGGCGACCGTCGCCGGGCCGCCGGGCGCGGCCGGGTCGCGCGAGCGCCCGCAGCGCGTCGGGGTCGAGGGGCTCCGCCGCGCGGTGGACCGCGCGCTCGAGCAGGGCGTCGAGGGGGTCGTCGAACGCGTCTTCCGCTCGGTGCGCGACCTGCACGGCGGCCCCCTCGCGGACGACGCTGCGCTCCTCGTCCTCGGCTGGGGCGGCGACGAGGCGTCGCCGGGCGAGCGCACCGCGACGCTCGCGGACTCCGAGGAGTGGGCGCGGTGAGCGGGCCGGCGGAGGGGGCGCGCGTCGGGCGCGCACCGACCCTGCGGCGACGCCTCGGCTGGGCGCTCGTCGTCGCGGGGGTGATCCTGCTGGGCGTCCTCGCGACGTCGGCCGTCGCCCTGTCGCGCGTGCTCACGCTCCAGCACGACGTCACCGGACCGTTCTTCGACGCCGTGACCGAGGCCGACGCGGCGTACGTCGGGCTGCTCGACGCCGAGGTCGCGGTGCGCGCTTACGTCGCGACCGGCGACGACACCGCGCTCGAGGCGTACGTGCGCGCGGTCGAGGTCGATGCGGCCGGCGTCGTGCCGGACCCGGCCCTCGTGGACCGCCTCGACCTCGACGACGAGCTCGCCGCGGCGCTCGCGCGCGCCGACGCGTCGGTGCGCGCCTGGGTCGTGGACTACGCCGAGCCAGCGATCGCGACCACCGAGGACGACGGGCCGGGCCGGGTCCGCGCCGCGGACCAGGCGGACGGCGCCCTGCTCTTCGCTGCGGCGCGCGCCGACACGGCCCAGTACGTCGACCTGCTGCGTGCCGAGCGCGAGGAGCGGCTCTCCGCCCTCGACCGCTGGAGCCGTGCGCTGTTCGGGAGCGTCCTCGTGCTCGTCGGCTCGGCGCTCGCGGTCGGCATCATCCTCTGGGTGTGCCTCAAGCGATGGGTCACCGAGCCCATGACCGCGCTCGCGCACCGCGTCCGGCTCGTGAGCTCGGGCAGCCTCGACGAGCCCGTCACGACCTCGGGCCCCGCCGAGATCGCGGACCTCGCCCAGGACGTGGAGCACATGCGCGTCGAGCTCGTGAACCAGGTCGCGCAGATCAAGGCCTCGCACGAGGACGCGGCGCGCTCGCACGAGCTCCTCGCCGAGCGGACGCGCGAGCTCGAGCGGTCCAACCGCGACCTCGAGCAGTTCGCGTACGTCGCGTCGCACGACCTCCAGGAGCCGCTGCGCAAGGTCGCGAGCTTCACCCAGCTGCTCAAGAAGCGGTACGGCGGCCAGCTCGACGACCGCGCCGACCAGTACATCGACTTCGCCGTCGACGGCGCGAAGCGCATGCAGCGGCTGATCCAGGACCTGCTCGGTTTCTCGCGCGTCGGGCGGACCGGCACCGAGCGCGTGGACGTCGACCTCGAGCGCGAGCTCGGCGGCGTCCTCGAGGACCTGTCGGAGAAGATCGTCGAGACCGGGGCGACCGTGACGCACGACCCGCTGCCCGTCGTCGTCGGCGAGCGGGCGCTCCTGCACCAGCTCCTCGCGAACCTGCTCGGGAACGCGCTGAAGTTCCGCGACCCCGAGCGCGCGCCCGTCGTGCACGTGGGCGTCCTCGCGCGCGACACGCACTGGGAGCTGTCCGTCGAGGACAACGGGATCGGCATCGACCCGCAGTACGCCGAACGCGTGTTCGTCATCTTCCAGCGGCTGCACGCCAAGGACGTCTACGAGGGGACCGGCATCGGGCTCGCGCTGTGCAAGCGCATCGTCGAGTACCACGGGGGCCGGATCTGGATCGAGCCGCGCGAGGGCGGGACGACGATCCGCTTCACGCTCGCGCACGCGTACGTGCACGCGCAGGTCGGCTACGCTCGCTCCGACCACGACGCCGCGGAGCCCGACGCTCCGGCACGCGTGCGCCACGACGACGAGGAGACAACCGCATGAGCAACGGCAGCAAGCCGATCGACGTCCTGCTGGTGGAGGACGACCCCGGCGACGTGCTCATGACGCGCGAGGCGTTCGAGGACCACAAGGTCACCAACCGCCTGTCGGTCGTCTCCGACGGCGTGAGCGCGCTGGAGTTCCTGCGCAAGGAGGGCGAGCACGCGGACGCCCCGACGCCCGACCTCATCCTCCTCGACCTCAACCTGCCCCGGATGGACGGGCGCGAGGTCCTCGCCGAGCTCAAGGCGGACGAGGCGCTGCGCAAGATCCCGGTCGTCGTGCTCACCACGTCGGAGGCCGAGGAGGACGTCGTGCGCAGCTACTCGCTGCACGCCAACGCGTACGTCACCAAGCCCGTCGACTTCGACCGGTTCATCGACGTCGTGCGCCAGATCGACGACTTCTTCGTCTCCGTGGTGCGGCTCCCCGGGCGCTGAGCGCCCGGCGCCGGCCCGGGAAGAACCGGGGCCGCGGACGCGTTGTCCACGTCAGGCCCGCCGCACGCCGTGCGCGGCGACGGGCGAAGGACGTGACGAGGAGGATGCATGCTGGACCCTCGCGGGATCTACGAGCTCGACGAGCAGGCCGTCGCGCGCCTGTGGCCCACCCCGCCCGAGCCAGGCGCCGGGCCCGTGCTGCTGCACGCCGTGGCGGGGTTCGTCGACGCGGGCAGCGCGGGCGAGCTCGCGGTCGACCACCTGCTGGAGATCGGCGAGGTCACCCGGGTGGTGACCTTCGACGTCGACCAGCTCCTCGACTACCGCTCCAAGCGGGCGACGATGACCTTCAGCACCGACCGCTGGTCCGACTACGACGAGCCGTACCTGGTGATCGACCACGTGCGCGACGCCGAGGGGACGGGGTTCCTGCTCCTGCACGGCGCCGAGCCGGACGTGCAGTGGGAGCGCGTCGTCGCGGCGGTGCGTGACGTCGTCGAGCGCCTCGGCGTCTCGCTCACCGTGGGCTTCCACGGGATCCCCATGGGGATCCCGCACACGCGGCCGCTGTCCGTGACGGCCCACGCGACGCGCCCCGAGCTGCTCGGCGAGCACACGTCGTGGTTCGGCACCGTGAAGGTGCCGGCGAGCCTCGCGGCGCTGCTCGAGCTGCGCCTGGGACGCGCGGGGCACGACGCGCTCGGGTTCACCGTGCACGTGCCGCACTACCTCGCGCAGTCGTCGTACCCGCCCGCGGCGGTCGTCGCGCTGGAGCAGGTCCAGCGCGTCACGGGTCTCGACCTCGCGACGAGCGGGCTCGCGGAGGCGGTGCAGGACGCGACCATCGAGGTGGAGCGCCAGGTGCGCGACTCCGAGGAGGTCGCCGCGGTCGTGCGCGCCCTCGAGGAGCAGTACGACGCGTTCGCACGCTCCGTCGGCCGCACGAGCCTGCTCGCCGAGTCGGCGCCCATCCCGACGGCGGACGAGCTCGGCGCGGAGTTCGAGCGCTTCCTCGCCCAGCAGTCCGGGGAGTGAGCCCACCCCGGTCCGGGGAGAATGTGCCGAAAAATCATCACGAGGTGGCGAGTTTCGTGGCGGACCGGACGTGGTCCGTGCCACACTGTCACCCGTTGCAGTGACGTACTTGCGCACGACCCGGGGCAGGGCCGGTACGTGGGTCCGCCCGGCAGGGTGGTCCGGCGTCGGTCCGCCGGCCGCACACGGCCGGGGGCGCCGGCGGAGGACGTGGGACATGGCATTGCGGCGCACGGGGTGGACGAAGGGTCCGCCGCTGATGTCCCCGGATGGACAGAAGGTCAGAGGAAGAGCATGGCGCAGGGTTCTGTGAAGTGGTTCAACGCCGAGAAGGGCTACGGCTTCATCGCGCAGGACGGCGGCGGTGCCGACGTCTTCGTGCACTACTCGGCGATCGAGACGAACGGGTACCGCACGCTCGACGAGGCGCAGCGGGTCGAGTTCGAGATCACCCAGGGCCCCAAGGGCCCGCAGGCGGAGAAGGTCCGCCCGCTCTGACGTCCACGACGTCCAGCGACCGGGCCGACCGGTCGTAGCAGCAGCGCAGGAGCCGCGTCCCTCGGGGCGCGGCTCCTGTCGTGTCGGGGCTCGGTCGTGGGAACGGGCGCGGTCACGGGCGGGCGGCACCGCCGCCGGCGCCCGGCCGAGGTGCCGCCGGGTCGCCGTCCTCGTCCCGCACGTCCGGCCCCGTGTCCGGCCCCGTGTCCGGCCGCGTGTCCGGCGTCGCGACCGGCTCCGGGTCGCGCAGCACCGCGGCGGACCCGACGAACGACCGGAGCTCGTCGCCGGCGAGCACGCGCGCCGGGACCGCGAGCGAGCGCAGCGCCCGGCCCAGACCCGGGCCCGCGAGGTCGGGTGCGCCGTCGCCCGCGCGCACGGCCACGAGCACGACGTTGCCGTAGCGCCGCCCCTTGAGCTGCGCGGGCTCCGCGACCGCCGCGAGCCGCCCCTCGGCCCACGCCTCCTCGCCCACCACCGCGGCGAGCGTCGCGAGCTCGCGGCGCACGAGCGTCAGCGGCGGCCGGTCGGCGCAGTTGACGAGGTAGACGCCGCCGGGACGCAGCACCCGGTGCACCGCGGCGGCCATGCCGAGCGTCACGAGGTGGTCGGGCGTGCGGTCGCCGGCGAACACGTCGCGCACCACGACGTCCCACGACGCGTCGGCCAGCCCCTCGACGGCGTGCCGCGCGTCGTCGGGGCGCAGGCGCAGTCGCGGGGCGCGGGGGAGGTCGAACCACGCCCGGACGAGCTCGAGCAGGCGGGCGTCGAGGTCGACGCCGAGCTGCGTGGAGCCGGGGCGGGTGTGCTCGACCCACCGCGGCATGCTGCAGCCCGCGGCGCCCAGGTGGAGCACGCGCAGCGGGCCCGGGGCGAGCTCGTCCACCACCGCGGCCATCTGCTGCATGTACTCGAACGCGAGCAGACCGGGGTCGTCGAGGTCGACGTACGAGCTCGGCACGCCGTTGACGTGCAGCGTCACCGCGGACGGGCGGTCCGGGTCGCGCTCGACGCGGGCGACGCCGGTCGACGTCGGCACCGGCTCCGCCGGGAGCGCGGGCCGTGCCGGGCCCGTCTGCCCGCCCCGGCGCCGGGTCGGTGTGGGTGGTGCGGAGGACCCTGAGGAGCGGCGGGAGGTGCGGCGAGCCATGGGCCCACGGTACGGGCTGCGCGCGCACCCCCGGCGTTGACAGGTTCGAACAGGTGTTCGATAGTGGGAGCAGGAGGTGCGCGATGTCGAACGATGCAGGCGCGAGGAGCCGGGTCGCCGTCCCCGCGGAGGTCCGCCGGCTGCTGGGCCGCGCGGACGCGGAGCTCGTCGCCGCGGCGCTCGCGCAGGACGCGGGCGAGCGGTTCGTGCACGCCCACCTCGGCGCGCTGCGCGCGGCGGCGGCGGTCGTCGCGCTGCGCGGCCGCCCCGCGCGCCGGGGCCGCGCACGCTCGGTGTGGGACCAGCTCGCGGACGCGGAGCCGGGCCTCGCCTCGTGGTCCGGCTACTTCGCGAGCGGAGCGCGCGTGCGCGCGGCGGTCGACGCCGGACGGTTCGACGCCGTGGACCCGCGGCGCGCCGACGAGCTCATGGCGTGCGCCGAGGACTTCCGCGACGAGGTCGCGATGCTCATCGACCCCGACGCCGGCTTCGTGCGCCTCCCGGGCCTGCGGACGGCGGCGTCGTGACGTCGCCCCGCCCCGCGCGGCGCGCGCGGTGAGCCGGCCATGAGCCGCGGGCCCCGCGCGCAGGTCCGTCGCGACTGGGGCACGGACGAGGACGGCTGCTCGATCCTCCACGTGGACATGGACGCGTTCTTCGCGTCGGTCGAGCTCGCCCGGCGCCCCCAGCTCGTGGGCCGCCCGGTGATCGTCGGGGGCGCCGAGCGCGGCGTCGTGCTCGCCGCCACCTACGAGGCGCGGGCGTTCGGCGTGCACTCCGCGATGCCGATGGTCACCGCGCGCCGGCTGTGCCCCCAGGCGGTCGTGGTGCCGCCCGACCACACGCGCTACCACGAGGTGTCCCGTGCGGTCATGGCGGCGATCGGCGAGATCACGGCCCTCGTGGAGCAGGTGAGCGTCGACGAGGCGTTCCTCGACGTGAGCGGCGCGCGACGGCGCCTCGGGCCGCCGACGCGGATCGCCGCCCGGCTCCGCGAGCGGGTGCGGGCCGAGCACGGCATCACGTGCTCGGTCGGGATCGCCACGACCAAGTTCGTGGCCAAGCTCGCCTCGACCCACGCCAAGCCCGACGGCGTCCTCCTCGTGCCGGCCGCCGCCACCATCCCGTTCCTGCGCACGCTGCCCGTCGGCGCCCTGTGGGGTGTGGGGGAGCGGACGGAGGGCGTCCTGGCGCGCTGGGGGATCCGCACGGTCGCCGAGCTCGCGGACACCGACGTCGCGGTGCTGCAGGCCGCGGTCGGGAAGGTCTCCGGCGCGCACCTGCACGACCTCGCGTGGGGCCGCGACCCCCGACCCGTCGAGCCCGGACGGGCCGAGCGCAGCATCGGAGCCGAGACGACCTTCGCCCACGACCGCCGCGACCTCGCGGACGTCCAGGCGCGCGTGCTCGAGCTCGCCGACCGCTGCGCCGGGCGCCTGCGCCGCCAGCATCTCGTCGCGCGCACCGTGAGCGTCAAGGTCCGCACGAGCGACTTCCGCACCGTCACGCGGTCGCGGACCCTGGGCGCCCCGACGGACGTCGCGCGCGAGATCTACCTCGTCGCGCGCGAGCTCGTCGCGGGGGTCGACCTGCGGGGCCTCGCGGTGCGGCTCGTCGGCGTCCGGGCGGAGGGCCTCGAGCCGCGGGCGGACGCGGTCGTGCAGCCGACCCTGGACGACGCGGTGGACGAGGCGGGCGCGGCCCGGCGGCGCGTCGAGGAGGCGGTCGACGCGGTCCGGGGGCGTTTCGGAGTGAGTTCCATCGCGATGGGCCCGGCGAGGGTCCGCTCGACTACCACCCCCGCGGATGTCGATCTATCCTGAGGGGGACACACGACCACCGTGGAGAAACGGGGTGCTCATGCCTCTGTCTGAGTACGAGCAGCGGGTCTTGGAGCAGATGGAGCGCGCGCTCACCTCGGACGACCCGCGGTTGGCGAACACGCTCCAGGCCCCTCGACGTCGCTCTGCGCTGCGCTACGTCCTGGCCGGGGTCGGGGTGGTGGGGGGCCTTCTCCTGCTGGTGCTGGGAGCCGCGCTCTCGCAGACCTGGCTCGGCGTGGTCGGCTTCGTCCTGATGTTCGCCGGCGTGGTGCTCGTCTTCCAGTCACCGCGCTCGCGCAAGGGCCCGGTCGGCACCGTCGAGGCCGACGGCACCGTCCGCCCCGCTGCGGCGAGCAAGCCCGCCCGCAAGCCCTTCCTCAGCCGACTGGAAGAGCGCTGGGACCGTCGGCGGGAGCAGGACGGTCGCTGAGCGACTCCTCCACCAGACCCACCGCCGTGCCGACACGCTCCTCGAGACGCTCGGCACGGACGATCGCCCGCGGGTGCGGCGCGTAACGCTCGACCTCGAGCGCTGACGCCAGGTCCGCGACGGCCTCCGCCACGTCGTCGTCGAGCGGGTGCACGCCACGGCGCTCGCGGAGCGCCGCCACCACGACGGCCGGCACGTTGCGCGGCGTCGTCGACGAGGGCCACCGCACGTCGAGCGCGTCGAGCCGGCTCCGCAGCTCCGCCCACGCGTCCTCCGCGTCGCGCAGGCTCGACGACTCCGAGCGCCGCCGCAGTACGAGCCACGCGGCCGCCCCCAGCACGACCACGACCAGGAGTGCGACCCCCGCGACGACCGTCCACGGCGTCGCCTCCTCCTGCGCGCCCGCGGGCCGCCCGGTCGTCCCCGGAGCCGTGGGCGCCTCGCTCGCCGACGGCGACGGCGCCGCGGTCGTGGCCCCCGGCGTCGGGACGTTGCCCGGGTCGCCGGGGCCGCCCGGCGTGACGGCGACGGGCGTGGCGTACTGCGGCGTCGGCCCGGTCTGCTGGGCCGGGGTCGGCTCGAACCGCACCCAGCCCTGCCCGGGGAAGTACAGCTCGGGCCACGCGTGCGAGTCGCGGCCCGTCACCTGGAAGCGCGTGTCGTCGACGCGCTCGCCCGGCAGGAAGCCGACGCCGAGACGCGCCGGGATGCCGAGCGTGCGGGCCATCATCGTCATCGACGTCGCGAACTGGACGCAGTAGCCGGTGCGGTCCTGGAGGAAGTCCCAGACGGCGTCGCCCGAGTCGCCCGCCGGGACGTCGGTCGAGTACGTGAAGCGCGACACGTCGCGGAAGTAGGTCTGCAGGGCGAGCGCCTGGTCGTAGCGCGTCGTCGCCCCCGCGACGACCTCCGTCGCGAGGTCGCGGATGTCCTGCTCGTGCTCGGTCGCGGGCACGTCGAGGTAGTTCGGGTCGTCCGGGTCGCTGCCGGTCGCGCCGCGCAGGGTGTCGGCGTCGAGCGGGCGCGGGTGGACGACGAGCCCGTAGGACGTCCCGGCGCCCGTCGGCCGGTCGCCGAGCACCTCGTCGCGGACGTCGTCGTACGACCAGTCCCCGTCGATGTCGAGGGCGCGCGGCTCGATCGGGACGGGGAGCTTGGTGTCGCGCAGCGTCTCGAGCGTGACGCGGACCGTCGTCGGCTCCTCGACGGCGGCCGGGTCGCCGGGCCACAGGAGCTGCTGAGCGTCCTCGACCGGGTCGCCGTCGCGGTCGGCGCCGCGGCGCCAGTTGGTGCCGTCGAACCCGGTGAGGGTGAACACCCGCAGCGGGCCGACCTCGTCGCCGTCCGTGCGGTAGCGCAGGACGACCTCGCCCGAGCGCTCGGCGAGGTCGCGCCGCATGTCGAGGTCGTCCGACAGCCGCACGGTCTGGCCCGTCGAGGAGAACAGGCGCGACCACGAGGCCGACGCGACCTCCGGCAGCGCGGCGCTGGCCGAGCCGAGCCCGAGCGCGGCGACCGCGACGGCCAGCGCGACGACGAGCGCCCCGGCGGCGCGCAGCCCGTCGGCCGCGCGGTCCTCGGCCCGTCGGCCGACCGTCCCCCGCCGCACGGTGCGGTGCGGGTTGTCCACGGCGAGCAGGAGCACGAGCGCCGTCACGGTCACGACGAACGCGACCGGCGGCACCTCGCCCATGATGACGAGACCGGGGACCCACAGCGCGAGGAGCGGCAGCGCGACGCCCGCGCCGAGCCGCAGACCTCCAGCCATGAGGTCGGCGACGAGGAACACGACGACGGCACCCCCGACGGCCATGAGGGCGATCGGCAGGCTCGGGTCGATCGGCGCGACCTCGGCGAGCGTGAGGTCGCGCGCGGTGGAGAGCCGGGACAGGACCCGGTCGACGTTCGAGAGCCCGATGAGCAGCGAGAACCGGTCGGTCGGCCCGCCGTACAGCCCGAGGAGGGCCCAGAGCCCGGCGACGAGGCCCGCGAGCGACGGGAGCAGGGCGGCCGGCGGCGCGAGCGTCTCGCCCCGGGCCGCGTGGCCGCGCTCCAGCGCGTAGCGGCTCGCTCCGGTGACGAGCGCCAGGACGGTCACGACGCGCACGGCGGTCCCGGTCCACCCGCCGGGGCCGATGACGCTGCCGAGCGCGTACGTCGAGGCGACGACCGCGACCGCGACGAGCGCGCTCGTGGCGAGCACCCGGAACGCGACCGGGGAGGCGGGGGCCGGGCGGGGGGTGGTCATCGGGTGCCCTCCACGAGCAGGGTCCAGGCGTGCTCCAGGGACATCGACGGGTCGACGAGCGCGGCGTGCCACCCGGCCCGGCGCAGCGCGGAGACCGTCTCGAGGGCGTCGGCGTGCTCCGGGGCCCAGGGTCGGGCGCTCACGACGAGCGCGCGCTGCTGCCCGTCGCCGGCGGTCGCGGCGACGCTGTGGCGGGCGACGGAGCCGAGCGGGCCGAGCACGGCGACGGTGATCTCGCCGGGACGGCGGTCGCGACGCAGCGCCTCCGCCGTCGCGACGACCGCGCGGTCGCCGTCCGCGACGCCGTGGTGGCCGTGCAGGTCGACGGTCGCGTCGAGGAGGTCCGCCGGGCCCTCGCCGGAGCGGTTGACGCGGAAGCCGGTGCCGGAGACGACGGGCGCGAGCGACGACGGCACGAGGCGGACCGGGTGCCCGGCCTGGAGCAGCGAGACGCCGACCGACGCGGCGCACTCGACGGCCCACTCGCCGTCGGCGAGCGCGCGCTGGCTCGACGCGGCGAGCTCGGGGTGGGGGAGGAGCCCGCGGTCCAGGAGCACCGTGACGGGCGGCAGCCCCGCGCTCTCGTCCGCCCGCACCATGAGCTGGCCGTGGCGCGCGGCGCTGGCCCAGTGCACGCGCCGCGGGTCGTCGCCCGCGACGTAGTCGCGCAGCACGGAGTCGTCGCTCGACGCGAGGCGCGCTCCGGACGCGGAGCGCTCGTGCTCGCCGAACGCGCGCGCGCCGCGCGCGGGGAGCTCCACGGTGCGCGGCCAGACGGCCACCGACGTCGGCTCGCCGAGCTCCTGGGTCGCGCTCACGAGCCCGAACAGGTCGACGCGCGTCGTGAGCAGGGGGCCGAGCGGCCACCGGCCGCGCCGCAGCGGCCGCAGCCGGTAGCGCACCGCGATGTGGTCGCCGACCGTCGCGACCTGGGCACGCAGCGAGCCCTGGTCGCACAGCTCGTGCGCCGCCTGCTCGCTGATCCGCAGACGGGACAGCGTCGCCGCCGTGGACGACGTCGTGCGCGCCGCCGCGACGGTGAGCCGCGCCGTCGTGAACTGGCCGCGCACCGCCGGGTTGGGCTGGACGCGACGCGTGACGTGCAGCGCGCCGCGCCCGCGGTCGATGCGGCGGACCGCCATCCAGCACCACGCGGCGCCGACGGCCAGCGCCCCGGCGGCGCCGAGACCGACGAGGTCCGGCAGCCCGAGGGTCACACCGACGACGACGAGGGCGGCGCCGGCGGCGAGCACGGCCGTGCCGCGGCGCGTGAGACGCGCGCTGGCGAGGCTCCGCCTCCGGGTGCGGAGCCGCGCGAGGGACGACGGGACGCGCACGTCAGCGTCGCTCGGTCGCGTCCAGGGCGGGGATCGGCGTCTGCGCCACGATCGACGTGACGACGGCCTCGGCGTCCTGGCCCGAGAGGCGGGCCTCGGTCGTGATGACGAGGCGGTGCGCGAGCACGGGCACGGCGAGGTACTGGACGTCGTCCGGGAGCACGTGGTCGCGCCCGGACATCGCGGCGAGCGCCTTGGCGGCGCGCAGGAGCTGGAGCGTCGTGCGGGGCGAGGCGCCGAGCCGCAGGCCGGGGTGCTCGCGCGTCGCGGTGACGAGCGCGAGGACGTACCGCTTGACGGCGGGGGACGCGTACACCGCCCGGGCGACCTCGGCGAACCGCAGGACGGCCGCGCCGGTCGTCACGGGGCGCAGGTGGGCGAGCGGGTTGTCGGACTCCTGCGTGTCGAGCATGCGCAGCTCGGCCTCGGCGTCGGGGTACCCGACCGTGAGCCGCGCCATGAACCGGTCCCGCTGCGCCTCGGGCAGGGGGTACGTCCCCTCCATCTCGACCGGGTTCTGCGTCGCGACGACGAGGAACGGGCTCGGGAGCTGGTGGGTCGTCCCGTCGACCGTCGTCTGGCCCTCCTCCATGCACTCCAGCAGCGCGGACTGCGTCTTGGGCGAGGCGCGGTTGATCTCGTCGCCGATGACGATGTTGGAGAACACGGGCCCGGGGCGGAACTCGAACTCGTGGCTCGCGGCGCGGTAGATGTTGACGCCCGTGAGGTCGCTCGGCAGGAGGTCGGGCGTGAACTGGATGCGCCCGACCTTGCAGTCGATCGTGCGCGCGAGCGCCTTGGCGAGGGTCGTCTTGCCGACGCCGGGGACGTCCTCGACGAGGAGGTGGCCCTGCGCGAGGAGGACCGCGACGGTGATCGTCACGAGGTCCGGACGGCCGGTGACGACCGACTCGATGCCCTCACGGATGCGGCCGGTGGTCTCGACGAGCTCGTCGAGCCCGGCGAGGTGCTCGGGTCCCGGGTCGTCGGAGGACGCGACAGGGGCGATGTCGGGGAGCACGGGGACCTCCGTCGTCGGTGGCGCAGGGCCGCGGACCGGCCAGACCGCGGGTGGGACGAGCCTAGTGGACCCGCGGGCCCCGCGGCGTTGCGGCCCGGGGCGGGACCCCGCAGCGGACGCTCCGGCGCGCGCCGTCGCCCGGGGGCCGCTGCGCCAGGGCCCTCCCACGAGGTGCGACGCGCCGTGGGTACCTCTCCCCTCCACCTCCCTCCACCGGGCTGACCTGCGGAGATCCTGCGAAGGCGGGTGAAAGCGGGGGCTTTCACCGAGAGCGGTGGAGGGAAGTGGAGTACCGTGGAGCAGAAGGGAGCAGGAGAGGAGGTGCCAGGTGCATGTCCGGCTTCGTGGACGACGTGCTCGGTGGTTCCTCCGGCCTGCTCCTGGGCACCTTCACGCCGCGTCTGGACGACAAGGGGAGGCTCATCCTCCCCGCGAAGTTCCGGTCGCGGCTCGCGCCGGGTCTGGTCATGACGCGGGGGCAGGAGCGCTGTCTGTTCCTGCTGCCGATGGACGAGTTCCGGCGCATGTACGACCAGATCCGGCAGGCGCCGGTGACGAGCAAGCAGGCCCGGGACTACCTGCGCGTCTTCCTCTCGGGGGCGAGCGACGAGATCCCGGACAAGCAGGGTCGTGTGTCGATCCCCGCGCCCTTGCGGGCGTACGCGGGGCTCGACCGCGACGTCGCGGTGATCGGCGCGGGCACCCGCGTCGAGATCTGGGACGCGCAGGCGTGGGAGACGTATCTCGCGGAGCAGGAGTCGGCGTACTCCGACACCGCCGAGGAGGTGTTCCCGGACCTGCGCTTCTAGGGGCGAGCGCCGCCGCGCCCGCACGGTGAGGCCTCCTCCCGCCCGGTCTGACGCACTTCCCCGGCGCCAGAAAGGACGCGGAGGGAGACCTGACCGTACGGGGCCCGGCGCCCGCGGAGCACGAGCAGGTCAGCACGCCCGTCGCCGGGCACCGAGCAGCACGGAGAGGAGACGCGCATGACGAGCACCCCCGACGACGCCGCGGAGCGCCACGTCCCCGTGCTCCTCCAGCGCTGCGTCGACCTCCTCGCGCCGGCGCTCGCCGAGCCCGGGTCGGTGCTCGTGGACTGCACGCTCGGGATGGGCGGGCACACGGAGGCCGTGCTGGAGCAGGTCCCGACCGCGCGCGTCGTGGGCATCGACCGCGACCCGGAGGCGATCGACCGTGCGTCGCGCCGCCTCGAGCGGTTCGGCGACAGGTTCCGGGCCGTGCACGCCGTCTACGACGAGATCGGCGACGTCGTGGCCGACGTCGTCGGCGAACCGGTCCAGGGCGTGCTCATGGACCTCGGCGTGTCCTCGCTGCAGATCGACGAGGCCGAGCGCGGGTTCTCCTACGCCCACGACGCACCGCTCGACATGCGGATGGACCCGACGACCGGCCCGACCGCCGCCGACGTGCTCAACACGTACGACGAGCGCGCGCTCACGCGGGTGCTGCGCGAGTACGGCGAGGAGCGGTTCGCGCAGCGCATCGCGCGGGCCGTCGTGCGGCGTCGCGAGCAGCGCCCGTGGGAGCGCAGCGCGGAGCTCGTCGACCTCGTGCGCGCCTCGATCCCCGCGGCGACGCGCCAGACGGGCGGCAACCCCGCCAAGCGCACGTTCCAGGCGCTGCGGATCGAGGTGAACGGCGAGCTCGAGGTGCTCGAGCGCGCGGTCCCCGCGGCCGTGGACGTCCTGGCCGTCGGCGGGCGCGTCGTCGTCGAGTCGTACCACTCGCTCGAGGACCGCATCGTCAAGCGCGAGCTGGCCGCCGGGTCGACGGTCAGCGCGCCCCCGGGGCTCCCGGTGGTGCCCGACGAGGACCAGCCCTACCTGCGGCTCCTCACGCGTGGCGCAGAGGAGGCGACCCCGGACGAGCGCGAGACGAACCCGCGCTCGGCGTCCGTCCGCCTCCGGGCGGCCGAGCGCACCCGGCCGACGCCGCCGCACCGCCGGCCCGCCGCCCGCCGCCCGTCCGGTGGCCCGCAGCACCGCACGACCGACCGACCGCACGACCCGGGGGAGAGGACACGATGAGCGCACAGAGGTCGACCGCCGCCCGCCCGCTCGCACGTCCGGCGCGCCCGGCGCCCGCTCCGCGGCCGTCCCTCACGGCGCTGCCCGGGGGCGCGTCCGAGCGCGCGCTGCGCTCGCGCCTCGAGCTGGTCCGTGCGCCGCTGCAGGCGCGGTCGAAGATCCCGTTCCTCGTGCTCTGCATGTCGATCCTGGGCGCGGCGCTCCTGTGTGCTCTCCTGGTGAACACGACGATGGCGCGCAACTCCTACGAGATGTCGGAGCTGCGCCGGGAGGTGAGCCGCGTGGCGCAGGACACGCAGAGCCTGCAGGCCCAGGTGGCCGAGCAGAAGGCCTCGCTGCCCGAGACCGCGCGTTCCCTCGGCATGGTCGAGGCGGAGGACCCGGCGATGGTGCGGCTGTCCGACGGCGCGGTCCTCGGTCTCCCGCAGGAGGAGGCCGGGCAGTGACGCGGGGCACGGGGGCCGGACGCGCGGGACGGGCACCGTCCGCGGCCGGCACGCCGCGGCCCGCCTCGACGGCCTCCCGGCCCGCGCCGGGGGGCCGCGCCGCGTCCGGGGGCCGGTCGGCTGCGGCGGGTCGCGCCGAGCCGGGTCGCACCGCGTCGTCGGGTCGCACCGCGTCGTCGGGTCGCACCGCGTCGTCGGGTCGCGGTACGACGTCGGGTCGCGCCGCGGCCTCGGGTCGCACGGGCTCGGCGCGTGCCGGGACGCCGCGCGGACGCACGACGACGACCCGCGCGACGGCCCGCACGACGGCCCGCACGGCGTCGGTCGGGCGCAGCGGGCGCCCGCCTGCGCGCCCTGCCCGGGCCGCGCGCGAGCCGGGCCGCCCCGAGCGACGCCAGCGCTGGCTGATCGTCGTGGCGGGGCTCGTCACCACGCTCTTCGTCGCCCAGCTCGTCAACGTCCAGGTGCTGCGCGGCCCGGCGCTCGCCGCGGAGGCGCGCGCCGACCGCACCCGGAGCTCGACGCTCCTGGCCCATCGTGGGGACATCACCGACGCGGACGGCGTCGTGCTCGCGACCTCCGTGGACCGGTACACGGTCGCGGCGGACCCGCTGCGGATCGCCGACTTCGAGCCACGGCCGGGCGACCTCGTCGACGGCGAGCCGCTCCAGGAGGGCGGTGCCGTGGGGATCGCGAAGCTCCTCGCGCCCCTCCTCGGCCGCTCGGCGGTCGAGCTCGCGGCGGACCTCGTCGGCACGTCGCGGTACCTCGTCCTCGCCAAGGACGTCACGCCCGAGGTGCAGCGCCAGATCGCGGACCTGCGGCTCTCGGCCTGGGTCAGCACGACGATGACGAGCGAGCGCACGTACCCCGCGGGGACCGTCGCGGGGAACCTCGTGGGGTTCGTCGACGCCGAGCAGGCCGGCGCGGGCGGGATCGAGGCGTCCTACGACGACGTGCTCGCCGGCACTCCCGGCTCGCGCGAGTGCGAGGCCGGGCTGGGCGGGCAGCAGATCCCGACGGGTCGGTGCGAGGTCGTGGACGCGGTGCCGGGGCGCAACGTGCAGCTCACGGTCGCGCGCGACGTGCAGTGGAAGGCGCAGGACTCCGTCGACCGCGCGGTGAGCGAGACGGGCGCGGACTACGGGATCGCCGTCGTGCAGGATGTCCGCACGGGCGAGGTCCTCGCGCTGGCGGACTCCGGGACGGTGAACCCGAACGACCGCTCGACGGACGCCGTGGCGCACGCGAGCCGGGCGGTCTCGAACGTCTTCGACCCCGGCTCGACGGGCAAGGTCGTCACGATGGCCGCGGCGATCGAGGGCGGCTACGCGGACGCCGGGACGCAGTTCGAGGTCGCCGACCGCTACACGACGCCGAACGGGCAGACGTTCAAGGACTCCCACGACCACCCGGTCCAGCGGCTCACGCTCGCCGGGATCCTCGCCGAGTCGTCCAACACGGGGACGGTGCAGGTGGGCGAGCAGATCCCGAAGCAGGTCCGCTACGACTACCTGCGCAAGTTCGGGTTCGGCGAGAAGTCCGGCCTCGGCCTGCCGGGGGAGTCCGCCGGCATCCTGCACCCCGCGGACGAGTGGGACGGACGCACGGAGTACGCGGTGCTGTTCGGCCAGAGCGTGTCCGTCAACGCGATCCAGGCGACGAGCGTCTTCTCGACCATCGCGAACGGCGGGCTGCGCGCGACGCCCACCCTCGTGTCGGGCACGACCGACGAGCACGGCGACCTCGTGCCGGCGGACCGGCCCGACCCGGTGCGCGTGGTCTCGCAGGAGACGGCGGACACGGTGCTGCGGATGATGGAGTCGGTCGTCGAGGAGGGGACCGGGTCGAGCGCCGCGGTGCCCGGCTACCGGGTCGCGGGCAAGACGGGGACCGCGGAGGCGGCCGGCGCGGACGGCCGGCTGTCGGGGATCATGGCGTCGTTCATCGGCGTCGCGCCGGCGGACGACCCGCGGTTCACGGTCGCGGTCTTCCTCAAGAACCCGCGCTCGTCGATCTTCGGCGGCGTGGTGGCGGCCCCGGTGTTCTCCGAGATCATGGGCTTCACGCTCGAGCACGAGGGCGTGCAGCCCAGCACCGAGCCGTACGTGCCCATCCCGACGACGTGGTGAACCTCACCGTCCGGGCCGCCGCCGGTGAAGGTCCGGTGAAGCGTGGGCCGCGGCGCCGCCCGGTGCCGTCCGCCTTGCCGGGGTGCCGCTGCGGGCACGGTAGGTTCTACACGTGACATCCCCGATCGACCGTCTTCGTCCTGCCGCGACCACCCGCCGGTCGGTCGAGGACCTGGCAGCACGGTTCGGGCTCGACGTCCGCGCAGGTGACGGACCCGACGACGGGTCGTCGCCGGGCGCCGTGGAGGTCTGGTCGGTGGCGTCCGACGACCGCACCGCGGACGAGGGCGACCTGTTCGTCGCGCTGCCCGGCGCCCGCGCGCACGGGGCGCGCTTCGCGCCCGCCGCGGTGGGCCGCGGTGCCCGCGCCGTGCTCACCGACGCCGAGGGCGCCCGGCTGCTCGCCGGGCAGGGGATCGCCGTCCCGGTGCTCGTCGCCGCGGACCCGCGGGCCCTGCTCGGTCCCGTGGCGGCCTGGGTCTACGGCAACCCCGCGCACGACCTCACGACGTTCGGCGTGACGGGGACGAACGGCAAGACGACCACGACGTACCTCGTCGACCACGCGCTGCGCGCGCTCGGCTGGACGGGCGGGCTCATCGGCACGGTCGAGATGCGCTCGGGCGACCGCGTCCTGCCCAGCCGGCTCACCACGCCCGAGGCGGCCGACCTCCAGGCGCTGCTCGGGGCGATGCGCGAGGACGGCGTGCGCACGCTCGCGATGGAGGTCTCGTCCCACGCGCTGGCGCTGCACCGGGTGGACGGCCTCGTGTTCGACGTCGTGGGCTTCACGAACCTCAGCCAGGACCACCTCGACTTCCACGGCGACCTCCAGGAGTACTTCGAGGCGAAGGCGCTGCTGTTCACGCCCGAGCACGCGCGCCGCGGCGTCGTCGTCGTGGACGACGCGTGGGGCGAGCGCATGGCCTCGGCCGCACGGATCCCCGTCGCGACGCTGCGCGTCGCACCCTCCGCGGCGGGGGAGGGCGCGGACGCCGACTGGACGGTCACCGACGTCGAGCCGCTCGTCGCCGGGGGGACGGCGTTCGCGCTGCGTCACCGCGACGGCCGGGTCCTGCGCACGACGACGTCCCTGCCCGGGTCCTTCAACGTCGCCAACGCGGCGCTCGCGCTCGCGCTCGTGCTCGAGGCCGGGACGGACGCGCGCGACCTGCAGGCGGCGCTCGACGCCGGCGGCGGCCTGGCCCCGGCCGTGCCGGGCCGCATGGAGGTCGTCTCGCGGCCGCCGCACCGCCCGCGCGTGGTCGTCGACTTCGCGCACAACCCCGACGCGCTCGCGCTCGCGCTCGACGCGCTGCGGCCGACGACGCCGGGCCGGCTCGTCGTCGTGTTCGGCGCCACGGGCGACCGCGACCGCGGCAAGCGCCCCACGATGGGCGGCGTCGCGGTCGAGGGCGCCGACGTCGTCGTCGTCACGGACGACGACCCGCACGGCGAGGACCCGGCGGCGATCCGCGCCGAGGTGCTGCCGGGCGCGCTCGCCGCGCGCGACGCGGCTGCCGCGGCGGCCGAGCCGCGCGACGTCGTCGTGCTCGAGGTCGCGCCGCGCGCCCGGGCGATCCGGGAGGCCGTCGCCGCCGCCGGGCCCGACGACACGGTGCTCGTCGCGGGCCGCGGCCACGAGGTGTGGCAGGAGATCGCCGGCGTGGACCACCCCCTGGACGACCGCGTCGAGGCGCGCGCCGCGCTCGAGGAGCGCCCCGCGCCGACGCCGCCCCACGACACCCCCGACGATCTGAAGGAGCACCACGCATGATCGAGCTCACTGCGGCGCAGGTGGCCGCAGCGACCGGCGGACGCCTGTCCGCCGACCCTGCGGTCCGGGTCGGGGGACCCGTCGTCGTCGACTCGCGCCGGGTCGGACCGGGGTCGCTCTTCGTCGCGCTGCCCGGTGAGCACGTCGACGGGCACGACTTCGCCGCGGGTGCGGTCGCGGCCGGCGCGACGCTCGTGCTCGCCGCGCGCGAGCTCGACGTCCCGTGCGTCGTCGTGGACGACGTCCAGGCGGCGCTCGGCGAGCTCGCGCGCCACGTGCTCGCGACGCTGCGCGAGCGCGGTGACCTGCGCGTCGTCGGGGTCACGGGCTCCGTCGGCAAGACGACGACCAAGGACCTCCTGGGCCAGCTCCTGCGCCCGGAGGGCCCGACGGTCGTCCCGCGCGGCTCGTTCAACAACGAGATCGGCCTCCCGCTCACGGTGCTCGAGGCGGACGAGACCACGCGGTTCCTCGTGCTCGAGATGGGCGCGAGCGGCGTCGGCCACCTCACCTACCTCACGCGCATCGCGCCGCCCGACGTCTCGGTCGTCCTCGTCGTGGGCAGCGCCCACCTCGGGGAGTTCGGGGGGATCGACGCCGTCGCGCGCGCGAAGGCGGAGATCGTCACGGGGCTCGCGCCGGGCGGTGTCGCCGTGCTCAACGCCGACGACCTGCGCGTCGCCGCGATGGCGGACGCCGCGCCGGGCGAGGTCGTGACGTTCGGGACCATCCCCGCGGCCGACGTCCGCGCCGAGGACCTCGGGATCGACCGCACGGGCCGCGCGTCGTTCACGCTGCGCGTGCGCCCGGGCGCGTCGGCGGGCGCCGACGAGGGGCGCGCGCGCGTGACCCTCGGGCTCGTCGGCGAGCACCACGTGACGAACGCGCTCGCCGCGGCCGCGGCGGCCCTGCGCCTCGGGGTCGCGCTGCCCGACGTCGCGGCGCGCCTGTCCGACGCGCGCGCCCTGAGCCCGCACCGGATGCAGGTCACCGAGCGGCCCGACGGCATCACGGTCATCGACGACTCGTACAACGCCAACCCCGACTCGATGCGCGCCGCCCTCAAGGCGCTCGCCGTCATGGCGGGTCGCGACCGCCGGTCGGTCGCCGTGCTCGGCGAGATGCTCGAGCTCGGCGACGACTCGCGCGTCGCGCACGACGACATCGGCCGGCTCGTGGTCCGATTGAACGTCAAGCTGCTCGTCGTGGTCGGCGAGGGTGCCGGAGGCATCCACGACGGCGCGACCCAGGAGGGGTCGTGGGGTGACGAGACGCGCTTCGTGCCCGACGTCGAGGCCGCGTCCGCGCTGCTGCGCGAGGAGCTGCGGGAAGGGGACGTCGTGCTCGTGAAGGCCTCCAACGGGTCCGGGCTGTGGCGGCTCGGCGACGAGCTCGCCGCGGCGGGTACCGCGCCGGGAGGGGACCACGCATGATCGCGATCATCGTCGCGGCGGGCGTCTCGCTGCTCGTCGCCCTCTTCGGGACGCCGCTGTTCATCCGGTTCCTCGTGCACCGCAACTACGGGCAGTTCGTCCGCCAGGACGGGCCGACGGCGCACTTCACCAAGCGCGGCACGCCCACCATGGGCGGCGTCGTCATCATCGGCGCGACGCTCGTCGGCTGGGCGCTGTCCTACGTCGTGTCGGGGCGGTTCCCGAGCGTGTCGGCGCTGCTCGTGCTGTTCCTCATGACGGGGCTCGGGATCGTCGGGTTCCTCGACGACTTCACGAAGATCCGCAAGCAGCGCAGCCTCGGCCTCACGGCGCGCGCGAAGATCGTCGGCCAGGGTGCGGTCGGCATCGCGTTCGCGGTGCTCGCGCTGCAGTTCCCCAACGAGCACGGCCGCACCCCCGCCTCGACGCGCATCTCGTTCCTGCGCGACACCAACCTCGACCTCGCGTTCGCGGGCGCGACCGTCGGCCTGGTCCTCTTCGTCGTGTGGGCGAACTTCCTCATCACGGCGTGGTCGAACGCGGTGAACCTCACGGACGGGCTCGACGGCCTCGCGACCGGCGTCTCGCTCATCGTCTTCGGCTCGTACGTGCTCGTGGGGATCTGGCAGCTCAACCAGACGTGCCAGCGCCTCGCGTCGGCGGGGCCGAGCTGCTACGAGACGCGCGACCCGCAGGACCTCGCGATCGTCGCCGCGGCGATCGTCGGCGCGTGCTTCGGCTTCCTGTGGTGGAACGCGAGCCCCGCGAAGATCTTCATGGGCGACACCGGGTCGCTCGCGCTCGGCGGCGCGCTCGCCGGCCTGTCGATCCTCACGCGCACCGAGTTCCTCGCGCTCATCGTCGGCGGCCTGTTCGTCATCATCGTGCTCTCCGACGTCATCCAGATCGGTTTCTTCAAGATGACCGGCCGGCGCGTGTTCAAGATGGCCCCGCTGCACCACCACTTCGAGCTCTCCGGGTGGGGCGAGGTCACGATCGTCATCCGGTTCTGGCTCATCGCCGGCCTGTTCGCCGCGCTCGGCATCGGCATCTTCTACGCCGAGTGGGTGGTCGGCTAGTGGCGCGCGACCCGCACGACCTCGCGGTCCCGCTCGACCGCGCGCGCGTCGTCGTCGCCGGCCTCGGGGTGTCCGGCCGTGCCGCCGCGGCGGCGCTCGCGACCCGGGCGGCCGCCGTCGTCACGGTGGACTCCGGCGCGGACGACGCGGACCTGCGCGACGCCGCGGACGTCGACCTCGCGGCGACCGACCTCGTCGTCGTGTCGCCGGGCTGGCCCCCGAGCCACCCGCTGCTCGTCGCGGCGGGGGAGCGCGGCGTGCCGGTGTGGAGCGAGGTCGAGCTCGCCTGGCGCCTGCGGGTCGACGGCCCGGCCGGGCGGCCCGCCCCGTGGCTCGCCGTCACCGGCACCAACGGCAAGACGACGACCGTCGAGATGCTCGACACGATCCTGCGCACCGGCGGGCTGCGCGCCGCGGCCGTGGGCAACGTCGGCACGCCGGTCGTCGAGGCCGTGCTCGACCCCACGCTCGACGTCCTCGCGGTCGAGCTGTCGAGCTTCCAGCTCCACTTCACGCACACGACCTCGCCCGAGGCCGGCGCGGTGCTCAACGTCGCGCCCGACCACCTCGACTGGCACGGCGGGCTGGACGCGTACGCGGCCGACAAGGGCCGGGTCTTCGAGGACGCCCAGGTCGCGTGCGTGTACAACGTCGCGGACCCGCGCACCGAGGCGCTCGTGCGCGAGGCCGACGTGGTCGAGGGTGCGCGAGCCGTCGGCTTCACGCTCGGCGCGCCCGCGCGGGGCCAGCTCGGCGTGATCGAGGACGTCCTCGTGGACCGCGCGTTCCACGCGCCCGCCGACGCGCCCGACCGGCACTCCCACGCGGCCGAGCTCGCGACGCTCGGCGACCTCGCGCACCTCGCGGGCGCGGACGGCGTCGTGCCCGCGCACGTCGTGGCGAACGCGCTCGCCGCGGCCGCGCTCGCGCGCGCCCACGGCGTCCCGGCGGTCGCGGTGCGCGACGGCCTGCGCGCGTTCCGCACGGGCTCGCACCGCATCGAGCAGGTCGCGGTCGTCGACGACGTCGCGTACGTCGACGACTCGAAGGCGACGAACGCGCACGCGGCGTCCGCGTCGCTCGCCGCGTTCGCGCCCGGCACCGTCGTGTGGGTCGCGGGCGGGCTCGCGAAGGGCGCGTCGTTCGACGAGCTCGTCGTCGCGCGCGCGGACCGCCTTCGCGCCGTCGTGCTCATCGGCGTCGACCCGGAGCCGTTCGCCGGGGCGCTCGCCCGACACGCGCCCGATATCCCGGTGGTCCGCGTCGATCCTGGCGACACTGGGACCGTGATGACCCGCGCCGTCGACTCCGCGCGCCGCCTCGCCCAGGCCGGCGACACCGTCCTGCTCGCGCCCGCGGGCGCGTCGATGGACCAGTTCCGCTCGTACGCCGAGCGCGGCGAGGCCTTCGCCGACGCGGCGCGCGCGCTGCGCCCCGACCACGGGTAGGCCGGGACGGCCATGACACAGACCGCGAACGGACGAGGGGCGCCGTCGACGCGCACGACCCCGCGCGCGGGAGCGGGCCGGACGTCGTCGCGCGCCCGGGGGTCGTCGCCGGCGCGCACCGGTGGGCGGCCGCGCACGACGCCCGCGCGCACCGAGCGGCAGTGGCTGGGGCAGTGGAACAGCACCGTCACGAGCTACTACCTGCTCGTCGGCGCGACCGCGCTCCTGACGATCGTCGGTCTCGTCATGGTGTTCTCGAGCTCGGCGGTCACGCAGATCGCGGCGGGCAAGTCGCCGTTCGGCGCGTTCCTCGACCAGGCGAAGTTCGCGCTCATGGGCCTGCCCGTGCTCCTGGTCGCCACGAGGATCCCGGTCGACTGGTACAAGCGCCTCGCGTGGCCGGCGCTCGTCGCGGCCCTGGGACTGCAGATGCTCGTCTTCACCCCGCTCGCCAAGAGCGTCAACGGCAACGCCGGGTGGATCGACCTCGGCGTGTTCACGTTCCAGCCGGCCGAGGTCGCCAAGCTCGGCCTCGCGCTGTGGCTCGGCGCGGTGCTCGGGCGCAAGCAGCGGCTGCTCGGCCAGTGGAAGCACGTGGTCGTGCCCGCCGTCCCGGTCGCCGTCCTGGTGATCGGCCTCGTGCTCGCCGGGCACGACCTCGGGACCGCCCTGGTGGTCATGGCGCTCGTCGCCGGCGCGTTCTTCGTCTCGGGCGCCGACGGGCGGCTGCTCGCCCTCGGCGCGGCGGTCGCCGCGTTCGTCGTGGCGTACGTCTTCATCCTCAACCAGGACGGCGGCGACCGGCTGGGGCGCATCCTCGCGACGTACCGCGAGTGCACCGACACGCTCGGCGAGTGCTACCAGTCCCGGCACGGGCTGTGGGCCCTCGGCACGGGAGGCTTCACGGGCGTCGGGCTCGGTGCGAGCCGGGAGAAGTGGAGCTACCTCCCCGAGGCGCACAACGACTTCATCTTCGCGGTCATCGGCGAGGAGCTCGGCCTGCTCGGGACGCTCCTCGTCCTCGGCCTGTTCGTCATCGTCGGGGTCGCGACGAGCCGGATCGTGCGGCGCCACCCGGACCCGTTCGTGAAGATCACGACGGCCGCGATCGCGTGCTGGATCGTCGGGCAGGCGTTCATCAACATCGGCGTCGTCATCGGGCTCCTGCCCGTGATCGGCGTCCCGCTGCCGCTCGTCTCCGCGGGTGGCTCGGCGCTCATCATGACCATGGCGGCGCTCGGCGTGCTCATCTCGTTCGCGCGGACGGAGCCCGGCGCGGCCGAGGCCCTCGCCGCGCGGGGGAGCGTCGTGCGCCGCTCGCTCGCCGTCGTCGGCCGGGCGGCGCCCCGGCGCCGGACGCGGTGAGCCCGTCCCCGGCACGGGCGGTTCGGACCACAGACAGGACGCGGCGGCTGCCGCAGGGAAAGGACGACGAGGTACGTGACGACGATCGGTTCGGTGGTGCTCGCGGGCGGCGGGACGGCGGGGCACGTGAACCCGCTCCTCGCGGTGGCGGACGAGCTGCGGGCGCGTGAGCCCGGCGTGGTGGTGACCGCGCTCGGCGTGGCGGGCGGGCTCGAGGACGACCTCGTCCCGGCGCGCGGGTACCCGCTGCGGTACGTGCCGCGCGTCCCGCTGCCGCGGCGCCCGAGCGCCGAGTGGGTCAACCTGCCCGGCCGGCTACGGTCGGCGGTCGACGCGGCGGGTGCGGCGATCGACGAGACCGGCGCGCGTGTCGTCGTCGGGTTCGGCGGCTACGTCTCGACCCCCGCCTACCTCGCCGCGCGACGCCGCGACATCCCCGTGGTCATCCACGAGCAGAACGCGCGCCCCGGCCTGGCGAACCGCCTGGGCGCCCGGTGGGCCGCGCGCGTCGGCGTGACGTTCGAGGGCACGCCGCTCAAGGGCGGCGTCGTCACCGGGCTGCCGCTGCGCCGCGAGATCCAGGACCTCGTGGCCGCGCGCGCCGCCGACGCGGACGCCGTGCGCGCCGACGCCGCCGCGCGGCTCGGGCTCGACCCGCGGGCACGCACGCTCGTCGTGACGGGCGGGTCGCTCGGCGCGCAGAGCCTCAACGAGGCGGTGTCCGGAGCCGCGGACGCGCTCCTCGGCGCAGGCACCCAGGTGCTGCACCTCACCGGCAAGGGCAAGGACGCGGCGGTGCGCGACGCCGCCGCGGCCGCCGTCGCGGCCCACCCCGGTGCGCGGTACGACGTGCGCGAGTACCTGGCGGAGATGCAGCTCGCGCTCGCGGTCGCCGACGTCGTCGTGTGCCGAGCGGGTGCGGGCACCGTGAGCGAGCTCGCGGCGCTCGGCATCCCCGCGGTCTACGTGCCGCTGCCGATCGGCAACGGCGAGCAGCGCCTCAACGCCGGCCCGGTGGTCGCCGCGGGCGGTGGCCTGCTCGTGGACGACGCGCAGCTCGACGCGGCGTGGGTCGCGCGCGAGGTCCCGGCGCTCCTGGGCGACCCGGCCCGGCTCGACGGCATGGCCCGCGCCGCCGCCGGCGCGGGCGTGCGCGACGGCGCCGCGCGGGTCGCCGACCTCGTCGCCGACGCGGTCGCCGCGGCCGGGCAGGGCGGGGCGCGCTCGTGACCGGCCAGGACGCCGCGCGACCCGTGCCGCTCGGGGAGCTCGGCACGGTGCACCTCGTCGGGGTCGGGGGAGCGGGCATGTCCGTGGTCGCGCGCCTCCTCGCCGCCCACGGGGTGCGCGTGCAGGGCTCGGACGCGCGCGAGAGCGACGCGCTCGCGGCCCTGCGGTCCGACGGCGTGCGCGTCTGGGTGGGCCACGACGCGGCGCACGTCGCGGGCGCGGACACGGTCGTCGTGTCGAGCGCCGTGCGCGAGTCGAACCCCGAGCTCGCGGCCGCGCGCGCCGCGGGGCTGCGCGTGCTGCACCGCTCGCAGGCGCTCGCGTCGCTCATGGCGCGCGGCCGGTCGGTCGCGGTCGCGGGCGCGCACGGCAAGACGACGACGTCGGCGATGATCGCCACGGTCCTGCGCGGCGCGGGGCTCGACCCGTCGTTCGCGATCGGCGGCACCGTGCTCACCGCGGACGGGCCGGTCGCGGGCGGTCACCTGGGCTCCGACGTCCTCGTCGCGGAGGCCGACGAGTCGGACGGCTCGTTCCTCAACTACGCGCCCGACGTCGCCGTCGTCACCAACGTGGAGCCCGACCACCTCGACCACTACGGGTCGCGCGCCGCGTTCGAGCAGGCGTTCGTCGACTTCGCGGCCCGGATCGTCCCGGGGGGCACGCTCGTCGCGTGCGCGGACGACGCCGGGGCCCGCGCGCTCGCCGCGGCGCACGCGCGCGACGGGGGCGCCGTCGTCACGTACGGCGGGTCCGCCGACGCCGACGTGCGGGTCTTCGACGTCGCGCCCACGGACGACGACGGGCGGCCGGGCGTCCGCGCGACGCTCGCCGGGTCCGTGGGCCCCGCGACGCTCGACGGGCTCGAGCTGCGCCTGCGCGTGCCGGGCCACCACAACGCGCTCAACGCGACCGCGGCCGTCGTGACGGCCGTCGTGCTGGGCGTCGACCCGGGCACGGCGGTCGCCGCGGCCCACGGGTTCCTCGGCACGGGTCGCCGGTTCGAGGAGCGTGGCAGCGCGGGCGGCGTGCGCGTCGTCGACGACTACGCGCACCACCCGACGGAGGTCGCCGCGCTGCTCGCCGCCGCCCGGCCCGTCGCGGCCGGCGGGCGCGTGCTCGTGCTGTTCCAGCCGCACCTCTTCTCGCGCACCGCGACGTTCGCGCGCGAGTTCGCGCGCGCGCTGGGCGGCGCGGACGAGGTCGTCGTGACGGGCGTGTACGCCGCGCGCGAGGAGCCCGACCCGACGGTCGGCCCGCGCACGATCACGGACCTCATGGACGGCTCCGCCGTCGTCGTGGCCGCGGTGGACGACAGGGTCGAGGCGGCGCGGCGGGTCGCCGACGCGGCGCGCCCGGGCGACCTCGTGCTCACCGTGGGGGCCGGCGACGTCACGGAGCTGGGCGACGTCGTCCTCGCCCGCATCGCCGAGCGCGCCGACGGCGCCGCGGCACCTGCCGGGGGCGAGGCCTGATGCGCCCGCCGCCGCGGCCCCGTCCGGCCGCGCCGCGGCCGTCGCGGTCGGGCGGCGGCGAGCGGGCGGGCCGCCCGCAGAACGGGACCCCGGCGCGGCCGGCGACGGGCGCGACGCGCCGCGCGCCGGTCGAGGACGCCCCGACGCGGCCGGTCCGCCGCGTGCCGGCGGCGACGGGCGAGCTCGTGCCGTCGAACGGCGCGCGCACCGGACGCCCCGCGGGCCGTGGCGCGGCCTCCGGACGCGGTCCGGCGGGTCCCGCCGCACCCGTGGGGGTCGTGTCGCACGGCATGGCCGCGCGCCTCGCCGAGCGCGACGCCATGCGGCGGCACCGGATCCGCACGCGCGTGCTCGCGTGGACCGGCGGGCTGCTCGTGGTCGCGGGCCTCGCCTGGGTCGCGCTCTTCTCGTCCGTGCTCGGGCTCGACCTGGAGGACGTGACGATCGCGGGCGAGGGGACGGTCGTCGACCCGGCCCAGGTCGAGGCCGTCGTGGCCGAGTCCGCGGGGGTCCCGCTGCCGCGGCTCGACACGGTCGCGCTGCGCGAGCGCGTCCTCGACCTCAACGGCGTGCGGGACGTCGAGATCCGGCGGGTCTGGCCGTCGGGGCTCGCGGTGCTCCTGGAGTCGCGCGAGCCGGTGGTCGCCGTCCCCGTGGACGACGGCTTCGCGCTGCTCGACGCCGAGGGCGTGCACGTGCGCACCGACCCTGCCGTGCCTGAGGGGCTCCCCGAGATCGACGCCCCGCTCGACGAGCAGGGGGCGCGCGCGCTCGACGCGGCGCTCGTGCTGCTCAACACGCTCCCGCCCGACCTGCACGCGCAGGTCGCGGAGGTCTCCGCGCCGACGCGCGACGCCGTCCGGATGACCCTGCGCGACGGCGTGGTCGTCGAGTGGGGGAGCTCCGAGGAGGCCGCGCTCAAGGTGCGCGTCCTGCAGACGCTGCGGGCCGTGCCGGAGAACGCGGGCGTCACCGTGTACGACGTCTCGGCGCCGACGATGCCGGTGACGCGGTGAGCGCGCACGGCGATCGCCGACACGCGCGAGACGGTCGTTGATGATGGGCACGTCGACACCTACGGTCGACCCATGAACGACCTGACATAACTATAACCCTCTAGTTGAGGGTGAAGGTTCAGGGCTGACCGATCGAGAGGCATTGACGTGGCAACTCCGCAGAACTACCTAGCAGTGATCAAGGTGGTCGGCATCGGCGGTGGGGGCGTGAACGCCGTCAACCGGATGATCGAGGTCGGCCTCAAGGGCGTCGAGTTCATCGCGATCAACACGGACGCGCAGGCGCTGCTCATGTCGGACGCCGACGTCAAGCTCGACGTCGGCCGCGAGCTCACGCGCGGCCTCGGCGCCGGCGCCGACCCGGAGGTCGGCAAGAAGGCCGCCGAGGACCACGCCGAGGAGATCGAGGACGTGCTGCGCGGCGCGGACATGGTCTTCGTGACCGCGGGCGAGGGCGGCGGCACCGGCACGGGCGGCGCGCCCGTCGTCGCGCGCATCGCGCGCTCGCTCGGCGCGCTCACCGTCGGTGTCGTGACCCGGCCGTTCACGTTCGAGGGGCGCCGCCGCTCGGTCCAGGCGGACCAGGGCATCGAGAACCTGCGCAACGAGGTCGACACCCTCATCGTCATCCCCAACGACCGCCTCCTGTCGATGTCCGACCGCAACGTCAGCGCGCTGCAGGCGTTCCACCAGGCCGACCAGGTCCTGCTCTCCGGTGTCCAGGGCATCACCGACCTCATCACCACGCCGGGCCTGATCAACCTCGACTTCGCCGACGTGAAGTCGGTCATGCAGGGCGCGGGCAGCGCCCTCATGGGCATCGGCAACGCGCGGGGCGACGACCGCGCCGTCCAGGCCGCCGAGATGGCGATCTCGTCGCCGCTGCTCGAGGCGAGCATCGACGGCGCGCACGGCGTGCTCCTGTCCATCCAGGGCGGCTCCGACCTCGGCCTGTTCGAGATCAACGAGGCCGCGCGCCTCGTCCACGAGGCGGCGCACACCGAGGCGAACATCATCTTCGGCGCGGTGATCGACGACGCGCTGGGCGACGAGGTGCGCGTCACGGTGATCGCGGCGGGCTTCGACGGCGGCGCGCCCCAGGTCCGCGGCGACGCGCGGGCGCTCGGCCAGGTCGCGGGCGCGCAGCGTCCCGCGACGAGCGCGATCCCCGCGGTGCCCGCCGCGCGCCAGACCCCGCCGGTGCCGGCCCCCGCGACCGGGGCGCACACGCTGCCCCGCCCGGTGGTGCCGATCCAGCCGGAGGCCGACGACGTCCCGGTCACGCTCGACGGCGGCCCGGGCCCCGTGCCGGTCCAGCCCGCGACGCCCGCGCCCACCTTCACGGTCGTCGGGTCCGACGACGCGGCGGGTGCGGCGAACCAGAACGCCGACGCGGCCCCCGGCGGGCAGAACCCCGGCGTCGAGGTCCCGCCGCGGATCTTCGACGAGGAGCCCGCGCGCCGGAAGGTCGAGGAGCTCGACGTCCCGGACTTCCTCAAGTGACGGGTCGCGGGCGGCGATGAGCGTCGGCCGGATGCAGCACGGGAGGGGCGGCGTCGACGACGCCGCCCCTCCCGTCGTGCTCGAGGTCGACCTGGGTCCCGGGGTGCGCGCGGGCTTCACGACACGGGCCGGCGGGGTGTCGCCCGAGCCGTGGCAGTCCCTCAACCTCGGTCTCAACGTCACCGACGACGCGGCGCGCGTGCGCGCCAACCGGGCGCGCGCGGGCGCGTGGCTGGGGGCGCCGGTCGCGTTCGCGAGCCAGGTGCACGGCACGGACGTCGCGGTCGTGACGGACCGGGGGAGCGCCGCCGACTCGGTCGGCGAGGCCGACGCGATGGTCGCGGTCGCGGCGGGCGTCGGGCTCGGCGTCCTCGTCGCCGACTGCGTCCCCGTGCTCCTCGCCGACGTCGAGGCGGGCGTGGTCGGCGTCGCGCACGCCGGGCGCCGCGGCCTCGCCCACGGGGTCGTGCCCGCGGTGCTCGACGCGATGCGCTCCGCGGGGGCGAGCGTCGGGCGCGTGCGCGCCGCCGTCGGCCCGAGCGCGTGCGGCCGCTGCTACGAGGTCCCCGCGACGATGCGCGACGAGGTCGCGCTCGCGCGGCCGGCGACGTGGTCGACGACGACGTGGGGCACGCCCGCGCTCGACCTCCCGGCGGGCGTCGTCGCGGACCTCGAGGCCGCGGGCGTCGCGGACGTGGTGCACGTCGGGGCGTGCACGATCGAGGACGAGCGGTTCTTCTCGCACCGCCGGGCGGCCCGGGGCGGCTCGACGACGGGCCGCTTCGCGGGTCTCGTGGCCCTCGCGGGCGCGTGAGGGCACGACCTCGACGTGCGGGTGAGGTTGACAGGTCCGGGCGTGTCGCTCCGGGATCGCCCGATCCCCTCGGTTAGCGTGAACGCACCGGTCCGACAGCCGGTGGACCGACGGATCGATCGAGGACGGAGCAAGGCCCATGGCGGGAGCGCTGCGCAAGACCATGCTGTATCTGGGCCTCGCTGATGATCGTGGCGAGGACGGGCAGGACGAGTACGTCGACGAGCTCGACGAGACGGGGGCGGACGTGTCGCACGACTACCAGGCCCAGGTGACGCCGCTGCACCGGGCGCTCGGCCCGCGCGAGGTGCCGCAAACGAGCATGACGGCGGCCGAGCTGCGCCGGATCACGACGGTGCACCCGCGCTCGTACAACGACGCGCGCGTCATCGGCGAGGCGTTCCGCGGCGGCACGCCGGTCATCATGAATCTCTCGGACATGGACGACGCGGACGCGAAGCGCCTCGTCGACTTCTCCGCGGGCCTCATCTTCGGCCTGCACGGCGCGATCGAGCGCGTCACCAACAAGGTGTTCCTGCTCTCGCCCGAGCACGTGGAGATCACGGGCGAGGAGCAGGCCGCCTCGCCGGCGCCCGGCCGCGCCGGGTTCTACAACCAGAGCTGACGGTCCTCGCGGCACGGCGCCCCCGCCGACCGCCCGCCGCACGGACCGCACCGGAGGGACGGGCGCGCCGCGCCCGTCCCTCCGGCGTGCGCGGGGTCGAGCGCTCGCGCCGCGTGTCCCGCGCCCGGGGCGGGCGCGCTCGTCTGGCACAGTTGACCCGTGATCTGGGACCTCATCACAGGGATCGTCGGATTCCTGCTCTGGCTCTACCTGCTGCTGCTCATCGGTCGGCTCGTGTTCGACTGGGTGCAGTTCTTCGCGCGCGAGTGGCGGCCGAGAGGCGCGGTGCTCGTGCTCGCCGAGGTGATCTACTCGGCGACCGACCCGCCCCTGCGCGCGCTGCGCCGGCTGATCCCGCCCCTCACGCTGGGGCAGGTGCGTCTCGACCTGGCGTTCATCATCCTGTTCTTCGCCGTGACCATCGCGGCGCAGATCGTCTCCGCGCTCTGAGACGCTCGTCACTCGCCGGGCCGGCGGTCGGCCCGAACCGCGCCGCTACGTCCGGTTCGCCCCGCCCCCTGTCCGCACCCCGACGGCGCCCGCCCGCACCCCGCGGCGCGCGACCACGGGGCCGCTCCCGGCTCCCCGGGGCAATGTCCGCTACTTTGGAGTCTTGGTGATCGCGAGGTCGCCCGGACCGACACGCAAACGCTATGAGGTGAACCGATGGCACTGCTCACTGCAGAGGACATCCTGAACAAGAAGTTCTCGGCGACGAAGTTCCGCGAGGGGTACGACGTCGAAGAGGTCGACGACTTCTTGGACGAGGTGGTGAGGACCCTCAACTCCGTGCAGGAGGAGAACGAGGACCTCAAGTCGAAGCTCGCTGCCGCGGAGCGTCGTATCGCCGAGCTCAGCCGGGCCGACGCGTCCAGCGCTGCGGTGCAGGCTCCGGTCGTCGACGCGCCCCAGGCCCCCGAGCCGGAGCCGGCTCCGGCCGCGCCGATCTCGCAGGCCGTCGTCTCGAAGAACGCGGCGGAGCCCGAGTCGGCCACGGGCATGCTGCAGCTCGCCCAGAAGCTGCACGACGACTACGTGCGCTCGGGCCAGGAGGAGGGCGACCGGCTCATCGCGGAGGCGAAGGAGGAGGGCTCGCGCATCGTGCGCGAGGCCGAGGAGACCTCGCACCGCACGCTCTCGCAGCTCGAGCAGGAGCGCTCGCTCCTCGAGCGCAAGATCGACGAGCTGCGCATCTTCGAGCGCGACTACCGCACGCGCCTCAAGAGCTACCTGCAGAACCTGCTGGGCGACCTGGACAACCGGGGCAGCGCCCTCCCGCCGCGCAGCAACGTCGGCGGGGCCGCCCGCACGAGCGACCTCGCTCCCGGCCTCTAGCACCTGCGTCGACCGTCCGGCAGCGGCCGGTACGCCTCGCACCTGCCTTCTCCGCTCCGGCGGACCGGCGTGGTGTGTTGTGCGTACCGGCCGCTGCGTCTACTCTCGCGTGACTCGAACTTGGAGGGGCGACATGACCAAGCTCACCACCGCGGCCCGGTCGGCCGTGCGCGACCGCTTCCCGAACCTCGCGAAGGACGTCAAGTCCTTCCCCGTGCGCGACGGGGAGGACCCCTGGACCCTGCGCGAGGTCGAGGAGCTCGCCGCGGAGCTCCTCGCCGAGAAGGAGCGCCTGGAGGGTGAGCTCGCCGCCGCGGACGAGGAGCTCTCGAACCTCTTGCGGCACTCCGGCGACGGCGCGGGCGACGACCAGGCGGACTCCGGGTCGAGCGCGCTGGAGCGCGAGCAGGAGCTCACGCTCGTCAACAACGTCCGCGACCTGCTCGCCCAGACGACGCACGCGCTCGACCGCATCGCGGCCGGGACGTACGCGACGTGCGAGGAGACGGGGCTGCCGATCGGGAAGGCCCGCCTGCAGGCGTTCCCGCGCGCGAACCTGTCCGTCGAGGCGAAGCAGCGCGCCGAGCGCCGCTGACGCCGCCACCCGGGGGACCCCGGCGGGCCGACGACGTGGCAGACTTGCCGCCGATGTCCACCTCCGCACGCCCCGAGCCCACCGACCCCGCCGAGCCCGTCGCGGCGTCCGCCCCGGAACCGTCCCGCCACGGTCCCCGACGCGCCCTCGTGGTCTGGACGGTCGTCCTCGCCGCCCTCGTCCTCGTGGCCGACCAGCTCACCAAGTGGTGGGCCGAGTCGAGCCTCACGCTCGGCGACGACACGATCCCGCTCGTGGGGTCGCTGCTCGGCCTGCGGCTCGTCTACAACCCCGGGGCCGCGCTCTCGATCGCGACCGGGATGACGTGGGTGCTGACGATCGTCGTCGTCGCCGTCGTGGTCGTCATCGTGCGGATGGTGAGCCGCATCGGCTCGCGTGCGTGGGCCGTCGCCCTCGGGCTCCTGCTCGGCGGCGCGCTCGGCAACCTGCTCGACCGGTTCTTCCGCGAGCCCGGGTTCGCGCGCGGCCACGTGGTGGACTTCCTCGCCTACGGGAACTGGTTCGTGGGCAACGTCGCGGACGTCGCGATCGTCGGCGCCGCCGTCATGATCGCGGTCCTGTCGGTGCTCGGGATCGGCCTCGACGGGTCGCGCCACGGGCACGACGCCGCCGACGACACGGACGCCGACCCGTCCGCGGCGGCCGCCGACGCGTCGGCCGAGCACGCCGGACCGGGCGAGGTTCCCACGGTCGCCTCGCCGGACCCTGCCCCGGAGGCCCGCGACAGCGAGGCTGCGGGTGCTGGCACGCAGGAGCCGGCCGCCGACGCCGGCACCGCGCCCACGACGGCCGAGCGCGAGGGGGACCGGTGAGCCTGCGGTCCCTCCCCGTGCCCGACGGCCTCGCCGGCGAGCGCGTCGACGCCGGGCTGTCCCGCCTCCTCGGCCTGTCGCGCACGCGCGCGGCCGAGCTCGCCGCCGCGGGCGCCGTGCGCCTCGACGGGCGGGAGGTCGGCAAGTCCGACCGCCTCGTCCCCGGCGGCTGGCTCGAGGTGGAGGTGCCCGACGCCGCCCCCGCGGCGGTCGAGGTCGTCGCCGAGCCCGTGCCCGGCATGGGCATCGTCCACGACGACGACGACGTCGTGGTCGTCGACAAGCCGGTGGGCGTGGCCGCGCACCCGTCGCCCGGGTGGACCGGCCCGACCGTCGTGGGGGCGCTCGCCGCCGCGGGCTACCGGATCTCCACGTCCGGCGCCGCAGAGCGCCAGGGCATCGTGCACCGCCTCGACGTCGGCACGTCGGGCCTCATGGTCGTCGCGAAGAGCGAGGTCGCGTACACGGCGCTCAAGCGCGCGTTCAAGGAGCGCACGGTCGACAAGGTCTACCACGCGCTCGTCCAGGGCCACCCCGAGCCGACGACCGGGACGATCGACGCCCCGATCGGGCGGCACCCGAGCGCCGACTGGAAGTTCGCGGTCACCGCCGAGGGCAAGCCGTCGGTGACGCACTACGAGGTCCTCGAGATGCTCCCCGCGGCGTCGCTCGTCGAGGTGCACCTCGAGACCGGGCGGACCCATCAGATCCGGGTCCACTTCTCCGCGCTGCGCCACCCGTGCGTCGGCGACCTCACCTACGGCGCGGACCCCGTCCTCGCCTCGCGCGTCTCCCTGACCCGGCAGTGGCTCCACGCGGTGCGGCTCGGCTTCGAGCACCCGACGACCGGGCGGTGGCTCGAGCTGACCAGCGAGTACCCCGACGACCTCGCGCACGCGCTCGAGGTCCTGCGCGGGGCCTACGCGTGAGCGCGACCCGGCCCGTCCCTCGCGCGGAGGGCGGGCGGCTCGTCGTCGAGCGCGTGACCGACGACGCCGGGCTGGCCGCCGCGCACGCGCTGCGGCTCGCGGTGTTCGTCGACGAGCAGGGCGTCCCCGTCGAGGAGGAGATCGACGACCTCGACGCCGCGCCGACGACGACGCACGTCCTCGTCCGCGACCGCGAGCGGGACGGCGAGGTCGTCGGGACCGGCCGCCTGCTCACCGACCCGGCGCACCCCGGCGAGGTGCACGTGGGCCGGGTGGCCGTCGCCGCGTCGGCCCGCGGCACCGGGGCGGGCGCCGCCGTCATGGGGGCCCTGGAGCGCCTCGCGCTCGCCGAGCACGCGGTGCCCGGCCCCGACGGGCGGCCCGCGGTGCGGGTCCTGCTGTCCGCGCAGGTGCAGGCGATCGGCTTCTACGAGCGCCTCGGCTACACAGTCTCCGGCCCGGTCTACCTCGACGCGGGCATCGACCACCGCGACGCCGCGAAGATTCTCGTCGCCGACGCCTGAGCCGTCGCCCGACGACGCCCCGACGTCGTCGCCGGGGCGTGTGCGTCGCGGCACAGCACACGCCCGTCGAGGGTGGGCGGGAGCGTGGGCGGGCCGACTTAGGATCGACGCATGCCGACCGCGACCGAGGACTTCGTCCATCTCCACGTCCACACCGAGTACTCGATGCTGGACGGCGCGGCCCGGATCGGGGACCTGTTCGACGAGGTCGAGAGGCTCGGGCAGAAGGCGATCGCGACGACGGACCACGGGTACGTGTTCGGGGCGTTCGAGTTCTGGTCGCGCGCGCAGGCGAAGGGCATCAAGCCGATCATCGGCGTCGAGGCGTACATCACGCCGGGCACGAGCCGGTTCGACCAGACGCGCGTGCGGTTCGGGCAGCAGGGCCAGGAGGCGGACGACGTCTCGGCCCGCGGTGCGTACACGCACATGACGTTGCTCGCGAAGGACAACGAGGGCCTGCACAACCTGTTCCGCGCGTCGTCGCTCGCGTCGCTCGAGGGGCAGATGGGCAAGTGGCCGCGCATGGACCGCGAGCTCCTCCAGACGTACGGCAAGGGTCTGATCGCGACGAGCGGGTGCCCGTCGGGCGAGATCCAGACGCGGCTGCGGCTCGGCCAGTGGGACGAGGCGGTGCGGACCGCGGGCGAGCTGCAGGACATCTTCGGTCGCGAGAACTTCTTCGTCGAGCTCATGGACCACGGGATCGAGATCGAGACCCGGGTCACCAAGGACCTGCTACGCCTCGCGGAGACGATCGGCGCGCGGCTCGTCGCGACGAACGACCTGCACTACGTGCGCGAGGAGGACGCGTCGAGCCAGGAGGCGCTGCTCGCGATCAACTCGGGCTCGACGCTGGACGACCCGGACCGGTTCAAGTTCGACGGCACCGGCTACTACGTGAAGTCTGCGGCGGAGATGCGCCGCGTGTTCGCGGAGCTCCCCGAGGCGTGCGACAACACGCTGCTCATCGCGGAGCAGTGCGACGTGTCGTTCGACACGAACGCGAACTACATGCCGAAGTTCCCCGTCCCCGAGGGCGAGGACGAGACGAGCTGGTTCGTCAAGGAGGTCGAGCGGGGCCTGCACCGGCGCTACCCGAACGGCATCCCGGACGCGGCGCGCAAGCAGGCGCAGTACGAGACCGAGGTCATCATCCAGATGGGCTTCCCGGGGTACTTCCTCGTGGTCGCCGACTTCATCAACTGGGCCAAGGAGCAGGGCATCCGCGTGGGGCCCGGGCGCGGCTCGGCCGCGGGCTCGATGGCGTCGTACCTCATGGGCATCACGGAGCTCGACCCGCTCGAGCACGGCCTGATCTTCGAGCGGTTCCTCAACCCCGAGCGCGTGTCGATGCCCGACGTCGACGTCGACTTCGACGAGCGCCGGCGCGGCGAGGTCATCCGGTACGTCACGGAGAAGTACGGCGACGACCGCGTCGCGCAGATCGTCACGTACGGCACGATCAAGGCCAAGCAGGCGCTCAAGGACTCGGCGCGCCTGCTCGGCTTCCCGTTCGCGATGGGGGAGAAGCTCACCAAGGCGATGCCGCCGGCGGTGATGGGCAAGGACATCCCGTTGTCCGGGATCTTCGACCCGAAGCACGAGCGGTACGCCGAGGCGGCGGAGTTCCGCCAGCTCCACGACTCCGACCCGGAGGCGCAGCGCGTCGTCGAGCTCGCGCGCGGCATCGAGGGCCTGAAGCGGCAGTGGGGCGTGCACGCGGCGGGCGTCATCATGTCGAGCGACCCGCTCATCGACATCATCCCGATCATGCGCCGCCCCCAGGACGGCGCGGTCATCACGCAGTTCGACTACCCGACGTCCGAGGGCCTGGGGCTCATCAAGATGGACTTCCTCGGGCTGCGCAACCTCACGATCCTCGACGACGCGCTCGAGAACATCACGATGAACGGCAAGGACCCGATCGAGATCGAGTCCCTCCCGCTCGACGACAAGGCGTCCTACGACCTCCTCGCGCGCGGCGACACGCTCGGCGTGTTCCAGCTCGACGGCGGCCCGATGCGCGCGCTGCTGCGGCAGATGAAGCCGGACAAGTTCGACGACCTCTCGGCCGTCATCGCGCTGTACCGCCCGGGCCCGATGGGCATGAACTCGCACACGAACTACGCGCTGCGCAAGAACGGGCTCCAGAAGATCGAGCCCATCCACCCCGAGCTCGCGGAGCCGCTCGCGGAGATCCTGGACGAGACGTACGGCCTCATCGTCTACCAGGAGCAGGTGCAGCGCGCCGCCCAGATCCTCGCGGGCTACTCGCTCGGCCAGGCCGACCTGCTGCGCCGCGCGATGGGCAAGAAGAAGAAGGAGATCCTCGACAAGGAGTTCGTCCCCTTCCAGGCGGGCTGCCGCGAGCGCGGCTACTCCGACGCCGCGATCCAGGCCGTGTGGGACACGCTCGTGCCGTTCGCCGGGTACGCGTTCAACAAGGCGCACTCGGCCGGGTACGGGCTCGTGGCGTACTGGACGGCGTTCCTCAAGGCGAACTACCCGACCGAGTACATGGCGGCGCTGCTGCAGAGCGTGCGCGACGACAAGGACAAGCTCGCGCTCTACCTCAACGAGTGCCGGCGCATGCACATCACGGTGCTCCCGCCCGACGTCAACGACTCCGCGGCGAAGTTCACGGCCGTCGGGACGGACATCCGCTTCGGCCTCACGGGCGTGCGCAACGTCGGCGCCAACGTCGTCGACGCGATCATCCGCACGCGCGAGGAGAAGGGCGCGTTCACCTCCTTCACGGACTTCCTCGACAAGGTGCCCGCGGTCGTCTGCAACAAGCGCACGATCGAGTCGCTCATCAAGGCGGGCGCGTTCGACTCGCTCGGGCACGCGCGCCGTGCGCTGCTCGTGGTGCACGAGCAGGCCGTGGACTCGGTCATCAGCGTCAAGCGCAAGGAGGCGGAGGGCCAGTTCGACCTCTTCGCGGACTTCGGGGGCGCGGACGACGAGGACGGCCTGTCCTTCTCGGTCGACGTGCCCGACCTGCCGGACTGGGACAAGAAGCAGCGGCTCGCGTTCGAGCGCGAGATGCTCGGCCTCTACGTCTCGGACCACCCGCTGTCGGGGCTCGAGCACGTCCTGACGCGCGCGGCGGACACCGGGATCGCGAACCTCCTCGCGGACGAGGGCCGGCCGGACGGGTCGACGGTGACGATCGCGGGCCTCATCACGTCGCTCCAGCGCAAGATGAGCAAGAACGGCAACCCGTGGGCGGCCGTGACGATCGAGGACCTCGAGGGCGCCGTGGAGGTCATGTTCTTCGGCGAGACGTACCTCGCGTACTCGACGATCCTCGCCGAGGACCAGGTCGTCGTGCTGCGCGGGCGCGTGCGCCGCCGCGACGACACGATGCAGCTGCAGGCGATGGAGGTCTCGCTCCCGGACATCACCGTGGGCGCGGAGTCCCCGCTCGCGGTCAAGGTGTCGCACACGCGGTGCGTCGAGCCGGTCATCCTGCGCCTGCGCGAGGTCCTCGCGACCCACCCCGGCTCGGCCGAGGTGCACGTGCAGGTGCTCGAGCCCGGCAAGACGACGATCGTGCGCGCGGGCGACGGCCTGCGGGTCGAGAAGTCGCCAGCGCTCTTCGGCGACCTCAAGGCCCTGCTCGGGCCGTCGTGCCTCGTCTGACGCGGCCCCGGCGGCGCGCCGCGACGGCGGACCTAGACTCGCGAGCGTGATCCGACTCAACCCCGAGCAGCGCGTCTTCGTCACCGAGCGGCACCTGGCCACGCTCACGACCCTGCGGGAGGACGGGAGCCCGCACGTCGTGCCGGTCGCGTTCACGTGGGACCCGGACGCGGGCGTCGTGCGGATCACCACGAACCGCGGGTCGGTCAAGGCCCGCAACGCGCGCCGGGTCGGGCCGGACGGGGCGCGACCGCGTGCGGCGGTGTGCCAGGTCGACGGCGGGCGCTGGCTCACGCTCGAGGGCACGATCGAGGTCGTCGAGGACCCGGACGAGATCGCCGACGCGGTCGCGCGGTACGCGCGCCGCTACCGGCCGCTCGAGCCGAAGGCCGAGCGCGTCGTCCTGCGGCTCACTCCCGACAAGGTGATGGCGTCGACCTACATGGCGTGACGCTGGCCCCACTGGCCCCACTGGCCCTGCTGGCCCTGCGGGACGGCCGAGGGAGGCTCAGGCGCCGCGGGGGGCTCGGGCGCCGCGGGGGGCTCGGGCGCCGCGGGGGGCTCAGGCGACGGTCGCGCTCTCGGAGCCCTGCGGCCGGTCCACCGAGACGACGTCCCCGCGGTGGAGCTGGCGGCCCCGGCGCGTGTCGACCTCGCCGTTGACGCGCACCTCGCCCTCGGTGACGAGCTCGCGCGCCTCGGCGCCGGACTCGGCGAGCCCGGCGAGCTTGAGGAACTGCCCGAGGCGGATGACGTCGTCGGAGATCTCGACCGGGCGGGCGTCGCGGGGGGAGCTCATGGCGACCATTGTCCCCGGCCGCGTGCGCGGTGACGACCGCCCGGGCGTGCGCGGTGCGTCGCGACCGGTGGACGGGACGCCTCGTCGCGCCGGTGCGCGGGCTCCTAGACTCGTCCCATGATCACCCGCATCGATCTTCGAGGGCGTTCCCTGTCCGCACGCGAGCTCGCCGAGACCCTGCCCCGCGCGGAGGTCGGCGTCGAGGACGCGGCGCATCAGGTGGCGCCCATCATCGAGGCGGTGCGGACGCGCGGTGCCGAGGCCCTGCGGGAGTACGCCGAGCGCTTCGACGGCGTGCGCCCGGAGCACCTGCGGGTGCCCGCGGACGCGATCGCCGCGGCGCTCGCGGACCTCGACCCCGCCGTGCGCGCGGGTCTCGAGGAGGCGATCCGGCGCGTGCGGCTCGTGCACGCCGCGCAGCGTCCGCAGGACTTCTCGGTCGAGCTCGGGCCCGGTGCGCGCGTGCGCCAGCGCTGGGTGCCCGTACGCCGGGTCGGGCTCTACGCGCCGGGCGGGCTCGCGGTGTACCCGTCGTCCGTCGTCATGAACGTGGTCGCGGCGCAGGAGGCCGGCGTGCGCAGCCTCGCGGTCGCGTCCCCGCCGCAGCGCGACGGCGCGGGGCTCCCGCACCCGACGATCCTCGCGGCGTGCGCGCTGCTCGGCGTCGACGAGGTGTACGCCGTCGGGGGAGCCCAGGCCGTCGCGATGTTCGCGTACGGGGCCACGGGGAGCGAGCCGCAGGACGGCGACGTGCTGTGCGAGCCGGTCGACGTCGTCACCGGCCCGGGCAACGTGTTTGTGGCCGCGGCCAAGCGGCTCGTGCGCGGCGTCGTGGGGATCGACGCCGAGGCGGGCCCCACCGAGATCGCGGTCCTCGCGGACGGCACCGCCGACCCGGGGCACGTCGCGGCCGACCTCATCAGCCAGGCGGAGCACGACCCCCTGGCTGCGGCCGTGCTCGTCACCCCGTCCGTCGAGCTCGCGGCCGCCGTCGAGGCGCGCCTCACCGATCTCGTCCCGGCGACGAAGCACGCGCAGCGCGTCGCGCAGTCGCTCGCCGGCCCGCAGTCCGCGGTCGTGCTCGTCGACGACCTCGAGCACGGCCTGCAGGTCGTCGACGCGTACGGCGCGGAGCACCTCGAGATCCAGACGGTCGGCGCGCCCGAGCTCGCGGACCGTGTCACGAGCGCGGGCGCGATCTTCGTGGGCCCGTGGGCGCCCGTGTCGCTCGGCGACTACATGGCCGGCTCGAACCACGTGCTCCCCACGGGCGGGTGCGCGCACTTCTCCAGCGGCCTCGGCGTGCACAGCTACGTCAAGGCGGTCCAGGTGATCGAGTACGACCGCGACGCCCTCGAGGAGCTCGCGGACCGGATCGTCGCCGTCGCGAACGACGAGGACCTTCCGGCCCACGGCGAGGCGGTGCGGGCGCGGTTCCTGTGACCTGGCCGCGCGAGGGCGGCGTGCCGGTGCGGCGCGCCCTCCCGCGCGACGCCGACGACCTCGTCGGTCTGCGCGTCCACCTCATGCGCGCGATGGGCGAGCGGGACGCCGACGACCCGGCGTGGCAGGCGCGCGCCCGCGCGTGGTTCGCCGACCGCCTCCAGGCCCCCGACGTCGTGGCCTTCGTGGTCGACGGGTCGGACCGCGTCGCCGCGTGCGCGCTCGTCGAGCTGCACCGGTCCGCCCCGTCCGCGCGCAACCCCCACGGCACGACGGCGCACCTGTCGAACGTGTGCACCGTGCCCGGCGCCCGCGGCCGGGGGTACGCGCGCGCGTGCGTCGAGGCGGTGCTCGACTGGGCGCGCGAGGCCGGCGCGGACTCCGTCTCCCTGCACGCGACGCCGGACGGCGAGCGGCTCTACCGCGCGCTCGGGTTCGTCGACACGACGTACACGGAGCTGCGGCTGCGGTGGTGAGTCGCGCCCGGCGCGCTCAGCGGACGCCGAGCACGAACGGGTGCACGGCTGCGGCGCCCGCACGGCGCAGGAGCCGCGCCGCGACCGTGAGGGTCCACCCCGACTCCGTGTAGTCGTCGACCAGGAGCACGCGCCGGCCCGCGAGCCCCGCGAGCGCCGCGTCCGACAGCTCGAGCTGCAGGCGCCCCGCGACCCCGGCGAGGCGCGTCGCGGAGTTCACGTCGTGGCGGCCGGGCTCCTCGCGCCCGGGGACCGGGCCGACGGCGCCGATGAGCGGGCGCCCGAGGTAGCTCGCGAGACCGTTGGCGAGGTGGAACGTCAGCCGGGGGCGGGTCACCGACCGCACGGCCACCACGCCGTCGACGAGGAGCCGGCGCTCCGGTGCCGCTCCCGCGCCCGGGGCGCCGCCGTCCTCCGGGTCCGCCTCGGCCCCCGGCTCGACCGCCGGGGTCTCGTACAGGTCGGGCCACTCGTCGAGCACGCGCGCCGCCGCGCGCCGCAGCGTGACGGGCGTGTCGTCGTCGGGCGTCGCGGGCGCGAACAGCTCGCGCAGCGGGGCCGACCAGCCCAGGCCGTCGAGCCGCGCCACGGCGCGTCCCGTCTCGGCGAGCTCGTCGGGGCCGAGGCGGCCGCGCAGGTCGAGCCCGAGACGGTCCATGCCGCTCGGCCACTGGCGGCGCGCCACGACCTCGACCCCCGGGCGGTCCATGTCCGCGCGCGCGGCCGCGACCGCCTCCGCGTCCGGCAGCGCGGGCAGGGTCACGCCGCCGCACGAGTCGCAGCGGCCGCAGCGCCACCCGTCCTCGAGCTCCGGGTCGTCGAGGGCGGCGCGCAGGAACGCCATCCGGCACCCGTCGGTGGCCTCGTAGTCGAGCATCGCCTGCTGCTCGGCCGAGCGCGTCGCGTCGACGCGCTCGTACCGCTCGGCGTCGTACGTCCACGGCTCGCCGGTCGCCTCCCAGCCGCCCTTGACGCGCCGCACCGCGCCGTCCACGTCGAGGACCTTGAGCATGCCCTCGAGGCGCGAGCGCTTGAGGTCGACCTGCGTCTCGAGCTGCGCGACCGACTGCGTGCCGCCCGCGGCCAGCGCGTCGAGCGTCGCGCGGACCTGCGCCTGGGGCGGGAACGCGGTCGACGCGAACCACTCCCAGATCCGCCGGTCCTCCTCGCCCGGGAGCAGCACCACGACGGCCGAGTCGACGCCGCGCCCGGCGCGGCCGACCTGCTGGTAGTAGGCGATGGGCGAGCTCGGCGCCCCGAGGTGCACGACGAAGGCCAGGTCCGGCTTGTCGAAGCCCATGCCGAGCGCGGACGTCGCGACGAGCGCCTTGACGCGGTTCTCCTTGAGGTCCTCCTCGAGGCGCTCGCGCTCGGCCGGGTCCGTCTGACCCGTGTACGATGCGACGGCGAGGCCCGCGGCCCGGAGCTGGCTCGCGACCTGCTCCGCGGCCGAGACGGTGAGGCAGTAGACGATGCCCGAGCCGTCGACGTCCTGCAGCGCCTCGGCGAGCCACGCGACGCGCGTCGGCTGGTCGGGCAGGCGCAGCACGGCGAGGTGCAGCGACTCGCGGTCGAGCCCACCACGCAGCACGAGCACGTCCTCGTGCCCCTCGCCCGGCGCGCCCGCGGCGTGTGCCGCGCTCACGCCGAGCTGCTCCGCGACGTCCGCGGTGACGCGCGCGTTCGCCGTCGCGGTCGTCGCGAGGACGGGGATGCCCGGCGGGAGGTCGGCCAGGAGGGTGCGGATGCGCCGGTAGTCGGGCCGGAAGTCGTGCCCCCAGTCGGAGATGCAGTGCGCCTCGTCGACGACGACGAGCCCGGCGTCGGCCGCGAGCCGGGGGAGCACCTCGTCGCGGAAGCCCGGGTTGTTGAGCCGCTCGGGCGAGCACAGCAGCACGTCGACCTCGCCCGCGGCGATCGCGCGATGGACGTCGTCCCACTCGGTGACGTTCGCGGAGTTGATCGTCACGGCCTTGATGCCGGCGCGCGCCGCCGCCGAGATCTGGTCGCGCATGAGCGCGAGGAGCGGGGACACGATGACGGTGGGGCCCGCGCCGCGGTCGCGCAGGAGCCGCGTGGCGACGAAGTACACGGCGGACTTGCCCCACCCGGTGCGCTGCACGACGAGTGCGCGACGGCGGAACGCCACGAGCGCCTCGATCGCGCGCCACTGGTCCTCGCGCAGGGCCGCGTCGTCGCGTCCGACGAGCGCGCGCAGCGCGGTCTCCGCGTCCTCGCGCAGGGACCGACCGTCGAGCAGCCCGCGCAGCATGGCGAGCTTGGCCCGCCTGGCGGCCTCCCCGCCGTCGGACGCCGGAGGGGAGTCCGGGGCCGGCGCGGTCACGGTGGGCCGGCCGCCCTCGCGCGGCGCGACGGTGGCACGGCCGCCCTCGCGCGGCGCGACGTCGGCCGGCGGCGCGTCCGGCTCCGGGCCGGCCGGTGCCGCCCCGGCCCACGGGTCGCCGAGCGGGTCTGCGGGCTCGTCGAGCGGCGGCTCGTCGGCCGGGTCGAAGGGCAGGTCGGCGTACGGGTCGGTGGGGCTCACCCGCACGATCGTAGGCGCACCCGCCGACCCTCGGGCCGTCGTGCACAGGGCGCGGCCCGCGCCGCCCGGGTGGGCGTGCGGGCCGCGGTGCGCGACGGCGTCGGACGGGTCAGGACCGCATGTCCATGACCACGCGCCCGTCGATCCGGCCCTCCTCCATCTCGGAGAAGATCGCGTTGACGTCGTCGAGGGGGCGCACCGTGTACGTGGGGCTGACCTTGCCGCGCGCGAAGAAGTCGAGCGCCTCCGCCATGTCCTTGCGCGTCCCGACGATCGACCCGCGCACGGTGAGCCCGAAGAGCACGGTCGTGAAGATGTCGAGCCCGAACCGCTCCGGCGGGAGCCCGACGAGGGACACCGTCCCGCCGCGGCGCAGCGCACCGACGGCCTGCGGGAACGCGTGCGCGTTGACGGCGGTGACGAGCGCGCCGTGGACGCCGCCGCCCGTCTGACCCTGGATCTCGGCCGCGGGGTCGGGCGACGTGGCCGCGTTCACCGTGACCTCGGCCCCGTGCTTGCGCGCGAGCGCGAGCTTCTCCTCGTCGACGTCGACCGCGGCGACGCGGCGACCCATCGCGACCGCGTACTGCACCGCGACGTGCCCGAGCCCGCCGATCCCGGAGACGAGCACCCACTCGCCCGGCTTCGTGTCGGTGACCTTGAGCCCCTTGTAGACGGTGACGCCCGCGCAGAGGATCGGCCCGACGGCCGACAGGTCCACCCCGTCCGGGATCACGGGGCAGTAGCGCGAGTCGACGAGCATGTACTGCCCGAACGACCCGTCGACGGAGTAGCCGCCGTTCTTCTGGTCCGGGCACAGCGTCTCCCAGCCCGTCTCGCAGTACTCGCACTCGCCGCACGCGCTCCACAGCCAGGCGTTGCCGACCGTGTCGCCGACCCGGACCCGCGTCACGCGGTCGCCGACGGCGACGACCGTGCCGACGCCCTCGTGGCCCGGGACGAACGGGGGAGCGGGCTTCACGGGCCAGTCGCCGCGCGCGGCGTGCAGGTCGGTGTGGCAGACCCCGGTGTAGTCGACCTCGACCAGGGCCTCGTACGGCCCGGGGGACGGGACGTCGACCTCGTCGACGACCAGGGGCTCGGTGAACGAGCGGACGACGGCGGCACGCATGGTGGGCACGGGGATCACCTCGGTTCTCGCGACGGGCGGCCGGACCGTGCCGGCGGTCCGGCCTCGTCTCGACGCTACGCGCGCCGCGACGCCCGGTCACGGGCCGCGGCGCGACGCGCGACTCAGGTCCGTGCGGCTCGTGACCTTCGCCCCTCCACGACGAGGGCGAGCGTCCCGGCGACGACGACGACCCACTCGCTCCCCGCGGCCAGCACCTGCTGCGTCCCGCCGACCGACTCGTGGACGCCGAAGAAGCCCACCGTCGTCGAGAGGTAGAACGCGGCGAGCGTGAGCGCCCCGAAGCCCACCGCGCCGAGGAGCGGGAGCCAGTGCCGCCACACGAGCACGAGGAGTCCGAGGACGACGCCCGCGACGGCGTTGAGCGCGAACAGCGGCCCGACGACCTCGATGTCCTGGTAGCCCTCGACGAAGAGGACGAGGTGGACGTCGGCCGAGAGCAGCAGGCCGGCGGCGGTCAGCCCCCGCAGCACCCACGCCCCGAGCGCGCGTCCCTCGCGCGCCGGCGGGACGGGCGGTCCCCCGGTCACGGCCATGGTCGCTCCCTGCGGGTCGGGGCGCGGTCGGCTCGCGCCGGTGCTTCAATTGAACCGCCGTCCCGGCCGCAGCGCGCGCGGGCGGCGGGACGGGCCGCGGGCCCGTCCGTCCACGCACCGCGCGAGGAGGCCGGACATGGACGTACCGCGCTCCGCACCCGACGTCGACGAGAACGGCCCCGGGACGGCGCCGCCCCCTCCCGGCACCGCGACCTCGACGGACGTCCGGCCCGACGCGCCGGCCGGCGCGTGCCTCGCGTGCGCCGGGACCGTCGAGCGAGCGGACCGGCGCCCGGTCGTGGCGACGCGACGTGCGGTCCTCGCGGGGTCCGGTGCGAGCGCCGCGCTCCTGCTGCTCGCCGCGTGCGGGGGCGAGCCGCCGTCCGGCACGCGCGGCGGCGGCGCCGACGAGGACGCGGACGACGACGCGGACGACGACCGGGAGGACGGCGACCAGGACGACGACGGCGGGGGCGGCCGGCTCGTCGGACCGGGGGAGGCGCTCGCGAGCACGTCCGACGTGCCCGTCGGCGGCGCGCTCGCCGTGACGGTCGGCGGGGCGCAGCTCCTCGTCACCCAGCCCGAGGAGGGCACGTTCGCGGCGTTCAGCGCCATCTGCACGCACGAGGGCTGCACGGTCGGTCCCGGTGACGGCGAGCTGCTGTGCCCGTGCCACGCGTCGCGCTACGACCTCGCGACGGGCGCGGTGCTCGGGGGGCCCGCGCCGGCGCCGCTGCCCGAGGTGCCGGTCACGGTCGACGGCGGCGAGGTCACCTCGGCCTGACGGGCTCCGGCGGATGGGGGCCGTGCCCGCGTGCCGGACGTCACGGACGCGGGGCGGCGCACGGTTCGTAGACTGTCCTGGTGACCCCACCCCCCGTCGCGGGACGACCCGTGCTCCCGCTGCGCCCCGAGCTCGCCGGCGTCGAGCCCTACGGCGCGCCGCAGCTCGACGTCCCGGTCCTGCTCAACGTCAACGAGAACCCGCACGCGCCGAGCGCCCGCGTGGTCGACACGATCGCGCAGGCGGTGCGCGACGCCGCCGCGGGGCTCAACCGCTACCCCGACCGCGACTTCCTCGGCCTGCGCGCCGACCTCGCGGCGTACCTCGGCACCGAGTCGGGCGTCACCCTCGCCCCCGAGCAGCTCTGGGCCGCGAACGGCTCCAACGAGATCATGCTCCACGTGCTCCAGGCCTTCGGCGGCCCGGGGCGCACCGCCGTCTCGTTCGCCCCGACGTACTCGATGTACCCCGAGTACGCGCGCGACACGCACACGGACTGGGTGGTCGGTCGCCGCGCGGACGACTTCACGATCGACGCGGAGCACGCGCGCGAGGTCGTCGCGCGCGAGCAGCCGTCCGTCGTCCTGCTCGCGAGCCCCAACAACCCGACCGGCACCGCGCTGCCCGCGGCCACGGTCGAGGCGGTGTGCGAGGCGGCCCTCGCGGTCCGCGTCCCGCTCGCGGACGGCGGCGTGGCGCCCGCGGTCGTCGTCGTCGACGAGGCGTACGGCGAGTTCCGGCGCGCCGGGACGCCGTCCGCGCTCGAGCTCCTCGACCGCTACCCGAACCTCGCCGTGACGCGCACGATGTCGAAGGCGTTCGCGCTCGCCGGCGCGCGCGTCGGCTACCTCGCGGCGTCGCGCGAGCTCGTCGACGCGCTGCGCGTGGTGCGTCTGCCGTACCACCTGTCGGCGGTGACGCAGGCGGTCGCGCGCGCGGCCCTCGCGCACTCCGCCGAGCTGCTCGCCCGGGTCTCGGAGCTGCGCGAGCGCCGTGACGAGACCGTGGCGTGGCTGCGCTCGCTGCGGCACCCGGACGGGCGCCCGCTCGAGGTCGCCGAGTCCGACGCGAACTTCGTGCTGTTCGGGGCGTTCGAGGACCGGCACGCGGTCTGGGCGGCGTTGTTGGAGCGGGGCGTGCTCATCCGGGAGACTGGTCCCGACGGCTGGCTGCGGGTGTCGATCGGCACCGGCGACGAGATGCGGGCCTTCCGACAGGCCCTCGTGGAGGTGGCAGGACTGTGAAGCGCACCGCGCGCGTCGAGCGCGCGACGTCCGAGTCGAGCGTGCTCGTCGAGCTCGACCTCGACGGGACGGGTCGGACCGAGATCTCGACGTCCGTCCCGTTCTACGACCACATGCTCACGGCGCTGGGCAAGCACTCGCTCATCGACCTCAAGGTCGTCGCGACGGGTGACACCCACATCGACGCGCACCACACGGTCGAGGACGTCGCGATCACGATCGGCGAGGCGCTGCGCGTCGCGCTCGGCGACAAGGTGGGCATCGGGCGCTTCGGCGACGCGACCGTCCCGCTCGACGAGGCGCTCGCGCTCGCGGTCGTCGACGTCTCCGGGCGTCCGTACCTCGTCCACTCGGGCGAGCCCGAGGGCCAGGAGTACCACCTCATCGGCGGGCACTTCACCGGGTCGCTCACGCGGCACGTGCTCGAGTCGATCGCGCACCACGCGGGCATCTGCATCCACGTGCGCGTCCTCGCGGGCCGCGACCCGCACCACATCGTCGAGGCGCAGTTCAAGGCGCTCGCCCGCGCGCTGCGTGCGGCCGTGTCGCCCGACCCGCGCGTCGAGGGCGTCCCGTCCACGAAGGGGGCCCTGTGAGCACGCACGACGACGACGCGCTGGACGGCGTCGAGATCCCGGACGACCTGTCGTCCCTGACGGGGCCGGCGGCGCCGGACCTCGTCGCGCTCATCACGCAGATCGCGGGCGCCGAGCCCCTGGCCGCGGCGTGCTCGCTCGCGCAGGTCGAGGCGGACGTCGTGCCGACGGACGTGGGCGCGGTCGCCGTGCTGCGCGACACGTCCGGCGACGCGCCTGCGCACGCGGCCGCGGCGCTGACGACCCTCGTCAAGGGCGTGCCGCTCGTGCTCGTCGAGCGCAACGGCGAGCAGCTCACCATGACGCGCTGGAGCGACGGCGAGCCCGGCGACCGCCTCGCGCCCGGCCTCGTGCTGGGCGGCGCCCCCGAGGCGCTCGAGGACCTGCTGACCGGCACCACGACGCTCGCCGACCAGGAGGGCGTGGTCGCGAGCTCGTCGATCTCGCGCTGGAAGGCGATGCGCCTGCTCACGTCGGCCGCGCGCCGGGCGAGGAAGGGCGGCGCATGAGCGAGCAGCCCACGCCGGCGTCCTCGGGCACGCGGCGGCCGTCCGTCGTCGTCCTCGACTACGGGTTCGGCAACGTCCGCTCCGCCGTGCGCGCGCTGGAGCGCGTCGGCGCCGACGTCGAGCTGACCGCCGACCGCGCCCGCGCGCAGGACGCGGACGGCCTCGTCGTGCCCGGCGTGGGGGCGTTCGCGGCCGTCATGGCCGGGCTGCGCGGCGTGCGCGGCGACGAGATCGTGGGCCGCCGCCTCGCCGGCGGGCGGCCCGTGCTCGGCATCTGCGTCGGCATGCAGGTCATGTTCGAGCAGGGCGACGAGCACGGCACGCTCACCGACGGGCTCGGGGAGTGGGCCGGACTCGTCGACCGGCTCGAGGCCGACGTCGTGCCGCACATGGGCTGGGACACCGTGGACGTCCCCGAGGGCAGCGTGCTGTTCCGGGGCGTCGAGGACGAGCGCTTCTACTTCGTCCACTCCTACGCCGCCCGGACGTTCACCACGGGCCAGGACCTGCCCGCGGACTCGCCCGTCCGCCGGCCCCTCGTCACGTGGTCCGAGCACGGCGGCCGGTTCGTCGCCGCCGTCGAGAACGGCCCGCTGTCCGCGACGCAGTTCCACCCCGAGAAGTCCGGGGACGCGGGCGCGACCCTGCTCGAGAACTGGGTCCGCTCGCTCTGACCTCGCGCGCCCCGCGGCACGCACCCCCACCGGCGTGCCGACGCGCACGCCGCCCGCACGACCGACACCGATGGAGAACCCCGTGACCGACCGCCTCGTGCTGCTCCCCGCCGTCGACGTCGCCGACGGCCAGGCCGTCCGTCTCGTCCAGGGCGAGGCGGGCTCCGAGACCTCGTACGGCGACCCGCTCGCCGCCGCGCTCGACTGGCAGTCCGGCGGCGCCGAGTGGATCCACCTCGTGGACCTCGACGCCGCGTTCGGCCGCGGCTCCAACGCGGACCTGCTCGCCGACGTCGTCGCGCGCCTCGACGTCCAGGTCGAGCTCTCGGGCGGCATCCGCGACGACGCGTCGCTCGAGCGTGCGCTCGCGACGGGCGCGCGCCGCGTCAACCTCGGCACGGCCGCGCTCGAGAACCCCGAGTGGACGGCGAAGGTCATCGCGGAGCACGGCGACGCGATCGCCGTCGGCCTCGACGTGCGCGGCACGACCCTCGCGGCGCGCGGCTGGACGCAGGAGGGCGGCGACCTGTGGGAGGTCCTCGACCGACTGGAGGCGGCCGGGTGCGCCCGGTACGTCGTCACCGACGTGACGAAGGACGGCACGCTGCGCGGCCCGAACCTCGACCTCCTGCGCGACGTCGCGGCCCGGACCGAGGCGCCCGTCGTCGCGTCGGGAGGCATCTCGAGCCTCGAGGACCTCGAGGCCCTGCGCTCGCTCGTCCCGGCCGGCGTCGAGGGCGCGATCGTCGGCAAGGCGCTCTACGCGGGCGCGTTCACGCTGCCGCAGGCGCTCGACGTCGCGGGCCGGCCGTGACGACGGACCACGACCCCGAGGGCCCGGGCAAGGCGCTCCCGCCGAGCTCCGGCTTCGCGGGCGACGACGGGTCCGCCGACCCGGCGCTCGTCGACCTGCTCGACGCGTACGCCGCGGGCACGGCCCCGCTCGCCGACGTCGTCGCGCGGCTCGGCGAGACGCGCGTCCTCGTGCCGATCCTCGCCGAGCTCGAGAGCGCGGAGGAGGGCGAGCACGGGCACACGGTCGACAAGGAGGCGTCCGCGGGCGTCGTCGCGATCCAGGCGCCCGACGGGCGGCGCGCGCTGCCCGTGTTCACGTCCGTCGCCGCGATGGCGGCGTGGCGCGCGAGCGCGCGGCCCGTCCCGGTCGACGCCCGCCGTGCGGCACTGTCCGCGGTGAGCGAGGACTGGTCGCTGCTCGTCCTCGACCCGGGCGGTCCCGTGACGGCCCTCGTCCCGCGCCCGGCCGTGTGGGCCCTCGCCCAGGGCAAGACCTGGGCGCCCGCCGTGGTCGACGGCGTCGTCGCCCCCGAGGTGCTCGACGCCGTGCAGCGCTCGGTCGCCGGGGTCGAGCACGTCGCGCAGGTGTGGGCCGAGCCCGGCCGCCGTGCCGAGGTCGCCGTCGTGCTGCGCATCCACGCGGGCCTGGACCGCGCGGGCCTCGACGCCGTCCTCGGGCAGGTCAACGCCGCGCTCGCCACGGACCCCGTGGTGTCCGAGCGCGTCGACGGCCTCGAGCTGCGGGTCGGGCGCGCCGGCTGAGCGCGCTCAGCGGCGGCGAAGGCGGCTCAGGCCCCACGCGAGCGCGGCCGAGAACGCGACGACCGCACCGAGCGCCTGGCCCCCGAGGATCACGCGGTTGAGGTCGAGCGCGGGCTGCCACCGCACGCCCGCGTCGTCCACGACGTACACGCCCTTGGCCACGACGCGGACGCCGAAGCCTCCGCCGCCGCCCGAGCCCTCGCCGCCCGCCTCGCCGCCGGCGTTCCCGGATCCCGGGTCGGACGACGAGCCCGCGTCCTGCGTCCCCTCGCCCTCCTGCGCCGCGACGGCCGCCGCGCCGACGCGACGACGCCAGTCCGCGGCGCCCTTGCCCGAGAGCTCGCCCGCGCCGGCGCCCCAGCCCGATCCCGTGCCGCCCCAGACCGTGGCGACGGGGATGACGAGCGTGCCGTCCCGCTCGTAGGACTCCCCGAACACGCGGCGCACGGTGAGCGTGTCGCGTGCCGCGTGGGTGATGTGCGCCGGGTCGACAGGCGCTGTGTCCGAGCTCACGTGTGTGCTCATGGCACGAAGGGTAGACCCGGGGTCCGGGGTGCGCGCGGGAGGCGTGCGCGGGAGTCGCGCGCGGCAGGTCGTCCGCGGGGGCGCGACGCCCGCGCCGTGCGGGTCAGGCGTCGCACTCCGGCAGCTCGGTGAACGCCGACTCGTCGCCGAGGAGCGTTTGCAGCGTGCTCACGGGCACGAGGAGCGACTTGTCGGTCGAGGTCTTCGCGTAGACGACCCCGATGACCTCGCCCGCGTCGTTGAGCGCGGCCGAGCCGGAGCTGCCGGGCTCGACCGGGGCGTCCGTGACCAGCACCTCGCCGAGGTTCTCGTTGAGCGGGTCGGTCGTCGTGCCGATCACCGCGCCCTGCGTCACCGTGAGGCGACCCCCCTCGGGATAGCCCACGACCGTCACCGCGTCTCCCGGCGCCGGGTCCGCCGCCGCGAGCGTGGGCGCCGACGGCAGGTCCTCGGCCGTGCGGACGATCGCGAGGTCCGCGAGGCCCGCGACGCTCGCCGTCTGCGCCGCGATGTCGCGGCCGTCGTACGTGAGGAGCTGCAGCGAGCGCGACGAGTCGACGACGTGCTTGTTCGTGATGAGCGTCCGCGGGTCGACCGCGAACCCGGACCCCGTCGACAGGCCGTCGCAGCGGACGTTGCGGATGCGCACCGCCATGCGCCGCACCGCGTCGAAGCCGTCGGGGGAGAGGTTCTCCGAGCCCGCTGGGTCGTCGGGAGCGACGAGCGACGGGACGACCGAGTCCGGCACCGGGTCGGGGAGCTCCGGCAGCACGCCGCACCCCGCGAGCGCGCCCGCGGCGAGCGTCCCGGCGACGGCGAGCGCGACGACCCGGCGGGGCCCGCGCGTCATCCGGCGAGCTCCTGCTGGAGCTGGGCGTTCGCGTCGGTCGCCTCCTGGCACAGCAGGTCGACCTGGTCGGCGAAGCGCTCGAGGTCCGCAGGGTCGTACGCGTCGCGGTTGTTGAGGTAGCCGATGAGCTGGGACTGCGCCGTCGTGCACTGGCCGAGCGCGGCGGCGACCTTGCCCGCCGCCTCGGAGACACGGCTCTGGTAGTCGAGGTACTGCTGCGACGCCTCGTTCTCGTCGCCGAGCTGGGCCTTCTCGTTGGCGAGCTCGCTGATGCGGTCCTGCGCCGCGGTGAGCTGCGTGCGCGCGGACTCGAGCTCCGCGTTGGCGCCGTCGAGCTCGGTGCGCAGCCGTGCGACGTCCTCGCCGAGGCCGCGGGCCTCGCGCTCCCAGTCCGCGCTCGTCTCCTGCCAGCGCGTGGTCGTCAGCCAGAGGTACGCGCCCACGCCCAGCGCGGCCGCGAGCGCGAGGGAGAGCACGACGATCGCGACGACGGCGCCGCGACGGCGGCGGGGTCGCGGAGCGATCGCAGGATGCTCGGTGGACGCGCCACCGGTCCCGACGCCGGACGCGCCGCCGGGGCCGGCCGGCGCCCGTTCGGTCGGGACGCGACCGGTGACGCCGGAACCGGGCGGGACGGAGGCCGGCGCGGGCGGGCGCTCCGCGCCGTGGGCTCCCGGTGCCGGCGCGCCGGAGGCCGGGGCGAACGACGGCGGGCCGCCGGCGGGCGAGGCCGGCGCACCGGGAGGCGCGGGCGGGGTCGCTCCGTGCGGCGGCGGGACCGGCGGCGTGCTCAACTCACCGCGCCCGTGTACTTCTCGCCCGGGCCCTCGCCCGGGGCGTCCGGGTAGACCGACGCCTCGCGGAACGCGAGCTGGAGCGAGCGCAGCCCGTCGCGCAGGGAGCGGGCGTGCTGGTTGCCGATGTCCGGGGCGCTCGCGGTGACGAGCGCGGCCAGCGCGTTGATGAGCTTGCGCGCCTCGTCGAGGTCGAGGTGGCCCTGCTCCTGGGCGTCCTCGGCGAGGCCGCACTTGACGGCGGCGGCGCTCATGAGGTGCACGGCCGCGGACGTGATGACCTCGACCGCGGCGACGTCGGCGATGTCGCGCACGGCGTCCGCGACGGGGTCGGGCACGGCGGCGTTCTCGGTACTCATGACGTCCATCTTTCCATCCGCGCCGCGGGGCCGGTGCCACGCGCGCGACCGCCCCGTGACGGCGCCGACCGTCACCCGAGGACGACGTCGGCCGCCGCCCCGGGGGGACGGCGGCCGACGTGCGGACCGGGCGGCGGACCGCCGGTCGTCAGACGCGGACGGGCTCCGCGGCGGTGCCGGGCTGGCCGCCCTCGACCGGGGCGCCGGTCGCGGCGAGCGCGGCGCGCAGGGCCTCGCCGAGGCCCGCGTCGACGTTCGTCCAGTACGCGATCGCGCGCTCGCGGATGTCCGCGCTCCGCACGGCGCCCACGTGCCCGGTGATCGTCTCGAGGAAGCGCTCGCGCGCGGCGTCGTCGAACACCTCGCGGTAGAGCGTGCCCGCCTGGCCGAAGTCGTCGTCCTCCGGGTGCAGCGTCGCGGCCGAGCGCGTCAGCTCGCCGTCCGCCTCCCAGCCGGTCGACTCGGCGGCGCGCGCCGGGTCGGCGTGCGCGCCGCCCTGGCTGTTGGGCGCGTAGACCGGCGTCGTGGCCGAGGAGAAGGAGTAGCGCATCGCGCCGTCCTTCGCGTACGAGTGCCCGCCCTCGGCGGCCGCGTGCGGCGCGTTGACGGGGAGCTGCGCGTGGTTCGTGCCCACGCGGTACCGGTGCGCGTCGGCGTAGGAGAAGATGCGAGCGAGCAGCATCTTGTCGGGGCTCGCCGCGATGCCCGGCACGAAGTTGCTCGGCGCGAACGTCGCCTGCTCGATCTGCGCGAAGTAGTTCTCCGGGTTGCGGTTCAGCTCCATGACGCCCACCTCGATCAGCGGGTAGTCGGCGTGCGGCCACACCTTCGTGAGGTCGAACGGGTTGAAGCGGTACGTCTTCGCGTCCTCGTACGGCATCACCTGGACGGACAACGTCCAGCGCGGGAAGTCGCCCGCCTCGATGTGCTCGTACAGGTCACGGATGTGGTGGTCCGAGTCCGAGCCCGCGAGCTGCGAGGCCTCGTCGGCCGTGAGGTTGTCGATGCCCTGCTGGGTCTTGAAGTGGTACTTGACCCAGAAGCGCTCGCCCGCGGCGTTGATCCACTGGTACGTGTGCGAGCCGAACCCGTCCATGTGGCGCCAGCTCGACGGCAGGCCGCGGTCGCCCATGAGCCACGTCACCTGGTGCGCGGACTCGGGGGACAGGGTCCAGAAGTCCCACTGCATGTCGTTGTCGCGCAGGTTGGAGCCCGGGAGACGCTTCTGCGAGCGGATGAAGTCGGGGAACTTGATGCCGTCGCGCAGGAAGAACACGGGCGTGTTGTTTCCGACGAGGTCGTAGTTGCCCTCGGTCGTGTAGAACTTCAGCGCGAAGCCGCGCGGGTCGCGCCACGTGTCGGGGGAGCCCTGCTCGCCCGCGACGGAGGAGAAGCGCGCGAGCATCTCGGTCGTCGTGCCGGGCTGGAAGAGCGCGGCGCGCGTGAACGCGCTGACGTCGTTGGTCACCGTGAACGTCCCGAACGCGCCGCCGCCCTTGGCGTGCACGACGCGCTCCGGCACGCGCTCGCGGTTGAACTGGGCGAGCTTCTCGACGAGGTAGTGGTCGTGCAGGACGATCGGGCCGTCGGCGCCGACGGACTGCGAGTGGGCGTCGGACGCGACGGGCGCGCCGGCGTTCGTGGTGGTGAAGGGGGCGGTCATGGGTCTCCTTCCGGGACCGCGAGGGCGATCCCTGATCCGGTCATTACGGGACAAATAGGGTGCCGGGCGGGCGCGCGGGAGCCTGCTCCGGCAGAGGGGGCAGGTCAGTCCGTGCAGTCGGGGCACAGGCCCCAGAACGTCACCTCGGCGGTGTCGATCCGGAACCCGGAGGTGCTGCTGGGTGTGAGGCACGGGGCGTGGCCGACCGTGCAGTCGACGTCGGCGACGGCGCCGCACCCGCGGCACACGACGTGGTGGTGGTTGTCGCCGAGCCGGCGCTCGTAGCGCGCGGGGTGCCCGGCGGGCTCGATGCGGCGCACCAAGCCCTTGTCGGTGAGCGTGTGCAGGACGTCGTACACGGCCTGGACGGAGACGGAGCCGAGCGCCGCGCGCGCGGCCCGCAGGACGTCGTCCGCGTCGGCGTGCTGCTGGACCTCCACGGCGTCGAGCACGGCGAGGCGCGCGGCGGTGACACGCAGGCCGTGGTCGCGCAGCTCGCTCTCGTGGCGCGCGCGTCGTGCCCCGTCGTCGAGGCCCGAGCCCGCGGTCGTCGTCGCTCCAGTCGCCATGCCACCACTGTAGTCACATAGACTGGAAGAGTTCCAATGATGGATCGACTCAGGTATAGCCCGGACGCCGTGCCCGCCGCGCGGGGACGAGCGGCACGCGAGGTCTGCTATCCTTGATGGCTGACCGACTCGTACGCGTCCGCACCACCGGTTCCGGGAGGTGCAGGGGCGTACCAGTGCGCAAGTGGATTCCATCCCACCCGGGTCTCGACCGCCGACGAACGTCGCGACAGAGGCCGGGTCCTGGTCCGGGACGAGCCCCTGGGGGTCCGACCCGCCGTGGCCGTCGCGTCCCCCGCGACGGCCCGACCTGATGGCCTCCGCCCTGCGCTCAGGGACGGAGGCCTTCTTCGTCCCGGGTGGTCTACCGACGACTTCCTAGGAGCATCACATCAGCGAGCCTCGCATCAACGATCGGATCCGCGTCCCCGAGGTCCGACTCATCGGTCCCGGCGGGGAGCAGGTCGGCGTCGTCCGCACCGAGGTTGCCCTGAGCCTTGCCCAGGACGCCGACCTCGACCTGGTCGAGGTCGCCCCGGACGCCCGGCCCCCCGTCGCCAAGCTCATGGACTTCGGCAAGTTCAAGTACGAGTCCGACATGAAGGCGCGTGAGGCGCGGCGCAACCAGGCGAACACGGTCCTCAAGGAGATCCGCTTCCGCCTGAAGATCGACCCGCACGACTACGGCACCAAGAAGGGCCACGTCGAGCGCTTCCTGGCCGCGGGGGACAAGGTCAAGGTCATGATCATGTTCCGCGGTCGCGAGCAGTCGCGCCCCGAGATGGGCGTGCGCCTGCTGCAGCGCCTCGCGGAGGACGTCGCGGAGCTCGGCTTCGTCGAGTCGATGCCGAAGCAGGACGGCCGCAACATGACGATGGTGCTCGGCCCGGTGAAGAAGAAGGCCGACGCCAAGAGCGAGCAGCGCAAGCGCGCGCAGGAGGCGGAGCCCCGTCTGACCAAGTCCGCGCAGCGCGCCACCGCCCGGACGGACGCGCCCGAGGGCGCCGAGGCGCCGGAGACGACGGCCCCCGAGGCCGCTGCCGCCCCGGCGTCCGAGGCCGCTCCTACGCCCGAGGCCGCCCCGGCACCCAAGGCTGCTCCTGCACCCGAGGCTGCTCCGGCACCCAAGGCTGCTCCGGCGCCGAAGGCCGCCGCGCCGAAGGCCGCCCCGCGCCCCGCCGCGGCACCGCGTCCCGCGGCGGAGTCGAAGCCTGCCGCGCCGCGGCCGGCCACGCCCCGCCCGGCGCCCGCGGCCTCGCCCGCGTCGTCGAGCACGGCGAAGCCTGCGGCACCCAAGCCCGCCGCGCCCAAGCCGGGCGCCCCGCGCCCGGCGCCCAAGCCGGCGCCGCGGGGCAAGGCCGGCTGACGCCGGCAGCACGGACCGACCCTGCTCGGGGTCCGGGCCCACCGGCCAGGACCCGAACACGTCGGCCGCCGCGAGGCGGCTGACCGGACACAAGGAGAGACGGCAGTCATGCCGAAGAACAAGACGCACTCGGGTGCCAAGAAGCGCTTCCGCATCACGGGCAGCGGGAAGGTCATGCGCGAGCAGGCCAACCGCCGTCACCTGCTCGAGCACAAGGCGACCAAGCGCACGCGCCGCCTCGCCCAGGACCAGGTGGTCTCGCCCGCCGACGTCAAGACCATCAAGAAGCTGCTCGGCAAGTGACCCGGCAGGTGGCGGGACCCGCCACCGACCGGCTCACCCCTGAGCCCCGAACTGCAAGGAGCATCACGTGGCACGCGTGAAGCGGGCGGTCAACGCCCAGAAGAAGCGCCGTACGACCCTCGAGCGCGCCAGCGGCTACCGCGGCCAGCGCTCGCGCCTCTACCGCAAGGCGAAGGAGCAGGTCACCCACTCCCTCGTCTACTCCTACCGTGACCGCAAGGCGCGCAAGGGCGACTTCCGCAAGCTGTGGATCCAGCGCATCAACGCCGCGTCGCGCGCCCAGGGCCTGACGTACAACCGCCTCATCCAGGGCCTCAAGGCCGCGGGTGTCGAGGTCGACCGTCGCCTGCTCGCGGAGCTCGCGGTCAACGACGTGGCCGCGTTCAACGCGCTCGTCCAGGTCGCGAAGGACGCGCTCCCCGAGGACGTCAACGCGCCGAAGGCCGCAGCCTGACCAGCGCGCACGACGCCACGGACGCCCGGACGGCGCACGGCCCGCTCGACCCCACGCTGACGAACCCTCGCAGCGACCGGGTCAAGGCGGTCCGTGCGCTGGCCGGGCGTCCGGCGCGTTCACGGCACGGTCAGCTCCTCGTGGAGGGGCCGCAGGGCGTGCGCGAGGCCGTCCGGCACGCGCCCGCGCGCGTGCGCGACGTCTACGTGACGCCCACCGCGGCCGGACGCCACCCGGAGATCGTCGACGACGCGCGCGCCGCCCGGCTGCGCCTGCACGTCGCGACGGCCGAGGTGCTGGCCGCGATGAGCCCGGACGCGCAGGGCGTGCTCGCCGTCGTCCGGGCCGAGGCGCCGAGCCTGGCGGACGTGGCGGCGTCGCTCGCGCGCCCGGACCGCGACCGGCCCGCGCTCGTGGCGGTGCTCGCGACCGTCCGCGACCCCGGCAACGCCGGCACGGTCGTGCGCGCCGCCGACGCGGCGGGTGCGGACGCCGTCGTGCTCGCGGGGGAGTCGGTGGACGTGCACAACCCCAAGGTCGTGCGCTCGACCGCCGGGTCCCTGTTCCACCTGCCCGTCGTCACGGGCGTGAGCCTCGCCGACGCGCTCGCCGCCCTGCGCGGCGCGGGCCTCGTCGTGCTCGCCGCGGACGGTGCGGGCGACCTCGACCTCGACGACCTGCTCGACGTGGCCGGGTCGGGCGGGGCGGACGGCGCCTCGCGCCCGGCCGTGGACCTCGCGGCACCCACGGCGTGGGTGTTCGGCAACGAGGCGTGGGGTCTGCCCCCGGAGGACCGTGCGCTCGCCGACGCCGTGGTGCGCGTCCCGATCCGCGGGCGTGCCGAGTCGCTGAACCTCGCGACGGCCGCGACCGTGTGCCTGTACGCGTCCAGCCGGGCCCACCGCCCCCGGCGCGGCACGGTGTGAGGCTCTTCGCGGCGCTCTACCCGGGCGCGGGCGCCCTCGACCACCTCGCGCTCGCGCTGGCGGACGCGCACGCGCAGGAGGCGCGGCGGCCCGACGGCGCCCCGCTCGTGCGGTGGACCGCGCCCGAGACGTGGCACCTCACCGTCTCGTTCTTCGGGGACGTGCCCGAGGGCGCGGTGCCCGAGCTCGCGGACGCGCTCGAGGCGGTCGCGCGCGACGTCCCGCCGCTCTCGCTGCGCCTGCGCGGTGCGGGCGTGTTCGACCGACGCGTGCTGTGGGTGGGGGTCGGGGGCGACGGTGCCGACGCCCTGCACGACCTGAGCGTCGCGGTCGCCGAGGCCGCCGGGGACGTCGGCGTCCGCGTGGACCGCCGCCCGCGCCGGCGCGCCCACCTCACCGTCGCGCGCGCGGCCGCCGGGGCGCGCCAGGCGCAGCGCCGCGCGCGCTCGCGCGCGGGCGGGCCGGGCCGGCGCCCGGACGTCACGGCGGGCGACCCGCTCGCCGGGCCCGCCGCCGCCCTGGCGGTGTACGCCGGTCCGGCGTGGACCGCGGACGTGCTCCACCTCGTCGAGTCGGACCTCGGCGACGCGTCGGGGCACCCCGTGCACCGGACCGTGCGCACCGCGCCGCTGGGCGGTCCGGGCGCGCGGGGGGACGCCCACTCCTGACGGGAGCGCACGACCCCTGCCGGGCGCCCGGGTGCCTGTGCGAGGATGGCGGCATGAGCACGCGCGGTGATCGTCGATTTCCCGGGCCCGTCACGGGCCCGCGCGACTGACACGCGCTCCCTCCTGCCGTGCGCGGGACGGACCGGGCCCGGACGGGCGCCCTAGAATGACCGCGACGCGCGCACGAGCGCGCCCCGCGCGTGCCGCCCCGGGCGGCGCGACCCGCGAGGCGACGCCGCCCGCCGCCCGCTCCCCGCAGTCCCGCCCCCGCCAGGAAGGCACGCATGTCCAGCCCTGACGCCGACGTCGTCACCCCCCAGACGGGGGACGGCGGCCCGGACACCACCGCACCCTCCCCGCTCGACGCCGACGCGCTGCAGCGCGCGCTCGACGCCGGCCTCGCCGCGATCGCCGCGGCGCGCGACCTCGACGCCCTCAAGGCCGCGCGTACCGAGCACACGGGCGACCGCAGCCCCCTCGCGCTCGCGAACCGTCGGATCGGGTCGCTCGACCCCGCGGACAAGAAGACCGCGGGCAAGCTCCTCGGCCCCCTGCGCGGCCGCCTGAACCAGGCGCTCGCCGCGCGCCAGGCCGAGCTCGAGGCCGAGCGCGACGAGCGCGTCCTCGTCGAGGAGGCCGTCGACGTCACGCTCCCGGTGGACCGCGTGCCGTCCGGTGCGCGCCACCCGCTCGAGACGCTGCAGGAGCGTGTCGCGGACTTCTTCGTCGGTCTCGGCTGGGAGATCGCCGAGGGCCCTGAGGTCGAGGCGGAGTGGTTCAACTTCGACGCGCTCAACTTCGGCGTCGACCACCCGGCGCGCCAGATGCAGGACACGTTCTACGTGGCCGGGCCGGACGGCGCCGACGGCTCCCCCCAGCCGTCCAACATCGTGCTGCGCACGCACACGTCGCCGGTCCAGGCCCGCTCGCTCCTCGAGCGCGGAGTGCCGCTGTACGTCGCGTGCCCGGGCAAGACGTTCCGCACCGACGCGCTGGACGCGACCCACACGCCCGTCTTCCACCAGGTCGAGGGCCTCGCGATCGACAAGGGCCTGACCATGGCGAACCTGCTCGGGACGCTCGACGCGTTCGCGCGCGCCATGTTCGGCCCCGACGCGCGCACGCGCCTGCGCCCCGCGTACTTCCCGTTCACCGAGCCGAGCGCCGAGATGGACCTGTGGTTCCCGCAGAAGAAGGGCGGCCCGGGCTGGATCGAGTGGGGTGGCTGCGGGATGGTCAACCCCAACGTGCTGCGCTCGGTCGGGGTCGACCCCGACGAGTACTCGGGCTTCGCGTTCGGCATGGGCATCGAGCGCACGCTCATGCTGCGCCACGGGATCGCGGACATGCACGACATGGTGGAGGGCGACGTGCGCTTCTCCGCCCAGTTCGGAACGGAGATCTGATGCCCTACGTCGCCATCGACTGGCTGGGCGACCACGTCGAGCTGCCCGAGGGCCTCACGGCCGAGCGGCTCGCCGCCGACCTCGTGCGCGTCGGCCTGGAGGAGGAGGCGATCCACGGCGCCGCCGTGACTGGGCCCCTCGTCGTGGGTCGCGTGGTCACGATGACCCCCGAGCCGCAGAAGAACGGCAAGACGATCAACTGGTGCCTGGTCGACGTCGGCCCGGAGCACAACGCCACCGAGATCAAGGGCGTGGACCCCGCCGACGTGCCGGCGGGCGGTGCGCGCGGCATCGTGTGCGGCGCGCACAACTTCGCCCCGGGCGACCTCGTCGTCGTCGCGCTGCCGGGCTCCGTCCTGCCCGGCCCGTTCCCCATCGCGAGCCGCAAGACCTACGGGCACGTGTCCGACGGCATGATCTGCTCGCAGCGCGAGCTCGGCCTCGGCGAGGACCACGACGGCATCATCGTGCTGCCGCGCCTCGGGTACGCGGAGCAGGACCTCGTGCCGGGCCAGGACGCGGTCGCGCTCCTCGGCCTCGGCGACGAGGTGCTCGAGATCAACGTGACTCCCGACCGCGGGTACGCGTTCTCCTACCGCGGCGTCGCGCGCGAGTTCGCGCACTCGACGGGCGCGCGCTTCACGGACCCCGGCCTGCCCGGCTCGCTGCCCACGCCGCCGCCCGCGGCCACGCCCGACGGCTTCCCCGTCGAGGTGGACGACGCGGCGCCGGTCCACGGCGTGGTCGGGTGCGACCGGTTCGTCACGCGCGTCGTGCGCGGGATCGACCCGGCCGCGACGACGCCGGCGTGGATGCAGCGCCGCCTCACGGCGTCGGGCATGCGGCCCATCTCGCTCGCGGTCGACGTGACGAACTACGTCATGCTCGACCTGGGCCAGCCGCTGCACGCGTACGACCTCGACAAGGTCGCCGCGCCGGTCGTCGTGCGCCGCGCGGCCCCCGGCGAGCGGCTCACCACGCTCGACGACGTCGACCGCGCGCTCGACCCCGAGGACCTGCTCATCACGGACAGCCCCGACGGCGCGCGCGGGTCGCGCGTGCTGGGCCTCGCGGGCGTCATGGGCGGCGCGTCGTCCGAGGTCGGCCCGACGACGACGGCGGTCCTCGTCGAGGCCGCGCACTTCGACCCGGTGTCGGTCGCGCGCACCTCGCGCCGCCACAAGCTGTCGAGCGAGGCGGCCAAGCGGTTCGAGCGCGGCGTGGACCCGCTCCTGCCCGCGGTCGCGGCGCAGCGCGTCGTCGACCTGCTCGTCGAGCTCGGGGGCGGGACCGCCGACCCCGCGGTGAGCGACCTCGACCGCGTGACGCCGCCCGCCGCGATCCGCCTCCCCGTGGGCGAGGCCGAGCGTCTCGTCGGCGTGCCGTACACGCTCGAGCAGGTCGTCGGCACGCTCGGCGCGATCGGGTGCACGGTCGAGGCCGACGACGTCGACGCGACGGGCGTGCTCGTCGTGACGCCGCCGTCGTGGCGCCCCGACCTCACGGAGCCGGCCGAGCTCGTCGAGGAGGTCGCGCGACTCGTCGGCTACGACGAGATCCCGTCGGTGCTGCCCGCGGCCCCGGGCGGTCGCGGCCTCACGCGCGAGCAGCGCGTGCGCCGGTCCGTCGCGCGGGCGCTCGCCGAGGACGGTTTCGTCGAGACGCTGAGCTACCCGTTCGTGGGTGCCGCCGAGCTCGACGCGCTGCGCATCCCCGCGGACGACGAGCGTCGCCGCGCGCTGCGCCTCGTCAACCCGCTCGCGGACGACCGCCCGCTCCTGCGCACCGACGTGCTGAGCACGCTCCTGGAGACCACGCGCCGCAACGTCGGTCGCGGTCTCACGGACGTCGCGCTGTTCGAGGTCGGTCTCGTCACGCACCCGCGCCCCGGCGCGCCGGCCGCGCCGTCGCTCCCCGGCGGCGTGCGTCCGGGCGACGACGAGCTGGCCGCGATCGACGCCGCGCTCCCGGCGCAGCCCCGGCACGTCGCGGGGGTCCTCGTGGGCCGTCGGGAGCGCGCCGGCTGGTGGGGCCCGGGCCGTGCCGCCGACTGGACCGACGCGCTCGGGGCGGCCCGCCGCGTCGCCGCGCGCGCCGGCGCCGAGGTCCGCGTCGTCGCCGACACCGGGCGCGCGCCGTTCCACCCCGGGCGGTGCGCGCGCCTCGAGCTCGCGGACGGGACCGTCGTCGGGCACGCGGGCGAGCTGCACCCCAAGGTGCTCGAGAACGTCGGCCTGCCGGCGCGGACGGTCGCGTTCGAGGTCGACCTCTCGGCGCTCGTCGCGGGCGCGTCCGACGCCCCGGTGCAGGCGACGCCCGTCTCGGGCTTCCCCGCCGCGAAGGAGGACCTCGCGTTCGTCGTCGACGAGTCGGTGACCGCCGAGTCGCTGCGGGCGGCGATCGTCGAGGGCGCCGGTGGGCTGGCCGAGGAGGTCGCGCTGTTCGACGTCTTCACGGGCGAGCAGGTGGGCGCCGGGCGCAAGTCGCTCGCGTTCTCGCTGCGGCTGCGCGCCGCGGACCGCACCCTCACCGCGGACGACGTCGCGCGCGTCCGCGAGGGCGCCGTCGCCGCCGCGCGCGAGCGGGTCGGCGCGGAGCTGCGCGCGTGAGCGGGCAGGGCGCCGCGGGCGCCGTCGCGCCCGCCCGGACCGCGCTCGTCACGGGCGCGTCCCGGGGCATCGGCCGCGCGATCGCGGTCGGGCTCGCCGCGGCCGGCCTCGACGTCGCGCTCCTCGCGCGCGACGCCGACCGTCTCGCCGGGGTGGCGGCGGAGATCGCCGCGCTCGGCGAGCGGGACGACGCAGCGGGTCGCGCCGCCGTCGTGACGGCGGACGTCACGGACGCCGGCGCGGTCGCCGCCGCGGTGCGCGCGGCGGAGGACGCCCTCGGCGGCGTCGACCTCCTCGTCAACAACGCGGGCCGCGTCGACGCCGAGGTGCCGCTGTGGGAGGCGGACCCCGACGAGTGGTGGGCGATCGTCGAGACGAACGTCCGCGGGCCGTTCCTCCTCGCGCGTGCGGTCGTGCCGGGCATGCTCGCCCGGGGCGGGGGGCGCGTCGTCGACCTCAACAGCGGCGCCGGCTCGCACGACATGGACGGCGCGAGCGCGTACAACGCGAGCAAGACGGCGCTCCTACGGATCGGCGCGAACCTGCACCGGTCCGGGTTCGACCGCGGCCTGCGCACGTTCGAGGTCTCGCCGGGCGTGGTGCAGACCGACATGACCGCGTCCATGACCATGCACGAGGGCCGCACCGAGTGGACGCCCGTGGAGCGCACGGTCGAGATGGTCGTCGCGATCGCGGCGGGCGAGCTCGACGCGTTCTCCGGCGCGTTCGTGCGCGTCACGCACGACTCGCCGCAGTCGCTGCGGGCCGCGCTCGTGGCGGGGGAGCGCGACGGTCGCGCGGTCCCCGGCCAGGACGGGCGGCGCCTGCGCGTCACCCGCTGGGGCGACGACGACCCCATGCCGGGCGAGCTCCCGGCGCGCTGAGGGGCGCGACAGCACGAGGTGGACGGAGCCCGTCCCGGCGACGCCGGGGCGGGCTCCGCCGCGTCGCGGACGGCCTGCCGGGGCCGGCGCGCGGCGTCGTAGGATGCGGTGACCGACACGGGGTGCCCCGCGCACGCGGGGCTGAGATCACACCCGTCGAACCTGCTCTGGCTCGTACCAGCGAAGGGATGTCCGCCGATGCCGCTCACCGTGCCCTCCATCACCCCCGCCGTCGCTCCCGGACCCGGGAGCGCGACCTCCGACGACGCGCCCTCGCGCCCGCGCGTGCTCTCGGTCGCCGGGACGGACCCGACCGGCGGGGCGGGTATCCAGGCCGACCTCAAGGCGTTCTGCGCGCACGGCGCGTACGGCATGGCCGTCACGACGGCGCTCGTCGCGCAGAACACGCACGGCGTCCGGTCGGTGCACGTGCCCGGCCCGGGGTTCCTGCGCGAGCAGCTCGACGCCGTCTCCGACGACGTGCACGTCGACGCGGTGAAGATCGGCATGGTCGCCGACGCGGCGAACGGTCGCACGATCGCGGCGTGGCTGGACGCGCTCGTCGCCGAGCGGGCACGCACGGGCGCGCCGCGGCCCTGGGTCGTGCTCGACCCGGTCATGGTCGCGACGTCGGGCCACCGGCTGCTGGACGAGGGCGCCGAGGACGCGGTGCGCGACCTCGCGACGCGCGCGGACGTCGTCACGCCCAACCTGCCCGAGCTCGGGGTGCTGTCCCGCCGCCCCGCCGCCACGACCTGGGACGACGCGCTCGCGCAGGCGGCCGCGTACGCGCGGGCGAGCGGCGCCGGCGTGCTGCTCAAGGGCGGGCACCTCACGGGCGGCGCCTCGCCCGACGCGCTCGTCGTCCCGGTCGCGGACGACGTGCGCGTGACGACGTTCGACGCCGAGCGCGTCGACACCCCGCACACGCACGGCACCGGGTGCTCCCTCTCCGCGGCGCTCGCGGCCCTGCGCCCGCGCCGCGCGAGCTGGGAGGACGCGGCGCGCGACGCGAAGGCGTGGCTCACGGGCGCCCTGCGCGCGGGTGCGGCGCTGCGCGTCGGGAGCGGGCGCGGTCCCGTGGACCACCTGCACGCCGTGGCCACGCCCGTCGGCGTCTAGCACCGCCGGGCGGCTCGCGACGGTGGCGCGCCGGGCGAGCCGGTGCTACACCGTCCTCCATGACGAACGACCCCGGTGCTCCGGCCCCGTCGCGCGGCCGCCTGCTCGCCGCGCGCGCCGTCGCCGTCGTGGCGGCGCTGTTCTGGGGCGTCCTCTTCTTCGGCCTCGTCGACCTCGCGACCGTCGTGCTGCAGGACGAGCGGTTCGCCCGGCACTACCTTCTGGAGGCGGGCTGGGGCCTGCTCTACACGGGCCTCGTCATGCTCCCGCTCCTCGTGTGGGCCGTCCGACCGCGCGCGACGGTGCTGCTGCAGGGGGTGCTCGTGACGGGGGCCGCCGTCGCGCTCGCCGGGCTCGCGGCGGGCGCGTTCGGGCAGCTCCTGCCCGCGCTCGGGCTCGCGGCGTCGGCGCTCGTCCCCGCCGCCCTCGCGCGGCAGGACCTGCGCCCCGCGCGCGTCACGGCCCGGGCGGTGCACCCCGCGCTCGCCGGGCTCGCGCTCGTGGGCGTGGGCGGTGCGGTCGCCTACGCGGTCGCCGTGCTGCGTGCGGCCGGGGCGGGCGAGCCCGACGACGAGACGTGGGGTCTCCAGCACTTGCCGATGCAGGCCGGGCTGGCGCTCGCGCTCGCGGGCTGCGCGCTCGCCGTCACCGTCGCGCGCGCGGGCGGCACCACGCGGTGGCGCGCCGGGGTGGTGCCGCCCGCGCTCGTGGCCGTGTCCCTCGGCGCGTGCTCGGTGCTCTACCCGGAGCACCTCGCGAGCCTCGGGACGGTGGGCGGGGTCGCGTGCGTGGCCTGGGGTGCCGCGCTCGGCGCGTGCGGCGTCCTGGTCCCTGACGCGCGCGTGCTGGGCCGCGACGCGCCAGCGACCCCGCGCCGCTGATACCGGCAGGCGTCACACCCCCTGGGGGACCTCCCGGACACCCGCCGACCAGGCGGGCTCGACGTCGGCGAGCGCGGCGTGCACGACCGCGACGGTCGCGCGCGCGACCGCGAGGCGCTGCGCGGGGGACGCGTCGAGCGGGCGGGTCGTGACCTTGGCCCCGACGACGGGGACCGGGCCGCACGCCGCGAGGAACGCCCGCACCTCGTCGGGCCCGAGCATCGACTCGTCGGGGCCGGGCAGCGCCGGGTCGGGGCCGTGCGGCGGCACGTGCGCGTCGTCCCACGGCCCGCCCCAGCGGCCCGCCACCCCCGCGGCCCCCGAGAGCATCGCGCTCGCGAGCAGCCCGGCGCCCGCCGCGGCGCGCGCGTGCTCGACGGGCGTGGCGGCGCCGCGGCCCTCGATCGCGGAGCGTCCCCAGTTGAGCCCGACGTGCAGCGGGTGGCCCGTCGCCCGCGCCGCGCGGCCGACGGCCTCGATCTCGTCCTCGAGCGGGAGGAAGCCCTTCTCGGCGACGCCCCACGGGCGGGGAGCGTCGCAGTGCTCGACGACGAGCGGGAGCCCGGCGGGCGCGACGGCGGCGAGCTCGACGAGGCTGCGCTCGAGCGCGGTGGCCGAGCCGGTGCCCGGACCGGGAGCCGACTGGAGCTCGACCGCGACGACCCGGCGGCCGTCGTCGGCGAGGCGCCGGGCCGCGTCGAGCACGCGCGCGACGCCCTCGACCGCCTCGCGGCGACCGGCCTCGTCGTCGGACGCGAGGCCGTAGGACCGGTCCGCGGTGGCGCGTCGCGCCGTCGCCGCGACCGTCGTCGGCATGAGGGACCAGCGCGCGGGGAGGGCGGCTGCCACGGTCGCGAGGGCTGCGACGTCGTCCGGGTCGACGGGGTGCTCGATCCCGTCGAGCCCGTCGTCGTCGAGCGCGGCGTACCAGCCGCCCGGGTCCGGGACGCCCGCGAGGGCGTAGGCCCCCAGGAGCACGTGCGGGCGGGGGTGCGGCGTTCCAGGCATGGGTCCTCGTCGTGGGTCGTGGGTCGTGGGTCGGTCGGTGGGGTGCGCGGTCAGGCGCGCGCGACGTCCTCGTCGGCGGTCGCGTGCTCGCAGTCGTAGCCCGGTGGGAGCCAGCGCCAGGTCGCGTGGACGTCGCGCGCCTCGACGCCCGCCGGGCGGTCGGCGACGCACGCGTCCGCCTGCTGCCGCACCGCGACCGTCAGGTAGTACGCGACGAGCACCCCGGTGAGCAGCACGACGAGCACGGTGACGGTGCGCCGCAGCGCGGGGGAGGGACCGCCGTCGGACCCGTCCTCCTCGCCCGGGCGCGCGGGCACCCAGTCCCAGCTCACGCCGTCGTCGGCGCGGAGCCGGGCAGGAGCAGCACCTTGCCGGTCGTCGCGCGGCTCTCGAGCGCGCGGTGCGCGTCGGCGGCCTCGGCGAGGGGGAAGGTGGCCCCCACGCGCACGTGCAGCGTGCCGCCCGCGACGGCGCCGAGCACCTCGGTCGCGCGCTCGACGAGCTCGGCGCGGGTCGCGGTGTGGTCCGACAGCTTGGGCCGCGTGAGGAAGAGCGACCCTCCGGCGTTGAGGCGCTGCGGGTCGAACGGGGGCACCTGCCCGGAGGAGCCGCCGTAGAGGACGAGCGTGCCGCGGCGGCGCAGCGACGCGAGCGACGCGTCGAACGTGTCCTTGCCGACGGAGTCGTACACCGCCGCGACGCCCTCGCCGCCCGTGAGCCCGCGCACGACCTCGGGCAGCTCGGCGGTGAGGTCCGCGAACGCGGTGTACTGGATCACGTGCTCCGCCCCGGCGCCGCGCGACAGCTCGGCCTTCTCGGGGGTCGACACCGTCGAGATCACGTGCGCGCCCCGCGCGACGAGCATCTGGGTGAGGAGCAGGCCGACGCCGCCCGCGCCCGCGTGCACGAGCACGCGGTCGCCCGGGCGCACCGGGTAGGACGACGTGCACAGGTAGTGCGCGGTGAGGCCCTGGAGCGCGACGGCGGTCGCGTCCTCGAGCGGCACGGCGTCCGGCACGTGCAGCGCCTGCTCGGCGTCCACGAGGACGAGGTCCGCGTACGACCCGGGCGCCTCGGTCCACACGACGCGGTCCCCGACGGCGAACCCCTCGACGCCCTCGCCGACCTCGGCGACGACGCCCGCGCCCTCGCTCCCGACGACGTGCGGGTACTCCATCGGGTACACGCCCGCGCGCTTGTACGTGTCGATGAAGTTCACGCCGGCCACCGCCGACCGGACGAGGACCTGGCCCGGGCCCGGCGTGGGGTCGGGCAGCTCGGTGTCCTCGAGGACCTCGGGGCCGCCCGCCGTGCGGGCCACGATCGCGTGCATGGGCTCAGCCTAGGGTCGTGCGGGGGTCATGGGGTACCCGCCCTTCTGTCGCACGAGATCGGCACGCCGTGCCTGGATCGGCAGTCCGGGCTGCCGATCCCACGCGCGGCTGCCGATCTCCTGCGTGGCTGCCGATCTCGTCTCGACGCGCCGACCCGGAACGCCGTTGCATAACTATGTATAGTTCTGCATATGACGATCAGAGTCGCGGTCGCGGGTGCGTCCGGGTACGCGGGCGGGGAGACGCTCCGCCTGCTCGCCGGCCACCCCGAGGTGGAGATCGGCGCCGTCACGGCGCACAGCAACGCCGGGACGCCCCTCGGGGCGCACCAGCCGCACCTGCGATCCCTCGCCGACCGCGTGCTCGTGCCGACGAGCGTCGAGCACCTCGTGGGGCACGACGTCGTCGTCCTCGCGCTCCCGCACGGCGCGTCGGGCGAGATCGCGGCGCAGCTCCCGGACGACGTCCTCGTCCTCGACCTCGGCGCCGACCACCGGCTCGCGTCGGCGGCGGACTGGGAGGCGTTCTACGGGTCCGAGCACGCCGGGACGTGGCCGTACGGCCTGCCGGAGCTGCTGCTCACCCACGAGCCCGGCGCGGCCGCGACGGAGACGAAGCAGCGCGAGCGCCTCGCGGGCGTGCGCCGCATCGCCGTGCCCGGCTGCAACGTCACCGCGGTCACGCTCGGCATCCAGCCCGGCGTCGCGGCCGGCCTCGTCGAGGCCCGCGACCTCGTCGCGGTGCTCGCCAACGGGTACTCCGGCGCGGGCAGGTCGCTCAAGCCGCACCTGCTCGCGTCCGAGGCGCTCGGGTCGGCCCAGCCCTACGCCGTGGGCGGCACGCACCGGCACATCCCCGAGATCGCGCAGAACCTGCGCGCCGCGGGCGCCCCCGACGTGAGCATCTCCTTCACCCCGACCCTCGTGCCGATGTCCCGCGGCATCCTCGCCACGGTCACCGCGCGCCTCGCCGACGACGCCGCGCGCCTCGACCCCGCGGCGCTCGACGCGCGCGTGCGCCAGGCGTGGGAGGACGCGTACGCGGGCGAGCCGTTCGTGCGCGTGCTGCCCGCGGGCCAGTGGCCGACGACCGCGATGACCCTCGGCGCGAACACCGCGCTCGTCCAGGTCGCCGTCGACCACGCGGCGGGCCGCGTCGTCACCGTCACCGCGATCGACAACCTCGTCAAGGGCACCGCGGGCGCCGCGGTGCAGTCCATGAACATCGCGCTCGGCCTGCCGCAGACGGCCGGCCTCACGACCGAGGGGGTCGCCCCGTGACCGTCACCACCCCGCAGGGGTTCCGGGCCGCCGGCGTCGCGGCCGGGCTCAAGTCCACGGGCGCGAAGGACGTCGCGCTCGTCGTCAACGACGGGCCGCTCGACGTCGCGGCCGCCGTGCTCACGAGCAACCGCGTGTTCGCGGCACCCGTCGCGTGGACGCGCCAGGCGGTGAGCGACGGTCGCGCGACAGCGGTCGTGCTCAACTCGGGCGGCGCCAACGCGTGCACGGGGCCGGAGGGGTTCGCCGACACGCACCGCGCCGCCGAGCACGTGGCCGACGTGCTCGCGACGTCCGCGGGCGACGTGCTCGTGTGCTCGACGGGCCTCATCGGCGTGCGCCTGCCCATGGACCGGCTCCTCGCCGGAGTCGACGCCGCCGCGGCAGCGCTCGCGGACCCGGCCGCCACGGTCGACGGCGGCGGCGACGCCGCGCTCGCGATCATGACGACGGACACCGTGCCGAAGACGGTCTCCGTGGTCCGCGAGGTCACGGACGCTACCGCGACCGACGGCGCCGCGACGTGGTCCGTGGGCGGCATGGCCAAGGGCGCGGGGATGCTCGCGCCGGGCCTCGCGACCATGCTGTGCGTGCTCACGACGGACGCCGTCGTGGACGCCGCGACGGCCGACGCCGCGCTGCGCGCCGCGACCCGCACCACGTTCGACCGGGTCGACTCCGACGGCTGCATGTCGACCAACGACACCGTGATCCTGCTCGCCTCGGGCGCGTCCGGGGTCGAGGTCGGGCTCGACGCGCTCACCGACGCCGTCACCGAGGCGTGCGCGTCCCTCGCGCGCCAGCTCGTGGCCGACGCCGAGGGCGCGAGCCACGACGTCGCCGTCACGGTCGTCAACGCGTCGAGCGAGGACGCGGCCGTCGCGGTGGCGCGCGCCGTGACCCGGTCGAACCTGTTCAAGACCGCGATCTTCGGCAACGACCCGAACTGGGGCCGCATCGTGTCCGCCGTGGGCACCGTCCCCGAGGACGTCGCCCCGTTCGACCCGCTCCTGCTCGACGTGACGGTCAACGACGTCCAGGTCTGCCGGGCCGGCGGCGTGGGCGAGCCGCGCGAGCTCGTCGACCTCGCGGCCGAGCGGGAGGTGCGGGTCGAGATCGACCTGCACGCCGGCTCCGCGACCGCGACCGTCTGGACCAACGACCTCACGCACGACTACGTCCACGAGAACAGCGCGTACTCCTCATGAGCGACCCGACCGCCCCCACGCCCCACCCCGACGACGCCGCGTTCGACACCCGGACCGACCTGCGCCCCGAGCAGAAGGCCGAGGTGCTCGTCGAGGCCCTGCCGTGGCTCCAGGAGTTCGCCGGCGCGCTCGTCGTCGTCAAGTACGGCGGCAACGCCATGGTCGACGACACGCTCAAGGCGGCGTTCGCGCAGGACATGGTGTTCCTGCGCCGGGTCGGCCTGCGGCCGGTCGTCGTGCACGGCGGCGGCCCGCAGATCTCCGCGATGCTCGACCGGCTCGGCATCGAGTCGGAGTTCCGCGGGGGGCTGCGCGTCACGACGCCCGAGGCGATGGACGTCGTGCGCATGGTCCTCACGGGCCAGGTGTCGCGCGAGCTCGTCGGCCTCATCAACGCCCACGGCCCGTACGCCGTCGGGCTCTCGGGCGAGGACGGCGGCCTCCTGCAGGCCCAGCGCCGGCACGCGACCGTGGACGGCGAGCCCGTCGACGTCGGGCTCGTCGGCGACGTCGTCGAGGTGCACCCGGCCGCGGTCCAGGACCTGCTCGACGCCGGCCGCATCCCCGTCGTCTCGACGATCGCGCCCGACCTCGACGACCCGACGCAGGTGCTCAACGTCAACGCCGACACCGCCGCCGCGGCGCTCGCGGTCGCGCTCGGCGCGAAGAAGCTCGTGGTGCTGACCGACGTCGAGGGCCTGTACACGTCGTGGCCGGACCGGGGCTCGCTCGTCGCGCAGATCTCCCGCTCCGAGCTCGCGGCGCTCCTGCCGTCGCTCTCGGCGGGCATGGTCCCCAAGATGGAGGCGTGCCTGCGCGCCGTCGAGGGCGGGGTCCCGGCGGCCACCGTGATCGACGGCCGCGTGCCGCACTCGACCCTGCTCGAGGTCTTCACGACCCAGGGCAACGGGACGATGGTCGTCCCCGACGCCGCGCCCGCGGCGACCCCGACCGCCGGAGGCGCCGCGTGACCGAGCCCACGACCGGCGGGACGCCCGCCACGACCCCCGCCCAGGACGTCACCGCGCCGGCCGACGGCTCCGTCGCGCAGTGGACGGACCGGTACGCCCACGCGGTCATGGACACGTTCGGCCCGCCGCAGCGCGTCCTCGTGCGCGGCGAGGGCGCGTACGTGTGGGACGCCGACGGGAAGCGGTACCTCGACCTCCTCGCGGGCATCGCGGTGAACGCGCTCGGCCACGCGCACCCGACGCTCACGGCCGCGATCTCGGCCCAGCTCGGCACGCTCGGCCACGTCTCGAACTTCTTCGGCACCCCGACGCAGATCGCGCTCGCCGAGCGCCTGCTCGCGCTCGCCGAGGCACCCGAGGGCTCGCGCGTGTTCTTCACGAACTCGGGCACGGAGGCCAACGAGGCGGCGTTCAAGATGACGCGCCGCACGGGACGCACGCGCGTCCTCGCGCTCCAGGGCGGCTTCCACGGCCGGACCATGGGGGCGCTCGCGCTGACGTCGAAGGCCGCGTACCGCGAGCCGTTCGAGCCGCTCCCGGGCGGGGTCGAGTTCGTCGCGTTCGACGACGTCGCCGCGCTCGAGGAGGCGTTCTCGCCCGCGGCCGTGGCCGAGCGCGGCGAGGTCGCCGCGCTCGTCGTCGAGCCCGTGCAGGGCGAGGCGGGCGTGCGCTCCCTCTCGCCGGGCTACCTCGTCGCCGCGCGCGACCTCACCGCCCGGCACGGCGCGCTGCTCGTGCTCGACGAGGTGCAGACCGGCGTCGGGCGCACCGGCTCGTGGTTCGCGTACCAGCAGCCCGAGGTCGGCGGCGGGATCGTGCCCGACGTCGTCACGCTCGCCAAGGGCCTCGGCGGCGGCTTCCCCGTGGGCGCGGTGATCGCGTACGGCGAGCGCGCCGCGACGTTGCTCGGTCGGGGCCAGCACGGCACGACGTTCGGCGGCAACCCCGTCGCCGCCGCGGCCGCCCTCGCGACGCTCGGCGTGATCGAGCGGGACGGCCTGCTCGACAACGTCCGCACGGTCGGCGCGCTCCTGCGCGAGCGGATCGCGGGCGCGGGCAACCCGCTCGTCGCGGGCGTGCGCGGCCGCGGGCTCCTGCTCGCGGTGCAGCTCGCGCGGCCCGTCGCGGCCGACGTCGCGCGCGCGGCGCTGGACGCGGGACTCGTCGTCAACGCCGTCGCGCCCGACGCGATCCGCCTCGCACCGCCGCTGGTCCTCACGCCCGAGCAGGCGCGCGACGTCGTCGCGTTCTTCGCGACGGTGAGCGTCCCCGGGAGCGAGGACGCCACGGGCGCCCCGGCGACCGACCCCACGACCCCCGCCACCCCGACGACGAGGAGCTCCTGATGGCCCCCCGGCACTTCCTGCGCGACGACGACCTCACGCCCGCCGAGCAGCGTCAGGTCCTCGAGATCGGCCTCGCGTTCCGCGACGACCGCACGTTCCGCCAGCCCCTCGCGGGCCCGCAGGGCGTGGCCGTGCTGTTCGACAAGCCCACGCTGCGCACCCAGCTGTCGTTCGCGACGGGCATCGCCGAGCTCGGCGGCTTCCCGGTCGTCGTGGACGGCCGCCTCGCCCAGGTGGGGGTGCGCGAGTCCGTCGCGGACGTCACGCGCGTGCTCGACCGGCAGGCGTCGGCGATCGTGTGGCGCACGTTCGGCCAGGACCGCATCGAGGAGATGGCGTCGATCAGCCGCGTGCCCGTCGTCAACGCCCTCACCGACGACTTCCACCCGTGCCAGATCCTCGCCGACCTGCTGACGATCGCCCAGCTGCGCGGCGGCACGGGGGCCCTCGCGGGCCAGACGCTCGCCTACGTCGGCGACGGCGCCAACAACATGGCGCACTCCTACCTGCTCGGCGGTGCGACCGCGGGCCTGCACGTGCGCGTCGGGACCCCGGAGGGCTACCCGCCGGACGCTCGGATCCTCGCCGACGCGGAGCGGGTCGCCGCCGAGACCGGCGGGTCGGTGCTCGTCACGGCCGATCCGGTCGAGGCGGTCGCGGGCGCCGACGTCGTGGCCACGGACACGTGGGTGTCGATGGGCGACGAGGACGAGGCCGAGCTGCGTGCCCGGCCGTTCGTGCCGTACCAGGTGAACGACGCGCTCCTCGCGCACGCGAAGGACGACGCGATCGTGCTGCACTGCCTGCCCGCCTACCGCGGCAAGGAGATCACCGCCGAGGTCATCGACGGCCCGCGCTCCGCCGTCTGGGACGAGGCGGAGAACCGTCTGCACGCGCAGAAGGCGCTGCTCACGTTCCTCCTGGAGCGGTCGTGACCGAGGCCCGCACCGCGACGACGAAGACGGCGCGCCACGCGCGCATCGCCGAGATCGTGCGCCGCACGGAGATCCACTCGCAGGCCGAGCTCGCGCGCGAGCTCGAGCGCGAGGGCCTGTCCGTGACGCAGGCGACGCTGTCGCGCGACCTCATCGAGCTGCGCGCCGAGAAGGTCCGCGGCGCGTCGGGCGCCCTCGTCTACGCGCTGCCGGGGGAGGGCGGCGACCGCAGCGTGCAGACCGCGGAGTCGCCGGAGTACCTCGCGGCCCGGCTCGCCCGCCTGTGCTCGGAGATGCTCGTCTCCGCGGAGGCGTCCGCGAACCTCGTCGTGCTGCGGACCCCGCCCGGCGCGGCCAACTACCTCGCGTCGGCGATCGACCACTCGGTGCTGCCGGGCGTGCTCGGGAGCATCGCGGGCGACGACACGATCCTCGTCATCGCGCGCGACCCCGACGGCGGCGCCGATCTCGCGCGCCGCTTCCTCGACCTCTCCGGACCGGTCGGGCCGGGCGCGTGACCCGGGCGCACGACTGCCACACTGGACACCGACCCACCCGCACGCCAGAGAGAGATCCGTCATGACTGAACGCGTCGTGCTCGCCTACTCGGGCGGGCTGGACACGTCCGTCGCCATCGGCTGGATCGCCGAGGCCACGGGCGCGGAGGTCGTCGCCGTCGCGGTCGACGTCGGCCAGGGCGGGGAGGACCTCGAGGTCATCCGGCAGCGCGCCCTCGACTGCGGCGCCGTCGAGGCGTACGTCGCGGACGCGCGTGACGAGTTCGCGACCGAGTACTGCATGCCCGCGCTGCGCGCGAACGGCCTCTACCTCGACCGGTACCCGCTCGTCTCGGCGCTCTCGCGCCCGGTCATCGTCAAGCACCTCGTGCGCGCGGCCCGCCGGTTCGGCGCGACGACCGTCGCGCACGGCTGCACCGGCAAGGGCAACGACCAGGTGCGCTTCGAGGTCGCGACGACGTCGCTCGCACCCGACCTGAGGACGATCGCGCCGGTGCGCGACCTCGCGCTCACGCGCGAGAAGGCCATCGAGTACGCCGAGCGGCACGCGCTGCCCATCGCGACGACGAAGCACAACCCGTTCTCGATCGACCAGAACGTGTGGGGCCGAGCGGTCGAGACGGGCTTCCTCGAGGACATCTGGAACGCGCCGACCAAGGACGTCTACCACTACACCGACGACCCGACGTTCCCGCCCGTCGCGGACGAGGTCGTCGTCACGTTCGAGCAGGGCGTCCCCGTCGCGCTCGACGGCGTCGCCGTGACCCCGCTCCAGGCGATCCAGGAGATGAACCGCCGCGCGGGCGCCCAGGGCGTCGGCCGGATCGACATCGTCGAGGACCGCCTCGTCGGCATCAAGTCGCGCGAGGTCTACGAGGCGCCGGGCGCGATCGCGCTCATCACGGCCCACCAGGAGCTGGAGAACGTCACGCTCGAGCGCGAGCAGGCGCGCTTCAAGCGCGGCGTCGAGCAGCGCTGGTCCGAGCTCGTCTACGACGGCATGTGGTTCAGCCCGCTCAAGCGGTCGCTCGACGTGTTCGTCGACGACACCCAGCGCTACGTGTCCGGCGACGTGCGCCTCGTGCTGCACGGCGGCCGGGCGACCGTGACGGGCCGCCGCTCGGAGACGAGCCTGTACGACTTCAACCTGGCGACGTACGACGAGGGCGACTCGTTCGACCAGTCGCAGGCCAAGGGATTCATCGAGATCTACGGTCTCACCGCGAAGCTCGCCGCCGCGCGCGACGAGAAGTTCGGCAACGGTGCGGACCTCGGGGCAGGAGCACAGTGAGCACGCACGACGACCAGCACGGCACGGACACCCCCGCGGACGCCGCGGCCGGCGAGGGGACGGCGCCCGCGCGCGTGAGCCTGTGGGGCGGCCGGTTCGCCGGCGGCCCCGCGGAGGCGCTCGCGGCGCTGAGCAAGAGCACGCACTTCGACTGGCGCCTCGCGGGCCAGGACGTCGCGGGGTCGAAGGCCCACGCGAAGGTCCTGCACGCCGCGGGCCTGCTCGACGACGACGAGCTCGAGGGCATGCTCGCCGCGCTCGAACGGCTGCGCGAGGACGTCGCGTCGGGCGCGTTCGTCGCGGCCGACGACGACGAGGACGTGCACACCGCGCTCGAGCGCGGGCTCATCGAGCGCGCCGGTCCCGAGCTCGGCGGCAAGCTGCGCGCGGGCCGCTCGCGCAACGACCAGATCGCGACGCTCACGCGCATGTACCTGCGCGACGAGGCGCGCACGATCGCGCGACTCGTGCTCGACGTCGTCGACGCCCTGATCGAGCAGGCCGCCGCGCACCCGGGCGCCGCGATGCCGGGGCGCACGCACCTGCAGCACGCGCAGCCGGTGCTCCTCGCGCACCACCTCCTCGCGCACGCGTGGCCGCTGCTGCGCGACGTCGACCGGTTCATCGACTGGGACGTGCGCGCCGCACGCTCGCCCTACGGGTCGGGGGCGCTCGCGGGCTCCTCGCTGGGGCTGGACCCGGCGGCGGTCGCCGCCGAGCTCGGGTTCGACGGGCCGGTCGAGAACTCGATCGACGGCACCGCGTCGCGCGACGTCGTGGCCGAGTTCGCGTTCGTCGCGGCGATGCTGGGCGTCGACCTGTCACGTCTCGCGGAGGAGGTCATCCTCTGGGCGACGAAGGAGTTCGGGTTCGTCCGCCTGCACGACTCCTACTCCACGGGGTCGAGCATCATGCCGCAGAAGAAGAACCCCGACGTCGCCGAGCTCGCGCGCGGCAAGGCGGGCCGCCTCATCGGCGACCTGTCGGGCCTGCTCGCGACGCTCAAGGGCCTGCCGCTCGCGTACAACCGCGACCTCCAGGAGGACAAGGAGCCGGTGTTCGACCAGGTCGACACGCTCGAGGTGCTCCTGCCCGCGTTCTCGGGCATGGTCGCGACGCTCGAGTTCGACACGGAGCGCATGGCGTCGCTCGCGCCGCAGGGGTTCTCGCTCGCGACGGACGTCGCCGAGTGGCTCGTGCGCGAGGGCGTGCCGTTCCGCGTCGCGCACGAGGTCGCCGGCGCGTGCGTGCGCGTGTGCGAGGAGCGCGGCATCGAGCTCTGGGACCTCTCGGACGACGACCTCGCGGGCATCTCCGAGCACCTCACGCCGGGCGTGCGCGACGTGCTGAGCGTCGAGGGCTCGCTCGCGTCGCGCGACGCCGTGGGCGGCACGGCGCCGGTGCGCGTCGCCGAGCAGCTGGAGGCGGCGAAGGAGCGCTCGGCCGAGTACCGCTTCTGGGCCCAGGGCTGACGCGGCCCGGGCCGGGGTGAGCGCATGAGCGTCGGTCCCGACGTCCTCGCGGACCTCGTGCGCCGCGTGCGCGCCGCCGTCCCGCGTCTCGGCGGGCCGCCGTCACGGCCCGGCCACCACCCGGGCGAGCCGGACGCGCCGGGCGCCGGGCCGTCGTCGGGCACGCGGCTCGTCGTCGTGGACGGCCCGGCCGGCTCCGGCAAGACGACGCTCGCCGCCCAGCTCGGCGACGCGCTGCCCGCGCAGGTGCTCCACATGGACGACCTGTACGAGGGCTGGCGCGGTCTCGAGCCCGCGTGGGGACGCCTCGACGAGTGGGTCCTCGCGCCGCTCGCCGCGGGCCGCGCCGGGCGGTACCGGCGCTTCGACTGGGGTCTCGACCGGTTCGCCGAGTGGCACGACGTGCCGCCCGCGCCCTACCTCGTGGTCGAGGGCTGCGGGGCCGGGCGGCGCGAGGCCGACGCCGTCGCGGCGCTGCGCGTGTGGGTCGAGGCACCCGACGACGTGCGGCTGCGCCGCGGGCTCGAGCGCGACGGCGAGGACCAGCGCGCGCACTGGCTCGCCTGGATGCGCGACGAGCGCGAGCACTACGCGCGTCACGCCTCGCGCGAGCGCGCCGACGTCGTGCTCGACGGCTGGGGGAACGTCGTCCGGGCCGCGCCGCGGTGACGCCGGGCCCCGGGGCCCGGCGACCGCCCGGCCCCGCACCGGGGCGTACATTGCCCAGGACGGAAGGTGGTGCGGATGACGACGGACGCCCTGACGGGGACGGGCCCCGAGGACGCGCGCGTCCTCGGGGCGTGGGACGTGCCGGCGCGCGGCTGGTTCGCGCGGGACGTGCACGACGTCGCGCGCGACCTGCTCGGCTCGCTGCTCACGCGTCGCAGCGACGCGGGCGACGTGACGCTGCGGATCACCGAGGTCGAGGCGTACGACGGTGAGCAGGACCCGGGCTCCCACGCCTTCCGCGGGCGCACGGAGCGCAACCGCGCGATGTTCGGCGAACCGGGTCGGCTCTACGTGTACCGACACCTCGGCCTGCACCACTGCGTCAACGTGGTGTGCGGCCCGGTCGGGCGCGCGTCCGCCGTCCTGCTGCGGGCGGGCGAGGTGACCGACGGCGTCGGGCTCGCCCGCGCACGACGGACGGCGTCCGGCCGGTGCGACTCCGACCGCCAGATCGCGCGCGGTCCCGCGCGCCTCGCCGTGGCGCTCGACCTCGACCTGCGCCAGTACGGCGCCGACCTCACCGACCCCGAGGGCGAGCTCGTGCTGCACCGGCCGTCGAGCGGCTCGTTCCGGCCCGCGGTCGCCTCGGGGCCGCGCGTCGGCGTCTCCGGGGTCGGGGGAGACGGCGACCGCTACCCGTGGCGCTACTGGCTCGCGGGTGACCCGACGGTCTCGGCGTACCGCCGTGTGAGCGCGCGGGCGCGCTGAGCGCGTCCGGGGCCGCGGAGCCGGGGCCGCGGGGTGTCGGCCGCCCGGCGGCGACCGCGTCGTGGGCGGTGGCGGGACGCACTCGCGCGGCACGGCAGACTAGGACCCGCGGCCGTACGGGCCGCACGGACCGTGCCCCGGCCGGGGCACTCGACGAAGGAGCAGAAGTGAGCGACGTTCTCGACGAGCTGCAATGGCGGGGCCTGGTGGCGCAGTCCACCGACGAGGCCGCGCTGCGCGCCGCGCTGGCCGAGGGCCCGATCACGTACTACTGCGGCTTCGACCCGACCGCGCCGAGCCTGCACCACGGCCACCTGGTCCAGCTCGTCCTGCTGCGCCACCTCCAGCTCGCGGGGCACCGCCCCATCGCCCTCGTGGGCGGCGCGACGGGCATGATCGGCGACCCGCGTCAGTCCGGCGAGCGCGTGCTCAACTCCAAGGAGACCGTCGCGGAGTGGACCGAGCGCCTCAAGGGCCAGGTCTCGCGGTTCCTCGACTTCGAGGGGGAGAACGCCGCGCGCGTCGTCAACAACCTCGACTGGATCTCGGGCCTGTCGGCGATCGACTTCCTGCGCGACGTCGGCAAGCACTACCGCCTGGGCACGATGCTGGCGAAGGACACGGTCGCGCGCCGCCTCCACTCGGAGGAGGGCATCAGCTTCACCGAGTTCAGCTACCAGATCCTCCAGGGCATCGACTTCCACGAGCTCTACCGCCGGCACGGGGTCACGCTGCAGACCGGCGGCAACGACCAGTGGGGCAACCTGCTCTCGGGCGTCGACCTGATCCGCAAGACGGAGGGCGCGTCCGTCCACGTCATGACGACGCCGCTCATCACGAAGGCGGACGGCACCAAGTTCGGCAAGACCGAGGGCGGCGCCGTGTGGCTCGACCCGGACATGATGAGCCCGTACGCGTTCTACCAGTTCTGGCTCAACGCCGCGGACGACGACGTGGTGCGCTTCCTGAGGATCTTCACCTTCCGCACGCGCGAGGAGATCGCCGAGCTCGAGGCCGCCGTGCGCGAGCGGCCGGGCGCGCGCGAGGCCCAGCGGGCGCTCGCGGCCGACGTCACGACACTCGTCCACGGCGCCGCCGCGACGGAGGCCGTGATCGCGGCGAGCCAGGCGCTGTTCGGGCGCGGCGAGCTCGCCGCGCTCGACGAGCGGACCCTGGCTGCGGCGGTCGCCGAGCTCCCGCGCACCGCGGCGGCGGTGGGCGACCTCGTGGTCGACCTGTTCGCGTCGTCGGGTCTGGTGGCGTCGAAGGCGGCCGCGCGCCGTGCGGTCGCGGAAGGAGGCGCGTACGTCAACAACACCAAGGTCGCGAGCGACGACGCCGTCCTCTCCGCCGCCGACCTGCTGCACGGGCGCTACGCGCTCCTGCGCCGGGGGAAGAAGACCCTCGGCGTGGCCGTCGTCGGCTAGCCAGGTCGGGTCGTCGTCCCGGGGCGGACGATCATCACCGGAGGAGGGGCCGGACCGCGTCGAGCGGCCGGCCCCTTCGCGCGTCCCTTGCAGCCGTGTGCCGCGTCCCTGCGGGCCGTCGGCCGCGGCACGGAGCCGATTTGGCACGGCCGCGGACCGCGTGTAGTGTTCTCGACGTTCGCCCGGCAGGGAGGAACGGACACGGGTCTCGATGACACGAGACGGTGGCTGGTCCCCCGGGCGGTCCCCTTCGAGGAACAGCACGGAGCTTCGCGCGCCGTGCCGGACCATGAAGGCTGCCTGTTCCACGGCCCTTTCCGCTCGGATCACCGAGTTGGAACGGACACCGAGGATCTGGTAGATTGGAGAAGTTGCCCCAAGCGAGGTTCTGCCCGGTCGGGTGGTGCTGAGTTGGTGTGTGTCGGTTGTTTGAGAACTCAACAGTGTGCTTGTTAGTCAATGCCAAATTTTTTGTCCCTGTGGCATGGCTGATCGTTCCTGCTCGTTCGGGTGGGGTGGTTGGTTGTGTCTGGGATTCCT